>BNJU01004823.1_pt1 | contig 250598 bp, 335 predicted proteins | sample 8539281 | NCBI WGS metagenome assembly BNJU01 (sample SAMD00202456, study PRJDB9452) | human saliva metagenome | isolation source: human saliva | place: Japan | reverse complement strand
TTTTATAACATGTTGGGCAATAGTAATCTACTGTTCCAAACTCAGTATGTTCTTCACAAAAACCGACAGCTACATTCCCATGTAAACAAAGAATTTGTGGCAGGTTCAGAGTAATTTTTGAACAGCGAACATAAGCTTGTATAAGTAAAGGGTCCCAATTAAACGTAGCTATGCAATCTTTATTAGTTAAACTTAATATTAAAAGATCATAAATTGTTGGTTCATCAGGTAACTCCAACGAAGCAAAATAATCATAGAGTCTTTCTTCTAGTTTTTTAACTATTTCGAGCACTCTTCTCTCTCAAATAATTCTGAATAGATATCTTCCAAATTTTCGCTCTTTGTCTGTAATTCAACACCAGCAAGAATTTCTTCTAAATTTAGTTTTTAGCAATCCATTCATAACTGAAGAACTTTTTGCTGTTTTTTTATCACCATCTGGAATTGCTGCAATAGTAGCACCAGCACCTAGAATAACTGTAGTGCGATCTCATGTCATTTCTCCTGAAAGTCTTTTTGACACTATTATACCACTGTATCTACTTTATTTATGCTTCAAATACTAATCTTATAACTATAAATATTTTTAAATAAAATGTACAATTGAACCACCACTTCTTCTACACCAATTAGAGTAAAAATGTACAAATCAATTTCTTATATTAGAGAATATTACGTACTACAAAAACATACAAAATACCACTCTAGAATAATGTATAACAAAAATAAAGTACACTTTTTAAAGAATGTACTTTATGCTTCTAATTCAGTTGTATCAATCGTTTAAGTCTTGTTAGCTCAATTGTACATAAACTTTTTAGTTTTAAAGAATATAATCTGTCTCCTCAAACTTTATAAATCTCTTTAATCTCCTCATGCTTACTCTATAATCTTCTCCATCCACACCATATGATACCATCTGCCGAATTTATGACCGCAGTTTTCAAATTTTCCAACAATTCTAAACCCGATATGTTCATGAAACTGCACACTGTTATTATTTAAATATTCATCCTCTTTATCCACATAACTGATACATGAATATAAATTTGTTATATTCTGTGCCTTTGCTATATCCTCCAAGACAGAGTATAATTTTTTTGCCTATACCCATTTTCTTCTTTATCCGGATTTAGGTATATGGTAGTCTCTGCACTTAATTCATAAGTCTTTTCTTCCCACAAAATGAATGCAAGATAGGCATATCCCAGTATTTCATCATCCTTACAGTGCAACAATAAACGGATAGCTTTTTAAAAAACCTCTTCTATTCTTAATTTTAAACTCTTCCTCACTTGGTACTTCTGTTTCAAAATGATATTGCCGTATCTGTTACATAATATGCATATATTTTTGAGCAGCTCTTTTAGCATCCTCAGGTTTTGCAAATCTAATAGAAATATCATCAATCATCTTCTTCAGCCTCTTCTTCAGTTGTAAAATTGCTTGAATCAAAATTTAAGAATTTTTCAAATATTTATTTGCTCCATAAACCATTATATCCTGATCCTTTTTCAAACTTTTGTCTGTGGAGTAATAGTCATATACCAGTTCTCACCTTTTTATTCCCATAATATTAACTTTGTATTTTTTTCCTTATATCGAGCTCCAATACGGTTTTTCCTCCCAGCTTTTTAGGAACCTTACATTCAAATATAGAATTTTCTCCGGCAGCTCTATATAATTTGAAATATTATTTGAACTGTATCTTATTGCAGTCCATTCAGCCAGCTGTCTTTCAGGATATACCACTTCATTTGCCCCGTTTCTTAAAAGAAATTTTGCTTGCGTATCTCTGGATGCTCTGGCTACCACATATTTTGCTCCACACTCACTAAGAAGTGACGTTGTTTCCAGTGAAGTTTGAAAATCATCACCTATTGCCACAAAACAGGCATCAAAATTACTTACACCGATTGATTTTATAAACTCGCTCTTTGTACTGTCCCCTATCATTGAATTTAAGGTATAAGGCAGCACCTGCTCTATACAGTCCTCATTTCTGTCCACAGCCATTACATCATATCCCAGTTCATATAATTTTTATAAATGGCGCCCAAAAACGTCCCTACTCCTATTACTAAAAACTTTTCATAATTCACCTTCTATAAAAATTTATCCTACTGCCACCCTGATCCTTGGGGGTATCTTGCATTTCCGTTATTTTTAGGAGTAACTGCCGCAAATATAAGCGTTATACCTCCTACTCTTCCGATATACATCATACATATTAATAAAAGTTTTGAAACTGTTCCAAGACTTGGGGTAATTCCCAAAGTTAAGCCGACCGTTGCGACTGCGGATGCGGACTCAAACATTGTTTCTTTCAGCGAAAATCCCTCTATACCGCTTATCAGCATGGATCCTGCTATAAATAAAGCAACATCCAAAAACAGTACAGCAACTGCATTTTTTATTATATCCGGCTCAATTCTTTTCTTAAATACCGCTACTTCCTTTGTCCTGTTTTAAAATGGAACACATTGTAACAGCTAAAATAAATACGGTGCTCATCTTAATACCTCCGGCGGTAGAACCTGAGCCTCCGCCTATAAGCATTAATATAACCGTCATTGCTATACCGTTGTCGCTAAACTTCGTATAATCTATAGTATTAAATCCTGCAGTCCTTGGTGTAACCGCCTGAAATAAACTTGAGAGCACTCTTGTCTTGATGTCCAATCCGCTAAATTCTGTAAAGAAAAATAATATGGAGGGAAACAATACCAAAACAGATGTCATTGTAAGCACTATCTTAGTTTGAGTGGAATATCTTTTTATATCAAACCTGTAATCAAATATATCCTTCCATATAAGAAAAACCCAGACCTCCTATCAGTATCAATAACATTATTGTTACATTTATCATTATATCGGATTGATACTTTGTCAAAGATGAAAAATTTGCTTACATCACCCATCAAATCAAAAACCTGCATTGCAAAAATGCAGATATAGAATGAAATACAGAATAATATATTCCCTTTGTTATCCCAAAATCTTTCATAAAGCTTGGGAACATAAGGAGTGCACCCATCATCTCTATAATAATAGTCGCTTTAAATATAAAACTTGTAAGTCTGATAATACCGCCAATTTGCGGTGCTGAAAGTGCACTTTGTAATGTGGCTCTGTCTCTTAGTCCTATTTTTTTGCCTGTAACCTGAGTAAATACGGTTAACATCGTTACCACACCGAGTCCTCCGCATTGTATCATAGCTATTATTATAATTTTCCCAAATACCGACCAATGTGTAGCGGTGTCATATACTATAAGACCTGTAACACAGCTTGCGCTGGTTGCGGTAAACAGGGCATCTATAAAAGGTGTAAATTCCCTGCTTCTTGATGAAATAGGCAAACTTAGAATACTTGCCCCTATAAATATCATAATAATAAATCCAAACAGAATAATTCTGGCACTGCTAAATTGTTTTAAAACTTTTCTTTATTTCTCTCATTTTCACTTACATAAAAATCCCCTACATTAAGTAAGGGATTTTTGAATACTTATTTTACCTATACCGGATATGCTCCTGCTTCTTTGTCTGCTTTAGTCATATCCACTTTTGTCTTTTGTGCTGCTCTGTACTCAAAGAACTCCTCTGCAACCTTTGGGAAAAGTGCATATGTAAGCACATCTTCATCCTGCTCTTTCCACTTTGCAACCTGCTTCTCAAATTCAGGAAGCTGTGGTGGAATAAGATCTGCAGGTCTGCATGTAATAGGCTTCTCATCACCTATTATCTTCTTTTGCACTTCCTTATTGAAAGGTTTGATAGTCTGACCGAATTCTCCAAGCATTATCTTCTTTGATTCCTTTGGAACCAACTTATATCTCTCACCTGAGAGCACATTCATAACCGCCTGTGTACCTACTATCTGTGATGAAGGTGTAACAAGTGGCGGTTCTCCGAAGTCTTTTCTAACTCTTGGAATCTCCTCCAAAACTTCTCTGTACTTATCTTCCTTACCTGCTTCTTTTAGCTGATTTATAAGGTTTGAAAGCATTCCTCCCGGAACCTGATATTTTAAAGTATTGATATTTACTCCAAGTACCTTAGGATTAAGTAATCCACTCTTTATAAACTCTTCTCTTATAGGTCTGAAATAGTCTGCTATTTCAGAAAGTAAGTTGATATCAAGACCTGTATCATATGGTGTTCCTCTGAAAGTCTCTACCATTACTTCCGTTGCAGGGTGTGAAGTTCCAAGCGCAAGAGGTGAAATAGCTGTATCAATTATATCACATCCTGACTCTACCGCCTTTAAAAGAGTCATAGAAGCCACACCCTGCTGTATAGTGAGTATGAAGCTCTATAGGTAAGTTTGTAGATTCCTTAAGGCTTCCTATAAGTTCCTCTGCGGCATATGGTGTCAAAAGTCCTGCCATATCCTTTACACAGAGAGAATCTGCACCCATGTCCTCAATTCTCTTTGCAATATCTTTCCAATACTCAAGTGTGTATGCATCACCCAAAGTATAGCAAAGAGCTATTTGAACTTCAGCATTCTTCTCTTTATTTGCCGCATCAACAGCCGTCTTTAAGTTTCTGATATCATTTAACGCATCAAAGATACGAATTATATCAATACCGTTTGCAACCGACTTTTGAACAAAGTACTCTACAACATCATCTGCATAATGATTGTATCCAAGGATATTCTGTCCCTCTAAAGAGCATCTGAAGTTTAGTGTTTTTGAATCCGTCTTTAAACTTACGAAGTCTTTCCCACGGATCTTCATGTAAGAATCTGAGCGAAGCGTCAAATGTAGCACCACCCCAACATTCTACAGCCCTGTATCCTACTTTATCCATTTTATCTATTATAGGAAGCATCTGTTCTGTAGTCATTCTTGTTGCTACCAAAGACTGATGTGCATCACGTAGCACAGTCTCAACTATCTGAACAGGCTTTTTCTGAATTTCTGCCATAATCCCTCCTTATACTATTCCGAATATTGCCATAAATGTTCCGGCAGCTACAGCCGTACCGATAACACCTGCCACATTAGGTCCCATAGCATGCATCAAAAGGAAGTTTGTAGGATCATACTCCGCACCAACCTTTTGTGAAACTCTGGCTGCCATTGGCACTGCCGAAACACCTGCCGAACCGATAAGCGGATTTACCTTACCGCCTGTAACCTTACACATTATCTTACCGAATATTACGCCTGCCCAGGTACCGAAAGCAAAAGCTATAAGTCCAAGTGCTACAATCTTTAAAGTTGTAACTTTAAGGAATGCCTCCGCACTTGTTGTAGCACCCACACTGGTTCCAAGTAAGATAACAACGATATACATCATTGCATTTGCTGCTGTCTCTGTAAGTTGCTTTACAACACCACTCTCTTTAAAGAGGTTTCCAAGCATCAGCATACCTACCAAAGGTGCTGTAGTAGGAAGTATAAGACATACCACTACTGTAACTATTATAGGGAAAAGTATCTTCTCAAGCTGTGATACAGGACGAAGCTGCTCCATCTTGATTCTCTTCTCTTCATCAGTTGTAAAGAATTTCATAATAGGCGGCTGTATGATAGGTACCAAAGCCATATATGAATACGCCGCTACAGCTATAGGTCCCAGGTATTCAGTCTGTCCAAGCTTACCTGCAAGGAAGATAGAAGTAGGGCCGTCAGCTCCACCAATAATAGATATTGCCGCTGCCGCCTTATCATTAAATCCCATAAAGATTGCTATAAAATAAGCCGCATAAATTCCAAACTGTGCCGCTGCACCAAGTAAGAATGATTTCGGATTTGCTATAAGCGGACCGAAATCGGTCTGTGCACCTACACCCATGAATATAAGTGAAGGTAGTATACTCCATTCATCCAATACATAGAAATAGTGAAGCAAACCTCCAACACCGTTTGCCGAATTCTCAGGTCTAAGCATTATATCCGGGTAGATATTTACAAGTAACATACCGAAAGCAATCGGAACCAGTCAAAAGAGGCTCAAATCCCTTTTTGATTGCCAAATACAGGAATATAAAGGCAACAAAAATCATTATCAAATTGCCAAAGGTAAGATTCATGAATGCGGTCTGAGCAATCAAATTGGATAATGTATTTAATATATAATCCATTTTTTCTCCCTCCGGATATTAGTTGATTGTTACAAGAGTTTGATTAGTTTCAACACTGTCTCCAACATTTACATTTATACTTGCAATTGTACCGTCCTCAAGTGCAACGATATCATTTTCCATCTTCATAGCTTCAAGTACAGCTACCACTTCACCTTTTTTAACTGCCTGATTGAGACTTACCTTGATTCCAGGGATCTTTCCACTCATAGGTGCAACAACCTTTACTCTACCTTCACTTCCACTTGCAGCAGGTGCCGCCTGCTTAGCAACAGGTGCAACCGGTGTAGACACTACAGGTGTAACAGGAGCACTTGCTCCTCCTCTTTCCTCAACAGAAACTTCATATGATTTGCCATTTACTGTAATAGTATAATTCTTCATTTTTCCCTCCACTATCTTTTTAACTCTTTTTATTGAACGAACTATAAGGTTTGATGCATCTGTATTGCTAAACTCCGCTATGGCTGCCGTTATAACCGCTACCAGCTCCAAATCATCCTCAAGATTTTCAGGCTCGTTTACCTTTACCGCCTCAATTACAGGTTCTTCCTTAGTCTTTGCTTTTAATTTATTCTCAAATACATTTATATACTTAAACAAACTTATAAGGAATGATATAAAAATCAATATAATAAATACTGTTCCCATACCCAGAACTGTATTAAGTGCGGCCTTTTCCATATTTTCAATAACGCTGTACTTTGGTGTAATAGAAAATACCGCTACCTGATTTGTTTTGCTGTCAAAACCGAGTGTCATCTCGGATTTTCTCTTTTCGCCGGAATAATTTACCTTAACAACATAATTGCCTTCTGAAGCTGAGACTTTTGTATCATCAATTCCTACAAGATCTCCAACAAGCTCCTTTGTTGATTTAAAGTTTTTTACTCCTTCGGCAAAGGCCGTCTGACCGTTTTGCTCTACACCCTCAATTACCTGATCAAGCTCCGCATCATCCATTTTGTACAGCTGATTCAATAAGCTTTCAGCCTGTACAGGAAGCTGGTTTGAAACATCCTCAGGTATTGAACTCTCAGAGTCAGCCTTCTTACCGCATGCACTAAGTGCCAGCATGGCAATCATAAACAGACTTAAGATTAAATACTTTATTCTCTTTTTCATGATTCACCTCTAAATTGATCCATGTTTCTTATATGGACGATCTTCTTTCTTTGTAAAAAGCATTTCAAAGGCTGCCAACAATCTCTTTCTTGTATCTGCTACTGTGATAATATCATCTACATATCCTCTTCTTGCAGCATATACGGCTGAATTTTGTAAGTTCTCATACTCTCTTGTTTTCTCTTCAAGAGTTGTCTTTATATCCTCACTTGAATCAATTTCTTTTGAATATATTATCTTTACAGCCTCACTTGCATTCATCATACCCATCTTTGCATTTTCCCATGCAAATACAATGTCAGCACCTATTGATTTTGAATTCATTGAAAGTGAAGCGCCTCCGTAAGCATCACCTACTATAAGGCTTACCTTAGGAACTGTTGCATTTGCATATGCATATGTAAGCTTTGCGCCTGCCTTAGGCATTCTCTTCTCACTGCATTTTGTAGCTCTGTATCCTTTTACATCTACAAGTGTAAGTACAGGAATATTGAAAGCATCACAAAATTCAACAAAACCTGCCGCCTTATCACTTCCCTGATGAGAAAGTACATTTTCAAACTCATCTGCAATCTCACCGCTCTCATCATACAGTGCTCTTCTGTTTGCAACAACTCCTACAGTATTACCGTTTAATCTGATAAATCCTGTAAACATCTCTCTTGCAAAATTTTTCTTTACTTCAAGTACATATCCGCTGTCTGAAATAGTATTAAGTGCAAGTGCCGGATCGCTTATTCTGCCCTCAAGTTCAGGTGTAAGTCTGTTTAAATCATCCATACATTCGATATATGACATATCATCTTCATTATTTGCAGGAAGAACTGAAATGAGCTCTCTGATTCCTGAAATGATTTCAGACTCGGTTCCTATAAAATCAACCAAACCTGTAGATTCCGATTGGAACTTGGCACTTGAAAAATCATTCTTATCCTGTGAATTTCCGTTTATAGCATTTGGAGAATTTACAAAGACTTTTGCCTTATCCTGCTCCATAAATACAAAATCACTGAGTCCGTTGCTTATAGCCATTCCACCGCCACTTAGACCGAATACCGCCTGTATCTGTGGAATAACACCGCTTGCTTTTGTCTGTGCTAAATATATTTTTCCAAAGGCATCCAATGCATCAAAAGACTCTTCCAGTCTAAGACCCGCACAATCAACAAGTCCTACTACAGGTGCTCCCATCTTCATTGCCATATCATATAGTGCAACAATCTTCTTTGCATGCATTTCTCCTATTGAGCCGCCAAGCACTGAAGGATCCTGACTGTACACATATACCAGACTGTCATTAATCGTACCGTAACCTGTCAATACACCATCCTTTGGAGTCTCCTTGTCAGATAGATTAAAATCTGTGTTTCCTTGAACTTATATATGAGCCAATTTCCACAAAACTTCCGGTATCGAGCAAATCTTCAATTCGTTTCATAGCAGAAACTCCTATTTGAGCCATATACAAACCTCCGTTTTAATTAATAAATTGTTGTGATCAAAGTATATTTTGACCGTTGTGACATTATATTTTCTTTGTAAAAATATAGCATCACTGATATTGTTAAATACAAAACAATCTTAAGTTATTTTTATAATGAAATCAACAAAAAACAAGTGGATAAAGCTGAAAATTACTTTCATTTTAATAATACTGTATAATGAAAAAGGAGGCACTATGCCCCCTAAAAAATTATATATTCTTTTATTATACTTTTTACCAGTCCCTCAAAAATATGAGATACCTTATTTGCAGCCTCGGATACCTCTTCATGGCTTAGAGGTTGATCCAAGATACCTGCAGCCATATTTGTAAAGCATGAAATACCGCAGATTTCTATGCCCATATGATTTGCAGCCACAGCCTCTATCGCAGTGGACATGCCTACAGCATCCGCACCAAGTAATCTCGCAAGTTTTACCTCGGAAGGTGTCTCATAAGCAGGACCGCTAAATTGCATATATACACCTTCTCTTAATGTAACTCCCACTTCCTTTGCCGACTTTCTTACCACATCCTGAAGTCTCTTTGAATAAACATTACTCATATCAGGAAATCTTGTGCCGAATTCACCTATGTTTTCTCCAATAAGCGGTGAAGGTACTATAGTTGATATATGATCTGTAATCATCATCAAATCACCCGGCTTGTATGAAGTATTTACAGCGCCTGCAGCGTTTGTAAGAATTAACTTCTTTGCTCCGAGCATAATCATAAGTCTTGTAGGAAGTACAACATCTGTTACAGGATAGCCCTCATAGTAGTGAACTCTTCCCTTCATAATAACCGTCTTTACACCCTCGACCGTACCGAAAAGAAATCTTCCGTCATGGCCTGCTACGGTTGATACAGGGAATCCCTCAATACTTGAGTATGGAATCTCACATTCAACTTCCATATGCTTTGCAAACTCACCAAGACCTGATCCCAGTACCAAAGCAACTTCAGGTGTAAAATCTGTAACAGTTCTGATATAATCATAGCTCTTTTTTACTTTTTCAAAAACCGGATTCATATAACCTCCATTATAGCTTATCTAAAATACTGTAGCCTATCGTATTTTTCAGGCATCTTCAGTCCGAAAGTTGTCTACTATACTTGCACCGATTACTGCAAATGTATCGGTTGTATCAAGTAATTTTCCGCCGTCAAATTTCTTTGAATATGACATAAAGAATACAGCTTCTCTTGTATGATCTGTTCCCGTATGTGTAGGATCGTTTCCATGATCTGCAGTGAGTATTAAAAGATCGTCATCATTCATCTTTTCCATAAACTCACCAAGCTTAACATCAAACTTTTCAATCTCTTTGGCATATCCTATCGGGTCTCTTCTATGTCCCCAAAGAGCGTCAAAATCCACAAGATTTGTAAAGCAAAGCCCTGTAAAATCTTCCGACAACATATCAGTTGTCTGTTCCATACCATGCACACTTGAATCCGAATGATATGCCTTTGTAATTCCTTCGCCGACAAATATATCATTTATCTTTCCGATGGAAATAACATCAAGACCGTTATCCTTTAATACATTAAGTGCGGTTTGTCCGAAAGGCTTTTAAGGCATAATCATGTCTGTTTGAAGTTCTCTTAAACTCACCTTTTTTCTTACCTACATAAGGTCTGGCAATTACTCTTCCGACCTTCCATTCATCCTTCATTGTAAGCTCTCTTGCGATCTCACAGCATCTGTATAAGTTTTGAAGGTCGAATGTCTCTTCATTTCCACAGATTTGAAGTACCGAATCGGCAGATGTATATACTATCATCGCTCGGTATTTATCTCTTCTTCCGCAAGTTCTTCAAGTATCTCCGTACCTGAAGCGGACTTGTTACCTATTACTCTCTTACCGCATCTTTTTTCAAGCTCTTCTATAAGCTCCTTGGGAAAACCTGTATCTGTAAATGTCTGAAACGGCTTTTCAATTCTAAGACCCATCATTTCCCAATGGCCTGTCATTGTATCTTTGCCGTTACTCATCTCTTCCATTCTGCAAAATCTTCCAAGCGGTTTTTCCACTCCCGGCTCCCTCTACAGGATGAAGGTTGTACATTCCCAGTTTTTTCAAATTTGGAATATCAAGCTTTCCATAGCTTTTTACTATATGCCCGAAAGTATCTGTATTTGTATCACCGAATCTTTCGGCATCAGGCATTGCACCGATTCCCAAAGAATCCAGTACAACCACAAAAACTCTTTTATATTTTCTCATAAATAAAACCTTCCGATCAGCCTATATGTTACAAAGTAAATATACGCTTACTTCAGCTCTCTTAGCAATGCATCTTTAATATTATCACTTGCAAATGATACTTCTATTGCATTTTTCATTCCCTGAATAATATCACAATCCGATATCATACCTCTTTCCTGTAAGAATAATATCTCATTTGTTATACTTGTGTTGCTGACCAATCTGTTATCCGTATTGACAGTAGCAAGTATGCCCTTCTTTATATAATCGGCATATGGATGAGTTTCATTTTTTCCTACCGCCTTTGTTTGATAATTGCTTATAGGACACATTTCTATACCTATGCGTCTGTCTTTAGCAAGTTTCAAAAGCCTTTCATCGTTTCTCATAGCTATACCATGTCCGATTCTCTTTGCACCGTATTCTATAGCGCCTTCTATATTGGACTTAGGTCCTGCCTCACCTGCATGAATAGTAAAGTTCATACCCAAATCTGTTGCATATTTAAACAGATCTTTAAACTCTCCTATAGGATGATTTGCTTCATCTCCTGCCAAATCAAGTCCTGCCACTCCACTACCATAGTATTCTCTTGCAACTTTAAACATTGCCTTGCTCTCTTCAATATCATGATGTGTCATTGCACAGCATATGGCATTACCATGGATATTAAAAAGCTTACTTCCTTCATTGATTCCTGATATTACAGCCTCTATCACATCGCCTGTCTTCATACTGTCTGAAACCGACAAAAGAGGGGCAAATCTTATTTCAATATATCTCACACCCTCTTTTGATGCCGACTTCATCACATCAACAGTAGCAGCCTTGATATTTGAGGCTGTGTTCATGGCCTTTAGCGGAATATCAAATTTTTCAAGATATTCCACCAGACTGTTACAATCCATACTGACTGAAAGCTCTTCCATAGTAAAAGTTCTTCCCAAAGCATTCTCTAAAAATGTCTTTGATAATGAACCGTCCAAATGACAATGCAAATCAAGTTTGGGTAATTTTATAATATCTTCTTTGTTCATATCTTAACCGTTATACATCATAAAAGGCTGATTCCACTATCTTAATAGTAGCGCTGGTACCAAGTCTGCTTGCACCCGCTTCAACCAATGCATTTGCAAACTCTTTGTCATGTATTCCGCCGCTTGCCTTTACTCCCATGTCCTTGCCGACAGTTTCTCTCATAAGTTTAACATCTTCAACTTTTGCACCGGCGGTTGAAAATCCTGTAGAGGTCTTTACAAAGTCGGCATTTGCCTCTTTTGAAAGCTCACATGCTTTAACCTTTTCTTCATCCGTCAAAAGACAGGTCTCGATAATTACTTTTAAAAGAGCGTTTCCGCAAGCTTCTTTTACAGCCTTTATATCTTCCAGAAACAACATCATAATCTTTATCTTTTAATGCACCGATATTTATAACCATATCAACCTCATCGGCACCGTCCATTACCGCAATCTTTGCTTCAAGTGCCTTTGCTCTTGTAGACATAGCTCCCAAAGGAAAGCCTACAACGGTACATATTTTAACATCACTTCCGTGAAGAAGTTCGGCAACATAAGGAACATAGTATGAATTTACACATACGGAGCAAAAGCTGTAAGCCATTGCCTCTTCACATACCCTTTTTACATCTTCCTTTGTTGCATCTGCCTTTAAAATTGTGTGATCGAATAATTTTGTTGCTAACATAATCCCCCTATCTGGCCTTTAAGAAAGGCTTACCATTTGCAGCCGGTACTCTTGTACTTCCTACTACAAACACAAGTGCAAGAATTGTTACTACATATGGAATCATTGAAACTAAATTCGGTGAAACAGCATTACCTGCTCCAAGCAGTGCCTTTATACCGTTGCAAAGTCCGAAAAGCAGACATGCCTTAAATGCTCCCTGCGGTTTAAACTTACCGAAGATTACAGCCGCAATCGCAATAAATCCCTGTCCTACTATTACTGCAGGTCTGAACTGACTTACAGTTGCAAGTGTAACGAATGCTCCTCCAAGTCCTGCAAGAAATCCTGAAAGTATAACACAGATATATCTTGTCAGATATACATTAACTCCAAGAGTCGCACAAGCCTGTGGATGCTCACCGACAGCTCTAAGATGCATTCCGAACTTTGTTTTATAGAATACAAACCACACTACCAAAACTAAAAGAAAACTTAAATACGCCACTGAATAAGTGGAAAAAACATTATATCCGAATGAACCCGACTTAAACACACCTTCAAACATCTTCGGAAGCTTTGCAGCTGTGTCAAGTGCAGGTGAATCTGATGAATTGTCAAATATCGCCTTACATAAAAAAACTGCAAGTCCCGGTCCTATAAAGTTTATCGCGGTACCTGATATAGTCTGATCCGCTCCAAACTGTATACACGCAATTGCATGTATAACACCCAAAAGTGCACCGCTAAGTCCGCCTACAAAAAATCCCAACCAGCCGTTTCCGGTAAAATATGCCACACATGCACCTATGAAGGCACCGATTGTCATCATACCTTCTATACCGATGTTTACCACACCGCTTCTCTCGGAAAAGCATGATCCGAGCGCCGCCAAAAGAAGAGGTGGTGTTGCTATCAATATTGCATTTATAAGAAGACCTAAATTCCTTATTAAAACGTCCATTATACCGCTCCCTTCTTTCCATGATTTAAGAATATATTTTTAAACAGGCTTGATATTGCTATAAACAGGATAATAATACCCATTATAATATCTACAACCTCTGCAGGAGCATTTACCAAAGATAATTTTCCGCCGCCGTATTTCATTGCACCGTAGAATATTCCGGCAAAAATACATGCAATAGGATTTGATGAAGCGATAAGCGCTACTGTAATACCTTGGAACCCATATCCTTCCTGACCTGAGAACTGCGAAATTCTTCCGCTCATACCCATAAGCTGTACGGCACCTCCGATACCTGCCAATGCACCTGAAAATGCCATTGCCGTAAGGAATGATTTTCCTGTATCAATACCCGCATACTGTGCAGCCGTATTACTGAAACCTACAGCTCTGAGCTTAAATCCGAGAGTCGTTCTGTTTATTATAAACCATACAATTACAGCAAATATTATTGCCAGTATAAAACCGTAGTTTGCAGCTGACACACCTGTAGCGGCTATAATTGATTTAGGAGCCAAAATTCTTGCTGTAGCCGCAATATCCTTTGTTGCCTCACCGCCACCATCTTTATGGATAATACTTAGATTTACAACAAAGTTTGATAAATAGAAAGCTATCCAGTTAAACATGATATAGGATAAAACTTCATTTACACCTTTTTTGATCTTCAAAACTCCAACTATTGCACCCCAGATACCTCCTGCAAGTGCCGCTCCCAAAAAGCAAAGTGGAACATGAATAATTGCCGGAGCCTTCACAAGTATACCTAAAACACAGGCTGTAAGTGAGCCTACTACAAACTGGCCCTCCGCACCTATATTAAAAACACCTGTTTTAAATGAAAATGCAACACTGAGTCCTGTAAATATAAGCGGTGCCGCATAAATCAAACACCAGACCATAAATTTAGGCTTACCGAAAATACCGTTAAAGAGCTGTTTATACGCATCCAAAGGATTGATTTTTGCAATGCTTAAAAGTATAGCACCTACAACAAAGCCTATGACTATTGATATAAGAGTGTAAAAAGCATTGCTTGAAAGTATACTGTTTTTCTTACTCATCCTTTTTTCCTCCTGCCATCAAAAGTCCAAGCTCCTTCTCATCGGCATCTTCCCCAAGAACCTCACCTGTTATCTGTCCGTCAAAAATTACCTCTATTCTGTCTGAAAGATTCATAATCTCATCAAGCTCAAAAGATACGAGCAATACGGCCTTATCTTTATTTCTTTGTTCAACCAGATATTTGTGAACAAACTCTATAGCTCCTACATCCAGACCTCTTGTAGGGTTTACCGCAATCAAAAGATCGGAGTCGTTTGTCACCTCTCTCGCAATTATAACCTTTTGCTGATTACCGCCTGATAATGTTTTTGCGGCTTTTTTCGCGCTGTCATTCGGTCTGATATCAAACTTTTCTATAAGTTTTTTTGCATGAGCTTCATATTTTTTTATCATTTAATATTCCGCTCTTTGAAAAAGGCTCTTTTTCAAAGTTTTGCAAAATAAGGTTTTCAGCAACTGTGAAATCCAGTACAAGTCCATGCTTTTGCCTGTCTTCAGGTATACTTGTAATACCCATGTCAAAACTCTGTCTCGGTGTAACATTAAAAGCATTTTTCCCAAGTATGCTTACGCTTCCCGACTCGGCTTTTTTAAGCCCTGTAAGTATCTCTACAAGCTCAGACTGTCCGTTTCCGTCAACACCTGCAATACCTACTATCTCACCTCTTCTTACATTAAGGCTTAAAGACTTAAGAATATCTACCTTTCTATAGTCTTTGGCACAGAGATCTTTAACTTCAAGAACCACTTCTCCCGGCTCTCTTTTTTCTTTTTCAACAGTAAATGAAACATCTCTTCCTACCATCATGGCAGCAAGCTCACTTTCACTTGTTACTTTTACATCCACAGTGTCAATATATTTTCCATGTCTGATAATAGTACAGGAATCCGCATGTGCTTTTATCTCTTTTAACTTATGTGTGATAAGAATTACAGATTTGCCGTCTTTTGTAAGACTCTTTATGATATCCATAAGCTCAACTATCTCTTGTGGAGTAAGTGAAGCTGTCGGCTCGTCAAGTATCAGAGTGTTTGCACCTCTGTACAAAACTTTTATTATCTCTACTCTTTGTTGCATACCTACGGAAATATCTTCTATCTTGGCATCGGGGTCTACTGACAATCCGTATTTCTTTGACAGTTCTACAATCTTTTCTCTTGACTTTTTCAATCCAAAACAACGCCCTTTGTATCTTCCATACCAAGTGCAATATTTTCGGTAACTGTAAAAGGAGGTATCAACATGAAATGCTGGTGTACCATACCTATTCCCAAATCAATTGCCTTTTGTGGAGTACCTATAGCGGTTTCTTTTCCGTCAATGAATATTTTTCCTGATGTAGGATGGTATAAACCGTATAAAATATTCATAAGTGTAGATTTTCCGGCACCGTTCTCACCTAAAATGGCATGAACTTCTCCTTTTTTTACAGTTAGATTGATACCGTCATTAGCAACAAAGTCGCCGAATTTCTTGACTATATCCTGCATCTTGACAGCTACGTCCATTTTCCCTCCTTGTCCTATAAAAAGCTTTCTGATACTACTTTTGCTATATAATTACAATATCCTTAAAGCCGTTTTTTTGTGCTGTTTCTTTAGCCTCATTCATCTCTTCTTCAGTCGGCATTCTATAATTTCTGTATTCTTTTCTTACACCGTTCTCTCTATATGAAATAAGCTTATATCTTATATTTGACTTTACAAGGAAAGGAGCCAAAGCCGCAGATGTATCAAATACAGTCTTTCTAAAGTCAAATAATTCAGGTACTATTACTGTTCTTACTTCAAAGAGTTTACCTACCGATGCCAAAAACAAAGCATTCTTTAATACAATATCATTTTTCACATCGGTTACATTTATATGTTCCTGTCTGTCATACGCCTTTATATCAAGCATTACTCCGTCTGTATACTCTAAAAGTTTTGATATGTTTTTCAAAATCCACACTTCCGTTGCTGTCTATCAGTGTACCCAGGTTCTTTTCTTTACAAAGCATAAAAACTTCTCTCATAAAATCAGGATACAACATACATTCACCGCCTGAAAATGTTATTCCTCTTATAAAAGGAACATTCTCACATATCTTTTCAAATGTCTGCTCTGAAGTAAGTCTTACAATTCTCGGTGTAGCACCATGTTTACAAATATTTATACAGGTATCACAACCTATACATTTTTCAGGATAAAATACAACCTTACCGTTTTCATTTTTTAAAGCAGCGCTTGGGCAGGGAGCCACACAGTCCATGCAATTAATGCAATGGTTTCTGGTTTCCGGATTGTGACAGTATTTGCAATTGAAATTACAACCTTGCAAAAATATCGCAGTCCTGTTTCCCGGTCCGTCCACGCTGCTAAACGGTATTATCTTATTGATATCGGCACTGTACACTAACGTACTTTCCTCTCCAATATCTTACAATTGTGTTTTGCTCCCATTCCTAGAGCTGTAGTATCCTGAAGTACACTCTGTCCCTTTTCAAGCTTATTTATTTCCGATTTTTTTACAAGATATCCTGTAATTCTTATTACATCCGAATCTGATGAATAGAATGAAAGATATCTGATATCTTCTTTCATCGCACCCTTTATAATATCAAGTACATATTCATGATTTTTTTATGTACTGTAAGGTCGATAGGAAAAATATCTCCTGTACCTGATGGGAAGTACTTGTGGAATTTCTTGCAATGCTTCAAATGCTCTATAAGATTCTTCAGGCTCCTCACCTATCGGAATTTCTTTGTTCCCGGTGATACATTTACATTCTGTAGCGATTCCTACCTGTGCATGTAAGAGGAAATGACAATCTGATACTTCACAGTATTTATTGAAATGGTTTTTATTAAACTCATCTATAATATCCATTATTTCCACAGCCAGCTTATCTGCAACTTCACTATGTCCGTATCTGCCTTCAATTCCTTCTTTTTCAAGAAGAATATTTACAGCCTCTGCAAGACCCTACCATACCGAACATTGCGGAGAATCTCTCTTTTTATAAAGCCTTCTTTCGCAAGGAAATTGTTTTCAAAGAATCCGCTCTCTTCAACTTCAAACTTGATTCTTTCATCCATATATCTTGCCATAATATCCATTACATAAGGCAAGGTATTTGTCTTGAAATCCTCTATATTCTTTGCTCTTTTTGCAATATTCTTTATAATCAATCTTGAAAGAGTATATGCACCTCCGCCAAGAGGCAGGCCGTTATAGCAACTTGCACTAACATATCTTTCACCAAACTCACTTGTAAACATCTTGTGGTTTGCAAATGAAGGCTTCGCACTGTGAAGTGCTGTATTTATTCCCATAAGAGCAAACTCATCACTTGTAACCTCAGGATCATACTTAAGGGTGATATTTGGTACCGCCTGCTCAAGCTCGGCCTCAACCTCAAGTATCAATCTACCGGCCAAAGTATCCTTTGGACCTATATTTGCATGTGAAAATGAATCCAAAATAGTTCTGTCCATATTGATAAAGAAAAGCTTTATCATCTTTTTTGCCAAATCTCTGTCCACATCATGTACAAAATGCTCCAGCAATTCATCAAGTTGTCCCACATATACCGGGAAATTTGTTACACTCGGTACATGACGATAGAAAATCAATAATGAATTCAAAGCTTCGTAAAGATCCTTCGGCGGATCAAGCTGAAGGAACTCACTTCCTTCCTTCATAAACTTTGCATAATCAGGTATTATGTATCTCGGTCTCATAGGAGCATGTCCTTCAAACAGATCACAAATACATTGACTTTCTATATCCGCATCAAGCAGCTCGTCAAGTCCCTCAGGCTTATCCAAAACTTCAAGTAATGAATCAGCATGGTTTGCCATAGTAGCCACTTTCTGCTCATGTGTGAGGCTTGCAGTCTTTACAGTCTCAAGCATTCTCTCTCTTATTTCGTTTACCTTATCTAAACTGATATCTCTCATATTTCTCCATTCTATAAGGGTATCCCCTTAAATATACCTACGAAATTCGTAGATATGTTTAAGGGGGCAGCATTTTGCTGCCCTTTAAAAATAAACAGATTAATTAATCCAATTCGTAGATATCACCATACTTAGCTTCAAAATCAGCCTTGTTGTTTGGAACCTTTATTTCTCCCTGCTACAATCTTTTGCCTTAACATCTTCAACTTCCTTAAGAAGCTCTTCAGGAAGATTGTCTGTTGTAGGTGCTATATCAACACCGCCGTCCTTTAATGTATAAGTCTTAACTCCGGCCTTATATTCACCGTCAAGTACAGCCTTTGCCTCATCATATACTGCATTATCAACTCTCTTCATAGCTGATGTAAGGATTGTCTTCGGAGCAACCTTTGACTGGTCAGAGTCAACACCGATAGCCCAGATACCTGCTTCCTTAGCCGCATCTATAACACCGAGTCCTGTACCGCCTGCCGCATGGAAAAATAACATCCGCATTATTTGCAACCATGTTGTTTGCAGCTGTCTTACCTGCACCTGTATCTGCAAAGCTGTTTACATTGTTCTGTAAAATATTTGCATCAGGATTTGCATCCTTAACACCTGCAAGATATCCGTATCCGAACTCGTTCATAACATCTGTTGCCATACCGATAACGATACCTGTAGTATTTGTCTTTGTTGTCTTACCTGCAATATATCCAACAAGATATGATGCCTGTGCCTGCTCAAACATAAGGCATGCAACATTGTCAAGCTCGATTGATGCATCGTCTACAATTGCAAATTTCTTATCAGGATTTGCTTCAGCCTCTGTTCTGAGAGCATCTGCCAACTGGTATCCGATACAGATGATAAGATCATAGTCATCATCAACCAATGTTTCGATATTTGGAATATAATCGGCATCTGTCTTTGACTCAAGATACTTTGCCTGAATTCCAAGCTCCTTTTGTGCTCTCTGAAGGCCTTCCCATGCAGACTGGTTAAATGATCCGTCATTTACACCGCCGACGTCCGTTACCATACCGATTTTTAAATCTGTAGATGCCTTCTTCTCTTCGGCTGAAGTACTTTCACCACCGTCCTTACTCTCCTGCGCCTTCTCAGTGCTCTCAGCCTTTGTGCTTTGCAGTTGAACCTGAAGAACAAGCTACAAGTGAAAAGTCCCATAAGTGCCGCCATACCGATAGCCAATAATCTTTTTCATTTTCCTCCTTAAAAACGAATATAAATATTATATTTGAATAACATTTTAAGTATATATCATAAATTATTTGTAATCAGTTGTTATATTTAAATATAATATTAAATAGATTTAATCTCTAAATAACTCAGTATTTTTATTATTTTAACTGTTCTTTTTATAAGTATTCTGATAGCTTCGACAGCCGTCTCAATAGCTTTACTTGTATCATGTACCTGCTCATTGCTAAGACCCGCCTTTGCTCTCTCCCTGATTTGCAATTGCCAAAAATATCGAGACTGACCTTTACACCAAGATATGATGCCACTGTAAACAATGCTGCAGACTCCATCTCTGAAGCCAGTGTACCAAGCCTTAGCTCAAGCCTCCCATTTATTTACAAGTTCATAGCTTACAGGCTTATTTTCAGGTTCATGCTGACCGTAGAATGCATCCTTACACTGAACAACTCCGATATGTGATTTGTAATTCAATTTGTCTGAAGCTTCCTTTAATGCGGTAATTATATCAAAATCAGCCACTGCAGGAAATTCTATAGGAGCATACTCTTTACTTGTACCTTCCATTCTTATAGCTCCGTTAGCTATTACCAAATCACCACCGCATACATCAAGCTTCATTCCGCCACAGGTTCCTACTCTTATAAAAGTATCGGCACCGCATCTTACAAGCTCTTCAAGTGCTATAGCCGATGAAGGTCCTCCGATACCTGTTGAAGTTACGGAAACCTTTACACCGTCCAAATAACCTGTATATGTCACATACTCTCTGCTGTCCGCCACAAGTTTTGCATCATCAAAATATGCTGCAATCTTTTTCACATCTTTTTCGGATCTCCCGAAGTATCACATACTTTCCCACATCACCCTTGCCTACGCCAATATGATATTGAACGCCTGCAGCCTTCGGTATAATCAATCATCTACTTGTTCCTTTCAATGTTTTATAAAAATATTATATATTTAGAGCGGCTTTTTACAATCCAAATTAATCAATATAAAAAAAGCCTATATCAAATCAGATATAGACTTTATTTTTAAATATTAGAATATTCTCCAGGCAACTATAAAGTTATTTCTCCACCAGCTTGACATACTGCTTCTCTTTACTCTACCTCTTGAAGATGAAGCATCTATTATCTCACCGCCGCCGGCAGCTATACCTACATGTCCTGAAACTACTACGATATCTCCTGCCTGTATATCTGAGAATGAACTTATTCTTTGTATATCTTCCCGGATTTCTCCATCCCTGAAGATGTAATATATGACTGTCCTACTCCCATCTGCTTAAGAACCCAGTATACAATCCCTGAACAGTCAAATGAGTTTTGATCCCTTTGCTCCCCATACATACGGACTTCCGATCTTTTGATGAAGCAATGCTGATCATATTTCCTACGCTGCCTGAGTATGAACCTCCGCCACCTGAACTTCCTCCGCCTGATTTCTTGTCGGACTTTCCACCGTTTGAAGAATCATTTCTTGAAGGTCCGTTTGTATTTCCCGAACTCAACTTGGCAAAAGTCTGTGCTCCGGCTCTACCGTCTGCAGAAAGTCCGTTATTGCTTTGGAATCTCTTTAATGCCGATTCTGTAAGTTCTCCGAAATATCCTGTTGCATTTGATTCTATTTAAATATCCGGCCTTAGCAAAAAGACTTTGAAGTCTTGCAACCTGCTCGTTTTCATCACCGAGACTGAGACCGTTTGCTTTTTGCTTCACTTGAAAGTATAACAGCTCTTGTAGAAGGTCCGAGGTACCGTCCACTACAAGGTCATTCTTTGACTGGAATACTCTTACGGCAAGTTCGGTATCCTTACCATATGTACCGTCAGGTCGTGCAGTAAGATAACCCAGCTCAAACAGTCTGTTTTTGAATATTTTTGTACCAATTCACTATGCTCTCCAAGTGAAAGTGTATTTGCCTTTATCTCATCGGAATATAAGAGGTTCATGGTCTCACTTCCGACCTTACCGTCCTCACTTAAAGAGTTTACCTGCTGAAGCTTTAATGTGGCTTCTTGCGTTTTTCTCATCATATGTACCTGTAATCATATCTGCAGAAGCCAGATATCCAAGTTCGTACAGACGATTCTGTATTCTTTTAACATCCTCACCGACATCACCGAGCTTAGCTGCATAATGCTTTTGCATTCTCGTCCATCAAAAAGAGGTAATGTTGAAGGTCCGATAATACCGTCCTGTGCAAGACCGTTTTGTCTTTGGAAAAATCATTACGGCCTTTTTGTAACCTCACCGAAGTAATTTGTAGGCTCATCATTGTCCATAGCCAAGCTGCATAAGTCTTTCCTGCAGCCTTTTTCTATATATGAGTGCTGTACACCTCTTCCAAAAGTTCAGGTCTCGGCTCTCCGTTTCCACCTCAATACCAAGTGAAGGAAATTCATTTCGGCCTCTCCATAGGCATTACCTGCGCCGCAGCAACCGGGGCCGCTGTAGATGGAACTCTCAACAGAAGCAGTTGTTTCGGTTGCAACGCTTCTTGCACTCTTCCGGACATAGACACACCTATAATTGCCGCCAAGGCAACTATACCTATGACTCCTCCGGCCATTATCTTTTTACTTTATCCATGTCCCTGTATAGTTTCTACTCTATCTTTTACACTTCGTAAAAATTCATTCTTTTTTTTCTTGCTCATCTTCTCTTCCTTGTCAAAATTTATATGCTCTCTTTTAAACATCCTGCCAATTTTGCAAACTCCTCTAAAGTAAGAGCTTCACCTCTTATCTTTTCAGACTTTCCAAGCAATGACAAAGCGTGAATTATCTTCTTTTTGAAAAATTAAGCCTTCAAAATTACCGAGTGAGTTTACCAAAGTCTTTCTTCTTTTGATTAAATCCGGCACGAATAATTTTGAAACATCAATTTTTCATCAACTGCCTTGATAGGTTTTTCTTTATAAATATCCAGTCGTATAACACTTGAGCCGACCTTAGGTCTTGGAATAAAGCAATTAGGCGGAACAAATGCTACGATATACGGATCCGAGTAATACTGTACAGCCAAAGACAATGCTCCATAATCTTTGCTTCCGGGCAATGCCCCGCATTCTGTCAGCAACCTCCTTTTGTATCATGACTGTAATACTGTCAATATGAATATGTGACTCAAGTACATTCATAATTATAGGAGTGGTGATATAGCATGGCAAATTTGCAACAATTCTTATATTCTCAAAGTCACCGTATTTTTGCCTACACCTCAATCAGCTTTTCCAAATCAACTTTTAGAAAATCAGCATTTATTATACTTTATATTTTTCGTAATTTGCCAATGTCTCATTTAATATCGGCAATAAATTTTTATCAATCTCAATAGCAACAACCGCCTTTGCGACATTTGCAGCATTGTACAGTCAACGCACCTATTCCGGGACCTATTTCAATAGCCAAATCATTTTTCACCGAGCCCTGATGCTCGACATATCTTTATCTAAAACATGTGTATCTATCAAAAATTTTTGTCCGAATTTCTTTTGAAAAGTTGAAATCGTATTTTTGATTATTTCTATAGTATTTGCCGGATTAGCAATATTTGTCATTTTTAATCTCCATCTCACTCTATGTGAGTATAATGAAAACTCATTATTTCATCTTAGGATACAATCTTTGGCATTCTCAAAAGACTTCTATAATAAAATCTTTTGATACCCCTTTTATCTCCACTTAATTTATCTATAATGTAAGTCAGATTCAATGAAGAATTTTCTTCCTCTGTTAGGGTACAGAGGATAACATGGACAGTCGGTTTCAGGCACAAAATTTTCAAAAGAAATCTCTTCTACAGTTTCCTCAAGTTTTTTGCATTTTTAAAATGTAACCACACCGCCAATACCCAGTACATATCCGAGTTTTTATAACTTCTCAGCCATTTCTTTGCTATAAGAATAGCAATGTATAACCCCTTGACTCCTTCAAATTCCTTTTCAAGATATCAAGAGTGTCTTTGCTGCATCTCTTGAATGTATAATCTACAGGCAAATCACACCTCTTTGCTAAGTCAGCTGTGCTCTAAAGCACTGTATCTCTTTATCCGGCTCATCATAGTAATAGTCAAGTCCTATTCTCCGATAGCTACCACCTTTCCTCATCAAAAAGACATTTCTTCAGTAAAGAAATATTTTTATCTGAGATTTCTTCTGCACAAGACGGGTGAATTCTCACTACAGCATAAACAAAAAGGGATATTCCTTTTGCCAATGCGATACTGTTTTCTTTGAACTTTCCATTGAAGCACCGATATTTACAACTCTCTTTATACCTTTTAGCTTCAAAGCTTTTTAAAAGTTCGTCCCTGTCTTCTTCAAATGCTTCATCATCATAATGAGCATGTGATCTATTATATATAAATCTTTTTGTCCATGTAATATTTTCTTAAAATTTATGTAATATTTTTATCGCAAAATATTCTTAATTAAAAACTAAAGCCAACAGATGCTACAGGGATAAAAGTAGTAGAACAAGTATTTTAAAGCTCTTTTCCTTCTCACCATTGTATATATTTATCGGTATAAGACTGAATAATGCCGGCAGGGTTCAAATGAAAAAATAATTGCCGTAGCAATATTTTTATATACCGCTCTTTCTCTGAATAAATACATACATCCTACAGCCAAAGGTCCGATATACTCATAGTCGGACTTTATAAAGCCATGCCGTAAAAACATCCCATACCCACAAAATCACACTGAAATCTGATATTTTTATCCCGCAAAGCATGATAACACATATAAGTAATGACTCACATTACATTTTTGATGCTGCATATAACAAAATCCGCCCCAAAATGCCATATCAAACGGTACTTCTGAAAAGTATCGCAAATAATGTAAGTCTGATTATATATTTTTATGTTTTTCGTGTGAACAAATCCTTCAACCAGTAAGAACAGGTATATAGGAAAGGCTACCCGTCCCTATCATCCTTGAAATATAGTACATCCTCGTGAAACGCCTATATTAAACATTAAGAATATCAATCCGCTTGCTCCGATATGCATCTATAAGCATTGTAACCATCGCTATATACTTCAGTACCGCTGAAGAAAAACTTATTTTTATTTTTCCAACACATTCACCTTTTTATGCGTTTTTAAAAATCGGGGAACGCAAAGAAAAGCATTCCCCTACATAATAATATTTATGCTATTTCAGAACCTGTCTTTATATTCTTCTCAGGTGATACAAAACCGCATTTCCGGCATCATCCTCAGCCATAAGTATCATACCCCTGACTCTCAAGTCTCGCAATATTTCTCGGTGCAAGATTTGTAACAACAAGCACCTGTTTTCCTACCATATCCTTTTGCAGAATACCACTGTTTGATACCGCTTAGAATCTGTCTTGTTGTACTTCCCTATCTGTACCTGGGAGCATAGAAGTTTCTTTTTGACTTAGGAACTTCTTCACATTTTATAACCTGTCCTACCTGTATCTGAAGCTTTTGCAAAAGTCATCATACTCTATAGTATCCTTTGCCTTTACATCAACACCCTCTACCTCAGGCTCCTTTCTTCTTCAGTATTTCAAGATTTAAAGCTCTCACACCTTTGCTTAACACTTCCTCAAGATCAAGTCTCTTAAAATACTATTTCAGGCTCTTTTATCAACCTTCGTTCCACTCATAAGAAGTCCGAATTTATTCATATCTTCAAGGCTTCTCTTATTTGTTCCGAACATGTCAAGTATCTTTTCGGATGTCTCAGGCATAAAAGCTGTAGAGTAATGAAGCACCTATAGATATTGACTCCGCCAAATTGTATAAAAGACAGTCTGAAGTCTGCCTTTTTATCCTCTTCTTTTGCAAGAATCCAAGTGTAGTCTCGTCAATGTACTTGTTACATCTCTAAACAATGTCCATATCTCTGTAATCGCATCCGCAACACGAAGTTCAGACATCTTCTTTTCAACCTTTTTCAACAGACATAAGCACCACATCTTTTAAATCGGTATCTGTTTCTGTAGAACCCGCTAACACTTTATCTTTGCATCGGTCAAAAACTCCGTCAAAATACTTGTTTGTCATTGATATAGTTCTGCTGACAAGTTTCCAAGTACATTTGCAAGGTCGGAGTTAAATCTTCCACCATCAAATCCCAGCTTATAACACCGTCATTATCAAAAGGCATCTCATGTAAAACAAAATATCTCACAGCATCCACTCTCGAAGAAATCAACCAATGTATCCGCATAAAGAACATTTCCTCTGATTTACTCCATCTTTCCTTCACCTGTAAAAAGCTATGGATGACCGAAAACCTGCTTTGGGAAGCGGTAGATCAAGCGCCATTAAGAATATAGGCCAATATATTGTATGGAATCTTATAATATCCTTACCTATAAGATGAAGATCTGCAGGCCAGAACTTTTTAAATCTCTCACTGCTCTCACCGTCAACATCATATCCGATACCTGTGATATAGTTTGAAAGTGCATCAAGCCATACATAAGTAACATGCTTTAGGGTCAAAATCAACAGGTATTCCCCTATGTAAAACTTTGTCCTCGCTTACAAAAAAGATCCTGAAGTCCCGTGTAAAAGGAAGTTATTCATCATCTCATCTTGAAACAGGCTGTATGAACTCAGGATGCTCATTGATATGTTTAATGAGTCTGTCCGCATACTTACTCATCTTAAAGAAGTATGCTTCCTCTTTTGCAGGATATACATCACCGCCACAGTCCGGACATTTTCCGTCAACAAGCTGGGAATCTGTAAAGAATGACTCGCAGGCTGTACAATACATGCCCTCGTAGAATCCCTTATATATATCACCCTGATCATAGAATTTTTTAAAAATCTTTTGAACCTGTTTTTTATGGTCTTCATCTGTAGTTCTGATAAACTTGTCATATGATGTATTCATCATATCCCAGATCTTTCTGATCTGTCCTGCACAGCATTGTCTACGTACTCCTTTTGGAGTAATACCCGCATCCTTTGCCTTATTCTCTATTTTTGACCGTGCTCATCTGTTCCCTGTCTGAAAGAAAACCTCAAGTCCTTCTTCTCTCTGAATCTTGCTATTGCATCAGCCAATATTATCTCGTATGTGTTTCCGATATGTGACTTTCCTGAAGCATAGGCACTAGCCGTTGTTATATAATATGGTTTCTTACTCATTTGTCATTCCGCCTTCTACAATTTCTATTATATCTAAAAATATGAAAGAATAAAATCCTTCATCAATATTGATATCCGTATTTATTACTGATATACTTTTTAAGTTTTATTCTGTTTAATACATCTGTTTACTTTTAATAATGATTTCATCAATATGTCCATTTCATTGTCTTCCAAGTCTTCAAGCATTGAATTGACCATCTGATCATACAGCTCTTCATTTCTTGAAAAAGCCGCTTCACCTTTTGATGAGAGGTTCACAAAAACCACTCTCTTTATCCTTCTCAGACCTCTCTTTATGACATAGCCCTTTCTTACAAGACTGTTTATTGAAATCGTCAAAGTTCCTATGGTAACCGCCAACTCCTTTTGCAATCATTGACATATTCTTTTTCATTCATTCCTAGTAGCTCTATTACATGTATATCATTATTGGTCAAATCCTTAAACTCGGAAGCACGCAAAACGCTTTCCTCATAATCAAGTATATCATTAAATAACTTAACAAGGATTATTTTAAATTCCTTTGAACCCCTCAAAAATACTCATCCTTTTCGATGTTACAAAAACACAACACCTGATTTATCAAACCAATATTATACTAAATTTATTACAGAATATCAGCTTTCCTTGCCGTTCCAGCAATATGTACACAGCTTACATGGGCTTATACCTATGGATTCTGTTAAATCATCAAGTCCCGTCTTCCGTCGAAGTACTATGAAAATTCTGACGTTTTTAATTTCTAATAACCTATTTAATTTTACGCAATTTTTTAAACCCTTTATTTTTAAAAGGCTTTTTCTTGCATCAAAAATATTTAAAAATTTGATTAAATTTTTTTAGTATGTTATAATAATAGTACTTCATAGTACTTTACTTTTTAGAGGTGGTTATGGCTTATTTTTGAGAAAAGAAAAGAAGAAAAAGGGACTTATCTTCTAGATGTATGAACTCATTTTGGGATAAGGATAAAAAGCAACCAAGAACAAGAAATGTAAAAATCTTTTGGTTATGTTGAAGATTTGATTTCAGATGAGATTCAGGATCCTATTATATTTTACAGCGACTACATAAAAGAGCAAAATGAGAATAGAACAAAAGCTCTTTCTGAAGAGTCACGTCCTCGTGCATTTTCCTCCCTGTTGAACTTAATATAGGACACTTTTTACTTTACTCATTAATTGATGAGTTGGATGTTAAGGAGACTATTGATATACTTACTTCTCAAAATGCGTTTTCAGTTTTCTGTATTTGATTTAATTACACAACTTATTTTATGCAAGGGTTATATCACCATGCTCTAAGTCAAAGACAGCCTCTCATGTATTTCCATACCTTTATGGCAGTTCAACCATCTCTGAAGACCAAGTATATGACGGTGTTCCTTCATAGGAGAGTCTTATAAAAATATATTGATTTGTTTAATCACTCTTATGAAAAAGTATTTTAAAAGAGACTTAAGCAATGTATTTTCTCGATTGATAATTATTACTTTGAAATTGATATCCCTAGTGATGACAAGCAAAAGGGACCTTCAAAAAGAGAATAGTACCTCCGATAATAGGACAAGCTTTGCTTTTTAGACGCCGATCCGGTACCTGTCTCCATGCAATGTATCCCGGAAATGAATCGAAAAACCATATATTAGAAAAAGTTATTGAAGAAATGAAACAACGACATAACGTATCAGGTAAAACTATTCAGGTGGCTGATAAAGCGCCTTAATTGTGCAAGAAATATTTATGCCGTTAAATGAAGCTCAATGATCGGCTATATATTTTCAAAAATCAATACATGGTAAGAATCTAAGTGAAAAAGGAAAAGAAATGGGTTCTACTTGAAAATGACGCAAATGTCTTTTCTAACTACACTGATGAAAAAGGGTAATATATCTTTTCGTCTTAAATCATGTATTGACAGCTTTGATTACAGTTTTAAGAGATCGATCAGAAACAGGAAAAGAAAGTGTTTCAAGGTTCTCTGTAAAAGAAAAGCGTATCGTCTCTTATAATCCTAATCTTGCAAAAACAAAGGCTTGAAATAATGAAGATGGTTGATAAAGCTTCAAAGTTTTCAACGTACAAAAATATCGCTAAAGATGAACTTGAGATTGTGCTAAATATGTAGACATCATAACAAAAGATAGTGTGCAAGACAATAAAGCCTATAATAGATTTAAATAAATCTAAGATTGATGAAGACCTTAAATATGAGTGATATAATGTTTTAGTTACATCTGAGATAGATATGGAGCCTTTACAGGTATATAAGACATACCATAGCTTTAGTGGAAGATTGAGGAATCTTTTAGACTTACAAAAATCATACCTGGATGCAAGACCCAGTACTTTAGTAGAAAAAGAAACAATCTATGGGCATTTTTGATATGCTACCTTAGCTTGTTTCTTTTAAGAGTATTGGAAATCAAGTGCTTCAAGAATAAAAATAAACTCTTATGACTCGATCAACTTTATGCGTGATTTTAGGGTTGTAAATAAAGGTGATAATACATATATCAATATATCAAGAAATCAGGCTATTAACGAAAAGGTTAAAAACTGGTTGGTTTTAGTAACCTTGATGCCCTCTATTTAAACAAAGTTGAAGTCGACAATTTCTTTCAAACTGCATGCTCTTGGATACCTAGAGTACTAGGTTTTGAGAGAAACGACAGAAGTCATGTATTATACTAAATTTATTACAGAATATCAAGCTTCCTACCGTTCCAGCAATATGTACAACTTACATGGGCTTATACCTATGGATTCTGTTAAATCATCAAGTTCAGGAAACCTGAGGCTTGAAAAGTTTTGAATCTTCTGATTTCCTCAACCATCTCTTCATAGTTTTTACTGTCTTGACCGGCATAGTCAAAGAGGAGTTCTTTTAGCCTACATTATCCCTCCTTTCTTATTATTCTTCTTGTACTAAATCATAGTCGGAGTTTCATCTTGAAAAGTTAAGATATTTACACCGAATAAGACGGAGACACTGGTCTGACAGTAAAATTCTCTTTTGCACCTGAATTATACAAAAACCCGTGGTTTCTCTTAACTGCGTGCCTCTGACTATGGAATCGTCGTCAGTAGAATATCATTATTTTCATAAGTTCCTGTACCAGTATAAGTTTTCATCTTAGCGATAAGATTTCTGACTTTTGATTTGTAGGCATAAAAGACCTTGGGTCATGTAGGTGCATACTTTATGCGGTCTGGCAAAAGGATACCTGATTTATTTTGCATAGCCCTATGGCATGGTGGTACCCGAGTCCGGAACTCCGGCTACAATATCCGCTTCTACATTATCTTTTTTGTCAAAAGTTCACCGCATTTATATCTCTATGGTTTTTACATTTTACACCCTCATATGAAGCTGTCGGATAACCCGTAGTATACCCATAAGAACGAACAGATTTTCATCTCGGATTTTGCAGTGATATTTCTTTTTACCTTATCCGTGTGATAAATACCCTCTTCCTGGTCCAAGTTCTTATAAAAGCTGTATCCCAAATTTAAATATGCATGATTTTTCAAATGTATCAGAATGTATCTTTCTTGACCTATAACCAGAGGCGTCCTTCCGAATTTATTCTGGCGGCATATATACCCTCCTTTGTCATAATTACAACAGTCATGGAGCCTTTTTATGGTTTCCTCGTACGTACCAAGTCCTTCTTTGAAGGAAGGCATTGACAGAAATCAATGTATTACAAGCTCATTGTCATTTACACGCCCGCCGCTCTGCTCCAAATGGTACTCGCCGTCTTTATAGAGTATTATCTCATCATGATTGCTTATTTTCTGACTGTAGCGTTACAGCACAGCTGCTCGAGATGATTAGTATCAAAGAGATCGCGGTCTTCCATCCCATAAACCTAGTCCCATGTCACCACATAAATCTACATCTGCAAACCATTCGAGAACGGCGGGTTTGAATATTGTAATACTCTGTTGAAATACTCTCCACACTCGCAGCCATTCGGTACGTCTTGTCGTTCAAGATGCGAGTAAGTGAGTGTAATCAACCCTGAGCAAGTCCATAACACAATCATCCTACTACACCAAAATACTGCACCATGTTTTCTTCCTACTAACACGCATAAAATACAGATAGAAATTCTATATCTGTTTAGTCTAATATTGATTAAATAACTTCTTTGGCTGTAGTTACAACATTTTCTCTTTGTAAATCCACTTGAACTTTTTGAAAAGCAAATCCTGAGGTGCAGATGCCGAGAGAATCTCATGGATATTACTCTTCCGTCAAGACCTGTATCATCTATCCCATCCAGCCTGATAGGAGGCCCTGTTGCCACTCTGTTTCATACATTTCGGCAGTACTTCTTCCTTATACTCACTTGCTCTGGTGCCTCAAACACATCCATACAAGGCATACTTACAACTCTTGTGAGATGTGTTATCCTTCTCAAGCTCTGTTGCAGCTTCAATGGCAAGTGAAACCTCGGACCCCAGTGTAATGAAAATCATATCCAGGTGTAGACTTTGAAGCTTTCTTCTATACATACGCGCTGTGCGTTTTCTCCCTTCCAGGCTCAAGCTGTGGGAGATTCTCGTCTTGTGCTGGCACAATAGCGTAGGTGTAGACTTTGAAACCATAGCTGCACACCATGCCGCAATTGTCTCTCGCATCCCTTGGCGTGTCTGAATGTATTGGGAATTAGGGCAACGCAGTCTGAGCGTACGAGCTGCTCTATAGAAACTCATGTGTGGGTCCGTCCTCGTGCCGACACCTATAGAATCATAGTAAATACAAATATTGTAGGAATATTCATAAGCGCAAGAAAGTCTTGCCATCGGCTTTGTATAATCACTGAGATAAAGAAGGTGGCACAATATGCCCTAAGTCGCACATGCAATAAAATGCACGTTTGTAATAGCAGTCATTGCAAACTCTCTTACACCGAATGTATATTTCTTCCTGAAAATCATCCTTTGAGAGTATATCCTTCACCGTTCATTACAGTCTTGTTTTGAGGTGAAGGTCCAGAAACCGCCTGCTGTGAGATTGGGGAATACATCCTTTAATCTGTTAATAATGCTTTCCGAAAATATTTCTTAGAAGCTGCAGTGCATCATCCCATGCCTTTAAAACTCATCATTATCTATTAAAGAAGCATTGATTTCAGAGTAGTAGTTGTCCCATTTCTTTGCACTCTTCAGGATATTTATTTTCATACTCTGAAAGAGCCTATTCCACTCTTCTTCAATCTTTGCATTCTTCTTTTCATTTATTTTTATTAAAAATTCCTCCTATCTCATCGGCATCGACACTTTAAAGCTCTTCCGGATTAAAGGCGAGCTCAGCTTAAGTGCGGCAAGCGCTTCGCTTCCAAAGAGGCTCACCATGTGCTCGCGGTTCCCTCGCTTCTTTCCCTGCACCGCCATCCGATTACCGTATTTATCTTAATAAATGAAGGTCTATTCTTATCTGAGTTTAGCCCTCTTTGTACCAGCCTTTCCGAGTAAGCTTCAAGATGCTTTCCGTCCCTCTCACCCCTATGAGGTCACACAGCTCAGAAAGCCTTCATTCTGTCCACTACATTCTCTGTAAATACTATATCTGTACTTCCTCTCAGCCAAATTCCGTTTGGATCATAGAATACAATAGCTTTGAGAGTCCAGCTGTTCCCGCAAGGTGAAAAATGCCTCTGATGATATTCCTTCCATCAAGCAGCCGTCACTGCCTAATACAAATGTATAGTGATCCACTATATCATAGACCTTCTTTATTGAATACACTTGCTATATATGCTTTCAGCCATAGCCATACTGACAGCCATACCCTACCGCACAAAGCGGTCCTGTAGTAGCCTCTACACCAACCGTGACCATGTCGACGTCCAGCAGTCTTTGAATCCAGCTGTCGCAAATCTTCCAGTCATCCATGCTCAAATCGCTATATCCGAAGAGGTGGAATAATGAATATAAAAAGCATTGAACCATGACCTGGAACAGAATAAATCATCTCTGTTTGCCCAATCAGGAGTTCTTCGAGGTTATACTTCATATGATTTTGCAAGTTTCCATATGCAATCGGGCAGCCCCAGGCAATCCCGGATGACCTGACTTTGCTTTCTCTACACGTCTGCACTAAGAACTCTTATGGTAGTTTACAGACTTGATGTCAATATTATTCATTTCTATGCTCCTTTTTACATAACAATACGATTTTTCGGTTCATAAAGATAATCTAAAAACTTCGCTCTGAACTCCAATCTTTTCATCTACCACAATATAATAAATTATAAAAATGTCTTGCAAATAGTATTTTTATTTGGTAAAATATATCCGTTATGGATTTTGCACGGTTTTTCCTATTGTGATGAAGTCCAATCCAAAATAATTATAAATCTTTTTATAATTAAAGTTAAAGGAGAGTGTAACCGTGGCAAAATGTTCAATATGCGAGCTGCTCATTTTGGTAATGCAGTAAGCCATTCTCATAGAAGATCAACAAAATATGGAAGGCTAACGTTAAGTCAGTTAGAGGTCAAAACAGAGGTGGATCTAAGAAGATGTATGTATGTACTTCATGCCTTCGTTCGGGTTTTTGTAGAGCGTGCATAATTAATACTTGAGATACGTATTCAAACAATAGAGCCCGTAAAGGCTCTTTTTGTGCTATTAATCGACTTCTCATAGTCCGCTATGAATTTTCTCAATTCCCGCTTCTGTAGAGGATGATTTAACATAGACTTAAATACGGAATAAGGTACTGTTGCAATATCTGCTCTGCCTTGTGCACACTCAAGTACATGCATATTGTTACGCACGGATGCTGCAATTATCTCAGTCTCTATACTGTAATTTCAAAAATCTCAACGATATCCTCTATCAAAGAAACACTCTCATGTTCCCACATCATCAAGTCTTCAAGGAATGGCGAAACATAGCTTGCACCTGCTCTTGCAGCCAAAAGTGCTGCAGTGGTGTAATTAGAAAGTGCAGTTTAGTGGCAATTCCCTCTTTACTGAGTGCAGCTATTGCCTTCAGACGCTTCAGCAGTCATAGGAATCTTTACAACCATATTTTTGTGATCTTTTGCAATCTCTCTGCCCTCGGCTATCATATCCTCAGCCTTTGTAGTCGTAGCCTTTACTTCACCGCTTATAGCCCCGTCTACAATGTCTGTGATTTCCTTGATAACATCCTCAAATTTTCTTCCTGACTTTGCAACTAATGGAAAAGTTTGTTGTAACGCCTGCTAACACGCCCCAGGAGCAACTTCTCTGATCTCATCCACATTTGCGAGTATCAATAAAAATTTCATACATACACCTCACATATATTTTTATTCTATTTACCACTTTTGTGTACTGTTTCAGCAGTATTATATATAATATTGAGACTAGTTTACAGGGAATAAGAAATCCATTTGTGGACTCCATGTTCACATACTTCACCACCTTCTGAGGTAAATAAAATATAAATAATCCGATATATCTGAGCTTTATTCTATAATAAGTCTTGCGGCTTTCAGCTCACAAACTCTCTAAATAATCTTACCACCTTTTATCTTCGCTTCGTCTTTCATTAGGTGGCAAGCCAAATTACATAGTAACTCTACATAGTCAATATCTTCTTTACACACAAACCAACCCCACCCACACAAAAAAACCACCCAAAAAAAACACACCACAACCACCCCCACAAACCAACAACAAAAACACCAACAAAACCAAACAAAAAACCACAACCAAAAAAACCACACCACCACAACAAAAACCAAAAAAAACAACACAAAACAAAAAAAAAAAAAAAAAAAGTTCTCAGAGTTTCAACTTTTTGCTTATCATATTTCCATATCTAAACAAGTCCGACACATGTCTGTATTTTCTATTTGCATCCTTTATTTCAAGATAATCTGCAACATCGGCAGTTATTTATATCTCTTGTTTTCCTGTCAACATTTTTATCAATGACAGCTCTGTAAATTTCATAAAATAGTTCACTGATACTTTTGGCGATTCTTACATGCGTCACATCCCACTAAGCAAAGCATACACTCAATACTACACATATCAATAATTTGTTTTATTCATACTATTCTTATTGTATTTATCTCAACTTTCTCTCCATTCTGTTTAATCTGAAAGAATCTGAATATTGCAACCACAGCCTGCACTACAATGAAACCCCAAAAGTACCGAAATATAGCTCGCCACAAATACAGGATTTATCACAAGAATGATACCGAGCTAGTAAATCAATTATCGCAATGAAAATAAGTCTCTGACCTATATTCTTTTCAAAACTTCACTGCTCTCATTCCCATAAATACTCTGCTTATTCCGATAGCAGCAACCAAATACCTGCCGCTACTATAAAAGCAACGAGACCTAGAGAATCTTTTTATCACAGAAGTAAATTCCTCACCATAACAGATAAAAATACCTTCAATCAGTCTCCAAATACTTCTGCCTTCTCTTTTTCTCAGACAGATAAGCGCTTATTTGAAATTCCTCTATTAACAACAGCACACTAATATAATATTTATTGTACCTCACTATAAACAAAGTTTACAATCACATATATTCCAACTATCAAGAATATTATTCCTGAAAGCGAAAAATATTTTGCACTTGAAATATTATTCATCAATAACCTCTTTCTTTCTTTTGATTCATTTGCAAACCTGTCATCAGGATAATTTGTAATAATTTCTGTAAACAGATTGTTTGCAGTATCAACATCTCCCATAGTCTTGTATGCCAAAGCTTTCTTATACTTGGCTTCCACATAATCCGGTGATATTCTGAGAGCGGCGTCATAATAGCCTATCGCTCCGGCAAAAATCACCGGATTTGTTAGAGTCCGTCCGCCACCTTAAGTAAAAGTTTAGGACCCTCATCTCTCATCTTAGGTGCCATTTCGGCAAATGTACCTGTTACGGATATGCCTAAGCCGTTGTCGACATCAGTAAGCTGACCCACATCCAGATTTGAGAATATCTCGGCAGCTCTTGTATAATTTTTGTATTGTACTCTTTTATAAGACCTAAGAAATAAACATACTGCAAAAAGCTTATAGTTCATATTCTCAGTTGATGTGTTTATTAACTTCTGTAAGTTTATTTACCTGTTCGTTCAATCCTTCATTTTCACTCTTCAGTGTTTCCATGGATAAATTTACATCATTAAGTTGTTGTGATATCTCTACAATTTCTTTATTATGTGCATTATTTAATGCCACCTTCATAGTAGGCATATATAAAAATACCATTGCACAGGCACCGACTATCAATCCTATACCTACATTGATGGCTGTAAACATTCGAATAATTCTTATATATCTCGGTCACAGGCATACCGTTATTTACATTTCTACAGTCCTTCTTTACCGGACTGCCGATAACACTTAGTTTTTCTTTCCTATGCATTTTTCAGTCAAAGGTTTCATCTCTTCAAGATAAGTGATAGCCTAGTATTGAATCTGTCAGTGCAAGCATTATCAAAAAGCTTTTTGCCTCACTGGATTTTCCTTCTCTGATATCAAGAAGTGCCAGTGCGAGGCATTGCCTTTACAAAATACGGCCTTATATCTACAGCCTGCTTTAATGTTATCCTTGCCATATCATAATTTACAGTCTTTATTTGAAATCGCCTTATTATATTTTTGAAATGGCATCCTGTGATTTTTTCAGGTAAGCGGATTTATTTCTCAATTTTTGCAAATAATTCTGTGCCGGATTGTTTATAAGATTAATATTTATACTTATAACCCATGAAATCAAAAGCCTTGGTCTCTTCACCATTTCAAACTGTATAAGTCCGTATAGATTTCTGGCATCGGTATTTTTCTTATTCAATCCCAAAGATATGTAACGCATTCAGTGCGGAAGATAAATTCCTTTCCTTTGCAGAGATCCCAAATTATAATAACCGTTTTGATATCTGTTTCCAGACGTCTGTTTTTCTTCATATCAGCCCTTTACTTGCTCTTTCAACAATTCCATCAAAAATATCATTCATATCTGAAATATCACTTTTTGCTATAATATCCTCCATGCGGAAATATCCGGTGAAGAGCTTAAATTTTCTTAATTCTTCCTCAAAATCTATCATCTGTTTCCTCTAATATCTCTCCATTAAATATAATGAGCCAACACAAAACAAAATTTCATCATCAGCCTTTTTCTGCTTCGTTAAAAGGCCTCTATACTGCTATTATAGCAACTTATCTTTGACTGTCTTTTATTTTTCTAAAGTATATTTAAGCTATTATAAAAAGCTCATCCGTAAATTGCTTCTGTAGAAATTCATAGCTGTCAGATAGTACTACCTCAAGCTTGGAAGTAATAATATCAAAAAATCTTTTCCACCTCTTTATCCTTTACTACTGAGATCGAAAAGCTTGATTTTCTTATTATTTACTTTTGCAAAGCTTCATTGCATTTTCTGTAAACTCTATAATTGCGGTTCATTATGTGCTCCGTCAATAATAATATCCTTTTCTATCTCTTCCATTCTTCCATGCCATACAGTCTTTGTTAAAGCTTCATCTATATTATCTATAGTGATTAACAGCTGCCCACTCCAAGTATAGCAAGTGCAGCCGCTTTCTTTTTGTACTTGCATATGTAAATTTCAGGCTTTCATAGTCAAAAACGGAAAGCGGTATTATTTTTGCCCACTTTAGCTTTTGCAGTTCTCTTATTATCTCATTTTGCCTCTTCATTTGAGTCGTCAAAAGATTACTGTGGAATTATGCTTAATAATACCGGCCTTTTTCATAAGCAATTTCTTTTATACTGTTTCCGAGTGCATATGGTCCCATTCTATGCTTGTAATAATAGCTTAAAAGTGTCCTCGAAAAACATTTGTTACATCAGTCGCCCGCCCATTCCGGTTTCAAGTATTACATAATCCGGATTTGTTTTGATACCGTTGCGATATAGAAGATATATTCAAAATATGTAGGAGACGTATCGGAATTACCAAGTTTTTCTCTCACGTATTTTGATATACTCTCAAGTTCTCCTATCGCTTATAGGTGTCATATCAAGCAATATTCTTTCATTTACTTCTATCAAATGAGGGAGATAAATGTTCCCACCTTCATATGATTTTTCTATAAGAATATTACTGAGATATGCACATACGGAGCCTTTCCCGTTGGTACCGGCACATGTATTACTTTCGGCAGCTTTTATGCCAAAATTTCAATATTCTTTCTTGCTTCGAAGGTGAATTCTTTTTCTTGGCCCACATAGAGATGCTCTCTATATATTCTTTTTCATTCATATCAGTCGGCTAATCTTGCAAGCTGCTCTCTTACCTGTAAAGCATCTGCTCATAGTTTTTCAAAGCTTTTCTTTTCTTCATCTATTTTTGCCTGAGGCGCTTTGCCCTACAAACTTCTCATTTTGAAAAGCATACCTGTTGATCTTGCCACCTCACCCTATAAGCTTCTTTTCTTCTTTTTCAGTCTTTCAACTTCTTTTCAATATCTACAAAGCTCTTTTAAAGGTAAAACATATGGATGCATTCGGTATTGCAACTCTTACAGAGTCCTTCTCAACAGATACTGTCATCCGAATCTATTATAAGCTTATCAAGTCCTGCAAGCTGCTTAAAGAAATCTCCGGCACTTTCAAATGTATCTCTTATCTTTTCACTTTCACTTACAACAATTCCCTTTGCCTTATGTGAAGGCGGTACATTCATAGATGCTCTTACATTTCTTATTGCTCTTACGGCCTCTTTTATAAGCTCAGCTTTATTTTTCATCATCCTCAAAAATTGTATTCAGGATTTTCTGCGAGGCAAGGCTCAATCATTATACTCTTGACATCTTCATTTACGGTACAATATATTTCCTCTGTGATAAAAGGCATAAACGGATGTAAAAGCTTTAAAATAGTATTTAAAACTTCTGTAAGTACGGCAAGTGCAGTATCTCTTCTTTCGTCTTCCTTATTCCAAAGTCTTACCTTTACCATCTCGATATACCAGTCACAGAACTCTTCCCATGCAAAAGTCGTATATCTTTGAAAGTGCTATACCAAGCTCAAACTTATCAAGATTTGTTGTAACTTCCTTTATAAGTTTGTTTGCCTTTGAAAGTATCCACTTATCTGAAAAGCATAAGCTTTGAATTGTCTATTTTACCCGGCTTGTCCTCACCTATATTCATCATGATAAGTCTTGCAGCATTCCAGATCTTGTTTGCAAAGTTTCTGGCACTTTCCACTCTCTCATAGTAGAATCTCACTATCATTTCCCGGGTGCATTTCCTGTAATAAGCATCATTCTGAGCGCATCTGCACCGTACTTGTCTATTACCTCAAGCGGATCGATACCGTTTCGAGAAGATTTACTCATCTTTCTACCCTCGGAATCTCTTACAAGTCCATGTATAGAACCGTGTGGAAAGGTGATTTTTCCGGTCTGCTCATAGCCTGAGAACACCATTCTTACTACCCAGAAGAATATAATATCATAACCTGTTACAAGAACATCCGTAGGATAGAAATACTTCATTTCCTCAGTATCCTCGAGGCCATCCCAGTGTTGAGAAAGGCCAAAAGTGCTGATGAAAACCATGTATCAAAAGTATCCTCATCCTGTACAAGACTCATGGCATCCGCATTTCCGGGACAGCTTTCAGGTTTCTCTCTGGCAACAGTTATCTCACCGCATTTTTCACATGTATATGCAGGTATCTGATGTCCCACACAGCTGTCTTGAAATACCCAGTCTCTTATATTTTCAAGCCAATGTAAATACGTCTTTGCATAGCTTTCAGGTACAAACTTAAGTTCTCCCGTCTCAATCGCCTTTATTGCCGGCTTTGCCATCTCGTTCATAGCTACAAACCATTGCGGCTTTATAAGCGGCTCTACAACTGTCTTACATCTGTCATGTCTGCCTACATTGTGGCTGTGAGGAACCACCTTTACCAAAGAGCACCTTCTTTCAAGATCGCTTTTACTATAAGTTTTCTTGCCTCATATCTGTCAAGTCCGTCATACTTGCTTCCCGGCATATCAATAGTTGCATCATCATGCATTATATTGATTTCGCGCAGATTATGTCTCTTTCCTACCTCGAAGTCATTAGGGTCATGTGCAGGTGTTATCTTTACACATCCTGTTCCGAACTCTTTGTCAACATATTCATCCGCTACTACAGGTATTTCTCTTCCTACAAGCGGTAAAACAAGCTTCTTACCTATAATATCCTTTATATCTTTCATCCAAAGGATTTACCGCAACCGCAGTATCTCCAAGAAGTGTCTCAGGTCTTGTTGTGGCAATCTCGACAAATTTTCCTTCTTCTCCTACAACAGGATACTTTATATGCCAGAAATTGCCGTCCATCTCAATATATTTCAACCTCGGCATCTGAAATGGATGTTTTACAAACAGGACACCAGTTTATAATCCTGTTACCCTTGTAAATATAGCCCTTTTTCATACAATCTGAGAAAACTTCTTTTACAGCCTTTTTGTCCCTGTTCATCCATGGTAAATCTTTCTCTGTCCCAGTCTGCAGATGAACCAAGTCTTTGAAGCTGATTGATTATTCTTGTACCGTAATCATTTCTCCATACCCCAAGACTTCCTTTAAAAATCCTTCTCTTCAAGCTCGTGCTTATCCTTGCCCTCAGCTTTAAAGCTTTTTCAATAACTTTTACCTCTGTAGCAATAGCCGCATGGTCCGTTCCCGGCTGCCAAAGTGCCTCATATCCGGCCATTCTCTTATATCTTATCAGGATATCCTGCATGGTATTATCAAGTGCATGTCCCATATGCAACTGACCTGTGATATTCGGCGGCGGCATTATAATTGTAAAAGGCTTTATCACTTATTTACCTTTGCATGGAAAATACTTTTCTTTCAACCATTTTTGTATATTCTGCCCTCGATTTTTCGGGGCTGTATGTCTTTCAATTCTTTCATATCTACCTGCCTTATTTCATATTTCTGTAATCCGCTTTTTAAATCAGCGATATAATCATCTAAAACTTTTTCTTCCTTGCCGTATCTTCCGTCTCGAATATAGAATTTATATTCTTTATTCTTTCACTTTCTCCAACGCCTTCTAATGCTATATCAAAAGCTTTCTTTTGCTACCTGCCAAACCGGCTTTTAAGAGTTTACTCATTTCCTCATCATTTTTCTTCTTCATGATGATGCTAAATATTCTCTTAAGGAAATATATTTCCATCAAAATCACATCATCATTTGTAAGTTCATATGACTTTCAGCGCATCCAAAGCCTCTTCATATAAAAGAGATTTGCATCAAATAACTACCGAGATTATGATACACACTTCCATATAAAAACCGTTCTCAGCACTTTGTATCCATATCAAGGATTTCCAGATAGTACTTTTTGCCAAATCATACTTTCCTATATAAAACATATAGTCCGCTCTTTTGCTTGCACTTCATGTACCGCCATTTTCTTTATCTTTTCCCATGACATTTCTGAAAAATGATTGTCTCGGCATTGTGTACAGACTGCATGAATCAATGATATATACCAAAAATATCCTCATCAGCCGTTCCGTTGGACATTTTTCCTTTTCACATTATCGGCTAAGACTTCAAATTCAACTCATCCCTTATAAATTCAACCAAGGTATCACTTACTATTCCTCGGTGACTAAAATAAGTTCTCAAATATTATATGCACAACTCTTCGATAACTGTATGTATCAAGCGATAATACTTCTATATGGAAGGCTACTTTTAAGGCTTCACAGTATCAATCCCATATATTTACCTCGATATTTCTCTTTGCATCGGTAGAGCGGATACATATCTCCCAAAAGCCTGCATCCTCAATTTCGACATCCATGATTTTATCATCCCGAAATTTTGTTCTGAAATAAAAATCTTCTGGTCTTTATAGGCCTTTTTGGTAGAAAGTCCAGTACAATAGGAATGTTTTTCTTGACCTTACCGTCAACACCTACTACACTGATATCTATTACTTCCTTCTCATCCGGTATCATTAAAAGTTCGGTATCCGTTTCATCCCAAAAGTCTCCGCCTTTTGCAAGGGTATATCTTTCCGTCTTTACCGTTGTTCTCCACATTTATAAAAACATCCGACCTCAGTCTTCCTTCACAAAGTGCAGTTAAATTATATATGGAGTTCTCACTTTCAAGGTCAACACCTTTAAATGCCGCACCTTTTGCGAAAATATTTGTATCAAGATATACCTTACCTCTTGAACACAGATAACTTATAAATCCGTCTGCCCACTCATGTTCCGCAAATACCTGCCCTGTAAGAAAAATAGATGAAAATTTTTTCTTATCCATTACTTTCTCGGCAACTGAAGTCAAAATCTTATCTGCAAGCTTGGCTCCTGAAGGATTATTAAGTATCTGCAAGTTAAAAGCCTCATCCATATTTTCGGACTCCGCATTAACAAGCAGTTTCCTTGAGTTTCTGTTTACAAGCATTTCATAGTATGTAAGACTTACATCCGAAAGATCGTACATTCCACTTTATTGTTCCATATATCTTTTTAATGAAAAGAACAAAATAGATAAAAGCTTTCTTCCTTACTTATTATATGTATATGGTTCGGTTGATATCCAAGCCCTACAAAGGCCTCCCTTATATCACCGACTATATCTTCTTCAAACCTGACATAGCTACAACTACTTCCTCAGGGCTTTTTCCTTATATAATTTTTCCATTCCGGCATTTATTATTTCTCTGACGTAAATCTTTAATATTTCTTTTCCTTCATATCTTGTACCGTCAATGGTTGCTATAAGTCTTTTCTTGTCAATTTTAATAATTTATCGGTAGTATACCTTTTTCCGTCCAATGCCAAAGCATAAGCATCTTCACCCACTCCCAGGCATCTTCACCTTTTTTGCTTATCACGGTGGGGAAAATCAATGCTTCATCATCAGGGTAAAATATAAGATTTGTACTTATATCCGATAAAGCGATTCCAAGTACCTTCGGATTCATCGTATCTCCCATTTTATATAAATATCAAATGTAAATATAGATTTACATTCCTTTCATTTTTATATCAGTGTAAATAAATTAGCTACCAACTCGATCTTTATACACAAACTCGGTCAATTTTTCCTTAAGTTCTTTCTCTTTGTCTTTTGGCAGTTCCTCTATATCATTTATAAGAATAAACCTGCTCTCCGGCATTATCGCTTTACTGAGATTGAACACAGTCATTTACCGAAACTTTCATCTCTCCGTCTTCATCTTCAAGAATCTGATATTCCCATATTTCATCGAAAAATCTTCTTATATTTATAAATATATTTTTATAGATATTGAAACTCCTCCTCAATAAAATCATCGTTTAAAGGAAAAATTCTTGACTTCAATATAACGGAATCTTTCTTTGCCTTGTATTCAACAAAGTGGATTCCAGTATATCTCTTTCAACCGCTGCAAACTTTGACAGATTTTTAAAAATACAAATACCATTCCCATATCGCAAAGATTATTTACTATCTGCTCACATAGTCTTGTCTGCTTAAAGTTAAGTTTATCCTTCTTTGAATAATATTTTGACAATGCCAGCATATAAATATTCGGAAATTCCTTTATATCGTCAACATCACTGAGTCCGTCTTCCAGATGCTCAAATATATTGTCTTTTATATTTCATCATTCATGAAGAATAAATCACTCTTTACAGTAAAATATGCTCTTATGATTATATCCGTAACTCTTTTTCTCTCAGTATAAATTCACAAAGCCTCATCCAGATCTGCTGTCTGATTTGAGAAAAGCATCTGTATAAGCAATCTTTCTTCAAAAATCATATGTCTCAATATTTTTCAACACATAACTTTAAACAATCAAACATATTTTGTGTTTTTCCGTTGTATAACATTTGCAATAAATTCCAAAGTTTTATCTGTGTACTTTTTCATCCTTATAAAGATTAAAAAGCCATCAAAGCAAGTATTTTATTTTGATTAAATGCTTCATCGTCAATCGCCTTAATAATCAGCTTAAGTAATTCATCTTTTTGAAATTATCGACTCCGAAGAATTTGACTACATCTATTGCCTCTTTACATTTCCGGTATTCATCAATGTATCACAATACATAAAAATATTGTCTTCATCAGATTCATCTCAGCCGTCTTATAAAAAGCTTAAAAGTTAATCTCTTCTTCCCTTTCTGAAAGCTTTCCTACGTGCTCAATAAGCTTTGATAAAGAATATTTTTAAATCTTGAATCAATGTCTATTTCATCCAATACACCTTCTATTAAAGCTATATCTTCATCAGCGATTTCACTGCTTTTTGCAATCTTTCCAAAGCATCAAAAGCCTGTGCATATCATAGATTTTTATCAACTCATAAGACCTGTCTATAAGATTTTGCATATGGAATATCTTATCTACTGTCATATTTTTGGAATAGTATCTGTTGCCCTCACAGTCCTCCGTAAGTATAATTGCATTTTCCCGAATACAGTCTACAAAAGCCCTGTTATTTACAAGCTCATATTTCTTTTCGCCGTTCAGTTCCGGATATACAACAACTACTAAAGCCGCTTTATCTTCGAGCACTCTCATCATATGAGTTCATCAAAAACGGAATAATTTTTGTAATCTTTCATCTATATCATCATCCTCAAAATTCCGGAATAGAATATTTATAAGATGGTCATCCATCTTTAATTTCATACTTTGATCAATGGTAAATCTTTATTCTCTTTATAAACTCTCTGTATATTTCACTGTTATGCGGATAAAACTCTACAATATTTTTCAAATATCTTTACCTAAAGTCATCCTCATCAGGTTTATTCTTTCAAAATGCTTCCTAGATTCAGGTATAGGTAAATCATATTTTTCGGAGGAGTAAACAAAATACTCATATATGCCTTCCTGCAGCAATCCCTTTTCAATGCATCTTTCATACCATGCATTTACATACTTTTCTGACATTACCTTTTATAAAAATCTCACATATATCTGTAAGCAGTTCATTGCTTGGCAATGCATTGTATATTGAAAGCAGAATGTTAATATAGCTCCGTTAATCTTTCTTTGTCTCTCTTACAACTGAGGTATTTTTCGAAAAGATTGACCGATGATAAGATTATTTCTTATGCCGAAGCTAAGCGCCAACACTTCAAATCTTGTACAGCTTGTCCAAAAGATGCGGATTTTACAAAGTAAAAGAGCATATTCCATCATCAATATTTTTGACCTGTCACCAAGCTCAAAAGCCCTCTTTAAAAACTTCTGTCTTTCCGCCGGGTTGTCCGCCAGACTTTCATCAAGATTTAATACAAGCATAAACTCAATATTTGAATGATATTTCTTATATAAATCCTTGATAAGCTTTGTAGGTCTCTCATCTTTCGGCAGTCCGGATACATATATGTATCCAGGTATTCTAAAATCAAATACTCATCTCTAAGTTCATCGCCTGTTTTCTTTTATTTTTGAATCCAGACTGTTGATAATAGACTTTGCCATGCCTTTTATCTCCTGCATCAGGTATATTTCGGCTTTTAAAAGCTTTTACAAAAAACTCCTGTATGTACTTGCCTGTAATCTGTCCAAGTACCACCAAGCATTTCTAAATAAAATCTCATTTTTCGATTTTATCGTTACAAAGTTCATGCTCAACTCTAAGCTTTATATAGGCAATCCACTGTTTTCTTTCAAATATTCTTGCTTCTCTTTGATATTCTTTTTCAGATATTTATTACAACTTCAGAGATATTTTTCATTTAAACCGTTACCAAGCTTTATACTTGCAATATTTTTCTGTCTTGCAAAAGCTCGGGATCTATAGTAAATCCAAGTTCAAAAGGATTATCTTTCAGTTTTCGTTTTTGATTTTTATCCGTATTTAATTTAATAAAACTCTGCATTTGTTGATACATCAATATCAAGCAGTCCCCAGTTTTTCTTTATAAAGCTTTGACGGTATAAACTTTATCTTCTTCTACGTATTTAAATCATAGATTCGATTCAAGCAGAATCCACCGCTTCTTTATTTCCCACAGCCTGCGGGAAATTTTCAAGTTTAATCTGGTGTGTGCCCTTATTAAGTACTTCGTAAATCTTTTGATATCTCAGGTCCTTCATAAAAGCCCGACTTACAAAAGTCTTTATACATAAAAATAGCCAATGCAATATTTATGTCTTCCTTTGCAATGACCATAAAATCATCCACTGTCTTTAATGAGCTCAGCACAAGTACAGTATCCGTATTTTTATATAAAAAGTATAGGGTATATCTCTTTCTCCGGCATTTGTTACCAGAGTTATAATACCTCTATTTTTCTTCTCGCTCAAATTTTTCGAGTTGATCTCAAAGTACAACTTTGTTCTTTATTCCGCCAAAAGTTGCATCAACCACTCTTACTCTTATATTGTCGGAATATGCCCTCCTCAAAGGTACTTTATTGTCACTTCGTACCTCTATTTCAAAGCGAACAGCTTCATCCATCTTTATAGGCAGTTCTATATTATCCGGCTCACAGACCAATATAGGTAATTCTTCTTCAATAATCCCCTTTGCCAAACGATTGATTCGCTCTCTCATTTATACACCTCTTCCATAAACCATAACCACATTTTATCATAAATAATAATGAATTTCTATATCTAATCGGCAGTTAGTAATCCTCAGGCAACGAATAAAATACCCGATAATGTATTACACTTTACATAATATCCCATTTGTTGTAAAATCTTTATATTACACAGGGAGGTCCGACGATGCTCTCAGAACCGATGACTTTATATAAGTTAATGATACTATATATGTTAAAAACAAGTTAAATTTCCACTTACAAACTCAAATATATCCGACTTTTTTTGTCAGTAAAGAGTATACTACATATTTTATAGTCCAACAGGCCCTTTCAGAGCTTCTGGAATCAAACTTGCTGAGTGTCGAGAATATAAACAACAATTCCAGATATGAAATGACAAAAGAAGGCAAGGAAGCCCTCTCTTTTTTTGAAAAACAGATTTCTCCGGCTATAATTACAGATATAAACGAGTTTATACAGACAAATAAATTCCGCATGAGAAACGAAGTTTCCACTACAGCAGAATATTATAAGCTTCCGGGAAACGACCTGATTGTACACTGCGAAGTTTTAAGAGGTAAAACCCCGCTTATAAATATCGAAATAAATTCACCTGATGAAGAACAGGCCAATATTATGAAAAACAATTGGCGCTCCTGCAGTCAGGATATTTATCAGTATATTGTGAAAAAGACTTCTGGAGGCATGGAATAAAAGGGAGCTGTGAAAACTCGATTGAGTTTTTCACATCGCCTTGCAGTATCTTTTGATCGTAAGCTTTGATTTGCGCATGAAATATCCGCTGATCAGTAATAAAATATTTATCGGTCTTACCCCACATCCGAATAGAGGCTAAAAATATATAATTTATGAGTACTCCACCTTTCAAAAGCCTTCCATTATGCCGATTTACCACATAATGGTGTGTCAATATCATAAACATACTGACTATCTCAGTAACTCAATATTACTTTTTTCACTCTCACTTTTTCATCATCTCACCCTATTATTAAATAATAACCTATATTTTCTCTAACGATCTGTAACAATTAAAACAACTTATTTTGCATAAACTCACTCTCAGTCATAGCACAGAGTGCATGATACACAGGTAAATGAAGCTCCTGAACCTTATATGTCTCGGTTTCCGGCATGTATTACCATCATCACAGTGCATGTCAAGCTGCACTCCTTTTTGCCCCAACCAAAGCCATGACCTTAAGCCCTTTGGCTTTTGCAAGCATTGGCAGCCCTTAACTATATTTTTGAATTCCCGGATGTGCTTATTCCCAAAACACATCACCCTCAACTCCTATGGAATTAAGCATTGCATAAACATTACATCACTGTTTACATCATTTATTATAGCGGTTGAAAGTGATATTAAAGATGGCAAAGACACTGCTCTAAAACCGCCCTCAAGGTCAGAGACTTAAGTTTTTCACCTTCCTTACCGTACATAGACTTTAATTTTCGAGCAAGTTTTTGCATCTATAGGTCTTTTTGCCATAAATGATTTCATAAGTTCCCCGACTATATGCTCACTGTCCAGCACTTCCACCGTTACCGCAAGATATAAGAGTGTTTGAATTTTCACAGTTTCTTTCTCAAAAGCTCAAATGCCTTATATATATCATCTTCCATGGTTCCAATGAAGGGTACCTTATAAAAAGTATCAAATATTTCTTCCCTTGATTTAAATAATTCTTCCCATACTTACTCCTAAATATAGTTTAAACATTTTTAGTTTTTGACGAAAATGAATAACCTGACCAAACTGTCACTATTATATTACATAATAAAAATATTTAAAAATAAATATGACTGTCACCTTGATCAGTACTCAAATTTAAGACCTATCAGCACTTTTCTTTTTGAGATGACGGTCAAAATACATACCACTATCAGGAAAATAGTTTAATCAGCTTACTTTCTATATTATTATAATACAGTTTTCCCATAAATCCGGCAATCGGTATCCTTCAACTGCATGTATAAGTAAACTCAAGGCTGCATTTATATTTCAAAGCCCAATTAAAAAGCAGTTGATAAGAGGATTTAACTACAAATAATGAAAATGCTGCATAATAAATATAGAATAACTATATTGAGAATAAGTCTCAAAAAGCCGACTATACTTACAAACTTATTTTTCAAATATTTTACGCCTTCAGTATATAGTCTATAAATGCTGCCAACAAGCTCAGTACTGCAAGTGTATACTGCTGGAACATAATATTGGGCGGAAACTTATTAGGAGTTGCATATCAGTCCAAGTTCATTGTACTTCGTATAAAGTATACCGATACTAAAGACTACTAGACATACCTATACAAATAAGCCTTTTTCCATGCACTGTTATTCTTAATAATATAATTATAAAAATACACCTGTATACACCCAGAATATATACACAAAAAACATAATTCAAAAGATCATACCTGTGTTGTAAATTATCCTGCATATATCAATATATAAAAACTATGTATCCGAAAAGTATTTTCTTTTATACATTTATTATACTTTTTCAGCAGCGGATACAGCTATTAAAAAGCAATAGCAAGGGTAAAAACCACAGCATAGAGGCTCTGCAAATTCCGGAACGACTATATCAAATGAACTCATTATAAGCAAATTGGTCGACCTGCTTGCTCCGCTTGATCCGTAAGCTTCAAAGTAAAAATCCAACAAACAAAAGCATAGAAAATATATGGTATATAAACCCTTTTCAGTCTTCTTAATACAAACTTACACGTACACCGATGTATCAGGCCTCTATTACTTACACCCATAACAAAAACATTTACAGGCATCTCTATCAACAGCCAGAAACAGTCTTCCATCGACATCGGATGCGTAGAATACATTGGTCCATATATACAATGCAGAAAGCTTATCCGAAAAGCATGCCAGTGCTCTTATTATGTCTAAATCTTCATCTCTTTTTGCATAGTTATTTTGATAGATGAGCCCAGTCTCTCGCTGATATTTCCACCCGGATGGTTAAGAGCAAAGCTCTCTCTGCTGATATTAAATCTATTAGCCAGTTCAATCGCCAATCCCTGTAAAATAATTAAGAAAACAGTGGTTGAATTGTTAGGAACTATATCCCATTGATCTCCTTCGTGTTCAAGATTGATATACAAACTTTCATGTGTCAAATCATATGACTTTGCTTTTTCATTGCATGAAAGAGACCATGTATCACAATTTCTTTTCTGCAAATGATGGCACAGTACTAAAGTCTCTGCTGTAGTACCGCTTTTTAGACAGTAAAATGACCACATCTTCATCCTTTACTATACCTAAATCTCCATGCACTGCAGTATTGGTATGTAAAAACTTGCAGGTAAGCCGTATGAGTTCATAGTACCCTACAAACTTTTCACATATGAACATTCTTTCCAAGACCTGATGCTATTATTTTTCCGCCTTTTTCTATAGCCTTGTAACAATGTGACAACAGCTTCTCATACTGCTGCTCATCAATAGAAGCTATTGCTCTTTCCAGTATCCTAAAATTTTTCCTCATAATATTTAATCATATCAGACTCCCTATTTATATATTTTTTATCTTAAATATCACCTTAACACTCAACTACTTATAAAAATATTCTTTTATCTGCTTTTTCCATTATTGAGTTATAATCTTCTCCATATGTATAAGATTTAGACCACTCGACTACCCTGCTTACTGCATCTTCTATGTGAATTTGGGGCTTCCATTGAAGTTCTGCCTTTATTTTAGAACAATCCAGCTTTAAAAAATTAGCCTCATGAGGTCCGTCAACAGAAATATTTTTCCAAGATATACCTTCTCCCCATTTTTCACAAAAATATATCACCAGTTTCCTGTACTTACTCAATCTTCATCATCAGGTCCCAACATTATAAAAACCGGACTTTGAAAAATCTTCGTACTGAGACTTGACTATAAGTAAATACGCAGACAAAGGTTCAATTACATGTTGGTATGGTCTTATCGAATTGGGATTTCTTACCTCAATTTCCATATTCATGGAAGCTGCTCTTACACAATCCGGTATTATTCTATCCTTAGAAAAGTCTCCTCCACCTATTACATTTCCTGCTCTTGCAGTTGATGAGCGGTTATGAACATCAAAAAGCTATAACTATGAGTTACAATTCTGGAGCAAGACTTACTATTTGAATAGGGATACATAACCATCCAGATTGTCAACCTCTCATATCCATATACCCATTCTTTATTTTCATATACCTTATCTGTTGTCATACTTTAATACAGATCTCTTTGACAGATCAATATTTCTAACACACCTAAAATATTGACTCAGTTCCCCATAACATTAGTCTCATATGTATACACAGGATCTATATATGACCTCTTACAAGAGGCTGTGCAGCCATGTATAACTATCTCCTGGATTGACTTTCATAATTACATGCATCAAATATTCCCTATCTCCCTATATCCCCTATAGAAGTTTTATATATTTTTCAATCAGAGCTTAATTGAAAATATTGGGATTCAGGAGCCTCAAACTATAACCAATAACATCCGCTCCTGCCATAACAAGTATCTTTGCAAGCCAAGTTCCCTAAATCCGGTATGACCTGTTATAAATACTTTTATTCTTAAAAATCCAACATGAGTTAAACTCTTTCATACAACAGTATCTATTTATTTAGAATTAAATGCCCATAGCTTATTTATTAAAAAGTTTATAGGCATACTCCAGTATCATATTAATAAGAGGTGCTATTAATTTAGATACATTCAATATATCCACTAAAATATATGAAAATACATTATTTAACACCAACCTGTAAATGCATATGATAAATAGGTTTTTATCAATGAAACAAAAATGATTTCTTTTTCTTTGGCAGTTTTTAAAACATATTTACTGTTCCAATAATGTACCACAGCACACCAAATATAAAAAGATGATATATTACTGCAAAAATAATCCCATCCCACATTGTAATCCTTTAACAGTACCAAGGTTACTATGTTGGCTATATATCCCACTACAGTATTACTTAAACCTACAATTATAAATTTAATAAACTGGTACATATCATCTAAAAATTTTAGGCTCAATATCTATTCTAATAATACCAAAGCTCTTTTTAATATATTCTTTATAAAAATTGTCCACACATTATTTATAATACACCCTTATATCTGAAATTGTTGTAATTTCTTTATATCTTCAATTATCAACTCAGGTTTTTAAATGATTTCTCTCCAACACCCTCATTTTACATCATAATCGATCCAAAATTCCTTTCTTCAATCCATAATTTAACACATTAACATTTTTATTTCCATAAAAGCCGGCTATCTTCTGTCCAAAGCCGCCATCCAAGACTCCGTCTTCCAAACTAATGATAAGTCCATGCTTGTTTTTTAGTTCTGTAAGTAATTCTATATCCAATCCTGTAACATACCTTGGATTTATCAGCGTTGGTGTAAAATTAAACTCCTTTCTTATCAGTTCACAAAGCTCTTCTCCCATTTGAAAAAAATCACCCAAAGCCAATACCGCTATCTTTTCACCATCTACAACGAGTTTATACTTGTTCAGCTCTCCATAATCTTTGTCAACTTCATATTTGCTGTTAAATACCCCGTTTCTCGGTGCTCTCACTGCTACAGGATGTGTTTGTTGCTCAATACTCCAATCAAGCATTGCGATGAATTCCTGTTTGTTTGTTGGCGCCAGATATACAAGATTAGGCATATTTGACATCATAGGTATATCAAAAATACCTATATGTGTCACATCGTTACTTGCATATACTGAGGCATTTACTACCAATAATGTCGCTGAAAGCTTATTTATACATAATTCCTGTGATATTTGGTCGTATGTTCTTTGGAAAAATGTGGACATTGTTGCAAAAACCGGCTTACTAAACCGTTTTTGCTAAACCGGCAGAACATAGAAATAGCGTGTTCTTCAGCAATTCCTACATCAATAAATTTGCTTACCCGCCATATCCCTATACTCTTTTTAAAAGACAATGCATCAGGTACTGCAGCTATCATAGTCACAACCTTAGGATGTTTATTTCTTTTTATCAAAGCTAAATGATCTTATTGATTATATCATATCGCCTCGGAATTTATCTGTTCTTTTTCATTCTCGTCTTTTATGTCAGGTCTTACCCAATGCGTTCTCTCTTGATTCTCCTCTGCATATTGATAACCTTTACCTTTTACCAGTACATATATGAATAAGTGAGCGTTTTCTTTTCTTTCACTTCATTTAAGGCATTTACAACATCTTGAACGATTATTGCCATCCTTAACAAAGTAATAGTCTTCATAACCTAATGATTTAAATAGATTATTGTTTGACTCTTTCCATTCGACTCTCTAAGTTCACTGAGAGACTTGTATATCCCGCCATGGTTCTCTGCTATAGACATTTGATTGTCATTAAAACAACGGTTAGATTTCCTTCTATTTCGGTAGCCGCAAAATCCAGTCCTTCAAATGCCTGCTGCCACCATTTAAAGAACCGTCACCTATTACTGCTATGACATTCTCATCTGAGCCTTTAAGATCCCTTTTGCCTTAGCCAAACCGCTCGCATAAGACTTGCTATAGAGGTGGCAGTATGCCCTACTCTAAAATAATCATGCTCGCTTTTCATCGGGATTTGCATAGCCGTTAGCTAAACCATAACTTTTTTCATCAGTAAATGCCAATCTTCTACCTGTCAGTATCTTATGTATAATAACATTGATGGAAACATCAAATATAATTTTATCCTTAGGTGAATCAAATACATAATGCAAAGCGATAGTAGCCTCAACAAGACCCCAAATTGGAACTTAGTGTCCTCCCTTAAGAGAAGCCTTTTTAATAAGGCTTCTCTTTATTTCTTCAGCTAATTTATCACACTCTGCAATACTTAATTTTTAAATCCTTCGGACTGTCAATCTTTTCTATATACATTTTTACCCTCTATTACAACTTCATCACAATAGTTATACTCTTTCTCTATCAAGCAACGGATACATATCTTGACATGCATTTCCCTTAGGTAAACTTGGAGTTAAACTTATAGATGTGTCACATATTATCTCGTATAGTATTTGCTTATTCTTATCATCCAAAGCAATATCTTCATCTTGGGTGTATTTTTATACCATATGCTGTCGCTATTTTTGCAAAAATCAGGTACGGAATACTCACTGTCTGCATCTACATGAGCCAATCTGTCTCCAAATATCTCTCTTTCATCGACTGCGCTATCATCCTTGATGCTTTATTATTTACCAATACTATTTTTATAGGAAGTTTCCACTGAACTATATACTGTAGTTCTTGAATATTATACTGAGAGACCCTGATGCTCCTATAATACATATCACTTCCTGTTTTGTAGCATAATAAACACCTATCGCCCTACCCAAGGCTGTTCCTAAAGTTCCAAACGCTTTAGGAGTGGTATACCTTTCCCTTGATCTTAACTTTTTCATATGCTCTGCAAAACCAAAAACTCATGGTTTCCGACATCACAAACAAAGGTTTTGTTATCACTTATGATAAAACTTTCCAATTTCAAAACAGGTTCTGTTACATCATAATTATAAAGTTTGTTTTTAAGTTCGTTACATATATTTAACCATTCAACATGCTCGTATGATTTTATATTTTCTTTATTAATATTCTTAATTAATACACCTGTATCAACAATAAAATCTTGTGCTCCCTCGATTTTTCTATTGAATGCTTCAGAATCTATGTCCAGTCTGATTATTTTAGCGTTGTCAAGTATCGGCTTGAAACTTTGAGATTCTTTGGGAAAGGATAATTGATTCCCTACTACAATAATCAAATCTGCTTTTGGAAAGTATAAAATTACTGTATCTAATCCCATGACTACCTACATAACCAAAATAATAATCTGAGTATTAATTAAATCCTTAGATGCCCTACTGGATAAAAATAGGAATCTTAATTTTTATCGGCAAGTCCTGAAAATATCGGCATTTGTTGTACTGCTTCTCAGACCGTCACCTATTAATATTATCGGTCTCTTTGATTTGCTCAATGCCGATTTAATATTTTCTATAGCTTCTTCGCTTTGCTCCATAGCAGTTAGTTTGTTATTTTTACTATATTTTCAACATCTATTTCCATATTAAACAGTGATGAGGAAAAATCCAACAATACCGGTCACTTTTTCTTCCCTCTGTAAGCACAGCTAAAGTGCCATCTCTAAAGAAGAAACCACTTCCTCAAATTATCCACATTAGCTGCATACTTCGTAATACCCGTAACCGCTTCTGCTATATTTAATTCTTGTATATTCTGGGAGCGCATATTTTTGTGTTTCTAAAACCATGTGCGTAAAAATATAACAGGTAATGACTCTTGATATGCTTTCTGCAATACAGGTGAACATATTTGATATCCCCGGACCTCTTGTTGCATACGCAACTCCTAAGCCGTTAGTAGCTCAGCATATCCGCAGGCTGCAAAACCTGCCATTTGTTCATGATAATTTAAATGTATACTAAAATCTTCTTTGTTCTTGCATAGTATACATTAATCTAAGTATAACCCTCCCGGTATACCAAAAGCATCTTTCACCCTTTATCTAAAAAGCCTTTTTGACTATATATTCAGCAACTCTCATTTTATACACTCTTTTCTTAATATCATTATATTAGGCATTCAAAAATCTTTTTAAGTTTTCAGGAGTATATCTGTGTCTTAATTCCTCAGGTACTTTTGAGAGTACATTATTTATCTCTACCAATGACATATTATGATGTAATCTCATCTCTATAGCATATTTATACGCAACACCATGTACTGCCGGTATCAATCTTACAGGTGAATATCCCCATGCTTCAATATCATGAGGTCTGAACTTATCCAATATTTCACATATTTCCAAAATACAGTTAAAGTCATATTTTGTTCCCAAATGCCTATTAAGGTAATCTACAATTACCTCCGTTTGCATGTTTCCGGCACCTTGCCCCATGCCGACTGCACAAGCATCTATAATAGTATCTCTACTGTTCAAATTTTCAATCACATACTTTTACATTTATGAGAGCATTCTCCATATTATTATGAGCATGGAAACCTATTTTAACTTTTTTATCCAATTCTTTAGCATAAGCATTATACAGTCTATCTACATCGTGTTCATTCATATAACCGAAGCTGTCAACTATGTATAATGCGTACGCATTCATATTATTTGCCTCATATACCAAATACTTTTATTTCATCATCCGTATATCTCATAGTCAACATAGGCTGTACAAATACTTTTTATACCCCTTTTTAGCCAATCCGGCACAATAATCAACTGATTTCTTTAATTCTGAATATCTCAAAAATAACTCTGATACCTTCAACTAACTCCGGTGAGTATTCAGGTATCTTATCTAAAGAAGTATCAGGGTCAACATACAATCCTGTATACAACTGATTTTCAAATGTCTTTTTAGGCATATACTTTGATAATTCTTCAATATTGTTATAAATGCAAACTTCTCCAGTCCATTATAACTGTCTGACATACAACCTATTTCAATAATATCTATTCCGGCTTTACTGGATAAAGTTGCGATATCCTTCTGTTTTTCTTCTGTAAATATTTCTGTTTTATTCCGTTTTTATTCAAATTTTCTAAAGCTTGCCCACCATCTCTAAGTGTGCAATCAAGCAATTGCAATGTGTTACTCATATTTTCATTCTCTCCTTTCTAGTGCATATATCTAATTAAATTTCTCTTATACCAGCTTCTAAACCAAATTGAGGGCTCCATCCCAAAAGATTTTAACTTTTTGGTTATCTAATCTCAATCCGGGTTTTTCTTTCTTTATATTCAGCAGCTATTTTTAATTGTATCTTATCTTCAGCTAACTCCTTATTTGCTACTCTCACTATTATATCTGCAATCTCATCTATAGCTTTGAAATTTCCATTATCTCCATTAGATGAAATATTATAACTTTCTCCTGAAATACCCTTTTTGTAAAAGTAATAGTGCATCTACCACATCTTCTACATATATATATCTCTTACCCATACCTCGAATTATTAATAACTATATCCGAACCTTCTAAAAGCTTTATTAATAAATTCATAAAACGCAGTATTGGGTTTATGCTTTGCATACCCGTATACATAAGCTATTCTTACTATCAATACATCTACACCATATTGAGCATGGTACGCTCTGCCATAACCTCAGCCATTCTCTTTGGATTCTGAATACGGCGTATTGGGGTATGTAACGCATCCGCTTTATAAGTATCTTCCTCCTTAACTGTGAATTCAGTGTTAAAATGACTCCCATATACTGTTGCTGATGAGAACACCACTAATCCTACCCCCTGCCTTGTTTTTCAAATATTCAAGGCAGGGACTCCAAACTTCTTCAGATTAGCTTCTATAGTATCTAATGGCTTTGATATGATTTCAGTTGCTGAAATCGGACTGGCTGTATGAAAAATATAATCAACATTTTCTTTAAAATCTTTTGGCAATCCCTCAGCCACATTTGCAACTACATACTTAAACCCGTCTTTACCCAGCTCATCTGCAAATATATCCTCTATTTTCGTCTTACTTCTGCCCATTGCTATGACATTGGCACCTTCTAAGAGGAATCTTTTGGTTAAATGACTGCCGATTGAAACCTGTTGCACCTGTTATAAGAATATTTTATCTCTAAATATTTCACCTGACATTACTTCTCCTCGTCTTCAATAACTTCAAAGTTTATCCTTTCTCTCTACTACTACAAAGGTCTTTTTCATCACCCTACGATTTATCATGAGAATATATTCTCCATAAATCCCATAAATATAAGTTGTACTAGCTCCAAGAAAAACATACCTATCAAAAATAACAGGAACTCCGTAATCAAATTCATACCACTAAGAAGCTTCATTACAAAATATACTATTGCAATAATCACACTGTATAAAAGCAACTGCAAAAACCGAAAAAGTACACATTCTTAAACCTACCTTAGTGTAGAGTAAAAGCTTCTCATTGCCATATCATACAATGTGAAAAATCTAATATGACTTTTTCCTGCTCTTCTTTTTGTTGTACATACTCTATAGATTTTTCGATTTCCTGCAAATTCTGCAACTACACCTCTTCAAAAACGGAACCGAATCATCAAGGTTTCTTAGAATATCAATAAAGTTCCTATCAAAAACATCCAAAACCGGTAAAGTGCTCTATAATCTCTATCCGATATTTTTTAATTAATCTATAATAAATAGTTCTAAAATAACGGACTAACTTATTTTCTTGGCTTTCTGATTTTATAGCTGTTACAACATTATATCCCTTTTCCCATTCTCTAACCAACTTGTGTATCATTTCAACAGGGTCTTGAAAGTCTGCACAAAAAGAATAGTGCAGTCTCCATCAGATTGCAGAAGTCCATAATAAGGAGAGCTATCCAGGATCGAAATTCTTTTTCATTAAAAAATCGCTTTTATATTTTTCCTTGCAAAGCTCTCTTATTATATTAGCAGTATTATCTTGGGAGTTATTATCAATAATCAATATTTCATAGTCATAATCACTTAGATTAAGCCTTATCTCCTCTACCACAGCTTCCGATACAGGGCGTATATTATCCTCTTCATTATATGTCGGTATAACTATACTTACCTTTTTCTTCATAATTTAATACCTAACTCCACTTCTTCCATGAGTGCTGAACCCGTTTCAACCAACTTTTTCCAATACGGCTTTTTCACGAGCATTATCCATACACTGCCAAAAAAACCCTTATGCATATATGACTTTAATTCACCTCTGTTTGCTAAATTTTCAAGCGGTTCTCTTTCAAAAACAGTAGTATCATCTTTTATTAAATCAAATATCTCCGGTTCCAAAACCATATAGCCAGCATTTATAGCCGCTCTGTCGGAAATATTCTTTTCTCTGAATGACTTAACGGTGTTATTACCTGTAATATCCAAGACTCCTTTTGCTGCTCCTGTAACACTGCGGTTAAAGTTGCAATTTTCCCATGAGACTTATGAAACTCTACAAGTTTACTTATATTAACATCACAGACCCCATCACCATAGGTCAACATAAAAGGTTCATCTCCAATGTATTTTTGTATTCTTTTTACTCTTCCTCCTGTCATAGTATTAGCCCTGTATCCACAACAGTAACCTTCCAAGGCTCTAAACTGGATTCATGTATTTCAACGACATTATCACCTTTTCTATGATCAAAACTCACATCGCTGCTATATAAGAACATATTTGAGAAACCATTCTTTAATCATATGTTGCTTATAGCCTGCACATATAATAAATTCATCAAATCCATAATATAAATACTCTTTTCATTATATGCCAAAGAATAGGTCTGTCTCCTATCTCGATCATTGGTTTAGGTTTAAATATTGATTCTTCCGCTATTCTACTGCCCTCCACCTGCTAAAATAACAACTTTCATGCTAAAGCCTCCTTTACAACGCAATATATACTTTATTTTTTCTTCTTTTGTGTATTCAATAAACTTAAATCCGCATTGTACTTAACAGACTTAAACTTACTTTTCTATAAGATTTTTATCTTTTTCATTTAACGGAAACAATATCTCAAAGAGATAAACTTTATTATACTTATTAATATCTATATTGTCTAAGTTCTGCACATAAGAAACCTTTTTAAACTTCCCGTTATGTGTTAAATAATAATCCCATCCGTTAGAAAAATAATATGTTGCAATTATTAATGTATCGTCCCTATATATGTCACCCTTATCTAATAGATAATCCGCAACCTCTCATATGGATGGTATATAGTATGACTATCATCCCTAACCTTGGACATAGAAAGATTTCCGACAGTTACTATAAAAATACAGTCAATAAACAATATGCCACATATCTGTTAATCTCAATATTCGCATTCTGCTTTATATTACTAAAAATAAACTCACTAATAATATAAATAACTTGTGCCACTATACATATAACTATGGGAGTTATATAAAAAAGTATCAGTTGACCCACATGGATGACTCTTCATCATTACCTATGGAATATATGTATATCATAAGTATAGGTACAATAATTCCAAGACTTAATGCTAAGTCCAAGTATCTGTCTTTTAATGATTTTTCTTGTAATATACCCCTGTAAACAATTTATATAACATGCTCATTATTGCAAAAACAAACAATATAAATAAAATATAATAGTCTGACAAAGAACCACTACAAATAACAGCAGAACATCATGTATTGTAGGAATCTCTGTCCAGAAAACACCTCCATATATTGCAGACCATGAAATTGCATATATGTAATCCATGGTATAAATATTATTCCGGCTATTATATATGACTGTAGATATTTCCATGTATAGTGTTTTTAAAAAAACAATACAGTTTCAAAAATAAACAAAGCAAAACATAACAAAGCTCCGAAAATAATGGGTAAATGCTATAGCTAAAATAGAAAGAGCGTAACTTATGGTCGTTTTTAGATTATTTTTCTTTTCCTCTTCCAGTCGAACTGTTAAAAAAAGTACATCAATATTGCTGAAAACGGAACAAGTAAACCATATGGTCTTGCTTTGGTATGCTGCTGACAAAATCAATGTGGATGAACAAACCGAAAATAACTCAGCTATTATTCCTACTATTTATTCCATGCCCTTCTTGCAAATACAGCTATAAAATAATGCCCTAATGCTACAAATATTATAGAGGGTAATTTTATCCAAAGTGTAAGTTTTGTTGCTCCTACAGGAATAAACTTACTCCAAAAAAATAAAATAGTATTGTGTATAAAGGTGCCGTTGAATGATCTTCCAGTCATAATGTACTTAATGACATTTAGCAAAGAACCTTTATACATATAGCTCATAGTTGATGTATCATCAAGTCACAAAGATTTATCATCCGCATATATTAACATCAACATAAATCCCAGTAACGCTAAAAACATAAATAACATCTATCTTATATTTTTATAAACTTCAGTATATCCGACTTTTTCTAAGTAACAATAATATTATTGCACTTAAAAATAAAAAAACTCCAATGCAAATATTATAATATTATCAAAACTTATATCATACAAAACATCCGTATCCTGAAGCTTCACATCTATATGATTATCATTATCCGTATGATCACCATAAGAATCTATTACTGAATTATACCCGCCGTTAAGGCTTACATCAAAAATCGGTCCACTTTATTTGCTCTAAACTCCAGATGCCTATCTGTTCCTTTTTATTTTAAAGCTTTTATACTGTTTGTAAGATTATCATCATCTCTCCAACTTTGCGTATTGTATAAATCCAACAAGTTCCTGTCTACAACCTTATATTTCAACTTTTTCTTCTCTTTCTAACACCGTTAAATACTATAGCCGTACCTTTGTGCTTTTAGCATTTGATTTATTATACGCATTAATAACTACAGTATCTGACGGATACATAATATAGTCATTAAAAAGAATAAGACATTGCACAAACCAGTATGCTGACAATAAAACGAAAAAATAATAATTTATTTTTCTTTTTAAAAATAATATTTAAACATATAAATGTTATAATACTATAAATAACATATATCATTATATTACCATTTCTCCTTTAACCTTAAGATAACTGATTCTTTTACCTTGTATTACCTATATAATAGTACTATGACAATATGTATTTATATCAATGTAGAATTATATCACATATCCCTATCTACATCCTGTAAATCCAAATCAGAATACAATGGCAAACATAGGACATTGTTGAAACAAACTCTGCTACCGTAGTATTAAAGTAATCGTATTTTCCTTTAAAACTACTGAACTTATTTGTTAAAGGATAAAAGTATTTTCTTGCGGCAATATCATACTTGCTTAACTTTTTCTAAAACAGTATCTCTATTATACTTACCTGTAAACACAACAGGGTATATGCATAATTCCTGTTCAATCCTTCTATTTCCGGAAATATTTCTATTCCGGATACGCCATCTTAAATGACTGTCATATCTCTCCGATGCAGCCTTTCTCCTTTAGCAACCGAATCCTCAATATGTCTCAGATTACACAGACCCATTGCGGCATGAAACTCACTGAGTTTAGCATTCATTCCGACTTTCATCAGCTTCTTCACCGCTCAGACACAGACCGAAGTCTCTAAGGTGCCCTTATCTTTTATCAGAAAGTCAGCTATCATTGAAACACCAAATGCTCCACCCTCTACGGTATGGAAATACCTTAGTGGCATGGAATGAGTACATTGATATATCCCCGTAACTTGAAATCGACCTTCCCTTATAATTAGCCGCAAATGTATGTGCGGAATCATATATCACCTTCAGATCCGTACTCCTTTGCTATACTTTCTATAGCCTCAACATCACAAGGTATACCGTACACATGCACTGCCAGGATAGCGGATGTTTTCTTTGTGATCATTTTCCTTAGTTTATCCGTATCTATAGTCCATCTTTCCCTGTCTATGTCACAAAAAACAGGCTCAAGTCCGTTTCTGACGATAGCATTGGTCGTTGAGATAAAAGTAAATGGTGTTGTAATAACCTCACCCTCAAGTTCCAGTGCCTGCAATGCTATCTCCAGTGCCAAATGTCCGTTAGCAAAAAGCTCCACTTCCCTGCTTTTTAAATAATTCTTTAAGTTTTCAGTCAATTCTTTATGTTTTTGACCTGCATTTGTAAGCCATCTGCTCTCCCATAAATCGGTAAGTTCTTTTGTATATTCATCTATAGACGGAAGAGTTGATTTCGTAACCAATATCTTAGACATATTTCCTCCTTAACATGTACTGCTATTTCCATTTTACAAAAAAATCTGATAAGTTTCTGATTCCTAAAAAACTTTCTATGTTTATTATAAAAATTATATACTTTTAGTAGGAATTCTTATAAATCCAAATAATAACGGAACATCCGGTTTTGGATTTCAAAATTATAGCGTTGATATTCTTGTATACTCTGGTTGAATTTTAATACTTCTTTTTATATTTTTCTTCTCACCGAACATATTTTCCATTCCAAAAATATATAAATCAGCCGGATCGGAGTAATATATATTAAGGTCTCTACAATCATCTTGTAACAAATCACAAAATCCCGACCTCATAGCATATACGGAATGACATCTCTTTCCCAAAGCCAATGCATCTTCAAACTTAAATTCCAGTTTTCTGCATACTTACATTTAAATTCTCTGGGAGAGTTTATAAATACCTTATATCCCTCGCTACTGAAATCCTTTTGCCATATCTACCCAGAACTCATCTCTATACTCTGTTACAGAATTAGCTGTAGGAGATAACAATATGACTTTCTTCAAAGTTATAATTTTTAAATTTTTTTCCTTGAATGTGTCTGATAGGTCCGGAAACCACTGATGATATTCAAATTCGGATTCTTTACTTATTCCTAAAAAAATTTCTTTATAAATGTAATGAAATCTTCTTCACAGCGTTTATACTTTAATTCAAAATACATCGGATGATACTCTTCATAAAAAAATTAGGATGAGCTAGAAGATTTTCCCTTTGTCGGTTGACTATACTTAGCAACTTTATCCCATTCTACCGAATCAAAAGTCCTTTAAATATTGTGTAGTCTTTTTATATTATACATCTTTCATAACTACCTCATATTGAGGTTTTTATTATAAAATGAATAGGTGCTCCGATATTTTTTTCTATGGCTTTTACCTAACCCTGCTAAAATATATGTATCCCCCAGTGCTATACATGAGCATATATTTAATTTATTAGGTTTTGCAAGCAACTCTAATTTTTGCACATTTCTTCTCCTATAAAAGCGAAAGTCTGAACTCACTCTGCAATATACAATCACTAAAAATCTTATCAGCAATTTCAAAGTTTGTTTCTTTATTAAAATCTAAAGAATTTTGAATAAATGTATTTAGGAATGTCAAGGGTTCTTCAATTGAACAAGTTCCCTGTCCTGTTCTCCTATAAACACTCATAGGTCTATCTATATAATAATATTTTCCCTTTTAACAATAAAGTAATAAAATTGAGTGTGGTCAAACAAGAAACTCTCTTTGTATTTAATATTTTTAATACCTATACTTTCAGTTCTAACAAGTCTTGCACTGACATATGGTGAATAACCACCACCAATTATGTATCTAAAATCATCATAACTAAATATATTTTTTTCTTTAATATCAGGATGGTACATATATAGAGTCATTATCATACTCTCTTGCTTTCCTCATTTAGTGTCAACTATCTTACAATTATGTCCGCAGAATGAACACTCCGGGATGCTTTTTCCATGACTTTTTATCTGTCTGTCTCAATTTTGTCTTATCACACCAATAGTCATCACACTCTAAAAAGTATACAGTACTTTAGTATCAACCGAGTTATAGGCATCCCATATATTTACCTTGAGCACCTTTATTTTTCTTGAAAAATGGTATTATTAGATTTCAGGATACTTTTTACATACTCATTTATTATTTTTCTTGTATTATCTTTTTGAAACAATCATCAAAAATATGAATTTTAAAACTATATTTTGGTTTTTGTTCAAGTACTGACTCTATTGCATCTTTTTATATAATCCTCATGATTATATGAAACCATTAATACTGTGCATATATTAACATTGTCCATGTTACATTTCACCTTTCACTATATAATAACTCTTCATTTTTATTATATTACAACACACTCATCAATATCGGCTCTTTCAAACATGTCATTCATAGAATATATGTAGTAATCTCTTCTGTTGGATAATACACATGTAAATCTTTATTTCTACTAAATAACAAATCACAAAAACCCGAGCGAATCGAATGAACTTCTTTACAGTATAACCCCAATCTCAATGCCTCATTGATATCAAGTTTCACATAAAGACTTCCTTTTTATTGAATTATTAACATCAATAACATTACTTACAGGAATTAAATCTCTACATCTTATATCTTTAACCAACCTAATCCAAAAAAATTTTCAGGCAAAGCCGGCATTGAAATAGCTTCAGGACTTATGAGAACAATCTTATTTAATGGTCCCATATACAACAATTTATCCATCAACTCATCTGTAATTGATGGATAAAAAGGTGATTTCACTTTATGGCTAATTTCTAAACCAAAAATTGTATATCCAAGATAAAAACTTTCTTTAGTAGATGTATGTGACTTAATTGGTTCAAAAACTCTGCTAATTCAGGATGTAAACATGGATGTGCTGCATAAATACTACCTTTTTTAGGATCTAAGGATAACATGCCCTCTATTTTTCTTTTCATTTCAATAGTGTTTAGTAAAATATAATCTCTTATATCATACATTTTTGCAATAATCTCATGTGTATTTTTAATATAAAAATTATTTTTGAATTAAGTTTATATTCTAATTCATCTTTAGTGAAAGTGTAATCATTGTATCCCTAAACTAGCACAACAATAATAATAATACTTTATCGTCGCTAAGACTCAAAGTTATTGTTGATACGATCAAAACCCCACTTCTATATCCTCCAATCTAAAAAGTACCTCTATAGCATCCACATCGAAAAACAGGTATACCTAACTTAGTGATGACATCTTTTTCTTTCGGCATACATATTATCTACAAATATAGCCTTGTCTTTTTAATATAATCCTCTTTATTTTCTTCGGTTTTAACAGGATTATCTCTTCAAACAAACTCTCAGGAAGATCGTACTTTCTTCAGATCTTCATATATATCTGTCTCATGCTTTGTTATAAGAAAGATCTTTTGCCCTTATTTTTGCATTGATATAAAAATGATATCGCAGGTAAGTGAACCTTTACTATTGATTATTAATGTATCATCAAAAATCAAAAGTATACATTTTCGTATTCATAATCTATCTTGTACCTTGATATAAGACTTCTATCAAGCTTGATATGATAAGGATTTATAAAAACCTCCACATCATATCCTAAAGCATCATACACGCTTAGAAGTGCCAGGTTCACACCTCTTGCTCTTGCCATACACATGGTTCCCGCACATCTTGTGGATATTTCAAGAAGTTTAAGCTTTTTATCACTGCTTTCCTTAAGCTGAAACCACCAAAGACCTCTGAATTTAAGCTTTGAATTTATAGTATCGGCTATATACTGTATCTCTTCTGTAAGCTCTTCATCCTTTGCCGATACTGATATTCCGGCAAGCAGTCTGTCTCTTGAACGTGGTAAAACAACTCTTAGTTTACCGTGCTTATCCGTAAGACAGTCTACGGTGATCTCTTTTCCCGGCAAATATTCCGTTATAACATATTCGCTAAGATCTATATTATCGGGCACATCACCAGCACTGCGATCAAGTTTCGCTCCTACCGAACCCTGTCCTTTTCTCGGTTTGATAAATACCGGATAGGTATCTATATCCTTATATACCTTAGGACAGAAAAGCTGTCATTTTCAAAAACTTCATAAGTTTTCTTTTTATCTCTGCATACTTGTGCAGTCCGATCTATCCGCCACTATGATACCGGCTTTTTATCTTGTCTTTATTCTCGGCAAAAATCAGCTACCGTATCATGTGTGAGGGAATACCACATCTATATTATTTTCTTCAATAACTTTTATTAAATTTCATCAAAGAAATCTTTTTCACTTATCATAGGGCAAATCCGCTGATATAGTTTTTAAATACATATTCACCGTGCTTTATCCACTAGATGAAGCACCGTATAAATCTATATTTACGCAGGTAGCCAGTGCATCATGCAATTCGACCGAATTTATTTCTCCGGCGGAAATATTAAAAACTCCTATTTTTTGACATCACATTACTCTCCGATAAAATTAAATTAATTTTTATCTTATTGACCATATATTCCATTTCTTCAACGGAATATCGTTGATCATAGGCAGAGGGCAGCAAATATTTCTCAAGTCTGTCACCGTATCCTCTATCCTTTTGCTCTGCCCAATATCTTGCTATATATATATTATCTTCGATCAATCTCGGATCTTACTTTTTTTGTCGTCATCCATGCTTTTTACCAGCAACGGATATACCATAGCAGGTCTGTGTACATCTTCGATCTTAAAACAATTTATATCTTTGAAGCAGTTATGTAAATATTTAAAATTAGATATTCTTGTTTTTGCAATTTTTCATAATCTATTGATGAAAGTATTCTCTGTGTCAGTTTCGACATCAACTTAATATCCTCACTGTCAATGATACTTTCGTTACGTCTGTAGACTTCATACGCCTCAGATGCACTTTTATCTATTCTTTTTAACAAATGCCCTACCTCTCATACGATTGATCGTATTCCAATTCGTCATCATACGGCAAGTTTGTGAAAGATAGCCTCCGTCGGGCACTCCGAAGAATTTTCTTGAAGAATTAAATGAATCCAGCATTTTTTACCCGTTTTCAAAAAGCCTGTGCATTATCTATTACTTTTTATACTTGGAACTTATGTACTGAGCCTGTTCAAAACATACTCCGAAAATAATTTGTATATAATACATATACATCTTTATCAAGTTCAACACTCGGCAGCATATTCTCATCTATCTCATAATATATGATTTCACATCCCTCGTCCTCTAAAAACTTCCCAAACGACAGGACATGTATATGCCGGAATCTGTATCTTCTTTTATATTCCTTTTTTCTTATCAGATATCTGAGACAATTCCTGGCTGAGTTAAGTCTTATGCTATCCGTATATAACTCTTTGCCACGCTCAAGCTCCAGTTCAAAATAGCCTCCTATTTCTCTCATCATCTTCCCTCTATTCAAGTGAATATAGTTCTAAAAAATTCTTTTACTTTATCACGACTGTTAAACATAAGAACATCCAGTATGGACAGTCCCGGTACAAACTCATCGGAAAACTGTTTTGTAAACTATCTCATCCATTTTTATAAAGTCAAGTTCCAGACCGTTTTTTGCAAACTCGTCTTTATCATATAATTCTTTTCCGCCTATAGGGTTGATGTATTTCGTACCGCCGAGTCTTTTACAGATGTCCATGACTCTTTGTTCCCTTACAAGCTCCTCATCCTTACTGATATCCGAAGATACTATTATTTCAGTATCTATATCAAGATAGTCAGAGATCTTTCTATGGAATATTCAATGAAATTTAGAAAGATTATTTTTCCTTATGATTCAATATTTCTTCCAAAAAGTCCTGAAACCTCAGTAAAATAAGGTGCTTTCTTATATGCCATCTCGAAAGTCATATATAATTTTTCTCATAGGATCGTATTTTTCCGTCACCGCCCATTAATTCTATTTCATTGATTTTTAAATGAGCTTGAATTCTTCATAATTATATTAAAGACTTTTGCTTTCATCTGTTATACAAATACCTGTTTCTGTTGATCCAACCTCCCTTTATATAATTAACATCATCATATTACAAATTTATCAACAGCATTTATTAATTGCCAATAACCCAAATATGGCAAAAAGTAAGGTTGCATAATGCCAACTACCATAATCTCTCCTTTTATGTCCTCCCACACACCATTTCGCATGCAGTATCGCCACTTTTTAAAATTATCCAATGAACCCTCAGAGAGTTTAAATTAAGGTCTTTATCCCAAGTTTAATAAAAAGCTTCCATCTGAATCCCGCAAAACTTATTCTTTTATGAAGCTTTTTGTATATATATTCTTCTATCTTCTCATTAAGTTCATAGTCTATCAAATACGATCTTAAGTTATTATATATACTGTTAGTCATATTAGTTTTATTACCTGAATGAAGTCTGTATGCTGCCATTTTTCTATTCAGTCCTGTATATCTTTCCTCGCATCGAAAGCATCACTGCCAATGTTCTGTCGGCTATGGATGTATGAAAAATCAAGCAATCTGTCCGGATCTTCTTCAGTCTTAAAATATTTCTGAAAAACAAGAGCTACCGGATGACCGGGGAAGCATGATACCCTTATAGTCTTTAAGACTGTAATGCTCTGGTCTTGGGATATCCAGTTGAAATATTTGCTTATCTGCTGATGTTCCGTCCTCATTTACTATCTACTATATCATGACTGCAAGCTATATAATCTTTTTTCTTCTCAAAAAACCTAAACTGTAACTCCAACTTTATTTGTTGTCCATCCAGATAATCATCTCCCTCACAGCTGCTATATATCTTTCCTTTGCTATTTTTCAACAAATCTGACCAGATTAGCTACCGCATCCCATATTTTTTTCTCTTAGTAACAGGAACGACTATATCCGGATACTCAGCTGCATACTCAAGGATTACTTTCCGGGTGTTTCTATCTGTTTGAAGCATCATCTCCCGACTATCAACTCGTATTTAAAACTTGTTTTTTTGCAGAGACTATGCTTTCCAGACAGGTTCTTATATATTTTTCATGATTGTATGTGAGCAGCACTACACTGAGTATTACATCATCCCGTCATCTTCCCTGCTTTATATCTGCTCGTTTTATTACAGGTCTTCATCTATCTCAACAGAAAAGTTCAATCCTTCATCTCTTTTGAGATTAACGGCATATGCTGTTTTCAGACCGGAATCCTTCATATCGTTAAGTAGAAATCCTCTCTCCGAAACGGTATATCAGCCAAAATATTGTTATACCTTGTTCCCGTTATCATTAAGAAACTTGATCGTGGATTCAAGAACTTCTTCCTTTCTCGCTGTAAGGATCAGTATATGATCGCTATCCGATATCTTATCAAAAAACTCCTTGACCCCGGGCAATATCCTGTCTCCTCCGTTTTTATATCCGTTATGTACAAGTATCGTGCCGTCCAGATCAAAGATCCATGTTTTAGGAAGTGATGACAGTTTAAGATCTTCCATATACTACCTCCTAATTATCTTTAAGACACTCATCCATAAGCATCACACCTTTATAGAAAGCTCCGCAGATAGAATCATAATCTTCCCATGCATAGGTCGTAAGTGATAACCATATAAGGGCATGTAAAAATTTGATCTTTTTGGCATCCACACCTTTAAGCTGTGATAAATAATAAGGTGCCAATTCTTTCCAGCCGTTTGTCGCTATATCAAGTCTTACACCGTTTTTCTTCAATGTAGAGTTCAAAATTTTTATTGTTAAACTGATCGTAATCTCCGTCTATTGAATAATACAATTTTGCCCAGTCATAATCCACATCACCGTATAACTCGGTGCTTCCGAAGTACCCTCTCGGATCTAAGAATATAACATTAAGTTTATCGTCTACCATGGTATTGGAAAATGTACAATCTCCGTGGATCGATGAAAACTCTTACAGGTATACAGGCACTGGTTTCTGACATCTTCTTTTATCTTTTCTCTGTAGAAGAACGGATTCTTATAGTCCTTGCCGTTTATATTTATGGTCTTTTCAAGCGCAAAAGGAACCAGATTTCTTATTTTGTCCAAACGAGTGAAAGTCTTGTAAAAATATGTATCCATTATACTGTACGGATCCGCTTTCTCAGTTTTGGCAAAACCGTGCAGTTTTTCCAAAAGATGATATCAGGTTATCTATGACCTGTTTTTCTTTTGCTCAGTATCCAGCTCTGCTTTGTATATTTTTGTCCGTTTATCTTTTTCCATGGTAAGCGGATTTAATTCATATATGATAGGTATTTGATCGAAGTTGTATTTTTTAACTTCGCTGTACCACTTTACTTCATTGACTGCCAAAGCCTTTCCTCGATCGTCTATAGGTCTTTTTATAAGTATATTGTCATGAACTTCTATACTGTTGAACGGGTCTGCATCTGTACTCGCCCTCATGTCCCGGATGATGCGTCTTATCGCCTCTAAGGTGCCGGTTTCAACCGTATCCAGTAAGGACATTTCATCAAACTCTATATTCTGACCCTTTGTAACCATCTTACGAAATTCACCTGATTGAGGCGCCTGTGCCAGTATCTCCTTATCTGAGAATATGAAAAGCCCGCAACTCCGTGCTCCATTGACGGCTCTTCAAAAATTGCCCATCCTTTATAAGACCATCTGCACTCGAAAGTCTCTGGATATACCTATGACATTGCCCCTTGTCTCATCAATATTTACTTCTTCACCCAGTATAAGATCCGACCATACGAACATAAACCTTTTACCTGCAGGTATATGCTCAAGTGCCTGATGTAGTCCCGCAGATAGTACCCTGTCCCTGTGCCTTTAACGCTTATACAGGTGGTTCCACCGAAAGCTTCGAGGTATTTTTCAAGGACTTCGTTTTTATAGTCACCGATTATTATATATTTCTTGTCCGGATATTTCTTGAAACATGTGGAAAAACTATAGGCAGATTGTTTACCGGTACTATGCCCTTGGGTTTTGTTTCTGGTAAGATGCTCAAGTCTCGTACCCTTACCGCCGGCTTGTATGATTATATAATCCACATTTTCACCCTCTACCTTTGGCCTTTTATCTCACCTATCTGATCTTTAATATAAGCATCACAGACATCTATTGCTCCACCTTTCATAACCACTCTCCCTTATTCAACCATAATGCATGGTCACATAATCTTTTTACGGATTCAGTTGCATGAGATACATAAAGAAGTGTCGTTCCTCCGTCAAGAAGCTCCTTCATTCTCTTTTCACACTTTAGCTGAAACGCATAATCACCCACCGCAAGCACTTCATCACATATCAGTATATCCGACTTTACCATTGTCGCTATCGCAAATCCCAGACGTGCCGCCATACCCAGATGAATAGTTTCTTGATAGGCATATCAAGAAAGTTCTGAAGTTCCGCAAATTCAACGATCTCATCAAAATGTTCTTTTCATGAATTTTTCATTATATCCAGCACCGCACCGTTTAAATATATATTCTCTCTTGCTGTAAGGTCGTAATCAAAACCGGCTCCAAGCTCGATAAGCGGAGCTATACTTCCGCTGACTGTTATCTTACCCTCGTAGGGTTTTAATATACCGCATATAAGCTTAAGCAGTGTGGACTTACCCGGATCCGTTTATACCTATAAAGCCCCATGCTTCTCCTCTTTTTATCTCCAAAGACACATCTTTAAGAGCAAAGAATTCCTTGAAACATCAGCTCTTTTCTTATGAGCTTTTATAAAATATTCTTTCAGATTATCTATACGTTCGAAGCTATATTGAATCTTACGCTTACATTATCGACCTTTACCACAGTATCTTCTATAGCTTTCTTTTCATACTCCGACTCTTCACTTTGTATTTACATCCACTGTATCATGCTGATCGTTTTGATCATCGATCAATCCCTCTATTATTTTCATCATCTTTTCTTATATCCATAAAAGATCGCTCCGTCCTAATAAATTAAATATAAAGTATAAACTTATCCTGTGTTTTTCAAAAATATCACCGTACCTAAAACAAGTGACAAAAATGCCCATGCAACACCGTTTGCAATAAAGTTCAACCGGAGGGAATACTCCTTGCAGCACTATCGTACGAGTGTTCTATGTACAAATACAGGGATTAAAATTCTCGATCAAAAAAAGTAATTCCGGATTGGGATTCAAGCATACTAAGCGGATAAAAATATCGGCGTCAAAATACATCCAAACCATAAGAAATAACTCCGTAAATGTATTGTATATCCCTGAAAAACACCGTAGCCTGTGCAAGTATAAGACCGACTCCGACACATAAACATAAACCTGCAAAGCAATATGACCGGTATGAAAAAGCATAAACCAGTTGAACTTTGATATTGCATACTATGAACACGATAAAGCATAGCACCTAGTGCAAATAATGTATTAACAAAAAGAACTTGAGATTTTTGATAATGTGAAAAATATTTGGGTACATAGGTTTTCTTTAACAACGCCGCATTGCCGACTATAGACCACATAGCATGATTGGTTGACTCGGAAAAGAAGTTATAAATAGTCTGACCTATTATAAAAATAGACCGGATAGTTAACTATGTCAAATCTAAACATATTGGAAAACACGATCAGCCATTACTACCATGATCGAAAGAGGGACTCATGATACTCATATATGTGCCCAGAAGCTCCTTCTGTACTTTTAATTTTATATCCTTTTATTATGAGCTGTTTTAATAGCGGCTCATAATGTTTATAGGTATTTATTCTGTCAATAAGTTTTAACATATTATTACTCCATCCTCATAACTGTTTTATTTATAAAAAATCCTTACCAAAAAGCCTATAAAAGAATAGCTCATGTAGTTTGTCGCTCTTAAGATTCTTTAACGCAGAGTTTATATTCTTATTGTAAATATCCCTATATTCATCCTTTAAGTTTCTGCTCGAATTTTTATAAATTCACTTTTTTTCTCGAAATCTTTCATACTCAACATGACCTTGTATTTACGGAAATAACTCTTGCGATAATTGCGGCTATGTAATATTTTTTTAGCCTCGGAACATATCTTTTCTTTGTAAAGATCTGAATAAAAATCTAAGTAGGAATCTATCACCAGGCTGTAATTATTCTCATTCTTTTGCATTTTTCGATCGATACGCTCTGACCTTTTCTCCCTATCCTGTAGTAATAAACTATATCTTTTATAAACATTACGGTATCAACATAGGGTATCGGATACAGGATGTATTCCGCATCTACGTAATATGAATTCTCATCGATTTTTATATCGTTATCATAAAAGTATTGCGGTCTTTACAGTCATGTTATGCATCTTTATATACAGTTTCTTTTGCTATCGCATCAAACTTATATTCTTTATTATATTCAACGCCGTCAAACGCAACTTCAAACTCCTGTTTGAGTTTGAAATTCGACATGTCACCGCTTCCGTCATCATAAGCCCAATAAAATCCCGAATAAACAATATCCGAATCGCAAGAACCCAGGCATTTTACAAGGTTTATAAATGCCTCCCTCACCATGATGTCGTCCACATCGACTACTTTAAAATATTTTCCTTTTGCATATCTTTATTCCGTAATTGATACCCGAACCGTGACCACCGTTTTCCTTGTTGAATAACCTGAAGGCATCCGGGTATTTTTCAACATATTCAGAGGATATCAACTCCGTATCATCAGAACCGTCATTGATTATCAACACCTCAATATCATCCATAACTTTCGGGTATACAAAAAGAATCCAGGTTCTTCTTATATATGCCCGGGCATTATACGCCGGAACAACGACCGATAATACCTTCGACTTTTCCTTATGTTCCATAAGTATTTTTGTCACCTCAAAAACTTTCCGGTGAGTAATGTATTACCTTGGTACCTGCATTTTCGAATTTAAATGGTACGTATAATAGATTGTCAAGTGCGTTCTGTACTGCCGCCTGTTTATCTTTTTTTCAACATAAAAAGCAAAAAGCCTCCGCCGCCGGCTCCGAGTAATTTCCTCCGAGTGCCCCTTGCATTCATAGCCTTTTCATATAATATATCTATATCATTGGTAGATATCTTGCTTTCGATACCTCTTTTTAATTTCCACGTATAATCAAGCATTCTTCCGAATTCGCAAGATCGGCATCCGAAGTAAGTATCTTATGAGCCTCATCGACCAATCCGAGCATCTCTATCAGCTCTTTTTCTTGTTTTTAATAGCTGTTTCGGTACCTTTTTGTATATCTGACGAAAATCTTGAAAAACCTGTAAAGAACAACATCAGGTTGTCATTGAGCTCTTCTTTTTTCTTTGGAGATATGATTATGGGTTCCACTTCATATCCGCCCTGATTAAAAATAATTCTGTTAAGTCCTCCGAATGATGCTGCAATCCGATCTTGAACCCCACCGCTTTCATTACAAAGTTCTCTCTCAAGATATATGGCTTCATCAGCCAGCTTTCTCTTGTCCGCATACTTACCCCTTAAGTGCATAAAAAGCATTAAGCAATCCTACCGCAAATGAACTGCTGGTACCCAGACCGGAACGTGCCGGAAGGTCTGCATCGTAGGTGATCCTAAGTTCATGCATGTCCAAATATTTCATCGCCTCTCTAACAGCAGGATGTTCTATTTCATCTACACTCTTGACGGATTCTGTCCTTGAATAAACTATTTGTGAACTGTATTCAAAAAATCTCGGAAGATGTCTTACGGTCAAATAACAATATTTATCAAATGTTGTTGAGATGACAGCTCCTCCGTTTTCCTGATAGAATCCCGGAAAATCAGTGCCTCCTCCAAAAAAGGACATCCTGAAAGGAGTTCTTGTAATTATCATTATTTTTGCTCCTTGTACGATCTTTTATAAAAATCATCCCTAGTTTGATATAAACAAAACTAGAGACATTTATAAAACGCTTTTTACTTCCTGCGATTATACTATATCTTATTATATAATGCAAATATATATTCTAAATTAATATTTAATCTTAAGATGGGGCAAGCATTATATTCTCTGTGTAAAAGTCTCATATCACCCAATATAAAAGCAACTTTCAAGGCTTGTCCCCATTTTTATTTTTAAGTGACCTCCTTACGTATATACGGTTAATGGTTTTGTTTTTCATTCTTTATAAAAATAGCATTTATATTACTTCTTTTATACTTTTTCGTTATAAACATTACAGGCTTGACTTAATGCTCCGTCACTTAGTTTTATATGCGGTAAAAATACTTTTCTAAAATATCTTGCTACCGGATACTTAATAAGATATAATTATAGACTGACTTAGTAATATAATAAAGGTCGATAGTAAACTTTTTCGGAAAGGAGTCCGGTGTACATACTATACACACCGGTATTACATTATGAAAAATAAAGATGGACAAGCAAACGACTCGTATTGAATATATCGATATATTGGCGGTCCTTTCATGCTTAGCTGTGGTATTCTTACACTCAAACGGTATATTTTGGTCATTTGAAAAAGCAGATGGTGGATATATGCCAATATTATAGAATCTGTATTTTATTTTGCCGTTCCGGTTTGTTTCATGCTTGCAGGAGCGACTTTACTGGATTACAGAAAAATATTCCACCGAAGAATTTTTGCAAAAAGGATCAATAAGATTTTAATACCCTTTATATTTTGGAGCATAGTCGGAATCGCTATGAGATTTATTAACGGTTCTGTGGATGCCGGGATCTTTACCCCCTTGAATATATTGGACTCCGTGATCAACACAAAAGCAAACGGCGGTACTTATTGGATATTTATCTCGCTTTATTTACAACATATTTGATTATTCCGGTCTTTTACTTTTATCCCCGAGGAGAACAAAAGAGACCTTTTATATATAATATCAGGATTTGTGATATTAAATGTTGCCCTTCCTTTGATATCTTCTCTGAGCGGTCATGTAATACCCTGGAATATCGGTTTTATTATGCCTATTGGAGCCAATTATGTTATTTATCTGCTCGATCGGATACTGTATAGACAGATATGATGTCAGCACCCGAATATTTATTTATATTCTCAGGGCTTTTCGGGTTTGTTGCTTCAAATGTTGGGCACACTGTATTTATCATTCAAAGACAACTCCCTGAATGAAACTTTTTAAGGGTTATATGGGCTTACCTTGTATATTGTATTCAACGGCTCTGTTTTTTATTTTTCAGAATTTACAAAGCTTCCGGGATAAGGACCGTATTATATAATGCAGCTTCGGTATTCAGAAAACAGGTGCTCGGCATATATCTGTTACATTATTTTGTTATGGCTGTGGTTAGAAGATTCATTACCTTTAACGATCAAAAATGTTAAATACAGAATATTACTTGGATTGGTTGCGTTCTTCACTTCATGGATAATAGTAAAAGATCGGTCAAAAATTCCTGTTTTAAAAAAGTTATTACCCAATAAGACATATTTAATTACAATACACTGAAATGAATTATTTTTATGAAAGCAGTCATTAGTAGGAGGAAAAGGGTACCAGACTTGAAAGTCTTACAAGAGGCGAGATCACTAAGCCTATGATACCTATAAAAGAAAAGCCTTTGCTTTTTATAGCAGATAGAGGAACTTAAAAGATACAGCATAGTTGATATAACCATTATAATAGGACATCTTGGCGAGAAGATAAGCGAATATTTTAGTAACGGTGAAAAAAATTCGGTGTCAATATAGATTATATAATCGAGGACAAGCCTCTGGGTACAGCGGGTGCTTTTTATTATCTCAAAGACAAACTCATAGACTGATACTTTTTACTGGTCTTCGGTGATATATTCTTTAATATAGACATAGATAAAATGAAAGCTTCCATAGGTCAAAAAGCGGATGTTACAATATTTGCTCATCCCAATTCTCACCCTTATGACTCCGACCTTGTTGAAACCGATTCCTCCCATCAATCTGTCAAATGTTAAAACAGGATCCAGCAGATCCAAACAATCTGAAAGAAACAGTGGTAAATATCCTTGTTTTTGAATTACAATAATTATTGTGTAAAGTTTTTCATTGCAAGTTAATTTTTACCACAAAAATAGGACCTTTCGCATGAACGAATGGATTCCTATTTCTTTAGAGGACTTATTCACAGCCCTTTTTATTCCCCAAGATATGCTTTCTTTTACACTGTCATCATCCATAAGTGTCTTTGCATCACCCTCAAGCACTATATTCCCTGTCTCAAGAACATAGGCTCTGTCAGCAATACTAAGAGCTTTCTTTGCATTTTGCTCAACCAAGAGTACTGTGGTACCGCTCTCATGGATTTCTCTTATAATATCAAATATCTCATTTACATAAAAGTGGTGACAGACCCATTGAAGGCTCATCCATCAAAATAACTTTAGGATTACTCATAAGAGCTCTTCCCATTGCAAGCATCTGCTGCTCACCGCCTGAAAGTGTACCTGCAACCTGAGTCTTTCTCTCAAAAAGTCTTGGAAATCTCTTATAAATTTTTCTCAAGGCTCTCTTCAATTCCGGCCTTATCGTTTCTTATATATGCGCCGAGTTTCAGGTTCTCAATTACCGTCAAATCTCCGAAAACTCTTCTTCCCTCAGGCACATGTGCCATTCCGAGCTTAACAATATCATGTGCTTTGGTCCTGGTTATATCCTTGCCGTCAAACTCGATACTTCCTTCCTTTTGCACTGAGAAGTCCTGTAGACCGTATGCAAAATAGAAGTTTTTCCTGCACCGTTTGCACCTATAAGAGCAACTATTTCACCTTGATTGACACAAAAGCTTGCGCCCTTTACAGCCTTGATCATTCCATAGTTCACGACAAGATCTTTTACTTTTAATATTTCCATCGTTCCTCCTACTCTCCCAAATATGCTGTAATTACATCAGGATTATTAAGCACTTCACTCGGTGTTCGCTTGCAAGCTCGGTACCGAAATTGAGTACCGTAAGCTTTTTCACAAATTCCCGCCACCAGCTTCATATCATGCTCAATCAAGAGAATTGTAAGATTATACATATCCCTTATTTTTTTCTGATAGTTTCCATAAGTTCTTCCGTCTCATTAGGATTCATACCTGCCGCCGGCTCATCAAGCAAAAGTAAAGAAGGACTTGTAGCAAGAGCTCTTGCTATCTCAAGCTTTCTCTGCTCGCCGTAAGGAAGATTTCCGGATAATACATCCTTTTCTTTGAACCGAGTGAAAATACATCCAGTATCTCCAAAGCAAGATTATCCATCTCCTTTTCCTTTTTGGAAAATCCGAACATATGAGTCATGGATGTAAGCAGAGGATATTTTACCTTTTCATGCAATGCCACTTTTACATTATCAAGAACCGACATATTTGAAAAAAGTCTAATATTCTGAAAGGTTCTTGCAATGCCCATATTATTGATCTGTGTAGGTGTTTTTCCGTTTATAAGATTTCCGTCAAGTCGTATTGTACCTCCGGTCGGCTTATATACTCCTGTCAAGAGGTTAAAAACTGTAGTCTTTCCCGCACCGTTCGGTCCGATAAGACCGTATAACATTCCTTTTTCAATATTAAGATTAAAATTGTCTACCGCCTTTAATCCTCCGAATTGAATTCCAAGATTCTTACACTCCAGCATTAATCCTCCTTTCCAAGCTTTCTAAAGGTTTTATTCAGTGATAAATTAGCTTTTAAACTTGCTGTTATTAAATATCATCATCAAAAATCAATACTATTGCATAGAGTAACATTCTCAAATTGTCCGCACCTCTTAAGAACTCAGGTAATACTGTAAGTATTATTGCGGATATTATTGAACCCGGAATATTTCCCATACCTCCAAGAACCACAAATACAAGTATCTCAATTGATTTATTATAATCAAAAATATTAGGTTTTATAATGCCCACATTATGAGCATAAAGTGAACCTGCAAGTCCTGCAAAAACCTGCAGCTATAACAAAATGCACTTACCTTATACTTACTTATCTTTATTCCTATAGACTCGCCGCGATATCATTGTCACGAATTGACTTTATCGCTCTTCCGTCTCTTGAATTTATAAGATTTGAAATCAGCACTATACATATTACCATGATAATAAATACAACTGTAAAATTATTGTAATCGGAATATAAAAGGAATCTTACTAAGTCCCTTTGATCCTCCCGTAAAATTAAGATAATTTATAACAGACTTTATTATCTCTCCGAATGCAAGTGTTACTATAGCCAAATAGTCACCTCTAAGTCTAAGTACAGGTACGCCTATCAAAAATCCGAAAACAGCCGCCAATATACAACCGCAAACCACGGCTATAAAAAAGGACAGCGCCGGAGGTAAAAAGCTCGTATTGATGGAAATCAAAGCACTTGTATATGCTCCTATTGACATAAATCCTGCATGGCCCAATGAAAGCTCACCTAAAAATCCTGTTACAAGATTCAGTGAAACAGCCAACATTATGTTCACACATATAGGAACTATCAAAGATTTATATTGTCTGCTGAGTATTCCCGAGTTTATCAAAGCAAATACCAATACATAGGCCAGTAACATTATAGCTATATTAAATATAGTTTTTTTATTTAATATCTTCATACCACACCTATACCTTTACAATCTTCTTCTTGCCCAAAAGTCCTGAAGGTCTGAACAATAAAACGACAATCAAAACTCCGAAAACAATAGCATCTGCAAGCTCTGTTGAAATATATGCCTTAGACACACTTTCAATAAGTCCCAGAAAGTATTCCACCAAGCATAGCTCCCGGTATACTTCCGATTCCTCCAAGAACCGCAGCCACAAACGCCTTGATACCCGGCAGTGCTCCAAGTGTAGGCTTCATAGACTGGTACTGACTTATATACAAAATACCCGCTACAGCCGCAAGCGCCGAACCTATTGCGAAAGTCATCGATATGGTACTGTTTACATTAATACCCATAAGTTCCGCCGCTCCCTTATCCTCCGAAACGGCTCTCATTGCAGAACCCAGCTTAGTCTTGTTTATAAACAATGTAAGTAAAATCATTGCAACAGCGGTCACTACCAATGTAACCAAAGTAATACTTGAAATTATAACCGGTCCTACCTTTATATTTTCGTTCGGAATTACAGATTGAAAAGGTATCGGTGTTGAACCGAACATCAATAAAGAACTGCTCTGTAAAAAAGAAGCTCATACCTATTGCAGTGATAAGTACTGCCAAAGGCTGTGCTTTTCTAAGCGGCTTATACGCAATCTTTTCAATCAAAACGCCCAAAACGGAACATACAATAACAGTTAATAAAAGTGCTACCGGAACAGGTAAACCCAATACCGATATACTAAAATAAAGAGCATATGCTCCTACCATTATTATATCTCCATGAGCAAAATTTATCATTTTAGCTATACCGTATACCATTGTATAACCTATAGCTATCAATGCATAAATGCTTCCTGTCCTCAATCCGTTTATTAACTGTTCAATAAAAGTTAATTAACATTTTTACCCTCTTTACCTAAACTACGGAAAACTCCTACCTACGTTAGAAGCTTTCCGAGGTCTATGTCAGAAAAAGAGGATGGGACAATAATCCCGTCCTCTTTAAAATTTCATAGATTAATCAAAAAGCTTATACTCTCCGTTTGTAATAGTAACAAACTTAGGCTCCTTGTTCGGCTCACCGTCGGCATTGAATGATACTTTACCTGTGATACCGTTTACCTCTATCTCGGTCATAGCCTTGATAAGGTCAGAACTCTCAATACTTCCAGCCTTTTCCATAGCAGCCTTGATTACATAAACTGTATCATATCCGTCAGCTGCAAACTGGTCAGGTGTTGCCTTATATGCAGTCTCATATGCCTTTGTGAAATCTGCCGCAGAAGGATCTGAAGCCAAGAAAGGACTTAAGAATACCGCACCTTCAACAGCGCTTGGATCTGTAACCTGTCCTAAAACTCCGTCCCAACCGTCAGAACCTACAAATGCCGCATCGATACCCTGCTGCTTTGCCTGCTGTACAATATATGCTGCAGCTTCATAGTATGCAGGTACAAATATAAGCTTAGCTCCTGAAGCCTTGATCTGTGTCAACTGAGTTGTAAAGTCCACATCATCATTTGTGAAATGACTGCTCATTTACAAGTAAATCGGACTTTCCGGCTGTGTTAAGCTCCTCTTTGAAAGCCTCATATACTCCTGTTGAATACTCGTCGGAGTTGTTGTAAAGAACAGCAACACTCTCATATCCCTGATCTACAACGAAATCTGCAATCATCTTTCCCTGAAGAGGATCTGTAAAGCAAAGTCTGAAAACATTTGGATTCTCAGTGATTGCCTTAGCTGAACCTGAAGGTGTAATCTGTAAAATATTATCCTTTGCTGTTAAATCTGTAAGTGCAAGTGATGAACCGCTTGTTACAGCGCCCATAAATACATTGATTCCGCTGTCCATAAGATTGTTATATGCGTTAACAGCCTTATCTTCTTTAGCTTCATCATCCTGGAAGTTAAGTGCAAGCTTATATGTCTTGTCTCCAACCTTTACTCCGCCTGCCGCATTGATCTCATCAATAGCTATAGTAGCACCGTTCTTAACTGAGTTACCGTAAGATGCAGCACTACCTGTAAGCGGTCCTGTAGTTCCTATTGTAAATACGTCACCGTCAACTTTTGCAGCAGCTTCAGTCTCAGCCTTAGATCCTGAATCTGCAGCTTTATCCGAACCTGCGTTTCCACAAGCTGTCAATGCCAATCCGAATGTCAATGCCATTGCTGACAATAATACTCTTTTTCTTCATAATGCCTCCATAAATTAAATTTTATAAAACTCATCTCATTATATTTATTTCATATAATTCTGTCAATAAACACATTTGAAATGCATATATATATCATGGCAGGTATAACAAATAGATATAACAAAGCCTTTATAACCGTTATTTTTACTAAATACGACTATAAAAGGCTTCAATTAATTTATATTATTTTATATTTATTTTTCTGAGAGATACTCATGTATTCCTCTTGCTCCGGCTCTTCCGGCCTCCATAGCAAGAATAACCGTAGCGGCACCTGTTACGGCATCACCACCTGAAAACTCCCTTTCTTGAAGTTTGTCCGGTCTTTTCATCGGCTTCAATACATTTCCACTTATTGATATCAAGACCTTCTGTAGTTCTTGCGATAAGAGGATTAGGTGAAGTACCGAGTGACATGATAACAGTATCACAGTCGATAACGAACTCACTTCCCTTTACCTCTACAGGTCTTCTTCTACCGCTGGCATCAGGCTCTCCAAGTTCCATTCTGATAACTTTCATGCCTTTTACCCAACCCTTTTCATCTTCAAGGATCTCAACAGGGTTTGTCAAAATATCAAATATGATACCTTCCTGCTTTTGCATGATGAACTTCTTCAGCTCTTGCAGGCAATTCGGCTTCACTTCTTCTATATATAACATGAACTTCGGCACCAAGTCTTAGAGCGGTTCTTGCAGCATCCATAGCCACGTTTCCACCACCTACAATACATACCTTTTTACTCTTAATAATAGGTGTGTGATAGTCGTCTCTGAAAGCCTTCATAAGGTTATTTCTTGTAAGATACTCGTTAGCTGAGAATACTCCGTTTGCGTTCTCACCCGGAATACCCATAAACATAGGAAGACCTGCTCCTGAACCTATAAATACGGCATCAAATCCCTCTTCTTCCAAAAGCTCATCTATTGTAACGGTTTTTCCGATGATAACGTCAGTCTCAATCTTTACACCGAGGTCTATAACGTTTTGAATCTCAGGTAAAACAACTTCATCCTTAGGCAATCTGAACTCAGGAATTCCGTAAATCAAAACTCCGCCCGGCTCATGCAATGCTTCAAATATGGTAACTTCATATCCGAGTTTTGCAAGATCGCCTGCACAGCTGAGTCCTGCAGGACCTGAACCGATTACGGCAACTCTCTTTCCGTTCTTATTCGGATTTGCCTTCGGCTTAATACCCATTTTTCTTGCGGTATCGGCCACATATCTCTCAAGCTTACCTATTGAAACAGCCTCACCTCTGTTTCCTCTGATACATACACCCTCACACTGTGTCTCCTGCGGACAAACTCTTCCACATACGGCAGGAAGTGAACTTGACTGTGCGATAACATCTGACGCACCTTCAATATCACCCTTTAATATTTCCTGTATAAAAGCCGGAATATTTATAGATACAGGGACAACCCTGTATACATTTTGCATTCTTACAGTTGAAGCATCTTGCAGCCTCAGCCATCGCCTCTTCCTCAGTATATCCGAGGCATACTTCTTCAAAGTTTTTAGCTCTTACTTCAGGCTCCTGCTCAGCAACAGCAACTTTTTTCCACATATCCTGTGCCATTATTTGTCACCTCCACATACGCCACATCCGCCATGATGTGTTTCGCCTTCTACAATCTTCAAAAGTTCCTTACCTTCTTCCGTCTTATAGATCTGTAATCTTTGAAGTGCTTCGTTGAAATTAATCTTATGTGCATCAAACTCAGGTCCGTCTACACATGCAAACTTAATTTCATCACCTACAGACAGTCTGCAGGCACCGCACATACCGGTACCGTCTACCATTATAGTGTTCATACTTGCTATAGTAGGTATACCGAGTTCTTTTGTAAGAAGTGATACAAATTTCATCATTATCATAGGACCGATAACTACACAGTGGTCATACTTCTTGCCTTCATTTTCAACAAGATCTTTTACCTTATCAGTTACAAGCCCTTTGAATCCGTAAGAACCGTCATCTGTACATACATATAAATTATCGGATACGGACTTAAGCTCGTCCTCAAGTATTACAAAGTCTTTTGCTCTTTTGCACCCTTGAACCACATCAGCCTTAATACCTCTTTCAAAGAGCCATTTAACCTGTGGATATACAGGAGCTGTTCCAAGTCCGCCGGCTACAAAAGAATCTTTCTTCTTTTTAATTCCTCTATGTCCTCTCCTATAAGATCACTTGCATTTCCAAGCGGTCCTACAAAGTCCATAAACTCATCGCCTTCGTTGAGCTCATCTGCAATCAGTCTGGTTGAGCCGCCAATAACCTGAATAACTATAGTAACAGTTCCGGCTTCACGGTCATAGTCACAGATTGTAAGCGAATTCTCTCACCCTGCTTATCCTGCTTTACTATAACAAACTCTCCCGGAAGACATTTTGTTGCTACTCTCTTAGCCAAAAACATCGAATAAATAAATGTTTTCAGCTAATTTTCTTTTCTTCACAATAGAAACATATTGCTTTATCCCTCCAAATAGATAAAATCTCAAACTTAATATTAACACAAAAAATAAAAACAAACTAAATAAAAAGCAATATATAAGAACAGTTCGTTATTTTTGGCTAATTTAACCTTAAATGTTATTTTTACTACCTGTTCATTTCAGACTTATAGCCGTCAGTCATATTATGATCCGCAATTATATTGTCGATATCATTCAGATTTGAAGAAGGCACATCGCCCGGTATAGTGTTTTTTACAGCAGAATATGCATTGCCGTAAGCCAACGCTTTTTCACAGTCAAGTCTGTAATGCAAAAGACCGTACAATGTTCCTGCAATATATGCATCTCCACTTCCTATTCTGTCTACAACATCAATCGCCTTATAAGGTTTTTTTCCGTATAATACTTATCCTGATAAGCATTGTATATTACCGATCCGAAATCATGCACCTTAGGTGAATGAACCGTTCTTTGTGTAGATGCCACTATTGAGATAGGATACTCCTCGGTAAACGACTTCATAATTTCTCTTACATCTCCGGTCTTTCCGAAAGTAAGTCTGGCTGTATCCTCGGAGCAAAAGAATATATCCACAAACGGCAATATTTTTTCTATAGTCTCTCTTGCCTCTTCACCCGACCAGAGATTGGCTCTGAAATTCACATCAAATGATATAATCGATCCGTTCTCTTTAAATTTCTTTATCATTTCTATTGCGGTTTCTCTTGATTTTTCACAAAGAGCCAATGTTATGCCGGTTGTATGAAAACATGTGGTAGACTTATACATATCTTCAGGAAACTCGTTTACGCTTATAGTTTCAAAGCAGGAATTTTTTCTGTCATATATTACATTAGGCTTTCTTGGATATGCACCCGTTTTCGTAGAAATATATTCCAACTCTGGCATCTTTGTTTGAATCATATATTATATAATCGTCACTGATTCCATAAGATCTGACAGTATTCTTTATATATGCACCCATCTCATGTGAAGGAAGCTTTGTTATAACACCGGTTTTTAACCCTAGAAGTGATGCACCTACAGCAACATTTAACTCCGCACCTCCTACCTGCCTGATAAGCGTGTCTCCTCTTACCAATCTGTCATCTCTTACAGGTGAAAGTCTTAAAAGCGCCTGTCCCAAAGTCAATAAATCAAATTTCTTATCCATCTCTTTTGCCTTTCAAAAAAATTACCTAAACTCTTTTTATACATTCTGAATGTATAAGGTATATCAAAATATGTCTCTTCCTCTGTTTCAAGCAAAAGACTCCATTCCTTATCAGCATCCAGATTCAAAAAATGTCTGTCAGCCGCATACTCATAGTCAATATATGTAACATGGGCGACATTGCAATAGGGCAAGAAATTTCTATAAACACTTTCTCCCCTATAACAAAAAAACATCTTCATCATTTATATTATTTTCTCTAAGGTACTCCAAGCATGACTCCACACTGTTTACTACTGTTGCACCTTTTATTTTTCAAGTTTTTATCTTTTGATAAAACTATATTTTCTCTTCCCTGCAAGCGGTTGAGAACCGGGAAGTGACAATAATGTATTATGTCCCATTATTATCACCTTTCCCTACAGTCTCCTCCCTGAAAAGTTTCATATCTTTTGGGAATCGAAAACCAAGAGCTTCCCCTTATTTCCGATTCCCCATTTTTTTATCTACCGAAAACAATTATATTCATTCTATTCCTCAGCTATAATCAGTTCCTTTTGCATAAGGCAATGTCTCTATCCACTCACAAAAAAACTTCTCCACTCATCAAGTTTATGATGTTTTTCTTGATTTATAAATATTAATGAGAGTTTCATAGTTTAATGTACAGGTTCTCATTTGATTGTAGCTTGAAGGTAAAAAGCTGTATAAGTCATACCAAAGTGCCTTATCCTTAGTTTCCACATATTCAAGTCTTATCTTTTTCCATTTCATCAACAAGGCCTTTTTAAAACTTTCAGACCGTTCTCAGTCAGATGATCATGTGAAAAATCATCAATCTCAAAAAGGTTTTTGAATGAATCTTGTGCATTGTGGATGTGGAATTTGCAACTGTAGCAACCTTATATGTATCGTACTCTTTCCACCAATACATAGGTGCGGTTATATCAACGGAAAGCATTACCTGTCTTAAATACTTTCTGTGATCGCTTGTTCCGGCATTTCTAAGCCTTTTTGCAAGCGATAAATCATTCTCCCTAAAATATATTGACCGTTTTCATCATAATAACTGTCCGATCTCGCCCATGAATTCATCGGATTTCTTGCGCCTCTTATGGCATTTTCCAAATTCATAACATAAACTCTGTTAAAAATCTATCATCCCATCTCCCTTTTCTTTTTAATTCCATATACATATTATAGCCTCTTTCAGCATCATTCTTTTCATTTGAAAATTTCAAAAGATGAAAAAGATTCATGGTATTTATAATACCCCGAATCTACAAAAATATTCTTCTCTTTTGCGGTCTTGAAAAATAGCTGTCGGTCTTCATCAAAAACCAATGTACTCTTTATCAATAATCTCCGTACTTGTGTTAAATGTATAATGGCTGGTTCCTATAAATTGTACTATTTTAGCCTTTTGCTCCGGTTTCCTCGTAAACCTCCCTCAGTGCAGTCTGTTCAAATGTTTCACCCGGTTCCACAGTTCCTTTCGGCAAAACCCATCCCTCATATTTATTTTTTTATAATTTTTTTAAACAAGGTCAATATCTTTCCATGATATATAACTACACCACCGCAGCTGGTTGCTTCTATCATTCCACACCTCCACTTTAGTGATAACTAAAAGAAGTATAAACCAATGCTGCGCTATAGTAAAGAACATATCACTCTATGCCTCTTTTTAGATGTCCTCTTGTAAAATCCGAAATATTTTCAACATCAATTCCTTTAATAAAATAATCAAAAGTATTTCCTTATAACAGCCTTTGTCTCTCTCCATTCTCTGTGGTAAACCAAAGTCTTAATGTTCCCGGTGCAATCTTTTTATATCTTTTTCCATCCCTATAACTGAAAGCGGCTTTGAATTAAGTATCGTGTTATAACAAAAAATCGCAATGTGTTTTTACCTGCATCTCACTGTTTTTCTGTCCTTTAATACAAGTACTTCCTTCTTATGGTCGCATCCCTTTGTGGTTTTTCTTTAAAGCATTGTGCAGAAACCATCATAGGGAATCTTTCCGTAAGCAACCATCTCATTTCCCGCATTTTTCAAGCTGTTTCATCTCATTCAGATTCAGCTCCAAAGGATATGTAAGTCTCTTTTACATTAAACTTTTCATTATAAAAAGTCTATTGTATTCTTATTATAAGCATAGATATTGTAATCAAGTATAATACTTGCCGAAGCGTCTATATTATCATTTATGTAAAATATCTCTTCCAGACTTCTGACTATAAAAATTATCAAACTTTAAAATCTTTAATTTCTTTTATATGCTTTGCAAAAATTCTTTGCCTCATCTCTGAAAAATATGCGGCATATATAAGTTACAGGTGCTTGAATAAGACCTTAATGTATTTATTTTTTCAGTTATGCCTTCATATCCAAGCAGTTCACTCTCTATACTTATCTCATCAAGTACAATACCCTCTTCCTTTGCAAATTGAATTGCACCGTCTATCTGGTCCATATTCTCGCAAAGTATATTGAGCTTTTACTCTCTCGGATTCTTTTTTCTCGCCGCTTATAACCGGATGTATAAATCCTTCGTATTCCTTTATATCCGAATCATCTCTTGTATACCTTGTTAAAATTTTCTCTTCAAGCTTATCCAAGGCCTCTCTTCTTATCTCGTTTAAAGCCTTTAAAGGGATAAACAGATTATCATCCAGCTCTATACTTAAATTCTCAAAGTAAAACCTGCTGTTACCCGTCTTTTTTAGTTGCTTGTCCACATCTTCCAAAGAAACAGCTTTGTTCTTTGCAGGCTGAGGTATATCACCGATAATTTCCACAGATAAAAACTTGTCAAATTCTTTATCTCTGCCATAGACCTCTTTTTAAATTATTTATACTTACATCAAATGTTATAGGCAAATTTTCTTTTTAATCTGATTGAGCCTGAAACAGAAAGTTGCTTTTTACCTTCAACAAAAGTCTTATCAAGATAATCAAAGTACTCGGCATTCACCCGCTTATTAACAGGCTTTTCATGCAGAGCAATCATATCCTTACCGTTATGCTCCTTATAATAACCGTCGGTCTGTCCGCCTCTGTCAAAGAGGTCAAGTAAAAGCTTTCTGTCCGCCTTCTCAACCTTATATCCGGCTCTTCCTTTTTCATTATACAGATCCAAATACTTTCTCCATATACTTACCACACCTGCAGTATATCTTGGCGCTTTCATTCTTCCTTCAATTTTCAAAGAATCTATTCCCGCCTCAATAAGATCCGGCAAAATATCCAAACTGCAGAGGTCCTTACAGCTTAAAAGATTTCTTTCATCGGCTTTATTAAGTTTTTGTCACCTTCATACACATCATAAGGCAGTCTGCAGGTTTGAGCACATCTTCCTCTGTTTCCGCTTCTTCCACCTATCATTGAACTCATAAGGCATTGCCCGAATATGAGTAGCAAAGCGCTCCATGTACAAAGCACTCTATTTCAATATCACTCTTTTTATCTATGTCTCTTATCTCTTCCAAAGATATCTCTCTGGCAGGGAACTATTCTGCTTGCCCCCTGATTTTTTTAAGAATATGGCTCCGTAGCTTCCCGTTATAGTCATCTGAGTACTTGCATGTACCGGTAACTTCGGAAAATGCTTTCTTATAAATTCAAACACACCCAGATCCTGTACTATAACCGCATCAACACCTGCATTATAGTAAGTCTTTATATAATCAAAAAGCTCACCGATTTCACTTTCCTTTAAAAGAGTGTTTACAGTCATATAGACATTTACCCCGAAAGTATGAGCGTATTCAATACCATTTATTAAAATATCCTCTTCCGGATTATCGGCATATGCTCTGGCTGAAAACTTTTTTCCTCCTATATATACCGCATCCGCTCCTGCATTGACCGCCGCCACAAGACTCTCATACGAGCCGGCAGGAGCCAAAAGCTCTACATTATTCATTCTTAACCTTTCATTTCAATACCGAGATGGATATATGCATTCTCAGTAGCAACTCTTCCTCCCGGTGTCCTGTTTATAAGTCCGTTCATCAAAAGATAGGGCTCATATACATCTTCCAAAGTACCTGCATCCTCACCCAATGCCGCACTCAAAGTATTAAGTCCCACCGGACCTCCTCCAAACTTTTCTATAATAGTGAGTAAAATCATTCTGTCATTGTTATCAAGCCCAAGTTTGTCAACATCAAGGATATCCAGTGCATAATCCGCAACTTTTTTATCTATCACACCGTTATACTTTACCTGTGCAAAATCTCTGACACGCTTTAAAAGTCTGTTTGCAAGTCTTGGAGTACCTCTGCTTCTTCTTGCAATTTCCACGGCTCCGCTCTCATCTATTTCCACACCGAGAACCATGGATGAGCGCATTACAATCTCTTTCAACTCATCTGTAGTATAAAATTCAAGCTTTTGTACCACACCGAATCTGTCTCTAAGCGGTGCCGTAAGCAGACCCGCTCTTGTGGTTGCACCCACCAAAGTGAATCTGGGCAAATCCAGTCTGATACTTCTTGCTCCGGCTTCCTTACCTATTACAATGTCTATTGCAAAATCTTCCATTGCAGGATAAAGCACCTCTTCCACCTGACGATTCAGCCTGTGTATCTCATCCACAAATAGCACATCACCCTCATTCAGATTATTTAAAATCGCAGCCATATCTCCCGGCTTTTCAATTGCAGGTCCTGAGGTAACCTTTAAGTTTGTCCCCATCTCATTTGCAATGATATTACAAAGTGTAGTCTTTCCAAGTCCCGGAGGGCCGTAGAAAAGCACATGGTCAAGACTTTCTCTTCTAAGCTTTGCAGCATCTATATAAATTTTAAGGTTTTTCTTATTTTATCCTGACCGATATATTCATTTAAAAATTGAGGTCTCAGACTTTTTCTATCTGCTTATCTTCTTTTGTTATTTCAGTTGAAATTATTCTTCTTTCCATTTATATGCCCACTATATCTTATTCTTAGAATATCGCCATCTTTTTCAAAGCAATTTTCAGTATATCCTCTGTAGTATCGGATTCATTTATATCAATGCTTCTTAACACCTTATAAGCTTCACTGCTTGAATATCCCAAAGAAACCAAAGCTTCCACAACTTCACTTTGCACTCCGCCGTTTACAGGCTTTTCATTCTCTATGGATGTGATACTTTCAAGATCAACCTTCTCTTTTAAATCAAGGATTATTCTCTTTTGCAATCTTAGGTCCTATACCTTGAGCCGCACTTATCGCCTTGTGATCATCGGAAACTATAGCCATCTTCAAGTCAAATGTACTTAAAGTCGACATTATACTGAGCGCAGCCTTCGGACCGACACCGCTTATTCCTATAAGCTTTTTAAACATACTAAGGTCCGCTCTGTCTAAAAATCCGTATAATGTATGTGCATCCTCTGAAATCTTCAAATATGTATGTATAACAATATCTTTTCCTTGATATATTTTTCCAGATCTCTACCGCAAACAAATACTTCATAACCCAAACCGGCACATTCCACCATTATATTGTCAATATTTTTTTCTACAACAATTCCTTTTTATATATGCAATCATATCTCTTCCCAATATTTTAATCTCAAGACTATAATATCATATAGCAAGATTACAAATCAAACAAAAATCGAACACACTTTCGCAAAATTATTGATTAAAACATGCGAGGATATTATAATACAGGTATGAAAGAAATAACAAAGATTTTTAAAAACAATATAAAATATGATTTATCAAAAATAGGAAATCCGGAAAAAGTACTGATATAGAAACCACCGGACTGAGTCCGAAAAATTCAAAAGCTTTATCTTATCGGCTGTATAAGTGTTGAAAAAGATAATTTAAACTTTAAGCAATGGTTTTTCCGAAAATATGTCCGATGAAACGGCTATGTTACAGTCATTTTATGAGTATGCCGCAAAATTCGATACTTTGATTCATTTTAACTGGAGACGGCTTTGACCTTCCTTATATAAGAGAATGTGCCAAGCAATACTATCTTTTCAATCCGCTTGATGAGTATGTAAGCATCGATATTTACAAGAAAATAAGACATTTAAAGAAACCGCTCGGGCTTGAAAGAATGAATCAGAAATCATTGGAGGAATTTCTGGGGCTGCATCGAGAGGATATCTATACCGGAGGCGAACTTATAGAATTTTACTACAGATATACACAAAATAAAGATTCGGATATTTTACATGCTCTGCTATTGCATAACGAAGAAGATCTTTTGGGTATGTTAAAAGTTGTGGAGATGCTCTCTTACCCGGATTTTTTTAACTCAAACTTTACCGTCACATCAGGACATGTAAATAATGATACACTGTTTTTAAACTACATCTGCAATGAAACTCTACCGCATGATTTGAAACTCACCGACGATGTTTCATTATATATTTCAGGTAATAAAGCGGAAATAAGCATACCTATATTAAAAAGATGAGTTGAAATTTTTCTTTGAAAATTACAAGGACTACTATTATCTGACAATTGAAGATTATGCCATACATAAAAAGTATAGGAGAATTTGTAGACAAAGCGGTAAAGAAAAAAAGCTACCAGACAAACCGCCTATATCAGGGCAGTTTGCCGATTATATATACTGCTTTTAATATGTCGGATATTGATGAAACATTTAAAAAGATTACAAATCAAAAAGAAAAATATATAAATTTAGCAAAACTCGATTTTGATGACAAAAGAGTTTTTCGGTAAATACTTGGTCGAAATATTCAAACATTTTTAAAACTATTAAAAATAATAATTAGATTATTCAGAAAATAGATACAAAAATACTGAAATAGGTTATAATTTATAAAGTCCTTATAAATTCTGATTATAAGGACTTTATGTATTAACTCAATATATATTTTCAAATTTTTTTATATAATTTATAATATAAAATCAATATACATACGGATGTTTTAAAAAGCCATCTCATATATGCCAAAGCCTTCTTTTTCACCCTCATTCTTATTCATTAGCAAGAATTTTTCAAGCAATGCTCTTGTATCTTCGTGCATATCAATATAATCTTTTCTCTTGCTGTAATAATCCCATGGAACATCTGTTGTATAGCTGTCTCCGGAATATACCTTTGAGGCCGCAATTCTGTCACAACACATCTCAAGCACGTATTTTAAAGGCATTTTCATACCCATAAGCCCGTCTTTTTCATCCGGACCGTAGTCAATCCAGTACTCAAAATGATGTTTATTTCTTCCCTTATGATGTAGCCATGAGCTTGAATACCCTTTTTCAAGCTTCTCTATGGCATTCGGACTCCTGTCTCCTTGATAGTATTTTATACCTATTAAGAACTCTTCAGGCGAATATTTGCTCAAATCGTGTAGGAATCCCTGCTTAATTAGACCAATTTTAAAACAAAGGTCCATTACAGTAAGCTTATGTTTATTTATTGTCTTTAAATGATTAAATACACTGTTATTATGCATAATTATCTATCTCCTCTAATTAAATATTTGACAATATACACATTGCGTGATATCATATGATTACAGATAAAAATTACCACTTGAATGCTTGATGATAGAAAGTTTTACTTTCATCTAAACAAAGAACGACTTTCAATTATCCCCCAAACGGATTTTTGAGCCTGTAATCTTTCAAGCTATTTAACTTTTTTTCTGTAGTTACACTTTTTTTATTTGGAGGCATTATTATGAACAGAGGTACAGTTAAGTGGTTTAATAACCAAAAAGGTTACGGTTTCATCTCAGATGAAGGCGGAAGTGACGTATTCGTACATTTTTCTGATTTAAACATGGAAGGATTTAAGACTCTTGATGAGGGAATCTCAGTTGAGTATGATTTGACAGAAGGTGCTAAGGGTCCACAGGCTGTAAATGTTACAGTAGTCAGATAATCGAGATATGTTTAAAGAGCTCTCTATAGAGCTCTTTTTATATCATCTTCTCATCAAGATGCCGTAAAACCACTTTGTTGTAGCTTTTTTCAGCATTTCCTCAAGCTCGTTCACATTAAAATCATATGCCTTATTGCAAAAATGACATTTCACTTCTATAGACTTACCGTCATCTATCATTTCCTGCAACTCTTTTTCCCCGACACTTATAAGAGCCTTTTCTATCCTCTCCTTATCACAATTGCATTTAAAGCAAAGATCAAGACTCTCGTTAAATTCAAGATCCATATCCCCAAGAATATCCTTAAGTATTTCATTTGGAGACATGCCCTCACTCAGCATTGTGGTGACAGGTCTTAAATTATTTATTTTTATTTCAAAGCTTATCTATTATTTCATCAGGACAATGTGGCATAAGCTGTATAATAAAACCGCCTGCCGCATTTATTGTATTATCTTTATTTAACAATACCCCAAGTCCGACACTTGAAGGTGTCTGCTCACTTGTCGCATAGTAATATGTCAAATCTTCAGCTATTTCTCCGGATAAAAGTGCCACCTGACCTACATAAGGCTCCTTCATTCCGGTATCCATTATAACACTCATAAGTCCGACACCGATTGCCTCTGCAACATCAAGTTTGCCCTTTGCATTAGGAGGAATAATAACCGTAGGATTAAAAGGATAACCCTTTACTTCACCTTTATTGTTTGCTGTTGCAATCACTCCTCCGAGAGGGCCGTCACCCTCTATTTTTAATGTGAGGAGATCTTTTTCTCCTTCATCATACTTCCCATCATTGCCGCTGCGGTAAGCATTCTTCCCAATGCCGCAGTCGCCACCGGTGAAGTATTATGATCGTTTTTGGCTTCCTCAACCAAATCTTTTGTATTTGCAGCAAAAGCTCTTATATATCCGTTTGCCGCAGTGGCTTTCACCATATAATCTTTCATTTACTTTCCCTTCTCTCTGGCTACAAAAAGTATTCTCTCAGTTTTTTCACTTACATCCCCATAAGTATCCGCATCCAGATATTTTTCAAGCACCATATTACTTGAATCTATCGCAGATAATATTTCATCAAAGGTATAAGCTTTTTGTACATGCCTTTCTTCAAACCTTTTTGTAATTATCACCTTCAAGCTTTATAAAAGATTCAAATCATATTCATTAATTCTTTTTATCAATGTCATATGTATTTTCCCATATAAAACTTGCCTGTTCTCTTACCTCTGCAAAAAGTATTATCTCCAAGTATATTTTGATATTTATATTCAGTATTCATATCAAAAATAAAAAGCCCGTTAGGATCCAAATAATTGTTCACCCAGGCAAATACTTCTTTAAGCTCAGATAATTCCCTTATATAATTCAAACTGTCACAACGAGATATTATTGCCCTTACAGTTCCGTACAGCTCAAATTCTCTCATATCCCGACAAAGATATAATATATCATTACCCGAAGCATATTTTTTTCTCCATTGCCACATCAAGCATATCATATGAGTTGTCTATACCTATCATATCATATCCCAGATTTGCAAGCCTTTCGGTAATTGCTCCGGTACCGCAACCCAGATCACATATCAACCCGTCTTTTATATTCTCTTTATATAATATATCCTTTATCTGCTCCACCCACTTGTCATAGGGAACATTGTCCATGAACAAATCATATACTTTTGCAAAATTTGTATATTGCTCCATTATTTTTCCTTAAAATTTTAGGTGACGTCAAACCGCCACCTAAAATAATACCTTTATTTAGTTCTTACCGCAGCAGAATTTATACTTCTTTCCACTTCCACATGGACATGGATCGTTTCTGCCGACTTTCTTTTCTTTAACTACAGTACCGCTCTTTTTCTGAGCCTTGTAGAGTTCTTTTCTTTTTTCTTCATCCAAAAGGCTGTCCCACTCAGGTAAGTTATAAAGCCAGTCCGCCTTTAGCCTCCACCATGTTGTAATAGAGCTTCTCAAGGTCGATATCAAGAGCAATCTCTGTATCTTCCTTCATTTCTTCAATAGGATTAGGCTTATTAAGTGAATCATTTATACCGTCCAAAAAGCCTGTAATTGTCTGTATATCTGTATCAAATTTTGTTGCCAATTCCGCTACGGTGCATTTGATAACATCTTTAGGGTTCTTTAAGATCTTCTCATAGATACCCTTTTCAACTATAAAGTAGTTTTTCCAAATCTCTTCTTTTTGCCTGTCATCTGTTGCATCGCCGTAAGCTTTATTTCTCCAATTTTCCAATAAGGTCATCGTAACTTCCCCTTTTTTCTTAAACTTGATTAAGTATTATATACTAAAACCTCTTTAAAAGCAAGACAGCAGGATTGTAGAATATTCTGATTAATGCAAATCATTGTATAAATTGTATATTAAGCAAGGTCGTACTAACTTGTATTTTATTCAATACATGCAAATTTACTCTTGTTATTTTACATTAAATAGATTAGAATATCATCAAGTAAGAGAAACATATAAATTTTTAGGAGGAAATTTCAATGGCATATACAATTACAGATAAGTGCGTTAGTTGCGGAACTTGCGAAGGTGAGTGTCCTGTAAGTGCAATTTCACAGGGAGATACTCAGTTCAACATCGACGCTGATGCTTGCATCGATTGCGGTACATGTGCTTCAGTTTGCCCTACAGATGCTATTATAGCTTAATTATTGCTTGCTCAAAGCGATAATACTTATCATACGACCTGCTCATGCAGGTCTTTTTTATTACCTAAAAGATATTTACTTATATAAAAAAGCGAGACAGTTGCCTATCTCGCCATGTTTACAAACTTTGTTATATCAGGTTTCCAAACCAGATTTATTGTTCCTATTGCACCGTTTCTTTGTTTTGCAATAATAACCTCGGCTTCATTCGGATGTTCCGTATCCTTATTATAATAATCATCTCTGTACAAAAACATTACAACATCGGCATCCTGCTCTATCGCTCCGGACTCTCTCAAATCCGAAAGCATAGGTCTGTGATCCGGTCTTGTTTCACAGGCTCTTGAAAGCTGCGAAAGTGCGATAACAGGCGCTCTCATCTCTCTTGCCAAAGCTTTTAAGCTTCTTGAAATATCGGAGATTTCCTGCTGTCTGCTTATATTTGCCTTTCCGCTTCCGGTCATCAGCTGTAAATAGTCTATTATTATAATATCAAGCCCTTTTTCAAGCTTCATCTTCCTGCACTTTGACCTTAATTCATTTATAGAAATACCCGGAGTATCATCAATTGCCAATGTGGAGGATCCGACACTTACAGCACCCTCTATCAAACTGTTCCAGTCATTGTCATTAAGATTTCCTGTACGAAGTTTTTGTGAATCCACATTACTCTCCATACTCAAAAGTCTGTTGACAAGCTGCTCGGCACTCATCTCCAAAGAAAAACCATACATGAAATTTTTCTTCTTCATAGTAATATTTTGAACTATGTTAAGGACAAATGCAGTCTTACCCATGGAAGGTCTCAGCAGCCACCAAAACAAGATCGGAAGGCTGAAGTCCGCTGGTCTTAAAATCCAAATCCACAAATCCGGTAGGAATACCTGTAACGGTATCACTGTTTTTTGATGCGTCTTCTATTTTATCCAAAACATTTAATACCACATCATTTATAGGTACAATATCCTTTGTTTCCTTGGTCTGAAGCAGTTTAAAAATCTCGTTTTCTGTCTTTGCAAAAAGTTCGTCAACTCCCTTTTCGCCCACATAGCAATCATTTACTATTTCCTCGGATATTTTAATAAGCCTTCTGACATTGGACTTATCCTTAACTATTTTAGCGTAATTTTTTATATTTGCAGATGTCGGAACAGAGTCCATTATCCCTCTGAAAAAATCAAGACTTGTTATATCCGGAGGTACCTGCTTTTTCAACAAGTTTATTTTGAATAAGCACCAAATCTATAGGTTTGCCTTCATTAAAGAGTTCAACCATACATTCAAATACAGTGCCGTATGCCTTGCTGTAGAAATCATTTTTATCCAGAACTTCTATAGCACTTGCAACAGCCTCTTTGTCAAGCAGCATAGATCCCAAAACCGCTTTTTCGGCATCTATACTGTTTGGCATCACTCTCTTAACCAGAGCTTCTTCCATTACTCTTCTCCAACTTTTACCTTCAGTGCGGCTGTGACATCCTTATGTAACTTTACCTTTACTTCATGGTTTCCGAAAGTCTTTATAGGCTCCGCAATTACAAGTTTTTTCTTATCTATTTCAAGTCCAAGCTGACTCTTTATGGCTTCTTCTATTTCCTTTGATGATACGGAACCGAAAGTTCTTCCGTCTTTTCCACCCTTTATTGTCAATGATACGCTTGCTTCATTAAGCTTTGCAGCCAACTCCTTTGCAGCCTCAAGCTTTTCCTTTGCAATCTTTTCTTCATTTGCCTTTTGAAGTTTTAAAGTATTTAAATTTTCCTGATTCGCCTCTACACCCTTCTTTTTAGGTATAATAAAGTTTCTTGCATAACCTTCACTTACTTCAACAATATCACCCTTTTTCCCAATGATTTTACATCTTCCAATAAAACAACTTTCATTATATTTCTCCTTTTTCAGTCATTTCTTTCAGCACTTCTTTCACGCGTTTTTTCGCATCTTCTATTGTGCCCTCTTTTATCTGTGCTCCGGCAACGGATCTGTGTCCGCCTCCACCAAGTTTTTCCATAATTGTCTGAACATTTACTTCATCCATGGATCTTGCACTGATATATATTATATTATTATATAATGTCAAAACAAAACTTGCCTTTATACCCTTTATATTTAAAAGGTCATTTGCAGCCTGTGCACATACCAAAGTAGGTGATGCCGTATTCTCGGAATCACATTCACTTATGGCATAGCACTCCTTAAAAGATCTCGGCATTGTGAATCGCTTCAGCCTTTGCAAGGTAATCAATAGCGTCTTCTCTAAACATCTTTCTGACTCTGGTGACATCGGCACCGCATCTCTTTAGAAATGCCGCAGCCTCAAATGTTCTGACACCTGTTTGCACATTAAAGTTTTGCGTATCTATTACTATTCCTGCATACATAGCGTCCGCTTCCAGGGTTTTCAACTTAATATCGTCAGATATATACTGTACAATCTCAGATACCATTTCACAGGCCGATGATGCAAAAGTCTCCACATAAGATAATGTTGCATTTGTAATTATCTCCGAGCTCTGCCTGTGGTGGTCAAATACCACAATATTTTTAGCCTTCTTTAAAAGAGAAGGTCCCTCTGTAATACTCGGTCTGTTTACATCCACAACAACCACTAAAGACTCGTTTGTAATACTGTTTACAGCCTTTTCCTCGGAAATAAACAAATCATCCGGATACTCGGCAGTCTTAAACTTCTCTATCATAGGCCTTGCCGAAGGATTTACATCTCCCCATCAGGATATGAGCTTTTTTGTTAAGACTGGTAGCAATCCTCCAGATTCCTATCGCGGCACCAAAGGCATCCATATCAAGAATTTTATGCCCCATTATAATTACTTTATCTTTATTCTCAAGCAATTCTCTGAATGCATGAGCCTTTACTCTGGCCTTCACTCTGGTCTGCTTTTCAACAGTTTGTGCTTTTCCGCCGAAGTATTTTATCTCTTTTTCAGTCTTTACAACAGCCTGGTCTCCTCCTCTTCCAAGTGCCATATCCATAGCCATTCTGGCCAGTTCATAGTTTCTTGAAAGATTCTCACTTCCATAGCCGATACCGATACTTAGGGTGATGCTCATTTCATTACCGATATTTACAGTCTTTACATCCTCCAAAATATCAAATCTTACCTCTATCGCCGAGTTCAAATTTTCTCTCTTTATAACAAAGAAAAAAATTTATCTTTCTCAAGCTTCTTTACAATACCGTTGAAAACTGTTTATATATTGATTTATCTTTCTGTCAATCAACGCTTCAAGAAGCGACTTTCTTACCTCTTCAACACTTTCCATGGCCTCATCATAATTATCCATATAGATAAGTCCCTACCACAGGGCATGGAATCATCCTTCTTATTTTGTAATTCCACCAGGTCGGTTTCATCAAAAAGGCAAATCGTATATACAAAAGACTCCTCAATATATAATCTGGTTATCCTTATACGATATTTTCTACCCTGATATTCGCCATGAAAATCCGTTTTATCGGTAATTTCCTCAATATCATTTTCGGTGATATTTTCAAACATCGCATGAATATCCTTTTTGGACTGCCTGTCTTTTTGTACAAGCGAATTGAAAGCTCTGTTTCTCCAGGCTATAATTCCCTTTTTATCCATCAAGGCGTATGGTATATCCAAATCCTGAGAAAAAATATTCTGCGTATTCTCGCTTGCCATGGCATACTCTACCATGTAATTTGACAGATTTCTTGAAATCATAATATTCCATACGACAATGTATATTATTCCGAAAAGCGCCAGTAAAAAAATTATTGCACCACAGCCTTTCCCCGGTGCAACAAACAATATTCCAAGCAAAAACACCAAGACTATAAGTGAATACAGCAAGTTTTTCCTTAAGATTGCCTTTGTATTTTTTTTGTTTTTCATTAGCATCTCCATTATTTTTAAAAATGGTATTCCGCCACATATATAATATGCGGCAAAAATGTCATCGCTTTTATTATAAAAGTTTTAATTGATTATATCAAGAAAAGTATAATCTATCAAAGCTTTAGCGATTTTCTATAAAACTTAAATAAGGGCTGTTTTCACAGCCCTTAAAAACTTTTCATAATATAAATTTCACACTCATCAAATTATACATTCACATCTGCTGCGTCTTCAAGCAACATTGCTTCATACTTACCTATGACCGTGTCCGAAAATAAGCTCTCTGGTTTGAGAGTTTATAGGATGAGCAATATCTCTGTACTCACCGTCAGCTGCCATTCTGCTTGGCATAGCTATAAACAATCCCTTTTTCACCTTCGATAACCTTTAATATCGTGAATAACAAATTCATTATCTAAAGTAATCGATACAACGGCCTTCATCTTACCTTCTTTATCAATTCTTCTAACTCTGACATCAGTAATCTGCATTATTTGAATCCCCCCTTAATCTCCTTAAAGAGTATATCTTTCGTTTTTTTCTATTACTATTCTGACCTGCTCTGCTGTCCCAATATAAGTCGAATTTGCACGTATTGTATCACGGCTTTCCACAATACAGTTTTCAATGACTGTGTTATCGCCAATGTATACATCATTCAAAATAACAGAATTCCTAATTATACAACCGTTACCTATGTACGATTTATTAAAAAGAACTGAGTTTTCAACTGTACCGTTTATGATACAGCCACTTGCAATAAGTGAATTTGACACCTTAGCCCCCGGATTATACTTTTGCCGGCGGCAAATCGTCAACCTTAGAATACACGCCCGGATATTCTACAAAGAAATGATCTCTCACCTCTTTTTTCAAGAAATCCATATTTGTCTTATAATAAGATTCTACCGAAGCTATATTGCTCCAATAAGAATTAATCTTATATGCATATATTCTCTTCAAATTTTTGTATCTGATCAAAATATCTTTTACGAAGTCATATCTGTCCTCCGCAATACTTCTTTCAATCAGTTCAATAAGTTGTCTCCTTCTGATAATATATATCCCTGCAGGATATATTTACAGAATCAGTAACTATCGGTTTTTTTCTTCAAAATTGACTATTCTACCATCATCATTTATTGAAACCATACCGAATCTAGTCAAATCTTCTGTATCATTTGCTTTCTTGCATACTACAGTAATATCTGCTTTCTTTTCAATATGATACTCCAATACTTTTATTATAGTCAAGTTTATAAATACCATCACCTGCACTAATAATAACATACGGCTCATGAGATCTCTTTTAAAAACACCAAATTTTGATACAATGCATCAGCGGTACCTCTATACCAATCTGAACTCTCAGCGGTAATAGTCGGTGTGAAAACAAATAAACCACCTTGTTTTCTTCCAAAATCCCACCATTTTGATGAACTCAAATGTTCATTCAACGATCTTGAGTTGTACTGTGTAAATACAGCTACTTTTTGTACATGGAATTTGACATATTGCTGAGTGCAAAATCTATACTTCTGTAACTTCCGGCGATAGGCATTGCTGCAATAGCCCTCTTGTTGGAAAGTTCTTTCATCCTTTTTGAGTTTCCGCCCGCCAACACTATTCCTATTGCTCTCATATCTTACCACCTACCTTTACAATGAAGTCACCGCTTAAAAGTTTACCATCCACATAGTCATCTATGGTTGTCTTTCCCAAAATAGCTGTATTCTTACCAATAACAACACCGTCAGGGATAGTTGTTCTCTCCCCGATTACTGCAAGATCGCAATTGTAAACTTTCTTATCATATCTGCTCTCACAGAATTCAAAAGCTCCAATCTCGCAATTTTTTCCGACTTCGGAATTTTCAGCGATAATAGCTTTGGTAACCTTCGAGTTTGCGCCTATCTTACTGCCCTTCATAATTATGGAGTCGGTAACCACCGCACCCTCTTCAATAACAACTCCCGCACCTATTACCGAATTGTTCACTTCTCCGTAAACTTCCACACCTTCACCGATAATACTCTTGTTTATGGTGGAAGCCTCCGAAATATATTGTGGAGTAATAATATCGCCCTTGGTATAAATCTTCCAGTATTCTTCATACAGGTTGAATTCAGGTATTATATCAACAAGCTCCATGTTTGCTTCCCAATATGTTTCCAAAGTACCTACGTCTTTCCAATATCCGTTAAATTCATAACTGAAAATTCTACCGCCTTTGTTAAACACATGTGGAATAATATGTTTACCAAAATCACATCCCGGTTCATTTGATAATTCGATCAAAGAATCTCTAAGCGCTTTTCCATGAGAAAATATAAATTCCCATAGATGCAAGGTTTGACCTTGGAACTTTAGGTTTTTCTTCAAACTCCGTTACCCTGCTGTTTTCGTCGGTTATAAGTATTCCAAATCTTGATGCCTCTTCCATCGAAACAGGCATAGCCGCAATAGTTATATCGGCATTGTTTGCCTTGTGGTAATCGAGCATTACCTCATAGTCCATCTTGTATATGTGATCACCCGAAAGTATCAAAACATAATCAGGATTGTAACTCTCCATATACTCAAGATTTTGGTAAATTGCATTGGCAGTACCTGAATACCAGTCACTACCTGCAGCATTTTCATACGGCGGTAATACAGTGACTCCTCCATATTCTATCCAAATCCCACGGAATTCCGATTCCGATATGGGTATTCAGCCTAAGAGGCTGGTACTGAGTCAAGACTCCAACCGTATCAACACCTGAATTGATGCAGTTGCTCAACGGAAAATCTATAATTCTGTACTTACCGCCAAATGAAACTGCTGGTTTTGCCACATTATGTGTCAGCACCCCAAAGGCGACTGCCTTGTCCTCCCTGCCAACAGCATAGCTATCATTTCCTTTTTTTAATCATGTACACACCTCGTTGCTAATGCTATTTCCTTATGTTTACACTTGAATTATAGCACAAATATACTTGATTGTGAATAAAAAGATTTTATTTTTAACGTATTTTTTTCTATGTTTTGATGAAATTTAATATCCACTTCCAATAATTATGATACAATTAACAGCATTTACCATATTACATTAAAAATTGCACAAAGTATTTTATATGTTTTTAGTTATTTTCACTAGAGGTTTTCAAATGTTGCATAAAACGTAAAAATATTATCAGTTCTTAAGTTGTCCAAACAATTAAATGTATGCTATAATTAGATGTTACTAAATTTATGCCTAAACGGTATTGAGGAGGAAATCTAATGAAGCTGACAACAGTAAGAGAAATATACAAAAACACTTCAAAGTATATTGATACTGAAATCACAATAGGAGGATGGGTAAGAAGCAACAGAGATTCAAAGTCTTTCGGCTTTCTTGTTATAAGTGACGGAAGTTATTTTGAGCAGATTCAGGTTGTATACAATGACAGCCTTCCTGATTTTAATAAATTGACAAAGGTTAATGTCGGTGCCGCACTTGTTATAAAGGGCACACTTGTAGCAACACCGGGTGCAAAGCAACCTTTTGAAATTCAGGCTGCACATATTGATATCGAGGGTGAATCAAGTTCAGATTATCCTCTGCAAAAGAAAAGACATACTTTGGAGTATTTGAGAACAATCTCTCACTTACGTCCAAGAACAAATACATTCCAGGCTGTATTCAGAGTGAGATCTCTTATTGCCTATGCTATACATAAATTCTTCCAGGAAAGAGATTTTGTGTATGTACATACTCCAATCATTACAGGAAGTGATGCTGAGGGTGCCGGTGAGATGTTTAGAGTAACAACTATCGATCCGCAAAATCCGCCTCTCAAAGATGACGGAAGCGTAGATTATTCTAAGGATTTCTTCGGCAAGGAGACAAACCTTACAGTTTCAGGACAGTTAAACGGCGAGACATTTGCCATGGCATTCAGAAATATTTATACATTCGGACCTACTTTCAGAGCCGAGAATTCAAATACCACCAGACATGCTGCAGAGTTTTGGATGATTGAGCCTGAGTTTGCCTTCGGTGATCTTAAACGACAATATGGACCTTGCTGAAAGCATGCTCAAATATATAATAAATTATGTACTTGAAAATGCCGCTCCTGAGCTTGAATTCTTCAATCAGTTTGTAGATAAGGGACTTTTGGACAGACTTAAGAATGTTGCCGAGTCGGACTTTGGCAGAATTACATATACCGAAGCTATAGAAATACTTGAAAAGAACAATGAAAACTTTGAGTACAAGGTTTCATGGGGTTGCGATCTTCAAACAGAGCATGAGCGTTACCTCACTGAGCAGGTATTTAAGAAGCCTATATTTGTTACTGATTATCCAAAGGCAATCAAGGCTTTCTATATGAAGGAAAACGAAGATAAAGAAAGACTGTAGCCGCTATGGACTGTCTTGTACCGGGAATAGGTGAGATAATGGGCGGAAGCCAAAGAGAGGATGACTATAACAAGCTTTTAGCAAGAATAGAGGAGCTTGGTATGGATACAAAGGACTATGACTTCTATCTTGATCTTAGAAAATACGGTTCAACCAGACATGCAGGTTTCGGTCTCGGATTTGAGAGATGCGTTATGTATCTTACAGGAATGTCAAATATAAGAGACGTACTTCCATTCCCAAGAACGGTAGGAAATTGCGAATTATAATAATAGGGAGGTAAACTTTAGCCATATGAAATTTATACATACAGGTGATATTCATTATGGTATGAAGCCTGATTCAAATAGACCATGGGGTAAGGAAAGAGCCGATGCGGTAAAATCTTCGCTTCAAAAGATTATTGATGTTGCAAAGAAAAAAGAAGTCGATTTGCTTCTTATTGCAGGCGATCTCTTCCACTCCCAGCCCTTCAGTCGTGATTTAAAAGAAGTCAACTTCCTTTTTTCCACAATACCGGATACCAAAGTGGTTATTATTGCCGGTAATCATGACTGTTTAAGAGAAAACAATAATATACTTAGCTTTCCATGGGCAAAAAATGTGGTTTATTTGTCCACCCCGACTATCAGCAGTGTATATTTCCAGGATATAAACACGGAAATCTACGGCTTTTCATATCATGACAGGGAGGTTAAGGAAAATATTGTTTCCGGACTTTCCATTCGTGAAAATGACAGAGTAAAAATTCTTCTTTTACATGGCGGTGATGCAACGCATTTACCTTTTGATAAAAATGAATTAAACAAGATTTCTTCATCTTATATAGCTCTCGGACATATGCATAAGCCTGAAGTACTTTTTGACAGACATATGGCTTACTGTGGGTCTCCTGAACCTCTGGATATGACTGAAACCGGAGACCACGGAATTTTTTATGGTGAGATAGATAATAACACACGTGTCATGAAGGATTTTGAGTTTATAAAAAAATTTCAAATACTTCATATATCTCACTTACAATAAATGTAACTCCCTGAAACTACAAATGCGGAGTTACATACCTCTTTAACGGAAAACCATTAATATTAAGGGCAAACAAAATATATACAGATTTAAAATAAAAGGGTCTAAGAGATCCGGATATCGAATTTGATTTGGATTCGCCTCATCAACACTTAGAATTGCTGAGATTATTGATGATTCCGAACCGAAATATGATTTTGCAAAACTTTTTGCGGAACATCCTTCCGATATGATAGGATTTTTATTCGAGGAACTTGACAGACCTAATATGAGCAAACTTGATAAAAAGCCCTTTATTACGGCATTAATGCATTACTTAGAACTACTGATGAAAGGGGGAAAACATGAAACTGCTAAGCTTGCATATTGACGGCTTTGGCAAATTCAAAAATAAAGATTTGCAATTTGCCGATAATATGAATATTGTATACGGCTACAATGAAGCCGGAAAATCCACAATATTTATGTTTATCGAAGCAATGTTTTACGGCCTTGAAAGAGCAAAAGGTAGAGCAAGTAAAAGTGATACCTGGACCAAGTTCAAACCTTGGGGCAATGGCGATATATATGGCGGAAGCCTGCGTTTTTCTTATCAGGACAAAAACTATCGCATAGAGAGAGATTTTACAAAGACCGCAACAACCCCTTTTGCAGTAGTAAATGAAACCGACGGAAAGAATGTTGAAAATCCCGGTGAATTTTTAAAGGAAGCACTTTGCGGACTTTCACAAACTGCATATTCAAATACAGTGAGTATATCACAGCTCAAATCCGCAACGGACGCCAAAATGGTGGTGGAGCTTAAAAACTATATTGCGAATATGAATACCACCGGTAATATGTCTTTAAATATCAATAAAGCCTCGGATTTCTTGAAAGAAAAAAAGAAAGCGTTTACCGCCTCTTTGAATCCCGATGCGGCAAAGACCTACAATCAGAATTTGACCGAAATAAGAGCTCTTGAAAAGAAAAATCTCCTCTCCCGAGTTTTCAACTCATTTGAAAACTTTAAAAGAGGCCGATGCCATTACGGAAAAAAGAATTATTGATTTAAATTCTCAAAAAGAGACTTTAATTGAAAGTATTGCATCCAAGCGTCAGCACCTTTCAGATCTCGGATTTAATGATAAAAAGACTATTATAGAATTGCAAAACGATCTTAATAAAGGATATAACGATTATCTTTCCGCTTATGAAAATGAGAAGAAATCAATTAATAAGGTTTATTCAACCATATTCCTTGTTTTTATCGATAGTCAGTGTAATCCTTGCAGGTTATATCTTTAAAACCGGAAAAACAATTTTCTTACAACCTCTACAGGTATAAGTTATCAGTTTGCAATGGTCCTTTTTATAATTATTTGTCTTGCATCTTTGATTTTTGCAAGTTATATATATACGGTTCATAATAAGGACAACAGGCATTTAACCGAGCTTAAAGTAAATCTTATCGCGATAATGGCAAGAGTAGGCTCATTTGATTCTATAACAGAAGAAAATATCCACCGTGCCAACAAGACGCTCAGTTCAAAGCTGAGAATTTTTGACGAAATGGAAGCAGATATCGCAAAAAGTGAGGCCTTGAGCGTAGATATAGAAAACCTGCGTGCAAAAAGGCGGCATATGCCAGCGGTATTGATGCCAAAAAACAAAACGAGTGGGAACTCGAAAAACTAATGGAAAAGCTTGCACAATTGAAGGAAGCAAAATACTTCATTAAAAAATATCATTGCGGAAAATGATAAAATCCGTTTTGAAATGGATGCTATAGATCTTGCCACCGAGACCTTGAAAAATCTCTCACAGACTATCAAGAACTCTTTCGGATTGTATCTGAATAAGGATGCTTCCGAGCTTATTGAAGGTATAACAGGCGGTGTGTATGATTCTATATCCATTGACGAGAATTTTAATGTATTCCTTAATACTCCGAACAGACTTGTTCCTATAGAACAGGCCAGCTCAGGTACTATGGATCAGGTGTATCTGGCACTTAGAATAGCAGCCGGCAGACTTATGCAGGGACGCGCTAAAGAATTACCTTTTATATTTGACGACAGTTTTGTAAACTACGATTCGATACGTCTTAGAGCCGCTTTACTTTGGATTGCCAATAATGTGCCGGAACAAATCATTGTATTCAGTTGTCATATGAGAGAAGCTCAGTTAATGACAGCCACTATGCAGGATTTCAATCTAATAGAATTGTAGGGAGTTTATGCGTTTTATCAGACAATTTCTAATCATATTATTTGTAAGTTTTTTAGGGGAAGTGTTAAAATCCGTTTTACCGCTTCCCATACCTGCAAGCATATATGGACTTGTCATTATGCTTGCATTACTTGTTTTAAAAGTAGTTAAGCTTGAACAGGTTGAAGGCGCTTCTATGTTTTTAATAGATATAATGCCTCTTATGTTCCATCCTGCCTCGGCAGGTCTAATTGATATCTGGCCGACTTTAAAGCCTGTACTTATACCGCTTCTTATTATGACTATAATTTCCACTGTTTTGGTAATGGTTGTATCAGGTAAGGTAACCGAATTCGTTATAAAACTTGACAATAAAGAGCAAAAGGAAAGGCAAATAGATGAGTAATTTTTTAAGTAATTCTATATTTTTCGGAGTTCTCCTATGTTTACTGTCGTATCAGGCCGGAGTATTCTTAAGGCAAAAGACAAAAATAGCCGCCTTTAATCCGCTGCTTATTTCCATCATTATAGTAATCTTTGTACTTGTTATGTTTTAATATCAAGTTTGAAGATTTTTATAAAGGTTCAAAATATATCAGCTTTTTATTGACTCCTGCGACTGTGGCTCTGGCCATACCGCTATACTCAAAGCTTACTTTGTTAAAGTCAAACTTTAAAGCCATTATGTCGGGACTTATTGCAGGTGTTTTAACCTCTTTGATATCAATATTTGTAATGTCATTACTCTTCGGTCTGAGTCATGAAAATTATGTATCCATGCTCCCGAAGTCAATAACTACAGCAATAGGTATCGGAGTTTCGGAGGAACTTGGAGGTATCTCCACTATTACCACTGCCGTTATCATTGTAACAGGTGTTTTCGGCAATGTATCTGCTGATATCGTTTATAAAATTTTCAATATAAAAAATCCTATTGCAAAGGGTATAGGTCTCGGTTCATCCGCACATGCCATAGGTACTTCAAAAGCTCTTGAAATGGGTGAAACCGAAGGTGCTATGAGTTCCTTATCCATAGCGGTTGCAGGTATTATTACAGTTATATTTGCTTCATTCTTTTGCAAAACTTATATAGTTGACATAAAAAAAGCTGCAGCTTTAAATTTTATTTAAAGCTACAGCTTTCTTTATTTTATGAAGCAGATAAAAATTTCATTTATCTGTGATACCAATACATCACAATCAATTCCATGTACCATGCAAGCCTCTTCTAAAGTCTCCATCTGTGATGAAGGACATCCGAGGCAATGCATTCCCGCTCTCATAAGTATAGGTGCTATTAAATCATTTGTAAGCAAAAAGCTCACCGATTGTCATATTCTTATTTATTGTCATAATCTTACTCCTTTACAATATTTTTTTATTCAGTATAAATCTTTTTGCCGAAATCTTCTATACCTTTTTTTATCTCTTCTATACTTAATCCGGCAAAGCCCACCAAAACGGTAGATTTTCTTATATTTCTACCTGTATAAAAAACAGATATGGGATAAAGTCTGATTCCTGCAAGTTTTCCAAAGTTTAGTATCTCTTCCTCGCTAAGATGATCCAGTGTAAGTAAAATATGAAGTCCCGAGTTGTTTTTCAAAAAAACTTTTGCCTGTGGCAAATTATTTCTTATGCTTTCAATAAGAGCATCTCTTTTCAACCTGTAGTTGGTTCTCATTCTGTTCAGATGTCTTTCAAAATATCCTCCCTTTATAAATGTTTCAAGAATATTTTGATCGGACTTTGGAACCGTACAGGACAGAAATTTAAGTTTATTCTCATACTCTTCCATCAGCTTTTCAGGCAGAACCATATAAGCTACTCTTATCGCCGGTGCTATTGCCTTTGAAAATGTTCCCATATATATAATCCTTGAAGGATCAAGCCCTTGCATTGCAGGAATAGGTTTACCCACAAATCGAAACTCCGAATCATAATCGTCTTCTATTATATATCTGTCACTCTTTTCATAGCACCATGAAATAAGTTCTCTTCTTCTGTTTATTGGCATTATAACACCTGTAGGATATTGATTTGCAGGCATCAGATAGCATATATCCGCATCTGTCGACTCGAGTATATCTATATTTATACCCTCATCATCCATATCCACACTGAGTACATTCCAAGACATTGATTTGAAGATTTCTTTAGGCTTTAATATATCCCGGATTTTCAAGTGCAATATTTCTTGTACCGAGCAATAATCCAAGAAGCAATATCAGATATTCACTTCCGGCTCCGACCACGATATTTGAAGGAGTGCATACAACCCTTCTTGCAGTATGAAGATAATCGGCTATCTGAGTTCTAAGTCCGAACTCGCCCTGCTTATCTCCCTGCAATAAAAACATCTTCCTTTTCACTTGAAAACACCTTTCTTGCAATACTTCTCCACGATGCGTAAGGGAAAAGCTCTTTGAGTCGATTCTTGTAGGTGAAAAATCAATCTTTATATAATCTTCAATCTTAAAATCTTTCCTCTTGGTTTCCCTTTTATATTTCTTTCTTTCAATGTTTAAAACATCCAGACGGTTTACAATATATCCGCTACCGCCTCTGGATTTTAAATATCCTTCAGCTAAAAGCTGTTCATAGGCATTAACTACAGTGGTTCTTGATATCTTTTAAACTCTGCGCCAAGCTCCTTGTTGAAGGAGCTTTGGTATCGGGCAAAGATTTGCCCGTTTTTTTATCTCATTCTTTATAAATTCATAGATTTGCTCATATATAGGGCAATCACTATTTAAATCTATAAGGAGTTCCATCAGTCATTCTTAGGAAGCTTGAATGAGCTCTTAAGTGATACTATTCTGTTAAATACCAATGCATCAGGCTTTGAATCCTTGGCATCTACACAGAAAAATCCGTTTCTTACAAACTGGAAGCTGTCATATGCCTTTGCATCTTTAAGACATGGCTCAACATAGCAATCTTTAAGTATTGTCAATGAGTTTGGATTGAGATTCAAGTTTCCGTTCTCGTCAAGCTTGCCCTTTTCCTCATCAACTATATTCTCATAAAGTCTCATTTCAGCCTTAAGTGCAGTTTTTGCATTTACCCAGTGTATAGTTCCCTTTACCTTTCTCTCACTAAAACCTGAACCTGACTTTGTCGCAGGATCATATGTGGCATGAACCGCAATTATTTCACCGTTTTCATCTTTTTCCACAGATGTACAGGTTACAAAGTAGGCACCCATAAGTCTTACTTCATTTCCCGGAAAGAGTCTGAAATACTTCTTTGGAGGTACTTCCATGAAATCCTCTCTCTCAATGTAGAGTTCTCTACCAAACTCTATTTCTCTTTCTCCAAGCTCAGGATTTTCAAGATTGTTAGGCATTGTACATAATTCAGACTGACCTTCAGGATAATTATCTATTATAAGCTTTATAGGATCAAGTATTGCCATTATTCTTGACTTCTTAAGCTTTAGATCCTCTCTTATACAATACTCAAGCATTGCGGACTCTATAGATGAATCCGCCTTTGAAACTCCTGCAAGCTTTACAAAGTTTCTTATCGCATCAGGAGTATAACCTCTTCTTCTGAGTGCGGCAATTGAAACAAGTCTCGGATCATCCCATCCGTCAACTATTCCGTCCTCAACAAGTTTTTTGATATATCTCTTACCTGTCACCACATTTGTAAGATAAAGCTTTGCAAATTCTATCTGTCTTGGAGGATTCTTATACTCACACTCCTGTACAACCCAGTCATAAAGCGGTCTGTGATCCTCAAACTCCAATGTACAAAGGCTGTGTGTAATATTTTCTATAGCATCCTCTATCGGATGTGCAAAATCATACATAGGATAAATACACCATTTATCTCCTGTATTGTGATGAGTCATTCTTGCAACTCTGTAGATTACAGGATCTCTCATATTGATATTCGGTGATGCCATATCAATCTTTGCACGAAGCACACGACTTCCGTCCTCGCAAAGTCCGTTCTTCATATCCTCAAAGAGCTTTAAATTTTCCTCAACGGATCTGTTTCTGTATGGACTTTCCTTTCCCGGAGTTTTGAAATCTCCTCTGTACTCTCTGATCTCATCGGCACTTAAATCGCAAACAAATGCCTTGCCCTTCTTTATAAGAAGAACAGCCTTCTCATACATCTCCTCAAAATAGTTTGAAGCAAAGAACAGTCTGTCCTCAAATTCTCCTCCAAACCACTTAACATCTTCGAGTATTGAGTGTACGAAACTCCTCTTTTTCCTTTGTAGGATTTGTATCGTCAAATCTTAAGTTGAATTTTCCGCCATACTCTTTTGCAATATCATTATTTAAAATAATTGATTTTGCATGACCTATATGCAGGTAACCGTTAGGCTCCGGCGGGAATCTGGTCTGCACATGGTCAAATCTGCCGGACTCAAGGTCCTTATCTATCTCTATCTCAATAAAATTCTTTGAAACTGTCTCAGTATTTGTATTTTTAATTTCTTCTGACATAAGTTTCCCCCATCTGTATCGGTTTTATTCACTAAGCTATTATTATATCATTGATATATCTCTATCGCAATCCCGCTTAAGCCTTAATATTACAAAAATACCCCTATTACCGTTTGCTGATAATAAGGGTATGAAAATATTTTTATTCTGTAAATAAAGGTGTTGAGAAGTATCTGTCTCCGCTGTCAGGTAAAAGAGCTACTATAGTCTTTCCCTCGTTCTCAGGCTTCTTAGCCTCTTTTATAGCTGCAAAGAGTGCCGCACCTGAAGATATACCTACAAGGATACCCTCTTTTGATGCAATAAGTCTGCCATACTCAAATGCTTCCTCATTTTCTACCGTGATAATCTCATCATATATCTTTGTATTGAGTGTATTAGGAATAAATCCGGCTCCGATACCCTGAATCTTATGAGGACCGCTCTTTCCTTCAGAAAGTATAGGAGAACCTGTAGGCTCCACTGCGATTACCTTAACACTTGGCTTCTTCTCCTTTAAGAACTCACCTACACCTGATATAGTACCGCCTGTTCCGATACCTGAAATAAAGATATCAACCTCACCTTCAGTATCATTCCAAATCTCAGGGCCTGTTGTAGCCTTGTGAACTGCAGGATTTGCCTTGTTCTCAAACTGTGCAGGTATAAAGCTTCCTTCAATGCTTGCCGCAAGCTCTTCAGCCTTGGCAATAGAACCCTTCATTCCCTTTGATCCTTCTGTAAGCTCTATAGTAGCTCCATATGCCTTAAGGATATTTCTTCTCTCAACGCTCATTGTCTCAGGCATTGTAAGAATAACCTTATAACCCTTTGCTGTACCTACCGATGCAAGTCCGATTCCTGTATTACCTGATGTTGCCTCTATAATGGTAGAACCCGGCTTTAATTTACCTTCCTTTTCTGCCGCCTCTATCATTGCAAGTGCAATTCTGTCCTTTACAGAACCTGCCGGATTGAAATACTCAAGCTTTACCAAAACTCTTGCTTTAAGGCCAAGCTCCTTTTCAATATTTGAAACCTCTACCAATGGTGTATTACCGATTAACTCACTACTGCTCTTATAAACTCTAGACATACAAACCTCCGTTTTCTGTATTCCTGTTTTCCTACTTGTTTTATGGGTTTTATAATAATCTATTTATTTATGTTTGTCAAGCAGTTTTTTTATTTTTTTCTTGAAATTTATATTTTAATACAATAAAAATATCGCTATATTTAATAACATAAAGAAAAATTCTCTTGCATAATATTCTTTTTTTAATGTATATTTATAAATGTATTTTATAGCTATACATGTTTATAAGCTATTTTTCTATATTTTAACAGTATTTTTTTATACATAGGAGGCTTTATGGCAAAGGAAAAAGTTGTATTGGCATATTCAGGCGGTCTTGATACCACTGCTATTATACCTTGGTTAAAGGAACATTTTAATTATGATGTAATCTGCTGCTGCATAGACTGCGGTCAGGGAAATGAGCTTGACGGTCTTGAAGAACGTGCCAAATTATCCGGTGCGGAAAAACTCTACATTATCGATATGATTGATGAATTCTGTGATGATTATATTGTTCCATGTGTACAGGCAGGTGCAATATATGAAAACAAGTATCTTCTCGGTACATCAATGGCAAGGCCGGGAATCGCAAAGGCGCTTGTAGATGTAGCAAGAAAAGAAGGTGCATCTGCAATCTGTCACGGTGCTACCGGAAAAGGAAACGATCAGATACGATTTGAGCTCGGCATCAAGGCTCTTGCACCCGATCTTAAGATTATTGCACCTTGGCGTATGACCGATATATGGCAAATGCAGTCTCGTGAGGATGAGATAGCTTATTGTAAGGCACATGGTATTGACCTTCCATTCTCAGCCGATTCAAGTTACAGCCGTGACCGTAACCTTTGGCATATCAGCCATGAGGGTCTTGAGCTTGAAGATCCTTCGCTTGAGCCGAACTATGAACATGTACTTATGCTTGGTGTAACACCTCAAAAAGCTCCTGATAAAGAAACCGAGATTTCTCTAAGCTTTGAAGCAGGTGTTCCTGTAGCACTGGGCGGCGAGAAAATGAAAGTCTCAGAAATTATCACCAAGTTAAATGAGCTTGGAGGTGCCAACGGTATCGGTATCATAGATATAGTTGAAAACCGTGTTGTAGGTATGAAATCAAGGGGTGTTTATGAGACTCCCGGCGGAACCATACTTATGGAAGCTCATGATGCACTTGAGGAGCTTGTACTTGACAGGGCTACATTTGAAGTGAAGAAAGACATGGGCAATAAATTTGCACAGATAGTTTATGAAGGAAAATGGTTTACACCTCTTCGTGAAGCCATTCAAAGCTTTGTAGAATCTACACAGCAGTATGTAACAGGTGAAGTTAAACTTAAGCTTTATAAGGGAAATATTATAAAGGCCGGTACAACATCACCATATTCACTTTATTCTGAGTCACTTGCATCATTTACTACAGGTGATTTATATGACCACCACGATGCTGACGGATTTATTACATTATTCGGTCTTCCACTAAAGGTAAAGGCTATGAAGATGGCTGAAATAAATAAGAATAAGTAAAACTAAGGGGCTGAAAAATTCAGCCCCTTTAATTATTTATTCTTATTATTTACGTAGTTTACAAGTCCGCCCGCATTTATGATGTTTTGCATAAACTCAGGGAAAGCCTGACCTTTATAGGTCTTTCCTGTTGTAATATCAGTAATAAGTCCGGTATTAAAATCCACTTTAACCTCATCACCTGCTTTTATTTCTGCAGCAGCCTCAGGGCTTTCAATAATAGGTAAACCTATATTTATAGCATTTCTATAGAAAATTCTTGCAAATGTATCTGCAATTACCACACTTACTCCGCTTGCCTTGATAGCGAGCGGTGCATGCTCTCTTGATGAGCCGCAGCCGAAATTCTTTCTTGCTACAATTATATCTCCCTTTTGAACCTTATTCACAAATTCCTTATCAATATCTTCCATACAATGCTTTGCAAGCTCTTCACCTGTTGTGGCATTAAGATATCTTGCAGGAATTATAACGTCGGTGTCTACATTTTCACCGTATTTAAATACATGTCCTCTTGCTTCCATATTAACCTCCCAATCTTTATACTGTAGGTGCCACTATTTTTCCTGCTATCGCACTGGCTGCAGCCACTGCAGGAGAAGCAAGATACACCTCTGATTCAACATGTCCCATTCTTCCGATAAAGTTTCTGTTGGTAGTGGATATACATCTCTCACCTGCCGCCAAAACTCCCATATAACCTCCAAGGCAAGGACCGCATGTAGGAGTTGAAACTATTGCACCGGCATCTATGAAAATATCTACCAGTCCTTCTTTTATAGCCTGCTTGTAAATCTCCTGTGTTGCAGGAATTACAATACATCTTACATTCTTTGCAACTTTCTTGCCCTTCATCTGTGCAGCCGCACTTCTAAGGTCTGAAATATGTCCGTTTGTACATGAACCGATTACCGCCTGGTCAATCTTTATATCACCGAATTCACCGATCACCTTTGTATTTTCAGGTAAATGCGGGAATGCAACTGTAGGTCTTAATGCCGACAAATCAATATCGATGACCTCATCATATACCGCATCCTCATCAGCTTCAAAAATTTTAGGGCTTCTGTTTGAATGTTCCTTGATATAATCCAAAGTTATATCATCTACCGGGAAGATACCGTTTTTTCCACCGGCTTCGATTGCCATATTACAGATAGTAAATCTGTCATCCATAGATAAGGATGCAACACCCTCACCTGCAAATTCCATTGATTTATAAAGCGCACCGTCTACGCCTATCTTTCCGATAATATGAAGAATTACATCCTTACCGCAAACATCACTTGAGAGTTTACCCTTTAAATTAAACTTGATTGCACTAGGAACCTTAAACCATGCTTTACCTGTAACCATGCCGGCGGCCATATCTGTAGAACCTACACCGGTTGAGAATGCTCCAAGAGCACCATAAGTACATGTGTGAGAATCAGCACCTATTATACAGTCACCTGCCACGGTAAGTCCCTGCTCAGGTAAAAGCGCATGTTCAATCCCCATTCTTCCGACATCAAAGAAATTAACTATCTCATTCTCATCTGCAAAATCTCTACATGTCTTACAGTTCTGAGCGGATTTAATATCCTTATTCGGAGCAAAATGATCCATTACCAGTGCTATCTTTTCGCCGTTAAATACTTTTTTATTTTCAAATTTCTTTATTTCATTGATTGCAACAGGTGATGTGATATCATTTCCAAGCACAAGATCCAAGTCCGCCTCTATAAGCTGGCCGGCTTCTACGAAGTCCAGTCCTGCATGGGCAGCCAAAATCTTCTGTGTCATTGTCATTCCCATATTTTTTTCCTCTTTTCTTTTAATTACTGTTGATTGTAACATATCAAATGATATAATAGCGATATAAATTTAATATAACAAGTATTACATATAGTTATATTGGTTACAGATTAACTATAATTTTAATGTATATAATGTAACTAGGCGGAGGAATATGGAACAGCATTTATCACAATATAGAATATTTTTTTGAAGTGGCCAAGGCCGGCAGTATATCAAAAAGCTGCAAAAGCTATTGTATATCAGCCAACCTGCCATATCAAAATCAATCCTAAGGTTGGAAGAAGGTCTTGAAATCGCACTTTTTGTAAGAACATCAAAGGGTGTCAGCCTTACACCGGAAGGACAGATTTTTTATGAATATTTGCAGAATGCATTTTTCGGCCATAGAAGCAGGTGAAAATCATCTCACAAAAAATAAAAACAATTCAATATAGGTAAAATAACGGTCGGAACAAGTAATACACTTTGTAAATATATTTTACTTCCTTATCTGAATAAATTCATGAAGGAAAAATCCACATACCATGGTAAGTATTTTTACCCAGTCTTCCGATGAGACAAGCTTTCTTCTTTCTGAAAATAAAATTGATATCGGTCTTGTTGCAAAACCTGCTAAAGTCAACAATATGTCATATATAAATATAATGGAGATACATGATGTCTTTGTAGCAACTCCCGGATATCTTAACAGTCTGAAACATATATTTAACAACAACTTCAATCCCTTCAGAGACGGAAATATAATGTTATTGGATAAAAACAATGCCACAAGAAAAATATATTGACAATTGCATAGAAGATTCCAAACTTCAACTTAATCAATCCATTGAAACAAGCAATATGGAACTTCTTATAGAGTTTGCAAAAACCGGAATAGGTATCGCCTGTGTTATAAAAGAGTTTATACAAAAAGAACTTGAAGAAGGAACATTGGTGGAAATAGAGATGCCTGAAGGTCTTACAATACCGAAAAGAGAGATTGTATTTTTATATGATGAAAAGAATATCAATCCGTCGCTTGACAAATTTTTAAATATTTTAAAAATCATAAAAGCAATTCCGGGCCATATGACCCGGAATATTTTTATCTTTCTTTTATTATTTCAAGTATTTCACTTGGATTCTTTATAATATAATCAGCCTTATTTTCTCTAAGCTCATCTTCATCTCTAAATCCCCAGAGTACTCCTATGCTTGTAACTCCGGCTCTGAGAGCTGTCTGCATATCCGTAGCGGTATCACCGACGTAGAGTATCTCTGATTTTGAGAGACCAAGCTCTTCTATTATCATATTCAAAGAAGTAGGATCGGGCTTCTTTGGAATACCGTCCCTCTCTCCATATATCAAATCAAATACTCCGGAACCGAAAATCTCATTTATATTTTTCTCCACACCGAGTTGTGATTTGTTTGATAAAACCACAGACTTTATTCCCATCTGCTTTAGAGCTTCAAGAAGCTTGGTAATACCTTCATAGGGCTTAACATCCTTTAAGCAGTCTAGGGCAAAAATCTCATCATATACTTTGTAAGCTTCATTTGCAAGTTTCAAATCCGTATCACCGTTATATATCAGAGATCTGTCCACGAACTTCTTTGCACCTTCTCCGACAAAATATCTTGTATGCTCTATATCAATTTCTTTTAACCCGAAATGTTTCATTGTTTTACTTATACAAAACGACAGTGCAGACAATGTATTAAGCAATGTACCGTCCAAATCAAAAATAACAGCCTTTATCATTATTACACCTCAAACAAAAGATCACCATAGCTTGGCATCGGCCAAAGATCCTTATCTACTATCATTTCCAAAGTATCAATAGGCTTTCTAAGCGCTTCCATCGCAGGAACCACCACCTCATGCATATACTTTGCATGCGCAGTTACATCTGTGATTTCTGTGGCATTATCCATATAATTTTTAAGATTTTCAAGTGCAACTTTTGACTCTTTCAAATGCTCATTCACTTCTATTAAAATAGCATTTTGTGCATAAGGCTCTATACCTGAAATCGCAGATTTTAACTTAATTATAGAGTCCGCAAGTCTTGTGGTATATCTTATAACCGCCGGTATAATAGACTTACCCGCAATATCTATCATAGTCTTTGCCTCGATATTTATTGCTTTTGAATATGCTTCATATTCTATTTCTACTCTTGATTCAAGCTCGGTTCTGGTAAATACCTCAAACTCTTCAAAGAGCTTTATAGAATTCTCCGATACAAGAGCCGGAATGGCATCTATCATACTTGGAAGATTTGAAAGTCCCTCTTCTCTTTGCTTCTTTTACCCATTCCTCAGAATACCCGTTACCGTTAAATATAATTCTTCTGTGAGCGGTAAACAGTCTCTTGATTATATCATGAACGGCTTCATCAAAATCACTTGCACTTTCAAGCTCATTTGCCACCTCTTTAAAGCTTTCAGCCACTATTGTATTTAAAACAATATTCGGTGATGCGATGGAGTCGGAAGAACCTACCATTCTGAATTCAAATTTATTATTTGTAAAGGCAAAAGGTGATGTTCTGTTTCTGTCCGTAGCATCAATTTCAAAGTCTGGGAGTGTTGCCACACCTGTCTTTAATGTAGCACCCTGAATAGAATGTGTAGCTTCACCGGTGGAGCAAAGCTGATCTATAACATCCTGAAGCTGGTCGCCAAGGAACACGGAAATAATAGCAGGCGGTGCCTCATGTGCACCAAGACGGTGATCATTACCTACACAGGCCGCAGACTCTCTAAGCAAGTCCGCATGCTTGTCAACCGCCTTTAAAATACATGCAAGTACAAGTAAGAACTGTATATTCTCATGAGGTGTATCTCCCGGATTTAACATATTTATTCCGTCATCTGAAGTTAAAGACCAGTTGTTATGCTTTCCCGAACCGTTCACACCTGCAAAAGGCTTCTCATTCAAAAGACATGTAAGTCCATGCCTACCTGCCACCTTTTTCATGGTCTCCATAGTCACCTGATTGTGATCCACCGCCACATTTACCTGCTCATAAACAGGTGCCAGCTCATGCTGTGCCGGCGCAACCTCGTTATGCTGTGTCTTTGCAGGAACACCAAGCATCCAAAGTTCATGATTTATATCATTCATATAGGAAGCTATTCTCTCTCTGATAGAACCGAAATAGTGGTCCTCAAGCTCCTGTCCTTTTGGGGGCATTGCTCCAAAAAGAGTCCTTCCTGTATAAATCAAATCCTTTCTTTGCAGATACTTTTCCCTGTCAACAATGAAATACTCCTGCTCCGCGCCTACTGAAGGTATTACTCTCTTTGTTGTGGTATTTCCGAAAAGTCTGAGTATTCTAAGAGCCTGAGTGTTTATAGCCTGCATAGAACGAAGTAGCGGTGTCTTTTTATCAAGTGCTTCACCCCTGTAAGAGCAAAATGCTGTAGGAATATATAATGTAACACCCAAAGAATCCTTTTTTATAAACGCAGGAGATGTACAATCCCACGCGGTATATCCTCTGGCCTCAAATGTTGCTCTAAGTCCGCCTGAAGGAAAACTTGAAGCATCGGATTCACCCTTTGTAAGCTCCTTTGCGGAAAATTCCATTATAACCTTGCCGTTTTTAGGTGCGGAAATAAAAGAATCATGTTTTTCGGCAGTTACACCTGTCAAAGGCTGAAACCAATGGGTATAGTGAGTAGCCCCTCTGTCAATCGCCCATTCCTTCATTCCATGAGCTACAGAGTCCGCAATATCATTATCCAGTTCCAGACCGTCTTCGATAGTCTTTTTTAACTTTTTAAATACCGCCTTCGGCAAATATACCTGCATAGCCTCATCATTGAATACATTAACCCCAAAAATCTCTGTGATTGTATCTCTTTTTCCATATACACCTTTCAAAAATATAAGCAAAAGCCTAATACATAAAAATAAACTTTTATGGGAATTTATCTCCCCGTAAGTTTTTCGCAAAAATTATAGCATATAAAATATTTTTTTGCATCTTTGAATATAAAAAAAGCGACCGGAATTTCAGTCGCTTAAAAATAATTGATGATATATTATACTATTCTTTTTTTAAATACATGACTTGCAAAACAAAGCGCTGCAAATACTACTCCCACTATTGCGATTATAAGCTCTATATTTACAATCATAGGCATTACAGGTCTGATCCCTGTTTGAATATCCATCTTTGTAATGACCGCGTTAAACTGCTTTGATGCTATCGCACTGATAACAAACGGGAAAGTAATCCCTGCAATACTCGGATAAAATTTAAATTCTTTAGTCTTTGCAAAGTTTGCAAAAAGGTCTGCCGCAACAAATAATCCAAGCAGATATATCACCAATGAAAAAAGGTAAAGTTCGGTCAAAAATGATATATTCTTTTGCTCAAAAGAACTTATATATCCTGCCACACATAGACTTGCAGGTGCCGCATAGATACATGCAAGCGCCTTGGCTTCAATCTTCTTATTTCCAAGCTTTATATATCTGAAAGATACATAGAAGAAAAGCGGAGCATAAAGAATAAATCCTATCAGGAAACAGATCTGTCCAAGTGCTATATTATTAAAAGCCGGTGCGGTAACGGAAGCAACCACTATTCCTACATATACGATAAAAATAGCTTGCAAAAACCTTCATCAAGTCATCAGGTATTTTAATCTTTAAAATAAAATTCAAAGTAAAAATAAACTATCAGTACAAAATGTAAGATAATAGCTACATACCACAAAAATCATTGCAAATGCAGGCACTCATAGGCTTTATATACCCTGCAAGAAGCATCAAAGTCATGGTATATGTTCCCGATACGCTCGCCATTACCGGATTTTTTTCATATCTGTTACAAAACGCATCAGGGCATAGTCAAATACTTGCATGTTACAAACAATATTCCGACAGATGCCAAAATTCCGCAAAATATCTTCAAATAAGGACTGTAAGCTGCAGAAGATTTCCAAGTGCTGCAAATCCTAATGCCACTCCGCATAAAGGTAGCGGTACTCTTTTAAAAACTCATAACTACCCCTTATAAATCTATATTCTTCAATCCCTTTTCTCTAACAATGATCTCCGCTACCTTCTTTGCGGCAATTCCTGTAAATCTGATACACTGTTCCTTGTGCTCTCCGGCACCCATATCAAATTCTCTTGTAAGCACTCTGCAGCAGTTTGAATGCTTTCCGTTTGCATCTCTGAAGTAGTCATGTAATTCATGGGTGAGCTCCATACACTTAACTACCTTTGGATCCTTCGGACCGTTCTGCTCGGTTCTTCCAAAAATCATACCTAAAAGCCATGATACCGCCGTTTAAAGCACCGCACATACATCCGCTCTTACCTGCTCCCACAGCCATACCGGATGACATCGCTATAACTTCTCTAGGTACATTAAGTTCAAAATTGTCTACAACTGCCGCCATGAGCGCTTCGCAACAGAAGTATCCGTTTCTGTAATTGTCCTCTGCATCCTGTCTTACCTTGTCAACACTGATTTCACTTTTTGATATTCATATTTAATTTCCTCCTGAAACATTTTTATATAATTCTATCACTAAAAAAATATTTTTTGTATACTAAAAAAAGGTATAGGTTTTGTGTACCTATACCAAAAAAATTCCGATTTTTTTATAGCTTTTTTTATATTAATTATTTTGATTTATTTGTTTTATCGATAATGTTATAGAAATTTTTTTAAATATGTTTTTACTATATATTTATTTCCCCAATATATGCCTTTGCTACAAACACACCGCTTGCCGAAGCATGTGAAAGTGAGTGAGTAACACCGCTACCGTCACCGATTACATAAAGATCCTTGTGAAGAGTCTCAAGATTTTTGTCAAGTTCCACTTCCATGTTATAGAACTTAACCTCTACACCGTAAAGCAAAGTTTCATCGCCTGCAGTTCCCGGTGCAATCTTATCAAGAGCGTAAATCATCTCAATAATATCATCCAAAATTCTCTTAGGAATAACCAAAGACAAATCTCCCGGTGTAGCACTGAGTGTAGGTGTCATAAATGACTTGTTAATTCTTCCCTGCACTACTTCTTTGACCTCTGATAAGGTCTCCGAATCTTTGAACCATTACACCGCCACCAAGCATGTTTGAAAGTCTTGCAATACTCTCACCATATCCGTTACTGTCTTTGAACGGCTCTGTAAAATGCTTTGATACAAGCAATGCAAAGTTTGTATTCTCGGTTTGAAGCGCCGGATCCTCGTAGCTGTGTCCGTTTACTGTAACAATACCGTTTGTATTCTCATTAACTACGGCACCTTTAGGATTCATACAGAAAGTTCTTACCAAATCCTGGTACTTCTCCGTTCTGTAAACAATCTTACTCTCATAAAGCTCATCTGTAAGATGTCTGAAAATCTCGGCAGGAAGTTCAACTCTTACACCGATATCCACACGGTTTGACTTTGTAGGGATATTCATTTCCTTACAAATCTGCTCCATCCATTTACTTCCGCTTCTACCTACAGATACTATACATTTATCACCGGTAATTTCTTCACCCTGCTTTGTATATAACTTATATCCTGCATCCAGCTTTTTCTATTTTTTTACAATAGGTGTGTTAAAGAAAAATTCCACCTTATCCTTTTAAATCTGTATACATATTTTGAAGAACTTCATAGTTGATATCTGTTCCCAAATGACGAACACTTGCATCCAATAAATGCAAATTGTTTTGTAAACAAAAGTCTCTTAATATCGGAATTAGCTGTAGAGTAAAGCTTGGTCTTTCCGCCGCCATACTTTACATTGATTCCGTCTACATAGTTCATAAGTTCAATGGCTTTTTTCTTTCCGATATATTCATGCAAAGTACCTCCAAACTCATTGGTAATATTGTACTTTCCGTCAGAAAATGCTCCTGCACCACCAAAACCGTTCATGATTCCGCAGCTCTTACAATTGATGCAAGACTTAATCTTGTCTCCATCTATTGGACAATGTCTTTTCTCAAGCGGATTACCGTACTCAAAAAAACCGCAATTTTCAGTGAGCTGTCTTGATTTATGAGTTCATAAGCCGAGAAAAATACCTCCGGGACCTGCCCCTGATTATCATTACATCATATTTCATATTTTTTTCCCTTTCACAAAAAGCAATACCCATTACTTACATAAAAATGGCGATATCTCATTTGAAACATCGCATGCAACATTCCCATTATAATATGTCTTTTGAATACTAGCAATACACAATTGTATTAAATTATATTATCCTTTTAAAATATTCATAATTCTTTTACTTTACTATTTTCAAACAATAGATGCATAATATAGTAATGAACGCAAAAAATTAAAAAAACCTAAAAAAATTACTCTAACAATTATTTTAACAATTATAACCATACTCTCTCTCCCTATGCAGTCGTTTGCATATGTTGATTGGCCCGTAGATACAAATGTTTTATCGGAAGGTGCCATACTTATGGATGCCGACTCGGGAGCTGTACTTTATGGTAAAAACATTCATGAACATTACTATCCGGCAAGTATAACCAAAATTTTGACTGCCCTTTTAGTAGTGGAAAATTGTAATCTTGACGATATGGTTACATTTTCAAAAAATGCAGTATTTAATGTCGAACCCGGCTCATCAAGTGCAGGTATAGATGTGGGAGATACACTTACTGTAAGAGACTGCCTCTATGCAATGCTTTTACAATCGGCAAATGAAGCCGCAAATGCCCTGGCGGAACATACGGCAGGAAGCATTGAAGCATTTGCAAATATGATGAATGAAAAAGCGGCAAGTCTTGGCTGTACAGACTCACATTTCGCAAATCCAAGCGGATTAAACGATCCTGAGCACTATACCAGCGCATATGATTATGCTTTAATAAGCCGTGCGGCTTTTAAAAATCCTACGGTTACGGAAATAGATTCCGCTACATACTACAATCTACCGCCTACAAGCAGAGTCCCTACCGGACAAACCTTGTACAATCATCACTCCATGCTCAGAAAAACCTCCGGTAATTTCTATCAGAACGCAATCTGTGGTAAAACCGGTTATACTTCACTGGCAGGAAATACCCTGGTGACATATGCAAGAAATGACAGTATAGGGACTTATTACGGTAGTACTTAACGGAAATAAAACACATTATACGGATACTCAGGAATTATTGAACTTCGGCTTTGCCAACTTTAAAAATATAAAGCTGAATTCTACAGATATTAACACAAATTTTTCAAGTAATATCTCACTGATACCTGATTTTAACGAGTATACTATAGAGCCTGACGATAATGCATCAATATCATTGCCGAATGATGCCGATATAAACGATATCAAGTCAACGGTAAACTTTGAAGAAAAATTCAGGATCATCCGCACTTTGCAAGGTAGATTATACTTATAACGACTATCCTATAGGATCTGTGGACATAGTGGCAAAGAAAAAAATGAAAACTATGTTGCCGATGAGAACAATACAGAAAGAAAGTACTGCTGCAGAAAATAATAAAAACAGCTTTCAAAAACACCACCAAAAACTTTACAAATATAATATTTAATATTCCGAAGATAAACTATATTATAGTCGGTGCCTGCGTAGGAGGCTTTACTTCTCCTGCTGATTATCATTTTAATAAAAAAAGTTATCAAGCAGGAAAAGTGATTTAAGTGACAGAGAACTTCGAATATATAATCTTTTAAAAAGCGGATGGAGTGCAAAAAGACTGTGGAATAAGTGAGAAGAAGCAAAATATATAATAGAAAAGGGGATGTGAAAAACTCGATTGAGTTTTTTTCGCATCTCCCTTTGCGCTTATTATGTATAGATGACTGAAATAATGCGCAAAAAAGCGCACTTCCCCTACCCCATAGAAATTCTTTTTGAGTCTATGCGGCAATTCTGTTTCTTATCTCTGATATTTATATAAATTATGGCCTATTGCCACGAGTAAAACTTCCAGTTTGACTGAATGAATACCTCTTCGGACAATTCTCTTGTACCAACGGTCGTTTTTCATGATTCCGTAAGTGCCTTCTGCTTGTATCGAACGATTCATTCGTAATAACGCACCATGTATACTTTCCAGGTTTTCAATTACTTCCTGATGCATGGAAGTTAGTTCCTGATTGATTCGAACGGTTCGATTCTTATCTGTCTTCTTACATTTCTTTGCATATGGACATCCGCTACAGTCTTCACATTCATACAGTTCTTCCTTGCGTCCGTACTGATTTCCCCTCACATCTTTTCTGCATAAAAAATGGAATGCTTTATCGTTAGGACATCTCATGACTCCTTGCTCATCAATTCTGAAGTTAACTGCACGAAATGGATCTTCATGATATTTCCGATCCTTAGTTTTCCTTTTTTAAACATTGGAAATTTCATATACTTTTCAATTCCGTTCTGTTCACAGAAAATATAATTGTTGTATGAGCCATATCCGGCATCTGCCACAGGATATTTGGGATAGAATCCATAAGTTTGTTTGAAGTGCTCCATCAAAGGAACGAAACAATCCATATCCGAACGATAATGGTTTACATCAACAACTGCAATATATTCATCTGCTACACCAATCTGTACATTATATGCTGGCAGAAGCTGATCATTGCCCATGTAATCCTTTTTGATACGCATAAAGGTAGCTGACTTATCTGTTTTAGAGTAACTGTTTCGATCAGAACCACAAATTTCAATTTTTTGTATGTATTCTTGAAGTTTCTGACAGAAAGTAGTCAAGTGTTCATAATGACGCTGTTCTTTGGATTTTCTCTTTCCGCTTCCGTAAACAAATGTACTTGTATCCAGTTCCCATAAAAGTACTAGCTGCTCAACGATTTCATTCAGATAATCGGGTACATACTCTGTGTTTGTTGTAATCTGCACCCCACTCCAGGCGATTTCTGCATTAATTTCTTCAATCTCCGCAGTGATTTTTTCGTAAAGCTTGTAACGGAACTTTTCCGTAGCCTTCTTCCATACCCAGGTATACTTGTTTGCGTTTGCTTCAAACTTGGAACCGTCGATGTAGAGATGTTGTAGATCCACATGCTCCTCGTTAAAGATAGCATGATTGATGTCGTTAAAAATGTTTTCAATCTTGTCTTGAAGTATTTCATTGATGAAATATCCAAAGGTTCTGTATGACGGAGTCTGGTGATCCATGAGATACATGAACCTGATATTAACTTTGCAGTTGTCTTCCAGTTCTCTCAGAGAGCAGTAACCGCTAGTCATAAATCCGAAAAGTACTGTTTTTAGCATGTTGACCGGATTATATCTGAGTCGTCCAGTTGTGTACTCCGGAATATCAGTCAGATACTTGTTTAAATCGATTCCTCCCATCAATCTGTCAAATGTTAAAACAGGATCCAGCAGATCCAAACAATCTGAAAGAAACAGTGGTAAATATCCTTGTTTTGAATTACAATAATTAGTGTGTAAAGTTTTCATTGCAAGTTAATTTTACTGACAAAAAAATAGGACCTTTTCGCATGATTGAATGATCCTATTTCTTTTTAGGTACTTATTTCACAGCCCCTTTTTGTTTATGCTATAAATTATGTATTTCTTTCTCAAGCGATAATATGCCTTGCATTACTTTATCAAAACTCGGCGATTCTGCGAAAAAAACATTTCTTTCATGTTTTTTTATAATCAAGCTCAATTTCTTTTTAATCTGTACTCTTCCGGTACCAACTTTATGGCGTCAAAACTTGCGTCTTCATATTTAGCCCATTTTCTAGGATAAAATTTCTGTTTAAACTTTACAACTTTATCCAAAAGATCTTTGTTCTGAAAAAGCTTTATCTTTATAAATTGAGTTTGACATACAGAACAAGTCATAATAATGTCTTGCATACCTTTTTGGTATAGCAAGTTCTCGTGGTCTATTTGCCTCATGATGTAAGATGGTAGCTTTTTCCCAAAATGTCCTTTCCGGACGTACGGTTCTAACTTCTATAAAGCTACCTTTAAACAGTACCGGATATGACTTATACAGATCCGGTACTATACCAATAACTTCTGAAGGTGACCATGCTGCAAGAGCGCCAATTTCAAGTCTTATAGACTGTATCAAATACGATGATTGATAGCTTTTTTTGGATATTCAAAAAAATATAGTTTTGGGGTTCTTTTTCATATATGCTGAGTTTAAAAATCGATTCCAATTATCTCTTTAAAATCTTCTTCCATTTGTGGTAATAAACATCCTTTTAAAAAATTCTTCAGTCTTTTGATTTGATTCTTTATTAAACTTATCTTGTTTTGTATTTGAACGTTCTTCCCACGGCTCATTAATTCCATACCCTATTGCTCTCCAATCCAATATTAAATCTATATCCTCAGAAAATCTTTGTATTATATTAAAGCATTTTGAAAAGACTTGTTCCTCCTTTGAAAGTCAGTGCATCTTTCCACTTACTTATTGAAAAAAGATAGTTAAGTACAAAGCATACCCAATAGTCTTTTTTTCTATAATAGCTTCATTTACTCCACTTTTTCTGTGCAGCATTTCTTATTATTTGTTCCAGATCTTTTTGCGGAATATAATTATACTCAAACATTTTTCACCTCACTTATCTTTCTGATAATATCATATATCCATACACTGGTATATCTGGCATCTTTTAAAAGTTCCTCTTTTTCTTCTTTTGACAGTTTTTCACTTAAATATTGTACCTGTTCTGACGTTATATTTCCTTTTCCTAAGGCTTTAATTGCCTGTATAACCATTGCTGTAAGTGTGGACATATTTGAAATTTCACCATTATTTCTATGTTTAAATTCTATAGTTACATTATCAAAACTAAAAATTTACATATCTTCCATCGGAAATATATGTCCATTTAGCAGGAACTTGCGTAGATAAACCCAATAAATTAAGAGCTGTATTTCCTGACGGTGCAATAGTCCAATTATATTTTCGTGCTATAGCTTTAGCCACTTCATTAACTGATGGTGCCTCATATTCACCAATATACTCGATATATTTAGGCTTATAATAAATTCCGTTAATAATACGTTTTATTTCTTTAGACAGTACCAGACGATTTAATACGCTTTTTATAGTCTCATATCCGGCAATATCAAAAAATCATTTGCTATAAAAAACGTCCTTAGAATCCATCATATCTATTATATCTATAATTTTCTGCTTAGCATTCATTATATCAGTCCTCCTTTTGCACCTATTATTATATAATATTCGGTGCAAAATGCGTATATATAATTATATTACATTTATACTTTTAAAGTTTCTTCAATAAATTGTAATATCTGTTTTTTTCCAATTCGCTTGAATTATTTTTTTTCATATAGCTATACAATCTATAAACGAATCTTTAATATAACACAATTTAATTTTAGGGGACATTATGAAAAAAATACAGGAAATATTAAAAAAACCACAGACATGCATGGGTCTTCTTATATACCTTCATATACATACCATGGTATATGTACCTGGAAAGAACTATAACACATGAGTATCATGTCTTACATACATGGGTTGATGATATAATTCCATTTAATGAATACTTCATCATACCATACTTTATCTGGTTTATATATGTAGCATCCATACTGATTTTCTTCTTTTTCAAAGATGTGGATGAATTCTACAGATTCGGATTATATCTGGCACTTGGAATGAGTATCTCTCTTTTTATATGCCAAATATTCCCAAACGGAACAGATTTGAGACCTGTAGACCTTGATCCGAACAAGAATATTTTTACACATATGGTAGCATTTATATATAAAACCGATACCAATACAAATGTGTTCCCAAGTATTCATGTTTTCAACTCAATCGCAACACATGTAGCCATACTGAGGTCAAGATTCTTTTATGACAATATGAAAGTAAAAGTAATCTCATTCATCATTATGATTTCAATATGCCTTTCAACATTGTACTTAAAGCAACATTCATTCATTGATGTTGTAGGAGCTACAATACTCTCATATGTTATCTATCAGCTTATCTATGCTAAGATACCTTAGCCAATCAGCCATGATAATAGAGAGAATATAAGAGTTTAAAAAAATAAAGGACATCGTACCGTTTTTTTAGTATGATGTCCTTGTTTCTTTTATTTATTTTCTATTTCATGCTCAGTCAATTCCTTTTCACCATCTCTTACCTGTCTGATAGACTTTCTAAGTCTTGACATGTTTGCATCTGAATAAAAAGGATCGGCTGATAGTTCAAAAGGTATACGATTTTCACGTACTACGGCTTTTTAAATAAATATTAATTGCTGTAGACATACTGATACCGATATCATCAAATATCTTTTCCGCCTCCCTTTTAATATTATCATCTACTAATATTTTAACCTGTACCATAACACATCCTCCATACTTAGTCTCTAATAATTCTACTACATTATACAACACAATATATATCATTTTTTTATAATTCTTTTCCACTGCATCCTTTATATAACCTTACCTTATCCTCTACAATTACCGCTACCATTTTTACTTTTACAAATTCATTACATTATAACCGAAAGTTGAAGTATCAAAAATACTCAGCTATCTTAAGAATTAGTGTTCCAATCTCATAAACAGTAAACATTTTTTTCAACGCTGACACTCACTCCAATGAAACTATCTGTATGCCTTACTATAACTCCTTAAATTCTGTTCTTTTGTTTTTTTATACTATTTTTTTATAAGTTCCATTTTAGTTGCGTAATTCCTGCATAACCTACTTCCCATATAAACCATGCAAACTCTATAAAAATCCTTGAAATCAAATTTTCTATAATATCTGCTCTTGTTGCCGGTGTTCCAAGTCCCCTTCGCTCAACCTCAGCCCCTTTTTCCAGGGCATCATTTCCTGCCACTTCCATGGCTTTTAAGTAAAGTATCCTCTGATAGCTTTTTGTCAAGGGTAGCTAAGAAATTTATTCGTCTTTTTTTGTAACTCATATCTTCACATTCTTTCTGAATAAGTCTATTTATTTTATCTGTAATTGTTTCATCACTGGTTTCACTGAAATGTACTGTAACTTTATAGTTTGTTTTTTTCCTATTTTTTTACTGAATGTATTTTCAACTTTGTTTTTTTCTCATCTGTCATCTGCACTCTCCTTTCATTGCAATAAAAAAAGCGATTAGATTTTTACTTTTTCCAATCGCCTCAAATATTTTTTTATTTCTGCTATTAAATTCTTATTTTTTTACAATATTGTTCCTCTGAAAGAATGTCTACATATTTTTTTTATACATATTGTCTGTACCTTTTTTTATCCTCTACAAGCTCTAATATTTCCATATCCATTAAATTCTCCAAAAGTTTATTGACAGTAGGCTTACTAACGCTCGCTAAATTTTTTTAACATCCTCCGATTCTACAAAAAGGGTGTTTCAATAGATATTCATATACTAAAAAGAAGATTTGAAATATTACCACTTGAAAACTGTCGAATTTTTCTCCATATCATTCTTCTTAAGCTCAACAATCTTTTTGGATGGAAGTGATTGCATCCTCAGATATTTCACAAATTCCATCTATAAAAAAATTTAATCCATTCTTCAAATTCCCCTTAATACGAATGTTATTGAGAAGTTCATAATATTTATTCCTATTTTTCTTGAAAAAAATAGCTCAAATAAAGAACAGGGTATTCAATCAAGCCTTGCTCTCTTAAGTATAATATTATGAGTAGTCTACCCATTCTTCCGTTACCATCTAAAAATGGATGTATCGTTTCAAATTGATAGTGGATTAGAGCTATCTTTATTAAGTTTGAAATATCACTATCTTCATGTATATATTTTTCTAAATCACTCAAGCAAATATCCATCTCATCAGGTGCAGGCGGAATAAAACTTGCATTTTTTAAAGTCGAACCTGCGTGTCCAATCCAGTTTTGTGATTTTCTAAATTCACCCGGCATTTTTTTCTTCTCCTCTAACATTAGACAAGAGAACCGAGTGGGTTTCTTTAATCAATCTCATACATAAGGGTAATTCATTTAGTCTTTTAAATGCGTAATGAGTCGCTTTGATATAGTTTACAATTTCTTCAGTATCTTTTATCTTTTCATTTCCCTTATCTTTTTGCAGTACATCAACAAGAGAGGCTTGTGTCCCCTCTATTTGAGAACTTATAACAGCCTCTTTTTGAACATACATAGATACAAAAGATCAATATCCGGTAAAGTTATTGCCATGCCATCTAATCTTCCCAGTAATAAATATGCTTTTATTGATTAAAGCATTTATTTCACTATCAAGATTTAATTTTATATCTTTTAAATTATGCGGAACAAAGCATTCGTAATCGCTTTGCATTTTTCTTTTAATTCTCCAGCTCTATTATTTTCTAATCTCAAAAATATCACCCCCTAAGTCAAATCTATTTTACTTAGAATAAGCATAACCGTTTTAAGTAAAATTTTCAAGTGCATATTTTACTTATATTCTTTGAAAAGTTCTCTAAGTAAACCCTATTTCACTAAAAAAACGATTAGATTTTTTTACTTTCTAATCGCATTGACTGTTTTTTTGTTTTATTAAGTGGTGAAATGTGTTTTTAAGGCTTGTCTTTTATCTTAGGCATATATCTGAGCTTTAACACTCTAAAAAAACACCTTTCTTAATATCCAATATAGATAATATTTCTTTCTCCTAAAAAACAGAGAGGTTTTTATCCTCTGCTTGCTTTAATGCTCCACCTTTAACGGTAGCGGGACACCCTCTTTATCGACCAAAAGCATAGCCAATATTTTTTTAGAAATATCAAATCTGCAATTTCCTAAACGATATTCTGTTGTCATTGATATTATACCCGATTTCTTCAAAAAAATCACTACCTTTCCTCACTCCTATAATAATCTTTTTGTTTTTCCTTTCCTCTGCTCATATTTTTTTCCTGCTGCTCTTGATACTTCTTAATCTGTTCAATTACACTTGGCTTTTTCTCCTCTTAATCGCCTTGTCAATCTCAATAGATAAGTCGATACCATAATCATCATTTACAGTCTTAGCTGCATATTTGATATGATTGATATTTTCGTATTCTTCCTTAATAGATTGAGCTTGTTTATTTAGCTTAGTAATTTCAATTTCAAGACTTTGTATATCCCTTTGCCAATTTTTAGATTTAATAGCTGATGAGACTGTTATTTTTTTCAAGAATTACCCTTGCCCTTTTTATACTTGTCTATCTGTTCTTTATGTGAATTATAGAAGCTGTCTTTGAATAATGATTTGCTGTTCCATTCTTCAAAGATTTGCTTATTATCCTTGCAATTCATGATAAATATAAATGTTCTTCCGGTGTTTCTCCCAAAGCCTTCTACATCACCCTCTCTTTCATAATCTTCCTCAAGCTCATTATAGTTATTCCGTCCAAATTTTTTTCTTTTTCCAGTATCATTGATATTTCATAAAAATAAAACTACTTTTGGGTATTCATTGCTTTTTTTCAAACCAGATGTCCTTTTCTTTATTCAATATTTTTAAATACTAATCCCTACCAAACAAATCTCTTGTATATACCTTTTCTTTCACATCTTCCAAGCAAGCATCATATCTGTTGGCAATTATTGCATCACTATTTTTCCTTAAAAAGCATCAATATCATTTATAACTCTGCTTCCAAAGAATGTAGTATTACCATCAAGAGTAGGCTCGTATATTACAACCTTTGCACCCTTTGCCTTAATTCTCTTTATAACACCCTGAATAGAAGATTGTCTGAAATTATCTGAATTTGACTTCATTGTAAGTCTGTATACACCTATAACAACCTCTTTTTCCATAGTCGGATCATAGGCACTTCCCTCACCATAGTTATAATACCCTGCCTTCTGTAATACCTTATCAGCGATAAAGTCCTTTCTTGTCTTATTGGATTCTACTATAGCGGAAATCATATTTTGTGGCACGTCTTCATAATTTGCCAATAGCTGCTTGGTGTCCTTTGGCAGACAATAACCACCATATCCAAAAGACGGATTATTATAATGCTCTCCGACTCTAGGATCCAGACAAACACCTCTTATAATTTCCTTGGTATTAAGTCCTTTCATCTCTGCATAAGTATCAAGCTCATTAAAATAAGATACTCTAAGTGCAAGATATGTATTTGCAAAAAGCTTCACAGCCTCCGCCTCTGCAACACCCATAATCAATATTTCTATATCATCTTTGAGTGCACCTTCTTTTAAAAGATTTGCAAATTTAGATGCAGCTTTCATAAGCCTTGCATTCATAGTATCTGTCCCCACAATAATTCTTGAAGGATAAAGATTGTCATAAAGTGCCTTTGACTCTCTCAAAAACTCCGGAGAAAAAATAATATTGTCACAGTGAAATTTACTTCTGATACTTTCCGTATAACCTACAGGAATCGTCGATTTAATGATTATAACAGCATCAGGGTTATACTTTTATAACCTCTGTAACCACATCCTCTATTGCCGATGTGTCAAAAAAATTCTTCTGTGTATCGTAGTTTGTCGGTGCCGCCACCACAACGAAGTCCGCATCACTGTAAGCAAGCTTCGTGTCCAAAGTAGCAAGCAAATTAAGTTCTTTTTCTTTAAAATACTTCTCAATATACTCATCCTGAATTGGACTTATTCTTTTGTTTATCTTCTCTACCTTTTCAGGAATAATATCCACCGCCACCACTTCATTATTCTGTGCCAATAAAGTGGCGATTGACAACCCCACATATCCTGTACCTGCTATTGCTATTTTCATATGCCCCTCCTAAGATTATATTTCATAAAAATCCTTATACCAATGTGCAAACTTTCTAAGTCCATTTCTTAAACTTGTATGTGGCTTAAATCCAAAGTCTTTCTCTAAAGCACTTGTATCCGCAAATGTAATCGGTACATCACCCGGTTGCATAGCTACAAGTTTTTTATGACTTTCAAAATCATAATCGACCGGCAATACTCCTGCGCTAACCAACTCTTGCTGTAATATATCTACAAAATCAAGTAGATTTTCCGGTTGATTATTTCCAATATTGTAAACTGAATAAGGAGGTATAGGTAAACCGTCTTCTCCATTTTTCCTTTCAGGTGCAGCCTGCATAACTCTCTTTACACCTTCTACTATGTCATCTACATATGTAAAATCTCTTTTGCAGTTACCAAAATTAAATATCTCTATTGTCTTACCTGCAAGCAATTTATCAGTAAATCCAAAATATGCCATATCAGGTCTTCCTGCCGGTCCGTACACAGTAAAGAATCTAAGTCCTGTTGACGGTATATTGTAGAGTTTGCTGTATGAATGTGCTAATAATTCATTTGACTTCTTTGTAGCAGCATAAAGTGAAACAGGATTGTCTACTTTATCATCTGTGGAATAAGGAACTTTTTTATTTGATCCGTATACTGATGAAGATGAAGCATACACCAGATGTTCTACTCCGCTTTCACCATTATCATATGAATGACGACAAGCTTCTAAAATATTATAAAAGCCTATAATATTACTCTCTATATATGCATCCGGATTTGTAATAGAATAGCGAACGCCTGCTTGCGCAGCCAGATTTACAACTACTGAAGGCTTATATTCATCAAATACTCTATTAATAAGTTCTTTATCAGCTATATTCCCTTTATAAATGTCCATTTTGAATCTGTATGTTCTAAAAGATACTTTTTCAATCTGCTGTAATCGCCATTCTTTTATAGACACATCATAATAGTCATTCATATTGTCAATACCTATGATATGAATTGAGGGTTGAGTTCTTAACAGTTCAATAACTAAGTTGCTACCGATAAAACTCGATGAGCCGGTGACCAGAATAGTCTTATTATTTAAAAATAACGTTATTTAATTTCATTAAATTACTCCCATAGTATTGTTAATATAACAACTTGTTGCATCTTCTTTTGGAATTATAATTCCGGGATTCCCCATAACAATTGAATGTGATGGAATATCAAAATTAACATAGGAATTTGGCGCAATTAAAACATCATCACCTATAACAATTTTACCAACGATAGTCGCATTTACTCCTATCCAAACGTTATTACCTATTATAGGAAAGCCTTTTCTTTTTACCTCTATTTTCTTGCCCTATTGTAACATTCTTATGTATATTACAATTTTTCACCAATTATAGCTTTTGGATTAATCACTATACAATATGGATGTCCAACATATAACCCTCCACAATACTCGTATCTGCTGAAATATCTATACAATTTTTATTTCTATAATATACAAACAATAATTTATATATAATTTTAAAAATCACATTATATGTGTCTTGATATTTTCTCATCCACTTTTTGGAATTTAGGCATTTCTCTTAATGAATTATATCTTACACGATCCGCTTGAAACTTACTTTCATTAACCATATTCACCTCTTTTTAAATAAATCTATTATTTTACTCATTAGATATTTTATATATTTATTATAAAACATTGTATTTATTGCTATAACTATTTGGTACTTCTATAGTTGTTATTATTATTGCGTATACAACCCATTCAAACCAACCATTGACCTTAATTTTTAACATAAGAAGCAAATACAAACGAACACACAATAATAATTATGTCTACAGCAACTTGTTTAATAAAGTATTTTATTGGCCAGCAGATTAAATTTTTTTAGAATCATATATTGCCATCCAGATTGTTTGGTATAACATTGCAACTAAAGTTCCTATTGCAACACCTATAAGCCCAAAAATTTTTTTACTGTGACAATTGAAATAGTAACATTTATAATTGCAGCTGTTATATAACACTTTTTGCGTCTGCTTATAGTGTCCACCTGCTAATATCATGATATTATATGGCAGACGTAAACAGTGTCCCGCATTTGCCATTATTATTAATACCGCAAATATTGGTTGAATATAATTAATATCTCTAACGCCATATGTATATAATTTAATAAATGGTAGAATAACAATTGCTGTAATACTAAATATAAATATTGTACCTGTATGAATAATCCACTCTATCCAACCAAAAAATCCCCTTAATTCATCCAGTTCTTGTTTAGCCCATAACTCTCCCACTACCGACTGTATTCCGCTTGTCGTTGCAAGAATTAACTGCTTTATACCGATACTATAATATTATAAATTGAATATACAGATACTGCTTTTTAACCCATCAAATATTGTTAAAAACAATGCTGTCTGTACTGTCTAAGACTACAGACGCAATATGCTGTGAAACTCCGTTCCATTTTTTTGTTTAATCGGTTCTTCATAATATTTAATCTTCCAATTTATCTTATAATTTTTTTCTTAATATAAATTGCAAGAAATGCCGGTCTAATAGCATATATTATAGATGTAATCAACTTTTACAATATGAATAGAAGCTCCAAGTCTTATCAATATATAACAGAATAGTGTATTTAATACTAACGTAAGGGTTTTGTATATTGTAAGACACATATCCTCTTTGGTCTGCAATAAGTAATAAACTACTAATTATCCCAAAAATAGTATTGTGCAAATGAACTTATACTAATAACTAATATGAGTGTTCCTGTAAATATAAATCCAAAAACTCTGTTTTAGCAATGATATTATAGAAAAGTATCAACAAAATTACATACACAAGCAATATACCGGCAATTTTAGAAAAAAATTTCTGTCCGAAACGACAATACTACTTACACCATCATTATCATTAACTGAAAGCGGTTTATACAAAGATGATTGAACAACTGCTCCAACTCCTAATTCTAAGAATGCAATAATACCTAAAAAAATTGCATAATAGAATTAATCAGTCCATTGATTTCTGATCCATAACTATTTAATATTAGTCTAGGTACAATAAACCCACATATAATTGTAGTTATTCTAAATACTAATGAAGAAACTGTATTTTTTTAGCCAGCTTTTTCTTTTCTCAAATATCCATCCTGTTTTATTCCAATCATTATATATTCCTGTTATCCTATAATACATAAACTATATTGATTTCTTATTGAACACCCTTTATATTTGATAAGTCTATCCAACTTCCCAATATTTTATCCCATTTAAAATGGTGTAAATTCTTCAAAACTCCACTTCCAGGATAGAAAGTCATTTCACCAAAAAAATTTCTTTTTTTATAACATAGAAATCAATCCTAACAAATGTAATCCCTTGAGATAGTATCTCCGCTAGTCTAATCATCTCATCTAATCTATCCGGTTTTTCTCGGGCGTTCTAAGAGACTTATAATGCCTTTTAAATGGCATTATATTCCATTTAGTGTCATAGAATGTTACTTTTAAAACCATCCTTAGAATGCCTATCATTACATGTAAAAATACATTTGCAAACTCCATTAAAAGCACATAAACTTATAGTCTGTCAGTTCTTCACCATCATCAGACATATACTCTTCTGCGATTACTCTTCTTACTACATCCTTATATGGCCATTCACGATGTAACAAATAGTAATCACGTTTAATACTTTTTTTCAATATACGAATTGTCTTACTTATATCAAAAATTATTCTTATCTTTACATATTATAACTCCTCCAGAATCATGTGTAACCTTAAGAACAAACTGATTTGGAAGCTTATCCCATTCTATATCATCACATTATCCCAACTGGCAATTGTAGGAATTATATATTTTTCTCCAATGACTGATGCCACATATTTTTTTACTTCATATTTATCGACCATTTTTATATATTCCGGATTTCTATCATATAGTTTTAACCACTGTAATTTCTCATTAAACGTCTTAGGCTTTGATAGGTCTAGATTATATCCTAATTTTGCATAAAATTTTCTTCTTAAATATTCATCATCTGTAACCTTGTTATATGTTCCTTTGCACGATAAATAGATAAATCTATATTGTGGATCTAAAAAAATCTTATACCGCATTTAATTAAATGAAATAGTCTCACTTCTCTTTTTCTCCTTCATTTTTCTTATGCTTATATAGAAAAATAAGAAAGTAAAAAAATAGTAGTTTTGTAATAATAACTTACATTTCCATAATCCATTATAAGTTGCATTAACATTAAAAATAATAACTACAACTGTATATTTCTCTCTATATTTGAAATATTTTATTAAATCATTTATTACTAGATAGTAAATATAATAATAAATTAAAAAAATCCAAATATGCCTCCATTAGCCAATAGCTCCACATAATTATTATGTAAATATGCATCACGTCCATAATTACTTGAAACAAACAAACGTGCATTGCCCATTCCAATGCCAAAAATAGGGTTTTTCTTTAAAGATTTTAAAACCTAATTTTATATATTCATATCTAAAGCCAAGTAGATGAGTCAACAATACCTCTTCCTGTAAACAACGCTACCATACCATCCATTCTTTTTCTATAACTGAGAAAGCTTCTAATGACATTAACCAGCGTATTAATAAAAAGGTAATTAATGATATACATATAGTCCAAAAAAACTGTTATAAATATATTTCTACTAAGATTCTTGAAAACAAACAATAGAAATACTCCTATAACTACCATTAATAAAAGCTTTCCTACTTGCTGTAGCCAAAATTAAAAATGACTGCCGGAATATCAAAAAAATCATATACCAAATAGATTTATCATAAATAAATTTAAAAAAATAGAAATGATAATCATTACACCACCTACCATTCCTATAGAATTTACATTAGTAAAAAGTATTTTCTAATCTTTTTACTTCTTAGAATAACATCTATAATTAAATCTTTTCCATAAAAAAATAAAAGAATAGAATACAACTATACAACTAGCCAAAAAAATAGTACAGAAATTAGCTCTTCCAGCGCATTATTTCTAACTGAATAATATGAGTATAATATTGACATACATACTAATATTTTTATTATTGTTAATCCTTTTTCAACTGCATAATCCGGCCTTATCGCCCATGTTGCAGAAAGAAAACAATATAATGCGAATATAAAAAAATAGCTATGTGAAAAATTTTCAATCTTAAAAGGTATACGAAAATTATACTCAACTGACATTACTATAAATATCATTGTAGTTAAAAACAAATAAAACTATTGATCCAAATGGATTTTCTCCAAAAATATAAAAACGATGCTATAAGAGCAGACATCAGTATTTGAATTAATTTATTGCTTTTTCTTTTACTATCATCAATTCTATCACCCTTTTATCCGATTAAATTCAAATACTCTTCCCATTCACTGAATATTTTTTTGATGATTCAAAATCTTCTGCTCTTTTTCTAACTTTAATTGACATTTCTTCTAGGGCCTCATTATCATATATCACACTATTTATTGAGTCTTCTAATCCCTTCACATCATTGCACCTTACTAAAAATACCTTGTTTTATATTCTTTATTAGCATTTTGGGGCCACCACAAGGACAATCTGTTGATATAACAGGAGTTCCACATGCCATAGCCTCCATTAAAACATTGGGGAGTCCCTCAAAATCTGATGAAAGTATAAAAAGTTTTGACTTTGATAGTATGTCTGCAACATTACTTACTTTACCTAAAAGATGCACCTTATTTTTGCAATCCGTTTTTGTCAATCAAGTCCCTAAGTTCCCTCTTAAGCTTCCATCTCCATAGATGTATAAGTCATCAATGCCCTTTTCTTTTTTTAATAAATTCGAATATGCTTGTATAAGCAGTTTATAGTTTTTGATCTTCCAGCCTTCCTATTGTAACAATACCGGCGCAAGAATCTGCCCTTTTAGTGTTGAAAAATACTTTATCTACCGGATTAAGTATAACTCTTGATTTACTTTGCAGTTTATAATTAAAAATATTTTTGCATCATCTGTCTGAAATACACACCCATCTACCTGTCTAAATAATAGATTTATAGCAAACTTATTTATTACTCCTTTTTCCATACTCATATCTTGGATCGTTTCTTACAGATATAATCTTTTTATATTTAATCCCATAGTTGACAATACTGCTCTAATATTAGGAGCTCCCAGAAATGAAAGTATCATGTCCGGCTTTTCTCTCTTAACTAATTCTCTTAATCTTATTATCCTTTCAATATTCTTTTTTTATAGGATTTCTGAGTTATCTTTTCTAAGAAATATTCTCTTTACTTTATCAGGTATATCAAATGAATTTTCATTTCCAACATCAAAAATCATTAACCAATATAACACAGTAGTCTTTTTCGATTAGATATGAAACCAAATTTTTCATCACTCTTTTGTGCTCCACCGGTACTAGCCATAATATCTATATAACATATTATTTTTCATACACTCACTTACTTCCTCATAACTTTTTACAATCTTTTAATCAATGATTGTAAAAACCAATTCAGTACATATTCTTTTGCTTTATTTAAACACTTAAATTTTTTTCAACAATTATTTCCGGAAAAATCACTAATCTGTTCAAGTGTATTTATTAACTCCTTTAAATTTCCAAATTCATACCCTATTCCGGTGCATCCATCATCAACTACATCAAAAAAACTTTCCCATCTTGATGAAACTACAGGCACTCCTGCTGCATATGCATCTAAAAATAGTTCCCAGTATTCCTTCAGTAAAAAAATCTTGTTGGAAATACCAATAAAAAAATACTTTTTAATACTTCTACACTCTCATCAGACTGAACTATCCCTCGGTAGGATATATAGTCAGGAAAGCTTTTTCAGCTTTTCAAACCACTCCTCTTGCTCTTTATCCACTTGACCGTATATATCCAGCTCATAAATTTTATCTCGATTTTTATTTATAGATATAACAGCATCAACAATATCTTCAATGCCTTTTTCCTTCATTACTCTTGAAAATGTACATATTTTATATGGCTTATCATATACGCTTTCCAATTCGCTATTTGATAAAATTTTAATTTTTTTAAAGTTTTTCAATATCTCAATATTATTTAATTCAAGCTTTTCTAATTCCTTTTTCATCGTACTTGTTTCAACATAAATACCGGTGAAAAACTTCAATCAAATTTTAGTATTCCTCTATTTCTTATGAATGAAGGTAACCAGCCACCTATAACAACATAATGTAATTTTTCTCTAAAGAATATATTAATAACATTACATAAAAGGGACAAATATCCTCACACCATTATGAGCCGGAAAAAAATAATAATATTTTCACAAGATCTAAAAGCTTTAACCATCTTAACAATAATTTTAGGTAATTGTTTTACTCCACCATGTGTATCAATTTTTAAAAATTAATTCTTCGCAAAAAAATGTTTCTCTATCTCCTGTGTTACATTTTTTTGTCTTGATAGTTTGTCCATTTAACAAATTCTCACCAAATCCAAAGTGACCTATCACACATGCTTTTTCATAAAAGATATCACCTTCTTTTTTTCGTAAACTATCTTTTTGAATATCCCAAAAACATATTCCAACATGCATACCACATTGCGATTACCGCCGGCTTATCATCACACATATGGAATAGATCATAATGACTTTTAAATTTCCTTCTAAATTTATCATGGCTTATACTTACTTTTCTGACTCTGTATTTTTGCCAAGTTTTCCTTCAATAGATAAGCACATGTTTTTCTTTTTAAATAATTTTTAGGCGAATGGCATAATCATTATTCTTTTTAATATCTTTTATCTGAATCATTCCAAAAATATTTCGCACTGTACATCATAGTAAGCTGTCCGATGTAATCATAATTATACATCTTATTTTTTTATTTACTTTTTCCGGACACGAAACATAAATATTTAACGGCTTTAGAATCTTCATCTATTTTTTTCATATTCTGTATATGATAAATTATATCTATTCTTTTTCATAAAATTAATTTGATGTTCCAATTTTTAGGCATCCATAAATCATCCGAATCAAGAAATGCAATCCATTCTCCTCTTGCTTCTCTTAATGCTTTGTTACGTGTTAAAGCAGCACCGGAATTTTTTATTGTGAAAATACTTTTATTCTGCTATCGTTAAATGAGTTTACTACTTCATCCGTATTATCTGTAGAGCAATCATCAACAATAATAAGCTCCCAATTTTTATAAGTCTGATCAATAACAGACTTAATTGATTCTGCAATAAATTTTTCTGTATTCCATGAAGGCATAATAATAGAAACAAGTCCATCTATCATTTTTCTATTTTCCATAATTATTATTCTTTCTAAAAACAACAAATGCAGTTCTAAACATTGTATAAATATCTCTTAACCATGAAAAATTTTCTAATACTTCTCAAATTATATTTCATCTTCTCCGGAAGTATTTTGTCAATATAAACTCTATCTACATCATCAGCCTTATCAAGTAATTCTGCTTCATCCTTATATTTTATACAAGCTTCTGATGTCACTCCTGCAGGAAGTAAAAGTGTTGCAAACATTTCTTTTTGAATACTTTGTAACATAATATGTACTTTCCGGTCTTGTTCCGACAAATGTCATATCACCCAAAAGTATGTTTTATAAGCTGTGGCAACTCATCCAAGCGATATTTTCTTAGCTTACTTCCTACTTTAGTAACCCTGCTGTCATTTGATACAGTTACACCACTACCTTTCTTATCAGCATCTTTAACCATAGTTCTAAATTTAATAATTTTAAACTTTTTCCCATACTGAGTTATTCTCTCCTGACAATAGAATATACCACCTTTAGAATCTCTCAATATTGCAAATGATATAATGATAAAAATAGGTATAAAGTAATAAAATCATTAATGCAGATACGATAATATCAAAGCTTCTTTTCACAATCAAACCGGCTTTTTATTCTTAAGCTTTTCATAATACGGTCGGACTTCTTTTGTCCTCATATATCTAGGTAACTTATCCCATTCTCTCAACATATATCTCTCCAAAGTAATATTATATATAATCTCTTACAATTCTGCTGTACTGCTCTATCACATACTGAACTTCTTCATCTGTCAACTTTGTATGTAACGGCAATGTGATTTCATTTGCAAATTGGTTATAGGCATTTGGATAATTCTCTATGGAAAATCCTATATCCTTATAAGCGGTCATCATTGGTAAAGGTTTGTAATGTACATTGCAAGCTATACCGATTCAGCCATTTTTATTATAATTTCATTTCTTTCTTCTAATGTTATACCCGGTATTCTTGTTATGTACAAATGTCCCGAAGAGTTGTATTCATCTGTATAGTGTTCTAAGACATTTATACCAAGTTGTTTAAATGAAATATCATATTTTTTTAATTATCTCTCTTCGTCTGTCTAACAGCCCTTCATATCTTTTCATTTGTGCCAGTCCCATTCCGGCAGCCACATCTGTCATATTGCATTTATGCCATGGTCCTATGATATCGTACTCCCATGCTCCGAGTTGCGTTTTAGCAAGTGCATCTTTTGACTGACCATGTAGTGACAACAATTGATATTGTTTATAAATATCTTCGTTATCTATGCCTATTATATCTCTCCAAGTTACCGCGCCACCTTCTGCAGTCGTAAAATTCTTTACAGCGTGAAAGCTGAAGCATGAGAAATCGGCAATACAGCCTGTATGCTTTCCTTTATAAGTTGCACCAAATGAATGTGCTGTATCTGCCATCACTATTACTCTTCCTATGGCTTTTTGAATCTCATTTTCCGGTCTGAAAAGATGTTTTTTTCGTTCCACAATATCAAATATTTTTTCATAGTCACATGGAATACCTGCAATATCCACCGGTATTATCACTTTAGTATTTTCATTTATAGCATTTTCAAGGTCTGAATAATCCATTTCCAAAGAATCTTTTTGTGTATCGATAAGTACCAACTTTGCACCTACATGGCATACAACCGAGGCGCTTGCTGTGTATGTATACGCACTTGTTATTACTTCGTCATCTTTATCTATTCCAAGCAAACGTAATGTCATCTCTGCACATGCTGTCTGTGAGTTCAAACATACAGCACGCTTTGTATCACAAAATGTTGCTACTTGTCTTTCTAATTCCTTTGTCTTTGGTCCTGTCGTTATCCAGCCGGATTTTAATGCTTCCGATACTTCTTTTATCTCTTCATCAGTTATATCCGGTGGTGAGAATGAGATTTTCATAGTTATTTTCCTTTTCTATATCCAATCAAAAAAGCCTACAAGACTGCTCCTGTAAGCTTTTTAAGTTGATAAAATCAATTTGCCGCCTGTGGTAAGTCTTCATGATGTAATCCGTTTGCAATTTCATTTTTATTATCAAATAATTCACTATTTATACTGTCAACATGCGCTGTATGATATGTTGTCACTATCTCCTTTATATGTTCACGGATATTTCCGTTATTCTCTCCCATATATACGGATAATAACTTAAAGCTGTCTTAAAAACTTATCTTCATTAAAGTCAAGCGGCTTACCTATACTTATCAGTTTATTCGGTGTAGTCTCAAGTCCTTCCTCTGACATAAGTCTCTCTTCAAAGAGTTTCTCACCCGGGCGAAGTCCTGAGTATTCTATCTTGATATCTATATCGGGGCGCAGTCCTGAGAGTCTTATAAGATTTCTTGCCATCGTGTCTATCTTTATCGGTGTACCCATATCAAGTACAAATATCTCACCACCCTTTGCATAGTTACCTGCCTGCAGTACCAAAGATACCGCCTCCGAGATTGTCATAAAATATCTGATAATATCGGGATGTGTGACTGTGACAGGTCCTCCGGCTTCTATCTGCTTTTTAAACTTAGGTATTACGGAACCGTTGCTTCCAAGCACATTTCCGAATCTGACAGCTGCAAACTCTGTAGTTGGATTTTCTACAGCACTGTAGTACTCTTCCATACCGATGATTCTGTTATCCTTTTGCACCTGTATAGGTCTAAGCTCGCTTGCTCTTCCTTCCTTTACTTTCCTTGCAAATGTCTGGATAATCATTTCACACATTCTTTTGCTGGCTCCCATTACATTTGTGGGATTTACCGCCTTATCTGTTGAGATAAGTACAAATCTTTTACATCCGTAATGTAATGCCGCAAGTGCAGTATTGTATGTTCCCATTACATTGTTTTTTATAGCCTCACAAGGGCTGTCTTCCATAAGCGGAACATGCTTGTGTGCAGCCGCATGGTATACCACATCAGGTTTGAATGTTGCAAATACCTGTTCAAGCTTCTTTAAATCTCTCACAGATCCTATTATTGTATCGAGATTCAGCTTCGGATAGTTCATCAACAGTTCCTGCTCAATCTCATAGGCATTGTTCTCATAGATATCAAATATTATAAGATGCTTTGGTGAGTGTGCCGCAATCTGCCTGCAAAGCTCACTTCCTATTGAACCGCCTCCACCTGTTACCAAGATAGCCTTACCGTTTAGATAGTTGAATATCTCATCAAGATCCACTTTATAGGCGCTCTGCCAAGTAAGTCTTCAATGTTAACGTCCTTTAGATCTTTAACGGCAACTTTACCGTTTGCAAGCTGACACATTCCGGGTAGATTTTTAAGTATACAGCCTGATTCCTTGCAGATATTTAATATCTTACTGAGTTCCTCAGGACTGCTTCCGGGTATTGCCACGTATATTTTATCTATTCTGTAATGCACTACATTGTCAAGTATTCGGCTTCTTCCGCCTACTATCGGTATATTGTCAACCGTTCTTCCCCATTTTGACTTGTCATCATCTATAAAGCAAATCACACTGTCATTATAGTCAACCGATCTTTTGATATCTCTTAAAAGCAATCTTCCCGCATTTCCCGCACCTACTATCATCACTCTTGACATATCTTTTTGTGATTTTCTGACATTTTCTCTGTCTGAACGCAGTAAAAGCACAAATCTATAGGAAAAGCGACTTCCAAGAACTGCCAAAAACTGTATCAATATTCCAAACAGATAATAAGCTATCGGCATTCTTTCAAACATCAGTGTAATAAGTAAAGTATGCAAAAATCCTGTTATAATACTTGCATACATTACATGTTTTAATTCTGTATAGCTTGCAAACTGCCAAATGCTTCTGTATAGCTTCAAAGCAATAAAAGTTATCAAGGTTATGAGGGTATATATCGGAACAAATTTTGACCACGCCAATATATATTTACCCTCAATATGTGAAAATTGTAAATCAAAGCGTAGCCATAGTCCTATGAGATATGACAAATTTACCGCAATCATATCATAGATAGCCAGCATTACAGCCGCACCATGTAAGTATTTTAGTTTAACGTCATGTTCTTGCATTTTTCCCCATTGCCTCAATTTTAAAATTTTTTATTTGTAAATCACGCAAACTGTTGATGAGCCGTTCAGCAAAACATCTATAGTCTTTGCCTGATAATTTATTCCTATTACCTGTACAGGTGACCATGTACCTGTAATATTGGCATAGGCAAGTACCTTTATATCCTTACCCTCCACTATGTTGGGTACATATATAGTTACTTTTGTCTGAACATCTGCAATCTTTCCGCTTGCATCTGTGGTAAGTATTGCCAGAGTCTTATCCATTGCTTTATATTCAGCATAATCTTTTAAAGTAGTTGCATCATTTATATTTCCGCCTTGATTTAAGCTGTTGATGCTTGCAACTGTCTTTTCAGGAAGTCCTGTGGTTTCACTTCCTGCCATAGGAGTTGTCGCATGACCGTTCTCAAGTGCGGCTACAAAACGAATTGCAGTAGATGCTACCTGTGTATTTGTTGCTGAACCTTGAGTATTTGTCTGATTGTTTGTTTGAGTACTTGTACCGGCACTTGAATGCGAACCTGATACTCCTCTGCGAACGCTACCGCCTCCGCCTCCGCTTCCGCCGGAACTTCCTCCGCCGCCTCTTCTGTGGCTACCGCCGCCTCCGCCGCCTCCGCCACCACCTCTTCTGTGGCTACCTGAGCTTGAACCGCTTCCACCTTGTATACTGGAAGCACCGAATGCACCTCCTGCCATTGAAACAGCCAATATGCATGCTAACACTGCTATACCTTTTTTTCTTCATATCTCTATCCCTTTCTTTATTTTTTTGCTTTATTCTTCTGTATAAAAACAATTCAATAATTTTATCCATTGCCTTATCATGGTCTATATAAAACTCATCATAAAAGCTCCGTTTTTTTTGTTTTCGCCTTCCGGTACATAAATTCTGTCTTCATTGAAGTCATCATCTGTCATGGCGCAGGCACCAAGTTTTAAAATCATATCTTTTTGCATGTCTGTATAAAAATATGGATCGATATCTCTCAATATATTTTTCAATAAGTGAATCTCCCTTAAATTTTTTTTGAGTTTATTTTGATATGCTTCCAGATATACTTTTATGTGCCTCTGTTCTCTTCATTGCTGAAAAATTCTTGTTTGTATCTCTATATCTCAAAAATTTTTCAGCCAAATCCCCTTTTAGATTAACCTTTGCTCCTTTTATAAAAGAAGGATCGGCCGCTTCCATACCTTCATAGGGTATTACAACATCCACTCCTCCTATTGCATCATTGATTGTCTCAATTGCAACTGTATTCATAGCAAAGTATTGATCTATATATAATCCTCCGAAAAGATTGCTTACAGATTCTTTCATAAACTCTGAGCTTATTTCATTCCCGTCTCCAAATGCATATGCCATTGTGATATGTTGTAGGGTCTTTCCTATAATATCTCCATTCACATCTGTAACCGGAATTTCCGTCATAGTGTCTCTCGGTATGATTATCATATTTAATTTATTACTGTTTGTGTCCCATGCTATAAGTCCGATACCGTCAGCCTGTCCGCCTGAACCTGCATCCTGTATATAGTACATATCTACATTTGAATCTATTCCCAGTACAAGTATTGCCTTTACATAGCTTTTTCCGTCTGTAATTTTTTTACCTTTAAAACTTATATGCCCGGTATCGGTAGCTACATCTGCTTTATTTGTCAATGTAGTGGCTATCGCCCTGTACCTGTTGTTTTGCCATATATTTATAGCTGTAATTGTTACTGCAAGCAAGAGCAACACACAAAACCCGACTATTTTTTTCTTTATATGTGTTCTCATTTTTTATAACTATAGTAATCTCCGTAGTATTTATAGTGATAGCTGCTCTTTTTCATCTCAAGCCCGTTTAACACTGCTCCAAGTATTCTGCAATTTACCTTCTCGAGCTGATCTTTTACTTTCTTTACCATCCTTTGGCTGACTGTGGAACTCTTTACCACTATCACCGCACCGTCAACACATCTTCCGATAATCGCCGCATCCACTATATTTGTAAGCGGCGGTGTATCTATTATGATATAGTCATAAACTTCTCTCTGTGCTTTTATGAATTCATCAAGTCTTGACTCATACAAAAGTTCTGCAGGATTCGGTGCATACGGCCCTGCAAATACAACATCAAGGTTTTGTATATTTGTTGTGTATATTATGTCCTCGGTATTCATTCCGCTTAAAAACTGACTAAGTCCTTCCACGCTTTCCTTTATCTGATATCTTGTGGTAAATACCGATTTTCTCATATCCGCATCAATATACAAGATCTTTTTATCTATCTGTGCAAGGCTCATTGCAAGCTGAAAGCTTGTCTCAGACTTTCCTTCCGCCTGTATTGAGCTCGTAAAAAGTACAACCTTGATATTTGCACCTGAGAATTGAAGATTGGTTCTTAGCATTCGCATAGACTCTTCATACAAAAAGCCTTTTTCCATTCCATCCAAATTGAATAATATTTCCATGTCTCCTCCTCTCAAGTTATTTATTCTTTTTATATTCCGGTAAGCTTGCAAGTATAGTGAGTTTTAGATTTTTTTCAAGATCTTCTTCACTCTTTACACTGTCATCTAAAAGTTCTATTGCTATGATGATTCCTGAAATAAGGAATATTCCTAAAATCGCCCCCATCAAGGCATTTTTCTTTATACTTGGTCCTGATTTTTCTTCCGGTGCTATTCCAAGCTCTATGATCTTTGGCGGTACCACCTCCATCAAATCACCTATATATTTTGAAGAAGAAACCGCTATTTGATTTACGATTTCTTTTGCATTTTCAGGATCCGGATCTGTTACTGTAAGTGAAAGAATTCTTGTATCCAAAGGATTATCCACTTTCAGCTTTTTTCTGAGTTGCTTGTAATTTATATTAAGTCCAAGCTTTTCTATAACTTCCTCAAGTACAGGCCTGCTCTGAATCATTACCTTATAATCTTTTGTCAGCTGACTTCCTATTTGAAGATCTGCCAACGAGTTCAGCGTAGTCTCTTTTGATAAAACATACATCTGAGATGTGGATTGATACTGCGGTGTAATAAAAAATACACTGAAAGCTGCCGACAATACAAACCCCAGTACTCCTGCCGCTAAAATCATCCACCACTTTTCTTTTAAGACAAAAATAAGTTCAAGAAGATCTATTTCTGTCTCTTCATTTATCATTCTGTCTCCCATTTATCTACTCCATTCTATTTCTGTAATATAGCGTTTGCATTGTCATAGGTTATCGCCTGCAAATACTTTGAGGCATTGTTTGAAATCCATGATAATGCATCTACAACTTTAGGTTCCCTGCTGTCAATTCTATGCATATCTGTAGCCATGAAAGAAATATTGCCTTCCTTTATCTGTCTTTTTGCACCAACATGCATTTGTGTTAAAAAATTCCACCTTTGAGACTGCCGTAGTTCATTTTGAAATAAAGCTCCCATGTCTCTTATTTCTTCAAGTCTTTTATTCTTTCTTAAAGATGAATAGCGTTCAACATGAGCAAATATAGGAATATATCCTGCAAAAATTATCTCCCTGGTTGCCATCTTCATATAATTGAAAGTCGCTTCCGGGTCAAACTCTACCAGAATATAGTTGCTGTCTGCCAGTGTAAGATACTTTTTCTTCTTTAAAAGATCTATGGTATCCTTTGAATAAAATATCTCCTGTCCCTGAATAAATATTACAATCAATACTTTCTTCTTTTATTTTTTTCATTAAGGATATTTACTTTTTCAATTATCTCTTCACATTTTAGATTTGGCATATTATGAGGTGTGCAATATTGCTTTTATTCCCTGCCCTACAGCCATATCTATTAATTTCAGAGATTCTTCCAAGCTTCTTGCTCCGTCATCCACACCGAAAAACTATGTGAGTATGGATGTCTATCAAATACTCATTTCCTTCCATGTTCTTCTATTTTTACTTCCGTTTTTATAAAAAAAGCACTTTTTGCTTTTATACTATTATACAACCGGATATGATTTATTCAACGAAAACTTTAAGATTACTTTTAAGACTACTTAAGAATTTTGTCAACTTTGTTAAAATTTTTGCTTTTGTACTTTCACACTGTTTTTCAATAGACCGCATTTAATAAATAAACACATGTGTTTTTTTATCCTATACATCAATATTATGTTTCTTTTTCATTCGCAAATTTTTGTTTGTTTCTTCACTCTTTTTGATGTTGATATTAGTGTAATTTCATTGTATCTTTATACTTATCAATATTTCGGGGAGATTATATGCGACTTTTAATATGTGAAGATGAAGAGGATATTTTAAACGGACTTGCAAAGGGACTTCGTAAACTTAACTATTATGTGGATACGGCTATGGACGGCGAAGAGGCTCTGAGTCTATATTTTGAATCCGAGTACGATCTGATAGTTCTTGATTTGAATATGCCGAAGCTTGACGGTCTTGAGGTTTTAAAGGTTATAAGAGAGGATAATCCTGACTGTAAGGTCATTATTTTATCTGCAAGGGATACTTTAAATGATAAGGTTCTGGGACTTGACCTCGGTGCAAACGACTATATGGTAAAGCCCTTCCACTTTAAAGAGCTGGAGGCAAGGATAAGAGCATTGCTTCGTACTTCATACAGCGCAAACAATGACTGTATAAAGCTTGACTCTCACGGTATTACACTGTTTGTAAATAAAAAGCAGGTTCAAAAGGACGGTGAGAATATTGCTCTTACTCCGAAGGAATACTCTATTTTTGAGTATCTTTGTCTGCATAAGGATACTTTGGTTTCTGCCGATGAACTGCTTGAGCACAATGTAGATATGAATGCAAGTGACGCCTCAGGTGTTATAAAGGTACATATAGCGGCTATAAGAAAAAAACTTGGAAGCGATGTTATAAAAACAAACAGAGGAATGGGCTATACTATAAATGACTAGTATGCCCATTCCTCTGTTATCCTATATATTTAATCCCTACATTATTTAAGCTTTTCCAACACACCCTCAACGGCTGCTGTAAATGCCTCAAGATTTCTGCCACCCTGTATTACGCCTACTATATTTCTGTCAGAATCTACAAAGAATGTTGTAGGAAAAGCCATAAGACTCATTACAAAGTCCTCAGTAGCACCTTCAGGAACTATGTTCTGATATGTAACTTTGTTCTTATCAATTATTTCCTTAACAGCATCCAAGTCTGTTCCGGCATCCTGTGCAAGACCGATTACATTCACATCTTTGTCTTTCATGCTTTCATAGAGTTTTTGCAACTCAGGAATCTCTTGAACACATGGACCGCACCAGCTTCCCCATACATTTACAACTGTAAGTTTGCTGTCTTTAAATAAATCACTGCTTATATCCTCTCCTGAAACAGTCTTTGCAGTGAACTCAGGGAACTTCTTATCTTCTTTATCGGACTCAGCCTGTTTGGAATCTTCCGCCTTGGCATCAGCCTGCTTTGACTCTGTAGTTGTGGCCTCACTTGATGAAGTCTTGCTGCTTGCATTACAAGCACTTATTCCGGCTGCCATCATAAGAGCCATACCTAAAATCAATATTTTCTTCCTCATAATTACTCCTTATCTATAATACTGTGGTAGTATACCATAACTTAGGTAAAGCTAAGGTTAAGAAATTCAGTATTCTATCTTAATATTACCACTCTGCTTACATTTATCTCAGGTGCTTCTTTACTGTCACCTGTAAGCATGAAGTTATCAGACCACACGAGGACTTTATCACCTTTTTTGATATCTGAAAATTCAACTTCTTCTCCTGTTGACGAAAGTACAGGTTTTACTTTATTGTCAATACTCCATTTGGCATTGTTTAGAGTATCTTTAAGCTTTACTTTACCATCAGACTCCTCATATCCTTCGATACTGTCTGTATACATAGGCATATGTAATTTATCAGGTACATTGGTCAGTACCACATATGAATTTACCTGTGGTGGCAAACTCATCATATACTCAGGTGCCACCCATGCATAAATAGTATCGCCTTCCTTCGGTGCATCACTTACAAGTCCTGTAGATATATCTACAAACTTTATTCCCGAATTATCAAGTAAAAGGTCAACTTCATCCGGAACTTCCTGTTCATCTTTACCGGCTGTACTTTCACTGCTTACCGGTTCATTTCCGACATATGATATCCTCTCTATACGTATCACATCATCTGAAATTGATTTTATCTTTCCGTTTTCTGCTCCCGGCAAATAAGGCATATCTGTCGGCATATCAGTGTTTGCTTCAATACTCATACCGGCTTCTTTTGCATCCACACTTTCCGCAACCGTTTCTTTAGTCTCATTTGTTTTTGCATTGTTTGCACAACCCATCAAAACCGATACCGCTGCAGCCGCTATCATAAGCTTTTTCAAATTCTTTTTCATATATTTCTCCTTAAATCTATTTTAACGATGTAATATCGCTATTATCCTATACCGATACATTCCAGGCATATATTGACCGCCTTTTTTAACACTACAAGATGCTCATCTCTCATAACACCGGCTACCACCATTATTGCTCCTATTCCGAGAGCCGCAAAAGGAAGTATTCTGCTCTTTTTCAGCTTTTTTTATCAATTCTTTCATTTATGTTCTCCTTTGAAATCTATTAAAAGTTCTACAAAAATCATTTTTTTCATACTGTTTGCGCTTATATTGAACTTGTGCTTATTCATTATTTCCTTGGTTATTGCAAGTCCGAGACCGCTTCCACCGTATTTTTTTCGATCTGGATTTGTCTACACAATAAAATGCATCAAATATTTTTTTCCAAATCTTCTTTCGGTATTCCGACTCCGTAATTTTTTTATACTTAATATATTATCTTTAAGCCTGATTTCAATGCTTGCCTCTTTATTTGAATATCTTATTGCATTGTGCATAAGATTAAAGATTGCCTGTTTTAAAAAGTACTCTGTCTGCAGATACGATAAATTTTTTTATTATCAAAAATCTATACTTATCTTTTTGCATTTTACTTTTCCAAATCATTTCTTAAATCCGATATTACCTCATCAACAATTGTTTGAAGGCATACTTTTCTCAAGATTAAGCTCTTCACCGCTGCTTAAAAGTCTGAGTCCCTGTACTATTGAACTCATCATTTCCACCTGTCTGTCCACTACGTTTACAAAGTCTTTATAGTCCTCAACTCCCGGTTCATCGTCCATACTCAAAACTTCCAAGTTTGTCTTTATTGCGGCAACAGGAGTCTTAAGTTCATGTGCGGCATTCTGTGAAAAAAACTTTTTGTCTTATATATGACTCTTTGATATTTTTGAAGCATATAGTTGAAGGCGTTTTGTAATTCTCCTACTTCGTCTTTTTGTCTTAACCACATTTATCTCTTCATTTATTTTTATTTATATCAAGATCTTTTATAGTATCCGCAAATGTATTCAAAGGCTTTAAGACTTTTCCGCTGACATACCACATAAGTGCTGTACCTACAACCGAGCAGAATACCGTAATATAAAAGCAGTTTATCCTGAATGTCTCCTGTGCCACATTCATATCTATCTGAAAGAAGTTCTCTCCTGCAGCCTCTGTTATATTGGCGTTATCCGGCAATATGAATATTGTGGAGGCGTTGCCGATATTTATAAGATAGGATATCAAAGATATTATGCAAAGCACGGCACCTGTAACCAGAGTAAGTTTTACTCTTATAGAGCGCCTATTCCACATGGGCACATCCTCTGCAATTTCCGCTGCAAGCCTTTGTCGCTACAGGCTTGTCTTCTTTCTTCTTTCCGAATCCTGCATATGTCATTACAAGTGCATCATGTCTGCAGGCCGCTGTACAGGCTCCGCATCTGATACATTCCAATGAGTTCGGATTTGCTCTGACATTTATATCCATCTTACATGACTTTTCACAAAGTCCGCAATTTACACATTTGTCCGGAACAAACTCCATCTTATAAAATCCTATTTTGTTAAAGAATGAGTAGAATGCTCCAAGCGGACATATATATTTGCAAAACGGTCTGTATGTAAATATTGATAATGCCACTATTACTATTAAAATACTGAGTTTCCAGAAAAATAAAAATCCGATAGTACTTCTAAGTCCTTCATTTGTTGCAAGTAAAGGCAGTGCTCCGCCCAATGTTCCTGCCGGACAGATAAGCTTACAAAAATAAGGTGCTCCAAGTCCGAACTGATTTGTCAAAAACATCGGCAGAAGTATTACAAATACAAGTAATATTGCATATTTTAAGTATCTGAGCGGCCTGTCTATCTTTTCAGGTATTTTAAATTTCGGTGTCGGTATCTTATATAAAAGGTCCTGTACAAATCCGAAAGGACATAAAAGTCCGCATACCAGTCTTCCGAGTAATGCTCCTATCAGTATCATTATTCCGAATACATAGTATGATATGCTGAATTTCTTACTGCCTATTACGGCCTGTAATGAACCTATGGGGCATGAGCCTACCGCCCCCGGACATGAATAGCAATTAAGCCCCCAGCACATGCAACTTTGGTATTTCCCGGTGTATATCCTGCCTTCAAAAATCCTTTTTAAGTTTGCATTTGTTGCCAGTGTCGCCAATGCCTGTATTATATTCTTTTTTTCTCTTGAAATCTCGTGTACTTATTTTCGAAATATTTCATCTTACTCTCCTACGTTTAAGCTTTTACTATATTCTACCATGTATTAGGTTAAGATAGAGTAAATCTTTATAAAAAAAGGCAGGTTGATAACCAACCTACCCTCGATATTTAATGTAAAACTGTTTTTACAAAGCATCAGAGGTCATTTTTCTTCTGAAACTCCTCAACTTTAATGATACTTTCTAAAAAAATGTTTCTTCATATACTGATTTAAAAATCTACTAACTGATCTTTAAGTAATGATATATTTACTACAGTTTGTTTATGTGTTCTCAAATAGAATTTTGTGTAAAAATGTAAAAAACGGAACAATCAAGACTTATATCATAAATCGGATTCACCTTACTTTTATCAGAAATTGACGATATAGGCAAAACTACATAGTCACCTGCATCCGCCTGACCTATTATTAAACATGGTCTACTTTTAAAACTTTGTCTACGATTAACTCTATCATAATACGGAACAATGGATTTATAAACTTTTCCTATCATCATAAATCCTCGTAATCTTCGAATTCATCCAGATACATATCCCATATATAGTCATATGGTCTAACCTTTTTTTGCATCCTCTTCAATATCTTCCAAAGATAATTTATTATCTCCATTCTCACAAACACTCAAGCCTTTGCGTGCATTTTTCCATGAAATCTCATCATGTGAAAGTTTGCTAAGTTTCCATGATGCCAGTTCTCCGTATTGTGCTATTACATTAGAAACAATATATACTGCTTCATCAGATATTTTTTCTATTTCCTTAGAGATAATTTCTCCTTGACAAAAGCTTTTTCTGACTGCAACACAAACAGGACCGTAACGCCATCCTTCAAATTCATCAGCAAAAAGTGGCTTACCTGTTACTGCAAAGCTTTCTCGCTGTGAAAAGTAAAGCAGTTTATGCAATTTCATCTCATCAATTGCTTCCCCTGACATTTTTTGATATTCATCACAAATATATCGTGCAACATCAATCACTCTTTCCATAGTAACCCTCCATTCTTTTCTTATAAAAAAATTCGCCATATAAAACGGCACCAATAAAAATACCTACAAGAAAAGACTCCTCTATGAATATATGATAACACAATCATATACCTTTATATGTTAAATTTCAATGAATTTTGAAAAAAATATATTACATACTCATAGTATAAAAAACAGGCTCCCTTTTGGGAGCCTGAGCAAAACATAAGCCGGGTTATGTATTAAACGGTCATCTATCTGGTCCTTATGTTACCACAAGGCTCTAGCAACCTACCTGAACTTCGGACGGGCCGCCCTATTCGCTTCGGTCTTGCTTTGGATGGGGTTTACACTGTCCCCATATGTTACCATATGAGCGGTAGTCTCTTACACCACCTTTTCACCCTTACCTTTCGGTGGTTATTTTCTGTTGCACTTTCCTTGGAGTCGCCTCCACCGGATGTTATCCGGCATCCTGCCCTATAAAGCCCGGACTTTCCTCACACTTGTGCGACCGTCTGTTTTACTAAAAGGATACTTTAACATCCGGGAAAAAGATTTGGCAAGGTAAAATTATAGCATAACCACATTCCTTCTGTACGGATTACAAAGCTTTTTCACCGTATTTTTCAAAAATAAATTGAATTGTATAAAAAAATCGGCGTAGATATTATTTTCAAATATTTTAAGACTAGCAGGACTTAATATATTCCCCTGCATTACTTACCTTACTGATAATCGGAAGCTCACTTCTTTTTTCAGTTCCGAAAAGCAGATCGCCTGCATCCTTTCTGAAACCTAAAAAGCATCGGATAGGCGGCCATATTTTTTCCGCCTTTATCTCTTCCAATAATTTCTTTTTATGATTTAAAAAGCAGATGAAAAATTGCTCTACTTATTCGGGTGTATGTGAAGTTCTTACTTTTTAAGCTTCAAAAATAAAAATCACCGTAGTTTTTATTTTCAAGTTCAAATATTTTTTTCTCCATAGTATTGGCAAGTTCTTTTTGAAACATCGCAATACTCTGAAAGATCATCACCCTTACCTAGCTTTTCCAATATGCTTCTTTTGTACTGTAAATAAAAAAATCATCATCAAATACAGGCTTACTTTTTTAAATAAATCTATATTTACCTCTGGTATAGCAGTTTTTATGCTTTCCGTAAATATATCCGAGTTTGATTCACTGACAAGCTTCACTGATGGCTGTAGCCGATGAAAACTTGCTTTCCTCTATTTCCTTTTCATGGTAACCGCTTCCGCTTCTACTGATTATAACAGGATGAATATCAGCATTAATTAGTCTTATATTTTTTTAGATACTCGATTGCAAGTATATTATTGGGAGAAGAAAGTATATTCTCTATCTCAGTAATATCTTCCCTCTCCCGTTCTTTCAATGCCTCTATTATCGCATTATGTCTTGCTTTGGCATAGTTTAGCCCCTCTGCCATATGTTTTTTTACAGCAAGTTCCTGCTCTTTATCAGTTAAAACTTTTGCTACAGTATCAAGAAGTTTGTAATTATCATTTTCAGCACCGAATGATATAAAGTCCACGCCAAGTATTTTTAAAAGACTTATTCCATATCCTGCAAAATCATTTGCACTTGCACCGCTAAACAGAGCCGGAATTTCAAACACCGCATCAATTCCGGCATTTAACGCCATCTTCGTTCTTATGCTTTTATCAAATATAGCCGGTGCTCCTCTTTGTACATAATTTCCGCTCATAATTGCAATTGTATAATCGGCACCTGAAATTTCTTTTGCTTTCTTTATCTGATACTCATGTCCGTTGTGAAAAGGATTATATTCCGCAATAATCCCCAATATTTTCATATTCACCTCTATAAAAAAGGCAATCAGTCACCTGATTGCCTGCATATTTTAAATCACATCACTCATATCATATAATCCTGCAGTCTTACCCTGTAAAAATTTCGCTGCCGATATCGCACCGTTTGCAAAAATCTTTCTGGAATATGCTCTGTGACTGAATGTTATGACCTCATCTTCACCTGCAAAGATCACATCGTGATCTCCGACTATTGTACCGCCTCTTACAGCAGAAAGCCCTATCTCATCAGCTCTTCTGGGCTCATGTCTTTTGCTTCTGTCATATGTATAAGTAAGCTTCTCATCCATATTTTCATTTACCGCATCCGCAAGTAAAATAGCCGTACCGCTCGGTGCATCAAGCTTTCTTCTGTGATGTGCTTCCACTATCTCTATATCAAAGCCTGCGGCTCTAAGTGTGGGAGCTATCTGTGCCAAAACTTTTGATAGAATGTTTATACCCAAGGACATATTTGCTGAACGAAGAATCGCCGTGTTTTTTGAAAGTTCATTGATTCTTCCGATTTGTTCCTCGCTTAGTCCTGTGGTACAAATAACGGCAGGTATCTTTTTTTCTTCAATAAAATCCAGAAGATTATCCACAGCCTTCACTGAAGCAAAGTCAATTACGGCATCCGCCTCTATATCTATCTTTCTTATATCATCAAATACAGGAAATCCTAAGTCCACATCTGTATGTAAGTCAACTCCCGCCACTATTTCAACAGTAGAATCCAAAGCTATAAGCTCGCTGACCACCTTGCCCATGGCTCCGTTTGCACCGTTTAATATTATTTTAGTCATTATAATATACCGTACTCCTTCATAGCCTTAGCCAAAGCATCCTCATGTGCCTTTTCCATCTGTGTAAGAGGAAGTCTAAGCGGTCCTACATTCTTTCCCTGTAAGTTCATTGCGGCCTTTACAGGTATGGGATTTACCTCTGTAAACAAATTCTCTACAACATCAAGAGCCTCTATCTGCATCTTTCTTGCCTTTACAAAATCACCGTCAAGTGCGGCCTGACACATATCATGTGTCTGTCTTGGAGCTACATTTGATAAAACTGATATAACTCCTTTTGCTCCGATACTCATAAGCGGAACAACCTGATCGTCATTTCCTGAATACATATCTATCTCAGGGCAGAGTCTCAAGGTCTTTATTGCATTTGAGAAGTTTCCGCTTGCCTCTTTTACACCGACTATATTAGGTACATTATTTACCAGGTATGCAATAGTCTCAGGCTCTATATTTACTCCTGTTCTTCCCGGAATATTGTAAAGCACAACAGGAATATCTATTGCATTTGCTATTGCACTGAAATGCTGTATAAGTCCTTTTTGTGTAGCTTTATTGTAATAAGGTGAAACCACAAGCACACCGTCAGCACCGTATTCCTGTGCTTCTTTTGAAAACTCCACAGCTGTTTCCGTAGAATTTGAACCTGTACCTGCAATTACCGGAATTCTTTATTTACTATCTCAATTGTTCTCTTTATAACATCTAAATGTTCTTCTACTGTAAGAGTTGACGCTTCACCTGTTGTACCGCATGCAATAATACAGTCTGTACCGCCTGCTATCTGCTCCTCAAGTATTTCCTCCAATTTATTATAATTTACACTACCGTCTTCATTCATAGGTGTAATAAGTGCAACACCTGCTCCTTCAAATATAGCCATAAATGACCTCCTAACTGTTTTGTCTTTTCTTTCTGATACTTATTGCGTCTGAACCTACATATCTAGCTTCTGTTTTTGAGTATGCAAACTTTTGCGAACTGTATAGTCCGTAATAGCCTGATAAAACGAAGCTGACTCCCACTACTATAGCATAATAATTAAGTCCAAGGCTACCGCAAAATTCTATTCCCATAAATATCGAGGCTATCGGACAGTTGGTTACTCCGACAAAGCATGCAATCATTCCGCATGCAGTACATAGCTCATAAGGAAGTCCGAATACCTTTGCAAAAGCACCTCCGAAGGTTGCTCCTATAACAAATGTGGGAACTATTTCTCCACCTTTAAAGCCTCCTCCAAGAGCCACTGCGGTAAAAAGTATTTTCATAAGAAATGCTTCATATCTCACATCTCCTTCCATACTTCTTTCTATAAGCCAGAATCCGCCTCCGTTATAATCTCTGCTTCCCGAGATTACAGTTAATATTATAAATAAAATTGATGCAACTACAATCCTAATATAATGATTTTTTTAAAAATATTTTTTTATAAAGATCCGCACTTTCATGCATCACTACTGAAAAACAATATAGCCACCGTTGCACTTAAAAGCCGCAAGCAATATCATAAATAATACCATCTTAAGGCTCCACTCCGGTGCGTTTTGCAATATAAATTTCTCTTCAGGTGTATGTAAAAGTCCTGCAATATATACCGCAACATATGATGAAAGTATACATGGAATAAGTGCCGCATGATACATTACACCTACGCTGAATATTTCCATACTGAATATTGATGCTGTAATCGGTGTACCGAAAAGTGCCGAAAAGCATGCCGCCATTCCACACATTATTGCAATATTTATATCGGCCTTATCTGAAAATCTGCTCTGTCCAAGCTTTAATCTTCTTCCTATAAAACTTCCGATACTTCCGCCTATCTGCAATGCCGCACCTTCCCTTCCCGCACTTCCTGAAGACAAATGGGTAAGAAATGATGATATATAAATAGCCGGTGCCATCTTTAAAGGCAGTCTTTCTCCCGATGAGATTGAATCAATCACATAGTTGGTACCTCTCGGATTGTCGGCATGTATAAAATGATAAAGTGCCGCAATCAAAAGTCCCGCTATAGGCATAAGGTAAAGTGTATAGCTGTGACTTCTCCAGATTCTTGTCGCCAAATCTATGGCATGTCCGAAGCTTGAGCCCGCGACACCAACAACTACACCTATTATAACTGAAACTATCCCCCATTTTATGCAATAGATTATATTGGTTTTTAAAATGAAATTTATTTAAAAATCCCTGAAATCTACATTTACTTTTCCATCAAGCATTATAAGTTCCCTTACTCCTTACAAGTTTAGGTCTGTACCCCTCTTTATTCAATCTTTCAACTATCTGTTTCTTATGCTCCGTTCCATAAGCCTCGATAGTTATTCTAAGCTCTACTGCCGCATTTCTGTTTATACTTATAAACTGATTATGCTCAAGCTTTATAACATTTCCTCTCTCACTTGCCAAAAGGTCTGCTACCTTTGCAAGTTCACCCGGCTTATCAGGTAAGAGCACTGAAACGGTAAATATTCTGTCTCTTTCTATAAGTCCGTGTTGTATCAAAGATGCCATTGTTATAACGTCCATATTTCCGCCGCTTAATATGGCAACAATCTTTTTACCCTTTACATCCAGATGCTTCAGTGCGGCAACGGTAAGTAAACCTGAGTTTTCAACTATCATCTTGTGGTTTTCCACCATATCAAGGAATGAAACTATCAGCTCATTGTCGTTTATTGTTATGATATCGTCTATATTTTCCTTAACATAGTTAAATAACTTATCTCCCGGTGTCTTTACTGCTGTACCGTCTGCAATTGTATTTGCAGATTCTAAAGTCACTATATGACCTTCTTTTATAGACGCTTTCATACATGCCGCATTTTCAGGCTCTACACCTATAACATGTATATTCGGATTCAGCATTTTGGCAAGAGTTGCAACTCCTGCACATAAGCCGCCTCCGCCTATCGGTACGAGTATATAGTCTACAGTAGGAAGTTCTTTGATTATTTCCATGGCAATGCTTCCCTGTCCTGTAGCCACTGTCAAGTCATTGAAAGGATGTATAAAGGTTGCTCCGCTCTCTTTAGCGTACTCCATAGCCTTTGCTGCAGCCTCATCAAATACGTCACCGTAAAGCTCCACATTTGCACCGTAGTTTTTGGTTCTGTTTATCTTTATAAGTGGTGTTGTGGTAGGCATAAACACAGTAGCCTTGATCCCTGCAAGTTTTGCGGCATATGCCACTCCCTGTGCATGATTACCTGCCGATGCCGTTACAATTCCTTTTTTCTTTTCTTCTTCAGATAAAGTCGATATCTTATAGTATGCTCCTCTTACCTTGTATGCTCCTGTATACTGCATATTTTCAGGCTTGAAAAACACTTTATTTCCTGATTGCCCTGAAAAAAACTCACTGAAAACCAGCTTGGTTTCCGATGTAACTCTTTGTACCAGCTCGCTGGCTTCTTCAAATTTTTCTAATGTAAATTCCTTCATGATTGCCTCGATTCTATTTTGCATAATTTGTAACAGCTTTTTTATTACTCATTACTAAACAGTGCATCTACAAATTCCTGTGAATCGAACTTGTGTAAATCGTCTATTTTCTCCCCCACACCGATATACTTTACCGGAATTGAAAGCTCCGCCTGTATTGCTACGGCGATACCTCCCTTTGCGCTTCCGTCAAGTTTTGTCAATATAATTCCTGTTATATTCGCGGCTTCATTAAATACCCTTGCCTGTTCAAGTGCATTTTTGTCCTGTAGTACCGTCAAGTACCACCAATGTCTCTCTGTATGCATCCGGATATTCTCTCTCAATTATTTTATTTATCTTTTTCAGCTCTTCCATAAGATTTTTCTTATTGTGAAGTCTTCCTGCCGTATCGACTATCATTACATCGGTATTTCTTGCCACTGCGGCTTTGCAGGCGTCAAATACCACCGCTCCCGGGTCCGAACCTTCATTTTGAGCTATTATATCCACACCGGCTCTCTTTGTCCATTCCTCAAGCTGCTCTATTGCCGCGGCTCTGAAAGTATCCGCCGCTACCACAAGTACTTTTTTTCCGTCTTTTTTAAGCTGGCTTGCAAGCTTTCCGACAGATGTGGTCTTTCCTACTCCGTTTACACCTATAACAAATACTACGGATTTTCTGTTTTCAAATTCATAAGCATTTTCACCCAGATCCATTCTTTTGCTTTTATAGTCTCAATAAGCACATCTTTACACTGTGAAGGTGAGGTAAGATGTTCTTCTTTTACTCTTTTTCTGAGTTCTTCTATGATATCTGTAGAAGCTCTGATACCGATATCACCCATAATAAGTGTCTCTTCAAGCTCCTCATAAAAGTCCTCATCTATTACATCATATCCCAGAAAGACATTTTCTATTCCGCTTACAACGGCATTTCTTGTCTTTGTAAGGCCTTCTACAAGCCTCGAAAAAAATCCTCTTTTCTTTTCTTCCATATAAAACTCCTAATTATCAAGTTCATTCTCTATAAGATTTACGGAAACAAGAGTTGAAACTCCTTTTTCCTGCATAGTAATTCCGTAAAGTCTGTCTGAAGATACCATAGTACCACGTCTATGTGTAATTACTATGAATTGTGTATGATCTGTCAGCTTATGCAAATACTTTGCAAATCTGTCTACATTTGAATCATCCAAAGCGGCCTCTATCTCATCAAGAAGTGCAAATGGTGAAGGCTTAAGGTTTTGTATTGCAAAAAGAAGTGCAATAGCTGTGAGCGCCTTCTCACCTCCTGAAAGCTGCATCATATTTTGAAGTTTCTTTCCCGGCGGCTGTGAAATAATTGCAATACCCGCTTCAAGCATATCATCCTGCTCTTCAAGTACCAACTTACCGCTACCGCCGCCAAAAAGCTCCTTAAATACTTCATCAAATTCTTTTGCTATTTCTTCAAACTTTTCAGCGAACTGTTTTTTCATAGCAATATCAAGTTCTTCAATAATCTTTATCAAAGTTTCTTCAGCTTCCAAGATATCCGAATGCTGCTTTTTCATAAGCTCATATCTTCCCGAAACTTCATTGTAATCTGAAATGGCATTTACATTTACATTTCCGAGAGCTTTGATTTTTGATCTGAGTTCCTGTATCTTTGCTCTGATATCATTTAAACTCATACCTGTATCGGTCTTCAGCTCCAAAGAAGAATTATATGTGAGTTCATATTCATTCCACATATAATTTGTTCGCTCGGAAATTCTTTCTTCGGATTTTTCTATCTGACCTCTCAGTCTATAGATATCTCTGTCAAGAAGTGAAACTCTGTCACTGTAAATATCTCTGTTTTCAAATATCTTATTCTGTGACTTACTTTTTGTTTCCTTTATTTCACTGAGCTCTTCTTCTTTTTTCTTAAGCTCCTCTATTTTTTGAGCAAGTTCCTCTCTTGCCCTTTGCTCTTCTTCAATTCTTTGATTTTTTTCTCAGTTATATTTCTTATGATATCTTCAGCTTTACCTTTAAGCCCAGATTTCTCGGCTATAAGAGCATCCATATCCGCTTTTTGTTCTGTTTACATTTTCATCGCTGAATTCAAGTCTCTGCGATATATTTGCGTATTCAAGCTTTGAAGAATTAAGTCTTTCAACCACAGTTTCTCTTTTTGCTTCTGTAACTTTGAATTTCTTTTTCGATATTTTCAATATCTTTTCCGACTTTTTCCAAAGTCCTCGCCTACATTAAGAAGTGTATTATCAAGTCTCTTAGTCTCATTTTCTATTTCCGTAAGTTCATTATCGATATTTTTCAAAAATCTGTCTGAACAGAAACAGATGAAGCCTTTAATTCATCAAGCTTTTCTATAAGACTGTTTCTTCTATGCTCTATATTATTTTTTTCAATAATAAGTTCCTGACTCTGCACTCTGTTTTCTTCAAGTTTTGCATTTATAGAATTTCTCTCGGCCTTGAAAGCTTCCACCTTATCATTTGCCTCTGTATAATTTTTTTAAAAAGCTCCGATATTTCGGCTTCAAGTTCGTCTATTTCACGCTTTCTACCAAGCAGATTTCCTGCACCTTTAAAAAGCACCACCGCTTATAGAACCTCCCGGGCTTAAAGACTCACCGTCAAGTGTAACAACTCTGTACTCATATCTGAATTTCTTTTTCAAAAAGCAATTGCATTATCAATATTGTCGATAACAACAATCTTTCCAAGCAGGGCTTCCTACAAGGTTTACATAGGCACTGTCAAACTCCACAAGCTCCGATGCTATTCCTATAACACCTTTTTTTCTTTTTAAGAATTCTTTATTTGAAAAACGTTGAATTTCTCACTGAGGATAGTGGCAGGAATGTGGCTCTTCCGTATTTATTTTTCTTAATATAGTCAATAAGAATCTTTGCGGTGTTCTCCGAATCTGTAACTATATTCTGAATTCTTCCTCCAAGAGCCGTTTCTATAGCAATCTCATACTTTTGTGACGCCTTGATAATATCGGCAACAACTCCATGAATGCCGCCGATTCTGTCTCTGGTCTCCATAATCTTTTTTATGGAATTTCCATAGCCTTCATATCTTTTCGGCAATATTTTTCATCGAAGTAAGTCTTGCGGATTCTCTTTGGTATTTAATCTGCAAGTCCGATGCCACCTTTGCAAATCTTGTTATCTCCGTATGAATTGCTTCATTTTTATTTTCAAGTTCTTTTTTTGCCGCATTGACTGTATCTATAGAAGCGTTTATCTCTGAAAGATTTTTATCCTCTTCTTCAATCTTTATCTCTAAAGTATTTTGGCCTGTTTTACTCTCCAAAAGTCTCTGTGTCATTTGAGATTTTCTAAGTCTAACCTGCTCAAGGATACCTTTATATCTTTCCTTCTTTGCTCTAAGATCGGCATTCTTTGAGTTGAACTCTTCTGAAGCATTTTTAAATCTTCAAGTCTTTTTGTGAGCTCATTGATATTTTTTTATCAATATTTTCAAGTTCTTCAAAAACACTGTTTTTCTTTTTCATGTGCTTCATTTAAAAAGCCTTTGTAAAGAGTTCTTTTCCTCTTCAAGTTTATCAAGTTCTTTTTGCTTTTTTTCTATATCACTGTCTATATTTTCGCCTCTTGATGCAAGATTTTCATTATTCCTGTTTTCTGAATTTATCTGCTCCTTTAAGATTTCAATATGTGAAGTGATTTCCTGCAATGTAATACTTGTAGAGCTTCTTGTATTTCTTAATTCATCCAGCTCTTCATCTATCTTTTTTAAATCTGCAGTGATATTTTCATAGTCCTGCTTCGATCTTTCAAGTGAAGCTTTGGCATCGTTTAAATCATCTGAAAGAAGTTTTTCTCTCTTCTTATATTCATTCAGATTCTGAGTTATGCTGTCATACTCCATTATGTAGCTGTTTACGTCATAGGTTTTCAGTTCTTCACGCAATGCTAAAAACTCTTTGGCAACCTTTGCCTGTCTTTCAAGAGGACCTACCTGTTTTTCAAGCTCTGTAAGAATGTCGTTTACTCTCACAAGGCTTTCTCTCTCAGACTCCAGTTTTTTTAGAGCCAGACCTTTTCTTCTTTTAAACTTTGTGATACCTGCCGCCTCGTCAAAAAGTTCTCTTCTTTCTTCAGGCTTTCCGTTGAGTATCTTATCTACCTGTCCCTGTCCTATAATGGAATATCCGTCCTTACCTATACCTGTATCAAAGAAAAGCTCACTGATATCCTTTAACCTGCAGGCGGAACCGTTTATCATATACTCGCTTTCTCCGGATCTGAAAAGCCTTCTTGAAACCGTAACTTCTTCAAAGTCGATATCAAGCTTATGATCGGAGTTGTCCAAAGTAATAGCAACATAGGCAAATCCAAGCGGTTTTCTAAGCTCAGTACCTGCAAATATGACATCCTGCATATTTCCGCCTCTGAGCTGCTTTGCACTCTGTTCACCAAGTACCCATCTTACCGCATCCGAAACATTACTTTTTCCTGAGCCGTTCGGGCCTACAATACCGGTTATTCCATTGTGAAAATCAAATACAATTTTATTTGCAAAGGATTTGAATCCTTGAATTTCAATACGTTTTAAATACATCCTTCAATTTTCCCCAATTTTTTTAGTGCTTCATAGGCTGCCGCCTGCTCCGCCGACTTTTTTTGCTTACACCTTCTCCCATTCCTATTGTTTTACCGTCAATTTTTACCGCAACTACGAATTTTTTCAAATGATCTGGCCCCTCTTCAGATATCGGGGTATACTCTACAGATTTTGAGTCCTGTGATTGAATCACTTCCTGTAATATAGTCTTGCTATCATAAAAGAAGACTTTATTTTCGTATTCATTCAGAATGAATTTTAAAATCACCTCTTTTGCATTAGCAAAACCACCATCTAAATAGATGCTGCCAATGAGTGCCTCAAATGCATCACTTATAATGCTCGGCCTCGTCCTTCCGCCTGTATGTTCCTCGCCTTTTCCAAGCTTTAAAAACTTACTGAGTTTTATATTTTTGGCACAGTCCGCCAAAGCCGCTTCACAGACAAAACCGGCTCTTATTTTTGTAAGCTCACCCTCAGGTTTATCAGGATAGACTCCATAGAAAAATTCACTGCTTACAAGCTCCAAAACGGCATCTCCCAAAAACTCAAGTCTTTCATTTGATCCGTTTTTCCCCAGCTGATGCTCATTTGCATATGAACTGTGTGTAAGCGCCTGGTTCAAAAGCTCTTTATTCTTATACTCATATCCTAATAATTCCTGTAATTCATTTAAATTATTATTCATACAAACCCTCTACTATCTATATTTTACAAAAGAGGCTATTATCATTAGATTGAATATTATGCTTCTTATTTTACAATCCTTGTAGCGTTTAACACTTTCGCAAAGCGAGACAGGATTCAGCAGTCGATGCATTATTTTCTTAGTGAGGATACGCGTAAGCGTAATTCGAGCTTAGAAAATAAGTACACTTTAGCCGAACTTGTGAGGTCATAGTGCTCCTCTATATGCTTTGCAGTTCGCTGCTCTTCAAGCGAACAAACGAGTTCCGCAGACTGCGTAAAATCCTGCGAAGCTTTAAGAAAGTGTTGCGATTAGGATTGTAAAATATAAGCGATAATAACTCATAATGGTTAATAGCCTCATTATCTCTTATCTACAGGAGTCAGTTACCGGTTGCCTTCTTTATTTCTTCTACCGCATCATTTACAGTATGAATATTCTCTGCAACTTCCTGAGGTATCTCAAGCTCAAATTCTTCTTCAATTCCTGTGATGATCTCAAACAGGTCAAGTGAATCGGCTCCCAAATCGTCTACAAAAGCTGAATTAAGCTCAATTGTACTCTCATCAATATTTAAAACCTCAGCGATAATTTTCTTTAATTTCTCAAACTCCATTTTTTTCTCCATTCTAATTCTTTGTCATTTTTTCTCTTATAATATCACTCAAAGCTTCTTCTTTAAAGCTCTTGCATTGTAAAATTGAATTACAAATTTCATTTGCTTTTGAATTACCATGTGCTTTTACCACAAGGCCGTTCAAACCAAGTAAAGGCGCTCCGCCGTATTCACTTGCGTCAAAAGACTTTAATGTCTCTTTTAATGATGATTTTATCATCATTGCACCTATCTTTGTAAAGACATTTTTCATCAAAGCATCTTTTATCTTACCAAGCAGTGTAGAACCCAGGCCTTCATAAAGCTTAAGTATAACATTACCTACAAATGCCTCACAGACTATAATATCGGCACCGCCCTTAGGTATCTCTCTTGACTCTACGCTGCCGATGAAGTTGATATCGTCACATTCTTTCAAAAGCGGCATGGTCTCTTTTACAAGAGCATTTCCTTTTTCTTCCTCGGCACCTATATTTACAATGCCGACTCTCGGATTTTTTATACCTATTACTTTTTCCATATACAAGGAACCTATTCTGGCAAACTGAACCAGATGTTCAGCCCTTGCATCCACATTTGCACCGCAGTCTATAAGCAAAGACACACCTTTTTTTCCGTAGGAATAAGCGGCGCCAATGCAGGTCTGAGTATTCCCTTAATCCTGCCTACTATAAGCTGTCCGCCTACAAGAACGGCTCCTGTGCTTCCGGCGCTTACAAATCCGTCAGCCTTACCTTCCTTTACAAGGTTCATTCCCACTACTATTGATGAATCTTTCTTTGCTCTGATAGCCGCTACAGGTGCTTCCTCATTTGTTATTACCTCAGATGCGTAAACCGCACTGCATCTGTCCTTATACTCTTCGGTTATCTTCCCCTCTAAAACCTCCTTCTTACCTACTAAAATAACATTAATGTCTTTATCTTTCTTTAAGGCATCAAACGCCCCTTTTATTATTTCTTCGGGTGAATAATCTCCACCCATTGCATCTAATGCAACTGTAACCATAACACACCTCGAAAGTAAGTTTTACTTTGATACCATTGTATCATATATGAATAGAAAAAAATATTCGCAATATGAAATTATTAATATCGAAAAATATTTTTATTATATTTGCCATAACCTGTATTTATAGTCTAATAATTTGTCCGTCAAATCTTTAATGCCGTAAACTCCTTATCACGCCAAAGATATACCGCATTTGCACCTGAGAGTTTCTTTCTGACAATTCTTCCCTTTTCTTCCAAAGCTTCCCCTCTTTTGCCGAGAGGTGTAATTACTCTGTTGTCTTCTATGATACATTCCACATCATCATGATACAGATTCTGCAAATAAACTTTATAAGAATTTATTTTTTTCAAAATCATTTTCATTTTTCTTTATCAACTATAAGATATACCATATCATTCCCGTCCTATAGCAAGAGTCATGCCGTCTTTTGCCGTCTTCCCCAGTATCAGATTATTACACTGTATAAGAACCGATCTTTCACATACATTCCCTACACCTACAGTCTGTTTTACAAAATCGGACTCGTTAAACTCTCCTTCAACCTTGTTCAGTTCATCCTTTGAAAAAGTAATAAAAGGAACCGAGAGTCTGTCGGCAAGTTCTTTGATTGCATTTTCATCTTTCTTTATATCAATGCTGCCTACCGCCTTTACTGCTCTTATATCAATGCCTTCTTCTTTCATTACTTCATTTACAAAATCCCACATTTTTTGTGTATCCGTATTTTTTTTACATCCTACACCAAGATATATATCCTTGGGTATAAGAGTCAGTACATTGTCATCATAAGTTCTGTCGGTAATCCTTACCTTTAGCTCACAGTCGGCATTTAAAGGATTCAATTTCTTTTTGATATCTTTCACATTTATGCTGAAAATATCACTGTCAATATCCACCGCCTTTTTATCAAGCAATGCGGCACTCACATCCTTTGCAAGTTTTCTGGATGAGATTATTAAATTATGCTTTTTTGCAAATACATCCACCGCAAATGCGCCGTTTATATCAGTGGCTGTAGTAATAATAGGAGTGGCACCAAGTGCCCCTCCTATATATTCAGCCAACTCATTGGCACCACCCACATGTCCTGAGAGCAGAGATATCACATATCTGCCAAGCTCATCTATAACCAGCACTGCAGGATCGCTAAATTTATCTTTTTACATATGGTGCAATGCTTCTTATCGCAATCCCTGTAGCTCCGACAAAAATAATTGCATCATCGCTAAAATGCGTCTTTACGGTTTCTTTCAAATCCGTAAAGGCTTTCATTCTACTGTCTGAAATATACTTTGACATTGTATATGATGAAACATTGTTATTCTTCAATATATCCATCAATCTGATATTTATATCTTTACCATTTTTTTGTAAATGAAAAAAACAGTTATATTCATATCTTTTATAATCCGTATGTATATGTTTCGGTTTCGGTATCTCTGCTTTCAGGTTTCTTTAAGCAGAAAATAACAAGCAAAATAACAGCCGGAATAACCATTGCATATGATATACGGTTTATAGCCGTATTTACCAAATCGGTATCAAGAGCTGAAGGCAGATTTCCGATTGTATTGTTTACCATATGTATAAAAAAATTGTGTAAAAAAATATTTCTTGTTTTGTAGTAAATAAGTCCCATAATACAGCCCATTATCGCCGTATATACGCTCTGAACAAAGATCATATGCCAGATACCGAATAATACTCCGGATACAATTATTGCAAACCACGGACTCTTTGTTATTCTCTCAAGTGAGTTGAAAATGAGCAGTCTGAAAAGTATCTCTTCAACTATAGGTCCTATAATTGATATTGAAAGCAATGACCAGATATATGCTCCGGACTCCAAATCGTCATATACTCCCGAAAAATATTCAACATTTTTTGCTATAAAAGGTATTGATACCAAAAATCTGTCAACTATTTCAAACCAAAGGCCTGCTATACCATAGAATGCAAATCCCATTACGATACAGAAAATAAACCCTTTTACAAATCCGAGCTTAATTCCTTTTTCATGCTTCTTAACTATAAATATAGCCAATATCAGATAGATAACAATAAGCACAACAGATATCAATGTATCTACAAAAGCATTTATACTCGGCAAAAGTACATCAGGTACTATCATATATTTTACATCCAGATAATTAAATCCTCTGAATATGACATCACTTAGCCACTCATAGCTAAGGTATAAAAGTGCAACTACAATGCACCAAAATACTACATTTTTATAATTTCTCTTCATACATCTCCTTATTTTTTTCCGTTAAAAAGGTCGCAGATGAAAAACACCTACGACCTTGTATAAACTAAAGTATTTATTATTCTTCAACAGACTCTGAAGTTCTTGCGTTCTCTTTCTCAAGCTCTTCATTTGCCTGCGTCAAAGCCTTGATACTTAATGAGATCTTCTTATCAGCCTCGTTGAACTCAACGATAACAGCCTCAACCTCATCTCCTACCTTAAGTACATCTGAAGGTTTTTCAACATGGTCATGTGAAATCTGAGATACATGCAACAATGCATCAACACCGTTTGAAATCTCAACGAATGCTCCGAAATCTGTCATTCTTGCAACTTTACCCTTAACAACATTACCACGTGCGAACTTCTCTTCAGCGTCAAGCCATGGATTCTGATCAGGGAACTTCATTGAAAGTGCGATCTTCTCACCTGAGATATCCTTAATGAAGGCTGTAACGGTATCACCTGACTTAAATACCTTCTTTGGATTCTCTACTCTACCCCAGCTCATCTCTGAGATATGTAAAAGACCGTCTGCACCACCAAGGTCAACAAATGCTCCGAAAATCTGTAACATTCTTTACTGTACCTTCAATTACATCACCCGGTGTTATCTTCTCAAATAAAGCCTTCTTCTGCTCTTCCTTCTTAGCTACAAGAAGCTGCTTTCTGTCACCGATGATTCTTCTTCTCTTAGGATTGAACTCTGTGATAACGAACTCAATCTCTGTATCCTTATATTTAGATAAATCTCTTTCAAATGTATCTGATACAAGTGATGCAGGTATAAATACTCTTGCATCCTCTACCACTACACTGAGACCACCCTCAACTACCTGTACAACTTTTCCTGTAAGAACCTCATGGTTGTTGAAAGCATCCTCAAGCTTCTTATTACCTCTATCTTGAGCCAATCTCTTGTATGAGAGGAGAACCTGACCTTCTCCGTCGTTTATCTTTAAGACTTTTGCTTCCATGTCATCACCGACATTTACAACTGTTCTTAAATCTAAACCGTTGTCATTACTATATTCACTTCTTGTGATGATACCATCTGACTTAAATCCGACATTAAGAATGATCTGATCTTCCTTAACATCAATTACCTTACCGTTGACAACTTCTCCCGTGTGTAGAGTCTTGAATGACTCATCTAACATTTGTTCAAAACTTAGATCTGACAATATTTTGAACCTCCTCAATGATATGTTTTGGGGTTGACGCCCCTGCCGTAATACCTACACTATCCACAGAAAGTAAAGCATCATAATCTAGGTCTTCAAGAGTTTGAATAAAAACTGTATTCTTACATTCTTCCTGACATATTTCCACAAGCTTGCCTGTATTGGAGCTTTTTTTGTCTCCTATAACTATCATGGCATCCACATTTGATGCTATATTTTTTTGCCTCAGCTTGTCTTTCCTGTGTTGCATTGCAAATCGTATTAAAACATCTTACATCATAACCCAAAAGCGATATTTTATCAATGATTTCTTGAAATTTTTTATGATTAAATGTCGTTTGAGCCTAATTATTATTTCTTTTATCTTTTTAATTCTAAATTTATAAATTGTTCGATGTTTTCAACCGCATAGGTATTTTCATCTCCCCAGCCTCTTATTCCCATCACTTCGGGATGCTCGGGATTTCCTATTATTACCACAGTTTTTCCTTTACCGCTTTGTACGGAAACTATGGCATGAATTTTTTTAACAAAAGGACAGGTGGCATCCACCACTCTATGTCCGCTTCTTTTTACAAAATTAAATATCTCTCTGCTTACCCCATGTGAGCGTATGATTACAGTGCCTTTCGGCAGTGAAGCCAAATCTTCTATCTTCACGGCCTCTACGCCTCTTTTTTTCATATCTTTCACAACTTCCTCATTGTGAATTATGGGTCCCAGAGTATAGACTATATCATTGCCTTTTTTGGCTTCTTCATATACGGTGTTTACCGCTTTTTCAACTCCGAAGCAAAAACCGGCACTTTTTGCTAATTCGACTTTCATCTTTCCTCTTTTACCATCGACAGTATCTTTGATACCACCTCTTCAAGTGTCATATCGGATGAATCCAGATAATAGGCATCATCCGCCTGCTTTAAAGGTGAAATCTCTCTGTTCATATCGGCTTCATCCCTTTTTATTATCTCATCCTCTATATCATTTATGTCCAAATCCGTCTGTCCCTTTTCTAAAAGTTCCAGATATCTTCTTTTAGCTCTGACTTTTGAACTTGCACTTAAATAAATCTTTAAATCGGCATTAGGAAGTACTACGGTACCTATATCTCTGCCGTCCATCACCACATTTTCTTTTTGTGCAAGTTTTCTTTGAAGTGCCACCAGCTTTTCTCTGACACTGCCTATTGCACTGAATTTACTTGCCAGTTTTCCTATCTCTTCAAGTCTTAACTTACCTGTGACATCCTCTCCGTTTAGGATAACTTTCTGTGCACCGTCTTCGTACTTTATGCTTATCTCAAGCTTGTCCAACAAAGATTCGATTCTGCTGTCCGTACCGTCCGCCACATTATTCTCCAAAAAGAAAAGCGCCACAGCTCTGTACATTGCACCTGTGTCTATATAAATATATCCGAGTCTTTTACTTAAAGCCTTTGCTATACTCGATTTACCCGCTCCCGCAGGTCCGTCAATCGCTATACTGTTCATTTCCTGCTCCTTCTCCTGCCGCATATCCTGTTGACCATGCTATCTGTAGATTATAACCGCCTGTGAATGCATCCAAATCAAGCACCTCACCTGCAAAGAACAATCCCTTTATCTTCTTTGATTCCATAGTCTTCGGATTTATTTGTGAAACTTCAACTCCGCCCTTTGTTATTATAGCTTCATTAAAGCCTCTTGTAGAGCTTATCACATATTCAAGATTTTTTGTAGCATGAACAAGACTGTGTCTTTCCTCTTTTGTAAGTAGGTTCACCTTCTTATCGGGATCAAGTTTACTTTGATATATAACCTCATCTATCAGCTTTGCAGGAAAGAGTTTATTTAAAGAGTTTTTCAAACTTTTATTTTTTTGCTCTGCAAAATCTCGTAGAATTCTTTCATCAAGCTTTTCCATCATCCAGAGCCGGCTTTAAATCAATACTCAGTCTGTAGCCTTTTATATTTTTGTTTCCGATAACTGCAGATGCGGATATTATTACAGGTCCGCTCACTCCGAAATGTGTGAAAAGCATTTCACCGAATTCATCATATACAAGCTTTTTGTCATTGTAGATATAAGCATGGATATTCTTTAAAGAAAGCCCCTGTAATGCCTTTATTCTCTCGCCCTCAATGTTAAAAGGTACTAAAGAAGGATAGAGCTTACTTACACTTAAGCCTGCCTCTTTGGCAAATCTGTATCCGTCACCGTCGGAACCTGTAGCCTGATATGACATTCCGCCTGTAGCAACTATTACGGCATCCGCCATGATTTTATTTTTTCCGATTGCCACACCGATACATCTGTCATTTTCTATTATAAGCTCATCCACCTTGGTGTTAAGTCTTATATCCACATGCAGATCTCTTATTGCATTTTCAAGTGACTTTATTATATCCGAGGAATGGTCGCTGACAGGAAATACTCTGTTTCCTCTTTCAATCTTAAGCTTTGTACCGTTGTTCTCCACAAGATTCATAATATCTTCATTTGTGAAGTTTTTAAACGCACTGAATAAAAATCTTTTATTACTTACAACATTTTCCATCACCGTATTCATGTCTGAGGCATTTGTAAGATTACATCTGCCCTTGCCTGTAATAAATATCTTTTTACCGAGTTTTTCATTTTTCTCCAGCAGTATTACCTGCTTTGATGTTAAAGCAGCGGAGTATGCTGCTATCATTCCTGCCGCACCTCCGCCTATTATTATTACCTTTGCCATTTTACGATACCGATTTTACAAACATATCATATATAGCCTTTATAGTTGTTTCAAAGTCATTTTCCTTAACGCCTACAATGATATTAAGCTCTGATGAACCCTGATCTATCATCTTTACATTGACTCTGGCATGTGCAAGTGCCGCAAATATTCTTCCTGCAGTGCCTCTGTTTGCCTTCATTCCTCTGCCAACCACAGCTATAAGTGCAAGTCCCGACTCCATCTCTACAGTATCAGGGCCTACGGCTCTATGTATACCTGAAACTATCTGCTGCTCATGCTCTTCAAACTCGGACTGATGTACAAGTACGGTCATAGTGTCAATACCTGAAGGCATATGCTCTATAGATATATTGTTCTGTGCAAAAACATCCAATACTCTTGCGCAGAAACCTACCTCAGAGTTCATCATTGCCTTATCAACATTTATAGCACAGAATCCCTTCTTACCTGCAACACCTGTGATAGTAAATTTGGAACTCTTGCAAGTACTCTCTACTATCATTGTACCCTTATCTTCCGGCTTGTTGGTATTTCTGATATTAATAGGAATACCCTCTTTTCTTACAGGGAAGATTGCATCCTCATGAAGTACTGAAGCACCCATATATGCAAGCTCTCTAAGCTCCTTATATGTTATCGACTCTATTGTCTCAGGATTTGGTATAATTCTTGGATCTGCCACCAAAAAGCCTGATACATCTGTCCAGTTCTCATACAAATCGGCCTTTATACCTCTTGCAATTATAGAACCTGTTATATCTGAACCGCCTCTTGAAAATGTTCTGATTTTTCCCGAATGATCGCTGCCGTAAAATCCGGGAATTACCGCTCTTTGAACTTTCTCAAGTCTCTCTGAAACTTCCTTGTTTGTAGCCTCGGCATCAAATGTACCGTCTTCAAAGAAGAAAATCATCTCTGCAGGATCTATAAACTCAACTCCAAGATATTTTGCCATTATAATACCGTTTAAATACTCACCTCTTGAAGCGGCGTACTCTCTTCCGGCTTTATTTAAAAACTGTTCTTCTATTTTTGCGAACTCATGATCAAGATTTAAATCAAGTGAAAGTCCGTCTATAATTTCCTCATATCTTGCTTTTTATCTTTTTCAAATTTCTTTTGTATGAACCGCCTTCTACAGCCGCATCATATGTCTCATATAAAAGGTCTGTTACCTTCTCATCCTTGGAATTTCTTTTTCCCGGTGCGGACGGAACAACAAATCTTCTTGATTTATCAGCCTTTATGATATCTCCCACTTTTTTAAATTGATGTGCACTGGCCAGTGAGCTGCCTCCAAATTTTTACTACTTTTTATCATTATCTTCTCCAAACCTTTTTATCTGATTTATCTGAAATATTTTACACCAGATTCAAAGATTTGCAAGTCCTGTTTTTCAAAAACATTTATAGCAACACCGTTTTCTCTTCTTTCGGAGTGTGCCATCTTACCGAAAATCCTTCCGTCAGGGCTTGTAATTCCCTCTATAGCCGCATAAGAACCGTTCGGATTGTACTCACCGCACATGGTAGGATTTCCGTTTAAATCCACATATCTTGTAGCTACCTGACCGTTTTTAAACAACTCATCAATTTTTTCTTTCGGGGCTACAAATCTTCCCTCTCCATGTGAAACCGGATTTGCATACACATCTCCAAGTTTTGCATTCATAAGCCATGGTGATTTATTACTTACCGGCTTAAGATATGCCATTTTGGAAATATGTCTGCCGATAGTATTTGTAGCCAAAGTTGCTGAAAGCTCTTCCTGCTCCTTTATCTTTCCGTCAGGCAAAAGTCCAAGCTTTATAAGTGTCTGGAAACCGTTGCATATTCCAAGTATCAAACCGTCTCTGCCCAGCAAATCTTCTATCTCTTTTTTCAAAATTTCATTTCTGAACACAGTAGCAAAAAACTTTGCGGAACCGTCAGGCTCATCACCCGCAGAAAATCCTCCCGGGAACATTATTATCTGTGAATTTCTTATTTCATTTTTATATTGCTCTACAGATTCCTTTTATAGCAAAAGGTGAACTGTTTCTAAATACAAATGCCTCCGCTCTTGCACCGGCTCTTCTAAATGCTCTTATTGAATCATACTCGCAGTTGGTTCCCGGCATAACAGGAATAAATACTTTAGGACTTGCACTTTTTCTTTTTGCAATATAAATGCTCTCAGCCCTATATATTTTATCCTCAAGCTCCTCTTTATTTAAAGTCTCTTCTACTGACGGAATACACTCTCAAGCGGTTTTTCCAGTTTTTTAATATCTTATCAAGTGAAATCTCTTCCGTATTTACTATGACCTTCGGCTCTTTAATTACCTCTCCAAGATAAATTGCTCCTTCAAAATGAAGTTCCGACTCAGATTCCAGCAAAAAGCCTCCAAACTCGGAGCAAATAAAGTCTCCTCATCAGCTTTAAGACTTACACCCAACATATTTCCAAAGCACATCTTTGAAACAGCCTCCGCTATTCCGTTTCCTCTCCAAAAACAAATGCACTTACTATTTTTTTATTTGTTATCTCTGTTTGAATATTACTGTATATTCTCTTTAAATATTCAAAATCAGGAAGATCATATTTATCTCTCTTTAATTTTTACTAGGTAGAGCTTATTCCTAACTTTTTTCAGCTCTGTAGATATAATATTTTTATTATCACCTACCGCCACTGCAAAAGAAACCAAGGTAGGAGGTACATTTATATCATTAAATGAACCTGACATTGAGTCCTTGCCGCCTATGGATGCAAGCCCAAGCTTCATCTGTGCTTCATAAGCTCCAAGAAGTGCCGAGAGCGGCTCTCCCCAGGTCGAGCTCTCAGTCATTCTTCTAAAGTATTCTTGGAAAGTAAAATGTACTTTTTTATAATCTCCGCCTGCGGCTACAATTTTACTTAAAGAGCTGACTATAGCATACATTGCCCCATGGTATGGACTCCAGCTTGACAGATATGGATCAAATCCATAGCTCATAATGGTAACCGCATCACTTTCTTCATCCAAAAGCGGCAGCTTGGCTACCATACTTTGAGTCTCTGAAAGTTGATATTTTCCGCCGTATGGCATGAGTACACTCTTTCCTCCTATACTTGAGTCAAACATCTCCACAAGTCCCTTTTGTGAAGCCACATTCAAGTCGGAAACTGTTTCCAGCCATCTTTTTTCTATGTTTTTTTCTGTATTTTGATATTTAAAAGGATTTTTTTCTTCATTTGGCGCTTTCACATAAACATCTGTTGTGGAGGTGGCACCGTTTGTATCAAGAAATGCCCTTGATAAATCGACTATAGTTTTGCCTCTCCATGTCATTTGCAGTCTTTTTTCTTCCAAAACCTTTGCTACAATACTTGTCTCAAGATTTTCTTCCTCTGCATATTTGCAAAATTCTTCTACCGATTCAGGTGCAAGTACCACAGCCATTCTCTCCTGTGATTCAGAGATTGCAAGCTCCGTACCGTCAAGCCCCGCATATTTTTTAGGCACTTTATCAAGATCGATAATAAGTCCGTCTGCAAGTTCTCCTATTGCCACAGACACTCCGCCTGCACCGAAGTCGTTGCATTTCTTTATAAGTATTGTCACCTCAGGTCTTTTAAAAAGCCTTTGTATCTTTCTCTCGGTAGGTGCATTACCCTTTTGTACCTCCGCACCTGCAGTCATTATGGAATCGGTCTTGTGAACTTTGCTTGAACCTGTAGCACCTCCTATGCCGTCTCTTCCTGTTCTGCCTCCCAGAAGTACTATAATATCACCCGGATCTGAAGTTTTTCTGATAACATTTGCTCTCTTTGCGGCTCCCATTACCGCTCCGATTTCCATTCTCTTTGCTACGTAGTCAGGATGATAAATTTCTTTTACATAGCCGGTAGCCAGACCTATCTGATTGCCATATGATGAATATCCGTGTGCGGCTCCTGTTACTATCTTTCTTTGAGGAAGTTTGCCCTGCACTGTCTTTTCAATAGGCAATGTAGGATCTGCGGCACCTGTAATTCTCATGGCCTGATACACATAGGTTCTTCCTTAGAGAGGATCTCTTATAGCACCTCCAAGGCAGGTTGCCGCACCACCGAAAGGCTCTATTTCCGTAGGGTGGTTATGAGTTTCATTCTTAAAATTGATAAGCCACTCCTCTTTTTTACCGTCTACTAAAATAGGTACAACGATTGAACAGGCGTTTATCTCATCACTTTCCTCCACATCGGTAAGAATATTGTCGGCCTTAAGCTTCTTCATAGCCAAAAGTGCAATATCCATAAGGCAGATTTTTTTATCTTTTTTGTCCTTATAAAGGACCTTTCTGTCATTTAAATATCTTTCATATGATTCTTTTGCGGGAACGCCAAAAAATCCCTCCTCAAAGCTTACGTCTTTTAGCTGAGTTGAAAAAGTTGTATGTCTACAGTGGTCTGACCAATATGTATCCAATACTCTTATCTCAGTGACAGAGGGATTCCTGTTTTCATCATTTTTTAAATAATCTTGTATAAATTTAAAGTCATCAAATGTCATAGCCAAAGAAAGACTCTCATAACAATCTTTCAAGGCTTTTTCATCCATAGTTATAAAGCCTTCTATAGACTCTACATCCTTAGGCATTTCAAAGTCTGTTTTTAAAGTTTCGGGTATAGACTCATCGGCAATCCTTGAGTCTACAGGATTTATACAGTAATCTCTTATACTCTCCCTGTCGGATTCACTAAACCGCCCTGAGAAAATATAAGTAGTTGCGGAGCGGATATTTATATCATCTTCACTTCCAAGCAGCTTCACACATTGTATGGCGGAGTCAGCCCTTTGATCAAACTGTCCCGGCAAATACTCTACGGTAAAGTAAAAATCACTTTCAAGATGTGAAAACTTACTCTCAAAGCAGATATCCAACGGCGGCTCACAAAATATAGTACCCAAGCTTTTTTTATAATCTTCATCCGATATGTTTTCAATATCGTATCTGACCAAAACCCCTGACATCATCAAGGTTTTTCAAGCCCAAATAGCTCCTAAGCTCACCCGAAAGTTCCTTTGCTCTGATAGCAAAATCCGGCTTCTTTTCTACATAAATCCTTCTAACGCCCATCTTTTTTCCTCCTCGAAACCACTACTTAAGACTAATTATATGACTTTGTATTCCTTCGCAAACAATATTTGAAAGCTCACCCGTAATAAGCGGTTTCGCATATTCAATGAATTTTTTTCATTTACTCCAAATCCATCCTCGCTTATCCAGCCTCTAGGGATTTCTTTTTCTATATTTGCAACTAAATTTATATCACATTTTCTTACAATAGACAAATATGGGGCGTCATTTACCCTGTCAAAATACATCATAACTCCGGTTTCACCTTCAATTCCGGCCTTTACACCTAAAAAATCCGATATTGAAAGCCTCATCTATATCGGTTTTTACTTTGAAGATGAGCCGCCGCTCTTTTGCAATGTATTTATTTCCACAGCTCTTGTTTTTTTACGCCAAGTTCACTTTTTTTATTTTTTTAGCAAGGTAAGCTGCCGTTCTGAAAGCATCTTATGTCCGAATGCATCCACATTTCCCTCATCCTCGCTTATATAATTTCCGTTTTGATCTTTTTATACCCTCGGATACCGCCACAACAATATTGTTCTTTTCATCGAGTCTGTTTCCGAGTATATTTATAAATTCTTTTTAAATTTAAACCTATTTCAGGGTAAGAGAATGAAAATCCGCTCCGTCATTGAAACTGTTCTTAGCCAGAGCTGCAGCTGCTGTAAGCCAACCTGCATTTCTTCCCATTATCTCAACAAATGTCACACTCTTTAAATCATATACATTTGAGTCTCTTACAACTTCCGAAATACATGTAGCTATATACTTTGCCGCACTTCCGTATCCCGGTGTATGATCTGTAACAGGTAAATCATTATCAATAGTCTTCGGAATTCCGACAAACTTTATCGGGCTTCCTATAATTTTTGCATACTCCGACATTTTCAGTATTGTATCCATAGAATCGTTTCCGCCTATATAGATAAAAACATCAATACTGTACTTTTCAAGCAGCTCAAATGCCTTTTGATAAACTTCATTTCCTGCTTCAGGCTTTGGCAGTTTGTATCTGCAAGAACCCAGATATGAACTCGGTGTTCTTTTTAACAGTTCAATATTTAGCTCTGAATTGAGTGTTTCATCAAGGTCTACTATTTTTTCATTTAAGAATCCCTCGATTCCGAATCTCATTCCATACACCTTTTCAAATCCGAAATGCTTTGCTCCGCAATACACTCCCGCCAAAGATGCATTAATAGCCGCAGTAGGCCCTCCCGACTGACCTACAATCAAATTTTTTCTCTCTTCCATAAGCTTCTCCATATTCTAAATATTTTTTTCCGGATCCATTGCGTTCAAACTTATTTTTAAAAGTTCTTCCACTTCATCTTTCGGAACCATAAGTCTGTCTGAAAGTTCCTCTACGCTTGCTTCTCTGCCATACTCCTGTGCCAAAATCCTTGATGCTTCCATCAAGTCGTTCAATCTCTCCGCCAGCATATTTGAAGCATTCTTTACCTTTGTTTCCTCATCAATTATCTCATTGAGTCTTTTTTTCCACCGCTGTTCTTATCTGAGCTTTTAAATCTCCCTGATCTATATTCAGCTACAGCCATTGTAAGCGCCAGATGACTCTCACTTATCAAATCCGTTATTTCCTGACCGCAACCTACAAAGGGTTGTATAAGCTCTGTAGCATACATCATATGACCTTCGATAATCCTGTTTTTTGCACTGTTATCCCCACTTAAGAGTGCTTTTTTTAATGTATCAAGTTCCGATTCTTCAAGAGGTTTTATTTCCTTCATATCCTCCAGATACATCTCAAGAATGCTCTTATCTTTCACTTTATTCTCCCGTTTCTTCCACTGTAATATTTATTCTTCCAAACATATTTTTTTACATATAAATCAAATGCATTTATAATCTCTCTGTCAAGTAAAAAGTTTTCGGAGAAAATGAAGATATTAAATTCATTTCTTTATCTAAATATCTTATACTCAAATACAAATCCCCATCTATATCTTTTTGTTGTATTGCTTTTAATCCAATCTCTTTTAAATTCTTCTGAAAAACTTAAAAAATCAGCTTGAAAAAAAGTAGGGTCTTCTCTTTCCCTTTATTATTCCAAAGCAAATATGCCTTATCTCACCCCAGGTACAAAAAAATCTCTGTTTTTCTTCTTCGTCAAAATAAGGCTTATTAAGCCTACAGTTGATATCATATTTTACAAATGTATGAAACTTGGCTTCCACAACAGTAAATTTATCAAATATATCTGTCATAAAAAGACATTTTGTAAATTCCTTAACTTCCAAAAATCTCAAAGACCTGCATTTGCTTCCTCCGACCACAGTGTAAAGAAATCTCTTCCCGAAAGATGAGACCCTGAATTTTTGCAAACCTTATCGAACTCGCTTTCGTTTTATATCTATAGGATTTTCTTTTACAAACTCATTATATAAATTCAACAGATATGCCGATTCTCTTTCTTCTTTTATTCTTTGCTTATTCTTTTTTGTGGCTTCCGCATTATAGCTCTTTACACATTTATAAAGCACATATTTACCCTTGTTTGTAACTATGGGACTTACACTTCCGTCTTCCATTACTCCCAAAGTGTTCTTTACATCATCAGTTTCGTTATTTATCGCTATGCTTCTTGAAATACTGTCGCTTTCAGAGAATTGAGTTGCCAGCTTCACACAATTCTCTCCATTATTTAATCTGTCTAAAAGAGTATTTGCAAGTTCAAAATCAGAAACCTCAATCACATGAAAATCCATTATTCTGGCTTCACTTTCACTGACTTCTTTTACATTCTTTTCAATCAATTCTTTTTTTGTTTTATCCACCAGGACATAATCCATGAAAACCGTATCACAGTCTTCCTGTGTAAGTCCCGGAAAGCTTTCACTGTTTGCTACATTTTCATCGTAAAATATCTTTGAAAGCTTTAATGCTTTTGTTTTATCCTGCTCCGATAATGTAATATTTTTCATTTCCCGCAATTCTTTTAAGTACAACAAGTTCTTTATAATAATTTTTTTAGATCATTATAAAAATTATCTCTGAATGTAAATTTTGTATCCTTGTCAACATAGCTGTCCCATATTGCATCTGTATATGTATCGGTCATAATTTGGCTCTCCGACAATGCGGGAATAAGCATCTGACTGTAATTATATCCAAGTTTGTTTTCTGATAAATTTATCTTTATATTTTCACTTATACCGGACGTTTTTATTCCACAGCCTGAAATAAAAAGAGCCGTTATGAATCCGACTAAAAATTTTCTCTTCAATTCCGTCTCCTAAAAGCAGATAGTTTAATATCTTCAAAACTCCAAGGTTTTCATTGCTGTCTGCCATAAATCTTGCCGCTTCCTTTGCTACAGGAGCCGCATTTTCTACTGCAAATGAATAGTAAGCCGCCTTAAACATTTCAACATCATTGGCCTGATCACCGAAAACCATTGTCTCGTTTTCCTTTATATCAAAAGCCTCCTGAAGCTTCTTTAGAGCATTTCCCTTACTCACTCCCTTTGCGGTACAGTCAAGCCACATCTCACCTGCATAATTTACCAAAAGTTTATCCGAATATTTTTCTATAATATCATCGGCCTTACCGTATACATTCTCCGAATATGCGGAAATTTTTATTATATTTTCCACCTTGGTAAGGTCGTCTACAAGTTCTATTCTGCCCCTGTATCCTCCTCTTATCCAGTCTATAAGAAATTCATTGTTTTTCCTCAATATAGTATGATGATTCATCTGCAACCACCGCAATCAAATCCTTGTTTTTTTCTTAAATCAAGAATCAATTCCTTTGAAATCTTATCATCCATTTTATTTACAAACAGACTTCTACCGTTTACCCCGATATAAGCTCCGTTATCTGATATATAAAAATATCTTGTCCTTTACTTCTTCAAAGACATTTTCTATACTCACCCACTGCCTTCCGGAGGCAACGGCAAAATGAATTCCTTTGTCATGAACAGCCTTTATCATATCAACTATTCTTTTGTCAAGCTTGCCGCCGCCGTCACTTACCAAAGTTCCGTCCACATCCGAGGCAATAAGTTTTATCATTAATATATTCCTCCAATTACAAATGCTATAACAATACCTAAAATCGCACCCATAAATACCTGAAGCGGAGTATGTCCTACGAATTCTTTCAATCTCTCCTCGAAAATGTTCAAAATTATCTTCAAAAATATTATTTTCCAGAATCATATTAGAAGTTTTGCCTGCTTTCCCGTCTCTCTTCTTACTCCCATTGCATCATACATAACAACCAAAGCAAAAAATAAATGTAACGGCAAACTCAAAAGCCTGCAAACCCGTGTTTTAATGCACTTGAGGTTGCCAGAGCACATACCGTAGCCGAATGTGAACTTGGCATTCCGCCGCTTCCCCAGAGTCTGTCGGGTGAAAATGATTTATTATACCATATATCAATCATTGTCTTTAAAAAGCTGAGCGACCAGCCATCCAAGAGCCGCACTGATGAGCACCTGATTTGAAACAATATCATCTAAAAATACTCATACAGTCCCTTCCCCTGCTCTGTGAACATTTTTCATATTTGCAATTATTTCATTTACAGAAGTTGACTTGTCAGCCATTGTAAGCACCCATCCCTCCCTTGAAAGAGGAGGAATCGGTGTTAAAGGAAACATATGAGTTTTAATCATACTTGCTTCCTTATTTGTTATATTAAAATACTTTTTGGCATTTTTTGCCGCTTTATAAGGATGTGTGAAACCATGTAAAAATGCTCCAGTTTCCTTTGTCGGTCTATGCCAGTCATAAAGGTAAAAATCATGTAAAAGCGCCGCTCTTGCAGCAGATTTATAATTTAAACCAAGTTTTTTGCACACTAAATATGTTGTATATGAAACGTCTATACTGTGCTCCATTGTGGATGTACATCCATGCTGAACAAAAGCCGTCAAGTTTTTGAAAAATTTCACTGTTAAGTATATCTTTAACACATTCCATATACTCTATATTATTTAAATATTCTTTCATCCTATTAACCAATCATACAGAGCCTGATACTCAAGTGCAGACTGCTTCCATGAGAAGTCCACAGCCATCGCTCTGTCAATCATCTTATTCCATTCTCTTTTTTTATCATAATAAATATGCTTTGCAAAATTTATTCTGTCAAGCATCTCATGTGCATTATAGTTGGCAAATGAGAAACCTGTACCCTTTGACTCAAATTCATTATAGCTCTCTACGGTATCACAAAGTCCGCCTGTCTCACGAACTATAGGAAGAGTTCCGTATCTTAAAGACATCAGCTGGCTGAGACCGCACGGTTCAAACAATGAAGGCATAAGGAAGGCGTCCGCAGCAGCATATATCTTATGAGACATCTCCTCAGAGTAATAGATATTTGCAGACACTCTGTCAGGATATTTCCATGCATAATGTCTGAACATGTTTTCATATCTGTCATCTCCGGTTCCCAGTACCACAAGCTGTACATTCTCCTCACAGATTTGATCCATCATATATTCCACCAAATCAAATCCCTTTTGATCCGTAAGTCTTGAAATAACCGCAAGCATAAACTTATTGTCATCTACAGGCAGTCCAAGCTCTTTTTGCAAAGCTCTCTTATTTTTTTATTTTTTTCTTTTCTGAAGTTCTTGCTGTTATAATTTTTTTATAAATAAGCTTGTCTGTTTTCAGGGTCAAACTCATTATAATCAATACCGTTTACAATACCTCTCAAATCATTTTGTCTGGCTCTTAAAAGCCCGTCCAATCCTTCGCCGTAGAAAGGATTTTGAATTTCATTTGCATATGTCTTTGATACTGTTGTTATAGCATCAGCATATACAAGTCCACCCTTTAAGAGGTTGGCATCCTTAAAAGCCTCCAACTTATCAGGTGTGAAATAATAATCACTTAAGCCTGAAAAATATACTGTATTGTCTTAACATCCCAAGTACCCTGGAATTTAAGATTATGTATTGTAAATACGGACTTTATTCCTCTAAAGAAATCTCCGCCTGCAAATCTGTCCTTCAAATATACGGGAACCAAACCGGTCTGCCAGTCATGACAGTGAATAAGATCCGGTCTGAAGTCTACAAAAGGCAGTGCACATAGAGCGGCCTGTGAGAAGAAAATAAACTTTTCAATATCATAAAGCCAGTCTCCATAAGGCTTTGGACCTCCGAAGTACTCTTCATTATCTATAAAATAAAATGTTACTCCTTCAACTTCCTTCTTTAATACTCCTACATACTTACTTGAGCCGGCATAATCAATATAGAAATCACCTATATATTCCAGAGAGTTTCTTATTTCTTCCTTCATACACATATACTTCGGCAAAATAACTCTGGCATCAAAATATCTCTTATCCAAATACTTCGGTAAAGAGCCGACCACATCCGCCAAACCGCCTGTTTTAATAAACGGTACCGCTTCCGATGCAACAAATAATATCTTCTTCATAGGTGTTCCCTCCTTATTTCCTTGAGTCCGCTTCCTGTATCATTTCCCTTGCGGTTTTAAGTACAACTTCAGTCAAATTATTTCCGCCGATCAATCTGGCTATCTCTTTTATTTTACCATCCTTATCCAGTAAATCAATATTCGTTTGTGTAGACTTTCCGTCTGTAGACTTTGATATAAATAAATTTTGATCCGCCATTACAGCTATCTGCGGCAAATGTGAAATACAAAGTACCTGATGGGTTTTTGATATATGGCTAAGTTTTTCACCGACCTTTACAGCCGTGTTTCCGCTTATTCCCGTATCTATCTCATCAAATATCAAAGTCTGTATATCATCATTATTTGCAAAAACAGTCTTTAACGCCAGCATTATTCTGGACAGCTCACCGCCGCTTGCAACCATATGTAAAGGTTTTTAGAGGTTGCCCCGGATTTGTACTTATCAAAAATTCCACCGCATCAAATCCGTCTCTTGAAATCTTCTCTCTCTTTGTAAATTTGATTTCAAATTCCACTCCGAGGAAGTTTAAATCCTCAAGTTCTTCCTTTATTTTTTTGGCCAATATAACTGCCACATCTTTTCTTATTTCGCTGATTTTGGTACAGTCTTTTTATAATACTCTCTTCAAGTTTTATCGCATTTTCCTTCAGTACAAGTACTTCATCCTCAAAGTCTTTTTAAAAATTCAAGTCTCTTTTCTTTTTTTCTTTTAAGAGCTCTTTGATTTTATTATAATCACTTGAATACTTTGATTTTTATATGTCTTATTGTATCCAGTCTCTCTATAACCCTGTCATGTTCTTCCTCGTCATATTCAAGATTATCGAGATATCTGCTTGTATAATGCATTGTTTCGGCTATCAAATCTTCAATTGTATTTAAATTTGACAATACAATGTCCAGACTGTCGTCCAATACTGCAATCTCTGAAACCGACTTGATATTGCTTCCTATATCTTCGTTTTCAAGCTCTTCAAGCAAATCTGAAAGCACATCATTTATCTTTGATATACTCTTTCCCTTTTTAAATACCTGCTCAAGTTCCTCTTCTTCATTAGGCTTTATATTTGCTTTTTATTTCGGAGATTTCAAAAATCAAGTATATCGATTTCTCTTTTCCTGAGCCTTTCATCTATTCCTTCCTGAATTCTTTGATTTATCTTTTTAACTCACCGTAATTTTTTTGATAAATTCTTCTTTATCTCCATAAGCTTTTTCAGGACAAAAAAAGAATCCAACAGTATCAGATTGTTACCTGCACTTAGAAGTGATTGATGTTCATGCTGTCCGTGAATATCAATCAATGTGTCTGTAATCTCTCTTAACTTGGCAAGAGTTACGCTTTCATCATTGATTCTGCACACACTTCTTGTGGAGCTTATTTTTCTGGTTATTATGAGTAAATCGTCTTCAAAAAGATATATCCAATGTTTTCAGTTTTTTTCTTTTCGCTTCTCATCCAATGTGAAAATAAGTTCTACAATACCCTCATTTTCACCTGTTCTTATAATATCCTTACTCGTCTTTGCACCCAAGGCAAGATTTATTGAATCTATCAAAATAGATTTTCCCGCACCTGTCTCACCGCTAAGTACACTAAGTCCCTCTTTAAAGTAAATATCCGCTTTTTTTATTAATGCAAGATTTTTTTATATGTAATTCTATCAGCATAATTCTCCTTTTTAGATACTACCCTGATACATCGTTATACTTATTCATTCTTATAAACAAGTTTTCTTATTCTTTCCATGACAACCACTGTATCATCTACACTTCTTATGGCGGCCATAATTGTATCATCACCCGCAATACAACCTACTATCTCACTCATCTGCATGGAGTCAAGAGCCGCCGCAGCCGCCATGGCCATACCCGACACGGTCTTTACTACAAGAATATTTTTGTGCCATATCCATTGATACAAAGGCTTCTCCAAGTATTCTTACATATTTTTCAGAGATCCCGTCCTGCTTAGGCATTAGAGAATATTTTTGCTTTCCGTTAGCCGTTACCACTTTTGAAAGCTTTAAATCTCTGATATCTCTTGAAACTGTAGCCTGAGTTACTACAAAGCCGCCCTCTTCCAGCTTTTGTGCAAGTTCCTCCTGTGTCTCGATATCATACGAGTTAATGAGTTCCACAATCTTTGAATGTCTTTTTGTTTTCATATCAAATCCTATTCATCTTATTTCTGATGTTATCCAGAAAACTCCCCTTCTTTAATTTTATCAGTCCGGCATATATTTCCGACTCTCTTAATTCAATCACGTCCTTATTTTCCAGGATCACACTCTCATCGCCGTCCACTACAAGTTCTCTGTTGGACTTTAAATTGTCATTAAATGAAACACGTATTACTTTTGAGGATGAAAGTACTATGCTTCTTTGACTTAGGGCATGAGGACAAATTGCCGTTATCAGCATCATCTTGGAGCTCGGCTCTATGATAGGTCCTCCCGCACTCAAATTATATGCGGTTGAGCCTGTAGGCGTTGCTACAATTATACCATCAGATGAATATTCATTCAAGAAATCCCCGTCAATATAAACATTACATCTTATAGTTTTTTTAATCTTTCAAGCCTGGTGATAACAGCTTCATTAAGAGCATTCAAAGTACATATTTCTTTTCCGTCTCTTATAACGGTGGCGGATATCATCATTCTTTTTTCTATGAAATATTCATCATTGATGAGTATATCCACCATATTCTTGATATCACCCGCTTTATTGATACTTGTAAGATAACCCATATGTCCCATATTTATTCCTATTATAGGTATCCCCAGATGTGATATATCTCTTGCAGCCCTTATAAGAGTACCGTCACCACCCAGAGTAATAACACAGTCAACTTTCGGGAAGTCTTTTGTATCAATATAGCCATAGGATTTATAGCATACTCCGCCCTTTGACTTTATTTCATTTTCCAGATTGGACAGTGCTCTTTTTATTCCGTCCTTCTCACTGTTTCCAACAAGAAAAAAACTTTTCATGCTTCCTCCACGTTCTCTTATAAGATCTCATGAGCGGTATTTACTACCGCCTCTATATCTATATTACTCTCTTCTTTTTTATTCTTTACGAGATGATACAGGTACTCAATATTTCCCTCAGGACCCTTTACAGGTGAAAATTCAAGTTCTTCCACAGAAAAATTATTTTCTCTTGCATACTGAAAACAATTTTCTATGACTTCTATATGTGTGGACTTTTCTCTGACCACACCTTTTTTTACCTACCTTTTCTCTTCCTGCCTCAAACTGCGGCTTTATAAGTGCAACAATCTCACCGTTTTTCTTTCAAAAGATTGTAAGCTGCCGGTAAAACTTTTGACAATGAGATAAAAGATACATCTATACTTGCAAAATCTATCTCCTCACCTATATCCTCAGGTCTTACATATCTTATATTCGTCTTTTCCATGACTACTACTCTTTCGTCATTTCTAAGTTTCCATGCAAGCTGTCCATGTCCTACATCTACGGCATATACTTTTGTTGCGCCGTTTTGAAGCATGCAGTCGGTAAAGCCTCCGCTTGATGCTCCTATGTCCATACAGACTTTATTTTCCACACTTACATCAAAGCACTCCATAGCCTTTTCAAGTTTCAGTCCGCCGCGGCTCACATATTTTAATGTACTGCCTCGCACTTCAATATTTACTTCCTCGGCAAATGTCTGTCCGGCTTTATCTTCCTTTTGTCCGTCAACATATACAATGCCCGACATTATTATGGCCTTTGCTTTTTCTCTGCTTTCGGCAAGACCACGCTTTACCAAAAGTATATCCAATCTATCTTTCATTTTTCATCATCTCATATTTGTCTAAAACTTTTTTCAGTATGGAATCTGAATCTATCTCAAGTTTTTCTCTTAAAAGACTCACATCTCCATGCTCCACATATCCGTCAGGCAGTGCAATATTTAAAACTTCCACCTCTTTGTGATTCTCATGAATATATGCTTTCACTTTTTCACCCATTGAACCGTTTATCACATTCTCTTCCATGGTCACAATAAGCTTATGTTTTTCACATAATTTATCCACCAAATCAAAATCTATTGGCTTAAAGAATCTGGCATTTGCAATGGATACATTCAAATCATTTGCCTTCAGCTTTTCCCTGAGATTTTTTGCAGTACTTACCATGCTTCCTATTGCAAGCAAGGCTATATCGCTTTCTTCAAAAAGCATCTCACCCTTTCCAAACTCTATAGGTGTTTCAAACTCATTTAAACTGTCATATGCGATACCTCTCGGGTACCTTATAGCAACAGGTCCGTCATAATTTATCGCAAACTCAAGACATGATTCCAGCTCTTTGGCATTCTTGGGTGCAAGTAAAGTCATATTCGGAATACAGCTAAGGAATGACACATCAAATATTCCCTGATGTGTTTCTCCGTCAGCGCCTACAAGTCCCGCTCTGTCGATTGCAAATACCACATGAAGATTTTGTAAGCAAACATCATGCACTATCTGATCAAATCCTCTTTGCAAAAATGAGGAATATACACAAACAACAGGTGTAAGTCCTGATGCCGCAAGTCCTGCCGCAGATGTTATGGCATGCTGCTCAGCGATACCCACATCAATAAATCTTTTCGGAAATTTATTTTTAAAATCCAAAAGCCCACAGCCTTCCGGCATTGCGGCGGTTATTGCAACAATATCCTTATTCTCACTTGCAAGCTCCACTATTTTTTTGGAAAAAACATCCGTATATGTTGGTTTTTTGCTTCCGGACTTTGCATTACCGCTTGCAATATCAAATGCACCTATTCCGTGGAAATTTTCAGGATGATTTTCCGCCGGTGAATATCCCTTTCCCTTTTTGGTAAGTACATGTACAAGTACAGGTCCTTCCACCTTTTTTGCCTCTTCAAAGACTTTTAAAAGTGCGGTAATATTATGTCCGTCTACAGGTCCCAGATAAGTAACACCCATATTTTCAAACAACATTCCCGGTATCAATATCTGCTTTATGCCGTTTTTTGTTTGTCTAAGGCTGTCTATCATAGGCTTTCCGATATATGGCAAACGTTCCAGTGAATTTACAACTCTCTTTTTTAGATTATTGTATCCGTCACCGGTTCTGATATTGTTGAGATAATCGTTCATACCTCCGACATTTTTTGAAATGGACATCTCATTGTCATTTAAGACCATAATAAAGTTTTTCTTTATCTGAGCCGCATTATTTAGAGCTTCATAAGCCATACCGCCTGTAAGAGCACCGTCTCCTATTACAGATATAACTCTGTAGTTTTCTCCCTTTATATCTCTTCCGAATGCCATTCCAAGTCCCGCAGACAGGCTTGTTGAAGAATGTCCGGTATTAAAGACATCAAATTTTGACTCACTGGTCTTTGGAAATCCTGCCATTCCTCCGAATTTTCTCAGATTATCAAAGGCATTTTTTCTTCCGCTGAGTATTTTATGAGTATAAGACTGATGTCCTACATCCCATATTATCTTGTCTTTAGGGCAAATCAAATGCAATATGCATAGCCATGGTGAGCTCCACAACTCCAAGATTGCTTGCCAAATGTCCGCCTGTTATACTTATTTTTTTCAATAAGAAAATCTCTTATCTCTCTTGCTAATATATCTAATTCTTTTTTTCTTTAATTTCTTTATATCACTTGGCTTTTCAATATTTTCAAGTATCATATTTCTTCTTATGAAGTTCTATTTACCATCATATCAATGATTTCAAAAATAGAGTTCATATTTCCCCTTACTTCTTTCAAGCATTTCTTAGCATCAGCACTAAGTGATTCAACTCTTCTTAAGCTTTCATCAATACCGACTATATTTACATATGTTGTCTTTTCATTTTTTTCATCAGAATGTGTAGGTTTTCCAAGCTCCTTTTCATCAGCCACTATATCAAGATAATCATCTCTTATCTGGAATGCTTCACCTATATAGCTTCCGGCTTTTTCAAGCATTTTGATTTCTTCATCATTTGCTCCTGCAAGTATACCGCCGATAACAAAGGATGCCTGTAATAATGCTCCGGTCTTTAATGAGTAAGTATATCTCATCACATCTTCACTCATCTTTTTACCACAATACTCCACATCCACACATTGTCCGCCTATCATGCCGAAACCTCCGGTGGCTCTTGCCAATGTATACAATGCTTTTGACATTCTTTTTAAAATAATAATATCTTCAACATCCTGCATTTTCTCTGATATGATTTCAAACGCCTGTACACAGAGCATATCTCCTGCAAGTATTGCCATATCCTCGCCATGGCTTACCCATGTAGTAGGCTTACCTCTTCTCAGTTTGTCATTGTCCATTGCCGGAAGGTCATCATGAATCAATGAAAATGTATGTATCATCTCTATTGCAGCCAAGAAAGGTGCAATCACTCCTTCATCATATTCCGCCCCCGCAACAGCCTTATAAGTCTCAAACATTATAAGAGGTCTAAGTCTCTTACCTCCGTTTTTGATTGCTTCATTTGAGGCCGTGATTACCTTTTTATTTAAATCATCTTCGCTGAAAAAAAATGACTCTATTATATCTTCTATTTTCTTTAAATTGTCCTTATTCATCTTTTGTATCCCCCGACAGTATCTCCATCTGTCTCTCTACATGAGCTATTCCCTCACTTGCCTGTTTTACCAGCTTTATACCCTCTTCATAAAGTACAAATGCCTCTTCAAGTGTAGTCTGCGGTTCTTCAAGTTTTGCTATTACATTTTCTATGTTTACCAGATTTTCCTCTATACCAAGCTTTTTTTTCTTCTTTTTTCGGCATATTTCTCCCTCTATTATAAGACCTTTGCTCTTACCTTGCCATCGGAAAAAAATATATTTAATTCATCTTCAGGCTTTACGCTTTCGGCACTTAAAACTTTATTGTTTTTATTATCACTTATATATGCATAACCGCCCTGACAATCTTTTAAGAGGTGATACCGTATCAAGCCTCTTACTTAAGTTTGCCAGTTCTATCTTTTTATTTTCCAAATTGTTTTTAAAAGTATTTTGTAATATCTTTGCAAAGTTTTCCAGTCTTTGCTTTTGTTCTCTTATACGTATCTGCGGACTCAGAGTATTCAGCTTTATAAGAAGCATGTCCAAATCTCTTTTTGCATAATCTATCTTTCTTTCAACTTGCTCTGTAAGCTTTCTATTATAGACGTCCAATGTATACATATAGTCGTTATAGATAAAGTTTGCAATCTCCGCCGCCGCACTTGGTGTAGGAGCTCTCAAATCCGCCACAAAGTCTGCTATTGTAAAATCGGTTTCATGTCCCACGGCACTTATTATAGGTGTTTTGGCATTAAAAATGGTCTTTGCAAGTTCTTCATCATTAAAACAATAAAGATCTTCTATAGATCCTCCGCCTCTTCCAACTATCAAAACATCCAGATTCATTTTATCAAGTTTTTTTATAGCGGAAATGATGCTTTTCGGTGCCGCATCACCCTGTACAAGGCATGGTGCCAAAACTATTCTGACATAGGGATTTCTTCTGTAACTTACATTTTGTATATCATTTATTACGGCTCCGGTCTGAGCTGTTGCCACACCTATGCTCTGTACAAACCTCGGTATTTCTTTCTTATAGCTTTGATCGAACATACCCATATCTTCAAGCTTTTCATTAAGCTCCAGATATTTTTCATACAAATCACCTTTGCCGGCTTCCTCTATCTTATTTGCATAGAGCTGATACCTGCCCTCTTTTTCATAGCAGGATATAGTACCTGTAACGACTACTTTTTGCCCTCTTTTCATATCAAAAGAGAGACCTCCTCTCTGACCGGCAAACATAACCGCAGATAAGGTCCCTCCTTCATCCTTTATGGTAAAATATATATGATTAGAGTTTGCATATGTACAATTGCTTACTTCTCCCTCTACCGATATCTTATTTAGTACAAAGTCCTGCATAAACATATTTTTTTATATGCATTCACTTTTGATACAGAATAAACCATATATCCTCCAGGTATTTATTACTCTACTTTAACCTTTGACAATATAGCATTTACAAATGAATAAGACTCATCTCTACCGAATGTCTTTTGCAAGCTCTACCGCCTCATTTATCGCCACACTTACAGGTATATCGCTGTCGTATTTCATTTCAGCTATAGCAAGTCTTAGAATATTTCTTTCAACTCGTCCCTATTCTCTCAAGCTTCCAGCCTTGTGACAAATCGCTTATTATTTGGTCAATCTCAGTACGTCTTTCAATTACAAGCATTGCCTTTGACTTTATATATTCTATATCCCCATCACTGTAATTTGCATCATGAATAAGTGTATCTTCTTCATCTTCTAAAGACGGTGATTCAAAAATAATTATCTATTTGGATCTCCATCTCTTCTTCCGGATAAAAATCTAAAACAAATAATATTTTTAAAAACAATGTTCTCTTAGCAAATGCCTTGTCATATGATCCTCCATATTGTCTACATTAATCATATAATTATAGCTTATAGCAAGGTTAAAAAGCAAATTAATTTATATTGATATTTACCTTATCAGATATTAAATATATAATAGGCACATTAAATATTTTTAAGGAGTGTGTATGCCAAGGGAATTAAATTTTTACTCTATGATAATTCGCATTATACTGTCTGTATTGATTGGCGGAATATTGGGCTTTGATCGTGAAAGAAAAAACAGGCCGGCAGGCTTTAGAACATATATATTGGTTTGCCTTGGTTCAACCCTTGTTATGATGACAAATCAATATGTATTCCAAGTGTTTAAAAACGGTGATCCTGTAAGACTCGGTGCTCAAGTTGTAAGCGGTGTAGGTTTTTTGGGTGCCGGAACAATAATACTTACCGGTCGTAATCAAGTCAAAGGTATTACCACAGCTGCAGGTATATGGGCCGCCGCCTGCTGCGGTCTGACTATAGGAATAGGGTTTTATGAAGGCGCTATAGCAGGCGGAGTGGCTATTTTTATTGTAATGGCATTACTTCAAAATCTGGACGGATTTTTAAGAAAAGACTCAACCTCTGTCGAATTATATATAGAATACGACAGAAAAATACCTTTAAGTATTTTCTTAAGCAATGTCAGGCAAAACGACTTGGATATAGTCGAGCTTGAATTAACCAAAAATAATTTGATACCCGATACCTGCGGTGCGGCTACAATTACAATACAGGGTAAGCAAAAGAACAGCCGCGATATTATATTAAGTCTTGTAAAAAAATACTCAGGGAATTATTTTTTTCATGGAATTATATTAAAATATATGTTGAAATGCTATTTTTCAAATAGCTATAATACCCTAAGTAAATGTTTTAGAGTTTGGAGGAATATGAAGAGGATTATACCGTTCTTATTACTATCATTAGGTATAGGTAGTAGTTTTTTAATAACAGGCTGTGAAAATAAGTCTTCCGTTGAAGAAGGCAGCCTTACAGCTGTAGACAATTCGGTTAAGACAGGTGTCGTAAGAGAATTAATCAGTTCTACAGATATCGGAGATGTTTATAACAGTATCGGTGTCGACTATGAAAATGAATATGATGTGGATTCCATTGAAAAAAAGATGACAGGCCTTGCAATGGCAAATGCCGGTACGGATTCCGCCGACGGATTGGCTAAGCATCTTATTGTTGCTCCCACAGAGATGGATATGGAATTATTGTTTGACGTTGATACAAGTGCAATATTTTTAGAAGGCGGTATTTATACCAATGTAAGCCAATTTGCCGTATGGAGTTCTGAGAATCCCGATATTGCAGATGTTTATCAAGGTGAAGTACATGCTAAGAAAGTCGGTGAGACAAATATCAATGTTACATACAGAGATATCACTAAATCAATTCATGTTAATGTCGTTGAGAAAACAAATTGGGAAGAAAAAGACGGTTATTGGTATTATTATGATGCCAACGGCAAAAAAACCACAGGTTGGAAGGTAATAGACGGAAACTGGTATTATTTAAGCAATAACGGTTCAATGCTTACCGGTTGGCAGAAGATAAAAGACGCTTACTATTATTTCCACTCAAACGGCACTATGGCACAAGGTGAGTGGGCTCAAAACCCTGATAACAATCAGTGGTATTATTTCAATTACAACGGTAAGATGGCTATGCGTAAGTGGATAAAAGACGGCAACAATACCTACTATGTACATTCAAACGGTACCATGGCTACCAATGAATGGGTACCTAAGGATGACGGAAGCTGGTGCTATATGCTTCTTGACGGCAAGATGGCCAGAGATCGCTCCATTGATATAAAGGGTGTAAGCTATCAATTTGATAAAGAAGGCAAATGCCTAAACCCTGAGGGAAACTAAACACATATTTAATTTATAACAGCTTTTATTTTACAATCCGTTTTTAATATATGTTTCGGATTATTAAATTTAAAAAGCTGTTATTTGATTCTAAATGTAATTTCTCAAATGTTCCTATAAAGTCTTCCTATCGGTAATCCCATTACATTGTAATAATCCCCTTATATTCCGACTATATATCTTGAAAAATACCCTTGTATTGCATAGGCACCTGCCTTATCATAAGGTTCTTTTTTTATCTAAATAATCTTCTATTTCTCCCTATGAAAGTTTGGCTACAAATAGAAAAATTAGAAAAAGTGGCTGTAAAAATAGAAGCTTGAAACTCTTTTTCATGAGTTGTTGCCTAAAGAGAGCTTTCTATTTTTACAGCATCTATAGCTTTATTTTCGTTGTATTGAACTATTTTCTCTTTGGATTTTTCGGGTACCATCCTTTTTCCACTCTTTTTTCCTGCTCATATAATTCATGGATACTCCAAAAGCAGGAAATGCCAAAGATGGCCAAACTTCCGGAGAGGAAAAGAGAAGGGAGAAAAATGCTGGCTATACAAGCGGATAGACCTATTAAGAAAAAAAGCCAGGCTATTTTTTTACTAAAGTAATACTCCGCATACACCACTATGGGATGAAATATCCCTATGCAGAGAAAGCAAACCAATCCTAAGAGTAAACCTTGAAAAGCTCATAGTTTAAAATACTCCCTAAGCTCTCGAAGCAGAGTGTTAAGATCCACCTCTGCCCGTTCACTCATCATCTTTACCGTGGCTTTCGGCAACATAATACGAGCAAGAGGAGTGTTTAAGGCCTTAAAGCGATCGCTTAATCGGAAAAGGAGAGTCTTTACATTGGGATCTGCTTCCAAAATATCTTTTAACAGAGTGTCTTCGGTGATTTCTGTCAGCTTGCCGGCTGTCAAAGACTCTGTACTTTCTCTATTTTCTTCGTCTCCCAAAGTCCCTGCGTTTTCTTTATTGCCTACATCTTCAGAAGTCTCTGAGTCTTCTCTCTTGTCTTCGTCTTCAGCAGTCTCTTTGCCTTCTCCCTTTTCCTGCTGCTCCCAGGTCAGAAGAGTTTGAGAGCCCTGTAGGGAACGGATATGGGTGCAGTCCTGCATCATTTCCAGCACACCGCGGAACTTTCCCTTTTCATCTCGAACCGCATAGTAAACGATGTAAATAAAGAGGTCCGGCTTGTTGATCCAAAACTCCGCCTTATCCTGTTCTCCGGAACGGAACTTCTTAATGATTTCCTCAACGATATGTACCGAAGCCTTTGGATGACAGTTTTTCACATCTCTTCCGATGACATTTTTACTTCTGGGGAAAACTCTGTGCTTGGTGTCGGTGTAGAAGCAAACCAGTTCATTTTCATCTACATAGGAAAGATCCACAGGCATATGCTGATAAATCAGATTAATCTGTTCCAAGGTAAGTTGACCGGTAGTAACATTCAACTTTTCTTCTTTATTGTTAAAGCCGTATTTTCCCAGAAGACCGGCAAGCTCTTCCGCAAAACCGGGAGCGGAAGAAAGTCCGGATAGGGGAGCACCGGCTGTAGAAGCTGAGGCAGAAGATGAAGCCGAAGCTGAATTGCCGGACTTATCTGCCTGCACGCTAATATAGGCAAAACCGATTTCCCGGTCTCCCTCAGCCATATAACGGAACTCTTCTTCATTGATCATTTCCAAGGAGGTAGGGTAGAGGATATTTTCTTCCTTGTCCATCAAATCCCGAACATCAGCCACAAGTTCTGCCTGCTTTCCGATAAATTCCTCTTCCTTATCCTCTAAAAGAAGATTGTAGCACTCTGAAATCTCATCCCGGATAAAGTCATCCAAAGTCCACATGGTGGTGGTAGGGCGGGTAAAGCCTTTCTTTTCCAAAACCGGGTATAATTGGTTTTGCTTTCTGGACAAATGAATCTTGAATTTCAACAAGTCTTCATAAAGCTCCAGCCATTGGTTTTTAATGAGAGGGTACTGTACCAAATCCTCAACGGAAAGCAGTAGTTCCTTCATTTTGGCATTTTCCCTACGGTAACAGGAGATGGGATGATTTTCCGGAAGCTCTTGATCCTTTGTGACTAAAACATCCTGGAAGACCTCCAGCATAGCTTGAATATCTTCCTTAATGCACTCATCTTCGGTTTCTTCCACCATTTCCTGCTCAATAATGGCGATTTCATAGGGGGCAAGGTGCTGTACTCTATCTTTAAGGGCTTTTCTTGCTTCTTCCAAAGAAATCTTTCCCTCATCATAGGCGGATTTTATTTCATGGACAATTTCTAACTTCTTGCCATCAATATTTTGAAAATTCTCTCTCATAGTTTTTCTCCTTCAGGGGATATTCCTATCTGCTATCCAATTAGATTAGAAAGGAAAAATATAGTATTGCATAGTTGGTTAGAATAATCTAACTTATAATATTATAGCAAAAAAAGAAAGAAAAACAATGAAATTTCCAATCCTAAATGTAATTTCTTAAATGTTCTCTATAAAGTCTTCCTATCGGTAGTCCCATTACATTGTAATAATCACCTTCTATTCCGACTATATACCTTGAAAAATATCCCTGTATTGCATAGGCACCCGCTTTATCATAGGGTTCTTTTTTATCTAAATAATCTTCTATTTCTCCCTCTGAAAGTTTGGCTACTTCCACCGGAGTATCATCTACAAAACTCTCATAGCTTTTCTTAATAGAATTATAAACACATACCGCCGTATATACTCTATGCTTTCTGCCGGAAATGGCTTCAATCATCTGTTTTGCATCTTCTCTTGATTTCGGTTTCCCAAGTATTTTCCCTTCAAATGCAACTATGGTGTCTGCAGCTATTACAATAAAATCATCTTCCTTATATTTTAGTATCGCCTGCTCTACAATATCCTCCGCCTTTTGGCAGGCCTGCTTTTCACAAGCCTCCCTCGGGTCTTTACTGTCTATCTCTGTTTCCTTATCCGAAACCATTATCTCAAAAATCAAGTCCGATCTGACTTAATAATTCCCTTTCTTCTGGGTGATGCCGAAGCAAGAATTATTTTTTTATATCTTTCATTTATATTTTTTTATCTCCTTACCAATTTGTTTTTAAAAAAGTATTATTGTTTTTATATTTTTAATATACTAATTGAATAACTATTCTTGATAAAGCTATTATATAATAATATTAACTAAATGATACAGGTAATTTTTTTACATGTGTTTTTTTGTATGTTATTACGCATTGAAAAAGCATTATTTTTTTATGATAATATAGAAAAAAATCAATATTATTTTTTTATCAGATTGCTATTTTGCTTAATATTTATAAAATTTAATTTAAATAATATTGATATTTTAATATTTTTATAAAGGAGGATGAGTTAATTATGTTCGAACAAATCAAATTACCTTATGCATTTGATGCATTAGAACCACATTTTGATACCCTTACTATGGAAACTCACTATTTAAAAGCACCATGCTGCTTACACCAAAAAAACTTTAATACTTTGACTAAAGAAGCCGGTATTGATAATAAACCGGTGGAGGTTATTCTTGCTCACTGGAAGAATAAATCAGAAGGTAAATCTGATGCACAAGGTATACGCAATAATGGTGGTGGGTATTTTAACCACAACTTGTTTTTCGGACAATTTTCCGATACTCCGACTCATGAACCAACAGGAGAATTTGCAAAATAAAATCAATACGGCTTTTGGCAGTTTAGACTCTCTTAAAGAAAGTTTGACTAAACTTGCAACAGGTCAGTTTGGTTCCGGCTGGGCATGGCTAAGTACTGATATATCCGGTAATTTAAGTGTTTCTTCAAGTCCTAATCAAGACAATCCTATTCTTGAAAGTGAAGGTAAGATTTACCCTATTCTTGCCATAGATGTATGGGAACATGCCTATTATTTAAAGTATAAAAAATTTAAGGGCTGATTATATAAAAGGCTTTCTTTGAAGTACTTGATTGGAACAAAGTTGCCGAAAAATTATGATGTAGCTAAGAATACTCTGGCAAATTTACAAAAATAAAATTTAATTTTATATTGTATCGGGTACTATAACTTGCAATAGTACCCTTTTTATAATAATATATTCTCTTAATTAGCTTATATGATTTTATTATTAATTTAAGCATAAAAGCGTTATTACAGTGTGTATTTTTGTATTTTTTTGACAAATCCACTTTTTTTAGTATATACTATTTTACAGATATATATTTTAGTTTTTTTAATATTTTTTTGAAATATATATTATATATTTTTTTAGAAAAGAGGTGGTTAATTTATGATTTGGTCTATTATTGTAGGCGGATTTATAGGTTTCATTGCAGGTGCACTTACTAAAAAGGTGGTGCAATGGGAATTATTGCTAATATAATTGCAGGTTTATTAGGATCATCTGTAGGGTCAATCACTATTTGGTTACTGGGGACCTACTATGGCAGGAATGGCATTGATTCCATCTATACTTGGTGCCGTAATTGTTATTGCTGTGGTTTCATTTTTATTTGGTAAGAGGTAATAAAGGTTTTTGCATTTAAGAGTACAATTTAATAACAATATTTTTATTCTAAGGGGCTATATTATGACATTTAAAAAAACAATTAAACAAGCTAAAAGATACGACAAAAGAGGGATTAGATAAATTAAAAAAACAATAAAAAAATATAACTGTAATATCATTAGTTTCCTCTGTAATAGTTGCAATCGTTGTTATAGGTGTTTTTTTCCTTTTTTTCTTTTTGATAATGAATAAACATATTTAGGATTTAATACACATTTTTTTAATAAGCTATATAAAACATAATTTAAACAGAAGGGGTATTACTATGGCAAAAAGAAGAAAAAAAGTTGAAGAGAAGGTAAAAGATACTGCAAAAGAAGTTAAAGAGAAGGTTGAAGATAAAGTTGACAAGGCAAAAGATGCCGTAAAGGATGTTAAAGAGAAAGCTGAAGATAAAGTTGACAAGGCAAAAGATGCCGTAAAAGATGTTAAAGAGAAAGCTGAAGATAAAGTTGACAAGGCAAAAGATGCTGCAAAAGATGTTAAGGAAGATATAGAAGATAAAGTAGAGGAAGTGGCTGATGAGGCTGAAAAAGAAAAAGAGGAAATTTCAGAAAAAGTAAAAGAGGTCGCTACAGATGTAAAAAATAAGGTGGAAGAAAAAGTTGAAGAAGCTAAAGAAGCCGTGAAACAAGGTGTAGATAAAATATCTACAGATAGAGATGTAGCTATAATAGCTTTTAGTCTCTTCTGTAATATCTTCATTAGTTGTTGGAGTAGTACTATCATTTTTCTTTACCAGAAAAAATAAACAATCTTTTTCAGTAAAAAAATACGTTATGAAAATGATTGACAAAATGCTTTTAATATTTAAGAACATCAAATAATATAATTATATGAGGAGGTTATTATGTCTTTAGAAGAAAAAAATTGACCAGGCTAAAGGTGCGATAAAAGAGAGTGTAGGTAAGGTAACCGGCGATAAGAAAAATAGAAAAAAGAAGGTGCTGCGGAAAAAGGCCGCTTCAAAAGTTAAAGAGGTTGCCGAGGATGTTAAAGACGCCATAGAAGGAACTGTTGAAGGTGTAAAGAATATCGTTAATAAAGATAAGAAATAATTTTTATATTATTTAAAGAGTATGGCGCGTAGATTTTAAAATTTACGCGCCGTTTTTCATAATATTTTATTTATTATTAGTAAATTGATTTTTCACAGATCATTTATAATTTTATCTCCTTACCAAGTGCAAAGGAATATATAAAAATATCAATTACTCTCTTACCTGTGCTCATTTCAAGTGATTTTTTTATAAAGCATTAGCTGGGTTTTATACCTCTTTATAAGACTTTCTGCATCTCTTACATTATCAGTCTTATAATCCACCAAAAATAATATTATCATCTTTTTCAATATATGCATCTATAATTCCCTGTATAAGTATGGTCTCATCGCTTTCACCCATACCTGCTTCCTTAGCCGAGATTCCCATAATGAATTGATTTTCTCTTTTTAAGCTGTCATTATACTTTATAAAATCAGCTCCAAGTTTACTGTCTAAAAACTTTTACTATATCAAGTGGATTTATAAGTTCTCTGTATACATGATTATTTAAAAGTGATATCTCTTCTCTTACAAAGTCCTCTCTGCTGATGAATTTATCAATATTTTTCATAGTGAATCTTTTGCATCAGCTTATGATATGCATTTCCTCTCTCACTTGCATTTCCGGCATTTATTGTAGACTTTTTATTTTCCTTAACCTCAAACTCTTCACTCTGTGACATTCTCTTTATCTCGGATACCGAAAACTTCGTCTTTAAATCGATATTTTCAGCATATGGATAGCTGTATTCGAGCCTGTTTTTTTAAATCATCATACTCATTTGTACTCGGCTCTTCAAACACCTTATTAAGATCTCTTACCTCTTTTTGAGTTTCCACTTCTTCTTTTAAGAGCATATTATAATCATATGTTTTAATATCAAAATGTACATTGTCACGTCCTAAAAGTATCATATCGAGGTATGAATTACATGTTCTTATATCAAGAAAAACTCGGAGAAACTTTCATTTTATCAAGTTCCTTTCTGGCATCAATGCAGCTTCCTGAAATAATCATCTTTTCCATCGCTCTTGTAAGCGCCACATACAATACTCTCAGCTCCTCACCCATAAGATCTACATTAAGTTTATGTTTTATTACATTCTGCTTTATAGAGCTGTCTTTTATATTATTTTTACTGTCAACATATTGCACTCCCAATCCGAAGTCCGTATCTATAACCATTCCCTGCCTTAAGTCTGTTTTATTGAATTTTTTATGTGCACATGCAAGGAAACACACCGGAAATTCCAGTCCTTTTGACTTATGTATGGTCATTATTCTTACTATATCGTCATTTTCAGAGAGAATACTTGCTTCACCGAAATCATTGTCAAAGTCCTTTAGCTTGGCAATATATCTGATAAAATTATAAAGTCCGCTATATCCCGAGTTACTGAATGTCTTTGCCTTATTTATAAGTAACATCAGATTTGCTCTTCTTACCTGTCCTCCGGGCATTGCCGCTATCAGATTTAAAAAGTCGGTCTCATTATAAATATCCTGCAAGAGTGCCGCAATATTCATATATGCGGACTTTTTCCTGTATTTATTTAAAAATTCCAGCGCATTTTTTATTTTTTCTCTTGTTTCAAGCTCAATATTGCTTTCACTTCCCTCATACAAAATAGCATCCATCATTCTAATCTTTGCCGACTTTTCTATATTCTTTGATTTCCTGTAAGCAGAAACAATATTTGCAAGTTCCAAATCTGTTATTTCCACAAGGTTTGAGTTAAGAAATGCTGTAAGGTCCACATCTGAATAAGGATTGTCGATTGCAGCAAGTATAGCAAGTATTTTTCTTACCTCAAAGGTCTTAAAATATCCCTTATTGTTTTCAGCATATGCAGGAATATTTTCATCATTTAACACCTTCGCAATACTATCACCAATATTGTTGCGGACAAGGATCACAATATCGCTATACCTTAAATCTCTGCCATCACCCACCTTAAGCTCTACCTTAAGTTCCTTAATTCTCTTTGCTATGGCTCTTGCCTCAAGTTCAATTGCATTGGTATCATCCTCAATATCAGAAGTCTGTGTCAGCATTATCTCGCTGATATATTCTTTTCCCTCTTTAAAATCCGCACCGAGATAAAGTGCCGCATCATCATCATACTCAATTCCACCTGTATTTTTCTTTCATAATCTTTTTGAAAAATAACATTGGCACAACTAAGCACATTACTGCGGCTTCTGAAATTTTTACTTAGAATTACCTTCTTTTGTGTTTCATCATCAAAATCAGCCTTCTCAAAGTGTGTAAACCTCTTATACTTGTCCATAAAAAGCCCGGGTGAAGCCTGACGAAAACCGTATATAGACTGCTTTACATCACCTACCATAAATACATTGTTCTTTTCAATGGCCTCCACAATTGCTTCCTGCAAGTAGTTTGAATCCTGATACTCATCAATATATATTTCACTGAATTCTTTTCTGTAACGCTTTTGCAATCTCGGTAGGATTTTTATTCTCATCCAAAAGTATTCCCAGCGCCATATGCTCTATATCCGAAAAAGTCTACAATATTTTTTTGTCCCTCTTCTTTTCATTGAAAAGCGCAATATATTTCTTTGTCAGATCTACAATTGCTCTGATCTTCGGTTTTTCTTTTTCTTCCTCTTCTAAAAGTCTTTTTATCAAAGCAATACTCCTCCGAAAGCTTTTGATATAGCTTTCTTATATGCATCTCTGAGTCCTTTGCCTTTTCCTTTAATTCTTCATTTCCACCCTTTACGGACTTTAATCTGCCGAAGCTTACATTATTCAACTTTTCAGACAGCTCAAATATATCTTTTAGCATTTTTTTATATTACTGATAGTTGATTGCTCTTCCAAGACATTATCAAGATATTGCACGGGACCTTCATCCTCATTACAAATCTCTATTATTTCCTCTATATCAGACAAAATTGAATCAATACTTCTGATTATCTCTTTGAAAAATATACTGCTGCCACTCATCTCCCTTTTTCGTTTAATGAATTCAGCCATTCTTCCGGCCATGGCTTGCTGATTGCAAAGCGATACAGTTTTTCGATAAACTCCGATATGCTTTTATCTCCTTTGGTATTTTGCAAAGGCATCTGAAAGTTCAATAAAGTCTTCACTTCCTAATTCATACTCACTTTCCAAAAGCTCCTCCATCGTGTCAGCTCTTAAAAAGTGATATTTCGCTCTCATCAGCCACACTAAATGCCGGATCTATATCTAATTTATCTATATTTTCCTTTAATATTGAAAGACAAAAAGCTGTCAGTGGTCATTATCTTTGCTGATGAAAGAAGTATTGACTGCTCCTTGAGTCTTTTAAATTCTTTGGAATTATTGTCATGCTTTTCCATTTCCTTTAAAAGAGCATTATAGATTTTCTCCTTCATGGAAGCGGCTGCGGCTCTGGTAAAGGTCATCACCAAAAGAGAGTCCACGTCTATAGGATTTTTACTGTCTGTAATCTTTTTTTATTATTCTCTCGACCAGTACTGCGGTCTTTCCGCTTCCGGCCGCTGCAGATACCAATATACTTCCCTTTTTTATATCTATTGCCGCCTGTTGTGCCTCAGTCCACATTTTTTTCACTCTCCATCTTTTCCCAAATTTCATCATCTTTTATAGGTGTCAAGCTATTGTATGAAAATCCTTCTATTCCCTCATCAAAACCGCATATGGCAGTATATGGGCAGTAATCACATTTTGCTAAACCTCTCCTTAATGAAGGCTTTATACTTATCTCACCGCTTAAAATATTTTCAGCCGTATCCTTCGCCTTTTGTCTTACATACTCCCTAAGGAAATTTATTCTTTTTGTACTTGCTACACTTGCAGATTTTGCAAAGCTTCCGTCCTTTTTGGTGGAAACGGGTATTACATCACTCTCGGTCACAAAACTTCTGTCTAGATTTTTTATTATATCAAGATCCGTATTTACTATTCCGCTCGGTTTAAGCTTATTTAAAACGGCATTCTCATTTTTTGCCTCATCTCTGGTAAGGAAAGGTGTATCTATATGATAGTAGAAAAATGCCGCAGGTAATATCTCTTTACCCGACTTTGAGAGCTGCTCCATTACAGCATCAAGGTATATAACCAGCTGTAATGCTCTTCCATAATAAGGCATATCTGTTTCCCATTTCGTATTTCCGGTCTTGTAATCTATTATCTTAACAAGAGTTTTTCCGTCCGTATCACAGGTATCCACCCTGTCAATCTTTCCTCTCAGATACATTTTTGCACCGTTTTTTAAGTCAATATTCAGGGCTTCAAGATTGTCCTTTTCTCCAAAAACTCTTTCAAAATCAAACGGCTTAAAGTTTCCGGCAGCAAGTTGCTTTGCCAGTACAAGCATTGTAAGCTTTGTCATTCTTACTATCTTTTCAAGCTGAAACTTTGACTTTTTGCTCTCTTCAAAGATATTACTTTTCTCTGATGCCATGCTTTCCTTTACAGCTTCATCCACAAGAGAGTAAAGTTCTGTCTCGTCCATATTTGCAACAGTTTTCTTTCTTGCTTTGGCATATCTGAAGCATCTTTCAAGCATCTCATGTACCAAAGTACCTATATCAGAAGCCTTAAATGAATGTACCTGTCTTTCTTCCACTCCCAAACCGTAACTGATAAAATGCTCAAAAGGACAGCCGTTATAGTTTTCAAGCCTTGTTACACTTACACGAAGCTCCTCACCGAACAATTCCCTTGCGGCACTTTCTCCGATACCCGAGTCACGGTATATGTACATAGCGAAAGTTGTAAGCTTTCTGATAAATTCCTTATCAAAAAATGTAGCTACATACCTTAAAAAGTCCTCGTCAACATTTTTCCTTCGCTCTCAGTTTTCTAAGATTGTCGGTCAAATATTCCTCGGCTTCAAATCTTGAGTATATTTCAGTCTCTTTTTGATTCTTTATTTCAATATTCGGGAAAAATATTCTTTATCATATTTATAAGTATTGACGGCCTGCAACTCTTACCGTCAAAATCCATACCTGTAAGACTTACAAAGAGCTTATTTGAAGGCTTTGTAAGCACCTGATATAAATAAAATCTTCCTGTATACAAATCTTCTCTGACAGTATCTGAAAGATTAAATCCGATAGATTTAAGTTCTCTTTTTTTCCCTGTCATTTATAAGTCCGCCCGCATCCTTTACTGTGGGCAGGGAACCGTCATTTGCTCCACATACAAATAATGCCTTTATACTGCCAAGTCTGGTCCTTTTTAAATCACCTATGACCACTCTGTCAACCCTGTCAGGTATCATACCGAGCTTTATCTCCTCAAAGCCTGTATGCAAAAGATCTGAAAGCTCCTTTTTGGTTATACTCTCACCTTCAAGTATCAGCTCAAGCCTTTCAAAAAGACTCAGTACCTCATCAAGTACACCATCATACTCTCTGGCTCTTTTTATATCATTACAAAGTTCAAGCTCATTTTTTACATTCTCGAGCTTTTCCTCTATTTGAAGCTCACCAAATATTTTTCTGAAGGCATCACATACATCCTTTATACTTATTTTACTCTTACTCGTCGCCCTATAAAGCGGAGAAATCTTTTCAAGCGCCGTATTTTTAAACTCATTTATCTCTTCAAGTTCAGTCTCTGAAAAACTCTTCGGCAAATATGTAAAATCTGTATGCAGTCTTTTATATCCTCTTATCCCTGTTTCCAGCAGATAATTATCAAGTAATGATACCATTCTGTAGTCAAAGTCCAAAAGACCGAGTCTTAAAAACCTGTTGACCGCATCATATGAAAAGTTATCGCTTATCAGAGCAATAAAAGCATTTATAAGTTCAACCAGTTCATTATTGTTTATATCCATCTTTTCATCAAGATAGTATGGGATTTCAAGCTGATGGAATCTGTTGGCAAGAGAGTTCGATACACCCTCCAAATCTCCATATATTATCGCAATATCTCTGTATCTGTAGCCCTCATCCTTTACGAGTTTTAATATCTTATTTGCCACATAATCTATCTCGTCAAGCGGATTCAGCATGTGATTTATCTCGATATCTGAAACCTCTTTTTGCTCTCTTACCGTCATATCTTAAAAAAATGCTCTTCAAAAAAGTAAAGATCCTTTGAATTTTTTTAAACCTATGTACTTCACCTGTATTTAAATTTATATCAGGCAGTCTTTTGATATCACATCTTTTAGCCATATCATTGATTTGAGAAATCATCTTTGTACTTATAAAAAAACAAGTCACTTTCAGATGACTTTATATCGGATTTATGTTCTTTCCCAAAGTTATTGAAAATCTCACTTCTTTTGCAACCTTCATCAGATTTTCAACTATGCGGTTTTTGTATCGGAGTAAATCCCGTATAACCGTCAAATAATATGACGGCGTCTTTTAGCAATTCACTATTTTTCAATATTTTGATTTAGTATATCAAGTACCTGTTCATTGGTAAAATATTTCCTGCTATATATTCTCCAAAACCCTTTTTCAGCTTGTAAATATCTTCAAGTTTTTATTTTTAATAAGGAGTTTACTTCATTATTTTTCCTGCTGCTCTTTTATAAATTCATCGCTGATATCATATTGCATAAACTCAGATATAAGAGATTTGATATTGTCTATAAAACCTGCTTTTTGAAACTGCTTCTTCCACGCCTTTAACTCTACCTGATTTGCTATCTTTCTAAGTATAAGTGCCTTATCAAGCTCATCAAGAAGCTTAGGATTTTCTATATCCAGTTCTTCAAAAAAATTCTGTATGCAAGTCTGTTAAAGCTTAGTACATCTATATTATTGCTTGCATGATTTGGATGCATCTGCACTATATCTTTTTGAGTCTGCATAGTGAACTGCTCAGGTACAATAATAAAATATCTTTTTTCCCATGTTCTTTATAGACTCATTTATAATATCGCTAAAAGCTCTATAGGTTTTTCCGGCACCCGATGCTCCAAAATAAAATCTGTATCCCATATTTCTCCTAAAAATGGCAGCTTCCATAGGAAACTGCCATCCATTGTTATGTATGAGGTAAACCCTCAGTCAATACCACATTATTGCAACTTCTTTGCAATCTCATGTATAAATTCTTCACTGTTTAAAACTTGTATATTCTCTAAGCTTGAAATCGCACCGAGATCACCCGTCATCTTACCTGACTCTATGGTGTCAAGAGTTGCCTTTTCAAGTCTGTTTGCAAAATCCACCAAATCAGGAAGATTATCAAGCTCTCCCCTCTTTCTTAGCGCACCGCTCCAAGCAAAGATAGTAGCCACCGAATTTGATGATGTACTCTCACCCTTCAAATATTTATAATAATGTCTTTGAACCGTACCATGTGCCGCCTCATACTCATAACATCCGTCAGGTGAAACAAGTACCGAGGTCATCATTGCAAGAGATCCGAATGCGGATGATAGCATATCGCTCATTACATCTCCGTCATAGTTTTTGCAAGCCCAGATAAATCCACCCTCGGATTTCATAACTCTGGCAACCGCATCATCTATAAGAGTGTAGAAGTATGTGATATTCGCCTCTTCAAATTTCTGCTTATATTCCTTTTCATATATCTCCTCAAAGATATCCTTAAAGGTATGATCATACTGCTTTGATATGGTATCCTTTGTAGCAAACCAAAGATCCTCTTTTTGACTCAAAGCATATTCAAAACAGGCTCTTGCAAAGCTTTCAATAGAAGCATCCAGATTGTGAACTCCCTGTGCAATACCGGCAGCTTTAAATTCATGTACAAGACTTCTCTTTTCATTGCCTTTGCTGTCTGTATATACCAGCTCCACCTTGCCCGGTCCGTCTATAATCATCTCCGTATTTTTGTATACATCACCATAGGCATGACGTGCAATGGTAATCGGCTTTTTCCATGTTCTGACATTAGGCTCAATACCCTTTACCAATATAGGCTTTCTAAATACCGTTCCGTCCAAGATTGCTCTGATAGTACCGTTTGGAGATTTCCACATCTCCCTTAAATCATATTCCTTAACTCTGGCGGCATTCGGAGTGATGGTGGCACATTTTACAGCCACTCCAAGCCTTTTTGTAGCATTGGCCGACTCCACAGTTACCTTATCATCCGTTTCGTCTCTGTGCTTTAATCCCAAATCATAATATTCACTCTTTAAATCTACAAATGGAAGAATAAGCTCGTCCTTAATCATCTTCCACAGAATCCTTGTCATCTCGTCTCCATCCATCTCAACAAGTGGAGTAATCATCTGTATCTTTGCCATATTTACCTCTAAATCTATAAAGTTTTATTTTTTAGGTACTATCTCTATCCAATATCCGTCCGGATCGCTTATAAAATATATTCCCATGCCCGGATTCTCATAGCATATTACACCAAGCTTTTCATGTAATGCATGAGCCGCTTCCATATCCTCTGTTTCAAGTGCAAGATGGTACTCAAGCTCTCCCAAATTATATGGCTCTATTCTGTCTCTCAAATAAGTAAGCTCAAGCTGAAATCCTGTTTCCTTATCTCCAAGATAAACCAAAGTAAATGATCCGTCAGCTGCATCCTTTCTTCTTACAGGCTCAAGACCAAGTGCCTCCTTATAAAACTTTAAACTTCTCTCTAGATCAAGTACATTAAAATTAAAATGTGCAAATGAAAAATTCATCTTTTATCCCTTTCATTAGAATATACACCCTGTATATTCTACAGGGTGTAATTTTTTTAACCTTTTATAACTTCTTTTCCACCCATATAAGGTCTGAGTGCTACCGGTATTCTTATGCTTCCGTCTTCATTGAGATTGTTCTCAAGGAATGCAATAAGCATACGAGGTGGTGCAACCACTGTATTATTGAGTGTATGTGCAAAATATTTATTTCCGTTTTCATCTTTTACTCTGATTCTAAGTCTTCTACTCTGTGCATCTCCAAGATTTGAGCAGCTTCCCACCTCAAAGTACTTCTTCTGTCTTGGTGACCATGCCTCTACGTCACATGATTTCACCTTGAGATCTGCAAGATCTCCCGAACAACACTCAAGTGTTCTTACAGGTACATCAAGAGATCTGAAAAGATCAACAGTATTCTGCCATAATTTCTCATACCACATCTTTGACTCTTCAGGCTTGCAAACAACTATCATTTCCTGCTTCTCAAACTGGTGTATACGATAAACACCTCTCTCCTCAATACCATGTGCTCCCTTTTCCTTTCTGAAACATGGTGAATAAGATGTAAGTGTATATGGCAACTTAGCCTCATCATTTAATGTATCAATAAACTTTCCGATCATAGAGTGCTCACTTGTACCGATAAGATAAAGGTCTTCTCCCTCAATCTTGTACATCATTGCATCCATCTCGGCAAAGCTCATTACACCTGTAACCACTTCGGATCTGATCATGAAAGGAGGTACACAGTATGTAAATCCTCTCTCAATCATAAAATCTCTTGCATAAGATATTACAGCTGAATGGAGTCTTGCAATATCTCCCATAAGATAGTAGAATCCGTTTCCTGCAACCTTTCTTGCGCTGTCAAGATCGATACCGTTAAGTTTTTCCATGATATCTGTATGATAAGGTATTTCAAACTCAGGTACGAAAGGCTCACCGAATTTCTCAATTTCCACGTTCTCACTGTCATCCTTACCTATAGGTACACTCGGATCAATGATATTTGGAATGGTCATCATGATTTTCTTTACTTTTTCTTCAAGCTCAGCCTCAAGCGGCTCCAAACCTGCCAATGTCTCACCGATACTTGCTACAGATGCCTTTACCTGTTCCGCTTCTTCCTTTTTGCCCTGTGCCATCAAAGAACCGATCTCTTTTGAAATCTTGTTTCTCTTTGATCTGAGCTCATCAGCCTCGGCCTTTGTCTTTCTAAGCTTCTCGTCAAGTTCTATAACTTCATCAACCATTGGAAGTTTAAAATCCTGAAATTTGTTTTTTTATATTCTGTCTTACAATATCCGGATTTTTCTCTTAAAAAAATTTAATATCAATCATGGCTTCCCCTTTTTCTCTATATCTAAATATTTAGACGATATCTTTTGATATCTTACATAGAGAAAAGTATACATCAAATGAGCTTTTTATGTCTATTCCAAGTTACTCTCCAAATTGTTTTTAAACTGTCACTGACTTGATATTCATAATTATTAGTACGACCGGCTATTATGCGATTAAACATTTCATTTCCATCCATAAAAGCCTCTTGTCGTGTCAGTTGTGTTTGGAAGCATTGTATAGCTGAGAAAAAAACACTGCTGTAATTAGCTGCGGTAAATTCCTCATCACTTAATTTTTGTTATATAAGAATATTCTATAGGATAGTAAATCGTAGTACTTGGGAATCTTCCGTTTGTATCCGATATATTAGCGGAGAAAACCACATAGTATATATTTGTACCGTTAAACTGGCGCTTATCATCCGAAGTATATTGTAAATACTCTCCCATAAACTGTATATCCGATACCTGTATACTTGACTTGTAATCCTTGGCAATATAGGCATCCAAAGTCACTCTTGCTTCATCCTGCAATGCTTTTCTGTATTCATCGGTCATATCTTCAAGTTTGTGTACATACGACTGCTCCTTGAACTTTTCAAAACCGTCTCCGGCTTCTATGACTGTATTCTTATAGTTGCTGCTATAAAGCTCACTTGGGAACTTAAATCCCTTTGTATCGCTGTTATCTCCGACTCCATAGGATTTGCCGACCAACTCCGGGCCTGTCTTATAGCTTATTTTATCACTAAGCATTAAGGTCCTAAATGCCACAGGATAGTACATCTTAGTAGTCACATATTTATGTTCCACACTTGTAAGTACTCTGCTGTAAATAATGTATAATACATTGTATCCGTCCACATTTGTTTTGAAAAGATAGCCTTCATACTTTAAATCTGAAAGTGTAGTACCCTCACCGTATGCACTGTCTGTATATTCTTTTATAACCTCTGTTGCTTTATCATTTGCTTCTTTTATAAAATCTTCCGGAAACTCACTGTATTTTGTTACATAAGTTTCAAGTCCCGATACTGTGTAACTTTCGCTCATTTTCTCAGGTACTCTTCCATATCTTGTTGCCAAGAAGCTGATCTCATCCTCATTAAGATCAAGACTTATTGTTACAACATCATCGTTTTTCAGGTTATCATGCTTATCAATTTTAAACTTGCCTTTATGTATTATATCGTCACCGCTATAGGTAAACTTAGCTTCTCCCCTAGGTGCAATTCCTGAAAATTCAAGCTTTATATCTTTGAAAGGATCAAATTTTCCAAGTTCATATAATTTGGAAATTTCATATTCTCCATCCTTATATTTCAACTTGTAATTCATATATTTCGCGGTTTCATCATTCACCAACCAGGTATACTTAACCTTTTCACCATTGCTTAGCTTCTCAGACTTATCAAGTTCTACTCCCGATACGGCATCATGAAGTACATGCACAGGCTCAAAGGCATAGGTCAAAACTCCGTACTCTTTCTTACCCTTGCTGCTGAACTTTATTTTTTTGCCATAGTCCTTTTCAAGCTTTTCCCAATCAATATTTATACTTGCTTGGCCATAGCCGTCATATCCACTAGACTCAAAAGTGATATATTTGTTTAAATCAATAACTTTACTTGAATTCATAGCCAAAACAGCTATCAGAATAATAAGAAATGCAGCCATAGCACCTGCTATACCGAAGATAAGATTTTTCGGTAACTTTTTTTGACTGCCGGGGGTACTACCGGTATTAGATGTCTTTGTTCCGGTATCATTTTGATTCTGCTTCATGTTCACGTCCTCCATGGTAACTCCACAACTCTCACAAACCTTTGCTCCGTCGATGTTCATAGAACCACATTTTTTACACTGCATGCCTAACCCTCCCGAAATATTTTATTGTTGCCAATACCTTAACATAAATTGTATTGTTTTTCAATCTATTTTATTGTTATATGACAATAAAATATTTATCTGAATGTGAGTTTCTTCTATATAAAATGTAATTATTGTATTTTTTTCTTAATCATTATTAAGGTTGATTTAATTCGTATTTTTTTGTATACTAGAACATGGAGGTGTATCGAAGTGGTCATAACGAGCCTGACTCGAAATCGTGGTCGCTACTCGGTAGCTCCCTGACCGGAATCCCTTGATTTTATGGAGTTTTTCGGGTATTCTTAACTTAATATTTTTGCTTGTTCTCCCCATCAGTTCTCCCCGTTTTCCGAGGTGCTGATGTTGAGATAAATACGGAGCGGTATCGAAGTGGTCATAACGGGACTGACTCGAAATCAGTTGAACCGCAAGGTTCCGTGGGTTCGAATCCCACCCGCTCCGCCAGAAACCTCGCCAGTAGTCGGTTTTTCCGGCTGCTGGCTTTTTCTTCAATTTTGCGCGAAGCCCAAGCCATTGAGCATTGCATCCGCAGAGGTCAGCTTCGAGCTGTAATCCAGATGTGCGTAGATGTTTGCCGTAGTTGAAAAGTCGCTGTGACCAAGCCATTCCTGAATCTGCTTCATGGGAACACCGTTTGCCAGAAGAAGCGAGGCACAGCTATGCCGGAGATCGTGATACCTGATCTGTCTCATTCCCTTTGCCTTGAGCAGTTTCGGAAAACTCTCTGTGACGTAGTGGGGCTTGATCAGATCGCCAATCTCATTGACACATACATACTCAAGATATTCCTTGATGTAGCTGCGTCCGCACTAGCGGCGGTTTTTCCTGCTGTTCTTCTTTCAGCGTAAGAAGTCTTTCCCGCATGAACGGAACAAGAGGCAGTGTCCTCATACTCGATTTGGTCTTTGTGGTGTCCGACGCAACCAGAACGCGCTTGCCGTCAAGATCACAGGAAGTAACCGTGTGACGGATGGTGATGGTGTTCTGGTCAAAGTCGATGGCATCCCATTTCAGACCGATTGCTTCACTCCGGCGCAGACCGTAGAACGCACCGAACAGAATTGGTAGTTCAAGTTTGCTTCCTTTTGCAGCCTCGAAAAGAGCGTTGACCTCATCGGCATCATAGAAGCTGCCGACGTAGCGGTCTTTTTTCGGACGCTCAACCTTATCCGCCGGGTTTACATCAATCAGGTCAATCTTCGCGGCATACTTGAGTGCCTTGTGAATGTTGGCGTGATAATGAATGACCGAGGACGGGCTGACACGCTCAAGCTCACTCAGGTAAAACTCCTGAATGTCTTTTGCGGTCAGGTTCTTGAGCGTCACTTCCTTTTCGCGGAAGTACGGTGCTACAATCTTTTTAACCGTAGTCGAGTATGAAGCGAATGTCGGGACTGCAACCGAGCTTTTGATGATGTCGAGCCACTTTTTCCATATAGTCCGCGAACAGAATGTCTCCGTTCATGACCTTCGGCTCTTCGGGATTGAAATTACGTCGTGCGTCCATCAGGATTGCTTCGGCGCGTTTTTTGTTTCCCTTCACAGTAAGCCCGGTGGAAATCCACTTGGTCTTTCTTTTTCCGAGAGAATCGGTGTAGTTCAACACGGCGTAGTAATATCCGCTTTTTTCGCGGAGATGTCCTGCTACCATAATTATCCTCCTTCTTTGTAGCAGAGACACCTACCTGATACCGTGCTTCTATTATACCAGAACCGGGTTCGAATTGGAGGACCTCTGCCGAACATTTTTTGTAAACAAATTGAGTCCAAGCATTACGCCGTGACTGCTTCTCCGCAACCGATGCAGAGAAACGTGAAAAGATGAGCCTTCGGAATACGATAGGCTCTGCCGACTTTGAGACAACAGATTTTGCCTTCCCGCAGGATGCGGTAGCCGGTCTTTGTGCTGATGCTGAGTATTTCGCACATCTGCTCAATGCTCATCACATCGGGATAGTCTTTCAGCATGAGCTTGTAGGCATCGCGCTGAGAAATGGTTGATGCGGTATTCACCCGTCTCACCTCCACAAGATTTGTTTTTGCCTTATCAGCAAAAGGATAGGCAGCAGTCCTTTTTGAGTAGACTGCTGCCCATAGTTTTTGATGATAAAGCCCTTTCGGGCGTTTTCATATTGTTTATCCTTCCGGCATATTTGCAGCTCGCGCCCCTGCCGAATAGGGAATGCTGCGGACTACCAATGGTCAATCGGTATCATGGGACTCTCACCCCTCCGAGGATCGCTCCGAGCCGCCCTTTCAGAGAAAAGACGGAAGTATCATTATACCCGGCATCTGCATCGTCGCAAGCAGCCGCACCACACGGCTGTTATAGCTCTCCGGAGGTCGCTCACTCCCTTGCGGGAGGTCCTGGCGTCGGAAGCTGTGTTGCTTCGCAGAAGCGGAAAGATCCGCAGCACTGAACTATTCAGTTTTCAAGGAGCAGTGAAGAGTGATTTGCCTCTCTTCACCATCCCACGGACAAAAAAGCAGCTAATGTAAGGTATATCATCAAAATTTTTTGAAAAAGTATTTTGCTTTCTTCATGATTAGTGTCGCAGCATTGTAAACACTTTGCCGCTGCATATTGTTAGCAGCAGCATAATCAATTTTTGACTGTCCACCGATGATGCAATTCAGGTAGATGTCAAGTTGCTTCGGCGTAAGCGTTGCACGAAACTCCTTTTCTGACATCCAGAACATAACGCTTTCCTCCATGCTGGAAGAATCAATCAACCAGTATGGTTCTAAATCCTCACAACCCTCATAGCTGACATAGCTTAAGGACAGTACACTTGCCCGTTCTTCGGCTGTTTTGCCTTCAGTTCCGGAAATGGGAACTCCTTGCTTTGAGCGGCGCAGTCTTTTTTCCTCTGCGCGGAGGATTCGCATGACCTTACGGTCAACCTCTGTTACTTCACCGGTGATTTTCACGCGCACCATGCACTTTCCGTCCTCCGTAGTCCAGAGGTCGTAGTCGAACTCGATAGGGGTCTTAGGTGTTTTCATTGTTCATCCTTTCCGCTGCGCGGGAGCAGCGGGAAGGGTGAAGACAGAAAAAGAGCCGCATGACGGTGAGGTTTGAATCCCATGCCGATAAAACAGAGTAATTACACTCTGTCTCATGCGGCATTAGGATGACTTCACCTATCAGGCGGCTCCACAGCTCAGCTATGACATATATTTTATTTTAGAACAGAGGCTTGTCCTCTGGTTCTTACTTGGTACGCGGTCGCAGTCTTCTCATATTCAGCACATCAAAGACTGTGATCCGCCCGCATTTCTTGCACTTGGATTCTACATGACCTCTCGTGTCTTCGTAGACAGCAATGGCATTATGCTGACAATAGGGACATTTCAGGTATCGGGGCTTCTGCTGGGAAATGGCAACTCTTGCCCTGCGGATTTTTTTCGATCAGCTCCGGCGTCGGTTCCTGAACCCGAATGGATGCTCTCTTCATTACCACACCTCCAATGGGTCAACATACTCACTGAATGGACGATCTACCATGTAGCCGAGCTGACGAAGGCGGATAGACGCCGTTGTTTTGGAGACACCGAACAACCGGCAGAAAAGGCGCAGCGTTAAGTGATCACCATACGAATACCTCCCCTCGTAATTGATCAGCGGCGTTTCTGCAAACCGACGCATCGCCAGATCAACCTCCTTCTGAGGAAGCAGGGATTGCCGCGCCCAAGACATTTGCTTGCCACTCGTTCCAGTCCTCGCGGGTTTTCAGCTCTCGCGGCGTATAGGCTGTCCGTGCGGAGTATTTCATTTCGCAGGATGTCTTTACCTCTTCCGATTCCAGTTGGAAGAGAATCTGATGAGCGCACTCGTGGGCAAGGGTAAATCTACGCTTGGCACAGAGCCGCTGCACATTGCCGGATCGAATGAAGCTCTCGTCCAAGATAATCTGATTACGCTTCAAAGCCAGTGTGCGCGTAATGCCAAGCTCCGTGATCTTGTACTCAGTGTCGGCATAGGCAGTGACACCGCAGATGCTTCCGTCCGGCGAGAGACGGGCGAATGATACGCGAAGACCGAGATAATTCTTTGCAAACTGATCAATGGGCGTTGGCAAAGCTGATCGGTCGGGCTTGTCAACCTCATCCCCGAAAAAGAACCGGTTGAAGTCCTTCGTTGTTGAGGCTGCAATTTCTTCAAGTTGGCGCTGGGATAAAATCATGAGCAGTTGTCCTCCTTTGCTTCGACAAACCACTTATCACCTTCATGAAAGAGGAACGACTCCTTTCCTCTGATTATGACCGTGTAGCGGATGCCGCCACCCCCCAACCTTGTTGGAGCTGGCGCGGCATTTGTACTTGAGCTGTTCGATCTGAAAAACCCTTCCGTCCTTCCATCGGATCAGCATCGGTATGATTGTTCCCTCTTCATCGACATCCAAATTGACTCTGACGTAGGCTTTTCTGCATTGTAAATTGTTCATAAGCGTCCTCCGTTCCTAAAAAAGTTGCCTGTTTCCGACACGAATTTCGCCAAGAATGTTGACACACGCTCTGTTCGTGTGGTATCATGCTCACGAACGAAATGTTCGTGTAGGCACAGTATAGCACGAACATAATGTTCACGTCAATGGAATTAACGAAAGTTCTGTTCGTGTTCGCAGAAAATTTTAGAAAGAGGTGCCTTATGGGATTCAAAGACAGGCTAAGAGAAAAGAGAGTGGAAGCCAACCTGACACAAGCCGCTCTTGCAGAAAAAGTCTCTGTTACTGCGAGGACAATTCAAAATTACGAGCTGGGCAGTCGAAAGCCAACAAAATATGAAGTCGTGAAGAAAATCGCTGAGGCTCTGAATACAACGCCGGAATATCTTCTCGGCAACAGCGGAATGCTCGTCCTTGCCGCACAGGAACAGGGCGGCGCAAAGGCAGCACGGGAAATTGACGAGCTGGTGAGCGAGGTTTCCGGTATGTTTGCAGGAGGCAGTCTCAGTGAAGATGCGCTGGACGGCGCGATGCAGGCTCTCACCAGAGCCTACTGGATTGCAAAAGAAAAGAACAAGAAGTACACGCCGAAAAAGTACCGGAAAGAACAGACGGAAGAGTAAGTCCGGTTTTTGGTACAGGCTGTTTGATATAATGGTTATCCCCGAAGGGAGGTGGCGCGATGAACGCCGAACAACTATCAAAAGTCGGCAGCGATCTCGTCCGACGCTGCGGCACAAGAGATCCTTTCCAGATTGCAAACGCGCTGGGTATCAATGTCATGGACAATTGCGAAAATCTCGGATCACTCAAGGGTATGTACTGCATCGTCAAAAGGAACCGCTTCATCTTTCTTAATAAGGATTTGAGTCCACAAATGAAGCGGATTGTCTGTGCCCATGAGATCGGTCACGACCGGCTGCACCGTGCGCTTGCCAAAAAACATGGCTTGCAGGAGTTTGTGCTGTATGATATGGCAACGAAGCCGGAGTACGAGGCAAACATCGTTGCGGCAGAGATCCTTCTTGATTCCGATGAAATCCTCGAATACATCTACGACTACGGGTACACCTCGGAGCAGATTGCGCGGGCAATGCACACAGACATCAACTTGGTTGCTTTGAAAATCGCGCATCTGGCAGAAACCGGACATAAACTTCGTCGGATGGAGTACCGTAGCAGCTTTTTGAAGTGAAGGAGGTCAGTATGACGAAAAGCGATGTCATGAAAGAGTTCCTAAAGAAGACCGTCATTCCAGTTGTGGTTGCGCTGTTTTTGTTTTCGATGTTCAGCCGTATTTTCATCGAAAACGGAGCGCCCGATTATTTCCTGATCTGGCTTGCTTGCGGAGTACCTTTTGGCATTGGGAAGATGTTCACGCTGATTCCGATTGGCTTTGGTATTTCCGGGACAGTAGGTGTTGTTGCACTCAACCTTGTCCTTGGCGGTCTGATCGGCGGCGTAATTCTGATCTGGAAGCTGGCAGTTGCCCTCTGGTATCTGCCCTTGACCATATACAGACTTGTGACTTGAGAAAAGAGGTTAAAACATGAGTAAGAAAACTTGTAGCATATTTTTTTCTGCGTCCGGCGTGACTGCAAAGGTAGCCGAGACGCTGGCTGAGGCAATCGGCGCGGACATCTTTGAGATTGAGCCGAAGGTGCCTTACACGGAAGCTGATCTGAACTGGATGGAAAAGAACGCCCGCAGCACGATTGAAATGAACGATCCCGCTTCACGACCGGAAATTGCCGTGAAGCGGGACAACATGAAGGACTACGATACAATCTTTGTGGGCTTCCCAATCTGGTGGTACGTTGCGCCGACGATTATCAATACGTTCCTTGAGAGTTATGACCTGAGCGGCAAAACGATCATCCCGTTTGCAACCTCCGGCGGAAGCGGCATTGGCAAGACGAACGAACGCCTTGCGCCGAGCTGTAAAGGCGCAAAGCTGATGGACGGCAAAGTTTTCAAGGGCAACGTCGGGCATCAGGAGCTTGCGGCGTGGGTTGAAGGACTTGGACTTTAAGGGACAGACAACTCGGAAGTTATGGAGGTACTTTATGAACGAGAGAGAAAAAATTATCCGATTATGGTTTGATATGTGGATTAAGAAAGCAGATTTAGGAATTGACAATATTTTTACAGATGATGTTGTATATACTGAGAGTTGGAGTCCTAAATATGAAAACCGCAAAACGGTAAAGCACTGGTTTGACGAATGGAATACACGCGGAAGTGTTCTTGTCTGGGAGATTAAGCAATTTTTTCATCAAGGCAATCAAACAATCGTGGAGTGGTATTTTAAAAGCAAAATGAATAATGGAAATGTTGAAGAATTTGACGGAATATCTTTAATTGTATGGACACAGGATAACAAAATAAAATCATTAAAAGAGTTTGGTTGCAATCTTCATAATTACAATCCATATCGAGATAGTGATATTCCCGTATTTCGAGAAGAAAAAGCAAATTGGTTTTGAGAGGACTATAAATTCCAGTTTAACGAACAGGAGATGATGATCGCATGAAAATCCTACATGAACTTTCTTGGCTATGGGAAACGCTGGGCATTGCGCTTGTTGCTGCGGCTGTCTGCATGGCTTGCGCTGCGCTGATTGGCAAGGCAGCGAAGAAGAAGCTCGACAAAAAGGTGTTGGCGGTCGTAGGGGCAGCGGCATTTGTGGGCGCGATTCTGGCGGTCATTCTGATCGCCCGGACACCGATGCCGCTTTGATAGGACGGAGAACTTGATGGGCAGCGCATAAGCCCCTGCCTTTATACATCGCAGGAAGGAGGACAGCCGAAAATGAAAGACAGAACCTACATTGCAATCGACCTGAAATCCTTCTATGCCTCCGTGGAATGCCGGGAGCGCGACTTAGATCCTCTGGACACAAACCTCGTGGTAGCAGACGAAAGCCGGACGGACAAGACTATCTGCCTTGCCGTTACACCCTCCCTCAAAAGCTACGGTATCTCCGGACGCGGACGGCTATTTGAAGTCAAGCAGCGAGTGAAGGAAGCGAACGCCGGACGGCAGCACGACGCACCGGGACACAGGCTGGACGGCACATCACACTTCTTCTCGGAGCTGCAAGCAAACCCGTCTCTGGCGATCGACTTCATCATCGCGCCGCCCCGGATGGCGTATTACATGGAGTACAGCACCCGCATCTATCAGGTTTATCTCAAGTATATTGCCCCGGAGGACATCGTTGTCTACTCCATCGACGAGGTGTTCATGGATGTGACGGACTACCTGAACACCTACAAGCTCTCGGCACATGACCTTGCCATGAAGATCATCCTCGATGTGCTTGAAACAACCGGCATCACAGCAACAGCAGGAATCGGCACGAATCTTTTCCTCTGCAAAGTGGCAATGGACATTGTGGCGAAGCACATCCCCGCCGACAAGAACGGCGTCCGTATTGCGGAGCTGGATGAGATGAAGTTCCGACGTGAGCTTTGGTCTCATCAGCCGCTCACGGACTTCTGGCGCGTGGGTCGGGGCATTGCCAAGAAACTTGAGCAAAATGGGATGTTTACGATGGGCGATGTTGCCCTCTGTTCAGAGCGGAATGAAGACTTGCTTTACAAGCTGTTCGGCAAGAACGCGGAATTGCTCATTGACCATGCGTGGGGATGGGAACCGACCACCATTGAGGCAATCAAGGCATACCGTCCCAGCTCCAACAGCCTCAGCTCCGGTCAGGTATTGCACTGTCCCTATGAGCCGCAGAAGGCGAAGCTGGTTGTCCGGGAAATGACGGACTTGCTCGTGTTGGACTTGGTGGACAAGGGGCTTGTCACTGACCAGATGGTTCTCACAGTTGGCTACGACATCGAGAACCTGACCGATCCGGCACGACGGGCAAAGTATCACGGCGCGGTGGAGACAGATCATTATGGGAGGCAGATTCCGAAACAGGCGCACGGCTCTATTAACCTCGACGGTCACACATCCTCTACCCGCAAAATAATGTGTGCTGTGTCAGAGCTGTTTGACCGGATCGTGGACAAGAATCTGCTTGTCCGCCGTATGTACGTTGTTGCAAACCATGTTCTGCCGGAAGCGGACGCGCCGAAGAAAAACGACGGTGCTGTTCAGCTTGACCTCTTCACTGACTACGCCGCCGAAGAGGAAAAAGCAGAAAGCCGAGGACGCCGCTTTGGAGCGTGAGCGGAAAATACAAGCCGCCACGCTTGCGATCAAAAAGAAGTACGGCAAGAATGCCATCCTCAAGGCGATGAATCTTGAAGAAGGCGCAACTGCCAAAGACCGTAATGCGCAGATCGGAGGGCACAAGGCGTGAACAGAAAATACAACGAGATCATGGGGCATCCTCACCACGTCTCCAAGACCCGACCGCAGATGCCAATGTCAGATCGTGCAGCGCAGTTTGCTCCCTTCGCTGCCCTCACCGGCTACGATGCTGCAATCAAAGAAACCGGACGTCTGACTGACGAAAGGATCGAGCTTGACGTGGAAGCTCTAAGTGCATTGGATATGAAGTATCAGCTTCTTATGGAAGCCCTTGATGAAGCACCGGAAGTTACCATTACCTACTTCCGGCCTGATGAGCGGAAGGCTGGCGGAAAATATGTATCAGCAGTCGGCGCAGTCAAAAAGATCGATGATTTTGAGCGGCGGATCACCATGCAGGACGGCGCAAAGATTCCGATGGATGATGTGCTGTCTATTGAGGGAGAGCTATTCTCAGTGCTTGAGTAATATTGAAAACGGTTTGAAAAAGACGCTATTGAGCGTCTTTTTCTTTTTCGGATACCTGACATTTTTGCTTTATTTGTCCGTATAGAGTGAAGGGGGATTTTACGGGGAGTCTCTGCGAGGGAATACGATTTTAGAGAATAGCAAGCACAGCCGGTGTATATACACACGGCGATTTTCGATTAAGGAAACCCTCCCCTTAATCTGAAAAATGCTTGTTGGGATGCCTCCCAAACCCTCTTCCTTTACGAAAGGACGGAACGCCTATGGCAAACAGAACGCGACCAAATCAGATACTCTTCTTCGTCTCCGACGATGAAAAAAGAATCATCAAGGCAAAGATGGCGCAACTCGGAACAAGGAACATGGGAGCATATCTCCGGAAGATGGCGATTGACGGCTATATCATCAAGGTGGACTATACGCAGCAGAAGAAACTTGCCGCCGCAGTCAGCCGTGTTGCTTCGAACATCAATCAGATTTGCCGCCGCATCAACTCCACCGGACACTTCTATGCGGATGATGTTGCAGAGCTGAAAGAAAGGCAGGGTGAGATATGGCAGTTACTAAAATCAAGCCAATCCGAGGAACTGTAAACAAAGCTCTCACCTATATTCTTGACCCGCAGAAGACAGACGATGCCTTCTATGTTTCGTCCTACGGGTGTGCTGCAAGCGATGCGGCGGCAAAAGAATTTGAATGGACAAGAAACCTCGCAGTACAGCAAGGAATGCAGATGCCGAAGGTGCTTGCCCGTCATCTGATCCAGTCCTTTGACATCGGTGAAGTGACACCGGAAGAGGCTCATGAAGTTGGAAAGCAGCTTGCGGACGAATGGCTCAAGGGCAAGTACGAATATGTGATTGCAACCCACATCGACAAGGGGCATTGCCATAATCACATCATCTTCAATGCCGTGAACTATGTGGACTTCCATGCCTACCGGAGCAACAGGAGAACCTATCGGGAACTGCGTCAACTCAGCGATGAGATATGCAAGGAACACGGGCTGTCTGTGATCCCCCCGTCGCAGAACAAGGGCATGGGCTACAAGGAGTACACCGAAGCCAAACGCGGCACGAGCTGGAAACAGAAACTCAAGCAGACCATCGACCGACTTGTCATCACGGCGAAGGACTATGATGACTTTCTACGGCTTATGCAGGAAGCCGGTTATGAAATCAAGACCGGCAAATACATCTCCTTCCGCGCTGAAGGTCAGGAGCGGTTTACAAGGTCTAAAACTATCGGTGAAAACTACACCGAGGAACGCATCAAGGAGCGGATTGCCGGACGGACGCCCCGAAGAAGTCAGAGACAGACCACGCCGAAGGGCATCTCTCTCATCGGAGATATTCAGGAGCGGATCAGGCTTATCGACAGCAAGGGTTACGAGCATAAAGCAAAGCTCACTATCCTCAAGGAAGCGGCACGGACACTCAACTATCTCACGGAAAACAATCTGCTTCAATACGCCGATCTTGAGAAGAAGGTTGAGGATGTTCACGGTTCCTATGACCGTACCGGCAAGGAACTGAAAGGCGTTGAAGCACGTCTGCGGGAAGTCCAGCCGCTCATCAAAAATATCTCCAACTACCAGCGGCTCAAGCCTGTATATGATGCCTTCCAGAAGACAAAAGACAAGCCGGGGTTCAAGGCAAAGCATGAAGCCAAACTTGTGATCTTCGAGGCGGCACGGAGTACGCTGCTTGCCATGCAGGGCGATGAAAAACTGCCGAGCTTGAAGACACTGCAAGCGGAACAGCAGCGACTTCTTGAAGAGCAACAGCGGCTCTATGATGAACGTGCGAAGCTCAAAAAGGAAGCACGGCTGATCGACACCATGAAGGCAAATGTAGATATTTTCCTCAAGCCGAGTGTAGTTCAAGAGCCTGAACAAATTCGAGATAACCAGAGAGAATAACAAAAAGGCTGTGCTGGCTTTTTGACCGGCACAGTCTTTCCCTTTAGCTGTATATCATCCAACTCGAAAAAATTGAACGTCTCGTGCAAATCGGTCGTATTCACCCAAAGTTTACGAAACTCTATTGAATAGCAGACCTTCTTGTGCTATAATGTAAGTTAGGATTATTTCACATACTTTGCTGAGGTGAAAGTCATGAAAGCAAGCTACAAAAAATTGTGGAAACTGCTCGTCGATAAGGAAATGAGCAAAGGAGATCTACACAAAGCGTCCGGGCTGTCTTCTAGTACCATGACAAAACTCCGAAAGGGCGAGGACGTGTCAATGGAAGCTCTGAGAAAAATCTGCATTTGCCTTGGCTGCAATATTGGCGATATCGTGGAGTTTGTCCCTGACAACACACAGTCCTAAATATGGGACAGGCACTATGCTATGATAGAGTAGGTAGATTGGAGCAAATGTGATAGATCAGACACACCCTTATATACTATTGTTCAACAAAAAACTTATTGATATAGTTCATATTATTTAGGAGGATAAACAATCATGTGTACAGCAGCAACCTATAAGACAAAAGATTTTTACTTTGGACGAACCCTCGATTATGAATTCTCTTACGGTGATCAGATAGTAATTGCACCACGTAACTATTCATTCCATTTCCGTCATGTTGGCGATATGAAAAATCATTATGCAATTATTGGAATGGCTCATGTTGCAGAGGATTATCCTTTATATTATGATGCGATGAATGAAAAAGGAGTGGCAATGGCAGGTCTGAATTTTGTCGGAAATGCTGTTTATTCCGAGGTTCAACCAGATGTGGAAAATATTGCACAGTTTGAATTTATTCCATGGATTTTAAGTCAGTGTGCTTCTTTAGCAGAAGTTCGTAAGCTTCTTAATCGAATTAATATTGTTAATACTCCTTTCAGTGAGCAATTGCCATTAGCACAATTACATTGGATTATCGCTGATGAAAATGAATCAATTACTGTAGAGTCTATGTCAGATGGTCTACATATTTACGATAATCCTGTAGGAGTGCTTACGAATAATCCGCCATTTCCACAGCAGATGTTTCAATTAAATAATTATATGTATTTATCCCCAAAGCAACCCAAAAACACTTTTGGAGGAAATTTGGCTCTTAATGCATATAGTAGAGGTATGGGAGGTTTAGGTCTTCCGGGAGATCTTTCATCTTCTTCTCGTTTTTGTGCGTGTGGCTTTTACAAAGGTAAATGCAATTTCAGGTGAATCTGAGGAAGAAAGTGTTAGTCAGTTCTTTCACATTCTTGGATCTTTGGATCAGCAACGTGGATGTTGCGAAGTGACTGATGGAAAATATGAAATCACATTGTATACATCCTGTTGTAATGTTATTAAAGGTATCTATTATTATAATACTTATGAAAATCATCAGATCAGTGCGGTAGATATGCATGCAGAGGATCTGGAAAGTAATAAATTGATTTGTTATCCAGTAATTCAAGGGGAACGAATCAATTATCAAAATAAATAGTATTTTTGAATATAGAGCTGACGTAGAAAGAAGAGGTGGAATACATATGAAGCAAGATACCTTAGAAGGAAAAAGCGAAAACAAAAAAACGGAGTAAAAACGATTGTGTTTTTTTCCATAATCTGCATTCTTCTAGAAGTAGTTTTTATTATTACTATTGTAACACGCTTAAATGAATATGCAGAAATCATAAATCTATTTACAAGGATTTTAAGTGGAATTTTAGTTTTGGAATTGTATGCATCAGATAAGACATCTTCCATGAAAATGCCTTGGGTTATATTAATTTTAATTTTCCCAATTATGGGTGTAGGCCTATATTTATTGATTGGTTTGAATGGCGGCACACATAAAATGCGTGAGCGATATGCAGAAATTGATAGCAAATTGTTACCAATGCTTCCGGACAGTCAGGAGTGTTTGAGCAGAATAAAAGAAACAATTCCGAAAGCAGGAAATATAGCAAGTTACATACAAAGAAATTCGCAGTATCCAATCTATCAGAATACGGATATTGTGTATTTTGATGAAGCAGTGAAAGGATTAGAGGCACAGCTTAAGGATTTGGAGAAAGCACAGAAGTTTATCTTTATGGAATATCATGCGATAGAAGACGCTGAAGCATGGCATAAGATTCAAGATGTTCTGGAAGAGCGAGTAAAAGCAGGTGTGGAAGTTAGAGTATTCTACGATGATATGGGTTCTATAGGCTTTATTAACACAGATTTTGTGAAAAAGATGGAGACAATAGGAATTCATTGCCGTGTATTCAATCCGTTTATGCCAGGCTTAAATCTGTTTTTGAACAATCGTGATCACAGAAAAATAACAGTAATTGATGGAAAAGTTGGATTTACAGGTGGATATAATCTTGCAAATGAATACTTTAATTATACGCATCCGTATGGGCAGTGGAAAGATACCGGTATTCGTTTAGAAGGAGATGCTGTTCAGTCGCTTACAGTGACATTTTTAGAAATGTGGAATGCTGTTAGTGAAAAAGCTACGAATGATACTGATTTTAGTAAATACATTATTCATTACGATTATAAAGCACAGCAAACAGGTTTTGTTCAGCCTTATGCAGACAGTCCTATGGATAATGAGCAAGTAGGAGAAGAAGTTTATATCAGTATGATAAATAAAAGCTGAAAAAAATATTGTTGGTTTATGACTCCATATCTAATCATAACAGATGAAATGACGCATGCGTTATGTCTGGCTGCTAAGCGAGGGGTAGACGTAAGAATTATCACACCTGGTATCCCTGATAAAAAATTCATTTATAATATAACTCGTTCTTTTTATCATGGATTAGTTAAACATGGTGTTCGTGTTTATGAGTGGACTCCTGGCTTCTGTCATGCAAAAATGAGTGTGGCAGATGACTGTATGGCAACTTGTGGAACAATTAATCTGGATTATCGAAGTTTATATCACCATTTTGAAAACGGCTGTTTTATGGCAGATTGTCAGGCAGTTGTGGAAATAAAAAATGATCTGATAAGAACGATGGGAGAATGTCGTGATGTGACAGACCAATATCAAACCGGACGAAGTGCATATTTGCGACTGGGACAATTATTTATGAGATTATTTGCTGGATTGCTATAAGAATCTGATGAAACGACCTTTCAAAAAACAGTTGATTTAGAAGTTAACTGTTTTTGAAAGGCCGTTTTTGCTATATCTAACAGTCTGTTGTACAAAGAAGATTTTGCATGGATGAAAAAAACAAACCTTGTTGAGGTTAAATTGAGATTGACTTTTGTATTGTATAAGTATGAATTAAAAAGGAATCGGGTGATGTACAATGAAAAAGTATAAAATATGTAAAAATCCTTCTTGTTATACTGGCAATTTTTTATGTGTGGCTTTTTATGAATTGCTCGGAATCTGCGTTGCATATAAAAAAGCAGCCGGATGTGTCCAATACAACCAAAAAAGAAACACAAAATGATTCGTGGAACGAACGCAGCGAGAATGGACAATAGATTTTATTTTGGATTCAATACATCGGAGGAACGGAAAAAGCGCAGAAAAGCAGAGCTGTACTCCATGAGTGAGCAAGTCAGCACCTTCTTTTGGGATGAAGCCCCGCAGCATGGATTGGAAATGCGTGAGGGGCAGCAGGATATGTCTTTTGAGATTGTGGACGCCCTCATAAACGATCTGCATTTTGCGATTGAAGCTGGCGTGGGCATTGGCAAGTCCTTTGGCTATCTTGGGCAAGGTTTTTCAACGAGATCGGGATTTCTGCAAAGCTGATGAATCATCCGCTGACCAAGCTCTGTGAAAAGCTGTTCGACGAACACCGTCTGATGGACTTTCATCGCTGCGTCTTGGATGTGGACTATCGAAAGCAGCTCCTAAATGAACTGGCTCATAACTAACACACGGAAAAACGCCCCCGACACTGTGCCAGACGCACAGTGCCGGGGGCGTTCCTGTTTCAGCGATTTATTTTTCCCTCGGCAAGGTACTGTTCATAAGGTGACACTTTCCGTTTTGCGAAGCCGTGAAAATTCGATGTGTTCCGTGGAGATGTTCACTGGGCAGCATACGCTGTACACGTTTCCAATAATCACTGAACGGTGCAATGTGTATTCGCTATCGGGAAATACTTCACGGTTTTTCACAACGCTTGATTTAGAAGGGGGATTTTTGCCTTATTCCTGCGTGACTTCAAGGGAAGCCGGATTGATGACGATGATGGACTTGCTCATTTTGTGGGCATACCTCACGGTATTTCCGGTTCCGCTGGGAGCATCCATTCCATACTGCGAGAATATAATCGGCATGATCTACCATGTACCGATTTCTCTTGTCCATGCAGTCCGGCGTGTACTCCCGTTGCAGCATGGTCTCCTTGTCACACTTTGCCGCGATATTGTAATACCGTTCCCGTGAAGCCACAGACCATTTGATCGCTTGTGTCTCACAAGGGATTGCGCTTTCCAGAGTAATGTGAGGGTATTTTGATTTCAAATCGAGTACAATTTCCGCAGCATACATATCGACGCCAAGAGCCATGCCGGTAATAAAATGCGTGACGCCCTTGTCCTCGATGAGTGCTACAATCTGATCCCGCATAACAGACTTCAAAGAAGCACAACGCTTATCAGATTCATCAAAAGCCGAACGGAAGACTCTGCGGTCTGTGACCGGTAAACGCACAAGTCTTGCCTTTGAACGGATTGCTTTTGCAGCTTTTTGAGCAGACTTTCTAAACTCAATAATGCGCAACATGACACCCCTTCTTTCACTCTTTTGGTAGGTAACTCCATTCTATCACCCTCATCACGGACAGTCAACGCATTGTCGTTAGTAAAATCAACGACAACGTACCGTGGATAATGACACCGCCGTTAGGTACACTAAATGCAAAGGTGGTGAGGCTATGCGAGAGAAGAAGGACATCAATATTGAAATCGGCGGCAATATTCAAGTGGCAAGAGAACAGGCGGGCTATACGCAGGATACGCTCTCAGAAATGCTTGGCATGACGCCGAATCACACGAGTGCTATTGAGCGTGGTGCTTCCGGTATCTCTCTTGAAGCCTTTGCAGCGCCTTTTGCCGTTTGCTCGGCGTCAGTGCGGACCGAATTATCTTTGGGACTGACGAGCCAGAAGTGGAAGCCCTTGCGCTTGCCAGACGTATTTCGGATATAAAGCCGGAATACCGGCAACAGGTTCAAGAGCTGCTGTCCGCTATTTTGAATATGCCATAAAAAGAGCCTCTGCCGACACCCGAAACGGGCATCGACAGAGGCTCTTGATTCGTTTTCGGGCATTCAAACAAGTGCCGAAATCGACACTTATTTCCGCGCTAAAGAAGAAACTGCGCAGGGAGTACAATCACTTAGGCTGGTCAATTTGTGTCGCTCTGAGGCTTGCAATCACAGGCTTTTTCGACCCCTAACTGTCTACACCTCGATGCCTTGCGGGAGAAGTGCGGACAGGCGATGAGATCCGCACGGAAACTCTGCTTGCAGCTATGGACGCAGCGGACGCAGAAGCGGTTATACTTCCGGCGTCCGCTGTCCCCGATGAAGAACGACCACTCCTGCCGCCACTTCTGACTTCTGCTCACAGCTCAATCTCTCCTTTGTGTTTTTTGGGAGGGCAGCATTCCTTCTGCTTTTCAGCCTTTGCGGACTTGAGTCTGTCCATGATGGAGGACTTTTCGCCGGTTTCGGGGGCTTTGACATCAAGGGTCTTGTCTTCCTTCGGACCGTTGTTGATGATCCCATCAATCATGCCGTAGTCATCCTCCATCGACATCTCCGCTGCCTTGAGATAGTTTTCCTTCTCAAGAGCTGCCATCCAGCTCTCTTTGCTGATACCGAGCATTCCGCCCTTTGCCGCATGATCGGCAATCTCCTTGGCATCCACGCACAAGCCCTCGGTGTTATCGGAATAGAGGCGGTAAACCTCGCAGCCCTTCTCCAAAGCCTTCTCAGCCGCCTCCTGACCGACGGGAAGAACGCCAGCCCATGCGTAGCCGTAGTCCTTCATATCCTGAACGGAGAGCGCGGAATCGGGCATTTCCGGCACTTCCCTTGACCTCAAGGTCGAGAAGGCGGAGCGTGTCATCGTCGAAGCCGTTGTAGACATCATCAAGGACGAGCTTGCCGCGCTCATCGACGATGATGCAAGCCGCCTCATCGCCGTAGGCGTCATGCTCCATCAGGTAAAAGCTGTGACCGCCGACCTCGTGCTGGTCAATGGTGTGCCACGTCCCTGATGTGACCAGCAACCGTCAGACCGAGGTATCGGCGTTCATCTCAAAGTCCTTCTGCTCAATGCTCTCCTGCTTCTGCTGTTCCTTCGAGATCATGGGGATCGCAACAATCTTATCGCCCAGCTTTGCAAACTGCTCAGGGACTTTGAAATGGTCAGAGAACTTCTGCATCTGCTCTACGGTCAGAGAACCGAAGCTGTCATCCGTCAAGCCAACTACCATGAATGTTCCGGCAACAACGTCGTAGATGTCACCGTCCTCATCACGCAGAGCGCGGTTCAGGGGCAGACCTTCCAGCTTGCCTTCCTCATTACAGACTAAGGCAACCGGGTCTTCGTGAGGGTAAATCGCCTCGATGCAGCCGCCGACCTCATGCTGCAAGGACTCCAGACCGGAGTCAATCTCCTTCACATAAGGCTCCTTACCCGGCTCAACGATGAGAACGGCAATGGTGCTGTCACGCTCGGCGGCTTCCCCTGAGCCGGTGATCCGGTATTCGTCGGGAATATCATCAAGCTCCCCGTCAAACTGCCTGTCCCACCTCTCGCTTGCAACGCGGACATAGCCCTCATCGGTGAAACGTCCCTGCTCATCCATCGCAATGTCGCGCCCATAGCGTTCATAGTCGATGTAATTTGCCAGAGGTCCGAGATCCTTTTCAGAGTAGATACCGGCTCGTGGGCGTAATAGTAGCCGAGATCGGATTCGTCGTTGATACCGGGCATGATGTCGTAGCAGTCCAGATTGAACGTCAGGTTGATGAGATCGTCGATGTCGCTGACCTCATCGCAGCCAGCCTCCATAATAGCAACGAGCTTTTCCTGATCGCTCAGGGAAAGCTCGTCAATCAAAGCGGCAAGGTAGTTGAGCTTATCAAGGCTCTCGTACTCGCCAAGCATCTTCTGAACGCCATAGATCGGGCATTCGTAGTCGGTGATAAACCACTCTTCGTAGGGCTGACCGAACTCATCCTGCTTGCCGATCCCGATGCGCTCAAAGACCTTCTGCATCTCTTCTTCGGTGGTGGGGAGCTTCACCCACTCACCGACCAGCATACCCTCGTTGTACTTGCCGAGGTTTGTGACGAAGGCTTCAAAATTACCGTCTAATACGGGCATAGGCATCCTCCTTTCAGTCATCCACCATGCCGTCCGGCATGACATACAGTTCCTCAAACTCCGTGTCCGTCAGTGGCTTGAGCTTCCGGATGGTCTTATACATCAGCTCTGCGATCTCGCCGTCCATGTCGTTCAGGGTGACGCCCTTCATATCGTCGATCAGCCGCTTCCGGCTGGACGTATTGAAGCAGCACATCAGGTTGATTTCTTCCACGGTAAAATTCTTCATATCAGAGTTCCATATCCTTTCCTTTGTTTTTCTGCGGCTTCGGTGTGTGGGACAGCTGGGCTTTCTGCGCGGATTTCAGCTTGTCACGGATGGATTCACGGGCAGCGGGTTTCTTGGAGATGGTGTCGTAGATAGCAGTTCCGGCATCCTCCACATAGGAGCGGACATACTGGATGCTCTCAGAAAAGCGGATGGGGCGGTTCTTGTCCTCAATGTTGATCAGCCGGACCTCATCAGCGGCAAAATCAACCGCGTCGATTCTGCACCGATTCCGTCCACATTCAGTGTCGCGCCGACAGGAATGTAATCTGCGGCTTTTGAGTTCCTTGAAGGTCTCGCCGTCCTTGCTGAGAAAGACATCCGCGCCGGACTGCCAGAGCTTCTTTGATGCAGCTACCCACGCAGCTTCACGGAAGCCAGTCACCGGCATGGATGGCTTGCCGCGCACCTTCTTTTCAAGGAGTTTTGTGCCGAGAAGTGGCGCGGCTTTCTTTGCGTCCTTGCCGTACAGCTCAAAATAGCCGTTCTGAGCAAAGCAGACCAGCGCGTCCGGATGAGCCTTTTTTGACTGCCTCATATTTGCGGAGTTCTGCAACGGGCAGAGGTGAAAGCGCCTCTGTCCTTTCTGCCTCCGGCAGTCTGTCGCGGTGGCTTTTCTGTTTGGTCAACACTTCTGCCAGAGCCTCAGCATCCTTCGGGAGCGTCCGGTGGGCTTGTACGCCGCCATGCTCACTAACCAAAGCCATTGCCTCATCGAAGCTGCTGCGGCAGGGGGCTTCCAGTACAAAGCCGTCTGCGAAGGTCAGCCGGTCATGGTCCGGCGCAACCGAGTTCTGCGCCACATTTGCCGCCTGTTCCCGGTAGTTGATCTCAAAGACATCCCCGAACACCTTGCCGCGCTTAACGGCTTTCGGGACAATGACGCGGGCAACGCACTCATCGTAGGTCTGTTCCGCATAGAAACGGAAGGTGTTGTGATCCCGCGTTCCCCGAATGAAGACCTGATTTTCGTTGAGGCAGTGCGTCCCATGCGGACGGCAGAACCACATCAGCGTCCTGTCTTCGGGATTCTGGCTTTTGGCGGCGCGGCGGATGATGCGCTTGTCGATGTCGAAGTCTTCCTTGTAGCTGTCTACATGACTGTCCACGAGCTTCTGCAGCTCCGCAACGATGTCAACATCTGTGTATTTCTTCATGCTTCTCCTTTCTCACAACTCCATGTCGTGCGTTTTGGATTTGACCGGAGATTTCTTCTCCGGCTGCTGTTTTGCGGCAGTCCTGAGCTGATCGCGGATAGAGGGCTTTTCCTGCTTCAGCTCCTGCTTGACGTATTCCAGCGTCGGCATCAGCTCACGGTAACAGCCCTGTGTTTTCCGCGCCGCATGACGGCGATGGATTTTGAACAGCGGCTCACCGTTCTGCGTGACCGTGTTGCCCTCGATCCTGACACCGTTCCGCGCCAGCAGATTGAAGGAATGATTGGAGGCGCGATAGGACGCCCGCATTCCGTCGTTGTTATAGGCAATCTGCCCCTTGAGCGTGTCCATGACGGCGGCTTTGATTTCCTTCTCTTCGGCAGTCGGGCGGTGCGCCTTCGGTGCTTGCGCTGCTTCCTCCGGCATGGAGGCAACGGGAGACTTGACCTCCACGGTTTTTACCTCAATAGAGGTAATCTCATCGCTTTCCCATGCAACGACCTCCGGGTCTCTTTCCGCTATTTTCTCAGAAGTGGCTTCCTTCTGGGGTTCGGTCTGCTGACGGAACGCATCCACGAAAAGTGCGGTCAGTCCGGGATTGGGTTTATCCACAAGGAAGCGCGAGGCGTTCTCCGGGCAGACATCAACGCTCTTCGCCCATTCCTTGAGGGGCTGGGGAATGCGCCCGTCAAAGTCTTTCTGCTGAATCGTGTTTGCGAGGACATACCGGACACGCTCCGGAGAGAACTGCTCAAGGACACTTTTCACGGCAGCATCCGCATCCAGCCGGTTATCTCCGTAGTTGGAGCTGATCGCCGCTTCAATCGCACGGCGGCATTCCACGTTTGCAGCGAGAGAAGCACGATATGACTCCAGCTCACCGGCTTCATAGGCGTAATTCGCCGTCTCGTGGTAAATGGGGACTTCCGGCTTTTCCTCCGGAACGGTTTCCTTTACGGGAGCTTCGGCTTTCTTCTCTGCGGACTGCGCTTTCTCTGCCAGCAGCACCTTGAGCTTGGCGTCAATGCCCTCAATCATTTCAGCCGCCGTCTTGCGGATGGTGTCCAGAGAGCTTTTCAGCTCCTTGGTTTCCTTTGCCGGAAGACCAACCGGCGATATAACCGAAGGAGTAGTCCGAGGTTTCAATGCCGTACCGCTGACAGACAGTGTAGGCTACGCTTTCTGCCTCAACCTCCTTGGTGTGACGATCCTTCTTGTCTTCGGGGGCGGTTTTCTCGTCCGGATTAACGGCGTGGAGCTTTGCGTGAGCGATCTCATGAATGGCGGTTTTGACCGTCTGGATTTCACTCATGCCTTCACGAATGGCAATGCGGCTTTCAACCGGCGAGAAGAATCCCTTTGCACCGCCCGGAATGTCCTCAAAGGAAATAGGGACGGGAGATTCCTGCCTGAGCGCGTCGAAGAACGCCTCGTAGTTTTCGACGGTGCCTTTCAGTTCATCGACGATGATGTCCGGAAGCTCCTTTCCGTCCGTCTGGGAAACATCAAAGACGCTTACCACCTTGAAGGCAGGACGCAGAACCTCGACCGTCTCCGTGACAGCCTTTCCATCTGCGCCGATTACCGGTTTTTGCGTCAAAGGGATCAATCTTCTCACGCTCTTCCTGTGCTTTGTACGGTGCGGGTGCAAGAATCTTGATGCCCTTTTCGCCCTTCATGACCTGACGGTCAAAGTTGCGCTGCCACGAGGTATAACCGGCAACATAGGTTGCCTCCGGCTTCTGCATCGCAATGAGCAGCGTGTTGTTGAAGGAATAGTTGTAGAACTTGGACATCGTGCGGAGATATTCCTTGAACCGCTCGGATTCAAACAGCTCCTTGATGCCCTGTTCCAGCTTGTCCGTAATTTCGCGGACTTGCTGTGCATTTTTGTTTTCAGCCATTTCAAACCTCCATTTCGGATTTGTTTCGGGAAGAAGAAACCCCCGTCTGAGATTTGCTCAATAAACGAGCCTTTACCTCAGACGGGGTTTCTCTGCGTGTCAGCCGACGATGAAAGATGTTATCCTCCTTCTCCCATTCAATCAGCCGGTCAAACAGCTCCGGGTGTTTTGTAATCATGTGCAACAGCTCTTCGTCGCTTGCGTTGGGACAGAACCAGCAGCCGTTTCTCCGGCAGTGAGTGTAGATTGGGGAAAGCAGCCCGTGTTCCCGACAGAGCTTGTAGGCGTCAACCTCGGTCATGCCGTACTTGGCAAGCAGACTGACCTTCTTCACGCCGTCCAGACGCGCAAGGCGTTTGGGTTCATCCTCCGCGATGCCGACATAGCTCACGGTGTCCGGAGAAAGCGCGGCATTGTACTTTCGGACGGGCGGGATTTTGCAGTCCCTGATTGACCGCGCACATACCAGCCCATGCGAAGCCGCGAACCTCGCCCTTATGCGGTCCGCGGGTGATGACGTGATGGAACACATCATCGTAGGTCTTGTCCGCATGGAGAATGGTGAACTTGATACCCAGCTCCTTTTCGCAGAAGGGCTTGAGCCGATCATAGATGAAGTCCCGGTGTTCCGGGACTTCGCCGCTTGTGTCCTTGTCGAACATGACCTCGCTGAAAACCGCCTCGTCCAGCGGTTCCTTGTGCTGTGCCGCCAACAGGAGCGTCGCTACGCTGTCTTTGCCTCCACTGCAAGAGGCAACATACTTTGGGTGGCTCATCGGTCAAACTCCATCTTGAAGCTGACGTATTTGCCGCCGCTGTCATCCAGTCGGATCACCGCATCGTAGAGCTGAGGCTTCTTCGGCGTGTAAAGCCCGGTCACGCGGCACCAGCCCTTGTCCAGCAGCTCCTTTGCAATCCTCTTGGTCAGCTTCTTTTTCTTGCTGGAAAAGAACTTGTTGTCTTCCCACAGGCAGAAGGAGCATTCCTTGTTCGAGCAGTAGAAATTGCCCTTGCCGACGTAGACCGGAGAGCCGCAGCGGGGACATTTGCCGATTTCCTCTTTCCCCGTGCCGAAACGCTGGGCTTCGGCATCGGAGAGAAACGGGCAGGCTTTCACGAGATCGCCGGTCATCCGGACAATGCCGCTGAGGAAGGCGTCTGCATCCGCATTGCCGCGCTCAATCTCCATGAGCGTGTTTTCCCATTCCGCAGTCATTGCGGGAGACGTGATCTGTTCCGGCAGAACACAGACGAGGTTGCAGCCGTCCTTTGTGGGAATGAGGGATTTGCCTTTGCGCTCTGCAAAAGCCGGATTTCACCAGCTTTTCAATGATACCGGCGCGGGTCGCGGGTGTTCCGAGACCTTTCTTCTCGGTGTCATCGTCAAACTGATCGTTTCCGGCAGTCTCCATTGCAGACAGGAGCGTGTCTTCCGTGTACTGCTTCGGAGGCGTTGTGAAGTGTTCGGTGACGCTGGCAGATACACCATCCAGAGCATCGCCCTCATGGACTTCGGGCAGGGACTTCACGGGATCGTCTTTTTCCTTCGTCTTGAGGGAAGCCTTGAACAGCTCTTCGATGGCTTTCCAGCCGTTTTGAATGACGGTCTTGCCCTTGGTTTTGAACTCGTAGCCCTCGCAGGAGAGCGAGATCTGCGTTTCTGCGTAGGTGTGCTTCTCGCCGGTCGCACATAGAAGGCGCATCCCGACAAGATTGAGGATTTTCTGCTCTGACTGAGGGAGAACGGAAACATCCTGCTTTTTCAAGCTGGACGGTCGGGAGAATGGCGTGGTGATCTGTGACCTTACTGTTGTCGGTTACGCGGGCAATGTCCGGAGTGATTGAAACGCCGGAGAAAAGCGGAAGCTGGCGGCAGATGATAGAAATGACCTGACGGGCGGTGTCCTCCATATCATCCGTAATAAACTGGCTGTCCGTGCGCGGATAGGTCAGGAGCTTCTTTTCGTAGAGTGTTTGTACGAGATCGAGCGTCTGCTGGGCGGTGAAGCCGTAGTAGCGGTTAGCCTCGCGCTGCAAGGTAGTCAGATCATAGAGCTTCGGAGGATTGACGGTTTTCGTCTCCCGCTTGAGAGAAGAAACGACGGCTTGCTTTTTCTCGCAAGCCGCCGCAATTCTTTTTGCTTCCTCTTCGGTTTTGACCTTTTCCAGATCGGCGGTCAGATCACCCTTGCCGACGTGGACGTTGAAATACTTCTCCTTCTGGAAGGTTGAGATTTTCCCGTCACGCTCCACCAGCATTGCAAGGGTCGGCGTCTGGACGCGCCCGACCACCAGCTTCTTATGATAGAGCGTGGTGAAAAGGCGGGTGCCGTTGATGCCGACAATCCAGTCTGCCTTCGAGCGGCTGAGTGCCGCTTCATAGAGACGGTCATATTCCTTGCCGTCCCGGAGATGGTTGAAGCCTTCGCGGATGGCGGAGTCCTCCAACGAGCTGATCCACAGACGCTTGAAGGGCTTGGTGCATCCGGCTTTGTTGTAGACCAGCCGGAAGATCAGCTCACCCTCGCGCCCTGCATCGGTTGCGCAGACCAGCTCGGTGACGCGCTTGTCCTTCATAAGAGCGGACAGCACCTTGAACTGCTGTGCTTTGTCCTTCGTGACCTCAAACAGCCAGCTTTCCGGAACAATGGGCAGATCGTCATACCGCCACTTGGCATACCGCTCATCGTAGGAGCTGGCGTCTGCCAGCTCCACCAAATGACCGAAGCACCACGAAATGATGTAATTGCCGCCCTCCATGTAGCCGTCCTTGCGGGACGTCGCGCCCAACACCTTTGCGATGGACTGGGCGACGCTGGGCTTTTCAGCAATGACTAAGATCAATCTTCATCACCTTCCGTTTCAGCATCCTCCGCGATCTGCGGCTCTTCATCCTCGTTGATGTACGGCTCTTCCTCGTAGCCTTCATCATCAAAGAAGTCCATATCCTCATCCTTGGGCTTTCTGCCCTTGACGAACTTGATGTAGTAATAAGCTGCACCCGCAGCACCGGCAAGGGCAAAGATGACGAGGATCATGCCGACGTTGGACTTCTTTTCGGGTTTAGGGGCGGGAGCATCGGTTTCTGCATCCTTATCCGGCTCAGGTGTAGCGGGGGCTGTGCCGGTGCATTCGCTCATGTTGGTCTTGCAGACCGGGCAGTCGGTGTTGACCTGACCGGCAGCGCATTTTTCCTTGCAGTTACAGGTAGTCAGAGCCGCCGCAGTATCATCATCCAGCAGCGCAAGCAGATCGCTTTCATCGACCATGTTGAGGAAGTATGTCTGATACTGTTCCTCGTCCTCATTGATGGGTGCATCGTAGTCGATGACAATGAAGAAGGTGTTGCCGCTTTTCGTCTGGACAGTGATGAACTGTTTGTTGGTTGCCTTGTCATAGAGCAAGTCGCGGGTGTAGGCATTGCCCTCATCGTCAATCGGCTCACCCTTCGACTTTTCCGGCGCGGGAGTAGTCTCAGGCTGCTGTTCCGGCTGGGTTGCCTCTGTGACCGGAAGGTTCTGATCGGTGTCATCGGCATAGGCAAACGCCGTGACAGAGAAGCAGGACAGAACCATGACGCAGACCGCAAGGACGGTCAGAAAACGAAACTTCTTACGCATTGTCGATTACCTCCGTATTTTCAGCGGGCTTGGTGCCGCCCTTCATGGAAGACAGGAACGCCATGATCTGATCCTTGTCCATCACCATAGAGCGCACGGTGTTGATGATTTCAAGGTTTTCCAGCTCCGTCTTCTTGTCGTACAGCTCCTTGAGCTGTCCTTCGATTTCGGACTTCTTCTTTTCAGCCTTCTCAATGTCGGAGAGGACTTTCTGATACTTGGGATTCATGCAAAACTCCTTTCTTTTAATAGGCGGGTCTTCCGAAGGCGTAGAAATGCTGCTGCCAGTAGGAAGAGTTGATGGATGTGTACTGAATGGGATCGCCGCAGTGGATCATGACCCCATCACCGACGTAAATGCCGACGTGAGACACGCCGGGGGTGTCATACGTTCCGACAAAAAGATGAGATCACTCGGGCTGTGCATTCGCCTTTGAAACCGGCGTACAGACATTGTAAAGCCCCTGTGCGCCCAGCCGTCCGGTATTCACAAGACCGCTGTTCGTGAGAACATAGCTGACAAAAGCCGGAGCAGTCAAAGGACGTGTCGGGATTGAGCCGCCCCACACATACGGATAGCCGAGATACTTTTCCGCTTCGGTAATCAGCGCTGCAAACTTCTCGTCGTTCGGGTATTCCGGGTTGACATCGTAGTCAGCGGGAGGATTGGTGATGTACTTGTCCACATAGGGTGAGTCACCGAACAGATCCTCGCGGTTGCCCAGCACCGACATATACGTTGCGTACATGGAAAGCTGTTCCTGAGACATGATGTAGACCGGGACATGGGAGAGATTGAAGTTTTCGAGCTTCACGTTGCAGATGTAGTAGTCATACGGGACGCGATAGGTTTCCGTGTGCGTGTTGCCGTCTGCGTCCGTCCATGTGTCGGTCTCCGTGCGGTATCTGGTTTCGACGATAACCTCTTCGGTGAGGATGTACTGCTTTTCAAACAGCATTTGGAGCGTACCCTGCACCTCATCCAGCGTGAACTCGCCCTCGTGGAGAGCCGAGAGAATGGAGATCAGCACATACGGGTCATGCTCAATATCGTCCAGATCGAAGTGGTATTCATCATAGTTGTGAGTGCTTTCGTAGGTGTCGAGATAGCGTTGCAGCTCTTGCTCCATTTGGCAATACTGCGCCTCCGCGCCCAGCATCGCATCATCCTCGCTGAGATAGGAGGAAGCGATAACCGACGAACCGGTAGAGGTGAGCATCGAACACGAGCTGATACCGGCACCGAGCAAAACGAGAAGGGCAACTCCGACGCCGATCCAGATGAAGACCTTCTTGTTATTCTCAAAGAACTCCTTGAGCTTGTCGGACACCTTTTCGCCGAGCTTCTTGCCGGTATTCTTCGTGGCAGTCCCGGCAGTCTGAGAACCGGCATTCCGTGCAGCGGCATATTCCTTCTTGATGTTCTGCTTCTGGTAGTGCTTGTTCATGTTCTGCTTCTTCATCTCAGGATGCTCCTGCTGATTTCTCTCATATTGGGAGCTTGGCGTCAGCTACATCCGCCTTGTGTTCCAGCTTGGAAACCTTCTCATAAGGCTTGTTGACGCTGCTTTCCCGATGATGACGGAAATGCCTCGCAGCGGTCTCAGCGGCAATCTCTGTTTTATGCGCCGCCTCAACCGCCGAGTTTTCCTGCTCGACCTCATGGATTTTGCCGTGAATGCCGGAAGCAAGGGTGTCACCGACCTTGCGGACGGTTTTATCTGCCTCAAATTGCAGCTTGCCTTGCTCTTGGGCTTTTTCAGCTCATCCTCAAAATGAAGGCGGGTTTTGCCCTTTCCGGTCTCTTCATCAAAGACACGCTCTTTCTTGAGAACCTTGTGCGTGGGCAGCTTCTCGCGGGCGGCATCCAGACGCTCATGCGCCTTCTCGGACATCCTTTCGAGCTTCTGCATCCGCTTCGTGGGCGGGACGGCATCGTCCGAGACCGGCTTTTGAAGAGGAAGTCTCCGCCGCTTGGGAGAACGGCATCTGCATCTACTGCTTCAACCGCAGAGGTCTTGCGCAGCTTGTGCGTGACAACCGTTTCGGCAATCACCGTGCCGGTATGAGAAGAAACGCCGTGCTGCTCCAAAGCAGGAGGCTTGAACGGCGTTTCTGACGAGGGCAGCGGTTCAGGTACATTCTGGGGTGGATTTTCTGCCCTTTTCTCTTCTGTGACGGACGTTTCCGATGGCGGCTGTGTGTCGTTATCCTCGGCGTGTTCCGCCTGAAACTGACGCTGTTGACGGCGCATCTGCACCTTTTTCTGTTCCTCCGCAGAAAGAGTCTCAGAAGGCTCGGCTGTCTCAGCGGGCTTGATCAGCTCTGCATCTTCCAGCCGATTTGACACGCGCTGCTCGGTGCCAGCCGTCAGGTTTTCCTCGGCCGCGCCCTCCCGTGTCATCCGCATGACTACCATGTCGCGGGCTTTGAGTTCCGGTTCCTGGACATCAGATTTCACCTCCAATCCGCTTGTAGGCAAGCTCGGTGTACGCCGGATTCAGCTCGATGCCGACGAAATGACGCCCCATCTGTGAGGGCAACCATGCCGGTTGTGCCGCTCCCCATGAAGGGATCAAGCACAATACCGCCTTCGGGACAACCGGCGAGAAGACAGGTTTCAACCAGCTTCGGAGGGTAGGCGGCATAGTGACCGCCCTTGAAGGGAACGGTGTTGATCTTCCAGACGTCGCGCTTATTGCGAAGCGGATTGATGTCTGCGTCCTTGATCTCGCCATGCTCACGGGGGCGGTTGATGGACTGCGGCTGAGACTGACCGGGAACGGGTTTTCCGTATTTGTTGCCGCCCTTCATGCCGCGCTTGAGGCGTTCCGCCGTTGCAGGGGCAATCGGCTCGGAGATCGCCTTGTAGTCAAAGAAATACTTTTTGGACTTTGAGAACAGGAAAATATGCTCATAGCAGCGGGCGCATCTGTCTTTGACGCTCTCCGGCATGGGGTTATCCTTCATCCAGATGATGTCGTTGCGCAGATACCAACCGGTATCGCGGAGGGCAAAAGCCAGCATCCACGGGATGCCGATCATGTCCTTTGGCTTGCAGCCCTCAACCTTGTTGTTGAGAGCCACAGCCTGACCATTTCTGCCGTTGGGGTTCTTCGGGTCAATGAAATCGCCTTGATTGCCCTTTCCGGCGTAGGTGTCCGAGATGTTCAGCCAGAGCGTACCGTCCGGACGCAAAACGCGCCTGACTTCGGTAAACACTTCCGTCAGGCGCGAGATATATTCCTTCGGCGTTGTCTCTCTGCCGATCTGAGCTTCCATGCCGTAATCGCGGAGCGCGTAGTACGGCGGGGATGTCACACAGCAATGAACGCTGTCATCGGGCAGAGTTTTTCGAGATTTCAAGGCAATCGCCGGTATGAATGATGTCAAGTTGTATGGTGGTGTACCTCCTGTTCTATTGGATTTGTGTTTCCATTGAAATGTTGGCTGTAAAACCCGACAACATTTCAATGGGCGTCAGTCGGAGTAATACTCGTCCGGCTCGTAGTCCTCGTCTTCCATGAAGTCCTCGTCGAGATCGTCAATCTCGTCTGCCCAACGGTCGAAGATTTCGCGGCTTCCTTCGCCGCCTCACGATAGAGGCTCGGGCGGTTCTTCTCAAAAGGCGGCAAAGGCGGGGACGAACTTGCCGAACTCGCGGATTGCCTTCACATCCTGCGTGCGCATATCTGCGACGCACTGAATGATTTCGGACATCGTGAGCAGATCGTCGATCATGGCCTCGTAGTCTTCCTTGGCGATGGTGACGGTATCGGCATCGTCCTCCGCCGCTTCCTGCTTGCGGACACGGAAGGTCTCGTGAACATCCTTCATCAGTCCGATCACGCAGTCGGCGGTCTCGTCGAAAATCTCCTGCATACGCGCTGCCATCTCGTCGGCGCAGCCCTCCAGTTCCTCATGAACGTGGAGGTAGGCGCGGTGATGCTTTTTCAGTTCGGTTTCCTCGCGGATGAGCGTCGATGAGATCGGCGCTCATGTCGATGACCTCAAGCAGAAGGTCAATCGGCTTGGTGATGCTGCCGAACGTGGTATTCACGGGAACACCGCTGACTTCTGCGATGATGTTCTTGGCGTTCTCAAGGTTGAAGTTCTTATCCATATTCAAAAATCCTCCTATCAGTTCTGTGTGGTTTCTTCTAAGCGGGTGGTCATGATGCGGTAGAGTTGAGTGTCCTTCGGGAAATCGTCCTTGAAGGGAACGATGGTCGAGCCGTAGAAGATCAGCCCCTCACCGGCATTGGAATTGGTGATGTAGTTCTGCTGGCTGGGCGAGATGTTCAGCGCCTTCGAGAGAATCTGCCGGTCGCCGGACGCCCGATTCAGAAGATAGACGAAATCCGAGTTTTCAAAGATGTTCTCTACCTCGCGGGACGCAAGCAGATCCTTGACGTTCTGCGTGATGCCGGTCGGAATGCCGCCCCATTTTCTGAAACGCTTCCAGATTTCCACGCTGTATGCGGCGGTCTGTTCTTCTTTCAGCAAAAGGTGAAACTCGTCCATGTAGTAGCGGGTAGCCTTGTGCTGGGCGCGGTTGATTGTGACCCTGTTCCAAACCTGATCCTGTACAATCAGCATGCCGAGCTTTTTGAGCTGCTTGCCGAGTTCGCGGATGTCATAGCAGACGAAGCGGTTGTTGACATCCACATTCGTTCTGTGATTGAAGACATTCAGAGAGCCGTGAACATAGATTTCAAGGGCAGTTGCGATGCGCTGTGCCTCCGGTTCCTTCTGATTTCTCAGAATGTTGTAGAGGTCTTCGAGGATCGGCATTTTCTCCGGCTTGGGGTCTGCAAGGAACTCCTGATAAACCATGCGGACACTGCGGTCAATGATGGTCTTCTCAACCGGCTGCAAGCCGTCCTTGCCGCCGACAATCAGCTCACACATGGAGAGGATGAAGTCGGTTTCAGCGTCAGCGGGTTTTCCTCTTCGGAGTAGTTCGTGTTGATGTCCAGCGGATTGATGTAATTCGTGCTGACCGGCGAGATGCGGATGACCTGACCGCCGAGCTTCTGCACGAGGGGGAAATACTCGGCTTCGGGGTCGCAGACGATGATGTCATCCTCGGTGATAAGGAAGGCGTTCGTCATTTCGCGCTTGGCGGAGAAGGACTTACCGGAACCGGGCGTACCCAAGATCAGCCCGTTGGGGTTCTTGAGCTGCTTGCGGTCAACCATGATCATGTTGTTGGACAGCGCATTCAGTCCGTAGTAGAGAGCTTCGCCGCCCTGAAAAAGCTCCTGCGTGGTGAACGGCACGAAAACCGCTGTGCTGGAAGTGGTCAGCCCGCGCTCAATCTCCACCTGATTGATGCCGATAGGCAGAGAGGACATCAGCCCTTCCTCCTGCTGGAAGTCAAGACGCTTGAGCGCACAGTTATACTTTTGGGCAATGGCGGCGGTCTGGAACACAGCATTTTCGAGCTTTTGGCGGTTGGTTGCCGTGTTCATGATGAGGATGGTCACAAGGAACAGTCTCTCATTGCGGGTCTGGAGATCCTGCAACAGACGCTTCGCCTCACCGCCAAAGGTGGCGAGATCGGACGGGATGATGTCCATATCGTAGCCGGAGCGGACCGCCTTTTTCTGCTCTTCAATCTTCATCTTGTCGAGGTCGGTGATCTTCGACTTGATGCTCTTGATTGCCTTCGCCTGGTCAATCGTCCGGATATGAAAAATTGACCGTGATGTTGCTGTCCATCTCAAGGAAGTCGGCAAGCATACGGTCATTGAGTTCCGGCGCGAGGATTTGCAGGAAGCTCACCGCACCGATGGTTCTGCCCATCTTGAAGCACTTGCCTTCACGGAAGTCAAAGGAAGTGGGCGCGATGAAGTCCTTGCTGGAAAGCCCTGTCCGGGCAACCATATCGAAGGAAAAAGCGGAACGGTTCATTGGTGTCCATATTGAACACATCATGAAGCACTTTCAGCCGTTCGTAGCCGGACAGCGGCTCGGTTTTCACGCCGAGAGTTTTTGAAGTTGTTGATGATGTCGGTTTCAATGCGTTCGAGCTTCGGCTTTGCCGTGCGGAGGGAGTCCGCCTCAATGCCGAAGGTGATGTACTTCTTCTTGATCAGCCCGTTGTTGCCCTTGGTGAGCTGGTTTTGCAGCATACCGGAATACTCGGAGCGGATGTCGTTGAAGGCGTCCTCCTGTGCCGGAATGTTGATGCGCTTGCGGAACTCATTGAGGCTTGCCTTCTGATTGATGAAGGAGAGCTGGACGAAGATCGAGCTGTCGAAGTAGTTCAGAAAGTCGCACCAGTTCTCAAAGATGGCAGTTTTGTCCTCATTCTGCGCAAGCTGGTAGTTGATGTCCTCAAAGGCGATGGACTTCGTGTAGAGGCGGCTGTTCACCTTACAGATACCGTCACGGCACATCTCCACATAGGGGATGGTCTGCTGGGCGGACTTGCGGACTTTCTTTGCCTTCCTGTCCTTTTTCTTCTGCATGACGATCCGCTTCTTTTCACGAGCGGAAAGGGGCATCGCCGTAAACGACACCGTTTTTGACGGTCATCTTAAAGCTTTTGCCTTTGCTGTGCTGTTGTTCAAGCTGCAATTCCTCCTGTTCTTTGATTTTCTGCTGAATCTCAGCGTAGAGATTGTTCGTGCGATAGGGACGCACCTTGTCCCGGATGAACATGGACTGTACGATGTGATACAGATACTTTTCGGCGGGCTGACCGTCCTTCTCGTAAAGCGCGAAGAAGATGAACGGAAGCATGATCACCACCATCAGCATTGCCGCCGTAGACAAGTCGAGATGCGCCTTTGCCAGAAAGAAGATCGGGACGCCGACTGCCGCAGCGATGGAAAAACAAATGAGCTGCCGCTTGGTCGGGTTGAACATGACCTTCGTTTTGACGCGGTTAAGATCCTTCGGGACCGGAACAAATGCCATTGACTGTTTCCTCCTTTCTAAGCTGCTTTTCGTAGCGCAGCTTCATTTGTGCGGGATATTGATCCTCCTTCGGCTGACGCTTGCCTGTCCAGCGAAGCCCACCCGCTTTGCCTTGACAAATCCAGCCGGAAGCCCGAAGGCTTGCACCGTTTTCGCTTTCCAGCGTGTAGGTGATGATGCGCTTATAGCCCATAGCCGCAGCAGCTCTTGCCGCCGCGCCGTAGAGAAAGCTGCAGCGTTCTTCGCCCCGTTGGTGCATAGCCTTGTAACCTCCAATGTGAAGCCGTCATCCAGATACCGGCTGACGGGACGCCCAGCGATGATTACGCCGACCAGCTCACCGTCTGCTTCACAGCCGATGGAAAACTTGTGACCGGCAACCGGCTTATGATGCCGGTGATGCTGCCGGACGTACTCGTTGGCGTCTCGAAGAGAGATGGGCCTTAGCCGCAGCATGGTGTTTCCTCCATAGGGAAGATGAGCCGTGCATTCGACCTCGTTGCCCCAAACGTCCCAGCCTTCGGGAGACTGACGGGCAAAAAGCTCCACGCGGGGAAGATCTCCCATGAGCCGAACAATGCGCTCCCGCGCTTCATCCGGCTTTTTGGAATGCTCTTCGATGTGGCTGAGGATGACCTGACGCACACCGGCGTCAACTCGCTTCGGATGTCCCTTTGTTGCAAGGATGCAGATTTCGGCATTCGCCCTTGTCCAGTAGCCCATGCCGGTAAAGAGATCGTCGTTCCTTCGGTTTTGCTTCACCCATACAAAAGCCACGGTCTTATAAGAAAAGCCCCATGCCGTCAGCACTTCGAGTGCTTCACAGAGGCACGGGAACGTGATCCAGAGAAACAGAGCGCAGTCCTTAGCGGCAAGCTCACCGACCGGAAGTGCCTTGATGTCTTCAATGCACATTGTCGGGTAGTGGCTTTCCGCCGACCGTCCCTGTCCCTTCTTGGAGTAAGTCCGATACGCCCAAGGGGGATCGGCGTAGATGATGCTGTACTTCTTCATGCTGCCGACCTCCTTAGTGCGCATGGAAAATGGATTTTGCGAGGCTTCCGGTCTTGAACAGCGAGAAGCACAGAATAACCGTGTACGCTGCCACAGAGAACAGAGCCGAATGAATGTTGTCTGCGATGATCATGCCGTTGATCAGCACCGCATAGATGCCGACGCAGACCATGATGAGAAATCCCTGAAATGCCAGAGCGAACAAGCCTTTCAGATAGTTCGTGCCGATGCTGCCCCATTCGCGGTTGCTCATGGTTGCGATGGGAATAGGCGCGATGCTCACGGTGCAGTAAATCTCAATCATGCGCCCGTAGAGAATGACTGTAATGAGGATCGCCATGATTTTGAGGCACAAGCTGATCAGGAGCGTTTCTATCGACAGTCCGAGCAGTTCTCCGACGCCCATGTTCTCCATGCCAGTACGCATCTGCGCAATCGTCGAATCAATATCAATACTGGTGTTGCCGTGGATGACTCCGGCTGCACCGGAAACCACGTTCTGCCCGATGTCGAATACTGCCATCACGATGTCAAACGTATGCGTCACGAGGTAGATCGCCACAGCCGCCTTGAAAAACCACTTGAAGAACATCCAAGTGTCCATGTTGTGAAGGTTGTTTTTCTCGGTGATCATGGAAATCAGCTCGTAGCACAAAAACGAAGGTGATGATGATACCAGCGATGGGGACTATCACGTTTTCGGATAGTCCCCGGATCATCTGGTACACGCCGCCGTTCCAGCCGGACGGTGTTTGCCCAACTTCGGCGGCAATCGTTCCTACCTTCTCGTTGACATCGGTGAACATATTGGTCAGGTTGCTCTCGATCCATCCGATCAGCATATCCTTGAGAGCTTGTTCGATCTTTTCTAAAATGCTGCCCAATATTTCACCACCCTTCGTTTAAGCTGGGCTTGCCGTGGATTAGCCGAACAAACCGGAGAGCAGGGGGATGAGGGTCGTGCCGATCAGCACCACACCGCCGCCAGCCATGAGCTGCTTGATGCCCTGAGACTTAGCGCCGGGGTTGTCGTTGCCGTAGCCTTCCATGAGGTTGACAACACCCCACACCGCAAGACCTGCGCCGAGGGCGATAACAAGCGTCTGGAGAATCGTAACTGCCTGATTGATAAATGCCATACTTGAATTTCCTCCTAAATCGTTGGTGAATTGTGAAGGGCGAGTGCCTTTTCCAGCACCCGCCCCGATGGTTACTTTCTGCGCGGCTGCCGGATTAACCGAACAGACCGGAGAGCAGAGGGATGAGGTCGTGCCGATCAGCACCACACCACCGCCAGCCATGAGCTGCTTGATGCCCCGAGACTTGGCGCCGGGGTTGTCGTTGCCGTAGCCTTCCATGAGGTTGACAACACCCCACACTGCGAGACCTGCGCCGAGGGCGATAACGAGCGTCTGAAGAACCGTGACAGCCTGATTGATGAAAGTCATAGATTTTCCTCCTTGAATCGATGAAAGTTGAGTGTGTATTATTGAAAATGGGCATAAAAGAAAGCCCCGTCGCTGTTCTGCTTTGGGATGAGCCATCAGGCTTTACCCACTGCGCAGTGCAGCGACGGGGCTTTAATCTGCATCGACCTCGCCCATATCATAGAGGTCGAATGTGTCATCGGGCTTGACCACCAGCTTGTGCTGCCGGTACTTCTCGATGTCAAAGGTGTTCCGCTTGTCGTAGTCGGAGAGCTGCCGGTATTTGGGATGCTTCGTAATGTCGTATTTGTTACTGAGAAAAGGTCTCACGCCTCGAAGCTGCAAAATACACTTGGCTCCGTCCATGACGGCGATCTCATCCTGAGACATCAGTTCCTTGCCGGTCTTCTGATAGTTCAAGCCATAGGAGTTGTTGTTGGAACGGGTTTCTGAGGTGTTGTAAAGGTCGATTGTCTCCTTGCCCAGCACCTCGCTGATTTCCTTGAGAGTCGATTTTTCTTTTCCGCCGAGGAAAAGTGTGCAGTCGCAGTTGCCCGTGATGGTGTCCGCCGCATCCTTGTAGATGGTCTTGAGCTGAGACTGGGACTGTAAGATGATTGACGCCGAGATTTCCCGGCTTCGGATGGTTGCGATGAGCTTATCAAACTTCGGGATTTGACCGATGTTCGCAAACTCGTCCAGCAGACAGCGAACATGGACGGGAAGCCGTCCGTTGTAAACGTCATCTGCTTTGTCGCAGAGAAGGTTGAAGAGCTGGGAATACATGATCGCTACAACGAAATTGAAGGTGTCATCGGTATCGGAAATGATGACGAACAGCGCCGTCTTTCGGTCTCCGATGGTGTCCAGCTCCATCTCATCGTAGTTCATCAGCTCCCGCAGCTCTGCGATGTCGAAGGGCGCAAGCCTTGCACCGCAGGAAATCAGGATCGACTTCGCGGTCTTTCCCGCCGCCAGCTTGTATTTGCGGTATTGCTTGACCGCAAAGCGGTCAGGGTCGCGGGCTTCCAGCTCGTCGAACATGACATCCACAGGGTTCTTGAAGGTCTCATCGTCCTCTCTGGCTTCCGAGGCATTGATCATTTCGAGCAGAGTAGTAAAGTTTTTCTCGTGGTCGGGTGCCTCATACCAGATGTAGCCGATGAGAGCTGTGTAGTAGAGCTTTTCCGCCTTGACCCAGAAATCTTCGCCGGACTTATCGCCGTCTCCCTTCGTGTTGACGATGATCGTATTGACCAGCTTGAGGATGTCCTTCTCACTGCGGATGTAGCTAAAAGGGTTGTAGTGCATGGATTTTCGGAAATTGATGGTGTTCAGCGACTTGATGACATAGCCGCCCTTTTCGAGCATCTTGCCGCACTCTATCAGCACCGTACCCTTTGGGTCAGTGACCACATAGGAACTGTGCATCTGCATCAGTTCGGCTTCACGAAAAAGCGCGTTTTACCTGAGCCGGAACCGCCGATGACAAGGATGTTTTTGTTGCGGGCGTATTTCGGCTGCTTTGGACGGCTGTTCATGGTCAGAAACTCCGTCTGCGTCAGGATAACGTTGTTGGAGAACTCCGGGTCCGTGTACGGCTTGATGTCCTCCG
>BNJU01002553.1_pt1 | contig 252652 bp, 240 predicted proteins | sample 8539281 | NCBI WGS metagenome assembly BNJU01 (sample SAMD00202456, study PRJDB9452) | human saliva metagenome | isolation source: human saliva | place: Japan | reverse complement strand
AGAAGCCTGATTCGTAGCCTTTAATATATCTTGTATGAATCTCTCCTATCGGAAGAGAAAAGAGGATCGTTTACTTGTTAAGACCGCGGTTGTTCAATGTAACATTGAGGAGCTTTACATACTCGCGATACTGACTATTGTTCAAAACATAGTGCATATAAGAAAGATCCTTCTTGATGGCAGCATTTACTTTAGCCTCACGCTCAGAGCTATCAGATACAGCTGCATTCATCATCTCTGCTGAGAAAGTGCGGTTAATATCCTCTACTACATCTACCTGATCCTGGTTTAGATTAAGAGCACGGCTCAATGCATATGTGCTGAGATTGAACTTGTATGCGTTAGTTGTTGCTGTGTTGTTATCGTTCTCACCTGCTGCAAAAGCCATTGTCATACTCATTACTGCTACTACTGTCAATACAATCTTCTTCATATTCATTTTCCTTTCTTTAGTCAAAGGCGTCATTTACGATGCCTCTTGTTATCTTTAAATCTGTAGTTTTATCTTGTTTACGATTGCAAAGTTAGTAGGTTTTTGGCATATACAATGATTAATCAACACATTTTCGTGCTTTTATCTTATATTTTTGATACATATCAAGATGTTTGATATATATCAGCAACAATATCATACTTTTGACTATCTTTTCCGTTACAAACCATATTCTAAAGGACTGCAAATCGAAAAATCAGTAACTAAGAAGGTGCTATCTCGTTTTAAATAACTATCTTTGCATACCCTTTACAACATATTATATATAAAGAAAAAACGATAATGAAGGAAAATACACATCGACTCATCGTAGTCAACTATGAGTTAAATAGCGTAGAGAATGGAGTTGAACACTTCATTGAAAAGACTGAGGAACAAAAGCCAATGCAGTTCTATACGGGTTGCGACATGGCTTTGCCAGCTTTTGAAGAGGAGATAGTAAAGCACGAAACAGGTGCTAACTTTGAGTTCTCACTTACGAAGGAGCAGGCTTATGGGGAGCATGATGCAAACAGCGTGTTGGCTCTTGACAAGGAAACTTTCAGTGTGAATAGTGAGTTCGACGCAAAGAATATCTATAAGGATGCGATTGTTCCATTGCAAAACGAGCAGGGACAACGCTTCTTGGGTAAGGTGCTTGAGGTATCAGAGGATAAGGTTACTATTGATCTAAACCATCCGCTCGCTGGTAAGGATTTGATGTTTCGCGGACAGGTTATCGAGAATCGCGAGGCAAGCGAGGCTGAAGTTAAGGACTTCTTCGACCGCATGAACCAGCATCATTGTGGATGTGGCGGAGGCTGCGGAAGCAACTGTGGCGATGGTGATAGCTGTGGCTGTGGTGGCGGATGTGGTGATGGCTGCAACTGTGGCAACTGATTATGAACACGTTTGGTAAGCTCTTTACACTAACTACCTTCGGCGAGAGTCATGGTGTGGCTGTCGGTGGTGTGGTGGATGGAATGCCGCCTGGTATTCCTATCGACATCGATTTCATACAACGAGAATTAGCTCGACGTAAACCAGGACAAAGTAGGATTACGACTGACAGGAAGGAACTGGATCAGGTGGAACTACTGAGTGGTGTATTCGAAGGAAAGTCTACAGGAACTCCTATTGGCTTCATCGTAAGGAATAGGAATCAGCAGTCAAAGGACTACGATAGCATCGCCAATCTCTTTAGACCCTCTCATGCCGATTACACCTATTATAATAAGTATGGCATTCGAGACTATCGAGGAGGAGGTCGCGCATCGGCTCGCATCACCCTTTCACGTGTTGTTGCTGGTGCATTGGCAAAGTTAGTTCTAAAGCAGAAGGGTATTAGTATAACGGCTTACACTAGTCAGGTGGGTAATATAACGCTTGACAAAGACTATCAAAAATATGATTTCTCGCTCATTGAAAGCAACCCCGTACGCTGTCCAGAACCAAAGAAAACGAAGGAGATGGAGGCACTCATTGCTGAAATGAAGCGTGAGGGCGATACGATTGGAGGCGTAATTACTTGTGTTATTAAGGGGTGCCCTGTCGGATTGGGAGAGCCTGAATTCGATAAACTACACGCCCAACTGGGAGCTGCAATGCTTAGTATCAATGCAGCGAAAGGGTTCGAGTATGGAGAGGGCTTTGCGAGTGCCTCTTATCGAGGTAGCCAACAGAACGATGTATTCATCCCCTCTTCTGACAAGCAACAAACGCATGATATCAAAACAAAAACGAATCATAGCGGAGGAATACAAGGCGGTATAAGTAATGGAGAAGACATCTATTTCCGTGTTGCTTTCAAGCCTGTTGCCACCTTATTGATGGAACAAGAGACAGTCAATAAAGAGGGAGAAGCAACGAAGATAGACGTCCATGGGCGTCATGATCCATGTGTTCTGCCACGTGCCGTACCTATTGTTGAAGCTATGGCAGCCATGACAATACTCGATGCCCTGCTTGTTGACAATGCCAAACAAATATAAGCTACACACGTCGTGGACGTAAGAATACAAAAAAGAGGATGCCATAACCATTCTAAATGATGGTTGGTATCCTCTTCTTTTATGCTCCTTTCAAGGCGAACAAATGCTCCTCTATCTTACTCCTATTCGCCCTTACATCAAGAGAAAAGACTTTGTTAAAAGAGAAAATAGACTATTATTTATTCCCTTATAACCTATTATGCGGAAACTTTTAGATTATTTTCCCAGTCAGAGTGGTATCTTTTCAAACTCACATGAGTTTCTTCTCCAACATAGATAACAATCTCTTGATTGATTGCCAACCAATTTCTTTTACGCTTCCAAGGTCTTCACAAACTCGTTCAAGGCTTTGCCACCATCTAAAGAAGGAGCCAACTCTCTCAAAACGTGGAGTCGCCTCTCTCCTATCATCGCCTTTAAATCCTTACAAGTATTCAACACGCAGACATCACCAGCTAGTCCGCAGACATCAATCTGATCGATGTGATAATCAACAAGGAGCTCTAAAAGCAGTCTTGCCGACCTTTTATTCTGCAGAATGGAATATTCCTCTCGATTAATAGTATCGCCTTTATAAAGCATTTGAAAACTATCAGTACTCTCGTTAAGAGAAACTAGCAATGATTCCCATAAGGCTGCGCCAGTTGAATGTTGGACGCAATGACGAGGCCATTGACCACCTTCATCAGCAAAAGAATTATGATGATAAGGATGCCAATCTGAGGTTACAACCTTCACAGAATACTCCTCGCCATGCGCACGAACATACTCTGCAAGTGCATCCATAGCCACTTCTGCACCAGGAACTGGCAATGATCCACTGATGAAATCGACTTGTGGATCGACTATCAAAAGCATTTTCTTCATAATATTATCTTATATTTAGCGATTGAACTCACCCTTTATTCAAGGCAATTTATAATCTCTGTAACCGACTTGCAACCATGTTTATCTAACCAGGAATTAATTCCGTCACGCACCTTAATGGTCACTTGTGGGTCGATGAAGTTGGCTGTTCCGATTTGAATAGCAGTTGCCCCTGCCATAAGAAACTCGATAGCATCTTCTGCTGTTGATATACCTCCTAGTCCAATAACTGGTATCTTTACGGCTCTTGCAACATCATTCACCATACGTACAGCGACTGGTTTTATGGCAGGACCACTTAGTCCACCAGTACGGATACTCAGCTTAGAACAACGGCGTTCAATGTCTATTGCCATTCCCATAAGGGTGTTAATCAACGATACGGAATCGGCTCCTTCATCCTCACAAGCACGTGCGATACTGGCTATATCGGTCACATTAGTGACAACTTCACGATCATTGTCTTGTGATAATGCTGTCGGACGGCTTTCACAACAGTGGCTGCACCAGAGCAAGAAACGCCGAATGCCATGCCACCTTCCCTCACATTGGGACAGGAAATATTGACTTCTATTGCAGGAATAGCGTCTAATTCATCCAGTCTGGCAGCTGTCTCAGCATACGATTCAGGCGAGTTTCCACTCACATTAACAATCATATTCGTGTCAATATCCCGTATCTGTGGATAGATATGATCGATGAAGTAGTCCACTCCTTTATTCTGTAGACCAACGCAATTAAGCATTCCTTGATGTGTTTCAACCATGCGCGGATAGTCATTCCCCTCGCGTGGTTTGAGCGTAGTACCCTTTACGATAATCCCTCCAAGCTCTTCCAATGGGACGAAATCAGCAAACTCAAGACCATAGCCAAATGTTCCGCTGGCGGTCATTACAGGGTTCTTTAGATGTAAGTTACCTATATTTACATTTAAATCTGCCATAGATTCATCATTTAATTTTACATATTTAGCTTATTCCTCATAGATAACCACACCTTCTACTAGGCTTATTCTCATTCTTAGGCTTATAAGTTTTCAGGTGTTGTTATCACTATTTTCTCACCACATCAACTTCTGCGTATCAAAGACAGGACCCTCCTTACATACGCAGAGATTGCCCTCAATGGTCTTCTCAACGCAACACAAACAGGCTCCGACACCGCATGCCATCATATTCTCCAAGGACGCTTCGCAGGGGGATAGAAGCCTTTTGAGCATACTGAGCAACAGCCTTCATCATAGGTTTAGGTCCACAAGTAGAGATGCGATCGAAGTGTTCTTTGGACAGAACGGAGTGATTCGTAACAAATCCTTTCTCACCTGCAGAACCATCTTCAGTGGTAATGCACACCTCTCCATAGGCTTTGAAAAGTTCTAGTTCTGCAAGGTCAGAGGCAGTGCGAGCACCTAAAAGAAAGACGGGACAGGCTTCGGCATCCTTTATGGTTTTACCAAAATAAAGCAAAGGAGCAACTCCAACACCACCGCCAACAAGCAAGATACGTTCGCCAGGACGACTAGGTGGAGTGAAGGTGTTACCCAATGGGAGTATACAATTAAGCTTATCGCCAATATGCAGACGCCCAAGCGTGCGGGTTCCATCGCCTATGGTGGCAACTAACAACCATAATTCATTACGTTCGCGATCGATAAAATTAATAGAAATAGGACGGCGAAGAAAGGTAGAAGGTGAGCCGTCCACTCTCACTTCTACAAACTGACCAGGAAGCATCTCGGGTAGTGGCTTGTCATCAGTGAGTCGAATGAGAACATTCTTATCATTGACCTGCTCCACAGAAGAGACCTTCAAGTCGAGGACATACTTCTTCATCTTTTTATGCTTTGAATGTATTTAGCAAAGATAATGCAAACGAGTACAAAGGAATGTTTACATTCGCTTTGTCGAGTGCAGCTTAGCTTATGCAAAGATACACAAATTATCTATTGAAAGGATAGATACACAAAAAATATCAACGAAAAAACAAAGAAATGGACAAAACAACACTGCTAACAACTTTCTTCCATTGCTTCTGACTCTATCACATAGATTTAAGTTCGGGGTAAAAGTCCATCTTCAAAGGAATGTACGGATGGTGATTACGGATGGGCTATCTCATTGCAACTTCTATCATAGGTTATACCTTATATAATTAGAAAGACCCAATAGCAGCTATCAAAATGATCCCCTATAAATAAAGCAAAACAAATTCCATTCATAAAGGGAGGGCTCATCTAAGATTATAAAGGATAAAACACAAAGATAGAAATCAGCCTTCCAGAGATATAAAGGCTGATTATACTCTGCGCAAAATATCATAGAGCAACCTTACAAGAAATGATGACTTCCAACTTTATTAACCTACTTACTTTTTTGGAACAAAACTCTCCCATGTCTGGTCATCAAAGAAGATTCGAATCTCAGTGATACGCCTTTGTGGTTTGTCAATATATTTTATTTCAGTTCTCGCAGGTGTTTTAAGTGTATCAGCAACGTGCGATGAAGAACCTTGACCATATCCCTCAACAGATGGGGCAGGCTTGAAGAGAAATTCAAATGACCTTCAGAACTTGTACCATTGACCGCACTATTTTCATCATCATCAACTCCTGACGCTGTAACCTGATCCTTAAACATGGGTCCTTGACCATACATTAACCAATCAAGATTGATCTTTGTAAACTTACTACGAATAGCCTCAACCGTGTTAAGAGTAGGTTTCGTCCTCCCTGTAAAGATACTACTGAGTGATGCAGACGATATTCCTATAAAATCTGAAAAGGTCTGTTGAGTCATGTGTTGACTCTCCATTAGTTGTCTAATTCTATCTTTCATAACCAAATAATAGGCTTTTTTAGGCTCTAGAGCCATACTTCCATTGATTTTACAAAGGTAAACAAATAATATTAAACACCAAAATCTCCACACAAATAATACAAGTTTGTATATATAACTTTTGATATTTACAATTTAAAATAACAAACAACTAAATGTGTGCAATTCATATATACATATACAAATCAAAAATAGACAACAGAATATCATATATAAGCTGTTCTTTTGGTCAATATCTTTAATTAACTGGCTATTAAAAAGCCTATTTATACATTTAAGAAGATAAAATAAAGGGTTATACACTTGTTCGGGCATAAATTTAGGCTATTTTCATTTTTATAGCAAGAATATTAATTCATATAATTCTGGTTTACAAGTAGTTATATTTAATAATGGTGTGACGTATATTTATTCGTATACATTTTTAAAAGCAAGATATACAAGTTTCAAGACTTGTATTTACATCTTAATGTATGGTTTTATTACGCAAACCATTATTATTATACTTGTAAATAATATGCAAATCGTTTGTATTTGTAAATAAGAATCCTAACTTTTTAACTTATAATAAATGTGAATAGTAAATGCAATTTTTGAATTTCTGTCTATTTTTAGCGTATTTGCAATATTCATAAACAGAGTATAAGGCAAACGAAAATACGCCCAAAATGAGAAGGTAAGAATACCATAACTACCCTATTATTCAGGGAGTAACACAAAAAAAGTACCCTTTTAAGAGTACTCATTCTAGATCGAAAAAGAAGGATTTTAGCATAGAAATGGAGATTTTTGAGACTTCAAATTACCAAAAATCTCCATTTACTTTAGTGTAAAACGTAGAAAATTAGCTCTTTCATCAATTCTCCAGCACCAGTATAAGGATTATCCAAACCTTTACTCTTACCATCAACTTCACGAATCTTAGAAATAATATCCATAGTTTTGCGTGCTGAATAATTTTTCAAACCTGTAATTAAGTCTTTTATTCCCCACGTTGAATTCAAATCTAATGCCCTAGCAATGTCTTGTTCTGAACTCTTATTTGGAGTATAATGTAGTATCATAAGGTTTTGAAAGAACGAGAAAAGTAAAGGAAGAAAAGAGTAAAGAGAGCCGGCTTTAGGATTATTGTCAAATATTTGATTATCTGATTTGCCTTAAATATATCCTTAGAAACAATGGCATTCCTCAATTCGAAAGCATTAAAATCTTTACTTACCCCTATCTCCTTCTCTACTATATCTGGCGTTACACGTCGATTATCATTAGGGAGATAAATTAGAATTTTATCAAGTTCCGAAACTATACGACTTAGATCAGAACCAATATGATTGGCTATCATCTGGCATGACTTAGGGTCAATAGTAGCCTTCTTTGACTTCAAATAATTTTGGATGAATTCTGGTAATTGGTAATCTCTCAACTTCTTACTCTCGAAAACTACTCCCATTGCCTGCGCCAGTCCAATAACTTTCTTACGTGTATCTATTTTCCCATTCTTATGACACCAGACAAGAATAGTTGATTTTACAGGTTTTTTAAGATATCCCTCTAAAGCCTCTAAAGATCTTATATTTTGCGCCTCTTTTACTATAATCACTTGAAATTCGGCCATCATAGGATATCGCTTAGCCATATCCGTAACTTGTACAGCAGTCACATCTGAACCAAAACAAATCGTTTGATTAAAATCACATTCTTCTGGTAAAAGAACGTGCGAAGCAATATAGTCAGATATAGTATCGATGTAATAAGACTCTTCCCCCATTAATAAATAAAAAGGGGCAAAGTTCCTATTTTTAAGATCCTGCATGATAGCCTGAAATGTTACTCCTTGCTTTGTTGGCATTTACTTTTTTATTAACTTTGCATTTAGAATAGATTGTTACCATGTCTGAAGTCACCTATTTCCGTAGAAATTAAGAATTAACTTCACCATAGCCATGGCTGAATCCTTTCATGCAAAGTTAATAGAAAAGAGATAGAAAACAAAATTTTCATTTGACTTTCACCTTATCGTTTTCACCTTATTATATATAGGAATTGTCCAAAATGATACAACTTACTCTCCCTCCATATCAAATTAGAGTGAAAGAGACACATGGTCGAAAGCAGATTTTCGACATTCTCCGTAGAAAATACGTAGCACTCACACCAGAAGAATGGGTGCGCCAACACTTCATACATTATCTCGTTGAACATAAGAATTACCCATCCTCATTACTTGCCAATGAGGTTTCTTTGCAGATTGGAGAGAAAAGGATGAGAGCTGATAGTGTGTTGTATGATAACCAGCTACACCCTCGTATGATCATAGAATACAAAGCACCCAATATCACATTAACACAGAAAGTGTTTGACCAAATCACAGTCTACAATTTACTACTTCATGTAGATTACCTCATTGTATCGAATGGTATGACTACATACATCTGTAAGATGGATTACGAGAAGCAAACATATAAGTTCTTAGAAAGCTATTCCCAAATTACGAAAAATATTTAACATGCATAACTCTTAAAAAGTATCTTTTATCACACAAAATACTTTACATCATTCTGCATCTATTCAATGATATACATTATATTTGGCATCCAATCCCAAAGGCAAAAGACAAGCTTCTCCCAACTTGGCATTATCTTTGTGAACTAATATAAGATATAAGGAACAATATTAATAAGACCGAAAACATCAAAATAGAACAACATGGGAAATATGAAATGGGTTGGTTGTTGGATTGGCGGAACCTTAGGAACAATGTTAGGAAGTGGAATTCTTGGAACATTAGCAGGTTTTTGCCTTGGTAGTATCATTGATGAAATGATGGATTCTAGGGCTGACTCCAATGATTATAACACTAATAAGCAAGATTATTACTCTCAAGGTAATGGTTATAAACAATATCAGTATGGAGGGCAGAATGGTTCTTCTAATGCACATTCCAATGAAGAACAGCGCAATTCTTTTCTATTTTCTATGCTTGTTTTATCATCTTATATCATCAAAGCAGATAACAAAATCATGCATTCAGAGATGGAGTTTGTACGTCAGTTCCTACGTCAGAACTTTGGAGAACAAGCAGTAAAATCAAGGCCAAGAAATACTCTTAAAGCTCTTTGAAATACAAAAGAAACAAGGGATACAGGTGTTTCGAAATACCATCCATCAAAGTTGTGCAGAGATAAAACACAATATGAACGTTAGTCAACGACTACAATTACTCAATTACCTTGTTATCATTGCGAAGGTAGATGGATATGTAAGTCCAGAAGAGATAAAGGCTTTAAAGGAGGTTGCACGCCACTTAGGACTAACAGCAAAGGACGTTGATTCAATGCTTAACATGGAGAATGGGGCAAGGGCAAATAGTAATATAGAAGACGCTTACAAAGTGTTGGGCTTGTCTTCTACTGCTACTGACAACGAAGTAAAAGTAGCCTATCGAAAGATGGCTTTAAAGCATCATCCAGACCGAGTAGCAACCCTTGGAGAGGATATTCGTAAAGCAGCAGAGAAGAAATTCCAAGACATTAATGATGCTAAAGAACGCATCTTTAAAGCCAGAGGATTATAAGTATTCTCTTTTCTAACCTAGCTGCTTCTTATAGAAAATATTATCACCAATCACTCATATAACTTCGATTTATAAATTATAAACAATATCTTAAAAAGGATTATGGCAACAAGACTTAAAAATAAAAAAACAAGTGAGGGCGACATTATTATTCGTCTTTATGATGAGACCCCCAAACATCGTGATAACTTCTTAAAAGCTTGCAAAGGAAGGCTATTACAATGGGACTCTTTTTCCATCGTGTTATCAAAGATTTCATGATACAAGGTGGTGATCCCTAATAGTAAGAATGCGCCTAAAAGGAAAGGTTCTTGGAACTGGTGGTCCAGACTATACTATCCCCGCAGAGTTCATATACCCACAACTTTTCCACAAACGTGGTGCTTTAAGTGCTGCTCGCACAGGCGATGAGGTAAACCCTGAGCGTGCTAGCAGTGGTAGTCAGTTTTATATTGTATGGGGAAAAATATATAAATCAACCGAACTGAAGCAGTTGGAACGACAAATGGGAATACAACAAGAGCAGGACGTCTTCAATCAATTAGCCAAACAACATCATGATGAAATTATGAATCTGAGACGTAATCGCGATCATGTAGGACTACAGACTCTACAAGACAAACTGATAGAAGAAACGAAAGAAAAAGTGTAAGTCACAAGGTAAACCAACATTCACTCCAGAACAAAAATGAGGCTTATACAACATTAGGTGGTACTCCCTTCCTTGACAACCAATACACAGTATTTGGAGAAGTTGAAGAAGGATTAGACATCGTTGGACGTATCCAAAATTGTCAAACAGATTGCAACGACCGCCCATCAGAAGATGTTAGGATTGAAACAATAGAAGTTTTATAACAACAAAAATAATCAATGCTCTTACCTACTTGATGACTCTTATATCAAGTAGATAAGGGCTTTTTCTTAGATTTACAATCTAATACGAATGTAATAACATTACGTCAAATTGCAAATTAATGAATATGGGTTAAAAGGAGTTCTAGGTTCTTTTCTTTCGTAGCTCCCATTATCAGGAAAATATCAACCAAAGCCCAAATGTAACATCCACCAAAGGTCAACAACTTTCCAATTCCAAGTCCAACATCACCGATGTAAAATCTATCAACACCTAGGACACCAACAAGTATCGATAAAATAAGAGATAGAGTTGGATCTTTCATACCATTCACTAGAATGAGAAAATCTGATTCACTCATATCTGACTTAAGCAATCTATCACGTACCATTGGTATACTTTCAGATGGAATCTTCGAACCCATCATCATTAATAATTGATTAACTTTCTCTTGTTCCATTATCTTTATCTTTAAAGTAAAATAACCCTTTTATCCGTCTGTAACATATGGTAATAACAGAAGAATTATCATATATGCAAAATATTCCTCACAACAAGCCATACAAAGAAGAGGACAACATAGGTCAAAATAAGTCTTCTATCCTCTATTACTCTAGTCAATCTGCGCTTAGAATTGCTAGCAGGTAGCAACGCACGAAGTCCAAATAAAAATAAATAAGGGATACCAAATAACAAGAAGTAATTATAATGAATTGCCTCTACGAATCTTCCCTGCAACAAAGCATGCAATGCCCGCTGCAATCCACAACCTGGACATTGCAGTCCTGTCAACACCTTAAATGGGCATTTTGGAGCCCAAGAAGTAGTAACAGGATCATAAAAATAGTATATGATTAATAAGGAGGCTCCCAAAAAGAGAGCCCCCATAAATCTCTTCTTAGATTTCAATTTTTAGTGTGATAATGCGCTTAAATAACTCATACCACCCAAGAAACCAAAGTAGATTATCTGAAAGATTACGCCCGTAACAATACCAATAATACTCCACTTCTTAGCATCTGCTGCTGCTGCCGCTGCTGCATCATATTGCTTCATCATGTAATAATCGTTCACCTTCATAGAACGAATAATCGCATAGATACCAAATGGTAAACAGCAACAAAGAGTAGTGAAAATTGCGAGAGGCAAATAATTGTTTGGCTTTGGATTGTTTAATTCTTCCATAATAGTAAATTTTGAGCCAGTCTCCCATGGCTAAGTTTGGTAATCAGTTCTATTTAACACATAGTTTTGAGATTGGGGAGAACCTATAAGGCAACTCTCATCCGACATGCAACTTAATGTTTATTCTAATCAATCTTAGTACTGGCAAAGATAAATAAATATTATTAAAGGCACAAATAATTTCACAGAAAGTAACCAAGAGAACTGAAAAAAATCCCTTACCTAAAAGCATCATTGTGCATAGATAAGGGACTTCATTTTATAATTCCATTTTATAGGAATTCAACATCAGACATTATTTAGTCTTCCTCTTCTTCCTTCTTCTTACGGGTTGTTCTACGCTTCTTTGGCTTATCTTCTGTAGGCTTTTCTACCTTCACACCAGCCAACTCTGGATCAATAAGGATACGACCACAATATTCACAGACAATGATTTTCTTGTGCATCTTAACATCTAACTGACGCTGAGGAGGAATCTTGTTAAAGCAACCACCACAAGCATCACGCTGCACATAAACGATACCCAATCCATTACGAGCTCCACGACGAATGCGTTTGAAACTACGTAACAATCCTGGTTCAATTCTTGTTTCAAGCTCAGCGGACTTCTCTTTCAACAGACCTTCCTCTTCACGTGTCTCCTGCATAATCTCGTCCAGTTCATTACGCTTCTCTTCGAGTGCATGCTGGCGATCCTCCAGTAAAGCACGATTTTCCTCTAAGTCTCTTTGCTTCTCTTCAACCTTATGCTGAGCTTCTTTTATCTTCTTATTACAAAGCTCAATCTCTAAAGTTTGGAACTCAATCTCCTTTGTTAAGGTATCATACTCACGGTTGTTTGCAACAGTATCCAACTGCTTGTTGTATCGTTCCAAACTTGCTTGAGCTTCAATGATATCACCTTTCTTCTGAGTGATAGCACTCTGGAAATCCTTTATATCCTGCTCTATCTTCTCTATACGAGTGTGCAAACCTTCCAAATCATCCTCTAAGTCACGTACTTCAAGTGGTAACTCACCACGTAATGCACGCTTCTCATCGATAGCAGAAAGTGTTGTCTGTAACTGGAAAAGGTTCTTTAGCTTCTCCTCTACTGGTAACTCTTTTGGATCTTTCTTTGCCATAGTTCTTATCTTAATTATAATTCAATATTCATTATCAAACCTCATTGCTATGCTTGATCAATTAACGGGATAAACCTACCCAACCTACTAGAAATAGATAATCGGATTAGTATTTATCTCTGATATACAGCATTTAACACCTGGGGTATCACGTTCTATCACATCTCGAAGTACTTCCGTTGTATATTGCTCGCTCTGGTAATGCCCCATAACACATATCTGTATCTCTTGCTCATGACCAAAGAACTCATGGTATCCCATCTCTCCCGTTATGAAGGCATCGGCACCAGCACCAATGGCATCACGCAACAAGAAAGAACCAGAACCACCACAAATTGCAACATGACGAATCTCTCTGCGAAGTAATTCATTGGCTTGAACGCACTCTACATCAAACTTCTTTTTCAGTAAAAATATCAAGTCATCAGCTGCTAATGGTGCTTCAAATTCACCAATAACCCCATCACCACCAATTATCGTATTACCTGTGAGTGGACTAAGCACTTGTTTATTCCGACCAAAGAAATGTGCGTTCCTCAATCCTAGTTTCTCTGCTATCTTGAAGTTCACGCCATTCTCTGCCGAATCAAGATTCGTGTGCATGGCAACAATGGCTATATCGTTCTTAATAGCCTTCATCACCGTGCGCTGAACATAATCGGTATCTGACACTTGTGATAACTTACGGAAGATAAGTGGGTGATGTGCAACAATTAGGTTACAACCACGTTGCATTGCCTCCTCCACCACTTTCTCCGTCACGTCAAGGCACAATAAAGCCCCTGATACTTCCGCCTCTGTCAATCCAACTTGCAGACCAGCATTATCATAACTCTCCTGCAAGGGCAAAGGCGCGAACCGTTCAAGGGCATCAATAACTTCCTTTATTTTTCACGCTACGCATAAGTTTTAGGCTGCAAAGATAGCAATTTTTATTCCATTCTCACAACTCTTATCATACGTTATTTTAGGACTTTATACTAGAGCTGTCGTATCTCACTATCCATCTCCAGGTAGGTTTCAAAGCCTCTTACTCCTGTATAATCAAGTAAGGAGACACGTTCCAGAACTTATCCGAATTTGTAATGGTGAGCGTTGAAGTACCATCTTCGTTCGTTGTCAAGGTATAACTTGACTCTGGATTAGGAGATAATATCTTGGGGGATGTCGACTTAATCGTCAACGTTGTTAAAGTCCTTCTGATTCGCCTTTAATAAAGCTCTCTTCTGTGATATTATTATTGTTTATCTTCTTCGAAAAGAGACTTGTCTTCAAGAGTCCCTTATCTTTCAGCGTCTGTTTATCAGCAATAATATAGAACACTCTCTTTGGTTGTTCCACTTGCTTCACCACCTTTACTCTAGGGCTATTATTACCTGATACAGACATATCATATTTATAGCGCAGGGCTTCAGCACTATTAGATTGATTCAAGACAATGTATTTCAACTGCTCTACACTGACATCTTTCCTACTAGCAACAGCCTCTAGTTCCGCCATGTGATCACTCTTTTCTCTCAACTGAGAAGCTAAGAAGGCTATCGTCTTATAGAGCTTATCTATTGTGGCACTCTTATCAGATGACACCTCCGACTGCCTTTTCTTCTCACTTAATAGCTTATCTATTTGCTTTTGTTTCTCAGCCAACAACGCTCCAAGACCCTTTATCTGCTGAATAATCTTAGACTTCTTGTTCGCATGCTCAGTAGTCTTACAAAGCATTGCCTCTTGCGATGAGATAAGATCCAAATTATCCGATATTTCGTCTATTGAGGCCGTCAACTGACTTATTGCCTCGTTCTCTCTAGACGGAGGAGTGACATTGACTGCCTCTCGTTTAGGTGCAGGACGTTTCACGTCCTCACATGAGGTACATGCGACGAGTCCGGCAAACACTATCAGAGATGATATTCTAATCCGTTTCATTCTGCAAATAAATCTTGCTGCAAAGATACCTTTTTTATACCAAGAAACCACCGCTCAATATATTAAAAATCCTAATAAAAAGGAAAACTGTTTAAGTTATCTCGCCTGTACAACACGCTTATCTCTTTTCATAACAATACGCCTCTATCCTCGAGCCAACACTTATCCTCTATGCTTCTAACCCTCTCCTTCATGAGGAAATAGGTTATTTTTACATGAGTCCTAGACTATTTCCTCCCTGTTTTTAGTCTGTTAGTCTGTTATGCAACGCCTTATGCTCACAGGCATTACAATCACGTGTCATACAAAAAGCCTGCTATATCAACAAAGGCAGGCACTTTTATTTAAGGTAAAAAGGAATGATAAGATAACAATAAAGTCGAATCAGTGTCCTTAACAGACCATGATTCGACTCTTCTATTATTCTCTCTCAAATTTTATCAATTCTTTTGTAGCTATAAAACTCTTTTTAATTAGAGCTAGCATTACGCTAAGCAAGTTGCTCTACCCATGTTATACTCACTGATAACATTAATCATGTAATGGAAGAACTTGCGCGCCATGGATGATTTCTTAATTCTTTGTTTCATAACGTTGTTCCTTTCTTTTTACCTGTTAAACAATCTTTTTTCCTTGTGTCTACCTAATGAGATTGATGCCTTATTAATGGTAAATCATCTACCCTGAAACTGACATCTCTTATGTCTTGTTTGCGTTTGCAAAGTTAGTACTGTTTACAATTTCATACGAAGAATAAGCGCATTTAAACATGAAAAAACGGATTTATTTGACTTTCATCAAACTCCTTGATACATATCAAACGACCTAATTGACGTATATCAAGTCGTTGATTGACATACATCAAGCACTTACTTGACATATATCAACGCCCAAGCTACTATAAATGAAACAAACGGATAGCCTATAGCCAACAGAACAAGACATATATACCCCATAAAAAATACAAACGCAAGAACGCCTATCACATTTTCTTTTCTTACCTTTGCAACATGAATACTAACAGACTTCAAGGTTTAAGATTACCTGCTGAATGGGAACAGCAAAGGGCTATCATGCTGATATGGCCACATGAGGACACTGACTGGTGTCCCTATTTGGAGGAGATAACTGAGGTTTATCTTCAGATGGCGAAGGCTATCACTCGACACGAGAAATTGCTCATAACAGCACGAGACACGGAACGGGTGCAGGACTTATTGACCAAGCATCTCACAGAAGGGCAGATGAAACAGGTAACAATATTTGCCTGCGATAACAATGATACATGGGCACGCGATGTTGCACCCATCACCCTACTCCCAGACACGACAGCGAGCGGAACTCAACAAGCGAGCGTCCTTCTCGACTTCTGTTTCAATGGATGGGGAGAGAAGTTTGCCGCTGACAAGGATAATAAGATTAACCAAGCGGTTTACAAGGCGGGGCTTTTCGAAGGAGCACTTGTAAGTCATAAGGACTTCATTCTAGAGGGTGGTTCGATAGAGTGTGATGGCAAACACACGCTCTTCACAACAACTGGCTGCCTGATGGCACCTCATCGCAACCAACCTTTGAGTAAGGAGGATATTGACCAGAAGTTGCGTTCGTTCTTCCCAAACATCAACCATATTGTATGGTTAGACTATGGTCAATTAGCTGGCGATGATACCGATGGTCACATTGATACTATCGTTCGCATTGCGCCTAATGATACGTTATTATATATAAGGTGTGATGACCCTCAAGACGAGCACTACGATGACTTCCAGCATTTGGAGGAGCAGTTGCAGGGATTAAGAACCCCTGAGGGGCAACCTTATCGACTACTGCCGCTCCCCATGCCAAATGCTATCTACGATGATGGCGAGCGGCTGCCAGCGACACACGCCAACTTCCTTATTCTCAACGACGCTGTACTCGTTCCTACTTATGACCAACCCGAAAAGGACAAAAGGGCGATGGAGCAAATTCAACTGGCGTTCCCTGACAGAGAGATAATAGGTATTGACAGTAGAACTATCATCCGACAACATGGTTCCATACATTGTTTAACCATGCAACTACCGCTTTCTCCAGCTCTTTAACAGAAGAGAAAAGACATGGAGAAAGTATTTATCACACTGCATAATAGTAAGTTAAAAACCAACCCCAACCGCTCCGAAGCAAGCTATTTCACGCTTCGGACAAGTTGGAAAACATATTAAATAGATGAGAGAACTAAAGATTGGTATCTTGCAACAACATAACATTGCGGATACGAAGAAGAATATAGAAAGATTGGCAGAGAACATCACTGACCTCGCACAAAGGGGTGCCGAACTAGTGGTATTACAAGAGTTACACAACTCATTATACTTCTGTCAGACGGAGGACGTAAATAACTTCGACTTAGCAGAACCCATACCTGGACCATCAACAAACTTCTATGGTGAGTTGGCACGCAAATTAGGTATCGTGCTTGTTACCTCCCTCTTTGAGAAACGGGCTGCTGGCTTATATCACAACACGGCTGTCGTCATAGAGAAAGACGGAACAATAGCTGGTAAGTATCGTAAGATGCACATTCCCGACGACCCTGCCTACTACGAAAAGTTCTATTTCACACCAGGTGACATCGGTTTCCATCCTATCGACACGAGCGTGGGACGCTTGGGAGTATTGGTTTGTTGGGATCAATGGTACCCTGAGGCAGCCCGCTTAATGGCATTACAAGGCGCAGAAATGCTCATCTACCCCACTGCTATCGGCTATGAAAGTAGTGACACAGAAGCAGAGCAACAACGCCAGCGTGAGGCATGGACAACGGTAATGCGTGGGCACGCAGTGGCTAACGGATTGCCTGTCATCGCCGTTAATCGTGTAGGTCATGAGAGCGATCCAAGCGAACAAACAGGGGGTATTCAGTTCTGGGGAAGTAGCTTCGTGGCTGGTCCACAGGCGAACTACTCTATCGTGCAAGCGACAATGAGGAGGAGAGTATCATCCTTAACATCGACCTAGACCATAGCGAGCAAGTGCGTCGTTGGTGGCCATTCCTGCGCGATCGCAGGATAGACGAATACAAAGATCTTACGAAGCGATTTATCGATTAATAGGATTAGTGTCTGCTAAAGGATAAGATGAAGAGCCGTTTTAGAATAGTTTTAGGAGAAAGGATTTACAGGAGAAAGCCCTTTCAGAAACCTATAAAAAATCTAAATGCACCCATGTCGGTTTCGGCTTCATTTGGAGTTATCCAAACTTTACAGTACCTTTGCAGCGCTATTAGGCTCCGTAGCTTAGCTGAATAGAGCGTCAGATTCCGGTTCTGAAGGTCTTGGGTTTGAATCCCAACGGAGTCACAACATATCAAGCGGAAGTCCCCTTACCTATCGGGACTTCCGCTTTCTGTTGTTTAGGCGACTATTATCAGGCACGAAAAGTAACACATAGGATTGATGGAAATGACACATACGTATCACGTCATTAACACGTATGTGTTACAAGGGTTAGCACATACGTGTCAGTCGAGCGACACGTATGTGTCATTTCAAGCATCACATATACGAATCTGGAACGAAGTAGATAGTGCCTTCGCTGAGATATTAGCCTTAGCACTACCATCAGCAAGTATGAGGCTGTTTCCGTCTATGCCGATAAACTTAGGACTTTGATATAGATATGTTCAGAAGTTCACACCCTCAATTTGATAGTTCTTCACCTAATCCAATGATGCTCAACGTATCAAATCGTCATTACGCATACCCTCTCCTGCGAACTCACGGCGACGCTCACGGCGAATAGAATAAAGCGTTGCGTCAACAGGATGACCAGCAGAGATTTCCCAAAGACAAGGTATCTATTACGAATCTCACCGACCTTATTTCAGCTTACGTCTATGCGCTAGATAGGTTTCTTTCCCAGGAAAGTGAGGGGTATCGAGAGAGTTTTCCATACAGTAAAATACCACTCGACGATTGAAGACAACGAAGCTAGGTTGATTATTAAGTTCGCTGATTAACGAGTCAGTGAGGGGCTTATCATATATTTGATAATAAAAGACAGCTTCCCCTTTGCGCCCATATTCTATCTCTGTACAGTCCCCATACCCATTATTATTACCAATGTTTAAACCTCGATAATCCATCTCCCGCAGTGCAAAACGGATAGAATCCAGCCGCTCAACACTAAGTCCTATCTTCTTTAACTCCCTATTCTTTACGTTATCAGTGACCCCGTTATCTGGCTCAAAGTTTACATCTACCTTCGAGTTAACGTCCCAGTCCGTAATCTCTCCATTATTCGAATACTCCACGGAGAACCCTGTACTATCCGGCAACCAACCTTTTGTAACTGCAATCAAACGTCTTATCTCTGTTTGATGCGCCTTATAATCAGTTTCCATCGCCTCGGGTGTACAACTTTTCTGTGGCAGAATAGCCAGACCAAGACACATATTACTTGCAAGAGATTGATGATGTGTAATCCAAGAAACACCTTATTTATATATAACTCACGATGAACAATAACCTGAACAGCGGATATAACATAAATAACAAGCACAGGGATTGCCACAAACCATGTGACGACAATAAACCAAACTATCCAACTCAGATTATCCTCAGGGTCGTCTTCACCAACAAAGCAGAGCATGACGAAGAACAGAAACAACGTAACAACTGCTAATGACATCATGCGTAGAGATGACCAGAAGAAGCCTTTCCAATTCCGCCTATAAGCATCTTCCGGATTAGTAACTTCCTTATGATAACTTAGTAGAAAGCCTATACCAAGGAGAAGAAAAGCGAGCAAAAAGATTATAACTGTTATCATACGATGATTAATTAAGTGGTAAAACGCTTGATACGAATAGTTGGTAAGAATAAGTAGATGATCCCTCTTGAATCAAAGAGAGCCTCTCCTTGCATTAAGGAGAGGCTCTTCTCATATCAAGAAAACGCCCTCTTCCCATGCAAAAGAGCGTTTCTTTGTGTGCAGTATTGCTTTTGTAGCTAACAAGACTATACCTCGCAACACATTAACCTGCCCCTTTCTTTCCTGCAAATATCTATTTTGTGAGAGAGTCCTACCCGTTCAGGGAGGATAGGTGAGGCTTGTCTTATTACTATTAAGCCTTCGGGTACTTCTTAAACCAGCCGTCAAGACGGAGGCGCATAACGCCGAAGAAGGCTTCAGAGAATATACCACCACTCATCTTACTAACGCCCTCACGACGATTAACAAAGATGACTGGAACCTCTTTAATCTTAAAGCCTATCTTGTAAGAGGTGTACTTCATCTCTATTTGGAAAGCATATCCTTTAAACCTAATATCATCTAATGGGATAGTTTCCAACACCTTCCTACGATAGCAAACGAGCCTGCTGTGGTGTCATGAACATGGAATCCCGTCACAGTCTGTACGTATTTACTAGCGAAATAGCTCATCAGCACGCGCCCAATAGGCCAATTAACAACATTCACCCCACTAACATAACGAGACCCAACAGCGACATCATAGCCTTCATCATGCGTCGCAGCATAAAGACGAGGGAGGTCATTTGGATCGTGACTAAAGTCGGCATCCATCTCAAAGATATAATCATAACCATGCTCCAAAGCCCACTTAAAGCCTGTAATATAAGCTGTTCCTAGTCCTAACTTACCAGTACGCTCGATAATAAACAATCGGTCAGAACAACCATTGTTTATCAATCGATGAACAATCTGCGCAGTGCCATCTGGACTTCCATCATCAATTACCAAGACATGAAAGAACTTATCCAAATTGAATACAGCATGGATAATCTTCTCTATATTCTCCTTCTCGTTATAGGTCGGTATGATTACTATACTATCGCTTGTCATAGGTTTTGTTTTTGTGCAAAAGTAGTATATTTATCTGAATGAAGCAAATAATCGAATAAAAACCAGTAGTCAGTTATTACTGATCTGGGTTATCTATAAATCCTTGGTACTTCTCTTCTAGTCCTGACATGACTGCTTTATACGCCTCAACCATAGTTTGCTTCTCAAACTCCGAACCCTTTCCCTTAGGCTGAATAGGTTCATGAATCGTTAAACGAAGTCTATTCCATACGGGGAAGTTCCAGTCTTTTGTTCGTGGCATAACGTCAAATGAACCATTAATAGTAATTGGGCATACTGGTAATTGCAGCTCATCAGCAAGCATAAAAGCACCTCGGCGGAAGTGAGCCATATGACCAGTAAAGCTGCGCGCACCCTCTGGAAACACCACTACTGACATCCCCTCGCGTAGCGTCTGACGTGCTTCATCGTATGTCTTCTTTATCTTGCTCGCCCCACTCTTATCTACAAAGATGTGGTGAGCCTGCTCACATGCAAGTCCAATGAGCGGTATCTTGCGGATAGCCTTCTTCATCATCCACTTGAAGTTACGCCCTAAGAAACCATAAATAAGGAAGATGTCAAATGCTCCTTGATGGTTACTAACAAAGACATAACTCTGTTTGGGGTCTAAGTGTTCACGCCCTTCTACCTTTACAGGGAGGAACAATAAGCGGATAGTAAACCATGACCACCACTTTCCAGGATAGTATCCCCAGAAGTGACCATTGCCTAATCGACAGCCAATCGTCGTTATCAAGGCTGTGAGAATAGAGGCAAGTATGAAAAGAGGAAGTACGATACATAATGTATAGAGGTCGTACAGAAGTGTTCCCATCAACGCAAAGAAGGATGGGTGATGAATAGTGTGTTTTGTGTGTCGTTGTAATGTCGAATTGCTCATAAGATAATTCTTTATTGCTTTCTTTTATTGTTTGTTACTCGTTATTACTTCGTATGTAACGTTATTACTGTTACTTCATTTGGCATATTAAGACGGAAAGGGACGAGCCCACCAAGCCCTGCTGTGACATAGAGATAACGCCCGTCTTGCTCGTAGAGTCCATGATCTTCATGTTGTCGGAGACTTGTTGGTCGCCATCCAAAGAGCTGCATCTGTCCGCCATGAGTGTGCCCTGAGAGCGTTAATTGGGCTGTCGTTTGAGGCAAGATAGAACGTTTCCAGGCAGAAGGGTCGTGTTGCAACATAATGACAAATGCTCCTTTAGGAATCCCCATGGTCGCTTTCTTATAATTAGAATAGTTCGGGAATGGTGGTTTCCCATCATTCTCCGTACCACAGAGATATATATCCTCACCCTTTGGTGAGCATATTATCACATTCTGATTACGCAAGAGTGTCCATCCCAAACCCTTCTCTTCCTCCTTGACAAGCCTCATCTCTTGTGCAATCTTCTCTTTCTTACTGCCTACGATATACTCTGTATAGTCATGATTACCCAACACAGAGATGGTACGCGACATCGGTTTACGAATGACCGCTTGCATTGCCTCCACCTCTTGTGGGCACATATTCTGTATGTCACCAGTAAAACAAATAAGGTTAGCGTGCTGCTTTTCTATGCTATCCATCTCCGCTTTCAATATCTTCTCACGCCATCCATCAAAGGTTCCGAGATGCAAATCAGATATATGTACTATACGATAGCCATTGAAGGAGGCAGGTAGATTCTTAAAAGATAGGTCGATGTGGTTCACTTTAATTGCTGATACACCAGCTGTAAGCCCATAGACATACACACCAAAAGCACCTACGCCCAATAGAACTCCTATGTAATGCCCCCAGTTACGAGGCGTGTGTGTGATATACTTACGCATTATCCAACCCAAGAAAGAACTAATAGCAAAGATTGTCTTTGGCACGACGAACATTCCAAGGAGGAATAGATAAGTGTCCAACCAAGTGAGGTCTACTGGTGCAAAGTTGCGTATTGAAGCCAACAAACAGGTGTAGACAACCATACCAATGCAGGGTATCCACCATAGAAGACGCTGCCACCAAGTCACGTGATAACGCTTTCGGAAATAGTGCATATCAATGTACAAATCCGAAAGAACTATCATTAAGAGGAGGTATATCACAATTCTTGCTATCATCTCTTTAGTAGATTGGCACTTAAAAAAGTCCTTACTTTCTCTATGGGGAGCCCTCGCCGATGTGCATAGTCTTGTAGTTGTTCCTCATCAATCTTACCTAAATCAAAGTAACAAGCCTTTGGATGAGCGAACATAAAGCCTGATACACTTGCATGGGGTATCATCATTCCTGTTTCGGTAAGCCTTATCCCAATCCCTTTCATATCTAGATTACGTTCAAGAAGGAAGTTCACACTTGTGTCAGGAAGTGACGGATAACCTATTGCTGGGCGTATCCCTTGATACTTCTCGGCATAGAGTTCCGCTATCGCAAGCTGCTCATCAGATGCATACCCCCAATATTTCCGCCTCACCTCTTCGTGCATTCTTTCTGCCGTAGCCTCTGCCAATCTATCAGATAGGGTTTGAGACAACATGTGAAGATAAGTATCAGCTTCGTTATCAGTGGTTATTGCTTGATCAACAGAGGTAGCAAAGAGCCCAACAGTATCAGTTATTCCTGAAGAAAGTGGGCGTACAAAGTCAGCAAGGCATAAGTTAGGTTTACCCTTCTTCACCCTTTGCTGACGCAACATAGGAATGCGAGTCCCACTGATAAGGAGGTCATCTCCATCGCTATTAGCCTCACAAAGCGCAAAGACTGCACGTGTGTGATATTGCCCTTCCATACTTGCCAACATGGCTTCAGCATCTTGCTTCAATTCCTGCTGCGCATCTTTTGCCTTGCCATTCATCGACCAGGCATAATAGAAGTAAGGCCAATTAATATAAGGTGTAATGTCACTTATGTTGTAAGTGAGTATCTTACTCTTATTATCAGCTGGACTTTCTTTCATATTCGGAATTATTTTGTGTTGCGGAAAGAGAGCCTCTCCCCTCTCGTTGTTGTGTCTAATTCGCCATTATTCAATAGGTGGTACCCATTGCAGAAGGTGTGTATTACCTTCCATTGAAACGTGTGTCCCATCATCGACTCCACTTACATTTACTCTGTATGCACGCTTCGTCTACTGTCCAAGATTGATGTGGTTGAACGATCGTAACATCTGCCTTGTAACCTTCTCGTAGATATCCACGCTTGTCTATCTTGAACAGTTGCGCTGGAGCATGCGCCATTAACTCAACCAGCCGTTCGATGGTTAGAACGCCATTATTCACCAGTTCCAACATAGAAACGAGTGAGAACTGAATCATAGGCATACCCGAAGCAGCCTTGGCACAGCCTCCTTGCTTTTGAGATAGGAGGTGGGGAGCATGATCAGTACCGATTGTTGTAATACGACCAGACATGAGTGCTTGTTGAATAGCAGTACGATCAGCTGGTGTCTTAACAGATGGATTGCATTTGATTAGCGCGCCTTTCGTAAGATAATCCTCGTTGGAAAAGATGATGTGGGCTATCACTGCCTCTAGAGTTATGCGCCCCTCATCTTCTGGATGACCTGCAAATGAAAGCTCTTTAGCCGTAGAAACGTGTGCAATGTGAAGTTGTGTCTTGTATTTCCTAGCAAGTTCAACAGCTAAGGAAGACGACTGACAGCAAGCCTCCTCACTGCGGATTTCCCAATGATGGGTAATGTCTGGGTCTTCTCCAAAGCGTTCTTTAGCTGCCTTCATATTCTGGTTTATGATACCAGAGTCCTCACAATGCGTCATAACAGGAAGCCCCAAAGAGGCTGCAACACGGAAGGTTGCCTCTAAGGAATCACGTTGGTCTACCAGCATATTCCCCGTTGAAGCTCCCATGAAGAGCTTTATTCCTGGAATAGAGTGGACATCTAATTGCTCAAATAACTTACTATTCGCATTCGTAGCACCAAAGAAGAAACTATAGTTAACGTGACTTGACTTCGCAGCACGCGCCCACTTATCTTCCAAAGCCACTATAGTTGTGGTCTGGGGATTGGTATTTGGCATATCAAAATAGGATGTCACACCACCGAAAGCAGCCGCCCTACTCTCGCTCTCGAGGTCTGCCTTCTCTGTAAGCCCTGGTTCACGGAAGTGTACATGACTATCAATAACACCTGGCAAGACGAAACATCCCGTGGCATCGACTACCTCGTCAAATGTGCCACGGGCTGTTAGATTACCTTTAATAATATCTTTGATACAATCATCCTCTATGATTATTGAGCCGAGAAAACTTCGACCTTCGTTGACGATAGTACCGCCTTGAATAAGTCTCCGCATATAATTATAAATGTTTTAAGGGGTTTCGTTGAGAATAAAGTGAGCCTCTATCGAGTCTTCCAAACCATCTATCTCTAATACTCAAAGCACTCTCCACTACTGCAATCATTCGTTATCACCCTTGTAACAATCCGTTATCACCCTTGTGATACTCGATTATCACTATTGTGATACGCCGTTATAACTATTGTGATAATTACTTTGGAATAGAGTCGCCTGCCATCTCTGCTGGTGTAGGAGGAGCCGTTGAAGCATTTGGCGTAGTACCTGGCGCATCGTTCATCGGTGCATTTGCGGGTTCAGCCATACCATTCATCTCCTTTTGAGCCTGCAAGAAATCAGCGTAGAAAGTCTTTATCTCGGGGTTATTCTTAAAGTTATCTGTTGCCTTTGTCATGATGAACTCGACCCAAGAAGGTAGTTGATTAACAGCATTAGCATACATATAATCATTCATCCAAACAGGGTAAGCATCAGGCGTAGTATCGTATGATATACGTGTCATAAAGCACCACGGACCTAACACGTTATCAAAGTTTTCAGTCACAAACTTGGTGAATAACTTGTCACTCTTTGCGTACACGCCTAGTGCCTTCTTAATAAGTCGGGCATTGATAGTCTCCTCATCGTGTCCATTTAGTATTGCGGCACTCTCCTCATGATCGATCTCTCCATACTGATTTCGTAGTTGAGTAAACTTCGTCCAGAAGTCGTTTAACTTATCATTCAATGGTGTTCCGCTAACGCGTTGTTGGGTATTATCCAGTTTTACTACTATATCTCCACCTTCAATAACAACGGGGAATTGAAGGTTAACATCATCCATAAAGACTTGCGCCACCCTAACAGAATCAATCGTACCATGGAATGAGAACTGTCCATGAACGACGTCACATGAATCTAAATTAACCAATGAGTCCGCCTTATCTACCTTGAGATAGAGCTTCCGACCATCTAAACTTGAGACGTTAGAAGTGCCTTGTATATTGAAAGAACTTCCACAAGAAGTGCAAGCGATAAGCGTTAAAAGTGCGTAAAGAACTTTATTCATAGGTCATTCAACTGGTTCTGTTTTGACAAAAGTACAACGTATAATTGATGCCAAGAAACATTTTTATTCAAATTAAAACTATCTATTCCTCTTTTAGACTTTTTTAGTTACTAACCCTATTGGAGTTCCTTTTTAAGCTCATAACTAATGCGATGTGAGGTGTACATCTCTAGGATTGCTGAGATTAAAAGGAGTATCACCCAATTATGATGAAAGACGTTCACGTAAGTGGTATAACCCTCAGCTGTATTAGAGAACACAGGGCGAAGGAACATATAAGAGTCCTCCACCATAAAGGAGCCAGCAATGATAAAACCAAAGCCAGCAATAGTCATAATCTTACGTAAGCGACGGATAGTCAGAGAAGAACCATCATATCGTTGGCGTGACTGCATTAAGACGAAAGCAAGAGCACCGATAAGCATTATCCAACATGCAACGTGTTGAACAATGAAAAAGGCGTAGAGCCCTGCACCTGCAACCATCGTTATTCCACCAAGAAGATAGATTATTGATTCAAATTTACTCAGTTGTCTCATACTTTTGGGTATTATCTAGCTGTTCATCATCGCTTAGCACGAAGATATCCTCATCTTCAGTCTTCATGAAATAACGCTCCCTTGCGATGCGAGCAATCGCTTTCGGGTCACGCTTTAAGTCCTTTAGTTGTTGGGTATCATGATGATATTGCCTATCATACTTTGGATTTCTGCCTTCAAGTCTTTAATCTGGTAGGCATATTCTATACGCTTCATAAAGCTATTCTCATCCAAGACTCCTACAATAAGAACGCCCAAGAGGATAACAATATGAAACTTGAACCGACTTAGAAAGCCAAGTATATGTCCAGTAATCTTGCTCACTTATTACTCAATTTTGTGCAAAAGTAAGGAAAAGATTGCACATGTTGGCATGTAGCAAACAGATTTTTAGCAAATTAACAATTTAATATCTATGCTCTAAGAGCGTCTTTTCTCAACTTTTATTACCTTTGCATCACGAATTAGAAAAGTATGATTTATGGATGAATATATCGTCTCGGCGCGTAAGTATCGACCGATGTCCTTCGACTCTGTCGTTGGTCAACAGGCATTGACTACCACGCTGAAGAATGCCGTAAAAAGTGGCAAATTGGCTCATGCCTATCTCTTTTGTGGACCTCGAGGAGTGGGTAAGACGACTTGTGCACGTATCTTTGCTAAGGCTATCAACTGCGAGAATCCCACCAATGAGGGTGAGGCTTGCAATGAATGCGAGAGCTGTAAAGCCTTTGCAGAAGGGCGCAGTTACAACATATTTGAGCTTGATGCAGCAAGTAACAACTCGGTTGAGAACATCAAGACGCTTATGGAGCAGACCCGCATACCACCGCAGGTTGGACGCTACAAAGTGTTTATCATCGATGAGGTTCATATGTTATCAACAGCTGCCTTTAACGCATTTCTCAAGACCTTGGAGGAACCTCCTGCACACGTAATCTTCATCCTTGCGACCACAGAAAAGCATAAATCCTGCCAACCATATTGTCTCGTTGCCAGATATATGACTTCGAACGCATGACAGTTCCTAATATCATCAACCACTTAAAGGCTGTTGCTGAGAAAGAGAACATACAATATGATGAGCAAGCTCTCAATATCATCGCAGAGAAAGCAGATGGTGGTATGCGTGATGCACTCTCTATCTTCGATCAAGTAGCAAGTTTCTCACAAGGCAATATCACCTACCAAAAGGTAATAGAAGACCTCAATGTACTTGATGAAGACAATTATTTCAACATCATCAATCTTGCCCTTGAGAATAAGGTAAGCGACATTATGGTTCTTCTGAATAATGTTATCAACAAAGGTTTTGATGGTGGTCACCTCATCAATGGACTTGCTTCGCACGTTCGCAATGTATTGATGGCAAAAGATGTACAAACTCTACCATTATTAGAGGTTAGCGAACAACAACGCAAACGATACCAAGAGCAGGCGCAGAAGTGCCCTACTCTCTTCCTATATAACGCATTGAAGATTATGAACCAATGTGATGTTGAATATCGACAAAGTTCTAATAAGCGTTTACTCGTTGAGCTAACACTCATCCAAGTAGCACAAATAACACAGAAGGACGATGATGTCCCAGCCTCGGGGCGTAGCCCTAAACGATTAAAATCCCTGTTTAAGAATCTTATTGTAAAGGCTCAACAGAAACCGACTCAGCAGGTGGTTGGGAGCCTTAGACATCATCATGAGGAGTCTCACAAGTCAACTGACAACGAGACACCTGTAACCATTGCGCCCTCTTCTAACAGCTCTACCGAAGCGTTAACAAGCAATCATAGTGGTGCAGCCGTCGTCACCCATGGTTTACCTACATCGATTAACTTAGGAGGAATGGGGCTTTCGGTCAGCAACTTACTCAAAGGAGAAGAACGTAAAAACACCAATGCCAACGAGCCAGAAGTAACCAACAAAGAGGAGAAAGAGGAGTTTTCTCAACAAGAACTCATCGTACAATGGCGTGCAATGTGTAAACGTATGCCTAACGGAATGCAAGCCCTTGCACAGCGCATGGGCAATATCACCCCTACAATAACAGCTTTCCCGAATATTCAGATACTTGCTGAAAACAATATCCAACTCAGTGAGTTGCTACCTATCAAGGCTCGTATCCGAGCTACATTGGCTAAGTATCTGCATAACGGACAGCTTGAAGTGGACATTAGACTTGCCAAACAAGAGGAGATAAAGCCAATGCTTACACCTCATCAAGAACTCGAGAAACTCAAAAAAGAGAATCAACCCGTATTGAGACTCATTGAGGCTCTATCGCTGGATTTGGCTTAGAATAGTTTAGTTGACATTCCGCTCAATAGTGCAACACTCTTACTAGTGCAAGAGATAATAAAAGACTGAAAAAAAGAAGAGCCTTTCTTATCATTAAAGAGAGGCTTTCTTCATAGCAAAGAAACGCCTTCCTTAAATAAAGGAAAGTACTTCTTCAATTCATACTAACAATCAACAGGTTTAGAGACTGACAAAAGTAGCATAATTAGTCAGCATGGGTAACATCTCACAAGACTGCTAAATAGAAACGTTAAAATAGCGTAATGATATTTGAATTCACCATTATTTCTGTACTTTTGCATGGTTTTAGGCAATGAGAAATAAGAGCATTATACTCCTACTATCGTTCGTCATCGTGTGTGCGATGGCAAGTGTTCGTATGCCAGTACCACAACCTAAAAAAGCAAAGAAGGTTAAGGGTAATGTCATTGCAGTGGACAGCTTGCTAAGAGGCAACGCTGGGAACGATGAGAAAAAGGTTGAAGGAAACGCACAAGATACCACGAAGATGGACTCTCTTCAGTTGGCTATCTATCACCATAACAAGGCTATTGATGATTCGATTAGGGCTGATAGCATTATGAAATCACGCTCAAATGGAATCAACTCTCCAGTTACTTATTCTGCACAGGACTCTTTGGTCTATGATGCCAGCACGGGAACTGCTTACTTATACGGCGGTTCTAAGGTCGATTATGAGAATATGAAGCTGGCGAGCGATAAGGTATTTATGAACCTCGACAGCAGTTTGGTGCGTGCAACGGGTACTCCCGACTCAACAGAAGAGGGTGGAATCAAAGGGAAGCCACTCTTTACTATGGGCAAAGATGAGTACAAGAGTGACACAATGGCATTCAACTTCAAATCAAAGAAAGGTCTGATTAAGGGTGTCTACACCGCACAACAGGATGGTTTCCTTAGTGGTGAGGTGGGCAAAAGAGACTCTACTGGGGTCATATACTTACAACATGGACGCTATACAACGTGTGATGCCCCTCATCCGGACTTCTATATTGCACTCTCAAGAGCTAAGGTTCGACCAGGAAAAGACGTTGTCTTTGGTCCAGCTTACCTAGTGGTAGCTGACATTCCATTGCCTTTAGCCATTCCTTATGGCTTCTTCCCCCTTCTCAAAGAAATACTCCAGTGGATTCATCATGCCTAATTATGGTGATGAAAGTAACCGTGGTTTCTATCTCCGAGATGGTGGTTATTACTTCGCAATAAGCGATAAGTGGGACTTAAAACTATTGGGGGAAATTTACACCAAAGGCTCTTGGGGACTATCAGCAGCCAGCAACTACCGCAAACGTTATCGTTATTCGGGTTCGTTCTTGTTTAGTTATCAAGACTCAAAGACGGGTGATAAGGGCTTACCAGACTACTCCGAACAGGAGAGCTTTAAGATTCAATGGAACCATAGACAGGATCCGAAAGCGAATCCATACAGCTCTCTTGCTGCCAGCGTGAACTTTGCTACGTCAAGTTATGAGCGTAACAACCTCAATAGTTTATACAACCCACAGACCTTAACACAGTCTACTCGTACTTCTTCTGTTAGCTGGAGTACAACTTTCTCAAGCATAGGTTTGTCACTAAGTGCTACCACAAACCTATCGCAGAACATGCTTGATAACACCATACAAATGACCCTCCCTGACTTGAATATCAGCCTAAGTCGCTTCTATCCATTCAAGCGGAAGCATGCTGTGGGTAAGGAGCGTTGGTATGAGAAAGTATCTATGAGCTATACTGGACAGTTATCTAACTCGATCACAACTAACGAGGATAAACTATTGCACTCGAACCTCTTTAAGGACTGGCGGAACGGCTTCCAACACACGATTCCAGTACAGGCTAACTTCACCTTATTTAATTATATCAACGTCACGCCATCATTCAATTTCGTTGACCGAATGTATTCAAAGAAGGTGAATCGTTCGTGGGATGCAATCCATCAGACGGAGGTGAAGGATACAACATACGGTTTCCACAATATTTATAATTGGAGTATGAGCGTTGGAGCAAGTACGAAGTTATATGGTTTCTGGAAGCCTAATCGTAAGCTATTTGGCGATAAGATTCAAGCAATCCGACACGTCATCACCCCTCAAATCTCATTCTCTTATTCGCCTAACTTCGGCTCTCGTCATTATGGTTACTACGATAGTTACCAGTACACAGACGCGAGCGGTAACGTGAAACTCGTTGAGTATTCTCCTTACCAAGAGGAGCTTTATAGCGTACCAGGAAAGACCAAAACGGAGATGATTTCATGGGACGTTAGCAACAATCTGGAGATGAAGATCAAGAGTGACAAGGACTCTACTGGATTTAAGAAGATTAGTCTCATTGACGAGTTGGGAGCGACGATGTCTTACAATGCAGCAACCAACTTCCATCGTTGGAGTGACCTAGGTGTACGCCTCCGATTGAGTGGTGGAAGAATTACACATTCTCTATGAATGCCCAATTCGCTACTTATGCATATGAGTTAGATGCTAGTGGCAAACCATACGTTGGTAACCACACAGAATGGGGATATGGTCGCTTACCTCGATTCCAAGGTATGTCGCAGAACTTCTCATTCACTCTTAACCCAGAGAAATTGCGTAAGTGGTTCGGACATAAGGATGATAAGGACGACAACAAGGTTTCAGAAGGAAGCGATGGACCAGATACCAACATCGAATCGAACATGGATGACGACCTCGAAAAAGGTAAATATGCAGCCAAGAAGAAGCGTGGTAACATCGCAGAAACAGATGAGAACGGTTACATGAGATTTAATATGCCTTGGTCATTAACCATTGGTTATGGTATCACAATGCGTGAGAATACGGGTGGAAAGTTCAATACTAAGACCATGCGTTACCCTTATAAGTTCACACAGACATTGAATGTCTCAGGGAATATTCGTATCAGTGACGGATGGAATATCAACTTCTCTAGTGGCTATGATTTCGAGAATCATGCCATGAGTATGACGACTGCTAGTCTGTCTCGCGACCTTCACTGCTTCAATATGAGTGCGTCAGTTGTATTAGCACCTTACACCTCTTACAACTTTACTTTCCGTTGTAACGCATCAACACTAACGGATGCCTTGAAGTATGATAAGCGTAGTGGTATCACCAGAACAATACAATGGTACTAAGTTTATCATAGAATATAAATAATGAAGAGACAAGCTCCTTCTTATTCAAATACACAACTCAAACAATAAAGAAATATGAAGAAACAAACACAGGCTATCCACCTATCTTACAAGCGTCGGGATGCTTATGATGCTTTAAGCATGCCTGTATATAATGCAGTTGCCTACGAGTTCGACAATGCCCAAGTAATGGCTGATGCTTTCTGTGGACGTATTGATGCCCCAGACTACTCTCGTGTTGAGAACCCAACAGTAACAAATCTGGAGTTGAGAATCAAAGCTTTGACAGGTGCAGAGCGTGTAACGGCTCTTAACTCGGGTATGGCTGCCATCAGTAATACAATGTTTGCCATCGTTGAACAAGGTAAAAATGTAATTACATCACGCCATCTCTTTGGTAATTCTTACTCTCTTTTGACATCAACTCTCAAACGACTTGGAGTAGAGGCAAAGCTTTGTGACCTTACAGATGTTGCATCTGTAGAGGATCAAATAGATGAGAATACATGCTGTTTGTTCCTTGAGATTATGACAAACCCTCAGTTGGAAGTAGCCGACGTAAAGGCTTTGGCTGATATAGCACATAGACATGGTATTCCTGTTGTTGCCGATACTACGATTATTCCTTTCACTCAGTTCTCTAGCAAGGAGTTGGAATTGATATTGAGGTGGTTTCTAGTACGAAGTATATTAGTGGAGGGGCTACATCATTGGGCGGACTTATCATCGACTATGGAGCATACCCAGCTATCACCGACCGATTGATGAATGAGATGCTATTTAACCTCGGTGCATACATGACACCACAGGTTGCTTACATGCAGACATTGGGCTTGGAGACGCTTGAGGCACGTTACCGCATACAGTCAAGCAATGCCTTAGAATTAGCAAAGAGACTGCGCACACTTACACCTATTCGTAAAGTAAATTATGTTGGACTGGCTGATAATCATTATCATGAGCTGTCTGTTCGTCAATATGGAGAGACTGCTGGTGCAATGGTAACCATTGATTTAGAAAATCAAGAGGCTTGTTTCAGGTTCCTCAACAACCTAAAACTCATTCATAGAGCCACAAACCTCTTCGATAATCGCACACTTGCAATACACCCTTCAAGTACTATTTTCGGTCTTTTTACACCCGAGGAACGCACAGCTATGGACATATTTGATACGACAATCCGCCTCAGTATTGGATTGGAGAGCGTTGATGATCTGTTTGATGATATTAAACAAGCATTGGATGTATGATAAAGACGTATGATTTCGACACTTTGATAGATCGTTCGGGGAGTGGTGATTTAAAGCATGAAGCCCTCCTCCCACGTTGGGGACGTAATGACCTCTTACCTTTATGGGTGGCTGATATGGATTTCGCCACGCCCGATTTCGTGGTAGATGCACTCAAAGAGCGATTGAATCATCCTATCTTTGGCTATACTATTGACCCATCTGATTATCGTCCTGCTATCATCGATTGGATTCGTACACACCATCATTGGGAAGTTAAATCAGAATGGTTAAGTTTCATTCCTGGTATTGTTAAGGGGATAGGTCTTGTCGTAAACGTATTCACAAAGTCTGATGAGAAGGTGATTATTCAGCCTCCTGTCTATCATCCCTTCCGCCTAACTCCAGAGGGGAATCATAGGGAGGTGGTATTTAATCCACTACTTCGTCGTGAAGATGGATACTACGATATGGACTTTGAAAACCTTGAGCAGGTTTGTGATGAGAAGTGTCGTGTGCTCATCCTATGCAATCCTCATAACCCAGCGGGACTATGTTGGTCGAAGGATACATTAGTTCGTTTGGCTGATTTCTGTTATCAACATCACATCCTTGTCATCAGTGATGAGATACACAGTGACATGGCACTTTTCGGTAATCAACATGTCCCCTTCGCTAGTGTTTCCCAGCAAGCCGCAGACATTAGTATTACCTCGGTGCACCAACCAAGACGTTTAACATGGCTGGAATCGTTAGTTCTTACGCCATTGTTCCTAATGCGGAACTACGTGAGAAGTTCTTTGGTTGGCTAAAAGCAAACGAACTTGACGAACCTACGCTTTTTGCTCCTATTGCCACGATTGCCGCTTTCCGTAAGGGTGAAGAGTGGCGTAAGCAGATGTTAGCATACGTGGAAGAGAATGTGAAATTAGTGGAGGAATATTGCAGAGAGTACATTCCAGGCATACATCCATTACGCCCTCAAGCAAGTTTCTTGATGTGGTTAGACTGCAACGAACTAGGTCTCAACCATGAACAACTCCTCGATCTCTTCATTGACAAGGCCCATCTGGCATTGAATGATGGTGAGATGTTCGGTCCTGGAGGCAAAGGTTTCATGCGTTTAAACATCGGAACCCCTCGCTCCATACTGCACCAAGCATTGAGCCAGTTGGCTGATGCTGTAAGAAGACTATAATATATAAGGTAGAAGAAGACAAATCAAGGAGCGGGATTGTAGCATTAATTGTACTATAATTCCGCTCCTTTTATAAGAGTATGTCATGCGTATAACTATGAAAGGAATAGATTTGTTGCAGATTAGAAAAAAACACATAAGTTTATCCTAAAACGTTGTATATTACAATATAAAAGTCTATCTTTGCAATTGACTTATAATACTCGAAGAGTAGGAGGACAATGCTACCAACCCAATTATCCATTATTGAAAATAGACTTATTGGTTGTTAATTCCTTAATTATAAACTATTACTAACATACAAGTACGATATGGAGAAGAAAAGAAGAATCGGGCTCTTGCCAAGAGTGATTATCGCAATCCTACTAGGTATTGCTTTGGGCTATTTCCTTCCAGCCCCTGCAGTAAGAGTGTTCCTCACGTTTAACAGCATTTTTAGCCAATTCCTTGGCTTCATGATTCCATTGATTATTATCGGACTCGTGACTCCTGCGATTGCAGGAATCGGTAAAGGTGCAGGTAAGATGCTATTAGCAACAGTTGTGATAGCCTATGTTGATACTGTCATCGCTGGTAGCTTATCCTACGGGACGGGCTCATGGCTATTCCCATCAATGATTGCCTCAACAGGAGGAAGTATGCCCCATATAGACAAGGCGACAGAGTTAGCCCCTTACTTTACTATCACCATCCCTGCAATGGTTGATGTAATGAGTGGGTTGGTATTCTCTTTCATCGTAGGTTTAGGTATTGCTTATGGTGGACTTCGCACGTTGGAGAATGTCTTTAATGAGTTTAAACACATTATAGAAAAGGTGATTGAGAAGGCTATTATCCCTCTCCTACCTTATTATATATTCGGTGTTTTCCTCAATATGACCCATAACGGACAGGCGAGACAAGTGTTATTAGTGTTCTCACAGATTATCATTGTCATCCTTGTTCTGCATGTTCTTATCCTCATTTATGAGTTCTGTATTGCTGGAGCCCTTACTAAGCAGAACCCGTTCCGATTACTATGGAATATGCTACCAGCTTACCTCACAGCATTGGGAACAAGCTCTTCAGCAGCAACGATACCCGTCACGCTGGCACAGACAGAGAAAGCCGGTGTAAGGAAAGAGGTGGCAGGCTTCGTCATTCCCCTTTGTGCTACAATCCACCTCAGTGGCAGTGCGATGAAGATTACCGCATGTGCGCTCACCATCTGTTTATTGACAGGTTTACCACATGATATGGGCTTATTCATTTACTTCATACTTATGTTATCCATTATCATGGTGGCTGCCCCAGGCGTACCAGGCGGTGCAATCATGGCAGCATTAGCACCATTAGCTAGCATCTTAGGCTTTAATGATGAGGCACAAGCATTGATGATTGCCCTTTACATTGCAATGGATAGCTTCGGTACTGCCTGCAACGTAACGGGTGATGGAGCAATTGCCATTGCCATTGATAAACTCTTTAAAAAGAATAAACTATAAAAATATATAGCAAAGATTACCACATTAGACAATCTTAAAAAGATGTTGTACCTTTGCAAGAAAGACAATTAAATATCTGTAAGAACATGGAAATAGTAGAACGATTTATCAACTACACGAAGTTTGACACACAATCGGCAGAAGACTCCGAGACCGTGCCGAGTACTCCCAAACAACTGATTTTTGCGAACTACCTCAAGGATGAGCTTGAGCGTGAAGGACTAAAGGATGTTGAAATAGACGATATGGGGTATATCTATGCAACGCTCCCTTCTAACACGAAGAAGAAAGTTCCAACAATTGGATTCATTTCTCATTACGATACAGCACTCGATGCTAGCGGTGCAAACATCAAGGCTCGTGTCATCAAGAACTACGATGGTGGCGATATACAACTTAACCCAAACATGGTTAGTTCGCCACGTCAATTCCCAGAGCTATTGGAACATAAGGGCGAAGATCTTATTGTTACTGATGGAACAACACTGCTAGGTGCAGACGACAAGGCTGGTATCGCAGAAATCGTACAGGCTATGTGTTTCTTGCGAGATCACAACGAGATTGAGCATGGAGACATCCGCATAGGCTTCAATCCAGATGAGGAAATTGGTAAGGGTGCCCATCACTTTGATGTAGAGAAGTTCGGGGTGTGAATGGGGATACACGATTGATGGTGGTGACCTAGGCGAACTCGAATATGAGAACTTCAATGCTGCTGGTGTGAAGATATTGATTCATGGCGTTAGTGTTCACACTGGTTATGCCAAGGGAAAGATGGTTAATGCGAGTCGTCTGGCATGTGAGTTTAATGCGATGATCCCATCAGATGAAATCCCAGAGACTACTGAAGGTTATCAAGGCTTCTATCACCTTATTGGCATAGAGAGCCGTTGTGAAGAGGCAAAGCTAAGCTATATCATCCGTGACCATGACCGAGAGCACTTCGAAGACCGCAAGCGTTTCATCGAGAACTGCGTTAAGAAGATGAATGAGAAGTATGGTGCTGGTACTGTCGAACTAAAGATGAACGACCAATACTACAACATGAAGGAGAAGATTGACCCTAATATGCACGTCATAGAGTTAGTCCTTCGTGCCATGCAACAGGCTAACATTGCTCCAAAGGTACAACCTATTCGTGGCGGTACAGATGGTGCACAGCTTTCTTTCAAAGGCTTGCCTTGCCCTAATATCTTCGCAGGTGGCGTTAACTTCCATGGTCCTTACGAGTTTGTTTCGGTACAGGTTATGGAGAAAGCCATGCAGGTTATCATTAATATCTGTAGGTTGACTGCGGAGTTTAATGATTGAGATACCCACCCCCTTCCCCTCCCCAAGGGAGGGGGGATTGAGATGTCTTAGAGGATTAAATTACGCTATCTTATAGCATAAAAGAAATACATCTAAAATAGATAAAACAACCTATCATTCCTTTATCTATGGCGATAAGCAGGAATGAAATCCTTTTTCTAAATTCTATGAATCGCTACGAAACAACAGATGCGTCGACTTACTATCTTTTACTTGAGCATGCGAGGAGGATGAGGAATAACCCCACTGAAGCAGAGAAGATTCTTTGGAAGTATCTTGCAAGTAATAGGATGGGAGTTCACTTCCGACAACAACATCCAATATATGGCTACATTCCCGACTTTGTGTGCCTCAAGCAGAAAATTATTATAGAGTTAGATGGAGGATACCACTTGGTTGGGGAGCAACCACAAATGGATAAGGAACGCACAGAATGGCTAAGTAAAGAAGGCTATCGGATTATCCGCTTCACTAATGAAGATGTATTCAATCGACTGGATGAGGTGCTGGATAAAATTGCAGAAGAGATAGAAAATGCTAGCAAATGAGCTTAAAGGAGATAGTAAATAAGCTTAAAGAAGAGAACAAAAAAGCATAAAGGAACTCTGCAAATATACCCTATGATGTGAGCAAATATGCTCAATAACGAGAGCAAATACACTCCCGTTTCTCACATTCCTTCCACTGATAGAAGATTGAAGGATAGCCACAGACAAGCACCCCCATACCATAGTAATGTAAGTATTAACGCCAACCAACCTCACATATCAAGCTCTCCTCCCTTGGGGAGGAGCTGGAGGTGGGTATAAGTATTAACACCAACCACCCTCACATATCAAACCCTCCTCCCTTAGGGAGGAGCCGGAGGTGGGTAAAAGTATTAACAACTATCAACACCACATATCAGTCCCTCCTCCCTTAGGGAGGAGCTGAAGGTGGGTAAAAGTATTAACAACTATCAACACCACATATCAAGCCCTCCTCCCTTGGGGAGGAGCTGGAGGTGGGTAAAACATATATGGCAGAACTACCATCACTCGTCAAAGACCTTGCGCTGATACTTGTTGTAGCAGGGTTTGTAACACTATTATTCAAGAAACTAAAGCAACCCTTAGTATTGGGATACATTGTTGCTGGATTCTTGGTATCGCCTCACATGCCTTACCTGATGAGCGTTGTCGATAAGGCAAACATACACACATGGGCGGACATAGGTGTTATCTTCCTATTATTTGCATTGGGTTTAGACTTCTCCATAAAGAAGATACTCAAGATGGGAGCATCCCCCATCATAGCAGCCAGTACCATTATCCTTTGTATGACAACCTTAGGTATCGTCGTGGGATATAGTTTTGGATGGAAAGAGATGGACTGCATCTTCCTTGGCGGAATGCTTGCTATCAGCTCAACCACCATTATATATAAGGCACTCAACGATATGGGACTCACACAGCAAGGTTTCGTACCTATTGTGATGAGTGTTCTCATCCTTGAAGACATCCTTGCCATTGTGATGATGGTAATGCTTAGTACGATAGCCAGTGGCACCAACCTTAATGGTGCGCAACTCTTCGGTAGCATAGCCAAGATAGGGTTCTTTCTTGTATTATGGTTCGTTATCGGACTCTTCGCAATACCTCTCTTCCTTCGTTCCACACGCAAACTCCTTAATAGCGAGACACTCCTTGTTGTGTCATTGGGCTTATGTTGCCTCATGGCTGTTATATCCACACAAGTTGGATTCAGTGCCGCTTTTGGTGCATTCGTTATGGGAAGTATCTTAGCAGAGACTATCGAAGCAGATAAAATCATTCGACTCGTCGACCCTGTCAAGAACCTCTTTGGTGCTATCTTTTTCGTATCGGTTGGAATGTTGGTCGACCCACATATCCTCATCAGCTATGCCGTCCCCATCCTCTTACTCGTTCTGACCATCCTCTTGGGGCAAGCCATCTTCGGCACAATAGGCTTCCTGCTCGGCGGTCAATCGCTGAAGAATGCAATGCGTTGTGGCTTCTCCATGGCACAAATTGGCGAGTTTGCCTTTATCATTGCCTCTTTAGGACTTTCCCTGCATGTTATCAGTGACCACCTCTACCCAGTAGTTGTTGCTGTATCGGTTATTACCACCTTCCTCACACCTTATATGATACGTGCAGCCGAGCCGAGCTACAACTTCATCATAAAACACTTGCCGAAGAAGTGGGTGCGTCGTATCAATCACATCCAAACGGAAACTCCTGAAGAGAATACAACTGGGCATAATCAATGGCATGAACTCATTAAGAAGATGCTGACGAACACGGTTATCTATGGTATTCTCTCGGCTGCCGTTATAGCTATTATGTTCTCTCTTGCACTACCAATCTGTAGGAAGTTCTCTGTTGAATGGACGGGCACGCATTGGGCTGGTAATGCTGTTTGCGGATTCTTAACCATTGCTTTCATCTCTCCTTTCTTGCGTTCCATAGTGATGAAGCAGAACCATTCTGAAGCCTTCAAGACACTATGGATGGATAGACGAATCAACCGATTACCACTCATAGCAACCATCCTTGCACGTGTCGTAATCGCAATCAGTTTCATCTTCTACGTCTGCAACTATCTCACACGATTCCAGCATGCGTTCATTATTGCCATCGCTATCGGTGCGCTCATCCTCATGTTGCTATCAAGGCGACTGAAGGAAAGGAGTATCAAATTAGAGCGACTCTTCATACAGAACCTACGAAGTAGGGACATAGAAGCACAGGTGAAGGGTAAGAAGAAGCCGCTCTTTGCCGACCATCTCATTGATCGAGATATTCATATCAGTAACTTCAACCTACCAGAAGACTCGCTATGGGCTGGTAAGACATTACGAAGCCTGCGCCTCCGCAATCGCTTTGGCGTGCATATCAGTAGTATTCTTCGTGGCTCGCTACGCCTCAACATCCCTAACGGAGAAACGATCCTCTTCCCTGGTGACACGCTTCAAGCCATTGGAAATGATGAACAGTTAACGGCACTATCAAGAGCTATCAAGTCTGAACAGCAGCCCGAAGACACCGAGATAGAGAAAACGAGAAATGAAGCTTCGCCGTGTCACCTTATCCGAATCCAGCCCTTTCATTGGCAAAACCCTCAAAGAGAGTGGTATTAGAGACAAGTATAACTGCATGGTAGTAGGCGTCGATGAAGGGCAAGATAACCTAACTCTCATCACTCCTTCCCGCTGTTTACAGGCTGATGATGTACTATGGATTGTTGGCGAAGAGAGCAATTTGGCGAAGATTCTCACGCTGAATTGAAAACCTCTCCAAGCCTTATGCTCCATACGTGCTAATTTTTTTGTCATTTGATTGGCACTGAGACGACAGCAAAGCATACAAACAACAAGACGCCTTTCTCCATTTGAGAAGGGCGTCTTGCTAAAAGGAAGTGAGCATTGCTATGATAACAACCGGGGGCATAGTCGCTTATTCATGATAGCTGCTTAGTTTTGAAAGATAAACTTCTTAAAGTCGCTCCATTTATAGTAATAAGGTGCAGAAGTCTTCGGCAATGGTAATGTAGCTTCCTCTTCATTGAGTAAAACCTTCACAAGAGTTTCAGCCTTAGGCTTCCTCGGATTCTTATAGAACACGAATTGAATGTTAGCAGCCATAGGCACAATGCGTGTAGAACTCCAACCTTTCTGGTCAAGACTATCAATATCCGATACTCTGATGTCACTATTATTCAGATTAAGCAGACAGGTCAACGGCATCACCATCGTATCATGTCCGAAACGAAGTGTCGCACCGGGATGAGGAAGTGCCAAACAAGAATCGGCATCAGTGATAATCTTACGCAAGAGATTGCGCTGTGAAAAAGGTTGATTACCTCCGCTCTGTGGTGCACTGGCATATCGCAAATACCACCAAGCATTACTACGTTCCCAAAGACGATATAATTCTTCTGGGGTAAAGAGATTGTACAATGAAAGCGAATGGCGTATTTCCGAGTTCTGAACAATACTAGCCAGACTGAAAAGATCGAATGAGAGTTGCCCTGCATCCACCTTCTTTGCCACATATTCCTTATCCTTAAAGAGGCGAGCCATCAAAGGTTTTGTGTCAATATTGCGTTTGCCCCACTCATCAATCGTATTCTTTACAGCACTACTATCCCTTTGGTGAGATAATTTTTTGTCTGATTGATTCATAAAATACATATCATGTGCACTCGCATCATGCCTAATACGCAAGCGAGGATTATGTCGAATCAGCTCTTGCAGTTCGTTTTCCATGGACAGAATACAGCGGATAACATCCGTAGACTTAGCATCTATCCACACCGAATCACGGAAAACAGATGGGAAACGTTCGTACATTCTTCTCGCAATCTGCTGATGTTGCTGTGCGCCCAGAGGTGTCAACTCGCCCCACCGCTTATAAGATTCTGCATACATGAGGCGTAGTTTCTTCAAGACATCTTCCCCCTCATTCGTCAAAACCCCAGCAGAATCTGCCCGCTCAAGCACTTCAATCGGTCGAAGATATTGCTGCGCATGAATGAGATAGCGCGAACCATGTCGCCCGTAATGCGAGAGATACACAGGAAAATAGCCTGACGGAGCAGGTGTCAGCTTACCAGAAGGAGTCGGATAAGCTAGGTAATTGTTGGCAGAAAGTTCTGGATGAGCACTAATCTGCTGTTTGAACGATTGTGCTGTGACGTGTAGAGATGCCGAAAATGCCAGCACACAAAGCCAAAAAAGATGTTTTTTCATATCGTTTTGATTTGTTCTAATAGCAATACAAAGGTAAGCATTTTCCATAAAGGCACATAAGAATAAACTAAATAATAGCTTATTTCACTGAAATACGATAGTTGTTTTTCTATAGCATATACAATGAACAGAAGCAGAAGACACCCACTTGTTTTGTAAAAGAATATAGCCAATTTGATAGGTTATTACTGCGATATTCTGGAAAGCCTACTTACTTTGCTCGAAATATTCGATTTTTGAGAGCAATAAGTCTTGTTGTTCTAACAGACTAATAACCAACCTGTTACAAATAACACAATCCTATTATTAGAAGAAAGCAGATAGATTTGAACGAAATTGGAGCATATTTTAGCCCAAAACGATGGTTATTTTCGTAAAAAACGATAGTACTTTTCCGCAAAAACGATACTACTTTTCACTAAAAACGATAGTACTTTTTCATAAAAAGGTACTATCGTTCTGAGTTTATTGGTATTTAGTGACTCCAAAAACCAATATTCGTTTCTAGAAAGAGCTAATTAGGAAATTTAGAATGTAAAATATCTTTCTAGTTGATTCGTCTATGAGAATCATCTAAAAAGATATTAGGAAAGATTAGGAAACAGCCGAAAAAACTATCTAACCGAAGCATTTTTCCCACTCACGGAAGCGGAGAACACCCTCTTCACCAAACTTCGATAGGCTCTTTTCCACCTGTTCAATCGTCTTCTCTCTATCTAGGTGCGTCTTAGAAAAGAACTTATCAGCATAACAAATCACCTTTTCTTCCATCGTTTCGGGTAGGAAATCTTGCTGCGGAAGAGGGAGGTTTTGCGCTATAATCTGCGCTTTTGTAATCCCAGCACCCGTATGTCGTTCGCAAACACGAGCATGACGTGGGAAGCCTTCCGACCTTAATAACTCTGCTCCGATACGCCCGTGACAGATGTAAGGTTCGGTCCCGAAACACTGAATGCCAGCCGCATCGCACTTGAAAATACCGATATCATGCAGCATTGCAGCCTCCTCCAAGAACGCACAATCAAGCTTTAATTCTGGATGGTGAGCCACTATTGCTAATGCCTTATCAGCCACACTACGACTATGAACTAAGAGGATGTGACGAAGCTCATTGTCGGTTGGGTAAAACTTATTGATGATTGAAAGATAATCCATAATCATAAACGAAAAAGTCACGGTCTTACTCAATAGTAATAGACCGTGACTTAATATTTTTTTAATGCGTTTTACTTATTCAGCATACTCACGCTCAATGTAAGCAATAACATCGCCCTTGTTCACCTTAGCACCTTGCTTAGCGTTGATCTCTACCAACTTACCACCGAGTGCAGCTGGAACAGTAACGAACTCGCCCCAAGGAGCCTGGATATAGCAGAAAGCATCGCCCTCTTTATACTCCTTGCCAATGAATGGCTCTACAGCTGGAGCAGCCTCACCATCGCCCTGGAACTCCCAGAACAACTGACCTTTGACAGGAGCAACAAGTGCATCTGCCTTTGCATGCTTAAAGGCTGCAGCCTCTTCTGGGCTAACCTTTGCACCGAGCTTAGCATCCTTAGCAGCTTGAAGATCAGCCAAGAAGTTCTTCTTAGCCTGTCCGCTCTTGTAGTTGCGATACTGCTCTGGGTGCATAGCCAATTCGAAGAGTTCCTCTTCATCCTGACCATAATCCCAACCATTCTCGTCCATTTCCTTGCGGAAATCCTCTAGATTGTTCTTCAACAATGTATGTGGGTCTGCATCTGTGAACTCAAGTCCCTTCTGCTTAGCTAGGTCTTTCAACTCTTGACAAATCTCACCTGGTACACGACCGCTCTTTCCGAGGATCATACCCCACATAGAATCGTCCATCATAACGAAGCGACCCTTACCCTGCTCAAGAGTGAGGAGGTTCATCAATGCGATGTTCTTAGTATATTGTGAGAATGGAGTTACCAATGGAGGATATCCTACACGAGGCCAAACATAAGCAACCTCATCGAACAATCTAATCAACATATCGTCAACAGAGAGTTCTTCCTCGCCCTTCTTCTTACGAAGGTTATTAATAGTAGAGCGAATACCACCGAGATCTGCCATCATTGAACCCATCATACCACCAGGTAAACCACAGCTGAGGAGTAAAGAGCTCATAATCTTATTCTGTGGATTAATGAAGTAACCTAACCACTCATCAATAAACTCTTGAGTCATGGCACGCGCCTTCATATAAGCATCCATATTAATCTCTGGAACATCAAAGCCTGCATTCTTCAACATACTTTGTACAGAGATAACGTCTGGGTGAACTTTACCCCATGACAATGGCTCTATAGCAACATCGAGGATGTCAATACCATTCTTTGCAACCTCCAACATAGATGCCATTGAGAGACCAGGACCTGAGTGACCATGATACTCTAGTAATACATCTGGATGTTTCTCCTTAATACGGCGAGTAAGTTCTCCTAAGAAAGCAGGCTGACCAATACCAGCCATATCCTTCAAGCATAGTTCTTCAGCACCAGCTGCAATTTCTTCATCAGCTAATTTGCAGTAGTACTCAATAGTATGAACAGGAGAGGTGGTGATACAGAGTGTTCCCTGTGGAGTCATACCAGCTTCCTTTGCCCATTTCAATGCTGGAGCAATGTTACGAATATCATTTAAACCATCGAAAAGACGAGTAATATCTACACCCTGAGCATGCTTTACACGATACATCATCGCACGAACATCATCAGGAACAGGATACATACGTAAAGCATTCAAACCACGATCAAGCATGTGTGTCTTGATACCAGCTTCATGCAGAATCTTCGTATAGGCACGTACCGACTCGTTTGGATTCTCACCAGCCAGTAAATTTACTTGTTCAAAAGCACCACCGTTGGTTTCTACACGTGCGAAACAACCCATCTCAATGAAGACAGGTGCGATGCGCACTAACTGATCTTTACGTGGCTGGAACTTACCAGAACTCTGCCACATGTCTCGATAAATGAGACTGAACTGTATTTTCTTTCCCATATCTTATTTTATTGCTATCTAAATGAAGGTGATTGCAATCTGCAATCTCGACTTGCAAAATTAGATAAAAAATTCCAAAAATCAACTGACAGACAATATTTTTTGCAATAATTGACTATCTTTGCAGCATAAAAACAACGTACATGAAGAATTTCTTTTTCCCTCTTTTAAGCCTTTCTTTGTTGCTACTTACGGCATGTTATAACCAAAGTACAACAGGTGATCATGGGGCTATAGACATTGAAACTAGCCTGAAAGGTGATAGTACTCGGTATGGATTGGCATGTGATGGATGCTCTGATTCGGTTATCGTATTCCTACCTGATGAGGGTGGAGACCCTATAAAGTTTGATATTGTCACGGCTAAGCGAAATAATATGGTATATGTGATATACAGATAGGAGACAAACTGGCGATTCTTCCTAATCCGATTGATCCATACGAGGCTGCAATGGTTATCGATCTAGAACAGATGAAGGGAACTTGGACTTTTCAGGTTCTTCCTAAGTTGAAACCAAATCCGACAAAGACAGAAGACGAAATTCTTGCAGGGATGAGCGATTCTTTGAAGAAAGCACTCTTCATTCCTCGAGAATATGGATTCACACTCAAGAGTTATAATCAAGCCTCCCCCGTGGGATATATCATGAAGTCCAACTCTTTGGAAGATGAGAGTCCTGTAGAATATCCAAAAGTAACGGTTTATACAAGTTGGCATATTTTTAATGGTAAACTGTATATCTATAAAGATACATTGGATGAGCAAGGACATCGAATCCCACAAGACTCTGTTGGCTTTGATTCTGGCTCTATGCGTTATTTATCAGCTGATTCTATGGCGGCTCTCTTTGGTAAGAAAGTCATGCAATATCACCGAAAGAAGAGTGCTTTAGAGGCTAACAAAGAGGCACAAGAGGCAGAAGCGAAAGTGGCAAAGCAAGATACGATTAAGAAATAAGTTAGGTATATTTATTTCAGTGAGACTCTCCAAAGCTTCAAAATAATATGTTTAGGCTTGTTCTGAGAACCTATACACGTAGAAGGTAGGAAACTTCCTAATTGACGATATTTGTAGAATACCTATCAAGGGATAATAAAAAAGTAGGGGATTCATTGTATATGAATCCCCTACTCTGTATTACTTTCCTATAAGAAACTTCTCTTCTGAGAAGAAAATGTGGACCTGGTGGGAGTCGAACCCACGTCCGCACAAGGAAACCATACGCTTTCTACACGTTTATTCCAGCCTTCGGTTTTCGTATGTTGGCAAGACCTGGACCACCAACCAACATCTTATCCTCTAAATCTTCATCAGTGCATCGAGGCATACACTGACTATTTCCGATTGAACCTGCATCGCTTACTCTCTAGATTCGGAACAACATCCTCGGAGCGATGTCTCGTCCAACTATCTAATAGTCGGATAAAGCCAGTAACCTACTGTACTTCGGTTAGGCAGCGAGAGCGTAATTGTTTTCGCCAATTAATTGTTTGATAGCTGATATTAAGGAGCAAACTAACGACGCTCCGCGTGCTTACGTACCATTCCGTCTTGCCGTCAAATCCAAACAAGCCCATATGATAGTCGTGCAAAGGTAATGATAGTTTATGATAGTACCAAACTTTTTGTTATCCTTTTATCATTACTGCTTAACAAGTAGGGATATATGATTCGTTAGTCGGCAATAGCTGTCGCTTTAATGGTACGAACCATATATCCCTTCTTTAGATGTATTCTGTTTGTTTCTTACTTATGCTTCCTTATCGTATTCGAGATGGAAGTTGATAATGGTCTCAATACCCTTCAACCAGAGGTCGACAGGCATATTCTCGTTTGGAGAGTGAATAGCATTTGACTCCAAACCGAAGCCCATCAGGACGCTCTTAGCCCCGAGTAACTTCTCGAATGTTGAGATAATAGGAATAGAACCACCAATGCGAACAGGCAATGGACGCTTTCCGAATACCGCCTCAAAGCCACGTTCTGCTGCCTTATAAGCTGGGAAATCGATAGGACAAACGTACCCATAGCCACCATGATGCTTCTCAACCTTTATAGTAACGGTATCAGGAGCAACGCGATTGAAGTAGTCTACCACTAATTGGCTAATCTTATTATGGTCTTGATGAGGTACTAAACGAGAAGAAATCTTTGCGTATGCCTTTGAAGGAATAACCGTCTTGGCACCATCGCCAGTATATCCACCCCAGATTCCACATACATCGAACGATGGACGATAGCCTGTGCGCTCAATCGTACTATATCCTTCTTCACCGAATAGAGCTTTTACTCCGATAGATTTCTTATACTCTTCTTCGTTGAAAGGAATAGATGCAACGAGTTTACGCTCCTCATCCGAAGCCTCCTCAACGTCATCATAGAAGCCTGGAATACGTATCTTACCATCAGGACCGGTAACGTCAGCTATCAACTTACACAATACATTGATTGGATTAGCCACAGCACCCCCGAAAGTGCCAGAATGTAAATCGTGATCAGGACCAGTAACCTCTATCTGCCAATAGGACAAACCACGCAAACCTGTTGTGATAGATGGTACATCTGGGCTGATAATACCTGTATCAGAAACAAGAATCACATCACAAGCCAGCAAATCCTTATGTTCTTCGATGAAAGGAGTAAGACTTCCTGAGCCGATTTCCTCCTCACCTTCGAAGATAAACTTCATATTATGCTTCAGTAAGTCATGCTTGTTCAGATACTCAAAAGCCTTTGCTTGCATGAACGATTGCCCTTTATCATCATCAGCGCCACGTGCCCAAATGTGTCCATCTTTGATTACTGGCTCGAAAGGCTCCGTCTTCCAAAGCTCGAAAGGTTCGGCAGGCATTACATCATAATGTCCATAAACTAATACAGTCTTAGCCTTTGGGTCAACCATTCTCTCTGCATATACCATAGGATTGCCCTTCGATGGCATCACCTCTGCCTTGTCAACTCCTGCTTGTAACAAAAGTTCCTTCCAACGTTCTGCACAGCGCACCATGTCTTCCTTATGAGCTGTTTGTGCACTCACGCTCGGTATGCGTATCAGACTGAATAACTCCTCGAGCATTCTGTCTTTGTTCTCTTCTACATATTTCTTAATCATAGTCATTGATATTTAGAGATTTATTTTTCCATAGTTGTAACGCCACGAAAGCGAAAGTATCGCAAATATACAACTTTTTTTCAGAATGCAAGTAGAAAAGATGTTTTATCTCAAATATTCTGTGGATATTGGGGGGTAAGTCAGTGGGGAAAGATGGTTAGTGCAGGAGCAAATGTCTATCAAGGATAACTATCTGTTATGAACAATTTTCTTTTTTGCCATATATAATATAAGGTGTAAGTAGTGTGTTTTTTTATAAATTGGATACTACGAATAATCAGTTTGATATATATCAAATTACTATTTTGTATAATCGAATTATGAATTTGATACCATTCAAACGGTTAGTTCGTATAGCCAAATCATTAGTTTGATACTATTCATACACTAAATTTGTTAGTAATTCTTACCTATAAAGCATATATTTGGGGGATAAAAACATAATACGTTTAAGATATAACGAGGGCATAAAAAAAGTGAAATCCTTATGGATTCCACTCGTAAGCATCAACAAATTCATCGAATTTCGGCTCTAAATTCGGACAAATAGCTTTGAAAACTTCTGCAATTTCAGCTTGTAAACTTTCTGAAATCAATTCATCTCCTTTCCTAGCTTTATAATAGTGATACCTCGTTGTAAAGCAATATTGTACCTCCCGTCGCATTAGTTTCAGCTTGCCAGCAGGGACTTCATCGTAAAAATGGCGCATTCCTTTGGCAAAACGTTTCAGCTTTGCTTCTGCAAACCACCGACAAGGCTTCGTTTCTGTACGAGTTTCTATATAGTACGGGGCTACTATTTCTATAAAATCACGATCGTTTTCTCTATTTTCTATCTTCATTGCCAACGCCCGTAGGCATTGTTTTGCCAGTTTGCACTGCTCGTTTGTGGCTATACAATATGTGTAATTGTATGGTACATCTTCTTTTTTTATTTCCATAATATATTGGTTTGTCATGAACTAAGCATAAAAAAATATACCAAAGAAACGATATCAAATATTTTTTTATTTTATTTATTTGGCTTTAAAATAGTTTTTTTAATTAACTTTTGCGAATGGTTTGAGAAATAATCTCTTTCCGCATTTTTTTAATAAAAAGAGGCGTTATGTCTTCTTCTTGTGTGATAAAAGCGTAGGAAACTTATAGTCACAAAGCAAACAAGAAACGACGTAATGGTCTCCACGTGTATAGCGTGGGGCTGTTATAATCATTTCTGTTTGCAGGGTATTCCTACCACCTTATCACAAAGAATATGGATATACGGTTCCACGCTTCTAAGTTTAAAAGTATAAAAGGGTTGTTAGGGACTGTCAATCCATTTACCTAAAATATGAAAAAAGTAATTTTATTAATCTCAGCTTGCCTATTGAGCATCGGACACACATTTGCACAAAGTAAACAAGTTACGATTAAAGCTGGTACTATTGTTCCAATGCAGTCTGTAAATACTGTATTGGCAAGAGACGTAGAAGAAGGACAAACCGTCGATTTCCGCGTTTCACAGGACATTTATGTAAATGATTGCTGTGCAATTCCACGAGGGACACTTGTAAAAGGTAAGGTTACAGAAGCACGGAAGAGTTCTTTAGCAGGAACAAAAGGACGCTTAGGCATTAACATTAGTGGACTAACACTTGCTAATGGCGATCAGATTTTCTTCTCTAATACAGATGTCAGACTTTCTGGAAAGAATAGAACACCTTTAGCAGTTATTACAGGTCTTCTTCTATGGCCTTGTATTTTTATACCAGGAACCAAGGCGGTTATGCCAGCAGGTTATGAGGTACAAGGTACGGTTGCATCAACAGTAAATGTGACAACTGAATAATTTAAAAAGCCGCATATCTAGAATTAGATGGTATGCGGCTTTATTTTTGAATGAATCTATTGCTCTTTGTCTATCTCTCTCAATACTTTTACAGCCTGCTCAACGCTCTTCACATCGCTAACTACCATAGATCGCTTGCCATTCTTCTCTTTCAAGTTACACTGGCGGGGGTGATAACCGATGTAGTTGAGTACCTTACCGAAGGCAGCACTTTGATAGTACATGCTGTTGGGATTAGAGACAAATTGCATCTGCATGCGTTCTTGCTTGAGAATAATCTTCTCGCACCCCAATCGCTTGCCTATGCGTCGTAGCGCAACAACCTGCATCAACTCCTCACCTTGACGTGGAACAGGGCCGAAACGGTCTATCAGACGTTGGCGATAAGCCTCCAAGTCCTCATCTTTCTCTATGTTATCTAATTCGCGATAAAGCAACATTCGCTCCGAACTACCAGGCACATAGTTATCAGGGAAGTACATCTCTAAGTCGCTTTCAACGGCACAATCATCTATAAAGTCATCCCCCGTAATCTGCTTCCCCTCGTTCATTTCCTCCGCATAAAGGTCTTGGAACTCGTCATTCTTCAGTTCGGTGACAGCCTGACTAAGTATCTTTTGATAGGTTTCATAGCCCAAATCCTCCATAAAGCCACTCTGTTCCGAGCCCAGAAGATTACCCGCACCACGAATATCCAGGTCCTGCATAGCCAGATTAAAACCGCTCCCTAAGTCGGAGAAAGTCTCCAATGCCTCCAAACGACGGCGTGCCTCAGAGTTAAGCGCAGCCAATGGTGGAGCAAGGAGATAGCAGAATGCCTTTTTATTAGAGCGTCCCACACGACCACGCATCTGATGCAAGTCAGACAATCCGAACCGATGAGCTTCATTGATGATTATGGTGTTTGCGTTAGAAATATCAATTCCATTCTCCACGATAGTGGTTGAGAGCAACACATCATAGTCGTAATTCATGAATCCCATGATGATTTTTTCTAGTTCCTCGGGCTTCATCTGCCCATGTCCTATTGCCACTCGGCAGTCAGGGACATACTTCTTAATAAGATTGGCTATCTCTGGAAGATTACCAACGCGGTCATTCACGAAGTAGACCTGACCATTGCGACTCATCTCGAAGTTAATCGCATCGGCAATTACCTCATGTGAGAACGAGGCGATCTCGGTCTGAATTGGATATCTATTGGGCGGTGGTGTGCGCATGATACTCATGTCACGTGCGCCCATCAAAGAGAACTGCAACGTTCGTGGAATAGGTGTTGCCGACATCGTGAGCGTATCTACATTCGTCTTCAACTGGCGTAACTTCTCCTTTGTAGTTACTCCGAACTTCTGTTCCTCATCAATGATAAGCAATCCTAAGTCATGCCACTTTACAGTCTTACCAATCAGTTTATGCGTACCCACAAGGATGTTTATCTTCCCTTCGGCAAGGTCTTCTATCACCTGCTTCGTTTGCTTTGCACTACGGGCACGGGATAGGTAATCCACCCGAACAGGCATATTCTTCAGTCGCTTCTTGAATGTTTGATAATGCTGAAATGCCAATACTGTGGTAGGTACTAATACCGCCACTTGCTTGTTATCTACAGCAGCTTTGAAGGCTGCACGTATAGCTACTTCGGTCTTACCAAAGCCCACATCGCCACAAACCAGTCGATCCATAGGGCGCGCACTCTCCATATCCTGCTTCAGTTCCTGCGTTGCCTTTAGCTGGTCGGGCGTATCTTCATATAAGAACGAAGCCTCCAGTTCATGTTGCATAAACGAGTCGGGCGAGAAAGCAAAGCCCTTTTCTCTGCGGCGTTTAGCATATAGTTTGATAAGGTCACGAGCAAGATCTTTGATTCTTTTCTTCGCTCTCTCTTTCAGTCTGTCCCATGCTCCAGAGCCTAAGACAGATAGCAATGGAGGTTCACCAGAATTACCTCTGCGATACTTACTAATCTTATAAAGGGAATGAATAGACACATCCACGATGTCATTATGCTGATAAACGAGTCGGATCACTTCCTGATATGAATCGCCTGTAGGCACTCGGACGAGTCCAGCAAACTTACCGATACCAAAGTCAACATGCACAAGAAAGTCGCCAGGTTCCATCTCTTGCAGTTCTTTCATCGTCAGTGCCATCTTGCCCTGACGTGCTTTATCAGACTTGAGGTTGTACTTATGGAATCTATCGAATATCTGATGATCTGTGAAGAAACATACTTTTAAGGTATTATCAACGAATCCCTCGTGTATTGTTCGGTTAACAGGAGTGAATGGCAAAGCCCTAACTTTGGTTTCACCTTGGCTATTGGTAGTAGCTTCAACGACTGACAGATTCTCCGAATCGGGTGCCATATCTGGGTTAGATAACGATTCGAATATATCTTTCAGGCGTATTGTTGCTTCTCACTATCCGCAAAGATGTATAGTTTGTACCCCTGTAGAAGATAGTCACGGAGCGTCTTTGACAGTAGATCGAAGTTCTTATGAAATAGCGGTTGAGCGGTTGTATTGAATTGAATCGTTACGTGCTGATCATACGCTTTCTTGGCAGTCTCACTGATAGAATGGGTCACTCCGAACTCTATGCGACGATAGTTTAGAGCCTCATTCATAAAGTGCGATGCCGTGATGAGTTGCCCTTCTTTACGGAACGCCTGCTCCAGTTCGTGCTGTTCCACCTCAGTCTTTCCCTCCCTCTGTGCCGTTAACGCCTGTGCTGTGAAGCCCTCTTTATAAATGTTTTCGATAGCATCACGCACATAAAGGAAGTCTTTGAACGCAAGGAAACTATCAGCTGGTAAGAAGTGAAGGAACGGCACTTTCTCTTCTGATAAAGTAGCCAGTTCGGGTACAACCTCTATGTGTTCTAACTTCTTACTTGATAACTGGCTCTCTACTTCAAAAGTGCGAATCGTCTCTATGTCATCGCCAAAGAAGTCGATACGATAGGGCAGTTCACCAGAGTAGGAATAAACATCAATGATACTGCCACGCACAGCGAATTGTCCAGGCTCATACACATAATCGGTTTCCGTGAACCCGAAGGAGCGCAAGGTCTTCTCTACCTCAACGATATCAATGTGCTGATTGACAGAGAGTGAGAGGTGTCGTTCATCTAACTGCCGCTTTGATACAACCAGTTCTGATAATGCTGAAGGATCTGTGACAATGTAGATTGGATGCCCGTTAGCCGTCTCTTTCTCCGTAGCCAATGCCGATAAGCGTGTGAGTACCTCCGTGCGCAGGATTTCATTCCCCGCATCCCTCTGCCCATACTTGACTGCACGACGATAGGACGAGGGGAAGAAGAGCACTTCAGCCGTGCTATCTTTGCTATCTTCAGGCATGACGATTGTCTTCAAATCATTATAGAAATAGCCAGCTTCTTCGCTATCATTAAGCACGATGACGACCGTTTTCTGCCATCGTTCGGCTATAGCAGCAAAGAGCATTGGAGCGGCTGATGCCACTAGTCCTTGCAAGAAGATGGCTCTCACTTGTTGGTCTTCTTGCACCTTCATTATCGCTCCCGCCTGTGGCAAGGTAGCATATATCTTTTGTATGTCTTGTATCTTCATCGCTTGTGCGTTGTGCCTGCAAAGTTACAAAAAAGTACAGATAGTAAGGCTTGAAATGCGTATGGATTGAGTGAATGACTGCTCTTCTCGATTTAAAGAGGGCGTTTCTTGATGGTGAGAAGAGCCTTTCATTGAAGTGAGAAAACGCCCTTCTCGATGTGAGAAGGGCGTCTTGCCGTTGGGAGATACAACTCCTATCATATGGTACAAAAAGCAGAAAAGGTTGAACTACCAATGGTTAGTCCAACCTTTTCTGTCTTATTTATTATCGTCTCAAACATCGTCTTGCGATGAAGAGACAAACGTCTTATTCAAATGGCACAGCTTTGAAGCCTAACTCTCGGTTACTTGATTCTACATAGATTGTGTATCCAAACGTAGGATTCCGTCTAAAGAATAAGTCGAAGGCATACTTGGTATTATTTCCATCAATACTATTCTTCGCAAAAGCACTTGAACTCCAATAATAACCATTATAGCCAATATTCAAACAGATTCCCCTCTCATACCATCCTAACTCAGGCAAGAAGAAATACTTATGAAGGTCTGCCTTTGCTGGAGGAGTGTCTGGGATATTATTATTCTGTGCATATTCTCCTCTTTCTGCAACACGTAAATCCGTAACAGGAGACAATTCACTTGGTGCTGTTTCCTTGTTCATGCCAGCGATATATTGCCTTTTCAGAATCCACATACCACCCTTATAAAGATGACCTAAGAAAGAGAATAATTGATTCTTATCGCCATGTGGATCGCCCTTAACTACATACCATGCCATCTCGTTAGCATTTGGCAACTTCTTAAACAGCTCTGTTTGCGCATCATTCCTAACACCATCTCCAGGGAATGAAGTATTACAATAACGATCTACATCACCACTCTTTGGGTAGTTCTCATTATATGATTCTGGACCATTAACAGTTCCTACAGAAGTTGAACCATTCTTCCAAGGCTGCCAGATAGGTTCTGTGCCACCCGTCTGATGTGGATACCAATAGTTCTGCTTAGCATCCCACATATAGTAATTCTGGTCGAAGTTTGGAATTTCCATATCCACCTTCATGTTGTAAGTGGTATTCTCCTTATAGGTAAAAGTATCATAATCCTTTGTTACTACACCCTTAGTTCCTGTTTTAGTATCCTCTAAATAAAACTTAGCTGTGAGTTTGTGTGCACCTGGCTTTATAACGACAAATGAGCCATTAGTAGCCATATCTGCTGTTGTCTTGCTTAAAGGGAAACCATCTCTATACTCGCTTGGAGAAAGGAAACCACCACCAAATGAGTTTGAGTTTAGGGTGATTGTCTTGCTAACAGCGTCATCTTCCAACTGATTGGTTGTCGTATTCAGGGTATAAGTACCTGCAATATTCCCATCAGAAGTCAACTCTATCTTACTGATACGTGTCGAACTTAATTCTGTCTTACCATTGAAAGGCATAAAGCAAAGTATAGCAGCCTTGTGCTGAAGAGTGAACTTAAAGTTACCATCAGCTGTCTTAGAAGTAGTAGCCATACCCCAATCGCCATATTTGCCAACGTCTAAACCACTATTAGGCTTCATTTGCTGCTGTGTAGAAGCAAATTTTATTTTCTTATCAGTGCCTTCCTTTCCGAGATAAAGGACTCTATAACTACTCTTGTTCTTATACTGTCCTGGTACTTGGAAGGTGAATGACTCCTTCTCTTGGATAGGGTCAAACATATTAGTGCCACCATCTATCGCATTTGTGCTCTGCTGCCATACACCATTGTCATCTTCTACCCATATCTTATCACCAGATGTCCATTTGAAAACTTTTGGATAAGTGATAGAAGTGCGTGTCATTACTGCACCACCAGTAAAAGAGGTTAAGTGTTCATTCTTATGTTCCTTCTCTTCTGTCTTGTTCTTCTCTAACATGTCATCTTGAGCACATGAGGTGAGACTCATACCTATCGTCAGAGCAGCACCAAGAACAAAGAGATTAATCTTCATAAAATTGTTATTCATTACTTGTTAAGACTTTTAGTTGTATTATCATTTAGAATTACTCACTATTCATTTCCCCACATAATGGCAGATTTTGCCCCATTAGAGCTACCACTAACAGGCTGAGGTCCATCTTCATTATTTGCATCTTTGTGGTCGCCAGTGACTGTCGGATGCTCTTGCGTGGGTGGAGAACCTGCCAAAATTGGCACAACATCAACAACTAAACTTCTCGTTTGAGGCCGTGTATAGACACTTCTTAGACCTCTTGTTACTTTCTTCTTCATTCTGTAATATAAATTGTTTTTGGGATAAATGAGTTATTTTAAAGTTATACTTTTGATTTCTTTGTGGTCTACCGATAACGAACATAAAACTTCTATAGCGACTCTTTTCTCTGTTATATTCATTCTCTTGAATGACAGAGCCATCTCACAAGTGGTATATTCGTTCTCTTGTTAAACTAATCGTTCTCTTAAGTTTATCGCTTGCAAAGGTAAATATAAATTTTTAAAAAACAAAAACATAATTATACTTATTTCTCTATAATAAAAGAAACGGGGGCATTACTTTCCATTTAAAAAGACAAGTTAAAGCTAAAAGAAAGCAAGTTTGCTGTCATTCTTATCATTGCTTTTCCATTAAAAAAGCATTGTAAACCCACGAGTTAGTGCAAACATTAAATATGACAGCAAATAAAAACAAAACTAAATCAGGGATTTATCGTGTGTTATAGAGAGCTTTTATTTTAGGTAAATCACTTTGCTTTGTCCACAACTTGCAACAAGTCACGACCCCGTACATGCTTATTTGCAAATAGGCGAATGATATTCTGGAAAGGAGCGGGCATGTGTGCAAAGTCGCTATTATCACAGTCAAAGACTGTACGCCTATTTACATTAAGCCATACACATACATCTCCTTGACCATAATGTTCAACTTCTTCGTTATAACTTATATATTCTTCTGGATGCTGGTGAATGAAAGCAACAATACTATCATTCGCCTCCTGGGACAACTTAAAACTAACTGCATTCTTAGAATCAAACCCACCCTCTTCTACACTCATTATCCGTGTCCGTGTGTTATATTCGAATTCATAGTTTGGAAGAGACCTTCCGTAACACGATAAATGACCATTGAGAACATAGTTTCGTTCCTTCATTAGATACGACTTACGCAGGTTTAGCACTTCCTTCTTATGCCGCTTATATAATAAGGAGTCGGTAACAAAAAGGTTATAAGCCTTCATACCTCGACCTTCATCAAGCTTATTATCCGACCATGCCACCAGTACTCCCCATTGATCATAGAACTTCCATTGTGCAGAATCAGGGATTATCGGTGAATCTCCAGTGAACCCTTGAGACTTCACCTTATCTACTATTACTCCCCTATCGCACACGAAGAACGAACACACCTGTGACGCATAACCATCTGTAATAATATGAGTCTTATCCTTATACCATACCGCCTTCGGTCCATCAATAGAGAACACAAACAAACCAACAACACCACAGACGAGAACGATAACACTCATAAGGATGATGACCAACACACCCAATATCTCATTATAGTTAAAGCTCTTTCGAATTACTTTCCCTATAGGATAAAGCCATATAGGAAGTGTGCAGAGCATGCCATAGTATACTAAGGTATCGAATAAGGGTTCCATCCGCAAATCTGCTGGTAGACATATATGTAATGCCCACCAACAGAAACTTAGTAGGATGTGAACCCAGAATATGGAATATACAATCCGCTTAGTTGTCATAACAATCAGTATTTGTTATGGATAAGGAACGTGCTCCCTTATTCGTGCGTGATGAACCGTTGTTCGGCTAACTGCTCGTATTTCGTACCCTTACGACCATAGTTAGCGTATGGATAGATACTGATTCCCCCACGAGGAGTGAAGATTCCTGTCACCTCAATGTACTTAGGATCCATGAGTTTAATAAGATCCTTCATAATAATATTCACGCAATCTTCATGGAAATCACCATGATTACGGAAGCTAAAAAGATAGAGTTTAAGACTCTTACTCTCAACCATTCGCTCGTCAGGGACGTATGAGATACGTATCTCTGCAAAGTCTGGTTGTCCCGTAATAGGGCACAGACTCGTGAACTCAGGACAGTTAAAGCGCACCCAATAGTCATTCTCTGGATGCTTGTTCATAAACGTCTCCAACACCTCTGGCGCATAATCCATTCTGTATTGGGTTGCAGAACCTAACGACTGCAAGCCCTCTTCGTTTCTTTCCATAATCGTTTATATTGTTTTACTTGCAAAGGTAATACATTGTTAGTAAATTGCAAACACCATCCCCATATATTACCTCACTAACCAACATCTTATAGGCTTCGAGGTCCTCTCCCACCCGTTCCATTATTATTTACTCCACGTCTGCGAATCATTTCTCACGTGCTCTGCATCTTTTACAAACGTATAAAAAGTTTGTCTCATCGTGATGAGACATAAGTTTCATCATGAAGAGACACTCGTTTCATCATGATGAGACACAAGTTTCATCGTGATGAGACAAATAAAAGGTACGGGAGATAAAGACGTAAAACACATGAGAAAAGAAGAAGATACAAGGAAGAAACTGAGTGAAACTGTATTAGACAAGGAGCGCAAACGCACAACTAATAGGAACCGATATTGACCAATCCGAATAGCAAGCGGGGTTCTGGTTTGTTGTGCAACCTTACTCATAGTAAGCTCACTCGCATAAAGTTGCTCTGCATTAGATTAGATATTTACCGATGTTTGTCTTCTTATTTTGCCTCACAACACTATTCTTGCTTTGAGACAATATTAGGCACACTATCAGAACTTACAGAAGATTTGCATCCATGAGATACTACTACTCAAGCCTTACTTACATCGAAAAAGGGGATGTGCCAACCGATTGGCACATCCCCTTTTAATTGTTTATTCCCTTGTGCGTTACTGCAAAGAAAATATCTTCCAGATGCTGTAATTCACACCATTGTCATAGACATCTTCGCCTTCATGTTGCTTTAACTTCTTCACTACACGGATAGTGATTGGCAAAGCTATCACTTCGTAAGCGTCTTTAAGACCACCTGCCAAAGCATTAGTTTTGGCAATTCAGGAGTTGGAACAACGCCACCCAACGCCAAAGGGAAGAAGATGAGAGAGTCAAGGCTCTCACCTGCAATGGTACTCAAGATGGCACGCCATGAGAAATGACGACCTCCATCACGTAGTTTCATCTTACTCATCACGTAGGCATTAGCGAATGAACCTACGATGAAAGCTACGAAAGAGGCTGCTGCCACACGTGGAGCCAAACCAAAGATAGCATGGAAGCCTGCTTCATTAGTCCAATAAGGTGCACCCGGAATCCAATCGCATAATGCTCCCATCGCCACGAAGAAGAAGTTCATTGCAAAACCCGTCCATATCAACAGACGTGCTTTTTGGAATCCCCACACCTCACAAACACAATCGTTAATGATGTAAGAGATTGGAAACACAATCAATCCACCCGTCAATGAGATACCTAACACAGAGATTTGCTTTGTCTCGAGCGTGTTTGCCGCAATAAGGCAAACGCAAAAGAGGATGCTGAAAAGCATAAACAGCACACTCACTTGTTGTCTACTTTTTATCATTGTCTTGTTTTGTTAAAGGGGGTTGAGCAAGTACCCCTATTCAATTAAGCGGCTGCAAAGGTACGCTTTTTATCTGAACTACCATAATAAGCCCTAAAAAAAAGCTAAATACACGTGGAGATAATCATATTTTCATTACTTTTGTAACCAAAATATAAACCAAATGAAAGATATGAAGAAAATCATTTTAATGACCATGTTGGCTGCTACAACACTTGCTGCTAGTGCGCAAGATACAAAGCCATACGAGAGTAAGATGTCGCAGATTGAGACTGAATATAATAAGTTGAAAGCTGAATTTGAAGTCCTCAAACAGAAAGATCCATCTACATTTACTGATGCAGACAAGGCTAAGATTGGAGAAATCATGGCAAAGGCTGATTCACTGGATAGTGTTCAGTTGGCTACTGTTCTAGAGATTGCTGATAAGTTCAAGACTACTACTTTCCCTGCAAAATATATTGCGGAGGTGGCTGACGGACTAGAATATGCAGACTTGAAGAGGCTATGTGACCCATCAACGGGCTATTACAATGCGCCAGAGATGAAGAAAGCCAAAGATTTATATGAGATGTATAAGCTACGCGAACCAGGCTCTATGTATAAGGAGTTGGTAATGACCGACCTCAATGGTAAGCAAATGAAGCTAAGCGATTGGGCAGGTAAGGGTAAGTATGTGTTCGTCGACTTCTGGGCTAGCTGGTGTGCGCCTTGCCGCAAGGAGATGCCTAACGTTGTGGAGGCTTATAAGAGATATAAGGATAAGGGACTAGAGATTATTGGTGTTAGTTTCGATGACAACAAACTCAAATGGTCATCAGCTGTTGAGAAGCTCGGTATGACTTGGCCTCAGATGTCTGACCTGAAAGGCTGGCAGTCTGCTGCTGGTAAGGTTTATGGCATTCGTTCTATTCCTTCAAACATACTCCTCGATAAGGACGGCAAAATCATTGCAATGGATCTAAGAGGTGAAGCTTTGCAGACAGAATTAGCAAAGTTATTGAAGTAATATATATAATGTGTGTCAGATAGCTGCGCTATTTGACACACTTTATTTAATAACACAACACGACCATATAACCGATAAACACTATTGTAAGGACGATTCCTTCCCACCTTGCAATCTTATACTTCGTGAAGGAGAAAGCCATACTAACAGCGTTGAGACTACCATCATTGAGAGGTCTAACATTGTTATACCTTGCAAGTGCATAGGAGTTATTACACCTGTAACGCCCAAGATTGCAAGAATATTAAACACATTCGAGCCTAAGACATTGCCAATAGCAATGCCACTATTGCCTTTACGCGCAGAAACAACACTTGTTGCTAACTCTGGTAGGGAAGTTCCTCCAGCCACAATGGTTAGTCCGATGACTGCTTCCGACACACCGATATGCTCTGCCACCTTCGTTGCTCCTTCCACAAAAAGGTTACTGCCGCCTATCAAACAAGCTAATCCAACGATTATCCATACGATAGAAAGCCATGCTGCCATAGGTTTTTTCTTATCTTCAATGGGGTCTGTCTTAGCTGTGGCATCATCGTCTTTCGTCTTAGCACCCTTCAAGGTGACATACATAAAGACAAGGAATAGCACAAAGAGGATGCCTGCATCCAACCTACTAATATTACCATCAAGACACATTATTAGTAATATAACTGAGGCAAATAATGCAAAAGGTATATCTTTCCGAACGGTTGACTTCAAGATAGTCATAGGTGCTACCCATGCAGAGACACCTACTATCAACAGCGTATTAAAGATGTTCGAACCAACGATGTTACCTACAGCCAAGTCGGTAGTCCCTTTGAGTGCAGACACAAGACTCACACAAAATTCAGGCATACTTGTACCCATAGCAACTATTGTTAACCCTATCACAATCTGTGGCATCTTCATCTTTTCAGCCACTGCTACAGCCCCGTCAGTCAGTCGGTCGGCTCCCCATAAAACGAGCACAATGCCCACGAGGATAAATAAAACATTTAGTATCATATACTTCTTACTCTTTTGGCGGGCAAAGATACAAATAAAATGCTATATGCCAAAATGTTAGTTCTGCATCAGTCACTTGTACTATACGATGCAGTCATTGGTTATTACGATAGGGTTACTTGCTTACATGACATATTTTTATTACTTTTGCTTCCCATTAATATGCGCCCGTATAAAGAAAAGGAAACATAAATAACATATAGGAAGATGGAAAGCAATATACTATTATACAGCAGTGATAGCGGAGAGGTAAGCGTGCAAGTACGTTATGAAGATGGCACATTTTGGCTAACACAGAAGCGTATGGCAGAGCTATTTAGTGTAGATGTGCGTACAGTGAACGAACACTTACAGAATATCTTCGCCTCTGGCGAGATGTCAGAAGAGGGAACTATCCGGAAAATCCGGATAGTTCAGATGGAAGGGAAACGGAAGGTAGAACGTAATGTCACATTCTATCCTTTAGAAGCTATTATTGCTGTAGGCTATCGCGTCAACTCAGAACAAGCCACTCATTTCCGTCAATGGGCAACGAAGACTCTTAATACTTTCATAACAAAAGGATATGTCCTTGACAAAAAGCGTTTAAAGCAAGGAGAACAATTTGGACACGATTACTTCAAGGAGTTACTTGAAGATATTCGTGAGATACGTGCCAGTGAGCGACGTTTCTATCAGAAGATTACTGATATCTATGCTCTAGCAATCGATTATGATAAGAATGCGATAGAAACCAAACGCTTTTTCGCATCAGTACAAAACAAATTACATTGGGCTATATCAGGTCAAACAGCTGCAGAGATAATCTACGATAATGCAGATGCGGAACGACCACACATGGGATTAACAACATGGAGGCATGCCCCTGATGGTAAAGTAATGAAATCGGATATAACAATAGCAAAGAATTATCTCAGCCAAAGAATATGGTAGCAATCAATCGACTCGTATCTGCTTATCTTGACTTAGCAGAGGATCGAGCCGAACAAGAGATCCCTATGAGGATGGATGATTGGCGCAAACTATTAGATGGATTCCTCACTATTGCTGGGCGTCCTATATTAGAAGGGACGGGGAACGTTTCTGCATTAGAGGCTAAACTAAAGGCTGAACATGAATATGATATATTCCGAAAAAGGCAAGATGCAGAATACATATCAGACTTTGACAAAGAAATAAAACGCTTAAAAGGAGATAAAACAGACAACTAAGAACCAATTCCTCACACCTTACTTCTATTCAAAGAGACGCTCTTCTTGACATGAAGAGAGCCTTTCCTTACAACAAGGGAACGCCCTTCTCAATTAGAGAAAAGCGTCTCCTTATATTTCCCATTAGGTACTCCCCCTCCTTGAGAGAGGCTGGAGGAAGTGCTAGATATACTCTTTAACCAGCAAGCCCACGTCGATTAAGTATCTTAATGATCTTACCCTTAATCTCGATAGCACCCTCTTTCTCCAAATCGGAAAGCACACGCAGAAGAGAGAACTTCTGTATTCCGAATGAATCAGCAATCTCCTGACGTGACCGTTCAAGGTGTATCTCATTACTACCCTGCTCTCCGGCACGCTCTAAAGTAGGTAGGCTACCTTCTCACGGACGGTAAAGAGACTAAGAATCTTCATCTTTTGCGTAAGGAAAACATCTATATTAGAAAGGATACGAATGAAATTCATGCGGATAGCATCATCGTTATCAATAAGTGACTTCAGGCTATCGGGCTTCATGCGAAACAATTCCACACGCCCATCAGTCTCGACACTTACGGGTAGACTTCGGTCTTTAGAGAAGATGAAAGCAGGTGCAACAAGATTACCACTTCGCAGTCGGCTCACCTCTACTTGCTTACCCGATAGGGCTGCCATACGGCATATTAACACACCACTCACAACAATATCTACTGATCGACAAGGCATTCCTGCTAACGCATAAACATCATGCGGAGGTAGAGAAACCAGCTGATGTGGAACGTTCCCCAGCGTTATTTCTATCTCAATATCACTCATCCCTGCAAAGAGTGGACAGGCACGAAGAGCTTTCATAACATTACTTTCCATGCCTGCAAAGATACAAAGAATACTCGTAATCCTATACTTTTAACGTGCTTTAACCCGATATGGTCACATTTGTTACTCCCCTCCTTCCGTTATTTTTAATACTTTTGCAAACAAGAACAAGATAACAATTTTAAAATATGTCACAGGCACAATTCAAAACAAATATCCCTTCGAGACATGGGATCTAGACTTACTTGTTGATTACGTATTGAAGTTTCATCATCGTAACACACGTAAATATGGTAATGAACTATTAGAGAGACTGAACCAATTAGCAGCTAATCACCCAGAATTAGATCGTGTTGTAGATCATTTCCGTAATAGTATTGCAGACTTAGACTTGCATTGCCAGAAAGAAGAGAACGTACTCTATCCTTTCATCCTAGAGCTTTTCAATGCAGCAGAATTGGGTCAGGAGCACGCTCCGTTCCACTGTGGTTCCATCCAATTCCCTATCAATGCAATGATGGCTGACCATAGTGACGAGATTGAACGACACGATCGCATTGCAGAACTGACTAATAACTACACAGCCCCAGAAGGTGCAGAACCTGAATATGTAAAGGCTTTAGCAGACTTAAAACAGTTCCGCAATTATCTCTTGGAACATATCTATGTGGAAAACGAAGTGATATTCCCGAGAGCATTAGCTATAGAATAAGGTTTTTAAAAAGAGTAGATTATGAAACTAAAACGTGTTTACTTGGCGGCAGAAGAAACCGATGGTTATCGAATACTCGTAGACCGATTGTGGCCAAGAGGCATTAGTAAAGAGAAAGCGAAGATTGACCTTTGGCTGAAAGAGGTTGCTCCGAGCAACGAATTACGTAAGTGGTTCGGGCATGACCCAGAGCGTTTCAACGAGTTTTCCGAGCGTTACAAAGCAGAGTTACAAGCATCTGGCGCATTGGAGGAGTTACGTCAAGCCATCCAAGAACATCCTGATGCAACACTACTTTATGCAGCACATGACGAGCAACATAACAATGCTGTCGTCCTGCAAGAACTACTCGAAACGAAATAAATAAACACAGGAACAGATATTATTGTCTGCTCCTGCGTTGCTTTATACACGATCCTAATAGTGAATAAAGCAGTATCTTAACATTTAACGTATTAAAGGAAAGTACATAGTTCCCTCTTTACTTCATGTTTCTAGATTATGATTTCTTATGAAGATAGCATTTATTCCACTACAAAAACATAGTTTGTAAGCCTACAGAATAAATTACGAACTAACTTGGTTTACCAACATTTATGTGAAACTGAAGTAATAATTGCAAGAAAGGAGAATACCTTTCTCATATAGGAATAGAATACCCATATATTATAAAAAAATAGATTAGCTTCACTCACATTTAGTTGTATCTCAATGTTAAAAGACCTCCATTAAAAGAGATTCACATTACAAAATAGAAAAGAATATATACTTGCAAGTCATAATGTCAGTATATGCAGTCATCTTGTCACACATAATCCCTTGGTATGCTCCTTGCATTATGGTCAGTACAAAAACGATAATAATAACATAAAGTAAAGGAGATAAAAGATATGTATAGAAATTCATGGTTACCAGAAGTTTTCAATGACTTTTTGAATACTGCAAATATGCCTAAGACAAATGCAACGGCACCAGCTATCAACGTACTGGAGTCTGAAAAGGAATACACAGTGGAGCTTGCAGCACCAGGACTAAGCAAGGAGGATTTCGATGTAAACATCAATAGTGATGGTGACTTAACCATTAAGATGGAGAAGAAAGCCGAGGAGCAAGAGAAGAAAGGTCATTACTTGCGTCGTGAGTTTGCTTACAGCAAGTATGAGCAGACGCTGATTTTGCCTGATGATGTACAAAAGGAGCATATCGCAGCACGTGTTAATAATGGTGTGTTGACGGTTGTTTTGCCTAAGATTCAGGTACAAAAAGAGAAGGTTGCAAGGCAAATTGCTGTAGACTAAAGATTTGAAAGACTTTGGGATAAAGTCTAGTTGTCTAGTTATTGATGAAAGAAGGATTATACTGAATTGAATAAATTGTGATGTTAAAAGCCCCAAGTACGCTTGTACTCGGGGCTTTTTCGTATTCTAACACTTAGTTGCTCTAAGCGTTTTATATGATTTCAATTACTTTCTGTCATCGATGTTATCACCCTCGGTAGGCTTCATATCCTCTTCAAAGTTGGTTTCTCCTGCCTTTACAAGGATCTCGTACCACTGAAGAAGTTTCTTGATATCGCTGTTGTGAACACGGTCACGATCGAAGTTAGGAAGCACCTCACCAAAATATGCTTGTAGCTCCTTTGCAGAAGCCTTACGCCAATTAAGGGAAGCAACTTTGCCATTCTCTTTATCACGCAACTTAGTCAATATTTCACCCAATGGCACATCCTCGCTATCAGTGAACATTGCAATATCAGCAAGACTGGTTACTCTGTCGGTAGCAAAAGCTGGTTGACGCTTGTGCGTCTCATCGAGTGATTCAACGATAAGATTCGATTTACCACGGCTAACCAACTTATAGAGTCCTGGTTTGCCTGCAATTGAAAGAATTGTCTGTAACATTTTCTTATAAATTGTTTATTGTTAAATTATTCTGAATTAATAACTCTCTTTATTCTTAGGAATGGTTCTCTGTGGAAGATAGTTGTGTGATCAGGGAGTCTATCTGCTGGTCTAATGATTGTATTCCATCATTGATAATTTCATAATCACTACGCTTCAAGACTTCTTCCTGCGGTAATTGTCGGTTTATCCAATCGAGAGTTTTCTCTCTGCTGATAGCATCCCTTTGCATAACACGTTGTATACGCACTTCTATCGGAGCAGTGACACATACCACCTTATCTATATGTGTGCGCTCGTAGAAACGACTATCAAAGAGGATGGCACTCTCTATCCACGACATTCCTGATTGTTCGAAATCACGTGCAACGGCAGGATGAATAATATTATTAACAGCCTGCACATGGGCATCATCACGAAGGAGATAATCGGCAAGAACAGCTTTTTGCAATACACCTTCTTTATATACATGCTCGCCAACTAACAGCTTTAGATCCTTTTGCAACTGAATCGAAGTGCGCATGAGTAGCTTAGCATGGGCATCACAATCGTATACCTTTATACCACGCATAGCTAATATTTGGCACACATAGGACTTACCACTACCAATACCACCTGTTATTGCAATTATCATCGCTGCTCAATTAAATAATCAACAGTATTGACTGACGGACGAACATTTCGAACACCATTAGGAGTATTGAGGATATATAAGCGGCATTTGTCCGAATGGGTAGATTCGATATCCTTATAATTAACGACAATGCGGAAGTCTACGGGCAGTAATTCCTTCGTCTCTGCATTCTTCGGCATACTACGCATACGATAAGCACCAACGACAAAGCGAACCTTTACCTTACTTGGGAATGTACGCATTACCTTGTCTTCTGGCATATTGATAGCCTCTATTGGCACTTCAACACTTTCTTCCGTAAGGACATCAGGGTAGAGTTTCATCTTCACTTTCGATGGTATGCACTTCGCATTCGTGAACTTCCGAAGATCAATCGTCATCTCCTTCACGTCGGTGAAATTGGTAATATACTGACGTTTTGTATAGACCGTTTGAATACTATCCAATACATTCCTAGCGGCATAAACCTGTACACTATCGGGAACAAAGTCGACGTGTGCTAGATAATAATTCTTACCTGGCACTACCGTTCCTAACAAATGCACAGGAACCTTCTTATGCTGTCCGAAGTTGAATGAAAACGAGAGTTTTCCACCTTTGACCGAGGTTATCTTCGAGCTTTTAGCCAACTGAAGATAAATTTGTTTTTGAAGATCTGCGACAGAAATATCGCCCCGGCTGTGCCCATCAGTATAGAGTCTATAGTCTGCATAAATGGGACGGAAAGCATCCTCTGCACCATAAGCGGCTATCATATAACCTTTATCACGAACCGTAAAACGAACAACAGAATCAGGATCACTCGTAATAACAACATTACGAGGGACGTCTGCCATACGAAGTGGTATGCTAAACTCCCGCTCATAGGTTTCATTTAGCGTCATAATAAGCCAAAATCCACCACTTAATACAAGGAAGAACAAAAAAATCAGAAACTCCTTGTTGATGATTATCGACAAGAAGCTTCTGAAGAGATTGAGTGTATGCAGCGATTTGCCTATCTTCATCAAATAAATTACTCCTTTATGAGATCGTTTTTACTTTGACTGCCCCTGTTGTGAAGCCTGTACGCTAGCAAAGACGTAACCTTTATCTACGGTGATAACAACATTGTGTGCAATCTCTATGTCAACTTTGTTAGTTGTCAGATCAATCTTCTTCACTGTACCATAGATACCACCACCAGTAACAACAGTGTCACCTGCTTTCAATGCATTCTGGAAAGCACGGATTTCTTTCTGTTTCTTCTGTTGTGGGCGAATCATTAAGAACCACATGATGGCAAAGATTACTACCATCATGACTATCATCTGCCAACCACCACCACCTTGGGTAGGTTGTGCGGCTAAAAACATAGCTGTATTCATTTTATCTATTTATTACTTTTATTGTACTATTAAAAATGTTTGTCTACATGAAGCTTTCCTTACCAAAGAAGAACTCCATACATAAACAAATTGATTATTCAATATTCTCTTGTGGAGCATCAGGCTGCGTGCGACTAGCAATGCGCTGAGCTGATGTCTGCGCAATCGTTGGGCGACGTCCCTCCCGACGGGGAGCATTGTTCCGCTGATTATCTACATAGGCACGACGAGGACGTGGTTCTGGCATTACCTTCATCATCTTACCCGTCTGAATAAGATGGCGTGCAATAGCATCAAGCATTCCATTAATGTATCCGCCACTTCGTGGAGTACTATACAACTTAGCTAAGTCAACATACTCATTGATGGTTACAGTCACTGGAATATTAGGGAATGTCAACATCTCCGCAATAGCTATTTGCATGATAACAACATCCATATAAGCCAGACGAGAGAAGTCCCAGTTACGACTAGACTCACTCATATAACGTTGATATTCATCAGCATTAAGAATAGTAGAACGGAATAGCTTAATAGCGAACTCACGATCATCCTCTTCTCTATATTCCTTCAAGAGTTCTTGATCTGCCTTATTTTCTGGGTCAAAACGCTTAATCGTTTTAAGAACAAAGGTATCAACAATCTCTTTATCATCATTCCAATAAAGACTCTTCTCCTCTAGAACTGCATCTAAGTCTGCATTCTCTTGTATCAAAGTACGATAGATTTTACGCCAAACTTCACGATCTACATCATACGAATCCTCTTCGTTCACCATATACTCTTGGTAAATTGTACTCTGCTCTATCTGATCACAAAGTTTACGTACAATCTCCATATCATCCTCCCAACGATGTTTCTGAGTTTCCATGAAACTATTGAGTTGCTTATTCTCCTCTAGCTGTACCGCAAACTTATTATAAGCAAAGCGCTGAGAAGGAGCCTCTGTTCCTTCACGTGTGGCACGATTAGCATTTATCTCCACGCGATGGCGCTCCTCTTGCGTGATAGATACAATTAAAGCCAAGAGGTAATTGTAGAGATCATACGCTTTTGCTAAACTGAAAGCAATTCTTTCTCTGCATTGTCCATATTCCTGTTACCGTTCTGATAGTATGCATAGGTTAACTGGACAATCTTAATTCTAATTAATTCCCTATTGATCATTGTCTATTCTAAAAGATTGTGTTTCTATTGAATTCTTTAACGTTGCAAATATAGGAAAATTCCTTTGCACATGCAAACAAAACATTCTTTTTCTATGTTTTTTAAGACAATACTTGTGTAGTCCAGCGAAAAGAGGTAACTTTGCAGCGCTTTCAGCAAATTGAGAAAGAGATATTAAAAGTTCTATAAAGACTTAGTTTCCATATTTCTCAGTGTGTGATGGCGAATTAACGTTCATATTAATTTAGAGTAACACAAAGTTATGAAAGAAATTAAAGTAGCAGGTCAGAAGCGTACAGACCTTGGAAAGAAAGCTTCAAAACAACTTCGTAAGGAAGGTTTAGTTCCTTGTAACCTTTATGGTGAGGCACAAAAAGACGGCAAGCCATTGGCATTGTCATTTACTGCTTCTATGGCAGAACTCCGCAAGCTAGTTTACACTCCACACATCTATGTTGTAGAGTTGGTTATTGACGGAGAGAGACACACAGCAGTTCTTAAGGAGCTCCAGTTCCACCCAGTAACAGATGCTTTGCTTCACGTAGACTTCTATGAAGTAAACGACCAGAAGCCTATCGTTATGGGCGTACCAGTTAAACTCGTTGGTTTAGCACAAGGTGTACGTGATGGTGGACGTATGAACATGTCTATTCGTAAGATCAATGTTAAGGCTCCTTATCAGCAGATTCCAGAGCACCTCGACATCAACGTTACCCATCTTAACCTCGGTAAGAGTATTAAGGTTGGTGAATTAAGCTTCGAAGGTCTCGAGTTAATAACTCCAAAGGAGGTTGTAGTTTGCTCTATCAAGGCTACACGTAACTCTATCCAGGCTGCTGCTGCAGCTGCTGCAGCTGAGGCTGAGTAATCTTAACAAGCTACGACAATTGGATAAGTATTTAATTTGTGGACTAGGCAACCCAGGTCATGAATACGAGGGAACTAGGCACAACACAGGATTTATGGTATTGGACGCTTTCGCTAAAGCGTCCAATATTGTTTTTGAGGACAAACGCTATGGATTCATAGCAGAAACTACTATTAAAGGGCGGAAAATAATTCTTCTCAAGCCTACAACATTCATGAATCTATCAGGGAATGCTGTTCGTTATTGGCTGAATAAGGAGAATATTGACCAAAGTCGACTACTCGTTATTTCCGACGATGTCGCTTTACCACTAGGTGCTTTTCGCTTAAAAGGGAATGGATCAAATGGTGGGCACAATGGCTTGGGGCATATTCAACAACTCATCGGACAAAATTATGCACGATTACGCATGGGTGTTGGCAACGATTACCCACGTGGAGGTCAAATAGACTGGGTACTTGGGCATTATTCAGAAGATGATATGAAAGTCCTTCAACCTTCGATTGATTTAGGTGTAGATATCATCAAGAGTTTGTTTTAGCAGGCTTAGATATCACCATGAATCAATTTAACAAACTAGGTAAGAAGTAACACAACTACTAAAAGATGACATGAACGACGTTGCAAGAATAGATAAATGGCTCTGGGCTGCACGCATCTTTAAAACTCGCTCTATTGCAGCAGACGCCTGTAAGAATGGTCGTGTGACGATTAAGGGCGTAAACGTTAAGCCTTCTCATACAATCAAGGTTGGCGAAGTAGTAAGCGTAAAGAAGCCTCCTATCACCTATTCGTTTAAGGTTCTTAAAACCATAGAACAGCGCGTTGGAGCAAAACTAATCCCCGAAATATATGAGAATGTCACCGAAGCAAAGCAATACGAACTACTTGAGATGAGTCGTATCAGTGGTTTCGTTGACAGAGCACGAGGTACTGGTCGCCCCACAAAGAAAGATCGTCGCCAGATAGATGCCTTCATCGATCCTTCAATGTTCGGCTTCGATGACGGTGATGAGGACGAGTAACACTTCAACAGGTATTTACTTTGTTTTCAAGAAAAGAATAACTATCTTTGCAGTCTAAAACAAACTACATGATCATGGCTTATAAAGTATTAGACATAGCTAACAAGTTATTACTACGGGCAAAGAATAATGAAAGTGGGGATCTCATGTCTAACATGAAATTACAAAAGATGCTTTACTATCAACAAGGTTTCCATCTTGCTTATTTCGGCACACCCTCTCTTTGATGAGGATATCGAGGCTTGGATGTACGGACCTGTTGTACCATCTGTGTACTCTCATTATAAGAATTGTGGTAGACAAGGAATCATGCCCGAAACCGAAGAAGAACTTCCTCTTGATAAAAAAGAAGAAGCTCTTTTCTCTGAAGTTTATAGAGTTTATGGTGCCTATGATGCCATCGGACTTATGGATATGACACATTCCGAAACTCCTTGGAAAGCAACACCTACGGGACAAGGCAATATCATCAACAAAGAACTTATGCAATCTTTCTTTAAAAAGCGATTGAAATAATGGCAAAAGCTAAGAACAGGAAAGACACAAAAAGGAACTCCTTTATTAAAGGAATCTCTACCAACAAGAACATCACAGAGGAACATATAGGGGTCTACGAGAGTATCGATTACCCCTTATTCTCTTTTAAGTACCTACAGGAACATTCCATCAGAGACTGTAAAGACCATAAGTTCTTTTTCGATTTCCTTATACGATTGAGGAAACTATCCGAATTAGGATGGGAGCAAATAAGAACTTCTGCACGCCATTCCTTTGGCATGGAGAAAATACCGAGAGAAAGTATCATACCTCAAATTCCTAATTTCATAACACCAGACGTAGAAGAGCTCCATGTATTCCGATCAAATGGAAACAACACAGCACTTGTTGGTCTACAAATAGATAAGATTTTCCATGTTCTCTTCATTGAGACAAAACACGGAGATATATACAAGCACCAATAGAGCCTTAATCCTTCTAACCTGTATAGAGAGTATCTAACGGCAGACATCGAACAAATCGTTTCAAATCAAGCAAATAAGGCTTAAGACAGAATGCCATAGAGACACATTGCGTAATGACATATTCTCCATTACCCCTTATTAATAAGTAGGGACAGACGCCCTCGTCTGTCCCTACTTTGTAGCATTTCACCAGCCTATCCTAACTAGCTTCCGTTAGGCACTCTCCCCCTTTCGGGGGAGTTGGAGGGGGCTTTTACCCTACCTGTGGTCCAGGGTGGTCTTCACTCCCCTCTCCATTCGGAGAGGGGGCGGGGGTGAGGCTTTTTTTATCCTCCCCTTTCCACTCTTCCCACTCAATATCAACATCCGCCAAGCCACGGGTGGAAACGCGACCCTTACCAGCACCACGATAACGGGTTTCGGGCAAGAAACGGACACGCACACCACGAATCAACGTGGCATTTACATCTTTAGGTTTGTCGACACCATTTTTCGTTGTCACGGCTGTGAAATAAAACGAACCTACCCCATCGAGCTTCACCGAGCGACCCTGTGCCATGAAGTCACCCAGTACACCACCCAAGGCTGTCAACACCGCTCGCACATCGGCAGGGCTAACCGTTGATTCGGCTGCGATTCGTTTTGCTACTTGTTCGGTTGTTGCCGGACTTACCACTAGAACGGACTTAGGATACCATTTGCCGTTCACTTTCATTTGAGCTTTCTTATAGAATGCCATAGGTAAAAGATTTTTACGCTGCAACACTGTTTTTATCAGTCATCATAACGAGTCATACACCCGTGTTTTACGCCATATACTTTCGTGGTTGACAATATATACTTTCGTGCCCCACGAAATGTACTTTTGTGCCCCACAATATGTACTTTCGTCAAACAGCCGATTTTCACAGCTTGCAGCAAGTTAATAATTAGATTTATTACTTCCGCACAATTTGCGGATTTTTCTTTACATTTCTATCTCCCTCTCCTTAGTAAATAGACTGGGTTAACTCTCTTTTCAATCCCCCTCTCCATTCGGAGAGGGGTTGGGGGAGAGGCTTTCCCTCCCTTCGGGAGGGTAAGGGGTGGGTATTATTCTGAGACTGGAAGAGCCGCGAACCCCAAACACCGAGGGTTGTGACTCAGCGGGTGCACATCTTTCCAGTAGAAGTTCAGGCTGCAACTTTGGCCCTGGGAGCTCGGAACCGCCGACCAATAGCAACCACCGTTGTCGACGTTGTTCAGCGAACCATCATGGCGGTCGCGATAGCCCGAGGCAGGAACATAGATAGTAGCAGTCTTACTGCCGTTCGTCCAAAAAATATGGCCAGAGTTGATGTAGAAAGTCCACCCATTGTCTGTACCGTCAACATTCAATGTGCTAAGGTTTTGACCATCAGCCGTAAAACCTGTAAATGCATTATTAGCAGGCATCTTGAAACCTACTGGACAAGGATCGTAAATGGTTTTGACGATAGGATTATCGTTACCAACATTCACACCACCAGTAACTGTGTTATCGGCTGACCAAAGATTGTTATAAGAATAACCTGCTGGAGGGGTTTTAGACCACGAATCACCCAACGTATAGAAACTACCAGGATTCTGAATACCATTCTGGATGGACATATTATTACCTGCATTTTCGGTAATACTTCCTTGCTTAATATCTGCACCAGGGAAGGCATCCTTACGACCAAACTGATAAAGGGTTGTGGCACCCTTCTTTTGGCTACCTGGATTCTGGGTAATATTGATGACTGTATACGCTTTTGTACCATTGTTAGCAACTGTCTGCTCGACCTTTACCTTGACTGTACGAGCAATAGTAGAACCTCTCCACAACGTTGGCTTCCAACCCAAAGCTTCCTTGGTAAAGTAATAATTTACGTTCTGATGGTTGGTAACCTTTATCTTATCAAGCGCATCCTTAGGAGCAAACCACAAATGCCATGACCAAAGAACAGTTTTTGAACCAACACCATCACTTTTGGTAACTGCAACAACGGCATTGCCACTTTGGATGTCGCTCGCTTTGACTTCAAACTCGAGGAATGCATCGTTATTGGCATCATGCTTGATTGCTGGAGAGTAAACAAGATTGGCTGCATCTGCCCAGACTATTTCTGCACCATCTACACCATTATTAGCACCGCTGTTGGTCTTCTCTATCCAAGGGTCGGTGATGGGGTTGCCTGCATGGTCTTGGAAGTTACTTAGGATGTAAGTTCCCGTATTGCTCGTCCTGTATGAACTTGGATTATCGTTTCCGTTCTCAATGGCATTACCATAAACGAGTGGGATGCGATAATAACCAGGAGCAGAGATTACGTAAGAATTGGCTGTGCTACGACTTACACTACCACCCTTGGTAGAAAGGTCGTAAGGAGCAGAAGCAGAACCTAAGGCGGTTGCATCCTTGAGTTCCTTGTTACGCTTAGCGAGCAAATCGGTAATGTTTTTTGTCAATGTGGCTGTACCTTGGTCGGCAGCAGTACCACCATTGCCATCGGTCTTGCTAAGACTGGTCAACCAAGCTGGTTTCTCTGCCATAGTGAAAGTACCATCGCCATTGGCATCGTAACCAACAACCTTCCAAGCCACTGCCTGCTGTGTACCATCAGGAGCTGTACGATAACTTGTGATGCCGTAATTATCTGTCGTTGTTGCATTGAAAGCAGCAGCACTTGGATTGGTTGCTGTAATCGTATAATTCCAAGAAGATCTAGTCTCACTTAACTTTAGTGTACGTGTTGTTCCGGCTTTCCATTCACCTTTCAATGTTGCCGTGATTTCAGTGTTATCTGTGAAGTGTACGTATGCAGTTACGCTATTTCCCGTAAGCACCTGTGGAATCATATAGAAGGTGAAGTTATCACCCGTGTTGCCCATGATGGTAACGTTAGGGTTGGAACTGGTGTTTACGCTTAAGCCCGAAAGAGTGGCTGTACCACGAGTTGCACCCGTGTTATCCCAGGTTGCGCCTGTACCGTTAAACGCATTTGAGAGCTTATATTTGCTCTTCATAATGGCATTACGAATCTCAACCTTATCAATGGTTTTGTTCCAGGAAAGGTTTTGACCCACAGCAAAGCGGATGGCTGTAAGGGCGTGGCGGAAGTCAAGGTTGGTTGTAGGCTGCTCAAACTGTGTTGCATAATGCACCTCGCCTGTACATGCCGTCATAAAGTCCTTCTGATCTCTGACGTTAGGTTCTACCGTGAAGTCAACACTGGGGGCATTGTTGGTAGAAGTCATATCATTGATAGTAAGTTTAGAATAACTATCCTTAGAAGGATAAACAGCAAAGAAACGTGCCCAAGGCTGTGCAAACGACCAGCGAATAGGAGTATAGAGTTCGCCGTTGCTCTTGGTTTTCGCAGCTTAGAACCACTCTGGTGTTGTCAAGATGCTTGTTGCTGCAACACCACGGATACCTGTTGACGAGAAGTCACCACCAATCGTGGTTTCTATGTTAGCACGAGTGCGTGCATCAGCCTTTACAGGGTTTATGCCCTCAACGGTTGTCTCAATAAGACATACATCAAGGTTACGATTGCTGTGTGCAGCAAGTTTCTGACCAGCAAGGTCTTTGTTAGCAAGTCCAGGTGTGATCGCACCACGAGTCATTGCAGCACCACGAGCAATCGTCTCTGACTGGACATCTTTTACACTAAAGCGTACCAATGTTTCATTGCTTCCACCCTGATTAGACGATAAATCATCGTCAGAGCAAGAAGCTACTGACAATGTCATACCGCCAACAATAGAAGCAAACAGCATATAATTGAAAATATTTTTCTTCATTTTTAAATTAATTTCTTAGTGCTTTTTATACATCATCCTTCAATATCGTCATCTGGGTTATTATCGTCTGATTCCTGTGGGACGACCTTAATACTTCCAGGTGTCTGGCTACCAGTACCACCGCCGCCGGGACGAACAAGAGGACTATTGGCAAGAAAATTGCCTTCTGCTTCGATCTCTAGCACTTCTGTAGATGGACAGACGTAGGATTGTCGTACTGTTCTTCTGATTCTCTTCATAAATTTTTAATTACTAGCTAATTATTAATATATTTAGTTCACTCACATGTCATGATAAGGAATTAGACGAAAATATTGAATAGGAGATAAAACAAGAAACGACAAAGGAAACTTTCAAGAAGCCCTTTGTCGACACATCATTACGTGCTACAACTTGTAAAAACACGTAATATACTAAGAAAGAGATAATTAATGTACTATATATGAGAGAGAGAGAGAGAGAGTATAAAAATTATTTGGAACTGCCAAACAATTTAACATCTTTTCTTTATTTTCTTTCTTCAGCACCTCTCTAGCCTTGTTCGTATTGCAAGCAGCAGGCATAACAACACGACTTACACCTTTATTATATAGGGTGCAAGCATTAGTGGTTGAAATAAGCTGCTTTGTTACTCTCATTATGCGTTATAGCAAGTTAATTTTCGTTTAACCGGGCGCAAAGGTAAGAAGAATTAATTAACTAGGCAAATGAAATAGGGAAAAAAGCCTCAACAATCGACCCAACCAGCCTCACCCCCAACCCCTCTACAGCCTCACCCCCAACCCCTCTCCGAATGGAGAGGGGAGTAAATAGTACTGTTTGCAGGAGATTTGCGGGCTAATGGATAGGGTGTTTATAAAGTGTTTACTATATATAATAAAAGGTGGAGTCAAAGGATATGTCATTAAAAGAATATGTCTCTCTCATTCTGTCTAAAGAATATGTTACTATCTCTTTCACGTTCCTTTGTTACTTTGTCTTAAAGAATATGTCCCCTTACTCTGTCTAAAGTAATATAGTTGAAAGGGCTCCTGTTCCTTTTATCTACTTAGAAACCACTAGAATGACCCATTGGTGGGCGACCACCGCCCATTGCTCCACCACCTGGAGGAGGTGGTGGCATATTCGAATTAGGGCGTCCGAAGCCACGATCCTTGGGCTTTGGAGCATTCTTGCCACCAAATAGATTCAATCGATAAGTAGCACGGAACATGATGTAACTATTTATACTATTATATTCCGTGTCGGTTCTGTTTACAGCATTGATAGTGCGTGAGAGATTGCTTTGTTGATGTAAAATGTCATAGAACTGTAAGCTCAATGTCAAAGCATTACCCGCTAACAAACTCTGAGAAAGCTGTGCATTCCACAACAACTCATTCGTGTTTAGTGCCGCATCATTATATCCTCGACGGCTATTCTGATGTAAATCAGTAGATAAACTCATGTTCCAAGGCAAGGAGAAGATAAGACTTCCACCATAAGAGAATTGCCATGTACTCAAGTTATTGAGGCTTTGGAGATTGTTCTTAGAGTGTGTGTAATCAACCGAACCATCCAATGCTAGTTCTAACCAAGAAGTGCGATAACTAGCTGATAAGCGTTCGCCAAGTGTCAAAGACTTGGTAATATTCTTCTCAATGGCACTTGTTGCATTCTGTTGTAAATAACTAGCGTAACGATTGAAGCTACCTCGTGTGAACGTATTAACATTCCATACACCTGCAGAATCAATACTTGTATTAAACATCACAGCTGCATTTGCATCCCAATTACCATTCACATTGACTGGTTGCACTGTACGAGCTCCAGTCGTTCCATCATACGTAACACTGTTTCCTATGGCGTTACGTGTAGTAGAGAAGTCCGCAAAAGTCATCACTGACTGCGCATGTTTTTGCCTAAAAGCATTGTAGAACAAGCGAAACTTATTAGTAAAGGCTGGCTTCAAATTAGGGTTACCTTTCGATATATTCTGTGGATCGGTATTATCGACGATATCAAGTAACTGCGTCATAGATGGTTGCGAGACCGTGCCATTATAATTGATACGCAGGTTGCTTTGCTCATTGAATTTATAGCGGAAATCGAATGTTGGACTCCAGTTCACCACTGATCGTTTGTTATCAACATGCACACCAAGATAATCCTGCATATAGGTGGAATGTTGTGGTTGTAACTTCATTCCGACATTCATTTTCCACTTTGTATGTAACATTCGCAACATCACTTGCATATCGTGAGTATAGGTTCGATACTCTGAATAACGGCTTAAATTAGAATCTAAATAACTTGCCAAAGGATTCGTTAATAAACCTAGATAATTATCCCATGATCGATAAGCAGGCTTCAAACTACCGAACGTTCCAGATGGTAATGAGGAGAAATCATAAGTATCACGATCGCTCTTTGAGAAACCATATTTGAACTGGTAACTGAATTGCAAGTATGTTTCCGTGCAAGTGGTTCACTATAAGTAGCCTGCAAAGCGTAATCCCAGCTCTTTGTTGGCATAAGGTTATAACGATAAGCACGATAGGTTTTATAATTCCCCAGCGCATCTCTCAACTGAAAGTATTGTAAGTCTTGTGTAGAGAAAGTCTTCGAATCTGAATCACTATAATCGCCATCCACACGCAGGGTAACGTTTCGTCCGTTCTGACTCAAGCGACGATTCACTTGGAGCATAGCTCCCAAAGCATTGTTATCACCATAAGAAATAGTTGTATTATGCTGATTGTTCACCATTACACCTTGTGCTTCTAGCTGTGCAATAGCTGTTGCCGACAATGGATCATCTACGCTTTCGTATGGGTCGGTATTGTAAGCTGCCGACTTACTAACAACCTGACCATCATTCTTTGATAGTCGGATATTAGGTCGGAACATGATATTCCACATAGAGTCAGGTTTCCACTCCAAACGGAAACGACCATCCCAAGAGTTCTCACGAGTATATTCCTGAGAGCGACGATTGGCGTATGAACCTTGTGACGCAACGAAGTTCTCTATTGATACACGGGTGTTCAAGTCACCATCAGAATGATTCCAACGAACACTACCATCCCATTGTAAGGTTTTACCATTATCATAGTTCATATTCAAACCAACCATCTTTGTAGCATTCAATCCTTGACGTATACCACCCCATCCGCCACGAGAATACCACCAAAGCCCATATCGTTGACATTATTAGCAGACAAGAAACCCATCATTCGAAACTTATTATTAAAATAAGCTGCCATTGCTTTCTCTGAATAACGATGCTTGGTTCCTATTCCAAGGTCAATATTTGAGAAGAAACCTTTGTTCATTCCAGCCTTAACACCAAAGTCCAATACTGTCGACTCGTTACCATCATCAATCCCCGTCACACGACTCAAGTCGCTCTTCTGGTCGTATGCTTTAATCTTATCTATTATAGAGGTAGGGAGGTTCTTGAGTGCTGTTTTAGTATCACCAGTCATGAACTCCTTACCATTAATGAGTATTTTCTTGACCTCTTTACCATTAATCTTTATCGTACCATCGTCCGACACTTCTGCACCGGGTAGCTTTTTTACCAAGGCTTCAATAGTCGATCCCTCTGCAACACGGAATGCCGACGCATTGTATTGAAAGGTATCTGCCTTCACAACTACCTTCGGTGCACTTGCAACAACCTTTACTTCTTTCAACATGTGCGTATCCACTTGAAAATCGAGCTGTCCTATAGCAACATCTTGATCATTTGCAATCGTAACATTCTGAAAGATTGTTTTATAACCAACATAGGATGCTTTCAGAATAAACCTGCCATTCGTTGGAGCCGTCACTTTGAAATTACCACCTTCATCGGAGGTAGCTCCAACAACATAGGTACTATCCATCTTCAACAGCTGAACAACTGCAAAAGGGACTTTCTCCTTCACTTCTCCATCAAAAAGAGAACCTGTTATCGTCCTATTCTGTGCAAGTAGTGTGATGCTACTAAACAACAAGAATACAAACAAGAATAATCTTTTTACCATAAAACTATTTCATTAACTGATTTATATGATGGTTTAACATATAAGAAGTTTAGCCTTAATCTTCACTTTTAACAGCTTATATAAGACATTTACAATTATTTTTTGTAACATTGCAGTTGATAGTAAATTTAACTAATAACAATTAAATACAATACAATTAAACATAAAGGAGTATGAGGCATAAAGTATTCTTCACAGGTATATTAATTTCCTTTGTCTTATCTTCATGCAATAATACAACGAAGAAAGTAGATAACAACCCTACAAATGATAGTGCAGCTTCTATCGTTTTGGTTGATAAAAGTACTCCCGAAAAAAAGTGGTAGCACAACCTGACCGATTTGTTACTTACAAGAAGACGGAACGTTACCATCTAAATACAGAATGGGGAACTGACGAAGGACAGGAGGATCCCTCTTATAATGTAGGGCACAAGAGTCTTGACCTGCAATGGCCTGTTTACCTCAATGGAGTTACACAATTACCTATCTTACAAGACCATCTAATGATTCTCATATTTGGTAAATCATGCCCTGATATACAATCAGCTATGGCAGAGTATTGGGATCTGGGAATGATAGATGAGTGCGGTCCCATACGATCCAGGAGAAGAGATTACATTAAAAAGAGTGAAGAGTAATAATCCTAATTTCGTCCAATTCATATTGAAGCGCATGCTTAGCTTGGGTGGAGGGACAGGTGCGTCTGTGTCGTTCACAACCCAAGGTATCACCTATGACAAGCGTGTACAAAAGATACTTCGAAAGAAAGACATCCTTAAAAACCCACATAGTCTCCAGCTCGTACAAGTTCTAAATAAAGAAATAAAGAGGATTATGAAGGTTCAAAATGAGGAATACAACCTACTCTCCAAGATGCCTGATAAAATCATTGTTGGAGATAAGGGACTAACTTTCGTATGCCCAGATTGTATACAATTTACTTATCAAGGAGACGAAATAGAAGTGTTCGTACCTTACTTCCGAATAGCAAATTATCTTACAAACGACTTCAAGCAATCTATTAATATGCAATGACTTGCACAGATAGGACAAGCTTTTATACGGATTGGAAGTAAAGAGATAGTTTATGAAACAGCGTATCATCATATCAAAACAATTACAGACAGACTTGGCAAAAGCCATTGCTGAATGTGAACATGATAGAATCTTTGTTCTCGTAGACGAGACTACTAACAAACTCTGTTGGTCTCTTGTCAAGGATTATTTATGTCTGAAAGATGCCCAAACAATTATTATTGGTGCAACTGACAGACGTAAGAATCTTGACACACTCGTCCATGTATGGGAATCATTACAGCAAGGGAAAGCCACACGCCATAGTCTACTCATCAACCTTGGAGGTGGTATGGTGACCGACTTAGGTGGCTTTGCCGCTTCAACCTACAAACGGGGAATTAACTTCATCAATGTTCCAACAACCTTACTTGCCATGGTGGATGCAAGTGTTGGAGGTAAAACGGGTATCAACTTTGGTGGGTTAAAGAACGAGATAGGAGTCTTTAATGATGCTGAATTTGTATTGCTTGATACCAATTGGCTCCGAACACTTGATGAAGAAAATATTCGCAGCGGTTATGCAGAGATGCTCAAACATGGTTTGATAGCTGATGAAACGATGTGGGCAGAACTCATCAACTTCAATCTAGCACAACCTAATCTTCGTCAACTAGCCTCTATGCTGAACAAGAGTGTACGCATTAAGGAACGTATAGTTACAGAAGATCCACACGAAAAGGGTATTCGTAAAGCCTTAAACCTCGGTCACACCTTTGGACATGCGTTCGAGTCATGGGCAATGAAGCGCCAACCTGTCTTGCATGGATACGCTGTCGCCTTTGGACTGATTGCTGAACTGTATCTTGCAACGACACAAACAGACTTCCCCACAGAGCGCATGCGCCAAACAGTAAACTTCATTCGAGCGTATTATGGAAGTCTTCCTATCACCTGCAACGACTATCCTGAGCTTATAGAACTCATGCACCACGATAAAAAGAATCGTGGTAATGAAATCAATGTAACGCTCCTTGGTGGTATTGGAGACATCCGCATCGATCAGACCATCACGGAGGAAGACATTAAGGAAGCACTCGACTTTTTCCGTGAAGGGTAGACTTATGTTCGTAAGTCCAGCTTATGAAAGGTATTCTTAACCATCTTAGTAATACAAAACCAGCTCATTTATAGTACGTAAAAACCCTAATTAAGTTTGAAAATCATTTGCTGTCAGTTTTAACATTTACACTATATTATTGGTTACTAATACCTTATACACAACAAAAAGATGACAGGAATGACAGCAAACATGAATCCCTTCAATATTTACATATAGCCTACAACTATTATTACCACAATCTAACACGACCGATTCCTTGCGTTGCTAAAGATGCACTAATACCCCTTACTTTAAAGGCACGTACAATAGTAGCGAACATAAGAACTTCCACTTGATTGCAAACATGTTCCCTTCTGTCGCCAAATATCATTTTTTCTTTGTATCTTTGCAGCCCAAGTACAACAGCTAAAAGGTAAACATGTTCCCTTTGTCGCCGTTGTCTCATACACAAAGACATTATGAAAGAGAAGAAGATAATTAACGGGCTTAATGATCAAGAGGTGTTAGCAAGTAGGCAGAAGTACGGTGAAAACCTCCTCACACCACCTGCGAAAGAGCCTATGTGGAAGCGTTTTATAACGAAATTTGAGGATCCTCTGATTATCATCCTACTTGTTGCTGGCGTTCTCTCTATCGCTATCTCTTTCTATGAATACTATGGTTTGCATGAAGGAACAGAGGTGTTTTTCGAGCCAGTAGGCATTTTTATCGCCATACTATTGGCTACTGGCATGGCATTCTTCTTCGAAGAGAAAGCGAACAAAGCCTTTTCTGTTCTCAACCAAGTCAATGACGAAGAGCCAGTGGAGGTCATTCGCAATGGCAACACCACCCAAATAACAAAGCGAGAAGTGGTTGTTGGCGATATTGTTAGGCTCAACACGGGCTCTGAAGTGCCTGCAGATGGAACGTTACTACAAGCTATCTCACTCAATATTGACGAGTCTTCTCTCACTGGAGAGCCTATCTGCCATAAGAGTACACATGAAGCTGATTTCGATAAAGACGCAACTTTCCCAACAAACTATGTCCTTCGTGGAACGAAGGTGATGGAAGGTCATGGTTTATTCCGCGTTGAGAAGATTGGAGATAACACCGAAAATGGTAAGGTTTTCGTAGCTTCTCAGATTGACAACAGCGTTAAGACACCTCTTACCGAGCAATTAGAACGATTGGGCAAACTTATTACTTGGGCTAGCTACACCATTGCCGCCCTCATTCTCATTGCCCGCATTATCATGTTCTTCTCGAACTTCTCCTTCGATTGGGTACGTTTCCTGCAATATCTCTTAGACTCAATAATGATTTGCGTGACGCTTATCGTCGTTGCTGTTCCCGAAGGATTACCTATGGCAGTAACGCTTTCTTTGGCTTATTCAATGCGTCGTATGCTAAAAACAAATAATCTTGTGCGCAAGATGCACGCTTGCGAAACAATGGGAGCAACGACTGTCATTTGTACAGATAAGACCGGAACGCTAACGCAGAATCAAATGCGTGTGAGTGAAATGGCTATTGACAGGGAGACTGAAGAGCACAAGGCATTAGCAAGAGAGAGGCTATTGCTGTGAACTCAACAGCGTCTCTCGATTTCACTGATGCTCATCACCCAACCGCCTTAGGCAACCCAACAGAAGGTGCACTCCTACTTTGGTTAAATGATCAGGGCTATGATTATCGTCAGTTGCGCACAGAGGCTGAGGTTATAGACGAACTTCCTTTCTCAACAGAACGCAAGTGCATGGGAACTTTGGTACGCTCTGCTCAACTTCCAGGGAAGACCATCTTATATATAAAAGGTGCAACCGACATCATCCGTAACTATTGTTCTTCTATCATGGGGAATCGTTCGTGGGATGAAATTAGCAACCAGTTGTTAACCTGGCAGAACCAAGCTATGCGCACATTGGGCTTTGCCTGTATGCTCATCAACGATGAGAACTTACACGAAGGGGTAATTCCAACCCTCCTCGACACCATCAAACAAACAGGGAAAAGGGTTAACTTTCCAAGGTATCGTAGCCATCTCCGACCCTGTTCGTAAGGAGGTTCCAGCTGCTGTTCGGGAATGTCTTGATGCTGGAATAGATGTTAAGATTGTCACAGGCGATACCCCGGGAACAGCAAAAGAGATAGGTCGACAAGTGGGACTATGGACTGAGAAGGATTGTGACAACTGCGTGATAACTGGTCGGAGTTTGAAGCTCTAAGCGACGAAGAACTTTCTAAACGTGTAAACAGTCTAAAGATCATAGCCCGCGCACGCCCAATGGATAAGAAACGATTGGTTGAAGCCTTGCAAGCCCAGCATCAAGTCGTAGCTGTTACGGGCGATGGAACAAACGATGCACCAGCTCTCAAAGCTGCACACGTGGGCTTATCAATGGGCGATGGGACGAATGTTGCGAAAAGAAGCATCCGATATCACCATCATTGATAACTCCTTCCGTTCTATCGGTCGTGCGGTAATGTGGGGGCGATCACTCTATCAGAACATCCAGAGATTTATCCTTTTTTTCAGATGACAGTAAACGTTGCTGCCTGCCTTATCGTTCTAGCAGGTGCATTGATGGGGACGCAGAGTCCACTGACAGTAACTCAAATGTTATGGGTCAACCTCATTATGGATACCTTCGCAGCAATGGCTCTCGCCTCCCTCCCACCATCGGAATCTGTCATGCATGATAAGCCTCGCAACCGCAAGTCTTTCATTATTAATCCAGCAATGACAAGGCTCATTATCGGTGTTGGTTGTTTGTTTTTTGTAATCCTACTCACATTGCTTTATATGCTGGAACATGCTCCTATTCATTCGATGACCGACTTCCTTACATGGAAGAATATGGGGAATCAAGGACTAACTGACCATGAGTTGAGCATCTTCTTCACACTCTTTGTGATGATACAGTTCTGGAACATGTTTAATGCGCGAGCCTTTGCAACAGGACGTAGTGCCTTCCACTTGAAAGGTTGTAAGGGTTTTGGTGTTATAGCCTTGTTGATATTTGTGGGGCAGATTATCATCGTGCAGTGCGGTGGAAGGATGTTCAACGTCACTCCCTTAGCCTTTCTGATTGGTTGATCATTGTCACTTCCACCTCTGTAGTTCTATGGATTGGAGAGTTCTTCCGCCTCTTCAACAAACGAAACAAGCAATAGTCACAAATCAAAGAGAATACCAACTAATAAACAGAAGAGCCTTTCTTTCACGTAAAGAGAGGCTCTTCTTGCTATGAGGAAAGGCTTTCTTCACAATGAAAAAGGGCGTCTCTTTGATTGGAGAAAAAAACTCTCTTGCAAGAGAAAAGAACATCTCATAATTATGAAAAAAAGACATCCAGTAACTTGATTTTCATTATATTTTCACTATCTTTGCAAAATACTATTTATCGATAAACACATGGTCAGAAAAAGAAAAAACAAGCTAAGAGACGTATGGGAGTTCTTAGTGATTGCTTTTGCAATGTTGCTTGGTAGTTTTGGTTGGTGTGCCTTCCTCTTACCTCACAAGATTACAATTGGTGGCATTGCGGGTATTGCCTCTGTTATCCAATGGGGTTTGGATATTCCCGTTCAATATACCTACTTGGCAATTAATGGTATCTTACTCTTTATTGCTTTGAGGATTCTTGGATGGAAGTTCTGCATTAGAACTATCTTTGCAGTGGTCACCTTCGCCATCTTTACATCGTTCTTTAGACAGGTGTTCGCAGGTCATGCACTCTTTGCCGACCAACCTTTCCTTGCCTGTGTAGTAGGAGGTGTACTATTAGGAGCTGGTGTTGCCATCGCATTACAGTACAATGCAAGCTCTGGCGGATCGGATGTTGTGGCTGCAATGATACATAAGTACCGTGACATCTCACTAGGTCGTGTCATCTTGGCATGCGACCTTTGCATTATTAGCTCAAGTTATCTCGTATTGAACAACTGGGAGAAAGTAATCTATGGATACATCGTTCTCTTTGTCATGACATACGTTGTTGATTACTTGATCAACGGTATGCGAGGTTCCGTTCAGTTCTTTGTTATATCGGAGCATTGGGCAGAGATCGGTACAGCAGTCAATAACGATGTACCTCGTGGATGTACCATCATCAATGCACAAGGGTTCTATACAGGTAAGGAATTGAAGATGCTCTTCATCATAGCAAGGCGTTCGGAAGCACGTGCCATCTACCAACTCATTGATGAAATAGACCCTAACGCATTCGTTTCGCAAGGGGCTGTTAATGGTGTGTATGGCGTTGGCTTTGATCGCATGAAGGTATCGCATCGCAAGAAGATAACCGAAGAACAGGTACAGGTCTGATGGTATTTTAGGTAGAAAAGGATTATAGAATGGATATTCAGGAGATAAAAGATAAACGCATCGCAGTGCTTCTCTCTGGCGGTGTAGATAGCTCGGTCGTCGTGTATGAGTTTGCTCGACTGGGCTTACACCCCGATTGTTTCTATATTAAGATAGGACCAGAAGAGAAGGAGGAATGGGATTGCAACTCTGAAGAAGACTTGGAGATGGCTACTTCCGTGGCGCATCGTTATGGCTGCAAGTTGCAGGTCATCGATTGTCATAAGGAGTATTGGGATCAGGTAACGAGCTATACTATGGAGAAGGTAAAGGCAGGTTTCACTCCAAACCCTGATGTGATGTGCAACAGACTCATAAAGTTTGGTGCCTTCGATGCGAAGAAGGGGCATGATTATGACCTAATTGCAACAGGGCATTATGCGCAGACTGAATGGATTGATGGGCGTAAATGGCTTACAACAAGTCCTGACCCTGTAAAAGATCAGACCGACTTCTTAGCTCAAATATACGATTGGCAACTAAAGAAAGCGATATTTCCTATAGGGCATTATGCGAAGAATGAGGTGAGAGAAATTGCCGAACAGGAGCACTTAATCAATGCTCGTAGGAAGGACTCACAGGGTATCTGCTTCCTTGGCAACATTGACTACAATGAGTATGTACGCCGTTATCTGGGGGAACAGATGGGTGACATCATCGAATTAGAGACTGGTAAGAAGATTGGTGGGCACCGTGGACTATGGTTCCACACCATCGGACAACGCAAAGGATTGGGTCTTGGAGGTGGTCCTTGGTTCGTTGTTAAGAAGGATGTGGCGCAGAATATTCTCTATGTAAGCCATGGTTATGATCCAGCAACAGCTTATAAGAAGGACTTCCCACTGCATGATTTCCACTTCCTAACCGAAGGTATCAAAGAACTACCTGCTAAGGTGACTTTCAAGATACGCCATACACCAGAGTATCACACGGCTACCGTAGAGCAACTAAGCGATGGGAAGTGCCTCATCCATTCTACAGAGAGTATTCATGGAGTTGCCCCCCGGACAGTTCTGTGTCATATATGATGAGCTGCACCACCGCTGCTTTGGCTCTGGAGAGATTACTCTCTAAGGCGCATTTGAATCGTATCACACAATTATTTATAACTTCTTAAAGCGATATTCAAAAGCAATGTCTCTTTAAGAAGTCTTCGTATTGATTGCTATACCCATTAAACACGTTGATATCAACATCACCATGAATACCACGCACCTTACCATCAGGACTAAGCTGCCAGTAAGCTAGTTTGAAGTTAGGTTTATACTCTCCATAACGCGCAATCCACACGAGATAGTTATCACCAAGGTCGGGGGCTAAGGGCATATAATGGTTAGCAAACGACTGACTGATATAGAGTATCGGGCGATGACCCGTGTGTTTAAATACCACAGACATCCATATCCTCACTTGTTTGAACAGCACTTCTGCACCCCCCATAGCATGAATTTGTGCATCAGTAGGCTCTACGTCGAGCACAGGTGGTAGATCGCCTTTCTTGAATCGAGCTTTCTTTAAGAAGAAGTTAGCCTGCATATAACCCGAAGACAAGGTTGAGAAGAAATGGTAAGAGCCCACTCTAATTCCGTGCTGACGGGCTGCCAAGTAATCAGAATAATAATAGTTGTTGAGCAAGGTGCGCCCTTCTGTAGCCTTAACATAGCGAATGAGACAGGATAGTCAACTATCCCTTCCACCTTCTTACTACTTAATGTACCGAGATGAGTAATTCTTAACTTGCTCCAAGCTATGCTGTAACGCTGCTCCCCCTTCTCATGTTGATGTTTAGAAAGGTCTATGCCATAGATACGATCAGCGTTGTAAGTGAGGCGTTCGCCCTTAAATACGTTGTTCTTCCACTCCCCTACCTTCAGAAAGTCATGTGGCGCAACATTGATACCAAAGCCATTTCGCTTGCCATCCTGCCAATGCCCATCATAAAAACTACCATCATTACCATAATACTGACCATACCCCTCAGCCTTTCCTCCTCGTTGCTCGCCAACGTAATAACCCGCAGAATCAATCAAAGCTCCTGCTGGAAAGCCAAGAACAGGATGCGAATAAGCCTTGAAGTTACGCAAACTCTCTTGCATTCCTCGCTCTCTGCCGAAGCGTGAAGAGATCATCCAAGGAGTCATACAATCAGATGTCTGCAAGCAAAGAGCCCATCGGTTTGATTCATCATTCAAGCGATTACAAACCATTATCTCGCCGGGCTTATACCATACACGTGCTGTGTATTGATTCACTTGACGGATTCGAAGACGTGCAGTAGGTTTTATATCTTGCAAAACATGTATAATCCTTTGCAATGAATCTATCTGATGAACCACCGCTGTATGATAATCGGCAATCTTGTTATAACCATAGTCTTGCACACTATGAACACGCAAATAATAGGCAGTTTCATTGCGCTTGGACTGTAAACCCACTAACTTTATATCCATCTTCATCAATGCGTACATCAATACCTGACGCAACTTCTGATCCTTCAGATTGATAATTGTGGAAGGATAATGACGCCTTATCACAGCTATACGCCCAAAGCTAGAAGGCAAAATGGGGAGTTTATTCACCCAATAGCCCTCTGTTACGGACATACGTGAGCGTATAGAGTCACCTGGCAGACTACCATCTACAAAGGTGGAGTCAGTATAATTGGAGAAATAAGCTGCTGGTTTACCATCAACGTCCAACTGATAATAAGACTTTTCAGTAACATCTACGGCACATCTTTGTATATGTCTTCTTGTCAACGAGAGGTTACGCTCGGAAATAGATGACAATAAGAAGACTACGAGAATAAAACTTGCACTCTTGTAAAAACGCCTGTTAAAAAACGAACGAAACATCTAAATAACCTTTAAGAACGTTGCAAAGTTACTAATAAATACCTAACTTTGCCCCGCAAAAGATGAGAAAATCGGTAAATATAACACTTTCCCTCCTACTATCACTGATGATTGTTTGGATTGGTTCTGGTGTGCTGACAATGGTTTGTGAGCATACTGGTAATGTGTCTGTAGCCGATAACATGAGGGATGGACATTGCAAGAAAGAGGCTAATAAGCACTGCATGAAACTGCAAGTAAAGAGCTTGTCTGCCACAAATACTGCGCAATCTTCTATACAGAAGGTGCATCCTATCCAAATTTCTCTACTCCCGCAACTAGTTACAAGTTGCTCGTTATTGCCTTTGCCCACATTGACAAAGGCTCCAGAGAAAGTGCTGTCATTGCTTTGGCATAGTCCACCTAGGCAATATCTACGCTTTCTTACCACACTTCTTATTTGATATAAAGTCTCTCTGAATCCCTTTCAAGAAGGGACGCACTCGGCGTATCAGAGCTTTAACGAGGCACTATTAGGAACCAAGAGGATGTCTTGATGGGCTTATCCATCATGCATCTACGTTTCTCTCGTTGGCTCGAAGAATTATTGTATGGCTCATCAGACAACACTGAATGCTATACAATTCATTTTAAACTATCATTTTAAAGACTTTATATGAATAAGAAAATACAACTTGCAGGGCTTGCGCTGCTCTTTACTCCAACGGCTTTCGCACAACAGACGACCATTGATTCCACCACAACAACCCCTATTGACACAACTGCAACACTGAAAGAACAAACGCTTTCAAACGTGACGGTAACAGCAAGGGCAGCGACTGTGCGCACATTGGCGGGCGCTATCAACGGAAAGGATATTCTACGTGATGAACTCTTCAAAGCTGCATGCTGCAACCTTGGGGAGAGTTTCGTCAACAATCCATCAGTAGATGTCAACTACTCGGATGCCACTACTGGAGCAAAACAAGTGAAGTTACTCGGATTGAGTGGCACCTATGTTCAAATGCTAACAGAGAACCTCCCTAACTTTCGCGGTGCCGCCCTACCTTACGGATTGGGCTATGTCCCAGGCAACTGGATGAAGAGTATGCAGGTGAGCAAGGGTAACTCTTCAGTGAAGAACGGCTATGAAGCCATGACTGGACAGATTAACGTCGAATACATCAAACCAGAGGATGAGACGGGCATGAGCGTCAATCTATACGGAAGTACTATGGGGAAGTTCGAAGCCAATGCGGATGGTAACATTCATATCAATGGTAACAAGAATCTTAGTACGGAACTTCTTGCACACTTCGAGAATAATTGGAGTAGGCATGATGGTAATGGGGATGGATTCCAAGACGACCCTCAAGTGAGACAATATAACCTACAGAACCGATGGTACTGGAAGACGGGCAACTACATGCTCCACGCTGGTTTGTCACTATTAAAAGAGGATAGAATGAGCGGACAGGTTAGTCATCACGCATCCTTAATGCCTGCTATGACTACACCTTATCGCATCAACATCGCAACTGACCGCTATGAGGCTTACATGAAGCACGCTCTTATTCTCAATCCGGAGCACGGCACGAACATCGCCTTAATGGGTAACGTTTCCATGCACAAGCAGGATGCGCAATATGGTATTAAGCAATACTTCGTCAACGAGAAGAATGCTTATGCCTCATTGATATTCGAGACGAACTTCACACCAGAGCATAATCTATCGGCTGGATTGAGCCTCAATCACGACTATCTGCACCAGCGACTGACTCTCCCAACAGGCTATAACCCGTCTGACTATGGTAACCTCTATCCTATGACGAGGGGCATTGAGAGTGAGACAACACCTGGTGCTTATGCGCAATACACCTATAACTTGAATGGTAAACTCATCGCTATGGCGGGCTTACGCATTGACCATAGTAATATATACGGCACCTTCTTCACACCAAGATTCCATCTGAAGTGGGTTCCAGCGAGCTTCCTTACAATGCGTCTATCGGCTGGTAAGGGCTATCGAAGCCCTCACGCTTTGGCTGAAAACAATTTCCTCATGGCATCAGGACGCCGCCTCATCATAGACAACCTCAAGCAGGAGGCTGCATGGAACTATGGGGCAAGCCTAAGCTTCACCTTCCCTATCAACAACAAGTTACTCAAGTTGAATACGGAATATTATTACACGCACTTCATCTCACAAACGCTTGTTGATTACGATACCAACCCACAGGAACTGCACATCACCAATCTCAATGGCAAAAGTTTCTCACATACCTTCCAGGTGGATGCCTCTTATGAGTTATTCAAAGGGCTCGACCTCACAGCCGCTTATCGTTATAACCTCGTCAAAGCGACTTACAACAATCGACTGATGTGGAAACCGCTACAAAGCAGATACAAGGCTTTGCTCACCGCAAGCTATAAGACGCCGCTAGGTTTGTGGCAGTTCGATGCTACATTAGCACTCAATGGAGGTGGACGAATGCCCGAACCTTACACCTCACCAGTGACAGGCAACCTATCATGGGAGCGCACCTACAAGGCTTACGGGCAAGTGAATGCACAGATAACACGCCACTTCCGTCACTTCTCGGTCTATGTTGGTGGCGAGAATCTAACCAACTTCAAGCAGAAGAACCCTATCATCGGATATGACAATCCATGGTCGAACACCTTCGAACCAACGATGGTCTATGGTCCTATCCAAGGTGCGATGGCATACGTGGGCTTACGTCTTAACTTAGGAAAGCGACTACAATAAGATTCAAACATATCAATTACTAAATATAAAATATAGGATTATGAAAAAGTCAATCATCACTTTGGTGCTTCTCATGGTAGCCATGATTGCATCAGCAAAAGAACTCAAGACTGTTATTTTCACTACGACTCCTCAAATGCACTGCGCCAACTGCGAGAACAAAGTAAAGGGGAATCTCCGTTTTGAAAAAGGCGTGAAAGAGATCAAGACAAGCACCGAAGAGCAGAAAGTTTATATCACTTATGATGCCAAGAAGACGGATGAAGCGAAGTTGCAAAGGCTTTCGAGAAGTTCGGTTATAAGGCTGTGAAGACTACAAAGGACGCTAAGATTCCTGTACATGAGGGCGAAGAGTGTGACAACATGTAAGTCTCTGCAGCATTACCAAAGACTAGGACTGTGCGTTCCATATATTGAAACCCTGCGTTCCATATACTGAAACCCTGCGTTCCATGTATTGAAACTGTGGGTTTCATGTACTGAGACTGTGTGTATCAAAGGCGTGAAACTGTGTGTATCACGTGCGTGAGACTCTGTGTCTCAGACGTATGATACAATGAGTTTCAAGGACTGAGACTGAAAGAGGTCATAGGTAACAGGACTAAAAAAGGGGTGCATCAATAATCCTAACGGACATTTGATGCACCCTTATCGATGTTGAATAAGAAGGTTCGCTGTTATGCCTTCTTCATCCGAAGAGCTAATTGAAAGATGGACGGGATGAGTATGCAAAGCGAAAAAAATAGTCCGCCATACATCATTCGCTCACTTCCATGGAAGAAATCAATGAGCTTTCCGTCGCTCATCTGTGGCATTAAATGGAACATCACATAGGCTACTGTGTTGTTAATCCAATGCAACATAAGCCCTGGTAGAATGCTCTTTGTACGATAATACATCCATCCAAGTACCAAACCGAGCAAGAAGGCGTGGATTCCCTGCGCCAGATTGAAGTGGATGAAACCAAAGACGAGAGCCGAGAGGATGATAGCTATCCAGTGACTTTTACTGCCCGTTGCATTCAGAAGTACACGAAGTACACCACCGCGAAAGACTACCTCCTCTGCCAATGGTGCCATGATACCTAAGGCGATATATCCCCATGATGTCTTCATAATGCTTTGGAACATTGCTTCCGTTTGTTCGGGCATGGTGAGGTTAATCTTCTCTGCGATAAACTCCATCGGGAGGATAGAGCCTAAAGCGAGCAAAGCTGCCCATAGGAGAACGCCCCACGGACGTGACTTGAGATAGAGGTTAGATACTGGTGCCCACTTTGTACGAGTGAACAAGAGGAGGGTTAACAAACTACTAATCACAGCTGAGAGAGCTATCGAAGTACCATCTTTGACACCATTCATCGTGGTTAAGAAAGGAGTTCCATGAATGAATGAGACTATAAGATTGGTAATTACTAATGCAATAACTCGCAACACGATGAAGAGTGCTACGAATAATATGGTATAAAGAACGGCTGTCCATAATTCTCTTGACTTCATATTCTTCCTTGTTTATTATTGTTCTACTATGTTATCAACCATCGGATGACGCCTATCGAAGAGTGCGTTGATGGTATGTTTGTCTTGTTCGAGCTGTTGGGATAGGGCTTCGAGGGAATCGAACTTACGCTCATCTCGTATCTTACTGATGAATCGGATAGAGACATCTTGCCCATAGAGATTGCCCTCGAAATTGAAGATGTTTACTTCTAAAGTTTCTTTCGTTCCATTGAATGTGGGGCGTTTGCCGATATTCATCATTCCACGCTTCCATACGAGGGAGTGGTCTAATTGAACCATGACAGCATATACGCCACGCATAGGTAGGAGCTGTTGGCAAGCGTTGATATCGAGGTTGGCAGTGGGAAAACCTAACTTGTGACCATTCTGAAAGCCGCTCACAATCTTGCTAGAGATGGTGTAATCGTAACCTAAATAGTGATTGGCACGCACGATATCACCTTCTTTTATATACGTCCTTATCTGTGACGAACTAATCTTCTCACCATCGGGAAGGTAGGCATTATTGTGTATGACCTCTATTCCTAACTGCTCGCCGTATCGCTTATAATCATCGAATCCCTCCGAACGATTATGCCCGAAACGATTGTCGTAACCTATGAGCAGCTTCCGTACATTCAGTTGATTGCGTAAGACTCCCTCCATAAACTCGCATGCAGATAAGTCTGCCAATGCGACATCAAAGTGTAACACGATGACTTTATCAATGCCTGTCTTTGATAATAACAGCAGTTTCTCATCAAGCGATGATAGCAATTCTGGTCGGCTATTAACATCCTCTTCCTTCCCCAATGACGCTTTCAACACTTGCCGAGGATGCTCATCAAACGTTATCACAGCCGACATCATCCCTACCCGATGCGCCTCATCAACCACATTCCTTATCAGATACTGATGCCCACGATGCACACCATCAAAGAAGCCGATAGTAGCTACCAGCTCTCCTATCTCAACCTTCTCTCCTTGCTTTATATATATCGTTTCCAATTTCCTTATACACTATTTACCATCCTTCCAACAGTTATCTGTCCTCCTTCTCCCCTCTTCCATCTCTTCAAACAATCCTCCTCAACAGCACTATTATCTTACCTCTCTTTCGCTCCTTTCACTCCTCACTCTCCTTAGCAAAGCCCCTCACTCTCCTTAGCAAAGCTCCTTGCAAAGTTACTTAGAAACCACCAATTAAGACAACAGGTTATATTATCAAGTGAATCAAAGCCCCTTGCAAAGTTACTTAGAAACCACCACAAACGCACTTCACTACTTCTCAAAATGTGTTAAAACTGTCATTTTCTTTCTTCTCCATTCTCCTATTTCCATTTATTTCATTACCTTTGCATCCGTATCAACTACATCTCGGACTTGTAGCTCAGTTGGTTAGAGCAACAGACTCATAATCTGGAGGTCCCTGGTTCAAGCCCAGGCTGGTCCACAACAACCAATCAGCAACTTAGAACTAACATCTAAGTTGCTGATTTTTCTATTATAAGCTCCATCGAGAAATATATTCTTCTAGACCCAAAACAATTATGTTTACGTGCCAAGGCTATGATTATAAAAGAGTAGGAATAGTCTACCTCTAACTGCAAACTAACGTATATAATGAAAGAAGGAAATACACAAAAACAAAAAAGAGATAGATGACTCTATCTCTCTAAGCGTTGGGATACCCGGATTCGAACCAGGAATGACAGGACCAGAATCTGTAGTGTTACCATTACACCATATCCCATTAATAGCCAACTCATTACTGAATTGCGGTTGCAAAGGTAGTGTTTTTTATTTAAACAACAAAACTTCTATAGACTTTTTTATCGAAAAGAAGCAATTTAAGAAATACATTATATGAATTGACGGAAGAACATATGCGAGGCATAAATCAAATTATTACTCGTCCTGTTAAGTCTTTTGCCTACTCTTCACCTTACATATATTCGCTTAACAAGTCATATAACAAGCCCATACCACCTATAATTATAGGTGCGCGGGGGAAGGTGAAAACAAAAAGAGATAGGGACTTGCCCATATTGTGCGAAGCCCCATCTCATTCCTTAAAAACCATGTTTCCTTTACATATGAAATTTTATGGTCGCACGATATTATCGTAATTATACTTGTCATTAACTATGCGCTTCCCACAAACATAATCCTTACTCAAGATGTCGTGCTTAGCAGAATAATATGGAGAAGAGGTTAAACCTCCAAGGTCAAAGAGCATTTGACAGATATCATCGGTCATAAAAGGTTTAGAAACCGATGCTTTTATTTGCTGTACCTTGTTAGGGTATTTCTTCTTAAAAACATCAGAGAACCAAGCAATCATAGGTACACTATACTGGTAATAAAGCATATTTTTCAAGTCATCACTGCCCTTTCGCCCAGCACTAGCCCTATAATCATATACTTCTTCACCATGATCAGAAACATAGATAACCACTGCATTCCGATGAGCATATCGACTGATTATCTGCTTCAGCACATAGTCGTTATACAATGTAGCATTATCATATTCAGCAATACTTTTCCTCATCTCCTCTGTCATCCATGGTTCCTTCCGCTTAATACTATCAGCAGAGAAATGGTTAAACTGCCTATCAGCAGGATAACGCTTAACAGCTTCTATATGCTGTCCCATGAGATGGAAGATAGTCAGAGCATAGCTATGTTGTTCCTGAAAATCACGTTTATATCTATCAACCAATTGTCCATCATACTCAAAAGAATTGTTGTTTGTCCTATCATAACATACTTTCAAGACACGTGGTGCATAAAGATAACTGTTCAAAGCAAAGGTGAATGTTGCTCCAAAAGCAAAGGTTCTTTGATTATCATACATACTGACAAAATAGCCGGCTCGCTTGAATACGGCTGTTAATGGTGGGCGTTCGCTCCATCGAACACCATCTTCAAGACTATTCGTACTTATCAGATTGCGTATTACCTTGGTTGTAAAATTATATGGAGAGACGGCATTTGTGAATGCAACTAACCGTCCCGCTTTCTTCTCATGCAATAAGAAAGGAGTAGTATTAAGTCCATATCCATACACAGAAGCATGATCTTTTATATACGATTCACCGATCACAAGGACGATATTCAACGAATCCTTTGCTTCAATATCACTCTTTGTTGACTTCACATTTTCCGCTAATAGTGCTGTTCCTTCCATTTCTTTCTTAGCTAGATGTGAATCATAAAGAGCCACAACCACTCTTGTCAGCGCATCGCTGGGGTAACTCATGTGTAGATTCCAAACAGAGACTTCATCTGGATTCTTGCACTGGAAGAGACCTATATAACAATAGGAACCAATCACACCAACCGTGAGCATTATCCCAGAAAATACTGACAATATACGGAAAGGACGTTTCCTTTCTAAATATAATGTACCTTTCGTCCTCTTCTTCTCAGCTATTACAACAAGTACAACAAAGACCACTGTCAATGCCGGAATAACCCATGCTGTACTCGTGTGCAGCAATGAATGTAAGAACTCCGAGCTCTCTTCTGCATTCGTCTCAGCTAACAGCATCAATACGCTGGGAGATATTTCTAAGTCATAGTTAACCTTCAATGAGGCATTAATAAAGAATAAGATGAAGGCTAAAACATAGATCAGCACCTTCACCCACGAGCGTTTAGTCCATGTGACGATAGCGGTCGCGATATAAGCATGCAAGTAGATTACGAAAGCACGCGCATAGATATTCTGAGTTATAGAACTCCATCCTATCAATACGATATAACTGATAAATAAAGGCCATTGAGTAGTGATTGGCACTACCCAACGGCATGAAGAGATGTAATTTCTAATCTTTTGTATGAGATTCATAACATGATTCTGTATTGCTATTAACGCTTTGCCATATCGTGATACAGGGTCTGCAAAATGGCTTTACCTATGTTTATGCGTCGCTTGTCATTCCCATAAATAGCTCGTTTACTTACATTGTCATAGACAGTACAGCCTGTTGAATCACAGAAATTGAAGCCATTATTAAAGGTATTGAAGCCAAACGGATAACGATAAGTATTACCCATTACATCACGACTAAAGGTGAAGTCTTCATGAGGAATACCCATTTGACCTAAGACAGTAGCAGGAAGGTCGGTCTGACTTATCAGTTTATGGATACGCTGAGGATGCTTAATAGCACCGCCCATCATCAAGAATGGAATGTAAGGGAACTTCGGTGAAGCAATCTCACGCCAGTTAAATCCATGGTCAGCAACCACTACGATGAGTAGATTCTTCCATGCTGGAGTCTTCTTCAACTTATCTATGAATGTTCCAAAGCACTGATCCGTATATGCGAAAGCATTGTATTTCTTATCCTTCAAACGGTGATAAGGCACATCAAACGGGTTGTGAGAACTGATGGTTAAGAAGGTCGTGTACCATGGACCAGACTTCTCCTTATCACGACGAACAATGTCGTTATATAACCAATTGAAGGTGATATGATCTGGTACTCCCCACTTAGTTGTTCTATCAGATGCAGGGAAATCATCCTCTGTCACTAACTTGTCATGCCCCGAATCAAGGAAGTATTCAGACATATTAAAGAATGACACGTCGCCTCCATAGAGTGCTTGTGTCTGATAGCCATACTTCTTCAGGGTCTTTGGTAAGCCTGGCAAATGTTTAATCTTATGTGTAAAACGCATGATACTTGTCGTTGGTTGCCCCAAATAACCACTCACTGCACACACAATACCACGGTCTGTTCGGAAGCTACCACAATAACAACTATCGAAGACAACACTCTCTGGCAAGAGGCGATTGATGTTTACCCCAACATCTTTCATACCTCCTAAGCCTTCGATGAAACATGAGCCAAAGCCCTCAAGAACCACTACTAACACATTAGGACGTGATGTTTTGATGAGCTTCTCCGTACTATCGGCCTTTGTTGGAAATAGCCCCTCATATAGCTTAGCTCGAGTTTTCTCATCGAAAGCATCAAATTCCTTGTAGTCGTCCTCCTCCTTCTGAAGACTGTACATAAGGTTGAAGATTGGATTCAAAGCTGCATGATTATAGAATGTGACATTGCTATAAAACGCACGACCTGGCGTATTTGGCCATATTCTTAAACCACGAATCATAGCAAACAAGGCTCCCCCTATCACAACAAAGAGGACACCACGCAACCATGGATTTGTCTTTATCTTTCCTAATTGTACTTTCCATAAAGGCCATGCAAGTAGGGCGTATGAGATAGCAGATAGTACGATCCAACCGAGCAGACGTACAAGCAGATATCCTACTGACACACTCGCAAAAGCATCCTTTGGGTCATTAAGATAAAAGAACGCCATCCGATCGAGCTTAAACTCCCAAAACTCATACAACGAAGCATCGGCTAACGCGCCCAATGTCAATAATATGGAGATAATGACGAGATAGATGTTTAAACTCTTCTTAATAGGGAACTTCTCCCATACCCATTTGATACCAAAGAGCAAGAGAGGTATTGCCATCATATAACCCACCGTTGCCATATCAATGGCAAAACCATGTACATAAATCTCCAAGATGTCATGGAACGATGGAGATAACTTTCCGAAGCCATGGTTATAAATGAGGAATAACGGCTTCTGAATACCTAAGAAAAACAAAGTAAAGGCTATAAACAGCCACAATAATATTGAAAGATCTTTCTTCATAATCAATTTTTTCAGTCTATCTAATAGATGTTCTTATCTTTATCTATACGTTATATCACTTCTTATCGTTCGTCCTCATCACATTCATCAACTTATCTACAACTTGCGATGGGGTTAATGTCGTCATACAATGATAATCACCTTTTGCACACTCATCTGTCCCCGCTATCGTACAAGGTTGGCAATCACAATGTGTCAACAAAGCGTCACCTTCTTGCTGCTGCCAGCCTAAGAAGCCACAAGCGGGAGCTGTTCCGCCCCATATACTCACAACACGCACGCCTGCAAGAGAGGCTAAGTGCATATTGGCAGAGTCCATAGACACCATCACATCAAGCCATGCCATCAGTGCCAATTCCTCGTGTAATTGCAATGAACCAGCGATACATCTGACGTTAGCCAACTCTTTTGTCCATGACTCTAAAGTTACTTTTTCTTCTCCCCTACCGCCGAATAAGAACACTCTCACGTTCTCCGTCTGATTCAACAAGGCAATAACTTCTTGCATCTGACTGGCTGGATAGGTCTTATTCTTATATCTTGCAAAAGGTGCAATACCTATCCAATGTTCGTTCTCCGGCTTTGTTAATTGTAGAGGTAAGGTTGGTTTCTTATCGAACAAGCCATCGAACTGAGGTTCACAAGGTAGCCCTAATCGTCTAAAAACATCGAAGTATCGTGCTGTAAACTTACTCTCCGTGTACTTATGTTGATGTGTTATTGCATGTCGTTCACTACGTTTCTTGTCAAGCATTGCCACTCGCACGCCTCGCAAAAGATAGCGTAAATCAATCTTCCAAGAGCGCATCACGTTGTGTAAATCGGCTACAGCGTCAAACTTCAAGCCCTTAATTGGATCTAAGACAGCCTTTCTGTCCTTCACTGGACACAGTGTTATATTCTCTGGAACATGGATGAAGAGCTTGGCACAAAAAGCCATCGTCAACACATAGAAACGGTGTTGTGGATAGGTTTTAGCCACACTATAGATAGCAGGGATAGTCATTGCAACATCCCCCAATGCTGATAGTCTTATGACAAGGATACACTTGTTTCTTTATTTGCCATACCTATTATATATGTCAATCACCTGCTGGGCAACTTTCTTACCATCGAACTTCTTGACGTATTCCAAGCCCTCACAGATAGTCTGCTCACGCTGGTCACCACCTGGTAACATACGCTTTATAGCCTCAGCAAATGCCTTTGGATCATCTGGACTCACGTATAGACTACCCTTTCCACCAGCTTCTTCCAAACAACTTCCCATCGCTGCGACAACTGGGAGTTTTGCTTCCATTGCCTCAATGATAGGTATTCCGAACCCTTCATAACGGCTCGGATAACCAAAGACAGCTGCCGAATGGTATAGAGCATGCAATGTTTCATCATCAATACCAGATAGGAGATGAACCCTATCAGCAACTCCAAGTTCCATAGCTTTCGCCTCTATTCGATCGGCATAAGGGGTTCTTCTACCCACGATAACCGCATCAACACCTTCCAAATAAGGTAAGGCTTCCACTATCTCAAGGGCGTTTTTGCGCTCTTCTATCGTACCAACAAAGAGGATGAAGTCGTTTGTGAGGTGATACTTCTCCCTTACCTTATGCTTTAAAGACACATCTACAGGAGCTGCAAAACGTGTACTACAACTCTGATAGATTACCGATATTTTCTCTTCGGGCACCTTCCCATACTCTATAATATCTCGTTTTGTACATTCAGAGATGGCTATGATGTGTGTTGCCTCATTGATGGCGTTATAGAAACGACGGGTGTAAAGCCATCTATCAATGGGTTTGTACCATTCGGGATGGCGCAGAAAGATAAGGTCATGAACTGTAAGAATGGCAGGAACAACCTTACTAATACCCTTTGGTAACTCTGCATTGAGTCCATGAAAGACATTCACTTCATGCTTACGAATGTCTTTTGCCATTCCTTTCAACTGCCACCACCTTTTATATAAAGGGATGGATGAGTTTGTAGGAACCACCAACTCACCTTTTTGAGGTATAGAGATAGCTTTCAAAGCAGGCTTCCCCTCATCTGGAGAAACAGCAAGAGACGATCATTGTCAGCTATCAACTCTGACATATTACACACCAATGTCCGACCGTAATTGCCTAATCCCGTGGCATTACGTAATATCTTCCTTGCATCAACCCCTATCTTCATTTAGTATCCTCCTAACCATTTGGAGCCATGCAGCCCCTGTATTATCAATACTATATGTCTTTGCTTTCTCAATCACTCGTAGCTGCATTCTCTTCCGGCGTTCATCGTCTTTGGCAAGTGCAACTAACGCTTTGGCGTATGCTTCTTCATCGAATGGCTCTATCAGAACACCTTCCTCTTTGCTTGAGACAACAGCTGTAACTGCTGTGAAACTATTATACAGAATAGGGACAACGCCATTAGCTTGTGCTTCAGCTAAGACCAATGGCCAACCTTCATAAGACGATGTCATACACAAGATAGAAGCCTTGTCATAATACTTCTTTGCCTGATTGGTCGGTCCTTCGAAAGCTATATTCTTCAGTTCAAGCGTTGTTGCCATTGCCCTTAATGATACGTCTTCTACACCTCCGCCAACAATCTCCAACTTCCAATCAGGTAGCTGCGGCTGTACGATCTTCCATATTCGTAACAAGCGGTCAACACGCTTCTGTATATGAGCAAAGCGTCCCAAATAAAGGATGATCTTCTCTTTATCCAAGTTAACATCAGTTGGTAAGGGTACAGAATTGGGTAAGACACATACCTTATTATCGACTGGTAGATTCAAGTTCTCCGTCAATCGATCCTTAAAAGACTGACAAAGAACACCATAAGCATCCGCCCAGTGATATACTTTCTGGTACTTTCTGTAATAATCCATATCCATTACCTTCTTCCATACCTGTAACAGACTCCTTTTAAAAGGATGTGCTTCTCCAATAGCTACGGTAAGTCCCAACAGTTCATGAAATGGTGGATTGTGGAGGACAAAGACCATCTTTACACCTGTCTTTGCCTTCAACCAAGCTGCATAGCGTTGCTTCTGATAAGTCACAAGAATATCCACCTTCTCCCTTAATACGGCATCACGAATAGCCTTGGCAACACGTGGTGACCATAAGATATTACCCTTAGGAAGAGGTTTCACATCGAACAATCGCTGGAAACCCTTCGGATAGTTCTCTTGCAAATGGTTCATAACAAAGACCGTAACAGCGAATCCGTGGGAACATAACCAGTTGCCCACATCACACGTTACACGCTCTGCTCCACCACAAGGGAAGTCTTTGAAAGGAATGCAATATGCACTTTCCGTCCATGCCGCTGGTTATCGTTAGTCATCATAGGTCTGTTAAGTCAAAGTACTTTTGTGCTACTGCAAGCTGCGTAGCCAATTCTATTCTTGGATTTTGGAACTGCTTCACCCATTCATGGGCATGTTCTATGATGGTTTCAGCCTCTGATGGATGTGCAATATAGTACTCTATTTTCTCTATCAAGTCCGAGTAGTCAGGTTTTACCTCTATATAATGATAATCTGGAATAAGCCTTCCTTCCATATACCAAGTCTCATAAACCATTGGTGCAGAAACGGCTATTGAATTAGAAGACATCACCCACTTAAGGTTCGTTGCAACATCCATTCCCTCAATGCAAGCGACAAACTTATAATCTAACTGCTCCTCAATGCTTAGGAATCCTTTGATACTTTCAGGGAAATCTTCGTTTGGCTCGGCTTGAGACTTACCTATATTGCACATGGGATGATCCCAAAACATCTCGCAAAACTTACGTCTGTGAGGACGAGCATTACACCATGTTGTCCTTGAGACAAGCATGTTCTTCTTTTCTGCAAAAGCCTTTTCGTCATGCACGAAACGGAAGTGTCTATGCTGATCGAGCTTCAGCAAGACCGCATTCACATTGTCTCCTGCTATCGGACGGCTCTTTACAAACGCTGGTTGAGACGGCACATGTGTAACATCCCCATGCTCATATCTGAATCTACATGCCGCAGGGAAATACTTCAAGACACTATACTGATCAAAGAAATAAGTAGAGAGACGACTCTTCTTATCGCCAAACTGTTGCTTCTTTAACGGGAACTTATATTGCCCAACAGTAGTTGCTCCATCTATATGAGTATGCTCTTGAAGTTTATTATAGTAGGCAACGCGATCCATAACAATCTCTCTTTCATCATGGCTAAGCCCCGCCATGATGGAAGAGAGACGTGGACGATAACATATTCGAGGTACGAATACGTAGTCCAAGATCTTCCCTATTGAATTACCCATAGGTGATTTCCTTCTTATTCCATTTCTCCTTTCATAATAGCCTCAACTCCCGCAATGTCTTTGTGGTTGTCCACTGAGAGTGAGCGACAATGGCAATTTGTAGTAATAAATAGGCACATTGTTCTCGATAAAGCGGAAGGAATCATTCTCTTCTATCTTCTCTATAGGTCCACGAGGGGTCGTATGATAGAACTCCAAAGCCTTATGATTGAAAGCACCTACACCTACGAACTTATGATAAACATAATCCATATTGCCCTTTGGATATGGGATTGGACTGCGTGAGATAAACAAGCAACGGTTGTTATGACCTGTTACTATCTTCAAGTTAGTCGAATCAACGACCTCAACAGGGTTGTGGAAATCGGTCATAAGGTTAGACACATACATCTCTCCCTCACCTATGCTTGCAGGAATACACTGCGTGATGTAGTCCTTAGTCAACAATGGTTCATCACCATTCACCATGACATATAGATCTGCATCAACCTTTGTTGACACCTCATAAAGACGCTCTGTTGCAGTGTCATGATCAGCTGCAGTCATAACAACTTTCGCTCCGAATGATTCAGCGAGAGCCTTGATTTTCTCGCTATCTGTTGCTACATACACTTCACTGAACTGCTCTACTTCCTTGCAATGTTCCCACACCCAACGTATCATTGGCTTACCTAAGATCAATGCAAGAGGCTTTTCAAAAAAGCGCGAAGACTCTGCTCGCGCAGGAATTACACATACGATATTCATTGTATCTATTATTTAGTACTTCTAATGAATGGCGTTCCCTTCCCTGTCAAACTTCCATCTGTTATGCGACCAAAGCCATAATTCGGGTTGCTTACAAATGTTCGCTTCCATCATGCGGAGGTATTGTAAAGTATAAGGGAACTTCGTTTTATCATCTTCAGGACGCACCTCTTGAAAGGTCATAACATAGTGACTACGTCGAGGTTTCTCAACATGTAAGAAGAAGTAATGGGCTTTTACGTGCTTACCAATCTCTTCTCCTCCCACCGCGAAAGCGGTGTCTTGATGCAGAAACTGTGTCCAGTTATGAAGGTTCTGACTATTCGGACGCTGGTCAGATATGAACCCCACGAGGAATTGCTCATTACTCCGATACTTCCTTAAAAGGAATCGGATGGCTTCTTGCTGTGTAACAAGTGTGGTGTTAAAACGGCTTCGGATGCGTAACATCAAATCGTCCATCACCTTGTCTTTTACTGGTCGATATAACTCACAAGTGAATGCCGGTTGACGATAATAACACGATACTTCCTGTGCCCACTCCCAATTTCCATAGTGCCCAAGGAATAGGATTACAGGGCGACCATCAGCCGCTTTACGTTCTACCTCATCACCATTCTTCACCTCAACACGACGTCTCATCTCTTCATCACTAACGTGCAGGAGTTTCACAGACTCTACTATGACATCAGCCAGATGACGATAGAATCTATTGGTGATAACGCCTACTTCCTTTTGACTTAACTCTGGGAATGACCTACTGATATTACCAGTTATCACTCGTTTCCGATAATGAATAACACGACTCAAGATGAAGTAAATGAAATCACTTATTCGATACAAGCACCAGAAGGGCAGCAAGGCTATACACTTGAGGAGACCGAGGAATATATAATAACGTACTTTTCTCATTGCTCTATGTTTGCACAAACCTTTTGAGTGAAGTTGGCATTTGCTTCTATGAAAGCCCTTGCCCGACTCTCCACATCCTCCTGTTCCCTTACTTCTCTCACCTGATTGAACCAGTGACACAAGCCTTCTGGTGTTGTGACTATCGCTCCTATACCTCGACGAACCATCTCTTTCGGGGTTGTCTTACGTTCTATTCTTGGACCAAAAGCCACAGCTATACCATAAACAGCTGGTTCGATAACACTATGCAAATAGGCAGTAAAACCACCTCCAACGTATGCCCAATTACCATAACGATAGATACGTGAGAGCGAGCCAAGGATATTGACTACCAACACTTGTACATCGGTAAAGTCGGTACCTGCGGTACATTCCGTATATAACAACGATTTTGCAGGTATTTTTTTTTGTACCTCACGAAGTGTCACTGCGTCTATCTCATGTGGAACAACAAGGAATTTAACATCTGGTTCGTGCTCAATTAAAGAAGACACAAGCGATAAGTCATTAGCATCGCTCACACTACCAGCCACAAAGACAGGCGTATTGCCAGCGCAAAACTTCTCTATTATTACGTTTTGATAAGGCTCTTTGGCTATGCGAATAGCGTTATCAAACAAAGGATCACCTATCACTTCGGCATTATTGAAGCCAATCTTTGCAAGATTCTCCTTCGACCGTTCATCCAACACCATGAACTTTGTAAAGGTCTTAAAAGCCCTTCGGATGGGAAAACCATACCATTTCAGAAGGTAGGAGCTATCAGCTACTAACATTGAAACAAGGTAGGTCGGGATTTCACGAGAACGCAATTCTGACAGGTAATTCATCCAATATTCAGAGATAGCAAAGACCGCCTTCGAAGGTTGCACAATATCTAGAAATTCTCTAACATTGCTTTTCATGTCCAAAGGAAGATAAAAGATATTATCAACCTCATGGCTTTTTTTGTTCTCATTCATCAATGCCATATAACCAGATGATGAAAAGAACGTGACGACACAACGGCGGTTATCGTTTCTCAATGTCTTGATAATAGGACGAATAACATTGTATTCTCCATAGGAAGCAGCATGAAACCAATAGACCTCACGACCATCTTTTACAACCTCACAACGTATGGTTGAAAGAAGGTTCTGTTGCCCCATTACAAAGCGATAAGCCTTTAGGTGTTTCTCTTGTAACCATCGTTGACACCGCTCACTCTTCCACACTCGGCGAAAGAATGTATTTATCAAGACGAGAACACCATTATATAAAGATGTGAATATGCCTACCACTGCTACCTTAAATGTTTATTCGCTCAACCCGTCAAAAGACCTTTCTTCAGTAATTGAAACGAGTATATAGTATATTGCAAAAGTACAAATAAAAAACCGAGAAAGTGTATATATATATCAAAAAAATTATATCTTTGCAGCCAGAAAACTAAAAGATAACTATAAAGAAGATTCTTATGAAGAAATTACTTACACTTTCGATTGCATTAAGTTTAGCAACAAACATGATGGCTGCAGAGCCTAATTCAGATGGACTTGAGAAGGACAAAGCTGTCTACTTGGAGCTTTTAGGAGCCTCAAACATGGTAGGTATCAATTATGATCAGCGTTTCAACGACCATACTAAATGGGGTTGGAGAGCAGGTGTTAGCTTTGCTTTCGGTAGCAACTCCAACTTCTTTGGTAACTATGGTAGTATTCGTTATTACTCAGTACCACTGGAAGTAAACTATCTCCTAGGCTCTCAAAAGAACAACCTAGAGGTAGGTGCTGGTGCAAATGTGGGTATTTACAACTCTCACGATCGTGACATTCAAACCCTTGAAGGTCCTGTAACACTCACTGCAGACCAACAGAAGCACCTGATAACACAAGAAACTATCGGTGGGAAGACGATTACTTACCTCGGTTATAACACGAGTCACAATCGTTTCGGATACTATCTCTTTGGTAACATTGGCTATCGTCACGTTTCAAACAAGGGCTTCCTTTTCCGTGTGGGTGTGAATCCTTCCTTCACATTGGGTGAGAAGAACGCTATTAAAAAGGCTGTACTCTATCCTTATCTCGGTTTTGGTTGGGCATTTTAATACCCCACAGAATAATAAAAAAGCCTCCCCAAGCCCCTCCAAAGGAGGGGATGTGCCTAACGGAAGTTGGTTAGGATAAAGGGGAGAATTGCTTAACTCAATAAGCACAACTCATAAGTAAGAAAACAAGAAACGCCTTTCTCCATTGGAGAAGGGCGTTTCTTTCTACTAAGGAGAGGCTCTCTTCATATAGAAGAAACGCCCCCTTTGTTTGCAAACAATGCTATCCACTCCCCTCTCCATTCGGAGAGGGGTTGGGGGTGAGGCATCTTCTCCTCTTTCAGTGAGGTCGAGTGAGACTCTCAACGACTATTATCTTACTTTACAGGAATCTCCTCCAAGGTCTGAACTAACAAGTTCCAGAATGGCTCAGCAGTAGCGATTTCGAAGCGTTCCTTAGCTGTGTGAGGACTACGAATCGTTGGTCCAAGACTGACAACATCCATATTTGGATACTTACCAAGTATGATTGAACACTCTAGACCAGCGTGATCTACCTGTACAATTGCCTCTTCGCCATTTTGTTCCTTATATACTTTTTGCAACAAGCTAAGGATCTCGCTCTGTGGATTTGGGTCCCAACCGCCATAATGGGCACTAAAGACTGTCTTCATACCAGCCATATTAAAGCAGCTTTCCAATTGTGTTGCGATATACTCTTTCATGTCTTCTCGACTTGAACGAGCAAGGATCTTAATAGAAGCCTTTGCTGGATCGATATTGATGATAGCGAGGTTTGAAGAGGTTTCTACCACATCTGGATAAGAAGGAATCATACGCAAGACACCATTGTGACAAGCATAAATAGCGTCGATGAGGTTATCTTGGATCTCAACCGGTAGAAGAGCTGCAGGCTTCTCTACGTCCTCTACGAAGAATTCGATATTATCAACAACTTCTATACCCTTATACTCGTCCTTGATAGCAGACTTCTGTTTCTCAACGAGTTCCTTGAGTGCAACGACATTAGCTTGTGGTAAGGCTAAGACAACTTCAGCCTTGAAAGGAATGGCATTACGCATATTGCCACCCTGCCAACCAGCTAGGCGAGCATCAAGTTCGGTGATTGCTTTGCGAACAAAACGTACCATCTCCTTATTAGCATTGGCACGTCCTTCATTGATTTCAAGACCAGAGTGACCACCACGAAGTCCCTTTAAAGTAACCTTTACAGCTGCTTCTTGATCATTTGCAACCTCTTTATATTCAAGTGTTGATGTAACGTCTACACCGCCAGCAGAGCCAATAACGAACTTACCCCAGGTCTCTGAATCAAGGTTCATGAGGATATCTCCATGCAACTCACCCTCTGGGAGTTCGTTAGCACCAAACATTCCTGTTTCTTCATCACGTGTAATGATGGCTTCAATAGGACCATGTTTCAAGTCCTTATCCTCCATAATTGCCATGATAGCAGCAACTCCGATACCATCATCAGCACCTAATGTAGTGTTGTTTGCATACACCCAACCCTCCTCAATGTGGGTTACGATAGGGTCAGTCTCAAAGTTATGATTACTATCTGGAGCCTTTTGTGGAACCATGTCCATGTGTGCTTGGAGTAGAACTGTCTTACGATTTTCATAGCCAGCAGTGGCTTCCTTGCGCATTACCACATTACCACCAGCATCGACAAATGCCTCAACTCCCACCTTTGCAGCAAAGTCTAATAAGAACTTCTGCACCTTTTCCATGTACCCAGATGGGCGTGGAATCTGTGTTAAATCATCGAAGTTTCTCCACAAGCCTACTGGTTTAAGATTTCTGATTTCACTCATAATGTTGATATTAAAAGGTTATTACTATAATTGTTGTTTGGCTTATATTATACATTTTCTATTGGTCGGGTGAGTTTGGCAGGACTATCCAATGAAACATAAGGTTTGGTAAAGTTCAATGCTACCCACGCATAAATGCCTAAGAGAATGACCAAAAGTGTTTGGATAGTATGCACTATCAATACGAAATAAAGTGCCTGATTGTCAGCAACACCATAAAGTATTAGCATTGTCTTCACCGCAAAATGCCAAGGTCCAGCACCATTAGGTGTTGGGACAATAACGGCTATTGACCCCACAACAAAGCTCACTAAAGCACAAGAAAGACCAAGGTGGGCAGTTGAAGGAAAGCAATAGAACGTTAGGTAATAATGCAAGAAATAACTGCCCCATATCGCTATACTATAGAAGAGGAAGAGTGGGATATTCTTCACCTTCCTTAATGAACTAATACCTTGCCAAATGCCACTTAGCATTTCTTTCACCTTATTATATATGGAAAGGTGGCGTAACACATAATAGAGAAGGATGAGAGAAGCAACACCACAGATGGCTGTTACAAACCATCCAGTTGCCGAGAACATTCCTAAGAAATCGTCAATTCGAGTCCCTGTACGCGAAAAGAAGTTTGAGAAAACACCAATCTGCATAACAAAGGCAATAGATGTTATAAGAATGACGATGAGCGTATCTACAGCTCGTTCGGTCACTACTGTACCGATAGCCTTTGGGAAAGCAACCTTATCATAACGATTCAGAACACCGCAACGAGCAAACTCTCCGATTCGAGGAATGAGTAAACTAACGGCATAAGAAAGGAAGATTGAATTGACACAAACCGATGAACGGGCATGTTCCCCGATAGGTTCTAGACTCTGCTTCCACCTCCATCCACGAAAAGCCTGCGCCAGAATACCAAAGGGAAGAGAAACTATCATCCACGTCCAATTCATCTCGTGCAAGAGAACATGACTAATGCTAGAGAAGTCGAAACCGCGATACATCCAATACAAGATGGCACTTCCAAGCAAAAGGGGAAGTACTATCTTAATGATATTATTGAACAGTTTCTTTGTATTCATATATTGAGCAAAGATAAGTAAAATGCTTTTAAAAGCAAAATAAAATGCCTATCTTTGTAGGCAAATACGTAAAAATCATGAAATTAGTCAAGCCCAAGAAGAATTTAGGTCAGCACTTTCTAACTGACTTAAGCATTGCTAAACGGATTGCAGATACTATTGACGCATGCCCAGAGATACCTGTTTTGGAGATAGGACCAGGTATGGGAGTGCTCACGCAGTACCTTGTTGAGAAGCCAAGAGTGGTTAAAGCAGTTGAAATTGATGCTGAGAGTGTTGCGTATCTATATGAACGTTTCCCAAAACTACACGAGAATATCCTTGGAGAAGACTTCCTTCAAATGGACTTGACACAGATATTTGATGGTAAGCAGTTCGTCTTGACAGGTAATTACCCTTATGACATTTCATCACAGATATTCTTTAAGATGCTTGATTATAAGGACTTGATACCTTGCTGTACGGGGATGATTCAAAGAGAAGTTGCGCTCCGCATGGCAGCAGCACCTGGCTCGAAGGCTTACGGGATATTGTCTGTCTTGATTCAAGCATGGTACGATGTGGAATACTTGTTCACGGTGGATGAGAATGTATTTAACCCTCCTCCAAAGGTGAAGAGTGCTGTGATTCGCATGACAAGAAACGATGTAACCGACATTGGTTGCGATGAACAATTATTCAAAAGAGTGGTGAAGACTGTTTTTAACCAACGACGGAAAATGTTGCGTGTAAGCCTTCGTCAGATATTTAATAATGGTAAGCCAACGGATGGATTCTATGAGCAAGACATCATGACGAAGCGTCCTGAGCAATTATCAATACCGCAGTTTGTGGAACTAACCAACATGGTTGAAGAGCAATTAGCCAACTATCAACGATAGAACGCATGACAAGAAAAGAGCAATATGAGCAATTAATTCCGCAGATTGCAGGCTTGATAAAGGATGAAACAAACCTGGTTGGCATTCTTGCGAATGTTTCGGCTGCATTGCATGAGGCATTTCCTGAACGATTCTTTTGGGTGGGCTTTATCTTCAAGAGAATGGGAATATGTTGAGACTCGGACCTTTTCAGGGGTCAGTAGCCTGTTACACGATTCCTTATGGTAAGGGTGTTTGTGGCAAGGCATGGGAAGAAGGTCGCACACTAATCGTTCCTAACGTAGAAACATTCCCTGGTCATATTGCTTGTAGCAGTCGTTCTCAAAGCGAAATCGTTGTTCCCATGTATGACTCTCAACACCATTTTAGGGGTGTGTTAGACATTGATAGCACTCAATTTGATGACTTTAGTGCAGAAGACAAAGACAGTCTGGAACATATCATCCAACTACTGATGGCGGAAATAGAAGATCTCTTCTAGGAAAAGTAAAGTAAATTCTTGTGCATATCCGAATTAATTCCTATTTGTAACATCGAATATTTAATACTAAAGATATATGTTAGACGTAAAGCAGACATTAAATGATGCCAGCGAAAGAATGGAGATGGCAGCAATGTATCTTAGCGATGAATTGCAACGCATCCGAGCTGGTCGTGCAAACGTAGCCATACTTGATGGCGTACGAGTTGACTCTTATGGTTCAAAGGTTCCACTGAATCAAGTAGCCTCAGTCATGGTGCCTGATGCACGTACCATTGCTATTAAGCCTTGGGATAAGAAAGCTATTAAGGACATCGAGAAGGCTATCATGGATTCTGATGTGGGTATCACACCAGAGAACAACGGTGAGATGATTCGCTTAAACTTACCTCAACCAACCGAAGAGCGTCGTAGAGACTTGGTGAAACAATGCAATAAAATCGGTGAACGAGCAAAAGTTGAGATTCGCAATGTGCGTTCTGATATCAAAGACAAGCTGAAGAAAGCTATCAAAGATGGTCTATCAGAAGACAACGAGAAGGATGCAGAAGACAGCTTGCAGAAGGTTCACGACAAGTTTATCAAGCAGGTAGATGAGCTTCTAGCAGAGAAACAGAAAGAGATTATGACAGTGTAATTGAAGCCTCACCCCCGACCCCTCTCCGAATGGAGAGGGAAGTGATTACTATCGTAGCTTACTCTTAGAAAGAGACATAGAATAGTACATTTCACTCCCCTCTCCATTCGGAGAGGGGCGGGGGTGAGGCTCTTTTTTCCTATTTATGCGTGGCTTAGTAATAAAGAACACTGGCAGTTGGTACACCGTAAAGGCGGAGAATGGTAAGAACATAGACTGCAAGATTAAGGGTAACTTCCGATTGAAAGGGATTCGCTCTACTAACCCCGTGGCTGTTGGCGACCATGTTGTCATCACGCCCAACCAAGAGGGTACGGCATTTATAACCGAGATTGAGGATAGAAGAAACTATATTATAAGGAAGTCGCCGAATCTTTCTAAACAGAGCCACATCATTGCTGCCAATATTGATCAGGCTTTCTTGGTGGTAACTATCAATTATCCTGAAACTTCAACAACATTCATTGATCGCTTTCTAGCTGGTGCCGAGGCGTACAGAGTACCTGTCACCTTGGTCTTCAACAAGCACGATCTACTATCTGAAGAAGAACTGCGGTATCAGCATGCAGTGATGAAACTCTATGAGACTATAGGCTATGAATGTATCGAAGTACAAGCCACTAGCGATACTTCCAATGAGTTCAGTGTAGAAAAACTGAACCCCTTATTGGCAAATAAATTACATTACTAAGTGGGAACAGTGGTGTTGGAAAATCAACCATCATCAACGCTCTCCTACCCCACGTAAACCTTCGCACAGCCGACATATCCGATGCGCACAACACGGGTATGCACACAACAACATTCAGCGAGATGCTGGAGTTGCCCGTTGGAGGTTATCTCATCGATACCCCAGGTATAAAGGGTTTCGGTACATTCGATATAGAACGAGAGGAGTTGACAAGCTACTTCCGTGAGATATTTAAGTTCTCCGAGCACTGCAAATTCTCTAATTGTACCCACACACATGAGCCCGGTTGTGCCGTTCGCAAGGCTGTTGAAGACCATTACATATCAGAAAGTCGATACAACAGCTATCTTTCTATGCTCGAAGACAAGGAAGAAAACAAGTATAGAGAGGCATTCTAATAACGGATGATATGTCATTAAAAAATATGTCTTTCTGTCATTGTGTCTTAGAATCATTTGTTTGTTACTAAATCAATTTGTTCTTCTGTTACTCTGTCTTCAAAATCCATGTTTCTCTGTCTCACACAAAAGCCTCACCCCGTTAGGCGCCCCCTCTCTGTAGGAGAGGGGCTGGGGGTGAGGCAGTACCACAGGGAGCGAGAGAACCAAATTAATACACTAGTTTTGAAAGACATTAATTTCACAATTAATATAATCGAGTTGTCTTATTACAGAACGATTGATACCCTGAATCAATCTATTTAAATGCTCCCGTGGTACCTTTATGTATAAGCAACGCAAAAAATTCTTCGCGAAGAAAATTAAAATTGTTCGCGAAGAATTTCGAATTTCTTCGCGAACAATTTTTTTGTTGTTTTAGCAGAATCTCAAAACTCCTTTATCACCCTTCTGTTACAGGACCTGAAGGCTCGGTTCCTTCTGCCTTATTTTTGTCTTTCTTTCCCTTCTTTTCTTTCTTCTCCTTTGGTGCTACTTGTTCATACGTAACATCATTCAGTGTGAAATACTTCGCAGAAGCAAGGAACTTTATAACAGGTTTCTCGATATGCTGCTGTGCACGAAACTGCTCAACAGTCTCTACCGCCTTGCTCTTAAACGAGGGTGTCAACGTTCCCATGTCGCCAAACTCCACAATGTCACCATTGGCTACGATGTCACGGGCGGTTTCGCTTGCAAGGTTGAGCACGGCTGCCACCTCCTGCGCATTAAAGGTTGTTGACTTAGCAATACGTTCGCAAAAGTTGCGGAAGTCAACACGGTGCCTACCAGTTGGACGAGCAACAATTACAGTCTTTCCAGCCTGCTTACCGATGTTTAGCTTCTGCTCTCTCAAGAAAAATTGAATTGGTTTATTAGCCATATTATCATTAAGGCGGTCTCCTTTTGGATAACTCCGTGGGCTCGAGACCTTTTAGCCCACGGAGCATTGTTTATAATATTATTGTTTGCTATTAAAAATGAATGAAAGATCTAACCGAGAGAGCTGTAGGAATAGTATTAGAGCCTATGCCTGAACCTGAAGTAGTTTCCATATGTGCATAAAACGCAGGAGAACTGTTAGAACCATTTATACCAAATCCTACCCAACTCCAACCTACAGTAGATGCAGTCCAATACCATTGAGACATAGGACCACCAGTAACAGTTTCAATAGCATCGGGATAACAATCAGCAGCCCATTCGTTATGACTAATTCCCAAAGCCTTACTACCAAAGAATAGTTTTTCACAAGCATCAACCCACTCTCCAGCCGCAGGAAGATACCACTTACTAACATTTGTAGCACTCGCAAAAGGCTGTCTGTAAGAACCACTTTGTCCATATCTAGCAGCAGCTACTGCTGGGCTGTAGGAAGGAAATTGATTCCAAGTTTTACTATATCCATTTTTATCTTGCCCAGCATCTTCCAAAGAATTGAAAGATGTAAAACTATAACTGCTTGGCATTTCTGATTCTGAATATGTTGTACCAGTATAACTGTCTTCTAAAGCCATAGCTGTTCCTGACTGAGGTGTTCCGTTATTATCATTGATAACAACTGCAATAGGATGTCCATGCCCAATAGATACAGGATCACCATACTTCCATACAGTTCCATCTTGATAGAGGAGTTTGTATCTATATTTAAGCGTAATACGCAGTGTGTACGATCCATTCTGAGTAGTAGTAGACGATAAAAGGAAACCGCCATTTAATGAGATATTGCTCATCTCCTTTTTATAGATCTTAAGTGTTGAGAAATTCACCATTAAATCCAACAAATCTGTTCCTGGTAGGATATAATAATAATCACCTAAGGCATCAAATGTATTCCCAGTCCCTTTACTATATGCATTATAAAAAAGAGCTCCAGCTGAAAGGGATGTATTAGCAGCAACAGAATTATCTGTAGAATAACTGCCTGTTGTTGCATTCAGCGTTGTTGAGCCTGGAATATTATTCTTTGTCTTAAAATCTGCCGTTAAGTAAAATGGCATATAACTAGACACCTTAATGCGCACACGTGCTCCAACGTGTTTCATCGTAAAGTCCACCTTTTGCTTTGCTGGAGTAGCAGTGATGACCTTTGTCGTAACACCAATACGAGCAGTACCTGCATCTGCACGATTTACGGTTAGGTTGTTTCCGCTGATGTTCACCTTGTCATTACAACAATAGAAGGTATATGTTCCTGGATCAAGGTTGAGACTTTGGTTAGTACTAGTTGCTGTGAATACGTTGCTGGTGACAGTGCCTTTAAGTGTACCCTTTAGGACACCGCCCTGATAAGCCAGAATCGTATAAGTACCATTCGACATACCAGCTGCGCGTGTTGCAGGCTTGGCATCACGGGCGGTATCGCGTTCAAGTGTGGCTTCTGCAAAGATATCGTTACCGAGGTCGATAGTATCTTTTGCAACTTCCAAAGATTGTTTTCCTGCACGAGTTACAGATACTTCTTCATCTGCATTGAAGTCTTCGTCAGTTAAAGTAAATGTGAGTTGCTGTTTTGAGTCCTCACTTCTCTTGTTGTCAAGATTATCATCACTTGAACAGGCAATAAACATACTTATAGTGATTATCGCTGTCAATAAAGAACTGATATTTAATAAAATCTTCTTCATCTTGTTTAGTTTGTCGTTAATTTGTTTTCTTAATGATTATTCAACCCATACTTCGCCAAAATTCTTTTCTTCATCAGGATTCCAATCTTCTTCATGAGACGTCATCGGTGCTGGGGTAACCGATACGCAGAAGAATGCCTCTGACTTCATTTCATAAACGAGACATACTGGTCGTTCATAATCTTTCTTTTCTTGCTTTTTTCTCATTGCTTTTATTGATTAAAAATCGTTGTTATTTCGTGCTTAATTTCTCTATATTTCGGTTTAGGTACGGACACAAAAAAAGAACAAAGGAAACTTCTAGAAGTCCTTTGTTTACAGGGTTTGCGGCACGCTTCGCGCACGCGTACGCGAGAAGAAAAAAATGTGTAATTTACGTCTGCTCTACTAGAGAGAGAGTATACAAATATTTGGAACTACCAAATTATTTGCTATCTTTTTCTCGTTTTTAGATGTTAAAGAATCCAACGCAACAACACGGCTTACACCTTTATTATATAAGGCGCAAACGTTAGCTTGATTGAATTTCGTTGTTTGTAACATCATTATTAATAAGTTAATTCTCACTCAACGGGCGCAAAGGTAAGAAGAATTAATTAACTAGCCAAATAAAAACAAAAGAAAAAGCCGCATCAAGCACCCCAACCAGCCTCACCCCCAACCCCTCTCCGAATGGAGAGGGGAGTAGAAAGTACTGGTTGTTAGTGATTTACAATAATAGAGACGAAGGGAGAAAAAGGGAAGTGAAGGCTTAACAATGGGGGAAATGAGATAAAAGAAGTTCCCATTTGTCGGCGAACTCACGAATAGTCGGGAAGAGGAGATTGGCTCCTTCGTCCAAAAGAGCTGCATCGGGCAATGGTCCACTATTGATTGCTACGGTGAAACAACCAGCTGCTACACCAGCACGAACGCCCAAAGGGGCATTCTCAACAACGATTCCCTCGGATGAAGAATAGTTGCCCGCCTTCTTCAAGCCCATAAGATAAGGATCAGGATTAGGCTTACCACGCTTCACATCAAAGGCTGTAGTAACCTGATCCCGAGTGATAAAGTCGGCAAAATCATGCGTCACACGCTCTATCAATGGTCGCTGTGCACTACCTGTTACAATACCAATCTTCAGTCCACTGCGCTTTATCTTCTGCATGAGATCGAGCACACCATCGAAGATTTTAGCTTCTGGCATCTCATGAAAATAGTGTGCTTTCACATCATACATCCGTTGCGCCTCTTCCTCACTCAGTTCCTTTCCGAGTTGTTCGCGAGCATATTTACGAATGGTATCAACCCCTCTAGCACCTTCAGTTGCATACGAATCCTCCAGCGTGAAGTGTATTCCAAACTCCTTCATAGCACGCTGCCAGGCAACACCATGGTTCGGCATTGAGTCATAAAGCACCCCATCCATGTCGAAGAGGACGACTTTGAAGCCTCCCCAAGCCCCTCCAAAGGAGGGGATGTCTTGCTGAGATTGGGATGATATAGTTGTTTTCTTCACCTTATTATATATTATTATCCTCAAGTACCACACCTTGGTGCAGGACTTGAGGATACATTAGAATCTTATTAAAGAATACTCTCTAAACACCTAACTAACTAACTTCTGTTAGCTACCCTTCCCCATTCGTGAAGGTTTATTAGGTACTCCTCCCCTTTCGGGGAGGCTGGGTGGGGCTTTATTCCTTAGTCAATCTTTCTTGAATAGCTTTGCTCTCTGCCTCGTAACCAGGCTTATTGAGAAGAGCAAACATATTCTTCTTGTAAGCCTCAACACCTGGTTGATTGAATGGATTAACCTCTTGGATAAGACCACTAATACCGCAAGCCTTCTCGAAGAAGTAGATGAGCTGACCGAGATAATACTCGTTCAATACTGGTACACTCACACGAATATTAGGCACACCACCATCTACGTGAGCCAGACGAGTACCAAGTTCTGCCATCTTGTTAACCTCATCAACACGCTTACCCTCTAAGAAGTTCAAGCCGTCGAGATTCTCATCATCATGTGGGAAGAGCAACTTTGCGTTAGGCTGTTCGATAGAGATTACAGTCTCAAAGATAGAACGCTCACCCTCTTGAATCCACTGTCCCATAGAGTGGAGATCGGTTGTAAAGTCACAAGCAGCAGGGAAAATACCCTTGTGATCCTTACCTTCACTCTCACCATAGAGCTGTTTCCACCACTCAGCAAAGTAATGGAGCTTTGGTTGGAAGTTAGCAACTATCTCAATCTTCTTGCCTGCCTGTGAGTAAAGACCTTGACGAACAGCAGCGTAACGAGCTGCGATGTTGTTAGCAAAAGGTACGTCATTAGCCGTCTCCTTCTCCATTACCTGTGCACCTTCAACAAGTTTCTGAATATCGAAACCAGCTACTGCAATAGGCAACAAACCAACTGGTGTAAGAACGGAGAAGCGTCCACCAACATTATCAGGAATGATGAATGTCTTGTAACCTTCCTTTGTTGCAGCAGCACGAGCAGCACCCTTGTGCTCGTCAGTGATAGCTACAATAACATCTTTAGCAGTCTCCTTACCACGTTGCTCCTCACATTGCTTCTTCAAAAGACGGAATGCAAGAGCTGTCTCTGTGGTAGTACCAGACTTAGAAATATTAATGACACCAAACTTCTTATCGCTTAAATAGGCGGTAAGTTCAGCGAGATAATCCTCACCAATATTGTTTCCTGCGAACAAGATTGTAGGGTTCTTCTTGTCATTCACAAGCCAAGCAAAACTATTACCTAAGGCTTCGATGACAGCACGAGCACCTAAATAAGAACCACCGATACCAGCAACAACAACCACTTCACACTTCTCACGAAGAGTGTTGGCAACCGCTTGTATCTGACCAAGGAACTCGGTAGTTATACTTGATGGCAAGTGTAACCAACCTAGGAAATCGTTACCTGGACAAGTGCTCTTCTCCAATGCTTCTTGGGCAGCAGCTACGTGAGGAGCATAGGCCTCTACCGCACCCAAATTCAAAAACTGAGCTGCTTTTGAAATGTCTAACTTAATACTTTCCATTTGTGTTTATCTAAATGAATCTGTTAATAATTTAATCTCTACTTGTGGACTTATACGTTCGTAAAGGATGTTATACACGGCATCTAGAATCGGCATATTTACATGTAGACGGCGGTTAATCTCCTTCATGCACTTCGTTCCGAAGTATCCTTCGGCTATCATCTCCATCTCTAATTGAGCCGACTTAACGCTATATCCCTTACCAATCATCGCACCAAAGGTGTGGTTACGAGAGAAGTTACTATATCCCGTTACTAACTGATCACCAAGGTAAACGCTATCGATAATAGATCGTTGGATAGGGTTAATCGTCTTTAAGAAACGATCCATTTCTTGCATAGCGTTCGACATTAACACCGCTTGAAAGTTATCGCCATACTTCAGACCAGCACAGATACCAGCAGAAATAGCATATACATTCTTCAAGACAGAGGCGTATTCTATACCGAGAACATCAGGTGATATCTTTGTCTTAACATAATTGGATGCTAACACCTCTGTAAAACTTCGAGCCTTCTCAAGGTCAGAACAACCGACAGTTAGATATGTAAGACGTTCCATAGCAACCTCTTCTGCATGCGAAGGGCCACCTATCACAGCCAGATTATCATAAGGAACTTTGTATTCCTCATGGAAATACTCCGAGCAAACAAGGTTCTCATCAGGCACAATACCCTTGATAGCTGTAACGATAAGTTTCGTATTGAGCTTTGCTTTTAGCTTCTTCAACAAAGCCTTCAGGTAAGGAGATGGGGTCACAAAGACCAATGTGTCATACTCCTGAACAATCTTATTAATATCAGACGAGAAACTTATCTCATCCATATTGAACCTAACACTCGTCAGATAGGTAGGGTTATGTCCTCTCCGTTTAAACTCTTCTATCCTATCATCACGGCGGAAGTACCACCCTATGTGATGCGTATGTTCCACAACAATCTTAGCGATAGCCGTTGCCCAGCTACCGCTACCAATGATTGCTATTTTACCTATGTTGAACATTCTTCTTAGGTAGTTAAAGGAGGAAGAGGCAACTCTTCACTCCTTCCAATTACTTTCCAGCCTCGTCAATCCACTTCTGGATCTCATCAACAGAAGGCTTCTCATATCCGAGTTTATACTTCTTATTGATCTCACCCAACTTCTGTTGTAAGCCTTGCACCTTCTCTCCCTTGATATCAGCAATTAGGTTGAAACCTGCCTTACGCAGCACATATACCCAATCTTCTGATACACCAAGAGCAGCCCAATCTTTGATTGAGTCTTGTGGAATCTTTGGTTCCGGCTTCATCTGAGGGAACAACATTACCTCCTGAATGTACTCCTTGCCAGTCATTAACATCACTAGTCTGTCAATGCCGATACCAATACCAGAGGTAGGAGGCATACCATACTGCAATGCACGTAAGAAGTCTTGATCAATAATCATAGCCTCATCATCACCCTTATCAGCCAAGTGCATCTGATCCAAGAAACGCTCCTCTTGATCAATCGGATCGTTTAACTCAGAGTAAGCATTAGCCAACTCTTTACCATTGACCATTAACTCGAAACGTTCAGTCAAGCCTGGTTTTGAGCGGTGCATCTTAGTGAGTGGAGACATCTCTACCGGATAGTCAGTGATAAAAGTAGGCTGAATATAAGTTCCCTCACAGAACTCTCCAAAGATTTCATCAATGAGTTTGCCCTTACCAAAGCTCTCATCTATGGTCTCCATCTTCAACTTGTTCAATGCAATATCACGTATCTCATCCTCTGATTTACCCTCTAAATCAAAGCCAGTCTTCTCCTTTATAGCCTCAAGAATAGGTAGACGACGGAACGGAGCCTTAAAGCTTATCACCTTATCACCCATCTGCACCTCTGGTTTCCCATTAACGGCAACACAGATCTTCTCGAGTAACTGCTCTGTAAAAGACATCATCCAGTTATAGTCCTTGTACTGAACATAAAGCTCCATACAGGTGAACTCTGGGTTATGGAAGCGATCCATACCCTCGTTACGGAAGTTCTTACCAATCTCGTAAACACCTTCAAAGCCACCAACAATGAGTCGTTTCAAATAAAGCTCAGTAGCGATACGCATGTACATATCAATGTTGAGCGCATTGAAGTGGGTGATGAATGGGCGTGCACTAGCACCACCAGGAATACTCTGGAGGGTTGGTGTCTCCACTTCCGTGTACCCCGCCTCATCAAAGAATTGGCGCATTGTACGCAAGACTGTGGCACGCTTCAAGAAAGTATCTTTAACTCCATCGTTAACAACAAGGTCAACATAACGCTGACGATAGCGTTGTTCTGGGTCTTCAAACTTATCATAAGCCTCACCATCTTTGTACTTCACGATTGGAAGTGGCTTCAAGCTCTTTGAAAGAAGAGTAATCTCTTTTGCATGAATAGATATCTCTCCCATCTGAGTCTTGAACACATAGCCCTTAACACCGATAAAGTCTCCAATGTCAAGGAGCTTCTTGAATACCTTATTATACAACTCTTTATCTTCTCCCGGACATATATCATCACGGGTAATATATACTTGTATTCTTCCTTTACTATCCTGAATCTCTGCAAAAGAAGCCTTACCCATAATGCGACGACCCATCATTCGTCCTGCAATCGTTACTTCTCTTTGCTCCTCCTCATTGAATTGCTCTTTTATATCAGTAGAGTAAGCGTTGGTTGGGAACTCTGCTGCTGGGTATGGATTAATGCCCATCTCACGCAATTCTTGCAGGCTTTGACGACGTCCAATCTCCTGCTCTGACAATTCTAAAATGTTCATCTTTATAATAAATCGAGTATATTCTTATAATGTGCAAATTTACTAAAATATTCGCAAACTATGGTGCTTTTTGCCTTTTTTATAATGGCATTGCATAGGAAAGGGAGGTCAACTCTACCCCTCCCAGCCTACTTCAAGGGGAGGAATACCTAACGAAAAACAGTTAGGAAAAGCTCCTTTCACTTTGAAGAGGGCGTTCCTTCAACATGAAGAGAGGCTTTCTTTCATGCAAGGAAACGCCTTCATTCAATGGAGAAAACGCCTTCTTCTATCCCACAATAGAATGATTAGAATAAAAGGTATATGTCTTTAAGTTCATATATCCTTGTGCCTTACCGTCTACAAATCACGTTACGTGCAGAATAAACTAGGGCTTCTAATCCTACTATCGTGCTGTATTAAAGAGCTACTCCATCCCTTCACACACAAAAACAAACCCTTTCGAAAAGGATTTCCAGTTGTTTTTAGTATCTTTGCAATACATTAAGTAAGATCGACATGAACGTAGAAAAGATTTGGAATAAGATTAAAGATGCTGACGGATTGAGCCGTACTTTGGGCATGGAGTTTATCTCTACTCCCGAACAAGACACGTTAAAGGCTCGTATGGCAGTGGATGATCGAAATAAACAGCCCTTTGGTTTTCTTTCAGGAGGAGCCTCATTAGCCTTGGCGGAGAACTTAGCAGGAGTCGGTTCAATGGCTCTCTGCCCTGGAAAGATGGCTTTGGGAATCAATATAAGCGGTAACCACGTGAAGGCAATGCCCTATGGTGGAACTGTAACTGCCTATGGTAAGCTCGTTCATAAGGGTCACACACTGCACGTTTGGCACATAGATATCAAGAATGATGAGGGTGAGCTCATCTCTACTGTGCAAGTTACCAACTACGTTATAGCACCGAAGAAAGATTAAATGGACGCATTTTTTATCTATCGTGAGCCTTTCGAGGAAGTCTGTCATTGCTATTCTCAACAAGAGGAACCCACTCGCTTTGGTTCACTAACAGAACTTGACGGGCATAAGGGGTCGTGATTGCACCCTTCGCCAGCAATACGACTCATCCAATCTACTTACTTGATGGCAAAAGCGGACAATCATCAGTCTTGCCCTTAGATGGTAGTAAGGGCTTTGAAGCCATTCCGAACGGGCAAGATGAGGCTTATTTGGAGACCTCGGAAGTTGACCCTCGTATTCAATACCACAATGACTTCACTTGTTTCCACGATGAATTGAATCGCAACTCATTCCGCAAACTGGTATTGGCACGCACCATCGTGGAGAAGAAAGACGAACAGATGAATCCTAGAGACATCTTTCTCAAGGCGTGCGAATGGTATCCACGGTCGTACATTGCACTTTTCTACACTGCACAAACAGGTATGTGGCTCGTGGCAAGTCCTGAGATTCTGTTACGTGGAGACGCTACAAGCTACCAAACAATGGCTTTAGCTGGTACGATGAGATATGAGGGAGAGGAAATTAAATGGTCTGAAAAGAACCGAGAAGAGCAACAACTGGTTGCCGATTACATCCGAACTTGCTTACAGCCGTTCGCTAGCGACATCACGGAAAGCGAACCTTTCACTTCTCGTGCAGCCCATCTAGCTCATCTAAGAACCGATTTCTCTTTCCAACTCAAGGACACACAACGTCTCGGAAGTTTCCTAACTGCCTTTCACCCAACGCCTGCTGTGTGTGGTATTCCTAAGGAAGAGGCACACAAATTCATCCTTCGTCACGAGCATACAGACCGCCTTTATTATAGTGGCTTCAGTGGGCTGCTGGGGGACAATGGGCTTGCAAAACTCTATGTAACACTCCGTTGCATGCACATCACTCGATCAGCTTGTCAGCTGTATGCGGGTGGTGGATTGTTAAAAGAGAGTATAGAAGAGAACGAATGGCAAGAGACTGAAGCAAAGCTCGCCACAATGCGACAGCTTATTCAGCAATAAAGAAAATCAACTAACCTTCAATACAACTTATTGAAAATGTATAGTAACAAGGAGAACGTTAATATATTAACCGCCTTACTGGTAAAGTTTGGAATATCAAAGGCAGTTGTCTGCCCTGGTTCACGTAACTCTCCTATCGTGCATAACCTATGTACTTGCCCTGATATTGAGTGTTTTCCTGTAACGGATGAGCGGTCGGCTGGCTTCGTCGCATTAGGTATGTCATTAGCAGATAATGAGCCCGTTGCACTTTGTGTAACCTCTGGTTCGGCACTATTAAACGTGGCTCCTGCAGTGGCAGAAGCCTTTTATCAGAAGCGCCCGTTGGTGATTATCTCTGGAGACAGACCTGCACAATGGATCAATCAACAAGATGGTCAAACCTTACAACAGCATGGGGCTTTAGAACCGAACGTCCGTAAGAGTGTGACACTACCAGAACCACACAACAAAGAGGAACGTTGGTATTGCAATAGATTGGTCAATGAGGCTCTCAATGCAGCCTTATCTCAAGGGTTCGGACCCGTACACATCAATATTCCTATTAGTGAACCTCTTTTCAAATATGACGTTCCCAACCTCCCTAACGAGCGACAAATCACCTTGCACGAGTCTGTTTCTGACAATACAGTTAGCTATGAGCTGGCAGCAGAACTACTACTAAGTGAGCGTCCAATGATTGTTCTTGGACAGATGACTCCTGAGGTTGTCGGAGAGACAATGGAGGCTCTTGAGGTGTTGAAAAGCACTGCTGTGGTCATTCAAGAGAAGTTGGCAGATGATAGTATTAGCCCTGCTCTCCCCATTGAAGAGGCATTGATAAGGATAGGTAACGATGAGTCTTATCGTCCCGACCACCTTATATATATAGGAGGGACACTGGTTAGCAAACGACTGAAGCTGTTTTTACGAAAGTGCGAACCACTGGTTTCTATCATTGTAAACGAGAGTGGGACTTGTTGTGATACCTTCATGCACCTAACGGACATCATTCAATGTTCGCAGGAAGAGATGATTGGTATCCTTGCTAACGAAGTGGATGACATGAGAGAGAAACCTTTTGTGACGCAATGGAACAACGTTTTCAATGAAGCCTACGCCATTCGAAAGAAGATACAACCCCGTTTTTCACAATTACTAGCCGTTAAAACTTTCCACGAGACCATCCGAAAAGAAGGTATTGATGGTGAATTCTTCTACGGGAATAGCTCTGCTATACGATTGGGAAACATCTTCTCTGATCAATACATCTATGTGAATCGTGGCGTGAATGGCATAGAAGGCTCGCTGTCAACGGCTGTTGGATATGCTATTGCACATCAGGAAGAAGAGGATGTGTACTGTGTTATCGGTGACTTGAGCTTCTTCTACGATCAAAATGCACTTTGGAACCAATGCTTATCACCAAATCTTGGGATCTTACTACTCAACAATGGAGGTGGAGGAATATTCCATCAATTACACGGATTAGGCTCTTCTCCATTCCGAGATGATATAATTGCAGCACATCATAATACTTCCGCTGAAGCCATCTGTCAAGCCCATGACATCGAATACATGGCTGCGCGCAATGCAGAAGAGTTGTCGGAACGCCTCAAGGACTTCTTCAATGCAGAGGAAGGTCCTGTACTCTTGGAGGTTTTCACTAACCCCGAAGAGGATGCACAAGCAATGGAAGATTATTACAAAGCCTTTTCCTAGCCAAGAGAAAACAACTAATTATCATTTAAAAATAAAACTACAAAATAAAAGAAAAGCCTTATGAGCAAAAGAGAATGGAACCCCATCGAGGGCTTCAAGTTTGAGGAAATACGCTTCGAAGAGTTTAATCATATCGCAAAAGTTACCATTAACCGACCTCGCTATCGCAATGCTTTCACGCCAAAGACGGTCTGGGAGATGTCACAAGCATTCAACTACTGTCGCGAAGCACTTGATATTCGAGTGGTCATACTTACTGGTGAGGGTGATAAAGCATTCTGTTCTGGGGGAGACATGCACGTTAAAGGAAGGGGTGGATATGTAGGAGGTGATGGTGTTCCACGCCTTAATGTCCTTGATTTACAGATGCAGATTCGTCGTTTACCAAAGCCTGTTATCGCCATGGTAAATGGTTATGCCATTGGTGGCGGACATGTTCTTCAAGTGGTATGCGACCTCTCCATCGCTTCGGATAACGCCATCTTCGGACAGACGGGACCAAAGGTAGGATCCTTCGATGCCGGTTTCGGTGCTTCGTATCTAGCCCGTATTGTGGGGCAGAAGAAGGCTAGAGAGATATGGTTCTTGTGCCGTCAATACTCTGCAATAGAGGCTGAACGCATGGGTTTAGTCAATAAGGTCGTACCCTTCGAACAGCTAGAAGACGAGTGTGTAGACTGGGCTAACACCATGATGGAGCGTTCCCCGTTAGCCTTACGCATGATAAAAGCAGGTCTAAATGCCGAGTTGGACGGTCAAGCAGGTATACAAGAACTGGCAGGAGATGCCACTATGCTCTATTACACACTGGATGAGGCTCAAGAAGGCGGAAAGGCTTTCTTAGAGAAGCGCAAGCCCGATTTCGATAAGTACCCACAATTCCCTTAAGACAGAGGAACCATGAAGAGTAGTGAAGACAGAGTATAAGAAGAACGGAGACTTTAGTAGCATAAGGTTAAAGAGACAATAGGAACAGGAAGAGACAAAGTAACATAAGAACAGAGGAGATAGTAACATAAAATAAAAAGAGCCAATGGAAAGGAAGGAACTAATCGATATCAACGACTTGATATTACAGATTATTAACAGTGCAAAGAACGTCCGACGGCAACTGGGACCAGGCTTCCTTGAGAAAGTATATAAGAATGCGATGGTCATAGAACTGCGTAAACTGCACCTCAACTATGAGACAGAAAGCAGATACAAATATTCTATGATGGTATCATTGTGGGTGACTATCGAGCAGACATAATCGTTGACAACAGGCTAATATTAGAACTTAAAGCTACACAAGAACTCTCTATAGCACACGAAGTTCAGCTTGTTAATTATCTAACGTCTACTAGGATTGATGATGGGTTATTGATTAACTTTGGTTCAGACAGACTGCAATTCAAGCGTAAATATCGCTTATATCGCAAATTCTAAGTGGTTAACATGTTTACTTACCATCGACCACTTATTATACAACTATGTTACTTTCAGACTTCTGTTCTTATGTTACTTTGTCTTAATATATCGTTACTAAGTCTCGTGTTCCTATGTTACTCTGTCCTAGAGATCATTTTACTCTGTCTTTAAAATTACTATGTACGAAATTAAAATATCCTCCCGCACCCTCCACTTCATCAATCCTGCAGGCACTTCAAGGGGTGTTTACAAAACGAGGAAGAGCTTTTATATTAAACTATCAGACACGAATAAGCCTGGAGTAATAGGCATTGGGGAATGCGCCACACTCCCCGATTTATCCTGCGATGCCATGTCTGATGATGAATATGAACGTAAGTTGCGAATCTTCTGTGATGACTTTTGCCATACAGGAAGCATTGACACGAATGCAATGAGACCTTATCCGTCTATGCTCTTTGGCTTGGAAACAGCAAAGGTACAACTTGATGCAAACGGAAGTATTGACTTCTTCCACACGAACTTTGGTGCTGGAAAAGAAGGAATCACCATCAACGGACTCGTTTGGATGGGTTCCTTCGAAGAGATGTATCATCGTTTAGAAGAGAAACTAAAGGCAGGCTATCATTGTGTAAAGCTAAAGATTGGGGCAATAGACTTCGCTAAAGAGATTGAACTTATCCGTCACATCCGACAATCCTTCACACGTGCTCAAATAGAACTACGTGTTGATGCAAATGGAGCATTCACTCCTGAAAATGCCATGGAATGCTTGGAAGCATTGGCACAATACGATATCCACTCTATAGAACAGCCTATCCGACATCATCAATGGGCACAAATGGCACAACTATGTGACCTCTCTCCACTTCCAATCGCACTAGATGAAGAACTCATCGGAGTGAATAGCTATAACGAAAAAGAGCAACTCCTCGACACCATCCGACCGCAATATATTGTTCTAAAGCCTAGTTTGCATGGGGGTATGGCAGGTGTGCGCGAATGGGTGAAGATGGCTAATCAACGGGGAATAGGCTCTTGGATCACCTCCGCACTAGAAAGTAATGTGGGGTTAAACAGCATTGCGCAGCTTACAGCCGATCTATACGGACCTCACATAACAATGCCCCAGGGACTTGGAACAGGACTTTTGTTCTCGGATAATATACCCATGCCTCTAACGATTAAAGGTGATCAACTCTGGGTGAAACAATAACGATTAGGGAATCAATCAACGAACAACAATGACGATAGAAGAGTTTCTTACAGAATGGAATAACGCTGACACGAGGGTGTTAGTGCATACCAGTGGATCAACAGGAAAGCCCAAACCACTATGGGTGGAGAAGTCTCGAATGTTGAACTCAGCACGCATCACCTGTGATTTCCTTCGATTGAAAGCTGGTGACACTGCACTTCCTTTGTATGCCATTGGATTATATTGCGGGTAAGATGGTAGTAGTTAGGAGTATTGAAAGAAACTTGCGATTAATCAACGTAAAGCCCTCTGGTCATCCGCTCTCAGACGATTCTCTCCACCAAGCCAACGCCCTTCATGAGGAGATAATATTTGCAGCCATGGTTCCACTGCAGGTTTATAACTCCCTACAAGTGCCTCAAGAACGAGAGAGGTTACGTAAGATTAAACAATTAATCATCGGTGGTGGAGCCATTGATGACAATCTCTCCGAAGCGTTAAAAGACTTTCCTCATGCTGTATGGAGCACATACGGAATGACAGAAACACTCTCCCACATCGCTTTACGACGCTTGAATGGAGATTCTGCAAGCGATTGGTACGAACCTTTCGATAGTGTAGAAGTGAGCCTAAATGCAGATGGCTGCCTGATCATCAATGCCCCCGCTGTATGTCCGAAGCCCTTAGTAACTAACGACAGAGCCGAACTTCAACCATAAGTCTGTCGAATGGCAAACATAAACAAGTACGTTTCCGCATCCTCGGAAGACGCGATAATGTGATTGATTCAGGCGGTATAAAGATACAAATAGAGGAGGTTGAACGTGCCTTAAAAGCACATCTCACAGAGGAATATGCCATTACAAGCATAAGAGATAAGAAGTTTGGAGAGCTTGTAGTGCTTCTCACTACGTCTGAAGACACAGACTCTATCAATACAATCTGCCAACGTATCCTCCCTAAGTATTGGCAACCACGCCTCATCCTCCACACTACAAGTATCCCACAAACAGCCACGGGGAAACCTGCACGTGCAGAGATTAAGGCTTTGGCAGACACACTTTGCCAATAAAAAGCATGCTATCTATTTCACAACATGCCATTCTATTTGCTCTTCCGTCATGGCAACATTCTCCTCTCGGAAGCTAATGTTACGTGCTTTGGGACCCTCAACAACAATTTCAACTTTGGTTTTCACATTTCGTTTCAACGTCAGATCCTTGTGCTCTTGCACCACTGTTCCGTTCGCTTTAGTCCACTTCATCTCTAAAGGAGCTACCAACTGATAACCATCCTTAGTGGCTTCTACAATCTCACTGAATGCATAAATACTACCATCATAGCCTGTTGACCACTCTTGCAGGCTAACTTCCATCCAGATCAATTAATCTCTAGCGTTCCTTCCTCTGTTTGGTGTTCAATCTGAATAAGTCAAATACCACATATCTGTGAGTTCTTGGGAAGCTTTGGGATCTATAATATTTCACCGTTCCGCATATAGCTTAATCATCATGGATAACGCTGAACCTTCGTTCCAGAACAATTTCCCTTACCCCGAAGATTACTCATATTATCCGTTTTCGACACATAACAAATTGATTGGATTTACTTTCGTGAAGATTCGCTCCATGCAAGAATGGGGCGATGAGATTTCTCCTTATTATAGAGATGGTCGTCTTCCACTACTTCAGGAGCATTCAATCTTATATCTGTTAATAATAAAACATTCTGATTTTAATCTTACTGGGTCAGAGAACGACCCTTGACACTCCTTTTCTCCACTTACAAACTCCGGAACTTCTGTTTTCTTTCAAAGACATTCACCATAGGTTTCGCCCTCTTCTGGAACACTGGCGCCCCTTGATTTGCACCTGAGACTTGCAACAAGTGGTTCTTCCATCTCTCACACAGCAGTTTCTTGAATCACTTGACACAGTGACTCTATGCCTTGATTTATTGGTTCTTTGCCCATCAGGTTATCAATTACAGACTTCTCACAGGCTACGAATAATAAAGAACATAATAGGATACATATCCAAGTAATTTGTTTCTTCATAATAAAGGTTTTCTTTAGTATTGTTAGACATAATTAATTACCGCTTGCAAGATATATAATTAAAAAGTAAGAATGCAAGCAATTAGATAAATACTTAACGTTAATTAACTCTTTAAAGAGTACTATAAGGAGACATCATAAGCATCAATTCTGTTAGAGGTAACTGACCTTAAAACAAGAGACTACGATAGATGGAAAACAAAGAGAGCCTTTCTTGCATATAAAGAGGGCGTCTCTTGGCATAAAGGAAAGCCTCTCTTCGAGGTAAGAAAGGCGTCTGCTCATTTACACCAACCGCACTCCACTAACCTTAAAAAAACTTATTCGTTTGTTTGTTCTAACCATTATTTTTTTCCTAAATTTGCAGTCGCAAAAACCAATACGTAATTATTAAATGGACGATTATCACGCGGAAACTTTCAATCAATAAGCGTGAGGATTGCAACAAGATTGCTAATCCCCACACTTATTAAACATGGAGATTAGCAAATGAAAACATATTGGAATATCAATAGAACCTTGAGCCCCATTAAGGAATGGCAACCTAATTGTTGGATTCAAGTAACCTGCCCAACAGAGCAAGATCAGCAAGAATTAGAAGATACATATCATATCCCTGATTACTTCCTATCGGATATCAGCGATACTGATGAGCGTGCCCGTTATGAGTATGATGATGGTTGGATGCTTATCATCTTACGTATCCCCTACGTTAAAGAAATTCGATCAAGAACACCATACACAACCGTTCCTTTGGGTATTATCCATAAACGAGATGTGACCATCACTGTATGTAACTTCGAGACGAACATGATGCTTGACTTCGTTAGTTATCAGCAGAAGAGAAATGCTGGATTCACCGACTATGTCGACTTAATCTTCCGTCTCTTTCTATCATCGGCAGTATGGTACTTGAAACGACTCAAGCAGATTAATACACTCATCGAGAAGGCTAAACGCAACCTAGATAAGGGTGTTGATAATGAAAGTTTGATAGGTTTAAGTAGACTACAAGACTCCCTCACCTATTTCATTACATCCATTCGTGGCAACGAGAACCTACTTGCTAAGCTGAAATTCAAGCTACAAGTTGATGAGCTGGATGCCGACCTTATCGAGGATGTAAACATCGAGATGTCACAGGCGAGAGAGACAACTAGTATCTATTCGGACATCTTGGAATCAACGATGGACACGTATTCTAGCATTATTAACAACAACATGAACACCGTGATGCGTACGCTTACTTCGGTGTCAATAGTCATGATGTTGCCAACGTTAATATCCTCCCTTTTTGGTATGAACCTTATTAACGGTATGGAAAGAAGTACATGGGGTTTTCCCATAGCGATGTTCTTATCCGTTGTAGTCTCCGCTGCTTCATGGTGGATTTTACGCCGTAAACGCTTACTTTAGAGGCTAGAAACAAAAAAAGAAGATAAAAATTAGGTATATTCAGAGATTTTATCTAAGTTTGCAACTGATATACTTTAATATGGTTGCGAAGGCTCAATATTTATTGAGCCATTCGTTATCTAATTTGCGGAAAACCCGAATCACAAACAAAAAGTGAAATGATGGACTCTCAAGAGAATGCCCTTAATCAGGGTACAGAAGAAGTAAAGTTGTCTGAAGAAACTGTAGCTAAGGCTCCAACAGAGCAGAATGAAGCAACAGCAGAAGGCCTAAATCAGTCAACTGAAACACAATCTAAGTGCGAAGCAGAAACCTATTCTGCAAAGACATATAGCACAAAGAAGGAAATCATAGAGCGCCTTAAGGCTATTGTTGATAGTGACGATACCCCCGAGAAAGCTGAGGTTGACCATCTGAAAACTGTATTCTATAAGCTACACTTCGCTGAACGTGAAGCACAGCAGAGGGCTTATATAGAGAATGGTGGCGACCCCGAGAAGTACCAAGTACTTCCAGATGAGGATGAAGAGGTATTTAAGGCAGAGATGACCATCATTAAGGAGAAACGCCAAAGGCATTCCTTGCAATCGAAGAAGAGAAACAGAAGAACCTCAAGAAGAAGGAGGCTATCATCGAGAAGATCAAAGCGATGGTTACAACTCCTGATGAGGCAAACAAGAACTTCCCTGTATTGAAGACCTTACAACAGGAATGGAAAGAGATCAAAATGGTTCCTGCTGAGAAGGCAAACGAGCTATGGCGCAACTATCAACTCTATGTTGAGCAGTTCTACGACTTGTTGAATCTGAATCGCGAAGCACGTGAATACGATTTCAAGAAGAATCTTGAGAAGAAAACGAAGCTGTGTGAAGCAGCAGAGAAGTTGACAGAAGAGAAGGATGTCATCAGTGCTTTCCATCAGTTACAAGAACTTCATCAAGAGTATCGCGAGACGGGACCAGTTGCAAAAGAACTTCGCGAACAGATTTGGACACGCTTTAAAGCAGCAAGCACTATTATCAACAAGCGTCACCAACAGCACTTTGAAGCTATCCGCAATAGCGAAGAGGAGAACCTTACAAAGAAGACTGCTCTATGCGAGAAGATTGAAGAGATCATCAAACAAGAGAATAAGACGTCATCCGATTGGGAGAAACATACAAAAGAGATTATCGCTCTTCAACAGGAATGGAAAACTATCGGCTTTGCTCCACAAAAGATGAACGTAAAGATTTTCGAGCGCTTCCGTGCGGCTTGTGATGACTTCTTTACACGTAAAGGCGAGTTCTTCAAACAGTTGAAAGCACAGTTTGCTGAGAACGCAGAGAAGAAGAAAGCACTCGTTGAAAAGGCACAGGCTCTGACCGATTCTACCGATTGGAAGGCTACATCCGATAAGCTCATCGCATTGCAAAAGGAGTGGAAAACGATAGGCATGGTACCTAAGAAAATCGGTGATCAGCTTTGGAACGACTTCCTAACAGCTTGCAACCATTTCTTCGAGGCGCGTAACGCAGTACACGCAGGGGCACATAGCGAGGAACGTGAGAACCTTGGAAAGAAGAAGGAGATTATTGCTCAACTAAAGGAAATGTTTGATAAGACCGAAGAAGGCATACAAGAGAAGGTTCAACAGCTCACCGAGGAATATAATAAGGTAGGACATGTACCTTACAAGGAGAAGGATAAGTTGTATAAGGAGTATCATGAGGTACTCGATAAGTTGTACAAAGACCTTCACATATCGGCTTCTCGCAAGCGTGTAGATAATTTCCGTAACAACTTGAAAAAGATGGCTAACCGTGGTGTCGATGCTCTTGATAGTGAGCGTGGTCGTTTGATGCGCCGCTTTGAACAGCTCAAACAGGAGATTAACACCTATGAGAACAACCTCGGTTTCTTGAGTATCAGCACTAAGAAAGGTAATAGTCTCATTGATGAAATGAACCGCCGCATCGAGAAGCTCAAGAATGATATGGACGAAGTAAAGCAGAAGATAAAGGCTATCGATGCAGAGAACAAGTAATTGTTTATTGTATGCAAAGATAGTAGAAAATACTAACGAATAAGGAAAGATGGGATATGCCAATAGTAGCATATTCCATCTTCTTTTATGTCCTACTATTATATATATAAGGTGATAAGGCGTCTCTCCATATTAAAGTAGGACTTCGACATGCGTGAGAAATAGTTTATAGTCATTCTATCAACAGGAGTCAGCAATGCAGTATATACCAATTATAAATAAAACTAAATTTATTTTGCACTTCATGCCATTTGCGTTAACTTTGCAACTCATATTATATAACGAGACTGAATGAAAGAAACTAAAGATTAGTAGAGCTTATTACAAAAGGAATCCAAGATAAGAAGGGACATGGCATAGTAATTGCAGATTTATCAGGGATTGATGGTACCATCTGTAACTACTTCATCATCTGCCAGGGTAACTCAACCCAACAAGTTGAAGCCATTGCTGAATCGGTAAGCGATTATGTGCGTGAGACGATTGGTGAGAAGCCTGTCAACTGTGCAGGACTTGGTAATGATCAATGGGTAGCGATAGACTATGTGGATGTAATCGTCCATGTATTTCTTCCAGAGACACGTGCTTTCTATGACATAGAACACCTATGGGAGGATGCTAAGTTGACTTACTTACCAGACATAGACTAGGTATAAAGCCATCTAATCACCCATTTATTATTTCATAATTAATCAAACTTCAACAATGGACAATTCATCCCCCAACAACAATCCCAATATGCCTAAGATGCCTAGGTTCAATATGAACTGGCTGTACGCATTGGTCATTATTGCCCTCGGAGTAGTATTCTTTGCTGGTGGCAATGGCTTTTTATCAAGCAGCGTAGGCGTTGACAGAGATTACACAACATTCAAGCAATATATTGCCAAAGGCTATGGTACGAAGGTAGTCATTAACAAGAGCGACAATACCTTGCGTATGTATGTTAGTCCTGACCACATCCGTGACATCTTCAAACAAGGAACACAACAGGTAGGTAAGGCTCCATACGTAAATGTTGAGATTGGTTCTGTAGACAAGGTAGAAACCTTCTTGGATCAAGCCGTAGCCCAAAAAAAGATAGCAAGCTATAGCTATGAGAACAAGTCAGGCAATGGCTTTATGGATATTCTCATCTCAATAGCTCCGTGGCTATTCTTCTTTGGAATATGGTACTTCCTCATTCGCCGTATGGGAGGCGGTGCCGGAGGTGGAGGAGGCGTCTTCAGTGTGGGCAAGTCAAAGGCTAAGCTCTATGAAAAAGCTAACGAGATGGGGATTACCTTTAAGGATGTTGCTGGTCAGACTGGCGCAAAACAGGAGGTACAAGAGATTGTTGAGTTCTTGAAGAACCCAAAGAAATACACCGACCTCGGTGGTAAAATTCCTAAGGGAGCACTGCTGATTGGTCCTCCAGGAACGGGTAAGACATTGCTAGCAAAGGCTGTTGCTGGTGAGGCTGGCGTACCCTTCTTCTCTATGAGTGGTTCCGATTTCGTTGAAATGTTCGTCGGTGTTGGTGCGAGCCGAGTGCGTGATGTATTCCACCAAGCTAAGGAGAAATCACCTTGTATCATCTTCATTGATGAGATTGATGCCGTTGGTCGTGCCCGTTCAAAGAACCCTGCAATGGGCGGTAATGACGAACGTGAGAACACACTTAACGCCCTTCTTACAGAGATGGACGGCTTCGGCACGAACTCTGGTGTGATTGTTCTCGCAGCAACCAACCGTGTTGACATGCTTGATAAGGCTTTACTTCGTGCCGGACGATTCGACCGCCAGATTCACGTAGACCTACCTGATTTGCCAGAGCGTAAGGACATCTTCCTCGTTCACATGCGTAACTTGAAGCTCGACAAGAACCTTGATATCGACCTCTTAGCACGCCAGACGCCAGGATTCTCTGGTGCCGACATTGCCAATGTATGTAATGAGGCAGCCCTTATCGCAGCCCGCCACGACAGCAAGGAGGTTTCAAAGCAAGATTTCCTAGATGCTGTTGACAGAATCATTGGTGGTTTGGAGAAGAAGACAAAGGTAATGACTGCCGAAGAGAAGCGCACTATCGCCCTCCATGAAGCAGGTCACGCCACAATCAGTTGGTTCTGCGAACACGCCAACCCATTGGTGAAGGTGAGCATAGTACCACGTGGTCAGGCTCTCGGTGCAGCATGGTATCTGCCAGAAGAGCGTCCTATCACAACCAAAGAACAGATGTTGGATGAGATGTGCTCATTGCTCGGTGGTCGTGCAGCAGAGGAGCTATTCACAGGTCATATATCAACTGGTGCGATGAACGACTTAGAGCGTGCGACCAAGAGTGCATATGGTATGATTGCCTACGCAGGTATGAGCGACCGCTTGCCTAACATCTGCTATTATAATAATGACGAGTACAACTTCCAGAAGCCATACTCTGATACAACAGCAAAGATGATCGATGAGGAAGTGCTGAAGATGATTAACGGACAGTACGATCGTGCTAAGCAGATCCTCACCGAGCACAAGGAAGGTCACAACCGCCTAGCCCAACTGCTCATGGAACGTGAGGTTATCATGGCTGAAGACGTTGAAGAGATATTCGGTAAGCGTCCTTGGGTGAGTCGCACAGACGAGTTGCTAGACCAAGAGGCTAAGTCGCAACCTAAGTTGGAGGATATGCCTGAAGCTGTAAAGCAAGCTCAAGCAGAGCACGAGGCACAGCAGAGAGCACTCAACAACAATGCGACAAAGGCTGAAGATGACACCGAATCAAATAACACAGCAGAATAAATAAGACGCCATGAGTGATAAACTTAAGAACCTAATCGTGCGTGCCCTCACTGGGATCGTATTCGTTGCTATTATGGTGACGAGCATCATCAACCCTCTACGACTCACGTGTCTCTTCCTCATCATAACGGGAGCAGCCATGTGGGAATACACGGGATTGGTGAATAAAATAGATGGTGTAAAGGTCAATCGATTCATCTCTACCGTAGCAGGAGCCTACTTCTTCTGCGCTGTGACAGCCCTACAAGTGAATATGGTGAGGGGATTTATCGTCTTCGTACCATATGTTCTCACCCTTATCTACCTCTTCGTTGCAGAACTCTACCTACAGAATAAGAATCCAATGCATAGTTGGGCTTACACAATGTTAGGTCAGATGTACATTGCCTTCCCCTTCTCAATGATGAGCGTGTTAGCCTTCCAGCAGAAAGGCTATGGTATGACAACCTTCGATTATCTCCTACCATTGAGCATATTTATCTTCCTTTGGGCAAATGACACGGGTGCTTATCTTAGTGGCTCACTCTTTGGCAAGCACAAACTCTTCCCACGCATCAGCCCGAAGAAGAGCTGGGAAGGAAGTATCGGAGGGGGTATCCTCGTACTGATTATCGCTGGCGTGATAGGCTATTATGCTAATTCAGGCAATAACACTCACCTCCTCAGTATGCCAGAGTGGATAGGTCTGGGACTGGTTGTCGTTATCTTTGGCACATGGGGCGACCTGGTTGAGAGCCTGCTCAAGCGCACTATCGGCATCAAAGACAGCGGTAATATCCTACCAGGACATGGCGGAATACTCGACCGATTCGACTCATCGCTCTTAGCAATACCCGCTGCAACGGTCTATCTTTACACCCTGTCTATATGCTAAGAAGACAGATAAAAACCATCTCCGAAGTAGATGTTTAAATACCAATCAAGTAAGGACAAACGAAACTGTCAGTCCTTACTTGATTGCTTTTTACCCACTTCGTCCAGTCCTCACTCCTCTCACTTCGTGCGTTAGCAAATAGGATGAACGGAGGAAGTAAATACCATCTTTCAAGAAATATAACGTCACTTTAACCAATGAAACATACAACTTAGCTTTTTGTACACACTTGTACAATCCATTGTCACGCTGAAGACAATTCATTGTCACGCATAAGACAATCCATTGTCACACTGAAGACAATCGATTGTAACAATAGGAGACAATTGATTATACAGCTGGTGTATAATTGAGTATCACCTATGTGATACTCGAATATCATCAGTGTGATACTCGAATATCATCAGCGTGATACTCACAATTATACCGCTGTGTAGAATCCGTTATAATACAGAATTTAACCCGTCTAACTAATGACTATTGTCACACATTCAATATGAAACAAAACCTCACAATAGCCTATCTTAAAGAGGCATTCACGCACTATAACCAGCTTATCTTTCACGGGGAACTTCCCTTGCCTGCGCTTAAATTGTCGAGAGGCAAGACCCGTCTCGGGCAGATGGCATGCAAGCGACGAACGTATTGGAGGCGCACCATTTATTCCGATTACACCATTTCCATCTCCACGTACTATGCGTTAAACAAGGAGGAGATTGATGATGTGCTCATTCATGAGATGATACATTATTATATAGCTTACACGGGGCAGAAGGATACTTCGGCACATGGCGTTATCTTCCGTCAGATGATGGATGATATTAATCAGCGTTTCGGTAGGCACATCACCATATCCACACAAACTAAGGATATTCCTACTCGCATTGCACAAAGCCTAGAAAGTTTCTCGTGTTGGCATTAGAGACGATTGACAGGCAGTACTTCCTCTCTTCTGTTATGCCGTCAGCAGCAAGAAAGGTTGCCCATCTGGTGAGTCGAAGTAAGGATATTATGACGTATAACTGGTATTACACTTACGACGAATACTTCCGTGATATGCCTCGTGTTCGGTCGCTTCGTGGTCGTAAGGTATCGTTGGAAGTATATATAGAAATGAGAAGTAAGATGGAACGCATAGGATAGGTTCCATCTTACCAAACTATTAGGACAAAGGTTAGCGATAACCTTTATTCTGTTTCAAACTCTTATTCAATGCCATAACACGAGTTGGGATGGGGAACACAATAGTGTGCCGATCCGCCTCATTCATGCTATTTGTCTTCTGGTCATACGCCCGATGGAACAGGTCATAGCGTATGAGATCGTTCCGCCTCCAGCCTTCCCACATCAGTTCCATCAGTCTTTCGGCAAGGATGTTATCGAGGGTAGCCTGCCTATACCCCATCCCACTGCGTTGGCGAACAGCATTTAGTTCGTTATCAGCAACCTCCCCGTTACGCGCTTTTGCTTCTGCCTTCATCAAAAGCACATCGGCATATCTGAAGAGTACAATATCGTTATCGGGGCTCTTACCATCGTTATATGCGTTCCTATCCACCTCGTATTTCGCCATACGGGCACCTGCTGTCTTGATAAATGGGCTATTCGTTAAATTCACCTCGACAGCCAATGGCATGTAGACAAGCGGTTCGCCATCTTCAAGCCGTACAATCTTCCCATCGACGCGCACCGTATCAGAATATAAATTAGCTGTATATCGCTTGTCAACCTGGCTCGTTCCGTAACCGAAAGTACGCACAGCGGTAAGCGTTGCACAGGCACCATTCTCAGAGGAAGTGCCCACTGCGCCACCATGCGCATAGTGACGAGAGCGGAAAAGATACTGAAATTGATTCTTATAGAGTATCTTGTTCATCGGAATCACAAATATATTCTCTACTGATGTCTCATTGTGTACGGCGAAGTTACTGCTATAATCGCTTGCTAACGTGTAGCCGTCTGCCGTTATCTTATCGCAATAATACTGGCAAGCCTGCCACGCATTCAGCTGCTGCCCATCAATGGTGAAGAAGATATTAGTCCCGCTTGGACGCTGGTTATCAGTCCAATCAGCATCCGTATATACCTCCGCATTGAGCATTAACTTAGCCAATAGGAAGTCGGCGACAGGCTGTGTGACACGCCCATAATAGGCTCCTTCCAAGTTACTATGTTCCTTCGGCAGGAATGGTTCGACCTCTTGTAGCTCTTTGACAATGAAGTTGAATACTTCAGGTCGACTACTCTGCTTGCTGTCCTTCATGTTATCAATCGTGCTGGTAGCCAAAGGTACGTTACCAAACATATCCATGGTATAGAAGTAGAACAATGCTCTCAAGGCTCTCACCTCTGCCTGATAGGAAGTGTATTGGCTCTCGGTGAGCAAGTCTCGTTTCTTATCTATGATTCTCAAAGCGTCATTACAGAACACAACCACCTTATAAAGATACTTCCATGTGTCGTAAAGCGACTGGTCATCAGCCGTCCAACGATGCAGATAAAGGTTCTCCCAGAAGCCTCCATCGTACCAATCACCCCCTCTAACAGGGATGAGTGCCTCGTCAGAAGTCAAGGTGTTGTAATCATAAACGCCCCTATAAGTGCCTTGCAAGCCCTGACTGTCGGCATTACCACCAATATAATTATATAATGTAGCAACGGCATTCACATACACATCCTTAGCTGATGTGAATACTTGGTCTTCGTCCAAACTCCCTTTAGAGTGCTCGTTCAAGCAACTAGAGAATGTCAAGATAGCCGCAAAGAGTAGTAAACGTGGAATATATCTCATGCTGTGAAGGGTTTAAAATATTACTAGCTTCCATTAGAACTTAACGCTTAGTCCCACCGAGAAGGTGCGATAAGGAGGATAAGTTCGCTTGTCATCTATGCCTAATGTGTTATCTACTACGTAACTATTTATCATTGGTGTCAATCCACTGTAGCCCGTGATAGTAGCAAGGTTATTGATGTTGAATGATAAACGCAATGACTGGATGTACTTGTTCTTAATAGGAGTATTCCATCCAATGGTGAGATAATCGAAGTTAAGATAGTCTCCCTTCTCCAACCAATAGTCGCTCACATTCTGGTCAACGATGTTCCGCTCTGGTGCAACAGACAGCACATTATAATCAGGGAAGTTAGACATATTGAGGTATGAGAGCGTTGTTCCGTTGAATATCTTATGCCCGAAAGCTCCGTTCATCTGCAAGGTTACATCGATATTCTTATATCTGAAGCTGATATTAGAGCCGAGTGTCATCTTTGGAGTAGCCTGTCCTGCAATATAACGATCACCATGGTCACTAAGATCTATTGTGCCATTGTTATCTAAGTCAGCGATGTCATACTTCATGTGCCCATGCCCGTTATCAACGAGTCCCTTGCAGTGAGGAAGATAGAAAACGCCCAGTGGCTGCCCAACTATCTGATACAAGATGTGGTTATTACCCCCATGAAAGCCTGCACCATCCATTGCGCCAATAGGAGTAATCTTCGATGCCGTCATCTCGTGACCCTTATAATTACCACTCAAGGACAATAGTTTGTTCTTCTGCCAAGCCATGTTTACATTGATGTTCAGTTCCATGTCCTTTCGAGCAATAGGCACAATGCCCACACCAAGCTCAAATCCACTATTCGACATAGAGCCTATGTTCGCCAATAACTTATCAAAGGCAAAGTCAGGAACAGGCACATCATACTCATAGAGCATGGCGGTTGTCTTTGAATAATAGTATTCGGCGGTCAAGAGAAGGCGATTATTAAAGAAACCCATATCCGTTCCTATGTTGAAAGTACTGCGTACCTCCCACTTTAAGTCAGGGTTACTATTACGCAAGATACCCATTGTTGTGGTTGGAGTTCCATTATACGATACCACCCCAATAGGAATATATTGCTTTAAAGAAAGGTAAGAACTGATAGCTCCAAGGTTACCCGACTTACCATAACCAGCCCTCAGATTGAGCAAGCTAATCGCTCTCACGTTACGCAGGAATGCCTCTTTCTTCATATCCCACGATGCTGAAATAGAAGGAAAGAAGCCCCATGTGTGGTCTTTACCCACCATTGATGAGCCATCGGCACGTATTGACATATTCAATGTGTAGCGGTCCAAAAGATTGTAAGAGAGTGTTCCCATGACGGATGCTAAACTAGGATCAGCATAGTTACTGCCTGTTCCCTCATAAAGGCGAACAGCTCCCGCCCCGAGGTTATCATAGCCGAAGAGGTTACTAGTCAATCCCTTTACTTCCGTCCAGAAAGCCCTTGTCTTGCTCTGTTGATATTCGCCCAAAAGGGTGGCAGAGAGGGCTTGATTGTCCCAACTATGCTTCCAATCAAGTTGGAGATTACCTAACAGATCCTCCGTCTTACGCTCTCCTCTATAGGCTCTTCCTTGCGCCCATACCCATGTAGGAGCGAACTTCCCATTCTCTGTTGATGTATAGGAATAAGAGCCCAAAGCCGATAGCTTCAAGTCATGTGACAGCTGATATTGTAATTGCAAATGGGTATTGAAAGTTAGATTCCGCTCATCGTTACGCTCCTTCAACAGCGGTGCGGGTGCAGCAATCTGCGATGAGTTGCTATTGCGTTGCCACCCATCTCCCACCTTATGAAAGGCTAATGTAGGATTCATAGACGCTGCCGAATAGACAAGCATGTGCAGGTCATAAACCTTATTATCCTGTTGAGACGAGCCGAATACACCAAAGTCTATCTTTAACTTCTCGTCGAATGCCAGTTGAGAGATGTCTAACTTGGCGATGAAGTTATTGTAGCTTCGGTTCTTAATAACGGTTTCTCCACGCATATATCCTAATGACGCACGATAATTCGACTTATCACTACCACCGCTAAAGGCTATATGATGTGTATTTAGGAAGCCCGTTCTGGTAATCTCCTTTTGGAAGTCTGTATCAAAGCCTCCATCATTATAAACCAATCCCAATGCTTTGGCAGCATTCCTATACTCTGTCGCATTCAGCATTCGAAGTTGTTTATAGACTTTTTCAAAGCCTATAGTTCCATCATAATATATCTGGAACTTACCTCCATGACCGCGTTTCGTCTTTACTTCAATAACACCCGAAGCACCACGAGAACCATACTTTGAAGTTTCTGAAGCATTCTTCAAGACTGTGAAACTCTCAATATCTGCAGGGTAGATAGTTGAGAGTGTGGCTAAGTCGGAAGACACTCCATCGATGATAACGAGTGGGTCGTTGCCACCAGTTAATGAAGTAGTACCACGGACACGCACACTTGTGAGCATTGCCATCCGGTCTTGTCCGTTAGATACCATATTAACACCCACAACCCTACCTGATAGAGCGTCAAGTGCCGAACTTACCAATCCTTTATTCATTTGTGCTGCTCCCACCTTTGCCATCGAACCAATGATAGGCAAGGTATCATTTACGTGGAATAAAGGTTGCGTTTGAACTTTTCGAGTGCTCCTATGTCTCTTCTGCGCTTGTGCTACCCCTATTGAATGGGTCAACAAAAGGCAACAAGCAAGTGAGCGTACGATGATGTACCGACTAGTCATATTATGGATAATAAATGTTATGTATGCCGTTCTATGTAGCAAATATACATAAATTTTGATAGATAAAACGCTCATTAAAGGATTTTTTGCTAATTTTGTTGGTGCTTACCTCATACGTATTACGTATATAAGGAGCAATTATAAAATGGAAACCTAAAGTATTGGTCAACATGGAAAAGATAATCCTTACAGCTTTATTGCTAGGTTTGTCTGCCTCTGGGTTACATGCTCAACAACCACAGACAGAACCTACCTTCACAGAATGGCACGACTTACAAACAAATGCCGTCAACCGATTTACAACGCACACTGACTTCTTTGCCTTCTCTCCATACGATGGATTAGCATTGAAGAAGTATGATCGAAAACTCTCAACAAACTATCTCTCATTAGATGGAGACTGGAAGTTTAATTGGGTGGAACATGCTAATCAACGTCCAACTGACTTCTTTCGCACTGATTATGACGATTCGCAATGGAAGACCTTACATGTTCCTGGTATCTGGGAGATGAATGGTTATGGTGATCCCGTGTATGTGAACGTGGGTTTTGCATGGCGAGGTAACTTCAAGAATAACCCTCCAGAAGTTCCAATTCAGGATAACCACGTCGGCTCTTATCGCCGTACTATCACAATACCAGACACCTGGACGGGCAAACAAGTTATTGCTCACTTTGGTTCTGTAACCTCTTGTATCTATTTATGGGTCAATGGTAAGTTTGTTGGATATAGTGAAGACTCTAAGGTCGGACCAGAGTTTGACATCACCAAATACCTAAAGAAGGGTAAAAACCAGCTTGCTTTTCAGGTCTTCAGATGGTCGGATGGTAGTTATTGTGAGGATCAGGACTTCTGGAGACTTAGCGGTGTTGCACGTGAAAGTTACCTTTATGCACGTGATGCTAAGCAACACTTGGATGACATCCGTATTACTCCAGACTTGCTTAATGGCTACACTGACGGGCTACTCAACGTCAACTTGCAACTAACGGGCAAGGTGAAAGCAGCCATAACACTTGATGATTCGAGGATACGGATAATCACTTGTCTATCAGACAGTCAGTAACACCTGACAAAGCAGGGCAAGCAACAGACTTTTGATGGAAGTAAAGAATGTAAAGAAATGGTCTGCAGAAACACCTTATTTATATAGTCTACGCATCAACATAGAAGATGAAAGGACTGGGAATCCCATTGAGACTATACCCCTCAAGGTAGGATTCCGTAAGGTGGAAATAAAGAACTCACAAGTACTTGTCAACGGACAACCCATTCTCTTCAAAGGTGCCAACCGACACGAAATGGATCCAGATGGCGGTTATCTCGTTACACGTGAGCGTATGATACAGGACATTCAGATTATGAAACGTCTTAACATCAACGCTGTTCGCACCTGTCATTACCCTGACGACCCATTGTGGTATGACCTTTGTGATGAGTACGGACTATATGTTATAGCTGAAGCTAACCAAGAGAGTCATGGCTTCGGATACGCTAAAGATGCTCCATCAGGTACTCCTCTCTTTGCGAAACAGATAATGGAACGCAATCAACACAATGTAGGAACTAAGTTCAACCACACTAGTATCGTCTTTTGGAGTTTAGGTAATGAGACGTGTTATAGTAAGAACTTTGACGATGCTTACGACTGGATAAAATCACAAGATCAGAGCCGTCCTGTGCAGTATGAAAGAGCGGAGGAAAAGGGCTACGCAACGGACATCTTCTGCCCAATGTATTATTCTCCAAAGGACTGCGAAGCCTATTCTAAGGATCCAAACTATACACGTCCTCTAATTCAATGTGAGTATAACCACACTATGGGCAACTCGGGTGGTAACCTCAAAGAATACTGGGATTTGATTCGTAAATATCCTAAGTTTCAAGGTGGATTTGACTGGGACTTCGTTGATCAAGGTCTACATCGTACACCGCATTTCGACGCATCTCGCACTACAAAAGACTATGAGCAATTAGCTAAAGAAGCGAATGTTGAAACGGAATATACCTATGGTGGCGATTACAACAAGCATGACCCTTCTGACAACAACTTCAACTGCAATGGTATCATCGGACCTGATCGTCAATACAATCCACATGCTTATGAACTTGCATACGAGTATCAGAACATTTGGGCGAAACCGATTGACTTGAAGCAAGGAAAGATACAAGTTTATAACGAATACTTCTTCCGTAACCTCAATAACTATCGAATGGAATGGTCATTGATGGACGAGGGGAAAGTTGTGAAGCAGGGTACGATTGAAACGCTGGACATAGAACCGCAGCAGTCTGCTACTTACACTCTTCCAATCAACGGACAGAACTTTAATGGTGAAGGACTACTGAATATCGACTTTAAACTAAAGTCGGCTGAACCGCTCATGGAGGCTGGTCAGACCGTAGCAAGCATGCAGATGGAGGTGAATCCATGGCAACCAATGCCAAAGATGGAGCCTGTTTCGACTGCAAAGGTTAAGGTTTCTGACAACGTAAAGGCTGGTGAGGTGAGCTTCACAAGTAAGGACTTTGAGATTGTATTCAGCCGTCAGACGGGTCTATTGACACGCTATGAAGTGGAAGGAAGAAACCTCTTGGGCGAAGGTGGGAACACTAAAACCGAACTTCTGGAGAGCCGTAACTGACAACGATATGGGGGCTAACTTCCAAAACAAGATTAGCGGTATGGAATAATCCTAAAGATGGACTTAAAGCAAGTTTCAGTAGCACCTGCTACGAGACAGCTAACGGCTGTTTATGATATGCCCGATGTAGCAGCAACATTACACCTTATATATAATGTAGCACAAGACGGAGCACTTCATGTGAGCATGGAAATGCAAATGAAAGATGGTTCGAAGGCACCTATCCTACCCCGCTTTGGTGTGTTGATGCAATTACCTTACGACATGGATCAGTCCACTTACTATGGTCGTGGACCTATCGAGAACTATTCCGATCGTAAATACTCACAGCGAATAGGGCTCTACGAGCAGTCTGCTGATCAGCAATTCTTCCCTTACATTCGCCCTCAAGAGACGGGTACAAAGAGTGACATAAGATGGTGGAAGCAGACAGATAACGATAAGTTTGGATTCAAAGTGTACTTCGATGAAGCTCCATTCTACGCCAGTGCGCTACATTACAACATAAGTGACTTGGATGAAGGAAAGGAGAAACACCAACGCCATAGTTACCAAGTTCCAACTTCAGAGTACACTAATCTCACCTTAGATGGTTATATGATGGGAGTCGGCGGAATCAACTCTTGGGGTGAAGAACCACTACCACAATATCAGTTACCAGCGGTAAATAGGGCTATACACTTCTGGATTCAACCATGTAAATAAGGCTCTTTGAAACTCCTCCCAACCTCCCTTAAGAAGAGGAGTTTCTAATGGAAACTAATAAGGGAGGGCTTTCTTTGTTTTGAAGAGAGCCTCCCCTCATATCAAAGAAACGCCCTTCTCCATTGGAGAAGGGCGTTTCTTTCTTTATTAACTATTGTCCGTTGCTAACAAGGCTGTGCTTCGTTACACTTTACACGTACCTTTATTGTACTGTCCCTCATAGTTCCTTTAATGACATCCCCTCCTTTCGGAGGGGCTTGGGGAGGCTTTATCAGAGTGGAGAAAACTACATATCCTCCTGGAACAATGGGTCTTCTGGCACCACCATAACAGGTTTCTCTTGTGCAGCCTTCAGTACATTAGCAGGCACATACTTCGTATCAACTACCAGTCGGAACATATAGTCATTGAACCAAGGATTAGTCATTATCAAGTAACCATTCTGTCCGTAAGTAGCTCCCCAGGAGTTTTCTACCTTCCACTTCTTCGGTTGTCCCTGCTCGTCAAGGTCAACAGCTGTAAGTGTCATGGCATGTGTTGAACCGCTATCGAAGGTCGCAATGCGATCCGCCTTATCCATTGGGAAGGTCGTACCATACAATGTTCCGTAATCGTAGTTATCGGTATCGAGGTATCCACGAGTGCGATCCAACTGCTTGCCAACATCGTAACTACTGTACATCTTAGTCGAATCCTTCAACGAAGCAATAGCCATTTTATCGATCTCCTCCATAGGTAGATTAACGTACTTCCAGTTATGTCCATCGTAAGTATGGCGGTCGTAATCAATCTCATAAGTCTTATAATAAGGTCGACGAGGGTCATTCATCACCATAATAAACGTACCATTAAGAGGACCACCAACGGTCTCTTTATAGAATTCCTGCGGTGTATAAGTCTTCACCTTGCCCACTTGTTTACCATTCTTATCCTTGTAGGCATAGTTAAAAGACTTAACTGGTTCGCCAAGAGAAAGCGTCAAGATGTGATAGATGGTACCTAACATCTCTGTCTTACGAGACTTGATGCTCGCTTTCGATTTCTTATCTGCTACCATCTTACGAAGCTCCAATCCGAACTCACGTAACTTAGAAGCTATGATGCGAGACATACGTGAGGTGTTCTCTGCCGAGTACGTTTCTGGCATTATTTCCATCGGTACTACGCCATACTTCTCCACGAGGTCTGCAACTCCACAAAACGTCCCTCCGTCCCCAATGGGGTTCTTAAAAAAGAACTGAACACGTGGGTCGTCAATAGCTTTGTCAGCATTATCTATAACGCCCTGGAGCATTAGGTTGGCTTTTTCTAACTGGTCATAAAAGGAGAGATAGACATGCGAATACTCTACATGTAACGTATCCTTATGGGCACGAGCGAACTTAGAACGCAAGACATTAAGCCCCGTAAAGAGCCAACAACGCCCTGAGCTCTTTTGGTTCTGAATGTTTTGTTTAGGCGTTTCAACACTGAAATAGGTATCAATAGGGCCTGCATTGCGAAAGTTTCGAGCCAAGTCATCAATCGAATTAGTGGCTATCGCATTAGATAAAGCACGGTCAGAAGCAGTCAAGCCAGACTTCTGAATCTGCTGTAACATCTGCTTATCAATACCTCCATCTTTGGTTTGTGCTTGTAGAGAAAACGCTATGCTCAATAGCCCACAAGCAATCAACATGTTTCTTTTCATCATTATTTATTGTATTGGTATAGGGTTATTACAATTCACAAAGATAGTACTTATTTCCCAAATCATCTATAAGAACAAATGGAAAAAAGCCTTGCCTTTTTTGCAAAAAAACATTAATTCATTTGGAAGGAAGCGTTTTTTCAACTACATTTGCAGTGTATTATTAAAGTAGTACACCATTACATACGATCAAAACAAGCGTTTAAAGACATTTAAGACATAACCCCCTTAAAACAAGAAGGAACTATGATTCAAGTTAACAACCTCTCTTTCAGCTATCCAAGAAGCAAACACAAGGTGTTTGATGGGCTGAACCTAGAACTCAACGAGAGCCGTATTTATGGCTTATTAGGTAAGAATGGAATGGGTAAAAAGCACCCTACTCTATCTCATTGCAGGCTTATTAAAGCCATCAAAGGGCACAGTTATTGTTGATGGATACACTGCTTCACGCCGTTATCCAGCCATGTTACAAGAGATATACATCGTCCCTGAAGAGTATAACTTACCTGACATGAGTCTCAAGAATTACTTAGCTGTACACGAGAAGTTCTATCCGAACTTCAGCAGACAGACCTTAGAAAAGTGCTTACAAGACTTTGAGATGCCCACAGATGTAGACATGAAGCAGCTCTCCATGGGGCAGAAAAAGAAGGTGTATATGAGTTTCGCACTTGCCACAGGATGCCGACTTCTATTGATGGATGAGCCTACCAATGGGCTTGACATCCCATCCAAAACACTCTTCCGAAAGGTTGTTGCAGGCAATATGGCTGATGATTCGTCATTGATAATATCAACTCATCAGGTGCATGATGTCGAACAGCTACTGGACTACATCATAATATTGGACAACTCACAAGTGCTCCTTAACGATTCAACGGAAGCGATTACTTCAAGGTTTCGATTCGATGTTCTCCAACCCAGCGAGATGGATAACTCGGTGCTTTATGCTGAACCTTCTCTACAAGGAAACAGCGTGATCTGTAAGCGTAAAGAGGGTGATAAGGAGACCTACATCAACTTAGAACTCTTATTCAATGCGGCAATTCAAGGTAAACTAAAGTAAATATAAAGGAGGACATCATTATGAAGAAACAATCCAACAAACGGATATCTACTATCCTAACCAGCCTTTTCTTGACTTTAACAATCATCACTCTGTGTTCGTGCATCACAAAGAAACCCGATTACGGACTGCCTACCAAGAGAGAGATGAACGTCGAGGCGTTCCAAAATGTAGAGTTAGGAGGTAATGCAGAAGTCTACTTCTTGCAAGGAAATAAGTACCAAGTAGAGATAAAAGGTAGGGAGAAACTACTCGAATATGTGGATATCAAGGTTAAAAATAACACCCTCATAATCCACGAGAGGAATCACCCTTCACAAAAAGGGATCATCTTTTTTAATAGTTCTAACGACGGAGCTGATATAATAAAGGTATATGTAACATGCCCACAACTCGTTAGAGTGGATCAAGGAGGTAATACATCCCTCACTTTCCAGGACTCTCTTCAGGTAGACAAACTGACACTTGACATTAGAGGTAAACTCTTGCGTCAAACTCAACAAAGTGAAAGTCAGCGAGATGAACATGGATATCTCTGGTAATGCAGACGTTAACATTGCAAAGTTGACGGCACAGACTACAAAATTCAACATCAGTGGTAACGCCAGTGTAAACACCTACTTTGACCATTCCGACAGTGTGACACTCACTTTATCAGGCAATGCAGACATCACACTCAATGGTAACACACGTCAAAGCATACAACAACGAGTAACGGGAAATGCCTCTGTTACCGATAATACAAGTAGAACAAAATAAATAAAGAAAGGACTTATTAGTTATGAAAAAGTTCGATATTAACCGATTCGGAAGAGTACTCGCTCGACTCGTTCTCGTGCGCCGTCGCAAAATAATTAACCTATTCCTTGGGTTCCTCATTGCCTGCTTCATCTATATGATCTTACGTGTTTGTAACATCTTCACATGGCAGGCAAGCAGTACAGAACAGATACAAATAGATCTCATGGGAAGCGTTGATTTCGCCCTTACGATACTACCGGCAGCATTCTTTATCATGGGTACCTTTGTCATAAACGACCTCAAGTCGCGTCAGTCACGCATAAGTGAGATGATGCTACCAGCTACCAATGTAGAGAAGTTCGTGGCACGTGTAGTACTCGTGTCCATCGTCTTCCCCCTCATAGTTGTGGCTGCTTTCCTAACAGCGGACGTGTTACAACAAATTGTTTCCATGCTGGTTAATCATGGTGCAAGGGCTTCGATGACTACAATAGCAATAGACTCTCTCCAAACGACAAGCTCCCTTTCCCCTCTTTGGGTACAGTTAGAAGCAATCCTTCTCACCAATGCTTTCACCATATTAGGGGGTATGTTCTTCCGCAAAACAGCATGGTTGAAGACCATCATAAGCCTCATTTTGATTCTCATGATAGTAGCTGGTTTAATGGCAGGTATCGGTTTTATGCTACTTGCTCACACCGACTATCAACTCTCAATACCGAATGACTTCTTCGGAGATATTACTGGGAACATCATCTGTTTGGCACTCACTATATTAATGTATTGGGCTGCTTACAAGTTATACACACGCTTGCAGGTTATCAACAATCGGTGGATTAACATATAACAAAGTATTAATGAGAGGATAAAAGATTATGACTTTCGAAAATAATAAGGCTATATACGAGCAGATGGCAGACCGCCTTTGCGATGAAATCATAGCCAAAACCTATAAAGCCGACGACCGAATCCCATCCGTAAGGGAGTATGCTGTCACCTTGCAAGTGAACACCAATACGGCGGTTAAGGCTTACGAACTATTAGCAAGAGAGCAGATTATCTATAACAAACGTGGTATGGGCTATTTCGTTTCGGCTGGTGCAAGGGAGCAAATCATGCTTGCACGACGTAAAACCTTTTGTCAGCAAACCCTTCCGTCATTGTTCCGTGAGATGCAACTCTTGGGTATCACAATGGAAGAAGTGGTGCAGGAATATAAATCGAAGGCGCAGTCTTAAACACTGCCCTTCAACAACTTAACTCACTAAGGGAGCCGAAAGAATGAAAACAAGTGTGTAGTTTAGCCATAAGATATAAGTTTACTTGGATTCATTCTTTCTACTCCCTTAATACTTTCTAAGCCCTTACAAAAAACATAGTACACATTGATAAAAAACAAAGAGAGGCTCTTCTCAATTTGAAAAGGGCGTTTCTTTCATGCAAAGAGAGGCTCTTTTCATAGCGAAGAAACGCCCCCTTTATCCACTAACACATATTAGTAACATTCCCTTAGGTGGCACCCCTATCCTTTGGAGAGGCTTAGCGAGACAAGAAGAAGAAAGGAACTCGTACAGACCTAACCAATCGCACGATAGAAAGGATTCGTATTTTTTATGCGATAAGACTTGCATATATTGATTTTTTTTACGAATATTGCAAGCGAAAATAGTATCAACTGTAATTTACCAACAGCTTATTAACTAAAGAATAAATCTATGAAGAAAATCCTACTAAGCTTGTGTCTCTGCCTCATGGGAATGACAGTCTATGCACAACACTTTATCTCCGATGCAGCATTCAGACAGAAGGTGAACAATGCTTTCGACGCCAAAATGAAGTTGATTGGATCGAAGTTCTATGATACAAAAGGGCTATCGCCAACCATGGAGGAAGAGGAAGCCTTGCGCTTTCTTTATGCCTATATGCCGATTGCAGATGCGACTGATTACACCACAGCTTACCACTTACGTAATGTGCGAACTGCCCTCGAAACGAGGAAAGAGATGGCATGGGGAAAGAAGGTGCCAGAGCTTCTCTTTAGGCATTTCGTTCTACCGATGCGTGTGAACAATGAGCCTCTTGACAGCTCTCGTGCTATATTCTTTCAAGAACTAAAGGGGCGTGTTAAAGGGCTTTCTATGCAACAGGCAATATTGGAAGTGAACCACTGGTGCCATGAACATGTTACTTATGAGCCTTCGGACGCACGCACTTCTTCACCACTGCAATCAATGCGGACAGGACGAGGACGATGTGGGGAAGAGAGTACTTACACGGTGAGTGCCTTGAGAGCCATTGGTATTCCGGCTCGCCAAGTATATACTCCTCGATGGGCACATACCGATGATAACCATGCGTGGGTAGAGGCTTGGGCAGACGGAAAGTGGTACTTCTTGGGGGCTTGTGAGCCTGAACCTGTATTGAATCTGGCATGGTTTAATGCACCGGCATCGCGTGCTATGCTCATGCACACACGTGCCTTTGGCGATTATGAAGGTCCAGAAGAGGTTATGCTACGCACAAATAACTTCACAGAAATCAATCTGATTGATAATTACGGGAGTACTGGTAGGATTGATTTCAGCGTTCTTGATGCTAAAGGAAAGCCCGTACAGGATGCAAAAGTGGACTTTAAAATATACAACTATGCCGAATATTACACCGCAGTTACCAAATACACCGATAAGAAAGGACAAACGTTTCTATCTGCAGGAAGGGGTGATATGCTTGTATGGGCATCTAAGAACGGACACTACGGATATGCTAAAGTATCGTTTGGAAAGGACAAGAAGGTTGTTATAAGACTCTCTTACGATGATAAAAAGGCGGGGAAAGAGCAGGATATGGATATTATCCCACCTGTAGAGAAAGCTATTTTGCCTCCTGTAACAGACGCACAACGCAAGGAGAACGAGCGTAGGTTAACGGAAGAAGATGCTAAACGCAATGCTTACATAGCGACATTCCCATCAGAGGAGAGCTTGAAAGATTACCCGATTAAGGCCGCTATACCTTATATAATAAGGTCACGTGGTAACTGGAGAACCATCAAAGAATTTGTTGAGAAGCACTCGGCAGATGAGAAACGGGCTATTGATCTGTTGGAATCACTTAGTTATAAGGATCTTCGAGATATGCCAATGGAGATATTGGAAGACCAGATGGCAGCAAAGAGTGACGAGTTATGCCCTCGTGTAGAGAGTGAGATGATTCTCAAACCATTTAAGGTTTTCTTTGAGAAAGCGTTCAGTAACGATGCTAAGAAGTTTAAAGAGAATCCTGCACTATTGGTGAATTGGGTGAGAACAAACATCAAATTGAATCCTGATAAGCACGCTATGAGAATCCCACAAACGCCTATCAGTACGTGGGAAAGTCGTGTGGCAGACGAGAGAAGTAGGAATATTTTCTTTGTGGATGTGGCTCGGAGTCTTGGTATCGAGGCTCAGCAAGATGGCGTGACAGGGAAGGTTCAATACAAGAAAGATGGTCAGTGGGTTGATGTTGACTTTGAAACAACGCAACAACAAGTAGCAAAGACGGGGAAGTTGGTGCTTGATTATAAACCAACGGAGTTCTTGGATGACCCGAAATATTATACTCACTTCACGATTAGTAAGATTGTGAATGGGCAGACCTTACTGATGAATTTTGATGAGTCAGCCGATGGTTCAACCTATGGAGCAACTTGGGCAAATGCGTTCAAGGATGGAGCAACACTGGACGAGGGCACTTACTTGCTCGTTACAGGGCAACGCATGGCAGACGGAAGTGTGATGGCTCATAACCGATTCTTCACAATCAAGCCAGGAACAACAACTCGAATCAACCTCATCATGCGTCAGGAAACGGAGGGCGTAAAGGTGATTGGCAGTTTTAATAGCGAAGATCTCTTTGAGAAGGAGGGGCATAATGTGTCCTTACTAAGCCAGACGGGGCGCGGTTATTACGTCCTCGGCATACTCGGTGTAGGGCAAGAACCAACGAACCATGCCCTCCATGACATTGCAAAAGTAAAGGAGAAACTGGATAAATGGGGGCGTCCAATGGTATTGCTCTTCACGAGCGAAGAAGCAAAAGAGAAGTTCGATGCACAGAAGAGTGAGTTTGGTCAACTGCCAGAAAAGGTGATCTATGGTATAGATAAGAGTGGGGAGATTCTCAAGGAGATTGCCAAAGAGATGAAACTACACAATACGAGTCAGCTACCAGTATTCATCATCGCTGACACCTTCAACCGAGTTGTATTCCTATCACAGGGTTACACCATCGGGTTGGGAGACCAGATTGTGAAGGTAAGTAATAAACTTTAGAATTGAGGAAAGGGCGTTTGACGATAGAAGAATGTAAGTATTGAGATGTAAAAGTCCAATAACTCCAATCAACGGAACATTTGTCTAAACTCCCTTTCACACCTTTAACTCATTAACTCCTCTATAATATAATGAAAGAAAACTATGAATTTGAAGTCTGCGCCAATAGTGTTGAGAGTTGTATAGAGGCTCAACGAGGTGGTGCCAATCGTGTGGAACTCTGCATGGGAATACCCGAAGGCGGTACAACTCCTTCTTATGGGGAGATAAAGATGGCACGAGATGTATTGAAAGAAACACGCTTGCACGTGATAATTCGCAATCGCGGAGGTGATTTCCTATACTCTGAAGCAGAGTTGGAACGCATGGCAATGGATATAGACTTGTGTCGGCAACTCGGTGTGGATGGCGTTGTCTTTGGTTGTCTGACGGCTAATGGCGATATTGATAAGCATTCCAACCAATTATTGATGGAGCATGCTAAAGGGATGAATGTCACCTTTCATCGTGCTTTCGATTGTTGTCGAGATCCCGAGAAAGCCTTAGAAGAGATTATCGCAATGGGCTTTCATCGTATTCTCACGTCTGGTCAGCAGCCCACGGCAGAGTTGGGTATTCCTTTACTAAGACGTTTGAATACACTTGCAAAGGATAGAATCATTATCATGGCAGGATGTGGAGTAACGGAAAAGAATATCTCTAAGATTCAAGAAGAGACACAGGTACGTGCCTTTCACTTCTCTGCTCGTGAGGAGAAACGCAGCGATATGCTTTATTCCAACCCTTCCATCTACATGGGAAGCAAAGGAGTTGATGAGAACATCATCATGCAGACTACCGAAAGGAGGGTACGAAATACGATTGAAAGTTTACTGAGAAAGTAAGTAAAGAAGATACTTCTAAAACAAAAAAGAGGCTTAATCCAAATGGGATTAAGCCTCTTTTATATATGTGGAAGATTATTGTGCCTGGTCAACAATAGCCTGCTTTATTAGTCCTTCGATCTCTTCTGCAAGCTCAGGATTATCCTTCAACATCGTCTTAGTGGCATCACGTCCTTGTGCAAGTTTGGTTCCGTTATAACTAAACCAGCTACCACTCTTTTGGATAATGTTGTATTGAACGCCCAAGTCAACTATCTCACCGATCTTTGAGATACCCTCACCAAAGGTGATTTCAAACTCTGCCTTACGGAAAGGAGGAGCCACCTTATTCTTAACAATCTTAACACGAACCTGGTTACCAATTACCTGATCACCATTCTTGATACTAGTAACACGGCGGATATCAAGGCGCACGGAACTATAGAACTTCAATGCGTTACCACCCGTAGTGGTCTCTGGGTTACCGAACATCACACCTATCTTCTCACGCAACTGATTGATGAATATACAGCAAGTGTTGGTCTTTGAGATAGTAGAAGTGAGCTTACGCAATGCCTGACTCATCAATCGTGCTTGCAAACCAACAGCCGAGTCGCCCATATCTCCTTCGATCTCTTTCTTTGGAGTAAGTGCTGCAACAGAGTCGACAACGAGAATATCTATCGCAGAAGAACGTATCAACTGATCTGCAATCTCTAATGCTTGTTCACCATTATCAGGCTGTGATATCCAAAGATTATCTACATCCACACCGAGTTTCTCAGCATAGAAACGATCGAAAGCATGCTCTGCATCAATGAAAGCAGCTATGCCCCCTTGCTTCTGTGCTTCGGCTATTGCATGGATAGCAAGCGTCGTCTTACCAGAAGACTCTGGTCCGTAAATCTCGATAATACGCCCACGAGGATAGCCACCAACGCCCAATGCTGTATCAAGAGCCACACTCCCTGTTGGTATAACATCAACATTCTCTATCTGTTCATCACCCATTCGCATGATAGAACCTTTACCAAAGTCTTTCCTCTATCTTGGACATTGCGGCTTGCAATGCCTTTAGTTTTCCCTCAGCAGCTAATGCTGTATCTTCTTTTGCCATATACTATTATCTTGTTTTCTGATTGATATAATACTATTTATTCTTCTTTCTGCTCTTTGGAAAAGGTAGCACCTCTGCCAAAACCTTAACGACCTTAACTGCAAAATCAGACCTTGAAACATCTAAAACGTAGTGTTCCTAGCTCCTTCATAAGGGAAGCCACGTTCGGCAGATAACATCATTGATTTAATTGCCTCGTGTTCTTTAACATAAGGTATATTGTCACAAACTATGATGACAGGTTTCTCGTCAACATAAATCATGTATTCGCCAAACATCTTCCTGTATCTTACAGTTCCTGCAGTAGCTATCTGACTACTGACAAATTCAATAAAGTCCAAAGAGCAAGCCATATTCTTATAGTTCTAAATCGCCACCAAAGACTTCATGCCAAGGTAAGCCTTGTTTGTTGAGTACCTCCAAGAATGGATCTGGATCAAAGTCTTCTACATTCCATACACCTGGTTTGCGCCAAAGTCCCTTGAAGAACATCATCGCACCAGCCATTGCAGGTACACCCGTGGTATAGCTGACACCTTGCATTCCCGTTTCGTTATACGCATCTTGGTGCTTACAATTATTATAAATGTAATAGGTTTGCTCCTTTCCATCCTTAATTCCACGGATACGACAACCTATAGAAGTCTCACCATCATAATTCTCTCCTAGATCTTGTGGATTAGGCAGAACTGCTTTCAAGAACTGCAAAGGAACTATCTTCACCTTAGCTGTCTTACCAGAACCATCAGCTAATGGTGCTTCATATTCTATCTCATCGATACGACTCATACCAAGATTCTGAATACAATCCAAATAAGTAAGATATTGCTTACCGAATGTCATCCAGAAACGTGCACGCTTAATTGTTGGATAGTTCTTTACCAACGACTCCAATTCCTCATGGTGCATGAGATAAGAATCACGTGGACCAATATTTGGATAGGTCAAATCTTTATGCACAGCCAATGGTTCTGTCTCAATCCATTTACCATTCTCATAATAAAGCCCCTTCTGAGTTATCTCACGGATATTAATTTCAGGATTGAAGTTCGTTGCAAATGCTTTGTGATGATTGCCCGCATTACAATCAACGATATCAAGATAATGAATTTCGTCAAAATGATGTTTAGCAGCATACGCCGTATAAGCCTGTGATACTCCTGGATCGAAACCACAACCAAGGATAGCTGTCAGTCCAGCCTTCTCGAATTTATCTTTATAAGCCCATTGCCAACTATATTCGAAGTGTGCCTCGTCCTTTGGTTCGTAATTAGCTGTATCCAAATAATTACAACCGCAAGCCAAACAAGCATCCATGATTGTCAGATCTTGATATGGCAAAGCTAGATTAATAACCAGCTCCGGCTTGAAATCATTAAACAATGCTTTCAATTGCTCAACATCATCTGCATCAACCTGTGCTGTCTTGATATCAGCTTTATAACCTTTATCATGAATTGCCTTAACCAACTCATCACATTTTTCCTTGCGACGGCTAGCAATCATAAATTCAGTAAACACGTCCTGATTCTGGATAATCTTAAAAGCAGCTACAGTAGCAACGCCACCTGCACCTATCATTAATACTTTTCCCATATTATCTTATTATTATTTTATCTTACTTTCAATTTCTGGGGAAGAAATCCCCATTGCGTTTAGAATTGAATAACCCAATATCGCTTGCTTGAAATTGCCACCTTCCAAAGGCTGCATTGCAAATAATGTGATATGCTTTAACTCATCATCCACATCATTTAATGTATTTCTAATAGAACGGAGCAGCGAATCCTCCTCAGCATTCGGAACAATCATAATCCGTTTTACCTCTTCATGAATACAAAGCGTCTTGAGAAGATCAAGCAAAACAGCATCTTTCGCAGTATTTTCATCACCGCAAGCAATACTATTTATAATAAACTCGCCGAACCGTTCGTCCATAAAAGCCTGACCGTTGAGTTCTTTATCATAATCGGAAGGAGCAAAATTCTCTAGTTTCTGATTCTTTTTATCATGCAAAAGAATCACTTGTGTCTCGTGATCACCTGGTTTCAACCTACCATCAAGCGCGACATCTACCGCCCACTGACTAAAATCGGCAGCAGGAATACGACGATCTAACATGCGCTCAAAGTTTACGATAATATCAAAAGCCACATGATCAATATAATCACCATCAACAATGATGATGTTTTCACTCCACTTAATATTCTGTGCTTCTTGTGTATTCATAGCCACAAAGATACACTAAATCAAGCGAAATGCAAAATAATAGTATGACTTTGTTATCTTTACATTCTCTGCGTAACAAACAAAAAGAGCCCCACAGCTAAAAGTACTAACAAAAAAGGAATCCACATAGACATCTTAATAAAATGGGCAGAACACAATGTCACATACAACAATATCAATAGGATAATAAGCGTAATCATTCTCAGAGCTTTTACAATACCATGATTTAATTTTTCATCCTATAAAATTAAAAAGAGATTATATTCCTGCATAACAAAAAACCTTCTCACGAATACAAGAAAATGACATAAGAGAATTATAAATTGTAAAATTAAATACAAAAATCACAAACTAATAAATCCTGCAAAACATCCTACAAAACAACCCACTCCTTAGTAAGATTATAAAAACATTGATTATTAGTGTTATAACCAAACATCAAAACTACTCAAAAAAAGTACTATCGTTTCACAGAAAAAAAGTACTATCGTTTTACTAAAAAAAGTTCTATCAATTTTTTTAACCAATATATCGAAAAAGAAAAACGTAAAATTAATTCAAAAAAATCTGTGATTATATTTGCAATCTTCAAATATAATGTTTATCTTTGTTGCAGACTATAGGAGGATAACACCGTGAAGAGTACGGAAAAACACGACCCTATTGGTCTACAAACTTAAACAATTAAAAAAATAGTATGAACTATTCACTGAACAAACGCACAATGAGCGTTGGCCCCAAAAAGGGCGAGGAAGTTTTCGTGGCAAGTGCTGTTTGCCAAAAACATCGTATTTCATTTGACGAGCTTTGCGAGCGCATGGCGGACGATTCAACAGTAGGCAAGCTGATGTCGCAGCTGTTTTCTATCGACTCCGTAAGGTGCTAAATCAACTTTGCTCTCATGGTTTCATCGTGGATGGTGGTCCGTTAGGAACATTCCGACCTACCTTTACATCCAAAGCCGTGAGCAAAGAAGAGGATTTCAAACCTGCAGAATGTATTTCGCGAACCCAAATCATCTTTACTCCTACTGCCGATTTCCGCCAACTAAAGGATGTTGAGTTCTTCCGTGTGGCTAAGCAGGAGAGAAAGGGTACGAAGAAAAAGAAAACGACTAAGGACTCTGATCCTTCTGGACCAACTACTGTTGGTTAATTCCCACGAACTAAAAGATTACTCCCCCTCTCCACTTCGGTTGGAGAGGGGGAGTTTTCATTAAAAATCCCATTAGCTTATCTCGCAATAAAGCTAATGGGATTATTATTTTTACTTGACTTATCTTGAAGCTATAGGCTTTAGATATTCAATAACTCTATCACCTTTTCAACAGCAGCACTGATACCATCGGCATCTTTACCACCTGCTTGTGCATAATGTGGCTGACCGCCACCGCCACCCTTAATGAGTTTGGCTGCTTCACGAATTACTTTTCCTGCATTTAAGTCGTGCTCTTTCACCATATCATCACTGAGCATGATTGAAAGCTGTGGACGATTCTCATGTACGGAACCTAATACGCAAACGAGATTCTCTGGTAATGCTTCACGAACCTTGAAGACAATATCCTTAGCAGAAGCAGGATCTACTGGGAGCACTGCCTTAATGACATGTACGCCATTCAATGTTTCTGCACGTTCTACCAATGATTTCGCTGCACGATCAACTGCTTGCGCACGGAAACGCTCAACCTCCTTCTTCATCGCATCATTCTCTTCAACGAACTTGGTGAGAACAGCCTTAAGATCCTTAGCATTGTTGAACATTGCCTTCAAGTCGCGCAATGTATCTTCAAGTGCATAGATTGCATTCTCGCAAGTCTCGCCAGTCATTGCTTCAATACGACGAACGCCAGCAGCAACGCTACTTTCGCCTACAATCTTAAAGAAACCGATGCGACCCGTAGACTTAGCATGAATACCACCACAGAACTCGCAACTTGGACCGAAGCGTACAACACGAACCTTGTCGCCATATTTCTCACCAAAGAGAGCTACTGCACCCATTTCCTTTGCTTCCTCCATTGGTGTATCACGATGCTCGTCAAGAGGATAATCCTTACGAATCATCTCGTTGACAAGTTTCTCTACTTGGCGAAGTTCCTCATCGGTTATTTTCTGGAAGTGAGAAACATCGAAACGGAGCGTGTCAGGACTTACGTAAGAACCTTTCTGCTCGGCATGCTCACCAAGAACTTGCTTCAAAGCATAATCAAGCAAGTGGGTTGCAGTATGATTAGCTGCCGACGCATCACGCTTATCTGTATCAATACATGCCATGAAATCTGCCTCAACATCCTTTGGCAATTCCTTGACAATATGGATGCTTTGGTTGTTCTCACGCTTGGTATCAATGACATTGATCGTCTCATCCTCGTTGACAAGCACACCTTGATCGCCTACCTGTCCACCCATCTCACCATAGAATGGGGTATAATCGAGTACAATCTCATAGAAACTATTCTTCTTCTGTGTCACCTTACGATAACGGAGAATATGACATTCGTACTCTGTATAATCGTAACCAACGAATTCCTGTTCGCCTTCACGTACAATCTCCCAGTCACCATTCTCAACAACAGCAGCATTGCGAGCACGTGCCTTCTGCTGTTCCATTTCTTCATTGAATTGCTTCTCATCAACGGTATAACCATTCTCACCGCAGATAAGTTCGGTCAAGTCGAGTGGGAAACCGTATGTATCAAACAAGCGGAAGGCTTCCTTACCATCAAGCTCGGTCTTGCCATGTGCCTTCAATTCATCCATTGCACCATTGAGTAATGTGATACCCTTATCCAATGTGCGCAAGAAAGAATCTTCCTCTTCCTTCATCACACGACCAATCAGTTCACGTTGTGCTGTAAGTTCAGGATAAGCAACGCCCATCTCATGTACCAAAACATTGATTAGCTTATACATGAAAGCCTCCTTCTGATCAAGGAATGTGTAAGCATAACGCACAGCACGACGAAGGATACGGCGGATAACATAACCAGCCTTTGCATTGCTTGGCAACTGACCATCGGCAATAGAGAATGCAACGGCACGCAAGTGATCGGCAACAACACGCATGGCGATGTCTACCTTCTGCTCATCGTTGATGCCTTCGCCATTAGGACCTTCTGGGAAAGTGTGGTTATACTTCTTACCAGAGAGGCGTTCGATCTCTTTTATTACTGGTGTGAAGATATCGGTATCATAGTTAGAGTTCTTACCTTGCATCAAGCGAACCAAACGCTCGAAGCCCATACCCGTATCAATAACGTGCATCTTCAATGGCTCAAGGCTACCATCAGCTTTACGATTGAACTGCATGAAGACGATGTTCCATATCTCAATTACCTGTGGATGATCCTTATTAACAAGTTCCTCTCCAGGCACCTTAGCTTTCTCTTCCTCTGAACGGAAGTCGATATGAATCTCCGAGCAAGGACCGCAAGGTCCCGTGTCACCCATTTCCCAGAAGTTATCATGCTTATTACCATTGACGATATGGTTCTTTGGGAAATGCTTCTCCCAGTAGCTTGCAGCCTCATCATCACGTGAGATACCTTCTGCCTTATCACCTTCAAAAACCGTTACATAAAGGTCCTTTGGATCAAGATGCAATACATCTACAAGATATTCATAAGCGTAATCAATAGCACCTTCCTTGAAGTAATCGCCAAAGCTCCAGTTACCCAACATCTCAAACATAGTATGGTGACTGAGAGCTGCATCACGCCCCACTTCTTCCAAGTCGTTATGCTTACCACTAACACGCAAACACTTCTGTGAGTCAGTACGTCGGCGTGGTTCAGGTTCCTTTGTTCCAAGGATAATATCTTTCCACTGGTTCATACCAGCATTCGTAAACATCAGCGTAGGGTCGTCCTTGATAACCATTGGGGCAGACGGTACGATAACATGTCCCTTCGACTCAAAGAACTTCAAATAGGAGTCGCGGATTTCATTTGCTGTCATCATCTTTATTATATATTTAATTCAATTTTCTACCTAAAAGTGTTGCAAAGATACTGACTTTTGCGTATTTTTGCAAGCAATTAGGCTGCTGAATACACAAAATCTTATTTACCATCGTGGGAGTGTAAAGGTGTTTCATCAGCATAACCACATAAACAACTGAATTAAAAAGAAACGAGATATGGCAGAGAATCCGCATAAATTGTATTATTCAATAAAGGAAGTAGCGCAACAAATAAACGTTTCGGAGAGTCTGCTGAGATATTGGGAGACTGAATTTCCACACCTTCGTCCTAAGACAACAGGCAATCGTGTGCGCCAATATACAGAGAAAGATATCGAACAAATAAAGGTTATCTACAACCTTGTGAAGGTGCGTGGTTTCAAGATTGCAGCTGCCCGCAAGATGTTACAAGAGAACCGCAATGGTGTTGAAAAGAGTCAGAAGGTTATGGAAACGCTCTTCTCTGTTCGCGACCAACTGAAGGACTTGAAGAAACAACTCGATGGCTTGGTGTAAAGTCAGCCATACCTGAAAGGCATAGCCCTTATTCGTTCTGAAAGAAATACTCATATACAGCATAGGGACAGACGATTTCGTCTGTCCCTATGACGTTTGTAACTCAACTATGTGAACGCTCTCTTACTTCTTCCTCGACAATGAGGCGCGCTTCACTTCAAAGTCGGCTGTGGTATTATTATCGTCTACATACTTCTTTCCATCCCACTTCCTTTGCAATGAAAGACCAGAATAAATGGGGTAATCGCCCTTCTTCATACTTGAGAAAGACACATCTGTCACGGCATTATAACCACGGTCGAGCTTGCTGGGGCGCATTTGGAACATACGACGTGGACAGATGGTGATGCAGTCGATGACGCACTCGAAGGGTACTTCTATGGCATAGAAATCGCCGTGAGCACTACTGGTGACGGTGATATAATGCAGATAACCTTTGCTATCCTTTGTTTCGGCATAGTTCTTCTTGAATTCCTCTGGTGTCCAAGGGAGTTTTATCAAGGCTATACCGTTGCTTTCAGACACACGAGAGAAGTCATAAGAAGATCCGATATTACCGCTGGCGTCGGTAGATGTGAGGATAGCACACATATCAGGTACGTTCGGATTGTTCTTCTGTCCGGGGTCATAGTTGATGTTTGTCCATTCAAAGTCGGCTTTACTCAAGTCCAGGAAGTCATCCAGCCCACCATACATACTCAAGTCCTCGCCTTCCAGTTCTGACTCAAACTGCGCCTTATGGTCAATCGCATACTTAGCCACAATGATGGTCTGACCAGGCTTTACGGGATAATCCGCACCCTTACCAGGGAAATAAGAGATGCCCGATGCACCATAATAACGATTGACAAAGTCGTCTTTCGGAGCAAACTGAATCGCCCTACTAGGGTCGATGGCATTGACACACAACGCCAGTCCGTCCAAATACTTCACCTCATTGGTCGGATTAAAGATAGCGATGTATTGGTCATCATTATACATCTGATTCTGATTCTTCATACCCCATGCCCTGACATCACGATACCAGTAATGCCCAACGTAAAACACTTCTTTTATGATCAGATGGTCTAACTTCGTCTTAGAAGTAGACTGTTTCACTGGCATCTCATTACGTGTACAGCCACCGAAACATACGAGTATCACGCTCAACAGCAGGTAGGTTATTATCTTCTTATGTATCATCTCATTCAATTATCTTATCTGTTTATACTCTTTAAATATATTGTTTGCAACATTACCAGCGAATGGTACTTAGCGTTCCATGTATTGAAACCCTGCGTTCCATGTATTGAAACGGTGCGTTCCATATATTGAAACCCTGCGTTTCATGTATTGAAACTGTGAGTCTCATAGGCTGGGACTATTGGCGCATAGTATTTCCTCCGATTCAACCTCTTATTATAAGAACCAGTTACCAAAGCCAGCTCCACCTCCAATACCATGTGTTTGCACATTCTGAGCAGCCTCCATCGCATCCGCCGAGGCAAGTCCTATCTCATGCCCCATATAGAAGTACAACGGGTCGTTAGGGTCGATTGTCGTTGGATCGGTATCGAAGCTACTGCAAAAGACCTTAATAGGTATGTTGAAGCGGAATAGTTCCTTCCATTCAGAATCAGCCCCGTATTCCTTCGGTTCATCAGGGTTATAAGCCTCCGAACAGATGAATGGGCTACGGAACACATAGGTGGAATGGCGGTTGAGATACTCCTCTTTAGGAATGAGAGCCTTCTTGCCCTTCGGACATTTCATCACACGCACCGACAGATAGAACTTCGGAAGGAGATAAGACGGACGAGTATATCGCCCAGCCTCACCTGTTGCGGGGTCCTGCCTACGGGTTATCTCTAACGGCCACTCCTGATGTAAAGCATCGTTCTCATCGGCATCTATATCGAATTGAAGTGCCCCTTGAGTCCTACTCTATCCTGATCATAAGGTGCAACAGCCCAATCGGCATCCTCACGAGTGAGTGGTGGTAGCAGTCGCTGATTGAATAACTCACGTGCACCATCAGCCATTGCGTCTTGAATCCACGTATCACGATAGGTATATTCGAATATCTTTGGCGTCAGAGCCGCACGCTCTTTCCATGTCGAGGTATTGGCAAAGAGCGGTGAAGGGACTGGTGTGGTATCTATCGTCCCGCCCTTCTTCCAGTCGCCGAACTTATCCTTCTTAGGCTTCCACGTGCCTCGACAATCCATCACTTCATACGGGTTTCCCTTGTCATCCACCTCACTCACGGTGAAGAATATCTGATATTCATCCGAGTGATTGAGTATCTCGTCATTCATGAGCTTGCCCTCCTTATTGAAGAAATAGAGGCACAATCCCCATCGCTTCAGCTTTCCGCCAATGATACGAATATAGTCAGGACCTTGCTTCCCATCGTTCTGTTCGAGATAGGTCACCGTACTCTTCCGTTGAACCTCTACCGTTGGCCACTTGCCCGCATTGTTATGTATGAGCACAAACTCCTCTTGCTTCCATGGAGCATTCTGATAAACAAAGTTGCCGTGCATCATGCCATCACCATGCGAGTGACCTTCCTTGAACATGGCAAGGCATGTAGCCCAATCCTTAAAGGCTCCATCTGCATCAGGATTAGCCATTTCGCCCGATACTTTCACCTTCGATAAGCTATCAACATAACGGTCGGCACCACTGTGCGCAACGCCTTTCGCCGCTAGTGGATTATCATTATAATCAACATGCACATTGCCAAAGACGAAGTCGTCACATGACGTACACAAGCCTAGAACAGCAACGAGCAGGAGAATACTCTTGATTATCTTTTTCATTACTATTAGTCCTTTCTTCTTTTACATCAATACTATGTTCTGTCTATATTGCGTGAAGTAATCCTGTGGATGGGTCAACATCCGCCACAGCTGCGCCTTCTCTACACCTGAATAGAAACGCTTCACGTCTTCATAACACTTCTCTTCGCCATCCTTCACATCAGCGATAATGCGCACTGACAAGGGATAATCAATATCGAAACTATCCCATCCTGGCTGTATCTCATTGAAAGCCCAAAGGAAAGCACCCTCACTATTATTCGTGTTGCAATACTTCGCTGGCTTCTCAGACTCGCCTGTGTGCTGTTGTCCCTTATTCAATATATGACAAATGCGAACCTGTAATTGGAATGCAACATTAGCCCGATGGAACTGCATAACACCCTTAAAACCGAGCCTGTCTAAGTCTGATCCAACATCCAGACTGCGCTTCTGTCGTAACAGCCCCACGGTGTGTCCGTAGCGTTGTCGGGGCGACTCGGTATCGGGATCGATGAAGTCATCGTTATAAACTTCGGTGAATAGCTTGCCAAGCTCCTCCTCCACAGGGTCGGTGTCACGGTATTCATAGGTGAAGAGTTCCGGTGTTATCTTGTTAAGGAGGGTCTGATCAATGGTCTTGTAGAGCCTATAACTCTTCCCATCAAAGGTATGAGGCTTCAAGGCATCAGGCTTACCTGATAGTTCAATAGCCTTCCAAGCGAGGTCTGGCTGATAGCTCACTTCATTCTTACCGAGCTGGAAGTTCTCTGGAGCAAAGATGTTCGACGTAGAGAACTTACTAGCCATCTCCGCTGCACCAGCTTTCTCCCTAAAGGTGTATCGGTCGTAATACGTGGGCGAATCAGCCAACGAACGTGGATAAGCCAACTGTATTCCTTTCTTGCGTTCAGCGTTTCCTGTACCCGTAGATGCCTCTTGATCCAATGACGAGTTACCTACTCCAAAGAAGTGTTGATGCACCAGTAAGGTGGCGTTATCCTCGTCTGGTATGTTGTAACCTTCCTTATCTTTCGTGAAAGGATAGCCCGAGAATTGATGATTGATAAGCATTCCGTTGCGGTCATAATACTTGAGTTCTAAACCGTAATAGATATTGTCTGACGCTATCACATCAAAGCAATTACGCTCGGTAGTGATGGTCATCTGCCCATCATCATCACGTGTGATATCAATCTCCTGCATAATGGGTAACATTGTTTCCGGACTAACCACATGATAGGTGTTATAGGCTGTGAGCGAGTCATTACCATCTGGTCCGACACCAATCATGCCCCCTTTATACCCCATTCTCAGGATGGCGTGGACAGCATAAATCTGTTCATGTCCCTTCACATCACGCTCTATTGATGAGGGCGGAGCCTGTACTATCTTCTTGAAGAAGTCGTCTACTTGATCGTTGGAACAACTCCCGAACAGGAGTCCCATTAGCATTATGGCAAGTAGCGATAGTATGTTTCTATTTCGTTTCATATACTTTTCGATTGATTAGAACTTAAACAATGTACGTAAGGAGAAGTTGGCTCCACGCTCATGGGCGTAGTAACGGAACCGATCAGTGTACTCCTTATATAATGCGTTAAGGATGTTTTCACCCACAAGCATAAACTTCAATTCTCGTCGTTGCTGTAGTTTGATACGCAACTCGGCTGTACCATTCAAAAGGAAGTAAGCAGGTGGCGAGTCAGGAACTAAATCCTTATCAGGGTCAAAAGCGGGTTTGCTTTGTCACATAAATACCCTGATAACGACAACGAACCATGATATTTATCATCCTTCGTAAGTCCTCGCTCGTAGGTAGATGATAGTCCGTAACGATCGGAAGGCATAAAAGGTAACCAGTCGTTATGCGTCAGATTGCGTGCGAACATCCATTCGCCTTTACCCACAAAGGTGAGTCCTTGCAAAGGTTTAAGCGTTGCCTCGATATCACCACCGTATAGTTTCACATCATCCTGATCGTAGATGAACTTAGGATACTTACCACTCGGATGGTTATGGAAGCGGTCTTTCCCTTCGCCAATGTGGTCATAGATGTAGCTATTAATGCGCTGTAAGAAGAAGCTCGGCTCTACTGACAACCACGCATTGCGGTATCTTGTACCTACCACGAGTTTGTATCCTCGCTCGCTGGCAAGATTCTTATTGCCCACTACCCAGTAAGAACCATCCTGCAAGCCAATGGCATATAACTCATTAATATCAGGTGGTCTCCATGACCAACCAATGTTAGCTCGAATGTCCCAAAGGTCTGTCAACTGGTAATGAGACGCCAAACTCATGGTGAAGTTACTATACAACTTGAAGTCATCATAGTAAGTATAATTACTCAAACTACTATACCCATTCACCGACATCACACGGAAGTCATAACGCATACCCAAGGCACATTGCAATCGACCGAACTCTGCCTTATGCAAGAAGTAACCACCCATTGAGAGGGCAGCGAAGTTCGGAACGAAGGCTGGTTGTTTAGTTCCTGGATAGTTGAAGTTCGTTTGATAGGTATTAGATAAGCCTGCATCTGTGGTCATGTTCCATCGTTTCCACTTAGCATGCCAGAGCACATCAAACTTATAAGTCTTCAATATCAAGTCCTGAACAGGTATCCAACTCCATTGCACCTTCTTCCTATTTTCAAACTCCTGACGCAAGTTCTCTTGGAAAGAAAGGGTGAAGTCGAGACGGTGATAAGCGTTAATATCCCACTTCAATTCGCCTTTCAGCGTTACATGTTGCGACTGCTGGAAGGGCGGCTTAATGCTATATGAGAAGGGCTTAACGGTCTCTGGGTCTGGACGTCCATACTCGAAGCGTTTGATGAGTTGGTTCAAATCGGATATCTTACTAGCATAATAGATTCCACTTCGTTGGTAATAAATACTCGAGAAGAGCGTCGCTGTCACCTTTCTCCCTTGATATCCTGCAAGCGCAGAGAGGCTTATTGTGTTATAACCAGTATTGTTTAAGACGTAATCGGCAGTGCGATAATCACCTCCTTTTGTGTACATTCCATGTAGGCGCAGACCGATGTTCTTGCGCCCAGCTTCTATACTACCTGAACCGCTAAAGCCCCTTGCGTTGGTATCATATCCCATATTGACATTACCGCTCACCATGGTCTTTTTGTTTCCATAAGGTAGTGGAGCATCATTCAAGAGAACAACTCCGCCCATCGCACCAAAGCCATAACGAATGCACTCGGCACCCTTGACGACCTCAACCATACTCGATCCCGTATAGTCTAACTCGGGTGCATGATCGGCTCCCCAGCTCTGACTTTCGAGTCGAACTCCATTGTTCATCAATAGGATTCGACTACTATGCATACCTTGAATCACAGGTTTGGCGATTGTGTTTCCCGTGCTAATTGAACTCACACCAGGCACTGTCTCAAGTAGTTTGGCTAGTGAGGTTGCACCGCCTTTCTCTAATGCCTCTTGACTAATTGATGCCGATTGTTGTAGGACAGTGGTATGTCCTTTCAAGGCTGTAACCGTCACATTATCTAACTGCTTAGAGTCGTCTTTCATCGTCAAGACCACTTGTCCGTCAGAAGGGACAACTATCAAGCGTGACAAGTTCTTGTAACCTATATAAGAGACCGAAACCTTTATGCGAGTTACAGGATGTTTGAACTTAGCCACACAACGACCGTTAATATCCGTGACAACAGGAGTTGACAAGCCTTCGCAATGTATCACAGCACCAACGAGGGGCTCTTGAGATTGTTCAGCAACTACGGAAAAGGTGATTGAAGAACCTTCATTCTTATCATCATCACCAACATGTTCCCTCCCATGCGCCGTTATCGAGGCTAAGAGTGGAGGCGAGAAAAGTAACAAAGAAGACATTAGGATTGTAGATGACAATAATCTAACATGCCTTCCAAAGTTCATCTTTAATTTAATCATATATTATCAGATTGTGAGTAGTTTATCACTTAAGTTTATGCAATTCTCCCACTCTTTGCAGGAGAAATGAGTATCTTTTAATATGCTACTCAGTTCATAAATTAAGCTTAGAGATCTATTGGCTATTGCCTACAGGTCCGCAGATTCGTAGATGTTTGTTTGTAGATGAAGTCCTATTCAGTACTTTATTCTATACAACACCTTAATCGTTTGCAAAGGTATAGATATTTATTTATTACTGCAATACTTACTTTTAGCGATTTACATATTACTTATTTTTGGGTAAGAACATGGTTATTTCGACTACGAAGCACTATTTTATGGTATGTTTGATATAGGGTATTAGGATTGAGAAGTTCGTGTCTTTCGTATTATGACATATTGAGTTACATGAGACATGACAATGAGGAGAAAAGAAAGAAACGCCCTTCTTCATAGAAGGAAGGCATTTCTATGCAATGAAGAGAGGCTTTCTTCACAACGAAGAAAGCCTCTCCTTTACTTGTATACATTAGTCACTTCTTCCATACAAGGAAGCTATATGGTGACTTCAGGAAACCTTTTTACCTATAAAACAGATTGTACTTCTTGTACACCTTTTATATTCTTCATACTCTCAACAATCACTTCTACATCATTGCGATCATGTACTTGCATCTCTATTGTACCATCAAATATGCCATTATCACTCGTGATTGTAATCTTACGAATATTGATTCCTAACTGATCAGAAAGCACATCGGAAATATCGTGTAACATACCGCTTCTATCAATACCACGTATCTGTATGGCTGCTTCAAAGAATAGACTACGATGCATATCCCACTTTGCATCCAATATACGAGTACCATAACTGGCTTTCAATTTAGCTGCTACTGGACATGAGCGCTTGTGTATCTCAATGTGATTCTTATTATCGATATATCCCAAGATATCGTCCCCTGGTATGGCATGACAGCAATGTGGGAAGACATAACGATAGATATTATCCTCATTGATGAAGATTGGCTTCTTCTTATTTAAGTCCTTTGTTACAACAATCAAACCTTCAGAATGTTCCGAGTCATCCGTGTTTATGGCTTGCATCTCCTTCTTTCCACTTGTCTTCAAGAATGGCACATAACGACGCCAACCACGCCCTTCTGTAGGCTTCTCTGACTTATTCTTCCCTCGAAGTTCATTAAGATCTGTATCTCCAAGGATGACTGTCTTATCCCCAATAGACAAGAAGAGACTATCGTGCTTCTTAAGGTCGTGCAATTCACAAAGCCTATCTAATACGGCCGTTGTCATCTCTAAGTCGTTTGCTCTCAACCATTGCGACAATCGCTCTTCACCATTCTTCTGCACCTCACGACTCTCTCTACGAAGGATTGCTTGTATCTTTGCTTTTGCCTTAGCTGTCGATACGAAGTTAATCCAAGAGGGGTCAACATGCTGTGACATAGACGTGAGTATCTCAACCTGATCACCACTTTGTAACTTATGACTAAGCGGTACTAGCTTGTGATTAACCTTTGCTCCAATGCAATGACTACCAAGGAATGTGTGTATCTGAAAGGCAAAGTCGAGTGCAGTACAGCCTGCTGGCATTGTTTAATCTCACCTTTTGGAGTAAAGACAAATATTTCAGAGGCAAAGAGATTGAGCTTAATAGCATCTAAGAAGTCCATTGCATCAGGCTGAGGATCATCCAGTATCTCCTTGATAGTACTAAGCCATTCATTCAATTCACCCTCATCTTCAGTTATTTCTCCACCATCCTTATACTTCCAGTGGGCTGCAAATCCTTGTTCAGCAAGCTCGTTCATGTGTTCAGAACGAATCTGTACCTCTATCCATCGACCCTTTGCTGACATCAAAGTGACGTGTAATGCCTGGTAACCATTAGCCTTTGGATGGTTCACCCAGTCGCGAAGTCGATCGGGATGACTCTTGTATATCTGACTGATTGCAACGTATATTTGGAAGCAGTTATTGATTTCCTCTTCCTTAGACTTAGGCTTATAGATGATTCGAACAGCAAGGATATCATAGATCTCTTCAAATGTTACATGTTTGTTCTGCATCTTACACCAAATGGAGTAAGGGCTCTTCACACGTGCTTTCAACTCATATTCAAAGCCCATCTTATCGAGTTCTTTGCGGATAGGAGCAGTAAACTCATCAAAGAGAGTGTCGCGTTGTGCTTGCGTAGAAGCCAACTTCTTCTCAATAGAAGCGTATGCGTCAGGGTGCTCATAACGGAAACTAAGATCCTCTAATTCGGTCTTTATCTTATTAAGACCTAGTCGATTGGCAAGCGGCGCATAGATATAGAGCGTTTCACCAGCAATCTTGTATTGTTTGTTAGCAGGCTGTGAAGCAAGGGTGCGCATATTGTGTAAGCGGTCACAAATCTTAATGAGTATGACTCGAATGTCGTCACTCATCGTCAATAAGAGCTTCTTGAAATTCTCTGCTTGAGCGGAGGCTTGCTCTCCAAATGCCTCCAGAGATCTTTGTCAGACCATCAACTATCTGCGCAATCTTCGATCCGAAGATGTTTTCAATATCCTCTACTGTGTAGTCCGTATCCTCTACAACATCATGTAATAAGGCTGCACTAATGCTCGTTGCACCAAGTCCCATCTCTTCACAAGCTATCTGAGCAACAGCGATTGGGTGCAAGATATATGGTTCACCTGACAATCGGCGAACACCTTTATGAGCCTGTCGTGCGAAGTTGAAAGCCTTAGTTATGATGTCAACCTTCTTACGATGACGAGAGGCAAGATAGGTATCTAAAAGATGTTGAAAGGCTTCATCAACCATCTTCTCATAATCAATCACTTTTTCTTCTGTTCGTTCCTTGTCTTTATCCATAGTGCATCCTTTCCTATATATAATAAGGTGAAAGACTTGTTTAGTGCATCATCACGCCCTGTCTATGTAGTGCGGTTGTTTGGTTCGTGTTAGTAGCAACGACATTAGGGTTGGTTTTCTCGAATGATGCCTCATCTTGATATATAAGTTCTTTACTATCGTTAAACTTCTCAATCATATCTACTGGCAATCTTAACTTAGCCATTCCGTAAGTGGAAAAGGCTTTCACTACACCCAACTTGTACTGCGGATTAAGTGTTTTAATCTTATCTAATTCAATCCCCAAAACGTCTGCCACTTTCGCTAACGTGACGTCTTTCTCTATCACAACGGTGTCACATTGAGCTGGAAGATTGGTTGGAAGTGGTGTTATATTATAATCGCCATAATAATTCATCACGTAGTTTACGGCTATAAAAGCAGGCACATAACCTCGTGTCTCTTTAGGGAGATAACGATAAACTGCCCAAAAATCGGATCCACCCCCAGCCTTAGCAATAGCACTACTCACACGTCCTGGTCCACAGTTATAAGCTGCCAAGGCTAGAGTCCAGTCTCCGAAGCGATTGTAAAGATCGCTTAGCAAGCGTGCAGCAGCATAAGAGGACTTCTCGGGATCACGCCTTTCATCAATGTAATTATCAATCTGAAGGTTATATTGTTTACCCGTAGTTGTCATGAACTGCCATAGTCCTGCGGTTCCAACTCGCGATGTTGCATTAGGGTTAAGACCTGATTCTATAATAGGAAGATACTTCAGTTCTTGTGGTAGACCATAGCTACGCAAGGCCTTTTCAAAGAATGGGTTGTAATAGCTTGCACGCCCAAGTAAGTAACTCGTAGACTTCCGTCCAGCCTTTGTGTACCTATCAATATATCGTTTCACTTCGTCATTACAAGTCAATGTCATCACTTCTGAAAGGCTACGCATCTTACGTTCAATACCTTCCAAACCTTCTTCCAAATCCCCGATAGTGCCTTTCTCTGTTGTTTCCTCACTATTCACGCCCTGAAGTTTACCACTTTCATAGAACTTATCATCTGAGTAGTCAACATCAACATAACCAGTCAATGAGCCATCAGCAGTTGGTATTACAACATCTAGACTCTTACCATGATTGTCTATAACAGTTTGACTCTGCGCGTGTAAACTAGCAGTTGTCACCAGTGTAATTAATAGTGCAACGAAATATCTCTTATGGTTCATTACGTCTTATTTAGTTAACGCAAATACAGTGCGTCACTGCTTAGAATGTCAAACTACAGCCTAGTCCTATTGCCGAAGAACGGAAGGGATGATTCGGTGTAGTGATACTCTTATCTGGAATAACCGTCGGTGCAATGTGCAACGAGAGGTCATCTGAAATATTAAAATCTGAAAGAGAGGCATCTACGTAAGCATCAATAACAGATAAAGCATAGACTGCCACGGTTGCAAAGATGCTCAAATCGCGCCAACGACGATAGCGATCTTTACGTTGTTTGAATATGTTTTTATAGCGTTCTTCATTAGCAGATGTAATCGTTGTACCCAAATGCAAGAAGCTATTATAGCTCTGGGTCGTAGGGTCATTATCAACAAGATCGACGTATGCCTGTGCATAGTCATGATACATCTGATTATTCCATGTCATTGCGTAAATACACCCAACAATACCGCCATAGAATATTGGGAGCTTCCAATACTTACGATTATAAACCTGTCCAGCACCAGGTAATACCAATGCTAACCACAGTGCTCTCTTAGGATTAGGACGCCACTTTGCCCAATCACGACCTTGTCGCTTCACAAGACTAAGGCTATCCTTACGCACAACGGAAGTAAGACGTCCTTCATCATCTGGTGTTAATATCGCTCTTTCCTCCACATACTTATCCTGTGAATTAGGAACTTTAACAACGGAGGAATCGCCTGGATAGATTACTTTTATCGTATCATCAGAGACATTCTGAGCCTGCATACCCATTGAACAAACGAGCATCCCTACTGCTAATATCCCCCTACGAATTATATTCTTAACCATCATCACTATCCGTCTTTATTAACTAATACCTGTAAAGAAGTACTTTACTTCATTTTATCCATCACTTCCATGATATGCTCCAATTCTTCTTCTGAAGCAAACGGAATACTTATCTTCCCCTTTCCACTCGCATTGCAACTCATCTGAACCTTTGTGTTAAAGAAAGAAGAAAGGCGTTGCTTGAGGATATTAAACTCTTCAGGAAGACGCTTACGAGCTGCTATTTTCTTCTTGGCAGACTGTATGTCTTCCCCACTATTAAGCTGTTGACATAGTTCCTCTACCTTTCTAACACTATAACCATTCTTTAGAATCTCACGATAAAGCTTCAGTTGTAATGCCGGACTATCTAATGATAACAATGCACGAGCATGCCCCATGTCAACTTCCTTCTTCTGTAATGCCATCTGCACTTGCGCTGGAAGTTTTAAAAGACGAAGATAGTTAGCTATAGCGGCACGACTCTTTCCTACACGCTCTGCCACTCTCTCTTGTGTCATACCACTCTTCTCCAACAAGTGTTCATAGGCAAGTGCGATTTCAATAGCATTCAAGTCTTCACGTTGGATATTCTCTACCAACGCCAATTCCATCACACTTTCGTCCTTAATCGTTCGAATATAAGCAGGGATAGCAGTCAATCCTGCCAACTGACTCGCACGCCAACGTCGCTCACCAGCGATGATCTGGAAGCGGTTATCAGCTATCTGTCTCAAGGTGATTGGTTGTACTAATCCAAGCTCACGAATACTATTTGCCAACTCCTCCAAAGCGACTGGATCAAACTCACGACGTGGTTGATTAGGATTCGCTTCGATCTGATCTAAGGCTATCTCATTAATCGTTGAGCTGCCTTGTGTACTAACAGTATCAGTAGAAATCAATGCGTCAAGCCCACGACCCAACGCATTTGTCTTTGCATTTCGATTGTATTTCTTATGTACAGCCATTCCTTATTTCTTATTCTTTTCGATGATTTCTTTTGCCAGATTAAGGTGATTCTTCGCACCAGTAGAGTCTGCATCATAGAGGATAACAGGTAATCCATGACTCGGACTCTCGGATAACTTCACGTTACGTTGTATGACTGAGCGGAACACCAGTTCCTGGAAATGACGCTTAACTTCATCATATATCTGTCGAGCTAAGCGAAGGCGACTATCATACATCGTCAACAAGAATCCTTCTATCTCGAGCTTCGGATTAAGCTTACTCTTAATAATCTTGATTGTATTCAGCAGTTTGCTAATACCTTCCAAAGCAAAGTATTCACACTGAACAGGTATGATTACGGAATCAGCTGCTGTCAAGGCATTGACCGTAATAAGCCCTAATGACGGACTACAGTCTATCAGAATGTAATCATAATCATCACGTATCTCAGCAAGCAGATTGCTCATTACCTTCTCACGACCGCTGAGTTTCAACATCTCAATCTCGGCTCCGACAAGGTCAATATGGCTGGGCACAATATCAAGCCCATCAATATCAGTTGTGTAGATAGCGTCTCTTATATCGGCATGGTCAATGATACATTCATAAAGAGAACAGTCCACTTCCTTTATATCTACACCCAAACCACTTGACGCATTAGCCTGTGGATCGGCATCGATAACCAACACGCTCTTCTCTAAAGTAGCAAGAGAAGCCGCTAAATTGATGGTGGTTGTTGTCTTTCCGACACCGCCTTTTTGATTGGCGAGAGCGATAATCTTTCCCATTTCTCTATATATTCCAAATACGTTTATTAGGCTACAAAGATACACAAATTATGTGAGACAGGGATGCTTTATAAACCTTTTTTCGTACTTTTGCACTGAAACAAAAGTGAAACAATGGAATTTAATAGACCCCTCATACTCGTCTCTAACGATGATGGATACCACTCGAATGGTATTCGCACGTTGGTTTCTTTCCTCACAGACTTTGCTGATGTGGTTGTTTGTGCACCCGAGTCTGGACGTTCGGGATTCTCATGTGCCTTCTCGGTAACTGATTATTTGTTATTGAAACAACGTCATAACATTCCTAATTGTGAGGTATGGTCATGTACTGGAACGCCTGTAGATTGCGTTAAACTTGCATTAGATCAGTTGCTCAAAGAGCGTAAAACAGATTTAATCCTTAGTGGTATCAACCATGGCGACAACTCTTCTGTGAATAATCACTACAGTGGTACGATGGGAGTAGCTTATGAAGGTTGTATGAAATATATTCCCTCTATTGCCTTCTCAAGCTGTGACTATAACACAGAAGCCGACCTCTCTTACCTCAGGGATTACGTAAGAAAGATTGTAAAGAAGGTTCTCACCGATGGACTCCCTAAGGGCGTATGCTTGAATGTGAACTTCCCTAAGGTGGAGAAGTTCGCTGGCTTGAAGGTTTGCCGTATGGGATTCGGGAGTTGGACACGGGAGGTTGAACGTTGCAAACACCCTCGTGGCTTCGATTACTATTGGCTAACTGGGCATTATCAAAACGATGAACCCGATGCCACCGACACGGATCAATGGGCTTTAAATCATGGCTATGTATCGGTTACGCCAACACGTATTGACGTCACGGACTACGATATGATTGAGAAGATGAACACGTGGAATACCCTCTAAACACTTGATATATGAAGTATTACTTGATTGTTGGTGAGGCCTCTGGTGATCTACATGCTTCACGACTGATGCAGTCTTTGATGCAGTATGACCCTGCTGCAGAGTTCCGCTTCTTGGGTGGAGATCTAATGCAGAGAGTGGGTGGAACAAGGGTTAAACATTATCGGGAACTTGCCTACATGGGCTTTGTGCCAGTTCTACTCCACCTACCCACTATCTTCAAGAACATGAAGATGTGCAAGGAAGATATCGTACGTTGGCAACCCGACGTAGTAATCCTCATCGACTATCCAGGCTTCAATCTTAGTATTGCCAAATATGTAAAGAAGAATACAAACATACCTGTCTTCTATTACATCTCACCGAAGATATGGGCATGGAAAGAGTGGAGAATCAAAGCTATTAAGCGTGATGTGAAGGAGATGTTCTCTATTCTTCCATTTGAGATACCCTTCTATGAGAAGAAACATCACTACAAAATACATTACGTTGGCAACCCAACTAAGGAGGAAGTAGATAACTTCCAACATGTTTACACAGAGTCGAAAGACGAGTTCTGTCAGCGTAATAACTTATCCTCGAAACCGATTATTGCTATCCTTGCAGGCAGTAGGAAACAAGAGATAAAGGATAATCTTCCGTCAATGCTTGAGGCTGCACGCCACTTTGAAGATTATCAAATGGTGATTGCGGCAGCCCCTTCTATCGAGAAATCATACTATAAGAAATATCTCGGAGATAGTGAAGCTAAGATGGTGGAGTTGCAGACTTACGAGTTACTCACCCACTCCACAGCGGCGTTAGTCACGAGTGGAACCGCAACACTTGAGACCGCCTTACTCAATGTTCCGCAAGTGGTTTGCTATGAGACGCCCGTTCCGAAGCTCATTCGTTTCGCTTTCAAGCATATAATTAAGGTGCGTTTCATCTCCCTCGTTAACCTCATTGCTGATAAAGAAATCGTACAGGAATTACTCGCCGACCGCTTTTCAATTTACAATATAGCCAATGAGTTATATCGAATCTTACCCGGTCAGCCCGCTCGTGAGCGCATGCTTGCCGATTATCAAATCGTCCGCGAACGCCTTGGAGATGCTGTTGCGCCTGATAATGCAGCGAAGATAATGGTTGAGAAGTTAACCAGCAGCATTGCACAAGTAGGCTTTTCTGTGACAAACAACAGTGAGTAACAGATATAACAAGACATAACCTCACTAACAAAGGACTATAAAGAACAAGATAAGAGACGCCTTCTTCCATTGGAAGAGGGCGTCTCTTTGATGTAAGGAGAGGCTCTCCTTGTATCGAGAAGGGCGTCCCCTCAATCAGAAGGGATATGCCTCAGCGAATTATACAGCCCTGTATAATCACGCAAGCTATATCTATTAGCAAGATGATAGTACGCTTACAATACAAGTAGAAACCTAGTTTTAACTCCCTTTCTCTTATGTATAATAGGCAAAGACACCTATTGATTGAAGAGTAAAAATATACTGACAACGCACTTACAACAAGATATTTAGCACGTCATCTACTATCTGCTCATCCTGTAAATGGTTATCATACAATAGCTGTTGAAGGTCGAAACGATCGTAGAGATCCTTCTTTACGCCGCCAACAAGCACCTTCATATCAGTAGGACCATAGTAAGACGCAATGCGCTCACCGAATCCTCCATCCTTACAACCATCCTCCAATGTCACAACCAACTCGTGGTCATCCTTCAAAGCATTCAGTGTATTCGCATCAACAGCATTCAGATAACGAGGATTGATGAGGGTTGCATTAATCCCTTTATCAGCCAATAAGCGAGCTACATTCTCACCTTTTTGATAGAAAGAACCTGCTGCAATGATAGCAACCTTCGAGCCTTTGTGCATGATCTTATACTTTGGTTCATAGTCATACACGGTATCAACAGCCTCTGAAGTATGGTTAACTCCGTTGGACGGAATACGTAAGGCGATAGGCTTCTTATCCTGTTGAATAGCCCAACGAAGCATTGCGAAATATTCCTCACAAGTAGTTGGAGCAAGATAAATAAGGTTTGGTATGCTACAAAGCATTGGTATATCGAAAAGGCAAATATGCGTAATATCATTCATAGATGCCGTTCCGCCCCATGCTACATTGATAACTGCTGGGTTAGAGTTAATGCAGAGATCCTGTGCAATCTGGTCGTAGCTGCGTTGGATAAACGTACTAAAGACTGTCCATACAGGATGTAGTCCGCCCTTTGCCATACCAGATATCATTGCTACAGCTTGCTCTTCGGCAATACCTACATCAACATGTTGTTTGCCTGCTTTATACGTTTCTCAGGTGTAAACCCAGCTACAGATGGGGTGCCAGAGGTAACAGCAACAAGCGTCTTATCCGTCTTCATCTCCTCTAACATCCAATCGCTAAGGAGTTGCTCATAGGACTCATACGCTGGAGACGCTGGTCGACTGCCATCCTCAATATTGAAAGGCATACCATAATGCCATGCCTCCTTATTGGCGACAGCAGGTGCAAAACCATGTCCTTTCTCTGTGTGGATGTGTACGACAGTAGGCTTATCTGTATCCTTCACACTGCGGAATAACTCTATTAACTTAGCAACATCATTGCCTTCCTCAAGGTACTTATATTCAAATCCCCACGCCTTGAACCAGTTATGCTCACAGGTTCCGTGGCTCTCACGCAAGGCACGTAAGTTCTTGTAGATACCGCCATGATTCTCTGCAATTGACATCTCATTATCATTGACAACGATGATGATTCCTGTGCCAAGTTCGGATGCTTCATCCAATCCCTCAAATGCTTCACCACCTGAAAGGGAGCCATCTCCTATGACAGCAATGATATTCTCGTTCGTACCCTTTAGGTCACGTGCCTTCTGAAGACCTGTTGCAAGACTCACAGAGGTGGATGTGTGTCCCACTTCAAAGTTGTCATATTCAGGGCATTCAGTAGGTGATGAGTATCCACTGATGGCATCCATCGCCTCCAAATCACCTAAGAAACCAGACACACGACCCGTTAGTACCTTGTGCGGATAGCTTTGGTGGCTCACATCAAAGACTAATTTATCCTTCGGTGCATCGAATACATAATGTAAAGCAACCGTTGCCTCTACGAAACCGAGGTTCGGACCAACGTGCCCACCATGCTTACTAACACGATTCAATACAGCTTGGCGAGTTTCATCCGCTACAATCTTTAATGCTTCTATACTTAGTGGTTTTAAGTCGGCTGGCGACTTGATCTTCTCAATGTACATGTTATTTGCTTTATAAATGGTTGTTATCTTGTGCGCACAAAGGTACTAATACTATCTAAGTATCAGCCTATCAATATCTTAAATAATCCTATCTATATACTCTTTCTTACGCTTCCTCCACCTGTGTCTTCGGCCAATTAACGAGATAAAGGTGCTCCGTGGCACGGGTGAATGCTGTATAGAGCCAGTGGATATAGTCGGGAGTTAGCATCTCATCAGTCATATAGCCTTGGTCAAGATAGATGTGCGCCCACTGCCCACCTTGTGCTTATGACAGGTAATAGCATATCCGAACTTCACTTGCAAAGCGTTGTAATAATCATCCTCACGTATCTTCTTCATACGATCAGACTTCAGTGGTACGTCGGCATAATCTGCCAGTACTTGTTGAAAGAGTTGTTCGTTCTGTTCATGCGTTAGTGCTGGTGCTTCCGTTGTGAGCGTATCGAGGATAACAATCATATCCTCTTCGGTATTGTCGTAATCGGGGAATGATAAGGTAACATCGGCAAAACGGAACCCATAAAGCTCCCACACATTACGAACACTACGCACAATAGCACGGTCGCCATTGGCAATGAAGCCCCCCTTCAATCCCCCTGAAAGAAGTCAGACCTTTGTTGGAGGTCGCTTTACCTTGCATTCCCTCCCCTGCTGTTTGGGCTTCCCCCCTTTCGGGGGGATTGTGGGGGGCTTTATACTTATTCTTCACCACCATCAACATATCGCCCGTTGTCAATTCCTCTTCACGCCCTAATACCATATTACGAATACCCTGATTGAAGATATTGGCGCGCTTATTCGACCGTGTGATAACCATGGTTTCATCTATTCCTACTTCTGCATAACTCGTTGAAAGGCTCTCTATGAGTTCATCGCCAGGTACGATTGAGATGTCGGCAAAGCCTTTGAAGCGAATCTTGGGCAGTGCTGTTGCTTGGTCGTGGGTAATCATTTGCCGAATGATGGTGGCATTATAAAGGATACCTGAGTCTTGGCTCTGACGGAGAACTTCATTCAAATCACACTCATAGACCTTCAAGCCATAAGCTGCTAACACGTCAGTACGCAAGGCGGGACTCTCGGTTCCACCCACAGGGGGCAACTGCGCCTTATCACCAATCAGCAACATTCGGCAGTTGCGTTCGTTATAAACAAACTGAATGAGGTCGTCTAACAAGCAACCACTCCCAAAGGTGGAGTTCACGGAGGTTAGACTTATCATCGAGGCTTCGTCTATCATGAACAAACGATTACGATAGAGATTCGCATTAAGGTTGAACTTTCCATCCAATCCAGCGAACGTTCGCTCTCGATAGATACTTCGATGAATGGTAGCAGCAGGTTGACCAGAGTTTAAAGAGAATACTTTTGCTGCACGACCAGTAGGTGCGAGAAGGCTTATCTTGTATTGCAAGGCTAAGAGCGTACGCACAATAACACTTGCTAAGGAGGTTTTGCCCGTACCAGCACTACCTCGGAGTATCATCACACAACGCTCATCGCTATCGGTCATGAAGCGTTCGAAGACGTCAAGGGCATACATCTGGTCGTCGGTCGGATCGAACGGGAAGTTGCGAAGTATTTGATACATTAAACTATCATACATGTGTCTTACCTTTTATATTACCACTCTGAAATATCGGCTTGGTACTCTACACGCTGCTCAACATCGTCGGGCAACTTTGGAAAGAAGTCTATCCCAGTTATACGCTCCACATCATCAACAGTGTTCACATACTCCATCTTCTTATGACCCTTAGCCGATGTATTACGACAAACGAATCCAATTGCTTTGGAGTAGGCTTCAGCCGCAAGATAACCTTATAGAAGGCTTCAGGTACTTGCACCTTATTATTACCAATACGCTTGTGTGGCTGCTTGAAATAGATCGGTCCGCAAACAATAAAGACATCGCCATAACGCTTCGCCCACGTGCGACATTGCTCTTCTATTGAGTTCCATAACCCACTATTTAAAGCATGATCTTGCGGACAAACATTTGTCATCAAGAAACTTTGTTCCATCGCCGTCTCACTCCATCGATTGTCACCAGCAGGACACATGTGCCCTCGGTCATAACCCGAACGCATATAATCGTAAGTATCCACACGAGGTTTTGGCACATCATCATCTGCATGGAACTGCACACCATTACGCTTTACAGCACCATCAACATGATTAGCTGTGAGGTGCCATGCCACCCAGTTCGGTGTCTTCGTATCTATATTGTAGGATGCGGTGTAGCCTTCTCTATAAAGCAAAATAGACGGTACTCTCGCCTTCCCCTGCGGTATTTCTAATCCATTCTTAGCCTCAACATTAGCGGAAGAACTAGTCTCTTCTTCTGTTGCATTATCCTCATTCGTATTGTTCTTATCCGCCTGCTCTATACTTTGAACATCTTTAAAAGACTGATCCAAAGCTGATAAACTAACTCTTCCTTTGCCCGACTGACATGAAATAGCCAGCAATGATAAGGCGAAGATATAGCTTTTCACAAATATATGTTTCATCGTTTCCTTATGTTATAATCATCTATTAGAACGGCAAAGATACAATATTCTTATTACATCACACTCCTTTTCACCTAATTAACAGCATTCCCACTCCCCTTATCTTCCCTTCATTGAAATGTAACTTATCCTATTTTCCTCTTTTAAGTTGAACCCTCTTCGTACTTTAAGTTAAAGTCCTCAAGACGTCTAAGTTTATGTCCTTTGCTACTTTAAGTTAAAGTATGAAAGGATGATAACTATATGGTGGAATGTAACGATGGTGGCGATGGTAGGAACACGTATTACTTATAATATCATGCACCTATATTAGTCTGTCTTTAGAACATGTTACTTATAACATGAGCCCCATCAACAACTCCGCCTTAAAAGCACATTCCATTATCTGAAGGAGACTTATTTTTACTCTATTATGCACTTTTGAGTAGGGTTTCAAGGCTCGATGTTTTTAGAAGTTTTATTTGCTTATATTCTAAAAAAAACGTACTTTTGCCACCACTCACGTAGTAAGAAATTCTAAATCACACATTTATATCTATGAGTTTGAAAATCGTTGTACTTGCTAAGCAGGTACCAGACACAAGAAACGTGGGTAAAGATGCGATGACAGCTGAGGGCACGGTGAATCGTGCAGCACTGCCAGCGATCTTCAACCCAGAAGACCTAAACGCTTTAGAGCAGGCCTTACGACTGAAGGATCAAGACCCAGATGCCTCTGTTGGTATTTTGACTATGGGTCCTCCACGTGCTGGAGAAATTATCCGACAAGGACTTTATCGTGGTGCAGATACCGGTTGGTTACTTACCGATCGCAAGTTTGCTGGTGCCGACACCTTGGCTACCTCTTACGCTTTGGCTACAGCCGTAAAGAAGATTGGAGATGTAGACATTATCATTGGTGGTCGTCAAGCTATTGATGGCGATACGGCACAGGTGGGTCCACAGGTTGCACAGAAATTAGGTCTCAATCAGGTTACTTACGCTGAAGAGATTCTAAAGGTTGAAGACGGAAAGGCAACTATTCGCCGTCATATTGATGGTGGTGTTGAGACGGTTGTAGCCCCATTGCCAGTACTGATTACTGTTAATGGTTCTGCAGCTCCAGCTCGCCCATGTAATGCTAAGCTCGTTATGAAGTACAAATACGCTACATGTCCTATGGAGCGCAAGGGTAATGAGCCTTGGGCTAACCTCTACGAAGAGCGTCCTTACCTCACTTTGAACCAATGGTCAGTTGCTGACGTTGATGGAGACGAAGCTCAATGCGGTCTTAGCGGTTCGCCAACAAAGGTGAAAGCAGTGCAGAACATTGTCTTTCAAGCTAAGGAGAGCCAGACGCTAACAGGCTCTGATGAGGATATTGAAGGACTTGTTAAGGAACTATTAGGAGAGAAGATAATTGGGTAAGACCTATGAACAACGTATTTGTATATTGCGAAATAGAAGAGACCACCGTACAGGAGGTTTCACAGGAGCTATTGACTAAGGGTCGTAAGCTCGCTAATGAATTGGGTGTTGAGTTACATGCCATTGTTGCTGGTAGTGGTATTAAGGGGAAGGTGGAAGACCAGATTCTGCCTTACGGAGTAGACAAGCTCTTTGTCTTTGATGGTGAGGGACTATTCCCCTTACACATCTGCACCACACACAGACATCCTTGTTAATCTCTTCAAAGAGGAGAAGCCACAGATTTGTTTGATGGGTGCAACGGTGATTGGTCGTGACCTCGGTCCTCGTGTATCATCATCATTGACTAGTGGTCTGACAGCCGATTGTACACAACTAGAGATCGGTGACTACGATGACAAGAAAGCTGGCAAGCATTATGAGAATCTGCTTTATCAGATTCGCCCTGCCTTCGGTGGTAACATCGTAGCGACGATTGTCAACCCTGACCACCGTCCACAGATGGCAACGGTTCGTTCTGGTGTCATGCAGAAAGCACTCTATGAGGGTAAGGCAAAGAATGAAGTTGTCTATCCAGATGTTGCTAAATATGTGCCCGAAGTAGACTATGTAGTGAAGGTTATCAACCGCCATGTCGAACCAGCACAGAACAACTTGAAGGGTTCTCCTATCGTTGTTGCTGGTGGATATGGTGTCGGCTCAAAGGAAGGTTTCGACTTGCTATTCAAGCTCGCAAAGGAACTTCATGGTGAGGTTGGTGCTAGTCGTGCTGCTGTTGATGCTGGTTGGGTAGACCACGATCGCCAAATTGGACAAACAGGTGTAACCGTTCACCCTAAAGTGTACATCGCTTGTGGTATCTCTGGACAGATTCAACATATTGCAGGAATGCAAGACAGCGGTATCATCATATCTATTAACAACGACCCAGACGCCCCTATCAATGCCATTGCCGACTATGTCATCAATGGAACTGTTGAGGAGGTGGTGCCTAAGTTGATAAAGTATTATAAGCAGAATAGTAAATAAAGCCTCACCCCCGACCCCTCTCCGAATGGAGAGGGGAGTAGACACTACTATTAGATGTTGTTAGGGGAAAGGTAGATTATGAGGTATGGGAAAGGATGGAGCGCAATGGTTTGAGACTGCTTCTATTGATAGATATAAGCTATTAAAAGAATTTGCAAAGGAGAACAGACGCCACATGACGGATGCAGAGAAAGTCCTTTGGAAAGTTCTACGCCAATCAAAATGTAGCTTCAAATTCAGACGGCAACATCCCATATATGATTATATCGCTGACTTCATTTGCTTAGAAAAGAGACTTATAATAGAGGTTGACGGAGCTTACCATTGCGAACCTCAGCAACAAGAAGATGACCAAATCCGTACGGATATCCTCTCAGATATGGGGTACAAAGTGCTTCGCTTTACTAATGACGAAGTACTATCAAGCCCACATACTGTATTAAACATGATTAAAGACGAAATAAATAACAAATAAATAAAAGCCATTAAACACCTCCTATAAAGCATATCACTCCCCTCTCCATTCGGAGAGGGGGCGGGGGTGAGGCTATTGGGACTTATGAATTATTATACTGACCACCCAGAGATAGCGTTTCACTTGAATCATCCATTGATGAAACGCATTGTAGAATTGAAGGAGCGTAACTACGCTGATGCCGCTACACACGCTGATGCACCAGTAAACTACGAGGACGCTATTGAGAATTACAAGCGTATCCTTGATATTACGGGAGACATCACAGCAAACATCATCGCACCTAACTCTGAAGCTGTCGATCAAGAAGGTCCACACCTCATTGATAACCGCATGCACTATGCAAGTAAGACGCTTGAGAACATACAAGCCACTCGTCAAGCTGGTTTATGGGGCGTATCAATGCCACGCCAATATGGTGGCTTGAACCTTCCTAACGTCGTATTCTCTATGTTATCAGAGCTTATTGCAGCTGCTGATGCTGGCTTCCAAAACATTTGGTCATTGCAGTCATGTATCGACACGCTCTACGAGTTCGGTAATGACGACCAACGCCAACGCTATATCCCACGCATTTGTGCAGGCGAAACCATGTCAATGGACCTCACCGAACCAGATGCTGGTTCCGACCTCCAGCGCGTTATGCTCAAGGCTACCTTCGATGAGAAGGAGAACTGCTGGCGACTGAATGGTGTGAAGCGATTCATTACCAATGGTGATTCTGATATCCACCTCGTCCTCGCCAGATCAGAAGAGGGTACACGAGACGGACGTGGCTTGTCTATGTTCATATACGATAAGCGCAATGGTGGCGTTGACGTGCGTCACATCGAGAACAAGCTCGGTATACATGGTTCGCCTACTTGCGAGCTTGTTTACAAGAATGCAAAAGCAGAACTATGTGGCAACACACGCATGGGACTCATCAAATACGTTATGGCATTGATGAATGGTGCTCGACTCGGCATAGCCGCTCAGTCGGTGGGTCTTGAGCAAGAGGCTTACAACGAGGGATTGGCATACGCAAAGGAACGTGCGCAATTCGGCAAGAAGATCATCACCTTCCCTGCGGTTTACGATATGCTCTCTCGCATGAAAGCGAAGCTCGACGCAGGTCGTTCGCTATTGTATCAGACGGCTCGTTACGTTGATATCTACAAGGCGTTGGAGGATATTGCTCGTGACCAGAAGCTCACTCCAGAGGAGCGTCAAGAGATGAAGAAGTACACAAGACTGGCTGACGCTTTCACTCCGCTAGCCAAGGGTATCAACTCTGAATACGCTAACCAGACTGCTTACGACGCTATCTCTATCCATGGAGGCTCCGGCTTCATCATGGAGTACAAGTGCCAACGCTTGTATCGTGATGCGCGTATCTTCTCTATCTATGAGGGTACAACGCAACTCCAGGTAGTAGCTGCTATTCGTTACATCACCAACGGCACTTATCTTTCTATTATGAAGGAGATGCTCGAGGGCGAACTCGCTTGCGACTGCATGAAGGCTTTGCGCGATCGTGTTGCTCGTCTCGTTGAGCTTTACGAGGAGTCAATCGAGAGGGTAAATGCTTACGATAACCAAGATATCCACGACTTCCTTGCTCGCCGTCTGTACAATATGACAGCCGATATCATTGGTTCGCTACTCTTGTTTGAAGATGCTTCTAAGGCACCAGAGTTATTCAAGAAGTCGGCTAATGTATTCGTTCGCATGGCAGAGGAAGAGGTGATTGGTCACGCTTCTTACATCAAGTCATTCGACCCAGCAGACCTTGCTAACTTCAAGGCTACGGACGATGAACCTGCTGAAGCATAACGATTAACACACAAGAAACGTCTAACGGGAGGATGTGTCATTACATTTTCGACACATCCTCCTTACCTTTATTATATAACTAAACACACACTATGACCCAAGAGGAATACAATCAATTAGATTACAACTACATTCACTGCGCTGGCACAAACTGCCCGAAAGCTAACAGCTGCCTGCACCACACAGCCTACACCATGCTCCACACGAACACAAATGAGCATTACACTCTGGCTAATCCACAGGTGATAACGGGCAAGCAGCCCTGCCCTATCTATGAGGCGGATCGCAAAGAACGTTTCGCATGGGGCATCTCACGCATATATGATAATGTGCGGACGGCCGACCTTCGTGGCGTAAAGCTCAATGTCATATCGTGCTTTGGGACTTCTGTTTACTATAAGATAAAGCAACAGCGACGTGCTATATCCGAAGAAGAACAGCAAGAGATTCGTTTAGCATTTACAGAAATGGGATACGATGGTAATACCATAGAGTTCGACCATTATGAGGAACAATATCCTGCTATCATGAGAATCGTAAAGTATTAATTTCTATAACAGCATAATAACATTGCCAGCAAACAAGCTCCAAGATAATGAAAGAACTATCCAAACACCCAACAAATAGAGTTAAATCAGTTCTACTGTTATATCTTCTTTTCTTTGTTTCAATGTGTGGGTATTCCGAAACAGCAGACACACTATCTGTTATCAGCAACGATAGCTTACAAACCGAACAAAATACAATTATCCAACCATCGCTTCAGACAAAGATGGATAACTTCAGACAGCGACGCTGGTTTCAAGCTACCTATCTAGGCGTCCCAATGATAGCTATGGGGTTACTCGAAAAACATTTCGACGATAAGTTCCGAGTACTAAGGAATGACTTCATGCCTAAAGTTCGACTATAAACTCGACAATTACACACAGATAGCACCAGCGGCTGTCATGCTCGGCTTGAAGGCAGCAGGAGTGCCAAGCAGGTCCTCATGGGGAAGGATGATTATGAGCGATGCTATCACCATTACTTTGATGACAGGGGTGGTACAAGGACTCAAATATACAACCAATGTAACCCGACCTGATGGAAGCAATAAACAGAGCTTTCCCTCAGGACATACTGCGACCGCCTTTATGACTGCCACTATGCTATCCAAGGAGTATGGGCACATCTCTCCATGGGTGAGTGTTGGGGCATATACCATAGCAACTGCAACAGGACTAATGCGTATGGCGAATAACAAGCATTGGCTCAGTGATGTCATGGTTGGAGCTGGCTTTGGTATTCTGTCAACAGAGTTCGGATATTGGATAACTGATGCTTTCATGAAAGGTAGGGGATTAAACTTCCAAAAGTTACAAGAGGAGGAACAACTAGGACGTAGCAACCCTTCATTCTTCAACCTCTATATGGGCTTTAATGTCCCTCTAAGTAAGTTTGATATCAATAATAACACAACCTTTCAAACATCAGTGGGAACCGTCCTTGGTGTTGAAGGAGCCTACTTCTTCAATCAGTATATAGGTATTGGTGGGCGTTCAACTTTCTCAAACATACAGCTTATCATTAACGACACTGAAACACAAGACAACACGTTCAACTTCGATAACTTCAGCATTGGACCTTATTTCTCGCTTCCACTAACGCTTAGATGGACGCTTGATACAAAGCTGCTTGCAACGTTTACCTATTATTACAATACAATAATCAATAATATAAATATTCCGAAAAATACTGGATGGGGCATTGGAACAGGTTTAGGTATTAACTATCATATAAGAAAGCATTTCGCCTTGGCTTATTTGCCGATCACAATATACAGCCACCATACAGCATAAAGAACAAAGAGTACATTCACACACTGACTATTGGTACCAAAGCTGCCATGAGATTCTAAGGTTTACACTATAGAACAGCTACATCCAATTAGTTGGATGGTATCATCCAATTAGCTGGATGGTGTCATCCAATTAGTTGGATGATGTCGTCCAATTAGCTGGATGCATTCGTCCAATTAGTTGGATGCCTCCGTCCAATTAGTTGGATGAAGTCGTCCAATTAACTAGATAGTGCTGTCAAATTAGTTGAATAACATTATCTACCTCATTGAAAAACATATATAAGAACTCTCATTAATAGGAATCCATAACAACAGATTAGTTGCTTTTCTTCTAACAAAATTGTCTATTAGGTTGCCTTCATTAGCTGTTTTGAACCGCCTTTCACAGCTCTTCCCTCAAAAGAAGTTATTAGAACCAATAGTCTATAACAACCTCAAGAGTGAAATAAAACATACGTCTTTATGGTGATATGCGAAATTATCTCTATCTTTGCAGCACGTAATTAAAAGGAAAGAATATGAAGAGATATATGCAAGCAAGCCTATTATTAATGGGCTTCCTATTGGTTCAATCAACCACAGCAATGGCGCAATGCCCTATCAAGGAACGGATTATGAATGGTGAGGGAGAGGCTGATTCGACATCGCAAGTAAGATCTACTCCTGCACTGGCAAGCTACACGTTGGTTATCTTCTTCGATAAGAAGAAGGGCAGCAAACCACTGATGAAGGCAATTAAGACGAGCGCATGTACGGTGCTCTACAAATACAAGGAATCTAACGGGGTAGCGATTAAGGTGCGCGAAGGATGGGATATTGACAAAGCCATAGCCTACTTCAAAGGCGTGAAGGGCGTTCTAAGTATAGGCGTGAATGGTATCATGCAGCCCGAATAGGCATCTGTAACGTTCCAACAAAACAATAAGGTCAGGCTAAAAACATAGCCTGACCTTTCTTTGTTAGATGGTAGATAGCATGCAATTAGATGATGGATAGCACGTGATAAGATGGTAAGAGGACACGTGATTAGATAGTAAGCAAGTGCATGATCACTTCTTCTTCGGATTGACATTGAACTTCCATGCGAGAGAGAACATCACATATCGGGGAATACTGTTGTGCCAAGTCTCCACGCGCCCTTGCTCATTAACGGCATAGCTTGTACTCCTTAACTGGTGGAGTATATCGAATGCCTGCAACTTAGCTAACAAATGATTGTTGAAGAAGGAACGTGTGAGTTGTGCATTCCAGAGCCAATCTGACGTGTTCATCTCTGCTTGCTGATAGCCTCGACGCATAAAGACTGTCATGTCAGTGACCAACTGGAAATGGCAAGGAAGTGCTAAGGTCGTATTCAGTCCCACGTTATAGTCACCTGCATGAATAGCCTCGAAGCCTGTGCGCTTGCTAGTGATTGAGTAATACTTCACGCTTCCGTGCAAAGCAACCTCTGCATTGTCATTAGCTCGATAATTCAACTTCAATGTGTTATCGAGTATCACATTCCCCACTATGCTACGCTCGTTTCCTGTGCTACCCAGCGTCTGTGCCATATCCACCGAGTGCCTATATTCTGCTGCGAAGTTGTTATCAATCGTCAACCGATTGTTCTTATCCAATGCACGTGTGAAGTTGAAACTACCATTAATATGCCAGTTACCATTCACACTAACGGGTAGGATGTGCGAAACGGAGGTCGTTTTATCATATTGCAGACCGTATGCTACAGCGTTATCCGTCTGATTATAACTCGCACTTAGGCTGATACTCTGTTGGTGCTGACCACGGAATGTCACATTACCCGTCACATAGTACTTATGAATATCACGCAACTTACTATTGCCCTCACGCACATATAACGGATTGCTATCGTCTCGGTAAGTAGTAAGAAGCGGCATCTCGGGGAAGTCCGAACTCATCCCCATGCGCACTGACCATTGACCTTGTTTCTCCAAAGAGAGCATAGGTTCGAAGAATGTCCGCTGTCGACTGATGTGCTGCATCCCCATTCGTTCATAGTTCAGACTGGCATGCAAGAGGCGAATGGGTACTCCCACACGGAACTCGGCACCGAAGAGTAGGCTCTTTAATGACGAATAAGAAAGATTGAAGAGGTGCTCATGTCGACGCTCGCGATACTCATAAGTGTTGTTACCATCCAATGCGCCCGCCATCATCAAGGCTGTTGATGGTGGGAGATTATCGAGTGAGTAAGGTCCAGCACCTATCCGATCGAGTCGGTAAAGGAGGTTATTTGTCTTGTTAAAGTTATAGATGTACTTGTATTCAGGTATCACGCTGCGGTTGCGATAGTTCCATATATAATGCAAGCCAGCCGTTAGCTTGAGGTTCTGATTCGGTGTATTGAGATAGCGCACACGCTTATCTGCAGGCAAGGCAGCCGTTGGGTATTGCAAGTCGGACGATAATAATGAGCGACTCAGGTCTCGAGTGTAATACACCTGACCTGTTACTCCGAACATATCACTCATTAACACCTTCCATCCCACACTATTATCGAATGTGAAACCATAGTGCTTTACATCGTTACTCTGGCTTTCCATCAGTCGGCTCAACAATGAATTGTGTACCGAGTCACGCTGGTTTTCCAGTCCCCAACCCGTCTTCTTCTTATAAGACGCAGCCAGATTCGATGTCACATAATAGGCATCTTCCTGCAATATTAACAGGTTGGTTGTTTGCCACGACGTACTACTATTCCGCATATTCGACACTGCCCTGCGATAGGAATCACCATCAGGTAAGAAGGTTTGTGTGTTCGTCTTCGTTACTAAATTATCGTTCGTATGTTCCCAAGTGACATCACTTTGGAACCAAGAGATGGGCGTACTCAAGGGGCGCATATAAGAGAGTCCAGCCGTCTTCGTCGTTGTTAGTCCGTCAGAAACATCCTGTGGCGACCATTCCCCATCAAGTCTTGCCCGCTGATTATCGTTTAGGTTGTTCATACTAAAGTATGTCCCGATACGCTCCTTATCGGAGAACTTCATGAGAAAAGCACGTGTCATATAACGATGTTGAGTACCTGCTCCAGCCTCAAAGTTGCCCATGTAGCCCGTAGCATACTCCTTCTTCAGTCGTACATCCATCGTATATACCTTGTCGCCCATGTCTTGTCCCATCATCTGCGACTTCTGTCCAGCCTTATTGAACACCTTTATCTTGCTTACCGTATAGGCTGGCAGGTTCTCCAAAGCCATCATTGGGTTACCAGAGAAGAAGTTATTGCCATTGACCAATAGGCTCTCTACATACTTGCCATTGACATATATCTGTCCATCCTTCGTCAGTTTCGCCCCCGGCAAGCGTGCCACTAAGGTCTCCAGCATGCTCCCTTCAGGCAGATTAAACGCATCGGCATTATAGACGATAGTATCTTTCTTGATAACCATCTTCAGCTTTGTCGCCTTCACCGTGACCTCTTTTAACTTGTGCACCTTATACATATAGATGGTTCTCACGGGTATATAGAACTCGCGTTTGCTCTTCAGTTCGCAATTCATGTAGGCATCTTGATACCCTTCTGACACTGCATGAACAATGTAATGACCCTTTTCTATAACACCAGGAAAGGAATATTCGCCCGTATAAATAGCTTTGCCACTCTCTGGATCTTGCTCTGCTTCGGTCGAAACAGAATCTATCACAATGCTATCCGCTGTCATCAAGTATAACTTCACAGGCATTCCTTCTCCCGTAATAGCGTCTTGCACTAATCCATTCACTTGATAACGATACTTCTGTGCATGGGCTGATAAGCACATCAACAGCGCACAAATCATAAAAATAAGCTTCGAACTCTGTTCTTAGTCATAAACTTTAGGTTGATTATTAGACGTTTGTTAAGGATTTATCGAATATCTATCCCATAGGTATAAACCTATTATTGGCATAGACACACGACTTGATTGCAAAGATAAAACAAATCTTTTATATTACAAGTAGGCTTCCGTTAAATAAGACAAATCTTATATCAGCAATCAAAGAAAGCCTCTCTTGCATTGAAAGAGACGCCCCCCTTCGCAGCAAGGAAACGCCTTCTTCATATTGAAGAAAGCCTCTCCTTCTTTACTGTCTCCTATCCGTTGCTAACGAAGCACTGCCTCGCTACACAGGACAAAACAAAAAACAACAAAGATAAAACACGCTATCTAAGATTTAATGTGTATATTTGTTGCCGTCAAAACAATACTTATTAATCTGAACAAACAACGTTATTAACTATGATACCATTCAATCGTTTCGCATCCACAATCACCTTAGCTCTCACCTTATCTGTCGGTGCGCAGGCACAATCAACGAACTTAGAAAAGGACGTGGAGAGTTATTTCTTGCAAACATTAAATACTCAACTGACCACGGAAGTGGCTGACCGAAATGCTTTCACCAATGCCCCTACCTGTGTAACCCACCTACAACAAAGCATCAAGAACAAGGATATTTCTCACTATCAAGAGATGGTTTGGAAGGCTTGGCAAGCAGCTAATCGGGCACTGAAGGAGCAGAAACTCATTCCTGCAGAGCCTTTACAAAATGCTAATCAGGCGTCATGGGACTTGCCACAAGGCTTAGAGTCTAATGCAAAAATGCCTTATTACTATGGAACGAAAGGTACAAGTGATAAGCCACTACCGCTCTTTCTTTATCTACATGGCTCTGGACCAAAGGCACAGGAATGGCAGAATGGTATCTTACTTGCCAAGTCGTTCAATGATTCGCCATCGTCTTATTTCATCCCACAGATACCCAATGAGGGCGAATACTATCGTTGGTGGCAACTTGCCAAGCAGTTTGCTTGGGAGAAACTCATCCGCCAGTCGCTCGCAGAAGGAGCTGTCGATGCTAACCAAATATATGTCTTTGGCATATCAGAAGGCGGTTACGGAAGTCAGCGACTAGCCTCTTTTTATGCCGACTATTGGGCTGCAGCAGGTCCAATGGCTGGTGGAGAACCATTGAAGAATGCGCCAGTTGAGAATTGTGCCAATATAGGGTTTTCATTCTTAACAGGTGCTGATGACACTGGATTCTATCGTAACATCTTAACTTATTACACGCAGGTTGCCTTCGATTCAGCTCAACTCTCTCGTCCACTCTCCGCTGACCAACAGCCTATCTTCCGCCATCGTGTACAGCTCCTACCCGGTATGCAACACCACATAGACTATAGACTCACCACACCATGGTTGCGCCAATTCGTTAGGAATCCATACCCCAAGACGGTGCTATGGGAGGACTTTGAGATGGATGGAAGGCATCGTTCAGGCTTTTACAACTTACAAGTTTTGAAGCGTCCATCAGCCCTTCGCACCTATTATGATATGTCTATTCAAGGGAACGTGATTACCCTTAGCATACAAGATGTACGCTATACAACAACCGAGAAAGAGCCACAATGGGGCATAGAAATGAAGTTTAATCGTTCTTACTCGGCGGCTCAAGGAGGGAAACTACGTGTCTATCTCAATGATAAACTGGTAAATCTAAACAAAGAGGTGACAGTAATCATCAACGGAAAGAAGGCTTTTCAAGGTGTTATAAAGGCTAATCTAAAAGACATGATAAATAGTTGTGTGGAATATTACGACCCCTATCGTGTGTTCCCAACAGCCGTAGAGGTGAGTTATTAAACACTACAAACAAAATAGGAACAGACGCATTTGTCTGTTCCTTATCTTATACTTCCAGTAACTCAAGTAGGTGTATATCCACCTTTAGAAAGGCTTTCGGAAGTTACCTGTTAGAAGCCCTCTCCATTATTGAACAGGGTTCTGTTCATAGATCTTTAAGCCAAACTCATGCGCATAGGCATAAACATGTTCGAGAATATCTGACGTTGAATGCTCATAAGGAATCCAATCTTTATTAGATAAGAAGAAGTAAAACTCGATAGGAACTCCCGCCTGTGTCGCATCTAATTGACGCAGGAGTAAAGTCATCTTAGGGTTTACATCTTCTCGTTTGGATAGGTAATGTTCCATGTAATGACGGAAGAGTCCGATGTTAATTACATCCCCCTTCAGATCCTCCTCCTTGACATATCCCTTCTCAAGGAGGCTCTTCTTGAGATCATCATCAGCAATTCTTATACTGCGAACATCAAAGTAGACGACCTTCTTCACACGGCGTCCTCCCCCCTCTAACATATCTTTCCAGTTGAGGAAAGTGCCGTTGACGAGTGTCTGCGGAGATACAGTTGCAATAGAGTTATCGCCTTGCTTCACCTTAACCGTGGTAAGGGTGATGTCTTGAACAGTACCATCTATACTCCCATCGGTCAATGTTATCCAGTCTCCAATGTGTATCATCTCGTTACTGGTGAGCCTAACTCCAGCGACAAGACCATCAATTGTATCCTTAAATACCAACATCAAGATGGCAGATGTGGCTCCCAAACCAGCAAGAAGGTTCATTGGACTACGATTGATGAGTATTCCTACAACCACAATAGCAGCTATAAAGATGGTCAATATCTTCAATACTCCACAGAAAGACTTGAGGTATTGACTCGTAGAATTACCTGGTTTCGTATTCAAATAACGCAATCTATCAATGATACCAACGGCAAGCTGTGTGGTAGCAATGGTGAGATAGACCGCTGTCAGACGTGCCAAAGACTCTTGAACAACGGGTATTTGATAGAAAACAAGGGGCATTAACTTCCATATAACGAGTGCTGGAACAATGCGACAAGCCACTTTCAAGACCTTATAGTCAAATATTACATCATCCCATTTAGCCTCTGTTCGCTTTACAATCTTCAGTATTAAAGGTACAAAGACATACCTACAAATAAGCTCAGCAACGAGTGCCAGCAATAGAGCTACCACCGTTAACAATATATGACGCAGTACTGGGACAGCATGACCATGCACTCCCAACGATAGGATAACATTCTCTACAAAGATGCGAATCTGCTCTAGTACGTCATTTAATAAGTGATGAGGAAGTTTCGGCAACATAGTTATTTGCATTTAAATGAAGGGTTATTGGCACAATGCCACACACATATCTTGTTTTGGAAACGACGCATTGGCGAATGGGTCATTCCACCATTATTAATAATAGAGAAACATATCAAATGCCCGTTTGAAGCAGTGAGATAACCAGCCAAGGAACTAACTCCTCGCACTGTACCAGTCTTGGCTCTCACATTGTTTTGAGCACTTGTTCCACGCATACGTTTACGCAGTGTGCCATCAACACCAGCGATTGGCAGGGATTCAAATAAGGCATTATAAACCTCTTGATTGCGATAAGCATGACGCAAGAGTTGGATCTCTAACTCTGCACTTACATAATTATAAAGAGACAAACCAGAGCCATCTGCCACATTATAATCACGTGGATTCAATCCGAGACGACTGAAGAGTGCATTCTCATAGTTCCTCCCTTGCTTAGCAGAACACCAACGAACTCCACCGCTCGCAGCCAACTGGTAGAACATAGACTCTGCATAGAGATTATCGCTGACCTTTAACATTCTGTGTAAGACTTCACGTATAGAATGAGTATAGGTAACGATCAATGACGCATTAGAGGGAACTTGTCGTTCATCGGTGAAACCATCGACTGATATGCCAACATTGCGTAGTTTGCGAAGAAGAGTGTCCATAAAATCATCCTTTCGATTGACCAATAAAGTGTAAGAACAGGATTCTTATCATCCCAGCACCACCCTTCTCCAAGTCTATCTTTGTCTTTGAACGACAGATCAGCATAAACATTACCCTCAATGCGAGTGATCCCCAACTGTCGAATAGAGTCTGCTATCGCCGACAGATCACTGGATGACAACATAGGATCCATACCTCCCAAGCAATAGAGATCACCGTGTAGAACCTTCGTAGAGTCATTGATTGTTCCTGTATAGTAAATGCGTGTTTTGAAATCATAATCAGATCCTAACTTATCCAAAGCAGCAATAGCTGTGACGCACTTCATCGTAGAGGCTGGGCGAAGATGGAGTTTCTCACGGAACTGATAGACGGGAACATCATCAGTTAAGTCCCATACCATGACCGAAGCCTGCACCGTTTCAAGGAGTGGACTACGCATGATACCATCCAAACGATTCGTGATATTCTCCTTCCAAGAGAGCCGATCATCAGTGGAGAACATCGGTATAATACTGTCCGTGTCTTCGTCTTCATCTTCCCCAATATCGTCCGTCTTGGGTTGAGCAATCACTGCCTTAGGATGCAAAATATTGGCTATCTCTGTACTATCAAGATATACTTGCGCATGAACTTGTAGGCTCAATACAACACAAAGAACCAATGCCGATAAATATCTTAACTTCATTCTTCGTCCTTTCTCATTATCATTCGCTTGGTAAGTACAGCCTGAAACGAGTCGACATTATCAGGTTGTACGCTAATGGTATTGCCATTTACCAATTCAATTAATATATAATGTCCGATGTGAAAAGCAAAGGGATGCTTCCCAAGTGACCGAATATCACTGATAGAAATAGACTTTGTTTGTCCGATACGTCCCGTCTTAATGCGTAATTGATCATCATCAGTAAGAACATAACTGGTATGTATAGCACGGTCGACGGCTCTTATAGTTACAACGATAAGTAAGACTCCTAAGACTACCATCATACCACTAGTTCGATGCCACAAACAGAAGAATGCACCAAGACCAAACACTAGTATCGCTCCTAGATCATTTATTGTTACCTTATGTTGGAATGTTCTCATACTGAGTGCAAAAGTACAAAATAAAAGCCTTTGTACGTCAATATATTACATAAAAAGATAATGGCAACCAATATTGGTTGCCATTATTAGGGGGGAAGATGATTGGGCTTATTAGCCTAATTGGGCTAATAAGGCTAATAAAACTAATACCCTTAAACCAAAGTCGCAATAATCTCTTCACGGCTACCGGGTAGCATATCGATGACCGGAATCTCAGGCATTGTATAGCAACCAGGGGCTAAACGGAAACTAGCTCGTGCCACATTGACAAGCACCTGGGCTGTAAGTGCAGGGTTATTGATATTCATATCGAATGAGAAATGCTGGTTATGTGTCTTCCCACTAACGCCCTTGCGGGTCATATGAACGCCATGACCAACATCATTCAAGGCGTCAACACTAGGTACAGCAAACACATGCAACTCGTCATGAGCAAAGTAATCGTCGGCCTTAAGTTCCTTTGTTACATCCTCAAGGTTGGCTCCTTCTTCTAGTTCAACATATACCATGCGACGGTGAATGCCCTCTCCCAAAGGTATAGTCATCGACAATGCGTCCTTAACACCCTGCTTACTACGAGCCACAACAGAGTGTCCCATGGAACGACCAGGGCCGAAGTTTGTATAAGAAAGACCCTCTGGTGCGAGGCTCTCCATTAATACTCTTACGATAGAATCAGAGCCCGGATCCCATCCAGCAGAGATAACACTCACAGTGTTAGTACGCTTGTTATTCTCCATTTGCTTCGTGCGATAGTCCAAGATGGAACCATGAATATCGAAAGAGTCAACGGTATTAATGCCCAAAGCCGTAATCTTTTCGGCATACTCTGGACAACTTCTTGTTGGAGTAGCAAGGATGGCAACATCAACATCTTTCAGCTTTGTGATGTCATCAACAACCTCGTATGGAGTCAATTCTAAGGGTTTGTCCTTATCACCTTGACGCCTTACAACGCCTGCAATCTCGAAATCCTTTGCTGCTTCTAAGGCCTGAACACTATACTGACCAATGTTTCCATAACCAATCACAGCTGCTCTAATCTTCTTCATAATTTCTTACCTTTTATGTTATTGAACTACTTTTCTCTGCAAAAATAGCGTTTATTTGCTAATAAGTATCGTCTTCGACCCCTTTTTAACACTATTCTATATCTTCTTTATAATACACTCTTTCTCTCTGCCTTACACTTACTTATTGCGTAAGCAAGTTTTTAGTAATTTAATTAAGTTCTCCTCCATTCTACAAAGAGAGCCTCTCTTCATAACAAAGGAAGGCTCTCTTTAGTGCAAAAGAAAACGCCCCTTTAAATGAAGAAGAGCCTTTCCTTTATTCGTATTCATAGATAATATGCACCTACATGATGTCCTTTTCAATACGAAATTATAGTTATTAATTACACTCTTTCATAACAATAAACAAAGGAAGAAAACGTTATTAAGGACGTATATACAGAATTTCCATGCCCGAAAAAGGCATATTTATTTTAGATTATGATTGAATATATCAAAGGCGAACTGGCAGAGTTAACACCTGCCATGGCTGTCGTTGAGGCTCATGGTGTGGGTTACGCACTGAATATCTCACTGAATACTTATAGTGCAATACAGGGCAAAACAACTGTCAAACTATATGTTCATGAGGCTATTATGACTGGTGGACGCGATGACAACTACACGCTATACGGCTTTGCAAACAAGCAGGAGCGAGCCCTTTACAGATTGTTGATTACAGTCTCTGGAGTAGGTGCGAACACTGCAAGAATGATTCTTTCTTCATTGACACCAGCCGAACTTTGCAACGTAATTGCCAATGGGGACGAGAAGATGTTGAAGACAGTTAAGGGTATTGGTCTTCGAACAGCTCAACGCATTATAGTCGATCTCAAGGATAAGATCATGCAAAGTGGTATTGCTGACGAGTTGCATGTTAGCAACACTCCTGGTACACCTGCTGTTGATGCAGGGATTAAGGATGAGGCCGTTAGTGCACTCACTATGCTTGGCTTCTCACCAGCTCCTTCTGCAAAGGTTGTCGTGAGTATCCTTACCGAACAACCTGACCTTCCTGTGGAACAGGTGGTTAAGTTGGCGTTGAAGATGATTAAGTAATAAGCCTCTCCCCCATCCCCTCTCCGAAGGGAGAGGGGCGTAATTACCGCTTACAAATACTTTTCTCTGCATATTACAGCTTACATATTTCTGTTAAAAGGGCTTAGGGAGGCTTTCAATCACTCGTCTTCTTGAAAAGAAAACATTACATATTCCTCATTATTATCATGCTTCTTGGTAGTGTCACACTACTAAGCTGGGGACGTATGGCTCTATCTTTTGCACCGATAAAGAGCCTCTTCTCTGTAACACAAAACGATACGATCAAGAAGAAGAAACCGATTGAGGTGGAGATAGATGAGGAGAAGATCCCAGACTCTCTATTGCATCCAAGGTGGAAAGTGCAGCGCACTTCCCCTATTACTTTATGATGATCTAAGGGAGAACTCTACCGATCTCATCCGCCCCGAGAATATGCGACAAACGGTGGAATATAACGACTCTCTCGATCGGTATATCATAGGTAACAAGATTGGTGATACATACGTGATGGCACCAATAATGATGACACCTGAAGAGTATCGGAAGTGGACAGAGAAACGCAGCTTCACGGATTACTATCGCTCAAAGAACCAAGAGATACTACGCGAAAAGGGCAAGGAGAAGTTAGACTTCACCGATATGCACTTCTCGTTAGGACCGGCAGAGAAGATCTTTGGACCAGGTGGTGTACGTATTAAAACACAAGGAACTGCAGAGCTGAAGTTCGGTGCGACGCTCAAAAGCATTGATAATCCGTCATTGCCAATACGCAATCGTAAGACCACAGCGATGAACTTTGACGAGAAAATTAACGTCAACGTCAATGGCAAAGTGGGCGATAAAGTGAACATGAACCTCAATTACAACACTGATGCGACATTTGACTTTGACACGCAGAACTTCAAGTTGAAGTATGAAGGAAAGGAGGATGAGATCATCAAACTGGTTGAGGGTGGTAACGTAACATTCCCTTCTAACAACTCTCTAGTGCAAGGAGCTTCGGCCTTATTCGGCATTCGCACGGATATGCAATTCGGTAAATTGAAATTACAAACGGTGTTATCTCAAAAGAAGAGTTCGAATAAGAGCGTTAGTTCTAGGGGTGGAAAGCAGTTGACACCATTTGAGATTGATGCCGCAGAATACGAAGAGAACCGTCACTTCTTCTTATCTCAATACTTCCGAGATCACTATGATGACGCAATGAAATCATTGCCTAATCTGAAGACAGGTATCACTATCAACCGTGTTGAAGTGTGGGTGACAAACAAGAGCGGAACGACAAGTAACACTCGTAATATCGTTGCTCTCACCGATTTAGGAGAGAATGAACGAGTGAGCCGAACGGATCTTTGGGGTACAGGAATTGGTCAAGTACCAACGAACAACGCAAACACTGAATACAACACTATCGCTCAAGGTTACCCTGCTGCACGCAATATTGATCAAGTGACAGGCATCTTGGATGGCGCAGGACTTGTGGGTGGTAATGATTACGAGAAGATTGCTAATGCCCGACTACTCAATAGTTCGGAGTACACAGTGAACCCTGCTTTGGGTTACATATCGCTTCGCAGTGGTCTACAAACCGACCAGGTGCTTGCCGTTGCATACGAATATACATTCGGTGGAGTGACCTATCAAGTGGGAGAATTTGCCAGTGACCGCACCGATATCAATGAGGCTCTATTCGTAAAGTCGCTGAAGAACACCAATAACAGCCCTAGTCAAGGTAACTGGGGATTGATGATGAAGAACGTTTATTACCTGTCAACTAACATTGAGAAGGATAAGTTCCGCCTTGATGTTAAATATCAAAGTGATACGACAGGTGTGTACCTTTCTTATATACCCGAACCACAAGTTAAGAGCTTACCCATCATTAAGTTGCTTGGTGCCGACCGATTAGATAACAATAACAACCCACATCCGAATGGTTATTTCGATTATGTAGAAGGATACACAATAAGCAATGGGCGCGTCTTTCCCACTAGCGGAACCATTCGGCGCAGGGCTTCGTAAGAAACTTATTGATAAAGGTGTTACGGCTGCAGTAGCCGATAAGTACACTTTCTCGGAACTATATAATTCAACTAAGACAACCGCTAAGCAGATTGCAGAAAAGGATAAATTCATGCTCGTGGGACAATATCGTGGTACGGCAGCAAACGTTATTTCGCTTGGTGCCTACAATGTTCCGCAAGGTTCCGTGGTGGTTACTGCTGGTGGAGTAACGCTTAATGAAGGTTCTGATTACAGCGTTGATTACAGTGCAGGAGAGGTAACGATCCTCAACCAGAGTATTATTGATGCAGGAACAGCCGTCAATGTCTCCCTCGAAAGTCAAAGTGCTTACCAACAGGAGCGCAAGACTATGATAGGAGTAAACTGGGAGTATGATTTCTCAAAGGACTTCCAAATAGGTGGAACATTCATGCACTTATCTGAACAACCACTCACCACAAAGGTGAATATGGGCTCGGAACCGCTCAACAACACCATTTGGGGACTTAATCTAAACTGGAAGAAAGAGAGCCAGTGGTTGACCAACATGCTCAATAAGATACCTTTCTTGCATGTCACTCAACCATCATATATCACCTTCTCTGCCGAGTTCGCACAGTTGTTGGCAGGGCAGAGTAAGGGTACACAAGACCATGCTTCTTACCTTGATGACTTTGAAGGTACGAAGAATGCAATCGATGTTAGCCAACCTACATCATGGGTTATTTCAAGTGTACCATCCGACTTCTCCGAGTCAACGGATAAGACGACTCTAAGGAGCGGATACAACAGAAGTCTCTTAGCTTGGTACAATATTGACCCGCTCTTCACACGTCGTAGTAGTTCACTAACGCCTGGTCACATCAAAAGCGACCTCGAACAATTATCGAATCACTACGTTCGTGAGATTCCAATTACCGAAGTCTTCCCTAACAGGGATCGTAACTATAGCGGTTCCATCTCAACCTTACAAATACTGAATCTGGCTTTCTATCCATCAGAACGAGGACCTTATAACTTCAATCCTAATATTGACATTAATGGTCACCTCACCAACCCTAACAGGACATGGGGCGGTATGATGCGTAAGTTGGACACGAATGACTTCCAGACAGCCAACATCGAGTATGTGGAGTTTTGGATGCTTGATCCGTTCATCTATACCAATCGACAAGCTAATGCCAACCAGTATGGTGGCGACTTCTATATCGATCTCGGCGAGGTGTCTGAAGATATATTGAAGGATGGAAAGAAGTTCTATGAGAGTGGTATGCCAGTAGATGGTAGCAACTCATGGACAACTACTCAGTGGGGACGAATCCCTACACAATCTACCATCACGTATGCTTTGCGACATCAGCAGGCAGTCGTGCCAAGCAAGATGTGGGTTACAATGGCTTGACGGATGAAGAAGAAAGACAGTTCGCAGCCTATCAAAACTTCCTTACTGCAGCCCGTGCCAACACCAATCAGGCTGTGTTTGACTCTATATGGGCTGACCCTGCCAATGATGACTACCACTATTTCCGTGGTTCGGATTGGGATCGTAAACGTGCATCGATACTTGAACGCTATAAAAGAATCAATAATCCGCAAGGTAACTCACCAGACAATGAGAACAATAACGAGCGTTATGACACGTCTTACAAGACCACCCCTGATGTAGAGGATATCAATCAAGACTATACACTGAACGAATACGAGAAGTATTACCAATACCATGTTAGCATTCGACCACAGGATCTCAATGTCGGACAAAACTTCATTGTGGACAAGCGAGTGGCGTCAGCATCCTTACGAAAAGGCGGTTCGGAACCTGTTACATGGTATCTTTTCCGCATTCCACTAGAAGAGTTTCAGAAACGAGTGGGCGGTATTAACGACTTTACAAGTATCCGCTTCATGCGCATGTTCCTCACTGGTTTCAGTAAACCAATCGTTCTCCGCTTTGCCACATTCGACCTTGTCAGTGGCAAATGGCGTCAGTATCAGCAAAACTTAACCACTGGTGCGCCCAATACGGGTACGATGAATGTGAGTACGGTGAGCCTTGAAGAGAATGGAGATAAGACTCCCGTCAACTATGTCTTACCGCCTGGTATCATTCGAGGACAGGATCCGAGTCAGCCTCAACTAGTACAGGAGAACGAGCAAGCACTATCTTTGGTCGTTAATAATCTAAGCTCGGGTGAATCAAAAGCTGTGTATAAGAACACAACACTTGACCTGCGCCAATACAAGCGTCTACAGATGTTTGTACACGCAAATGCCTTCGAACAGAACACAACCAACCTCGGTGATGATCAGTTGGCAGTGTTCATTCGATTGGGATCAGACTATAAGAACAACTATTACGAATATGAAATTCCATTGAAGCTAACCGCTCCAAAAAGTGATTACGACATGTATCTCCCACAGGATCAACGGCTGGTTTGGCCTATAGAAAACATGTTGGATATACCTTTGCACCTACTCACTTCTGTCAAGAAGCAGCGTAACAAGGCACGTGGAACTGGTGGAGCTAGTTTCAACCGCGTCTTCTCTGTCTATGATACTGACCACCCTGCTAACAAAGTAAGTATCATGGGTAACCCAACACTGGGTGAGGTTAAGACTATGATTATCGGTGTGCGCAACCTTTCCAGTAGCCAGAAGAGTGGTGAAGTGTGGGTCAATGAGTTGCGTCTAAAGGAGTTTAACAACGAGGGCGGATGGGCTGCAAGAGGACAGTTGAACGTCCAGTTGTCCGATTTCGGTAGTGTTGATATCAACGCAAGTCATAGTACTGACGGCTTTGGAGGCTTAGAACAGGGTGTAAATGAACGGCAACAAGAAACGAAGACTGACGTGTCTGTCACTACGAGTTTGGAACTAGGTAAACTGTTCCCAGACAAGGCGAAGGTCTCTGCACCATTATATTATAGTATCACAAAGAGCGAAAGTAGACCTAAATATAACCCACTCGACACCGATATGGAACTGGGGGATGCACTCGAAGGAGCTAGTAACAAGCAGGAGAAAGACTCGATTAAGTCGATTGCAATTACCAAACGATTGACAACGAACTTATCGCTATCGAATGTGCGTGTTGACATACAGACAAAGAATCACCCTATGCCATACGACCCCGCAAACTTCTCTTTCTCGTATAGCCATTCACACTCTCACACATCGGGCGAAACGACTGTCTATGAGAATGAAGACAACTGGCGTGGGGCATTAAACTATAACTGGACACCTGTTTACAAGCCTTGGGAGCCATTCAAACGACTGATCAAGAGTCGTTCAAAATGGTTTGAGATCCTACGTCGCTTTGGCTTGAATTGGTTACCACAGAACCTTACCTTCAATACAGAAATGGTTCGCAACTATTACGAACTACAAGAGCGTGACATGGAGTCAATAGGTCATGACCGGCTCCCACTGACGTTTAATGAGCAGTTCCTATGGAACAGAGACTTTGCGTTGAGATGGGACTTAACACGCAACCTACACATGAACTTCCAAAGTGCAACGCATGCGGAAATAGAAGAACCATACACTCCTATTAACAAAGACCTCTATGCGGATCGTTATCAAGCATGGAAGGATTCGGTGTGGACAAGCATTAAAGCACTTTGGTACTCCACTTGATTACCAACAGAACTTCTCGCTCTCTTATCAGTTACCTCTTAACCTTTTACCTGTCTTCGATTGGGTGAATACGGATGCTAGTTATAATGCAACTTACACATGGGTAAGGGGTGCTAACCTTGATAATGGTACTTCGCTCGGTAACACAATCACAAGTAACAGGACCTTAAACATTAATGGGACTTTCAACATGGAACGCCTTTACAACCATGTTCCCTTCCTAAAGAAAACGAATGAGCGGTTCAATCGGACACAACCAAGAAAACCCTCTCGTCCGACAATGACAGCCGAACAGAAGAAGAAGGCGAAGGAGCAGAAAGCGAAAGAGAAAGACGATGAAAAGAAGAAAGCACTGCCTAAGAACAAGAAGAGTTTTGAGCAGGAAATAACCCTCAAAGCCGATACTTCTATCGTTGTATCGCATGGTAAGAATACGAAACGATTGATCTTCTCGGCTAAAGATGAGCATGGAAAAGCCTTAAAGATGAAGTGGAAGAAGGTGGGAGATAACCAAGTAAAAATCTTCAATCGGACGGACTCTGCTATACGAGCAAAGCTCACTATCACACCAAAGAGCCACTCGATAACAAGAAATGGTATAAGACTGCACAATGTGTTGCACGTGCTTTAATGATGGTGCGCAACGTCGGAATATCATATCGAAACCAGTATTCTATGACCTTACCAGGCTTCATGCCAACCATAGGAGATGCCTTTGGACAACGTCGTGGTACCGGTGCATTGACACCTGGGTTGGACTTTGCTTTTGGTCTCATAGACGATGATTACATTGGTAAAGCACGTGACAATAACTGGTTACTCATCAATGATAGTATTGCTACACCAGCGATAACGAATCAGGTTGAAGACGTGCAATTACGCGCCACACTGGAGCCTTTCAGAGACTTCAGAATCGATCTCACGGCTAGTAGAATGACAACCACTTCAAGGAGTATTCAGTATATGTATGCTGGCGTTCCAACCACTCAAACAGGCTCATTCACCATGACTACGCTCTCTTTGGGCACTGCTTTTGAGAGCATGGGGAACGCTAACAATGGTTATCACAGTGCCACTTTCGATCGCTTTGTCAATTCGCTCAACAGCTATCGTAATCGTGTGGAAGCACAATACAATGGGGCTACTTATCCAGCATCAATGGGTGGAGGGCACTTCAGTCCAACGGTCGGAGCGGTCAATAAATATAGTGCAGATGTGATGATCCCAGCCTTCCTCAATGCCTACACAAGTATGGGGGGCAATGGTTTAAAGCTATTCCCTACCCTACGAAGTCTGCTCCCGAACTGGAGTATTAGGTACAGTGGACTGTCGAGATTACCACTCTTCCAAGATCTATTCAAGAGTGTGAACATCAATCACGCATATAAGAAGTATCTTCGCAATCGGTTCTTATCAGAGTTACAGCACATGGCAGGAATACATGAATGGATTAGGTTTCATCACCGATGCAACCACTGGAAACCCTATCCCAAGTTCGATGTATAACATCTCACAAGTTAGTATCAACGAGGCATTCTCGCCTTTACTAGGTGTGGATGTGACGCTTCAGAACAATCTAACTGCACGCATGGAATATCGTCAAACACGTGTGTTAGCACTCTCAATGACGAGTGTTCAGCTCAATGAGGCTACATCGAAAGATTGGGTAATTGGTATTGGCTATCGCATTAACGACTTCAATCTCTTTGGCAATGGAGCACATCGTGTGGCAAAGAAGAAGAAGAAATCGACCGCAAACACGCAACAAAACGATAATAATTCATCGAACAGGAACAACGGATTTAACCAAGATCTTAACCTCAGATTAGATATGAGCTATCGTCGTCAAGCCTCACTTACACGTGACATCGCATCGCTCACCTCTACTGCTTCTAGTGGTAATACTGCCTTTAAATTCTCCTTCCTTGGTGATTACACACTAAGTCGCTTTGTCACAGCCAGCGTCTATTACGATATGCAAATAAACTCACCTCTGTTGTCATCGGGTAGTTATCCGACCACAACTCATGACTTTGGAGTTAGTTTAAGACTAAGTTTAACGAGGTAGAAAGAGGTTTACAGCATCTCTCCAAGGCTTCTGTAATACTTCTCCAAAGTACTTGTAATGGTTCTCCAAAGCACTTGTAATAATTCTGTAAATTATCAGTTGCACTTTAAAATGGCTTTGGCAGATACGAAAAAGTCCGAATCCTTGCACGGGATTCGGACTTTTCTTTATAATTGGAATCTGTTAACGATCTGTATGAACAGGTTGAAATTCCATTGCAATAGTAACTTCTTCACGACCTTTAGATTGGCTATCTACCACGATCAACTGTCCATTATCAAACTTGAGAGCAGCTTGATCATATACAGAGTTCTGATCCTCATTTTCTGAAAAGCCTATGATCAACTCGTTAGCGTTAATCCATTTCCAGTAATTCATTAGGTCTTCACGACCGTCCGTAGTGGTTACATAATATGAACCTGCATGCGTAAACGTAACCGTTCTCAATAGCCTTAAGCCATCAATATCATCCTCCTTGTCTTGAGAAAGCTTTAACTTGTCCTTATACTCAGGTGTGTTTATTGCTGATCTAAATCCATCGTAAAGCTCATTGGCAGAGGTAGATGAAGCATTATAGACCTTCTTTCCATCATACTTCACAACGATATAACACTTAGAGAACACCCATGTACGACACAACTCATCGTTGACCTTATTAGAAGGTAACGTTCCAGACTTCTGGGCAGAGAACTTGAGAGACTTCCCTTTATTGGTCAACAGCAATTCGTATGAGTTGTTGTTAGCAGTGATAGTCAGCTCGCCAACAGTATTCAATACATATCGATTACCTTTCTTCTCATAACTTCCAGAGACGATAACATCATCATTATCTTGTGAAGAAGATCCAGAAACACTACCATCATACACGATAAAGTAGCGTCCATCTTCAGTTAGTTCAAGACTCTTCCAAGTAGATCCCTGCGTTGTAATCTTGTATCTTGCAGCATCAGACAAATACTTCGGTCGTTCTATCTTACCCTTTCCTCCATCATCATCAGAACTACTGCATGCCGTGAAACTCAACGCCATTAACGCCAAGAAACTCACTACTAAAAACTTTGAATGTCTCATTTCTTATTATATTTAAATTATTTGTTTTTATACTTTAAAGTTATTTATTTCCTAATGAAGTCATTATTTTGAGACATATATAAATCTTATTCTTATCAATATATCCCTCCAATAAACAATTAACCATTATTGAATGCAAAGATAAATATACTTTCTCTATCTATCATCCGTTATTCGTTAAAAATAAAGAAGCACTTCCTGTCCTACCAAGGTAAAATAGTATGATGAATATGTTTGCTTGCTATAAACTATAATAATAGCTCTTTATTTTTAGCAGCCATCATCTTTCTTCTAGTTGCTAAAAAAATTCTGGATAATCAGAATAATCCATATCCACAATATTACTTGGTATACAATTCCCTTTCATATTATCTTTTAATACCTTTACATCCGCTATATTCCCATAGAGAACTTTCCCTATCTCACATTGTTCTATAGCTTTCTTAAAATATAGATTCGGTGCATCGTTAGAAATCTCCTTATTCACTTGCGTATCAAGATAAGTAAAATTGGCAATCTGATTATATTGTTTCTTTTCATTATAACCATTCTTACGCAGATATTGCTTGGGGAAAATATGATGCACATCACCCATTAAAGAGATTAAATCACCTATCTTTGTACCATTACTAAACAGCGCATCAGCACTTTCATGTATCTGTGCTGCAAGAAATACATTAAAGAACGGACTATTGACAACTTGCGTCTCGAGCTGTTGCACCAGTCGAATAGTCCAGAACGTATCCGAAAGATTAGCTTCTTCTACTTCCTGAAAGAATGCCAAGAATCCCTTTTCACGAATACGCTTAATATCGAAATCCATTTGTGATTCTGGAGAACTTGTATATCGACTTGTTAATGTCGACATTACAAACCATTTTGCAACATAATGCTTAATCTGACTCTTCTCTATTGCTGCTTCTTTATTCAATAACAGATATAATGTATATGCAAAATCCAGTGTCACTTGAGAACTAATCAACTTGCTAGAAATGAAACCTGCTGACTTAATTCCAAGAATGAAGTTTGAGAACGTGTACTGGTTCATAAAGTCAATAACACCTTCACTCAACTTTAAAAAAGATTCCTCTGCTATTGGCTCTCTATACTCTCGTGTTTCAAAATCACGTCCACCAAGAAGACTTACAAGGTCTTTTAACTTTGCACGACCGAACTTATACATAAATGCTATGCGCAAAATGTCGTTATAATCAGGATCGAAGATAGATTCTCTATCATCTTTCAACCATTTCAACTTACTCGCATATTGCGTTTTCATAAATATCTCATCTTTAGCCATCTCACCATACCAATCTGGATCTACAGCTAAATGCGAGAAATAGTCAATCGCCTTACGTAAGGCATTACCACCATATTCAGTATTGGCTGCAATCTTTGACATTGCAAAATCAGCTTGGTTCAGTTTAGCACCTTGGCTATTAATGCGAATAAAGATATCAGTAACTTCGTCAATGTTCAAATCCTTATCAAGTGAGATAACTCCAATTTGACGATTCTTTATATCCAGCAAACGCATTAATATCTTATTCATTTGTGAGCCATTCACTTCTGGATTCTGTTGACAATATTCATTCACAAATGCCCATTGATCAAAGTCTGGTTTAAACAACTCTGCTATGTCAGCTATCCATTTTTTATCTTTTAGGATAGCATTGTCTTGAACTTTAAAGATCTCCTCTTCGTCTTCTTCTGATGCCTGAGGGTTAAATGCAATCTTGATCTTGCGCTTTGTGAAGTCACTAGTTAGCACCTCTAATCCTACGATAGCTGTCATCAATGCCGTAACACGCTGCTGACCATCTATCATTATCTTCTTACCTAATGATAGACTCCCATCTTTCAACTTCATATCTGGACTTTGCGAGATAATCAAATATCCAGTAGGATAGCCTTTATAAAGGGAATCTATCAAATCTCTAACCTGACGAGGCTTCCATACGAATGGGCGTTGGATTTCTGGTATAGCAATCTCTCCAGACTTTATGTAACTTAAGATTTGTTCAAGAGAAATATTTGAAGCGTTATATTTTTCGGTCATGATTGATTTATTTAAACTGTTTTTATAGATAAAGTTCACCTAAGCTATCATACTCTTGTTTGTATCGTTCAATACGTTCATAATCCATCTTTGCAGGATTAGGAATTCGAGAAAGGTCCATATTGTGAGTAAGGTCGTGCATCTTTACGGCAGTTGCAAGGGCATTCTCTTTTATACGATGAATATATGTTTCTCTGTTAGGTGCAAGATGATGATTGAGTAAATGTAAAGCATCGGCAAGTTCAAGCCTATCGGTATCTGACAAGGGAGTTCCTAATTTATCATCTAACAAGTTTAGCACTTCCTCAACGGAATAGGGTGTATCTTCACTTGCATCGTGTAGATAACCAACAACCTGCTCTTGCCAAGTTCTGCCCATTTTGGCAACAGATGTAAGATGGCCAGTGAAATAATCAACCCCAGCTTTGTCCACCTGCCCTTTGTGTAACTCACAAGCTAATGTGGCAGCACATTGTATGATATTTTCTTCCTTGTTGACTAACATAGCTAAAATTTAAGTTATATGTAATAGAAACTCTTTACTATCTACTATTCACAATGCAAAGGTACATCTTTTTGTGAACATACCAATCTTATTGAGCATTTCTTTAAGATTTCATCTTTATCTATAAGCCTTTAACATCATCTATAATTTAACGTGAGTTCGTCGAATTCACGTTAATTAAGTTCATATCAAGCATTATATTGGTTGTATAACACAGACACTGGCTGACTCTCTGCGAGTGCCAGCCAGTGTGCAGTTAATACCTAAATGATTATGTTCTTCTTGGGACAAAGATTTAAATGGTGAGTACACTCTACTCCAACGCTCGGTTAAAGAATAGTCGGCGTTCTTTAACCACAATGATAACAGACACGATAAGCAGTAATACCGTCTGTATACACTTGCTATCGGGGTGAGTTGCAAATATTTCATTGAAATAACCTGCCGTAATGTGAAAGATAATAGCAACAAGGATATTTCGGTTAGTTTTATAATAAAGCCAATTCATCAAAAAGACAAAAGGGAAGATACTAACGATGAAGTTCAGACTATAAAGCCAGCCCTCACTCACCACATTAGCGTGATAATAACCCTTAATACCTGCAAGGGGGGAAATGCCAAACAGCCCAATAAGCTGCAAACAGCATAGACGTTTTGAAGAGACTCATTCGAGAACGGAGACAGTCTGTTCCATAACCATGCCATGCAAGTTCCTCAAGCGTAGGTGCAAGAATAAGGAGGAACCATACTGGGAAGACACCCGAAGTGAAGGTGTAATGACCTGTAATAATGAATTGTGATGGACTGTAGCCGAACAACAGAGATATTGCCATAGCACACAAGATGCTTGCAGGCATCAGTAGACAGGCTGTGAGATAATATTGCCACTTATTGGAAGATAAGTTTAGGAATCGTCCAAGGAAATCCTTACGAAGGTCTTGATGTCGACATGAACAGTAATAACCAATGTATTACAAAATCGTCACAAATATACTTTCTACATCGCAAAGAGCCAAAATGAAACACTTAAAATACTGTATATCTGATATATTTTTGATTTAGATTATCTGATGTTGAGTAAAGATATGATAACAGGTTATAGACTCTTCTCCAAAACATTTCATTATAGGAATAGATATCAGGAATTATAAAGTTGTGTACTCATTATCACATAAGCATTAAGAACTCTATACACCTTTCTTACTCATTTTGAGTAGCGTGTAGGTTGTGTGAGCAAGCACTGGCTAGTTTTCTCACAGTGAGTGCCATTGCAATGTGCGTAGTCAAAGTCTAATTGGTTGTATTCTTCTTGGGGATAGACTTTATATGAATATAGCAGATTATTTTGAGAAGCCAAAAGATGCTAACAACACATAGGTTTAGCATCTTTTTCACTCTTATACCATAAAAATACACTAATCTTCTTTTACTCCTTGATATTTGTACTTAATTAAAGTAGCTAAATACTTTGATGTATCATTTAAAACTACAATTGAATCCTTGTCTATGCTATCTGGGGCAAAATGCATAATTTCATTTCTTATTTTTTTCTGATTTTATCTAATCTTTCTGTAAGTAGTTTTTTTATCAGCATTTATCTTTAACTTTTCCCAAAGTCCAGGATTCTCTATAATGCGTTTATAATCACCGAAAGATAAATCATCAATAGAAGTTATATCTTTCTCTGCATTTGCACATATTTTCTTTATATCTTCTAATAAAAAAACGCTCCATTAAGAAGAACTCTAATGGATTTTTCAATTTCTTCTAACAATAAGAAAGGCTTTGTATTTGACAAAAATTCAGAAGAAATATCTGCAGTTGTTATGATACCTTGTAACGATTTATCCTTACCCACAACAACAGCAAAATCATATTCATAAATTGTTTTTATAGCATCCAGTAAAGGCGTATCAGGTTTAATTATTTGGATACCCTCTTTAACATAATCCTTAACATCTTCACTATCTATACCATTAGCCCAAGCCTCACTTATCGTCTCCCAAGAAATATACCCGATTATACCTCTTTCGCCTTTGTTTGTTACAGGTAATTGAGAGTATTTGTTCATTTGCATTAATGTTATAGCAGTCTTTAGACTATCACTATTACACACATATTTAGGTGTTCTATTTGCAGCTTCTAATACTCGAACTCGCTTAATAGGATCTTTAGGTATTTTAGTTTCTGCAATCTTTTTATGTTTAAGTTCAATCTCACCATCTATCCATGTGTCTGTATAATTTGGTGAGACCTCCAATTGATGTTCTTCTAAAAAATCATCTATAATGGTACAATTTCTTGGTGTTCTCTTACAAAAGCCAAAACAACTTAAAAGTTCACGTGGAGTTATCTTCTGAGGCTTTTTATCTTTTTTGATTTGTTCTACTTTTTCAGTCAGGTTCATAGTTAAAAAAACTTTATAAAATAATAAGTTCGCATATTCCTAAAATTAGGATATGCGAACTTATCTAAATATTTTTACTTCACTTCCTCAAAGTCTGCATCCTGGATGGTGTCATCCTGCTTTGGCTGCTCCTGCTGACCAGCATCTGCACCTGGCTGAGGACCTGCCTGTGCACCTGCTTGACTGTACATCTGTTGTGATGCTGCCTGCATAACAGTGTTGAGGTTGTTGATAGCTGAGTCGATGGCTGCAACGTCAGCTGACTTGTGAGCGTCACGGAGTTGCTGGAGGGCAGACTCGATGCCTGACTTCTGGTCGGCTGGAATCTTATCACCGTTGTCCTTCAAGAAGTTCTCGGTGGTGAAGATCATTGAGTCAGCCTGATTCAGCTTGTCAATCTTCTCACGCTCTGCCTTGTCGGCTGCTGCGTTCTGCTCAGCCTCAGCCTTCATACGGTTGATTTCCTCCTCGCTCAAACCACTTGAAGCCTCGATGCGGATGCTCTGCTCCTTACCTGTTGCCTTGTCCTTAGCTGATACGTTAAGGATACCATTAGCATCGATGTCGAATGTTACCTCAATCTGTGGAACACCACGACGAGCTGGAGCAATACCTGTCAAGTTGAACTGACCGATTGATTTGTTCTGTGCTGCCATTGGGCGCTCACCCTGCAGAACGTGGATAGTAACCTCTGTCTGGTTATCAGCTGCGGTAGAGAACACCTCACTCTTCTTGCAAGGGATAGTAGAGTTAGCATCGATAAGCTTTGTCATCACACCACCCATTGTCTCGATACCGAGGGTCAATGGAGTAACGTCGAGCAATACGATGTCGCCTACACCACTCTCCTTATTAAGGATAGCACCCTGAATAGCTGCACCAACAGCAACCACCTCATCTGGGTTAACACCCTTTGAAGGCTCCTTACCGAAGTAGTTCTTAACCAATGTCTGCACTGCAGGGATACGGCTTGAACCACCTACGAGGATAACCTCATCGATATCTGATGTCTGCAACTTAGCGTCGCGGATAGCATTCTGGCATGGAACGAGACAAGCTTGGATAAGGCTATGTGCCAACTGCTCGAACTGTGAACGAGTCAAAGTCTTTACCAAGTGCTTTGGAACACCGCCCTCAGCTGTGATGTAAGGCAAGTTAATCTCAGTAGAAGAAGAGCTTGACAACTCTATCTTAGCCTTCTCAGCAGCTTCCTTCAAACGCTGCATTGCCATTGGATCCTTTGTGAGGTCAACACCTTCTTCAGCCTTAAAGCCATTAACCAACCAATCGATGATTACTTGGTCGAAATCATCACCACCAAGGTGAGTATCACCATTTGTAGAGAGCACCTCGAATACACCGCCACCGAACTCAAGGATAGAGATATCGAACGTACCACCACCAAGGTCGAATACGGCAATCTTCATGTCCTTATTAGCCTTATCAACACCATAAGCAAGTGCTGCGGCAGTAGGCTCGTTCACAATACGCTGTACGTTAAGACCTGCAATCTGACCAGCTTCTTTGGTAGCCTGACGCTGTGAATCAGAGAAATAAGCAGGTACAGTGATAACTGCATCAGTTACTTCTTGGCCGAGATAGTCCTCAGCAGTCTTCTTCATCTTCTGCAGAATCATTGCAGAAATCTCCTGTGGAGTATATTTGCGGTCGTCAATCTGTACACGTGGATAGCCACCCTCATTAACAACCTTGAATGGAACACGCTCAGCCTCTTTCTTACACTGGTCGTAGGTCTCACCCATGAAACGCTTAATAGAGTAGATGGTCTTTTCTGGGTTTGTGATAGCCTGACGCTTAGCAGGGTCACCTACCTTACGTTCGCCACCCTCAACGAAGCCTACAACAGAAGGTGTTGTACGCTTACCCTCGCTGTTAGCAATTACTACTGGCTCGTTACCTTCAAATACAGCAACGCAAGAGTTTGTTGTTCCTAAGTCAATTCCAATAATCTTTCCCATAATTGTATATTCTTTTATTATTATTTACTATTTAAATGCTATAACACGCTGTTCTTCAAGACAGCCAAAGCTATCTCGCTGAGCTAGATTAGCTAGCTTTCACAGCGTCATACGCCTACTATTAGACAAAGGATGTGCCAATGGAACACAACTGACATATTGGCAGAAATGGTACTGTCTTAAAAAAGTGTGTAAGCCCATATTTCTTATCTTTGTATTTGGAAACATTAAAATAAAGAAACAATGGAGCTTACACACTTTTTAGGACACTACCTTTACAATGATTGCAGTTGGCATTGATAACACGAATGCTATCACTATTACATTGAGTTCTTTGGTTAATGTTGGACAAACTTTAGGTACGGAGATTGGACCAACCATGTCATGGGCACAACTACCAGACTTGGCTAAGAGGATTTGTTCCTTCCTTATGCCCCTAGGCCGTCTGGAGTTATTTACAATCTTAGCTCTATTTACTCCAACCTTTTGGAAGAAGAATTAATGATGGATAAATTCCAGTCTATTCCTGTTTTAATCATGCGTTTCTTTGTTTTTACTATAAGCTTTCTTCTTTGATAGTTATCTCATTATCAAATTCTTCTAGTATAAAGTTGTTTATAATGTCTATTGCTGATCTTATGTCTTTTTTTGAACACATCTCATAAGGGGTATGCATATACCTGCATGGGATTGATATAATTGCAGTTTTAACACCATTTGTAGAGAGTTGTACTACGTTGGCATCTGTTCCAGTAGGGTAAGGACTTACTTCAATTTGGTGTGCAATGTTATGTTTTAAAGCAATCTCTTTCAAGCTATGAAATAGTTCGGGATAAACATTTGGTCCTTTGGCTAAAACACATCCACCTCCTAATTTAACATCTCCATCACTTATAACATTCATACTAGGATAATCTGTTGCATGGGTTACATCAATACATATGCATATATCTGGTTTTATGGAGTTTGCAACAACGTATGCTCCTCTCAATCCTATTTCTTCGTGATTTGATGCAACATAGTATAAATCGCATACTGCCTTCACTTTTTGAAGTCGCTTAGAAACTTCGCATAAAACATTTAACCCAGCCTGATCATCAATATAAGGACCTGTCATAATACTATTTGGTAGACTTTCATAATCTGAACAAAAATAGGCATAATCACCCACACTAATCATTTACAGAGCTTCTTCTTTGTTCTTTACGCCTATATCAACCCATATACAATCAAAAGTTATTTTATTATTTTGTTCTTCTCGTAGAAGATGAATCGGCTTTTTTCCTATAACACCTAAGATTTCTTTATTTTCATGTACAATTACAACTTTTCTTGCTTGAAGAATTGATACGTCAATACCACCTGATGGTTTTACATAAAGAAATCCCCTCTCATCTATGTAAGATATCATAAGACATATAACATCTTGGTGTGCTATTAGCATAATACGCTTTCCATGTCCCGTTTTATTTGCAATAACATTACCAAGGATATCTGTATTAACGTTATCCACATACGGTCGCACTTCTTTACTGAAATTCTTAATTTTATGTAGCTGCATCATTCCTTATCGTAATATTTTAATTAGATATTAAAGAGGGCATAGGGAAGGAATGCCTTTCCCTATGCCATTAATTACTATCGTGCTAAAAGCCACGATATGCAATACCGCAAGTTGACTCATACAATTTTGGACATCCATTTGCGGCCACTACATTTGATGTAGTCTTGATACCAAGTTCTACTTTCATAATGGTAACTATTAAATTATAGGCATACTTTAGGAGATACCATTTATCCTTTTTCACGATAAATACGTTGCAATGCTATTTTGTTTATTGGAAGCTTCCTTATGAGTTTTATAAGCTCTTCTCTACCAATAGACATATCATGTTTCATTAGTTTATGAGCAAGATTAAATCTGCATTTTGCCATATAACAATTCGATTCTGCTGGTTTTCGAAAATCTTGATGCTCTGAATAATTAATTCCTGCACAAAGATTACAGTAATCACAATAATCATGTCTTCCGCACTCGACATAGTCAGAAACTACGGCCTTCCTCCATTCTTTTAACAAAGAACTCTCAGATAGTATTTTGCTTACAGTTTGCTTGCATAGGTTTCCATAAACTTGTGTAAATGCCGGACACGCACGTAAGTCTCCATTTGGAGACAAACAAAAACCTGTACCACCAGCACCACAGCTACACATCGATAAATCACGTTTTTGACCTCCATAGTTAGGTGCCTCCTTTCCTACATATAAAGCCAAATTATTATCACGTAGAATTACTTGTAATTGATCTTCTGTCAGACGTAATTGCTTTGCGCAGATATCACCATCGTTAGACTCCGTAATATTAATCTCAAACTGGGGAACAGCTCCATACTCCTTTGCAAGATCTGCAACCATATAATAAGAATGAATATTAGGTTGCATTATACAACACTTTAGATTAATTGGGACAGCTAGTTTACTAAGAATTTTGACTACTTTTATAGATTTTTCCCAAGAACCAGGAACTCGAGTAATAGCGTCATGATCTTTAGCAATCCCACTATATATGCTTATACCGACTAATCGTGGATAATAATCAGCAAGCCTATTCACTTCCTTTAATATTCTTTGTCCATTTGTGAAAACATCAAAAACAATACCTTTAGCGTATAAGTAATCTATCACTTCCCATGTAATTTCTTTTGAAAAAGGATCACCTCCACTAAGGCATACCTTAACAAGACCATGGTTGTACATATCATCAATGATACTTTTATAATTATCCAAGGTTAGTTCCTGCTGTTCAGCTCTATGGCTTTTTTCTGTACTATTTCGAGTTGCCCCTGGATTATAGCAGTGAATACACATTTCGCTACACCGATATGTTAGCTCAAACATACATGAGCATATTGTTCTTCCATCGTCAACAGCTGAGAAATATGCTTGTTCTGCATTTGTTACTTCCATTGGAAGCTTTTCCCTTGTCGATTTATCTACCCATGATTTCTGTTGGTTTTTAGTATCTAATACTAATTTTCTATAATTGTTTATAGAATTTTTTTCGTCGGATATATAGTTGTTAATAAACCATTTTGAATCAACACAATAAAGAATTGACATAAAGATTCTATACTTATACCTGTCTTTGAAGAAATTGCAATAACATTGATGTCTTCATTTCTATTAGCTTTCAATATCTCCCCTATAACAATAGCAGAGAAACTGTCAAAGAAGAAACTAACTCCTACTATCAAATTATACATTATTGCAACTTGTTTTTTATCGCTGTAGCGTCCACATGTCCATTCTGGACGGAAAAGGTGCAAGTTATGATATAGTATTTCTATACGCCTATCTAGGTTAACTTTAAGTACTTCTTGCATCTTTATTAAGGCTGACAACAAATGTAAAGTCATATTTGCTTCTATAGCTACCTTGTCACAAAGAATTTCTAAATCCTCTCCTATTTTTTCCTCTTTATGAATTAAATGACCAATCTCATGTAATAAACATGCGTCTGATTCAGATTGTGTGAACTGACACCTTTCAATAATATCTTTGTTATATATAATCGGAGTTTTTTTGCCAAATAAAGTAAAAGGATTTGTGACAAAGGGAGAGTTCGTGATATTACATACCTTTGCTGCAAAAGTATTATTATCCAAGATAGAAATATTTAGGTTTTCATTCAGATTCTGTAAGAAATTTGCAAAACGAGTTGCAAACCCGTTATAATCATTACTTATAATAATCATTTTTTTTTGCCTCATGCCTCAGACACCTTATAAGGCTTTTAAACTCTATAAGAGGGACCACAAAACAAAAAGCGCAGGTATCCATCTAACTCATTCGCCTCTTGAGGTCCTCGGAGACCTATGCTAGTGAACGAGTAGAAGTTTGCCTGCGCTGGTATATATAAGTAACCCAGAAAAGTGTGTGTGAGGGAATAAATACCCTCGCATCACACTCCGGAATACTATTATAGCATTCCCATAGCAACCACTTCTGACATTGTCCTTGACTAGCAAATTGAAATTTCCGAGGTTTCAAGAAGCCAATTGACAAAGCATTGATGACGCTTTACTGTTTATGTAGTGTCTCATCCATATTTCTGACTTTTATCAGATGCCGTATTGTCTTTTTATTGTTTTTACCATATTCAAATATGAATGAACAAAGTTTACTTCAATAATTTGAAAAAGCTACAGCATAGATTTGACACTGCAAAACTATATTAAAATAATGTAATTACCAAAGCTTTTTTTCTAAAAAAATTGCAATATTCTAGAAATATTTCTCTAAAAAAGGTTGTAGAGTGTGGTTTTTAAATATGTTTTACAAGTATTTGTATTGGAGTTCTGTAGAGAATTTGTATTTGTGTAAGTTCCATTGTTTCTTTATTTTAATGTTTCCAAATACAAAGATAAGAAAAATATGGACTTACACACTGTTTTAAGATAGTACCTTCATTTAAGTCACGAGCAGACTAGTTGACAAGTTAACAAAACATGACATCCAATTGAAGTAAATAATAGGTGGATTCTACGGAAGGCTTTCTTCAATACAAGAAAAGGCCTTCCTCTATGTAAAGAGAGGCTCTCTTCAAATACAGAGAAGCCTCTTCTTTATCCTAACCAACCCAAAACTATTATTAATAAAGAGCACGGACGCCTATAAAAACAAGAATCCCATCATGCTGAGCATATCTCAATTCATGATGGGAATAATCATTAGCTTTATTGAACAAGTAGACTTTCTAATTTATTCGCAACCTTTGTTGAGTAAGCATTAAAGATATTATAAGCAAAAAGAATATCTGTCACCTTGTTCTCACGAACATATTGTTTCATATTCTTTGCGAAGTAACGACTATCCACAACAAATATCTGTTCGAAGCTATAAAACAGATAACCAGGGAGTGCATTACCGAAACTATCCTTCAGAATTAACAATCTCCTTCCATTATGCGTGGACGTTGTAATGGTCGTAATCTTCGCATCTCCACCCATAAACGTGCAATAAGCCCCACTGCTACCATCCCTATAATGGACGAAGAATTGCCCTTCGAAACTCCGACCTTCACCCTGAATATTATAGTCCTTATCGAGTTTATACTCTTGATAAATGGTGGTATACTTCACATCCTTAGGCACATAAAAGACGAAATCTTCCGGTGCATTCTTTAACGAAATATCATGTGCATAACCATACATACTCCCCACATAACCATGCACAACACGCTTTTCATAGCTGCTAAGTGTGCGGGAACGGCACCTTTGCCACACGTGCAAACTCCTGTGCAGCATAGTATGCTCCAAGTGGTGCCCAATGGTGATCTGTGCGCAAATAGATTGGCTCTTTCGCATGTTTCCCTATAGGAGTATATACGTTAACAGCCTGCACATCCTTTGCTAAATGGTGATAAATGTTCGTGATAGTGGCACTCTGACTATGTGTACAACTCTTTGCTTGTTCCGGACAATAGAACTCTATAGCAGTTGGAATGACCATACTATACACATTCACTTTCGATCCAAAGGCTTTCTTATAAGTATTAGCAGCCTCAGCATAAGCCACTCCTCCTTCTGCACCACCACCATACGCCATTAGTGCACGCACCTCTTTACCACTGCCAACGATGACGATTCCGAGGTTAGCAATCTTAGCATTTTCATTGGCAGTAGACGTATTCTTGTACCCTTCTATCTCTCTTCCATTATCTCCACTCTCATCCATTGGATTATTCGTAGCCTTTCCTGTGGCAACAGAAGCATGAAACTTCACCTTCTCTTCACCCATCTTTGTGATTCCAAGAAGATCCTTTTGTTTCATACTCACCTGCATGAAGAAGTCACGATAAGGCTCACTATCGCTAAACCAGGAATTAATATTCTTTGTAAAGTCACCCGATTTCACATCCTCCAAGGAGTAAGCAGGAAACTGTTTAAGGTCACGCTTTTCCAGAGCAGAGTATGTGCTACGTGGTAGAAAATTGAAGATACAAGTCAGAACAAAGAATGCGATAGATATTACAACGATATAGATATTGTCTTGTTTCATAATCAGTCTTTATGTGTTATTGGGCGTTCTAACATCTCAACTAACGAACGCGCAGTGGTTCGTGTATAAGCATGTTGAATATTATTCACGATGAGTAAGTCCGTTATCTGGTGTTCACGAATATACTCTAAAATGTTTTTCTTGGAAATAACGAAAGTCTACAACGTATAGATCTTCAAATGAATAGAAGAGGTAACCAGGGATTGCATTACCAAAGCTATCCTTTATAACAAGTAGTCGTCGACCATTCTTTACTCCCGTGGCAACATGTGTTGTACGAATATCTCCCCCCATGAAAGTACAATAAGCATTGCCGTTTCCATCGCCATAAGCAAAGAAGAACTTTCCTTCATAAGCTGGTTTTACACCAACAACCTGCTTGTTTTGTAATATATGTTCGACGTATGTGGTTGTATAAGAACTATCGGTTGGAGTATAGAATACAAAGTCTTCAGGCGATTGACGCAACTGAGCTATCCCAGAGAAGCGTGCCATACTCCCAACAAAACGATGAATAACATGCTTGTCATAGGCAGATAGTGGGCGGAAAGGAACTTTGGCTACCTGCGCAAAGAGTTCAGCTGCATAATAAGCCCCCAATGGCAACCAATGATGATCCGTTCTTGCATAGATGTTCTCAGCCTTATGACGTTCTAACAAGTCCCATAAATCAATCTTTTTAATCCTATTATTCATCTTGTCATACATATTTTGAATGACTGGACGTTGTGGTAAATTGGCAACTCCTTGATAGTTTTCTGGCCAATAATAAGCCGTAGAAGTGGGTACTATCATGCTATAAACTTGTACATTATCTCCCAATGCTTCTTGATAAGCGTTGACTGCCTCCGAATACCAACTACCCTCAGTTGCTGGACTAGTAAAGGCTGTCATGGCACGAAGTAGGGAGTCTTTCTTTACAACAATATTACCATTGCGCCCTTTAAGAACCTGTTGTGCATGCAGAAAAGAGCATGAGAGCGTAATCAAACTAACGACTAAAAGAATATATCTCTTCATATTTTCAATCAATTAAAAGCGTGTATAAATAAATGCGTTATTGGTTGCACCAACCAAGAGAGCCACACTTAGGAAGAGTAGACATAATGATATCACCAATCGGGTGGCTGTTGCTAAATTATGTTGGGTAGTGGTTGAACCTATAGAAGCAAATCGTTTAGAAAGAAAATCATATACTGGTAGACAGAAAACAAGACCTGCTATCCACAACCAGAAGTTATTGAATAAGGCTGTTTGGGCTGAGAAATCAGAAGTAACTGCCCTTTGTCCAAAGAGAGAAAGGAAGAATCTCTGCATGTGAGTGAAGTCTGTAAAATAGAAGATGCCCCACCCTATTATAATTAACAACAAACTATATAAATGCAAAACGACACGAGGAATATATCGAATCACCTTTAATAAGGTGTATTTCTCTAGCGTAACTATAATACCAAAATACACACCCCAGATGATAAAGTTCCAACTAGCTCCATGCCACATACCCGTCAGAAACCATACAACAAAGATATTTAAGGCTTGATGACGGCGATTACCTCCAAGTGGAATATAGACATAATCACGGAAAAAACTACCTAGTGACATGTGCCACTTACGCCAGAATTCGGTAATAGAACGGCTACAATAGGGATGATCAAAGTTCTCTGCAAAGTGGAAACCAAGACAACGTCCTAAGCCAATAGCCATATCGCTATATCCACTAAAGTCAAAGAAGATTTGCAAAGTGAAGGCTATTATACCCACCCAAGCGCCTTGCATGGTTAAACCAGATAGTTCGCCTTGAAGGAACTGATTGGCTATTTCAGAGAACTGATTGGCTAGAATGACCTTTTTACCTAATCCGATAAAGAAACGATAACTACCTTCTACAACATCATGACGGGTGATATGGCGGTCATTTATTTCCTTTGCCACAAGGTCATAACGCACAATTGGACCAGCGATAAGCTGTGGGAACATGGAAACATAGAGTAGAAGATCAACAAAACGGCGTTGACTAGAAGCTTGCCGGCGGTAGACGTCGATTAGATAAGATATGCTTTGAAAGGTGTAAAAGCTAATTCCAATAGGCAAAGAGATTCTTGGAATAGGAACTGACAGACCAACAGAACATAAGACCTCTGCAAAGAATCCAGCATACTTGAAGGTTCCAAGGATTAGAAGATTACATATTAATCCTATAATAAGCGCAAACTTGCGATGTTTTTCCTGACGTTCAATGCCTATTCCTACGAGGTAGTTTATAAAGACACTGATTATCATCAAGAATACATACATGGGCTCTCCCCAAGCATAGAATATCAATGAGAATACGACAAGAGTTGCATTTCTCACAACTGTTTTGTTGGTAGAATTTGGCCGTAATTGCTTGTCACATACATTGGAAAGCATATAACAAAGCATGAAAAGAGGTAAGAATACAAATAAAAAGAATAAATCCGAAAAGACCATAAATATGATTTAAATAAATATTACGAGATGATTTTTACTTCTTTATGAGTATGAACTTAAATTGAGAAACTATATACCTTCCTATTTTCTCAGCACCACGCACATTGGTGTGAGTACCATCGATGGTATTTTGCTTTTGTTTTCTTTCTTGTAGAGGATTGATGAGTGAGGGTATATCAAGGCGAATAACTGGAGCATTCAATCGTTTTCCGCAATCTGCAATGACATTAGAAATGTTACTCACCCTATCCTTTGAGGCACGAATTGTTAACATGGGAGTAACAAGAATGACCTTACTCTGGGGTAATCGAGTATGTAGGAGTTCGCAATTATAACGCACAGCTGCAGCCAGCGATAGCATTGGTTTCGTTTCAACAAGTGGTTTTGAAAAAACATCATGCACACTTTCTTTTAAGAGAGAAGGACGTTGCTGATGAAACCAGGCATCATTTGTACCAGCCATAATAAGATGTATTGAGGTGGTGCAAACTTCTTGCTTTCAATGTCATTGATAAGTCGCAAAACTTGATTCCATATCACATTCTCATCTGAGAGCACCTCACTATAATTATTAACATCTCCCTTTGTACGTTCAGTATTCGACCATGTAGCACCGCTTCGGGCATAACTACGACAAGTCTCAGGCTGCAGAATGTTCTTAAACCAATAGCTCCAACTACGAGAATTAGTACAATCGTCACCCCCACTCCATAAATTAGAATCACCCAAAAAGACAACACTCTTCACATGCTCTTGTGTATTACTCGTTTTAGAGAATGGGCTTAGAGCATGAACCAAACATAAGTTGGCAAATGCTAACAAAAGGGTTATTAAAACTTTTTTCATTCAATAAATAGCTTTATATAATATGGCTTGATTACCTTAAAAAGTAAATATCCTATCTGATAATAAACTTATAGATTCCATTCTGACGAGACCCAACAACGGCAGTATTGCCTATTGCTATAGGCGAAGACTCAAAGTTGCTTGCTACATGATGCTTATAGAGTAGTTCGCCATTCTTTGCCCTTATAAGATAGACTGTACCACCAGAATCACCAGTAAAGATGAACTGCTCGTTCTTTTCATTCATATATCCAATAGGTGACGACCATGCAAATTGATTCAGACGGGTTGTATAAGCAATCTTGCCATCGGTGGTATTAAAGGCTACTAACTGCCCTGATGACTTACCCTTCCCATCGGCTCCATTACGACAGATATTGGCAAAGATTAACCCTTTCGCATCTCCTCTGCCTAACAAAGGAGTGCAATACATTCCACCATCAAGCACTTTCTCCTCTATTTTTATTCGATTACAAGGAATCTTCTGCTCCCATATCTTTTCACCAGTTAAGCCATTGAGCTTCACGAAATAACAAGTTCCACTCATTCCTTGCTTGTCTACTTCACAACCACAATATATATAAGGTGTACCATTCTCAACCTCACAGATAATTGTACCATCAATGTCATCGTGGTTATCGTAATACCAAACTGGTTTCATGGTGTTGAGTTTACGCAGATAATACTACCATGATTATCACCAAACCAACCATAGTTACGATAGGCACATAGGCTATTTTCAATACCAGGAGCAGCCCCGTTAATAGTGTAACGCAATGCGCTGACAAGTTTCAAGTGCCCTTGCTTACGGCTATACTTGTATAAACTACCATCTTCACCAGGCCAGAAAAGATAGCCACCAACCTCGACTGGTGAAGCATCTGATGCATACCAATGGCGTAGAGCACGTGGGTCATGATCAATAAATTGCGATACTCTTGTCTTATTCAAATCAATTACTAATCGTCCAATAGGTAGATGATTAGGAATGCCCTGACCTATGTATAAGTTCTTGAAGAAAGGGTCAATAGAAGATGTTCCTTTAATCGTGTTATGTACATCTACAGATGGTCTTGATGCCTTACCAGTAGTAAAGTCAATGAAATAAGTGCGACTGCAAAGAGATGAAAGGATGATTTCATTACTCTTATTAAGATACAATGGCTGTCCTGTCCAGCCACTTCCACCACCCCAAACACCAAAATGTGTGTGTTCTCGGTTATAGTAGGTATCAAATTTCCAAGCTATTTCTACAGTATCAGGAGTTCCCTTCACCATGCCACCAAAGTCTGCATTGCGCATTGGATTCTTACGGAATGTGAGAATATCTGCGCTTTCATAATCAGAAACCTTACCTTTCAAAGGACTAGGAGTGCTATTTTCTTCATCTATAGACCACCTCAACATTTTAGCAGATATATACATGGTATCTGCTAAATAATGCTTTTCTATGAGTGTTTCTACGGCCATTGTGTCTGAAAGAGATTTATCAGACTTTATCGGTTTAGCCTCTTTACAAGAGGATATCAATAGCAACAATGATATAGAAGATACCATCTGCCAATAATTATAGGTTTTCATTTTATATTATTTTAGAGTCATGTTAAGTGGTATAGATTAATCATTATCATACATTTGAGGTAGATTCTTAAGGTTTTGATAGGTTGCTTTTATATCGTCCCAGGTAATATTGAAATCTTTATCTATAGTCTTTGGTTTGTCATTCAGAGAGTGGGTTATTAGCCAATCATAGGTTTTTTTGAAGATAAAAAATACGTGCTAAAACTCCGTGACTACCACCTTGTAACCAATCATAACGCAATAACTGGTCAAGATGATTAGCTTGTAAATAATTGACTACACGCTTTGATTCGTTTATAGAGATGGCTCTATCTGCCGTTCCATGCATAATCCAAAGAGGCACTTCACCAAGTCCACTCATATTCTTTAACGTCGTTCCGCCACACAAAGCCATACCTGCTGCTATCTTATCGGGATAAGTTCCGACGAAATCCATTGTTCCATAACCACCAAGACTCATACCGAGAACATACACACGACTTGCATCTATGGAATAGTGAGACTTCATCCACTCCAATATATTATTTAGTTTTCTCGGACTCCATGGGACCACCTGGATTCTGAGGAGCTACCACGAACATGGGAATAATCTTACCCTTGTCAATAGCATCCAAGACTCCATAACGTCTTACCTTATTTAAGTCATTCCCACAAAGACTAGCCCCATGTAGAAAGATGATAAGCGGTAAAGGATGTTTATTCTCCTTGTATTCATCAGGCGTATATATCCAAAAGTTATACCCGTCAGGAACGGCATTGTATTTCGTTTCAAACTGACCTTCTGGTCGAATCTGAGCCGATACATGCAATGTAAAAAATAGTATTATTATAGAAAAAATGTACTTCATCCTATATCATTCTATAATCTTATACAACCGTTTAAATTAATTAGTAAGTACCAGCAATACCCCTATTTAGTCTATTGCCAGCAAAGTTACAAAGAAAAATTAACTTATAAATGACTTTTAAAAGGAAACTAATAGAAAAAAAGTAGGGATAAACCTCTATATGGTTTATCCCTACCTAATATTATTATCTAACGTTAGCTACAAAAGAGCTAATCTATTAGCTTGATTACTTTACGTAAACAACTGCCAAACGGTTAGATGTTACGCCCTGTACGCCTTGACCCTTAGCCTCGTCAACAACAACGCCACGACCCTGGAGATACTTAGCTACAACGTTTGCACGATTCTGAGAGAGACGATCGTTAAGATCCTTTGGACCCTCTGGAGAAGCTGTACCAACGATCTGTACGTGACGACCAGACTTAACAGCATCAAGTGCCTTCTTAGCCTCATTTGTGAGGTCGTACTTACCTTGAGCGAATGTTACAAATACCAAGTTGTCAATGCAAAGAGTCTGATTTACCTGAGTTGGAACCTCCTTAACAACTTCCTTAACAACCTCCTTAATAACCTCCTTAGGCTTAGCATTCAACTGGTCACGGAGAGAGAGTTAATCTCATCGTTCAACTCACCAACATTCCAAACCTTGAAGTTGTGAGTACCATTAGAAGTCTTGAACTTGTAGTTCAAACCAACGAAGAGACCAAGCTGAGCAGCCTGACGACCGAACTGGATAGCATCACCAGGACCATGTGTAAGGTTCCAAAGGATAGCTGGCTCTGCATAAAGCTGCCATGCTCTGTCCTTACCAAGGTTGTAAGCGAATGTAAGACCAGTCTTTGCAGTCAACTCTGTATCGTCACCTACGTTGTTAGTCTGGATAATGTGTTTGTCACCGAAAGTCATCCAATAGCCGATACCAGCCTCTGCACCAACCTCGAAACGACGCTCTGGATTATAATTACAGAACAAGTTTGTAAAGTTGATAGTACCATTCAAACCAACATTAACACCACGAACGATTGTGTGGCTATTAGAAAAACCTAAAGAACCAGTCTGCCAACGATTATCACCGAAGAAAGCAAGACCTTCGAGGTTAGCACCATAAACTGGGCTAAATTGCTTACCTAACTTCAAACCTGCTGCAGCGTTAAGAGGAGCAAAGTGCTTGAAGCTCATAGGACCCATTACACCACCCTCAACACCGAGATAGACGTTATCAAATGGCTTAGCTTTCTCATAAGCTACCTGAGCCTGCATACTACTAATGCCCATTGCGAGCATTGAAAGTGCAATCAAAAACTTTTTCATAAATGCTTAATATTAATGTATTGATTTTAGCGACATTTAATTCTAGAGTGCAAAGGTAGTACTTTTTTTGGATAGACAATATATTTTTCAGAAAAAAATATTGTTTTTCTTTAAATTATAGACATCTACTTGCAATTTTGAGACAATAGGTCATTAAAAACACAGCAAACATACAACAAGAACACTCATTATCAAATGTTTAATGTTTAGAACATAGTTACATATAATCGATATGACTTACTATTCTCACAAAGGGAGGCTTTTGGTGTACTAAAAAAAGGCCATTTTTATATCAAGAAGAGGCTTTACTCACTTCGAAAAACACCCAACTTACACAAGGGGAAACAAGAGACAATCCTTATCATACACAGGCTATAGACTCATGGTTATAACTCTTTGGCTGAATATAGGTTTCCTTTTAAAAGACCAAAGAAATCATTTTCCTATCATACCTGTCATCTCATTGATAATATTAGTGCATTGACTAATAAGAAACTAGCATGAAAGATAAATATAACAACAACTGAAATATAAAAGAAGATAGAGGATTATTAGATTAATAATAAGTAGGATTTAGTTTAAATACAATATAAAGAAAGGAGGCAAAGAGTCGTTTCCTCTAAATAACGACCTTTCCCACCCATCTTTATCGGTATTATTTATTTCTTACAAGGGATATTCCTCAAAAGCATATAATACTGTTGAGAGATAACGCTCACCCGTATCTGGAAGCAAAGTAACGATTCTCTTACCCTTATTCTCGGGGCGTTTTGCAAGCTCACTAGCCGCAAATACTGCTGCACCTGATGATATACCAACAAGTAAGCCTTCGCTTTGTGCTAACTGACGACCCGTGAGTATCGCTTGGTCATTATCGACTTGGAAGATTTCATCAACGTACTTGCTGTTGTATGTAGAAGGTATAAAACCAGCGCCAATGCCCTGTATCTTGTGCGGACCACTTTGTCCGCCGCTTAGCACGGGGGATGTTGTTGGCTCCACAGCAACGACCTTTACATTCGGATTCTGCTCCTTCAAATACTTAGCAACACCGCTTATTGTACCACCAGTTCCTACACCAGCAACGAAGATATCGAGCGCTCCGTCCGTATCACGCCATATCTCTTTACCAGTTGTCGCATAGTGTTTCTGCGGATTAGCTTGGTTCTCGAACTGCTGAAGAATAATGCTTCCTGGAATCGAATCGCGCAATTCCTCTGCTGCTTTGATAGCCCCTTTCATCCCCTCTTTACCGCTCGTCAACTTCACAGTAGCACCATAAGCCTTCACAAGGTTACGGCGTTCTATGCTCATTGTTTCTGGCATAGTAAGGATGAGTTTATAGCCTTTCACAGCTGCAACTAACGCCAAACCAACTCCCGTGTTACCACTCGTTGGCTCGATGATAGTGGCTCCTGGCTTCAGAAGTCCTTTATCTTCTGCATCCTCAATCATCGCTAGTGCAACACGATCTTTGACGCTTCCACCAGGGTTAAACGATTCTATCTTTGCTATAATTGGCTGCTCAAGTCCTTTCAAAGAAGAGAACTTATTTAATTCCAACAAGGGTGTATTCCCAATCAGTTCTGTGAGTTTCTTTGCAATCTTTGTCATATCCGTTACCTTTAATTATTTGTTTCATCTACCAATCAAAACGCTTATCACCACAAGTTCTAAGTGTTTTGTTTCTTTTTCACAGGTGCAAAGGTACGGAGAAACATTGGTCTTTAAAATACTAACTTTATGTTATTTCGCATACCACAATTATGGTATTTACGTTAAAAAGAGCCTTTTCTATCGTCAAACAGATAAAAAGCACTATATTTGCGATAGTGTTATAATACTACAAGAAAGCCTTATGCAGAAATATGCCAATTATATAGAAGAGATTGAAATCGACTCCCTTTGGAGTGGAAAGAAGCACATTCGATGGACATTAGATCGGCAAGTTAATATCTTAAGTGGTATCAATGGCGTAGGAAAGAGTACCATTATAAATAAGGTGGTACGCTCTTTTTCACAAGGCGGAGAGTTCCCCAGTCATCTATTGAAGGGTGTTCGGTTGAAAGTAAACCCTTCCGATGCCAAATGGATACGCTATGATATTATCCGTTCGTTCGATCGTCCGCTGTTAAATTCGGACAGTGTTAGTAAGATGGATGGCAATCTTTCCACCGAATTAGACTGGCAGCTCTTTCAGTTGCAACGCAAGTATCTGGATTACCAAGTGAACATTGGCAACCGAATCATTGCTACTCTACAGAGTGGAAAACCTCATGCTACGGAAGAGGCACAGCGTATCTCCCTTCCCAAAAAGCGATTCCAAGATATGATAGACGACCTCTTCACCGAAACAGGAAAGACTATCATTCGCACGGAGAATGAGATTCGTTTCTCACAGATAGGCGAAACGCTCTATCCTTATCAGCTCTCAAGCGGAGAGAAACAGATATTAGTTATCCTCTTGACTGTGCTCGTTGAAGATAATAAACCATACGTTCTCTTTATGGACGAACCTGAAGTTAGCCTGCACGTAGACTGGCAGAAACGACTAATTGACCTCATTCTTGAACTGAATCCCAATGTTCAAATCATCCTAAGTACGCATAGTCCGGCTGTGATAATGAATGGTTGGATAGACCGAGTAACGGAAGTTTCGGATATTACTGACAAATAATAGCAAGGGAAGGAGGCACTATGAGCAGACGACTCCGCGACAATCTATCATCGGCATACATTAATGCTGCCAATCAACTTAATGGTAAGCATGCACGCAGAAAGATTATTGCATACGTCGAGGCATACGATGATATCTTCTTTTGGAGGACGGTGTTAAGTGGCTTCGAAAGCAATGATCGCTTCTTTGAAGTTATGCTTCCGTCACGATTGAACCTAACGAAAGGGAAGAAGTCGGTGCTTATGAACCTTATTTCAAATCAAATGGGAGAGAACATGATAGCGTGCGTTGATGCGGATTATGACTATCTTTTACAAGGTAAAACAGCTACTTCTACACAAGTCATCACTAACCCTTACGTCTTTCATACCTATGCTTATGCCATTGAAAACCTACAGTGTTACGCCCAAAGTCTGCATGATGTGAGTGTAGCTGTAGCCCTTAACGACCACGCCATATTTGACTTTGAATCCTTCCTAAGCCAATATAGCGAGATAATCTATCCTCTCTTTGTTTGGAATATATGGACTTATAGACACCAAAATACCGCCAATTCACTATAACCGACTTCAATAGAGTTATCGAAATAGGGCACTTTTCTATCTATAATGCTGCTGAATCCTTACAAAGACTGCATTATAAGGTACAAAGGAAGATACGCCAATTACAAAAGGAGTACCTTTATGCAAAGGAGGATTACCTACAACTAAAGAGAGAGTTAGGCACACTTGGCGTTACACCTACTACCACCTATTTATATATACAAGGGCATCATCTCTTCGACAATGTTGTTGTTCCCATGCTTAAACGTGTCTGCGACCGACTAATCAGAGAGCGAGAAGAGGAGATAAATCGCAATGCGGTGCATGATACGCAGCGTCGGAATGAGTTATCGAGTTACAGTCATAGCGTTGAAGCTATCGTTTCCATGTTGAGAAGGAACGTAGGTTACAGAAATGCAGAACCTTTCAGAAAACTGCAAGAAGATGTTAGGTTGTTCTTAGAAAAGCAATCAACACAAGAAGAAACAGCCAACGAATAAGGCGGTTGTATCACCTATGAAACAACCGCCTTACACTTATCTAATACCTAAAAGATACTTCTCTGTATCAGTTTGTATGTAAGATATAAATGTTACCAGCACGATAAACATTATCTTTCAGTACTTTATCAACATAGATACCATTCTCTATCAAGCGAATACCCATACGCTTTGTCGAAGGATCAAACTTACCTATTGTCGACTCATTCCATATAAATCTCACCCCTATCTGATGGCTTGCTCCATCATAAGTAAGGTTTCCTAAATCAGCAATGAGTGGTACAATGTAAAAGCCCGTAGCTGATGGTCGTGCCTGTCGAATACTTATCTTAAAGTTTAAGTCTTGTGCAGGTAAGGCCTCAATAGCCTGCTTTAAGCTCACATTCGTAACACTCTTAGCAAGGAACTTAGTAGGGAAATGCTTTATAAGTAGGGTTGTATCTGATGTTATCTCCCAGTTAGAAGCGATTGAATCATCCTTCTTCCAGCCACCATACTGTTCATCAAAAGCATAGCAAATGAGCTTTCCTTGATAGTTACCTTTCATAACATTAAAGGCTGCATCTATCTCTGCCTGTGTTGGAAGTTGGCGTCTCACACTATCTTCACCATCGCCAAGACAAGATGTTAAAGACACTGCCGTAAGGAGCACAAATAGTAACAATAATAGTTTATTCTTCTTCATTGTATTATGTTTTAATTAGTTTTTTCATATCAAAAATACCGCTGACAAATTTACACATTCATTATCGATTACAGCACAAAATACTGTTAAATTAAATGCAAAAGATTATTTCCTTTTCCTACAAAAAGCCTCAACCATACACGAAATAAACATGAGTAGCAATAGACATACGTAAGTTCTGAAAACAAAGAGAGCCTCTCTTCTTATCAAAGAGAGGCTTTCTTCGTATCAAAGAAACGCCTTCTTGAAATGGAAAAAGGGCGTTTCCTGATTAGTTCCCTGTTAGGAGGTTCTCCTCTTAAAAAGAGGCTAAGAGGAGGATAAAAGCACTAATTCTTCTTCCAAAAAGCAGGTGTGAAGAGAACGAGAACAGTGAATAACTCTAGTCGACCAACAAGCATTAAGAACGAACAAATCCACTTTGCAAAGTCGGGAAGTTGCGCCCATGACATCGTAGGACCAATCTCCATACCTAGCGTCGGACCGACATTTCCAAGACAACTTAACGTGATGGTGATAGCGTTTGTATTGTCAATTCCTAAGGCAATCATCGTGAATGCACAGAAAAGAGTTAGGATGAGATAGAGCCCAACAAAGCCTAGTAAGGTCACACGTTTCGATTGCGAGATATTGACACCATCGATCTTCATGGGTAGAACAGCATTCGGATGGAGGATCTGACGGAACTCATTTCGAACTACTTTAAGCAACATCACACCTCGAATACTCTTCAGTCCGCCACTCGTCGAACCTGAACATCCACCGAAGAACATACACGCTGCGAGTACAACCCACGTCACATGAGGCCACTTACCAGCGTCATCACTAAAGAGACCAGTCGTTGTGATGAACGAAACAACTTGGAAGATGGCACTGCGGAAAGCGTGTTCTATCTCGTAGTGATTACGCCAAACGAGTTCGAAAGTGATGAAGATTGTAAAGGAAAGAACCATGATAGTATAGAAACGGAACTCACTATTCTTAAAGAGTTTCTTAATATCCATCCCTATAACTGATGCATATAATAAGGTGAAGTTTACGCCTGAAAGGAAACAAAAACAATGCACTGACATATTCCTCCGCAGGCGAGTGGAAGGTCATAATTGAGCCACTCTCCGTAGCGAAACCACCTGTTGCTGTACTCGTCATAGAATAGTTGAAGGCATCAAACCAGCCCATTCCACAAACCTTATAACTAAGGATGCAGGCGACAGTTAACACTAAATAGACCATCCAAATCCACTTAGCACTGGTGCTGATACGCGGATGTAACTTACTCTTAATAGGTCCTGTTGCCTCTGCAGCAAACACCTTTACCGACCCACCCACTAGAGAAGGAAGGATGGCAACAGTAAAGAACACGATACCTAAACCACCTATCCATTGTGTCAACGAACGCCAGAAGAGTAAGCCTTTCGGTAGTTTCTCGGGGAAGTCGAGGATAGTTGCTCCAGTGGTTGTGAAGCCTGATATAGCCTCAAAGAAAGCGTCGGTAAAACTCGGAATATAGCCACTGATCATGGAAGGAAGCGTGCCATAGAGGGTGAAAAGTATCCATGATATGGTCACAACAAAGTAAGCATCGCGACGTCCTAATAGGTTATCTGCATTGCGCCCAAGGATTCGGAAGATGAACCCAGAGCCTACTGTGATTAAGATACTCCACACAAATGGTAGTATATCATCGCCCTGATACCATATAGAAACAAAGAGGCAACACAGCAACAACACTCCCTCTATCCACAAGAGAGAGCCCAGAATCTTGGATATAAGTTTCAGATTCAACATAATCACATAAATAGTTTCTCTACCTTCTTCATATCTACATTGTAACAGAAGACCACTACTGAGTCACCAGCCTCAATCTGCGTGTTACCCGAAACGAGCATTCCTTCTCCATTCCTAACCAATCCGCCGATGGTAACTCCACGTGGTAAGTTGAGTTCGCGGACTACTTTTCGTGTGATCTTAGCGTCTGGGCTGGGGACAAACTCAGCCACATCAGCATTAACAGACATAAGGAATTTGATGTTCTCAACGTTTGCATCCAACATCATCTGGTATATATGACTGGCTGCAACAGCCTTTTTATTAATAATAGTACCAATGTCTAGGCTTTCAGCAGTACCCACATAATCAAAGTTCTCGACTGCTGCTACAGTCTTGCGAACGCCCATTCGCTTTGCAGTTAGACAAGCAAGAATATTCGTTTCAGCGTTCGATGTCAATGAAACAAAGGCTTGTGTGTTACGGATACCCTCCTCTTGCAGCAATCCAATATCACGTCCGTCACCATTGATAACGAGCGTGTCTTCATCCAAGATATTGTTTAACTCTTCGCAACGCATTGGGTCTTGCTCTATGATCTTGGCGTGCATATACTCTGGCAACATCCTCACTGCACGTGCAGCCGTCTTACCTCCTCCCATGAAGATAACGTTTTGCACGTCAACATAATGCTCCTTTCCCACTATCTTGCGCACGTATGGTATATATTGCTTAGTGGTCATGAAGTAAGCAAGGTCATATAGTTGTAAGGTATCATTACCACCTGGTATAATCGTCTCATCGTTGTGCTTGATAGCAACTACATGGTAAGGATCATCCGGACCACTAATCTCCTTCAATGGACGATCAAGTATTTCACAACTCTCCCGTAGCTTAATACCTAACATGACCAACGCTCCATCATGCACATCCCAACGCTGACGTACCCATGACATCTTCAATCCATTGATGATGTCTTTAGCGGCTAGAAGCTCTGGATAAATTATGCTGCTCACTCCCATCTGATGGAAGAGTTCTTGATTAGAAGGCTCTACATACTCCGGATTATCTACACGAGCAACGGTCTTCTTAGTCCCTAATTGGTGTGCAAGAACGCATGCCGCAATATTCTTCGACTCGTCTGGTGTAACCGCAATAAACAAGTCGGCATCTTCAGCCCCAGCCTCTTTAAGATTTTTGATACTGGTTGTTGAGCCTTCCATCGTTAGTAGATCAGCCTCGTTACTAATCTTCTCTAGGTTCTCCGAGCACTCATCCATGAGCACAATGTCTTGCTTGTTACGTGAGAGGAGTCTAGCTAGATAAGAGCCAATAGTATATGCTCCTGATATGATAATCTTCATGTTTTATGCTTTAACTTGTCTGTCTTTGTAAGTCTTTTAACCACCTTCTCTTATACAGATAAGGGTTCACTATGCCTCAACTGAGGTCAGTTGTTTCTTTATTCCATCAATATCTATACCGCAGAGAGCACGCAACTGTTCAACTGTTCCCTGCTCTACAAAGTGGTCGGGCATCCCCATTCGGGTTATATGAGGTGTATGTCCATGATCGCTCATCCATTCTGTTACAGCTGTACCTAAGCCTCCGTCACGCACCCCATCTTCGATAGTTATAATGCGAGAAAAGCGTTCGGCAACCTCCTGAAGAATGGTCTCATCCAATGGTTTCAAGAATCTCATATCATAATGGGCAATACTAGGACAATGCTCTTGAGTCGATGGTGAGTTGGCTGACTCGATGATGTTTATAGCCTTTTCTACGTCATTTCCAATCGGACCAATGCTCAACACGGCTACATCCCAACCATCGTGCAGACGCCTACCCGTACCTACTTTTATTTCAGTCAACGGACATTCCCAATCCGTAAGCACACCTTTTCCTCGTGGATAACGTATCACAAAAGAGCCTTTACCTGGTAGTTGGGCTGTGTACATCAGCCTTCTTAACTCGTGTTCATCCATTGGTGAGGAAATAGTTAGGTTGGGGATAGGGCGCAAGAAGCCATATCAAAGGCTCCATGATGCGTCGCACCATCCTCACCCACTAGTCCGGCTCTATCCAAACAGAGCACAACTGGCAGATTGAGAATTGCCATATCGTGGATAATACTATCGTAAGCTCGTTGAGAGAAAGCACTATAAATATTGCAAAAAGGTTGTAACCCATCCTTCGCCATACCAGCTGAGAAGGTTACAGCATGCGCCTCGGCAATACCTACATCGAATGTTCTTTCGGGCATATCCTTCATCATGATGTTCATCGAACAACCTGTTGGCATGGCTGGCGTAACGCCTACAATGCGTGGATTCTTGCGTGCTAACTCTAAGAGAGTATTACCGAATACGTCTTGAAACTTAGGTGGTTCGTTATGCGACTCATGTATGATTCGCTTGCCAGTCTTTTGGGTCGAACTTACCCGGAGCATGCCATACTACGGCACTCTTCTCGGCTGGTTCGTATCCTTTACCCTTCTTCGTATGTAAGTGAAGGAGCTTTGATCCCTTCATATCCTTCAGTTGTCTTAGGATGCGAACAAGCTCTCCTACATCATTACCATCAAATGGTCCGAAGTACCGAATATTCATCCCTTCGAATATATTCTGTTGATGTGCAAGAGCCGATTTAAGGGCATTGTTCAATCGAAGTAAGCCTTTTCTCCGATCCTCATTCAATAGTCCTTTGGCATGTAACCACTGCGATGCTTTAAAGCGAAGACGGTTATAAGTCTCGTTGGTATCTAGGTTTAATAGGTATTGCTCCATACCTCCTACTGCCCTATCAATCGACATGTCATTATCGTTGAGGATAATCAATAGGTCATTAGGTTGGCTTGAAACATTATTCAAACCCTCGTAGGCTAGACCGCCACTCATCGCTCCGTCGCCTATAATGGCTACAACATGTCGATGCTGCTTAGTCAGTTTCGAGGCTACCGCCATACCCAAAGCTGCAGATATAGAGTTGGATGCGTGCCCACAAGTGAATGTATCATATTCACTCTCATAAGGTGACGGGAAAGGCATTAACCCACCTAATTTACGATTATTGCAGAAGTTTTCACGCCTGCCAGTCAGTATCTTATGCCCATAAGCCTGATGCCCAACGTCCCAAACAATGCGGTCTTCTGGAGTATTAAAGACATAGTGACAAGCCACAGTTATCTCTGTTGCACCAAGGCTCGAAGCCAAGTGTCCAGGGTTAACAGCTACTTCTTCTATGATGTCTTCACGCAGTTGTTGACATAACTTAGGCAACTGCTCTAAGCTAAGTTTACGTAAGTCTGCGGGTGACTGTATCGTCTTTAAAAGGTCGAATCTATTATCGTTTAACATTATATAATAATGTGAATAGCGTTGCAAAAGATACGCTAAATAGCCTAAAAAGCCAAATAAATTAGATGTAAACTAGTGGTTGTCTGAAACTATAAGAGGATTAATTTACGCGCCATTAGCCCCATGTTTAAGTTGATAAAAACACTATTTCCCCCCTCTTTTCATTCGATGAGAAGCTGATAGCGAAACATCATCTTCATTTGAAGAGGGCGTTTCCTTGATACAAGGAAAGCCTTTCTTCCATTCAAAGAGGGCGTCTCCTTGATTCAAAGAGGGCGTCTTTTCGTTTTGAGAAGAATATTGGATAAACCATGATAACATACTAACGCCTTAATGTACTAACCACTTTCGCTTTTCCACGAAGGTGCATAAAGAGATAGAGCAAGAACAGGATTCCACGGAAAGAAAGCTCAACAGCCATAGCAAACCATACGCCTTTCAATCCGTACTCACTGGCTAGCGCATAGGCAAGAGTCAATCGGACGAGCCACATACAACCCAAGTTTATGAAGGAGGGTTTCAATGTATCGCCTGCTCCTACGCACACGCTATAGGCGACGATGGCTGCTGCAAAGAAGGGTTCGGCGAACGCTTCAATCCGAAGAACAGATGTTCCCAGGGCTTGTATATCGGCAACAGGCGATAATAAACCTATCATTTCGGGAGCAAAAATATACATGATTACACCCATAAATGCCATCACTAGCATTCCTAAGAATATGGTCATCCATGCGAAACTACGATGCAGATCACGCCTGCCCGCCCCTACGCTCTGTCCAACGAGAGTGGTTGCAGCCTCACTAATACCATAGCCTGGCATATAACAAAGACTTTCGGCTGTGATTGCAAACGAATGGGCAGCTATTGAGACATTACCCAATGGAGCGACAATCATCGTTGATACGAGTTGAGCACCATTCATCAAGAGATATTGCAAAGCCATAGACTACCTATCTTCATCGCATTCCAAATGTATTGCCAACGCCACACAAAGCGTTCAACATCCAACTTCCACGCTAGGATTGGACTACGGAATATGGCGTAATAAGCCAATGGTAATGCAACAGCAATAAATGCTAATAGACTTCCGAAGGCTGCTCCTGCAACGCCAGCACCCCATCCTGGCATTGTTACATGTAGCCCAAGTAGGGTGATGTCATGCGTTGGGAAGATGAAGAAATAATTGAAGATTACATCCAAGACACACATCAGTATCGCCATTAAACTGGGGCGTCGCATATCGCCAGAAACCTTCAGCATGGAGGCTGACATTACCTCCAGAAGGTGGAAAGGAATGATGAAAGAGAAGATAAGAAAGTAAGTAGACGCATCGTGCTGAATATCCTTTCCGCCCCTTAACCATATAGGGAGATAGGGTGCAATGAGTACTGTAACAAGCAGAAAACATAATGCAAAACAGAGTCCAAAGGCATATCCGTGACGCATTACAGAGCGTGCTTTTGAGAAGTCTTTAGCACCTATGAAGTGGGCTGCCTGTACAGAGAATCCCATCGTAACAGCACCTATTAAAGAAAAGAAAAGCCATGTTGCGGGTTCTACAAGACCTATTGCCGCTGCTGGTTCTGCACCCAATGAGCCAACCATTCCAGCGTCTATATAGAACATCAGGACGGTTGTTATCTGTGCAAGAATCGACGGAATACTTAACTGAATGATAAGATTAAACTTCTCACTCGTCGTCATCTCTTCTCCTTCTCGAATCTTTGAAAGGAGTGCATCGGCTATGTTTTTACTAAAGGAGATACGCACAACTAACGAACCTATATATTAAGAGTACTGCATATTGGTAAGGAAATAGTCTCTATCTACTTTATTTTCCTCTTCTGCTATTGCATTATACAAATAAGAGAGAGCACCATCTACGAAGAAGCAATCGCTATTCTGTATCAGAAGTCCGCTTTAATTCCTTTTCTGTTATTGGTAACCACGTCTCAGGAAAGATATCTGGTGTAGACCAGTAGTACCAACGTTGTGGGTAAACAACGACCTTGTTAGGATTTGTATTTAGCATTGCTGCCCAAAAAGAAAGGTACTATTTGCTATTATATTATGCCGACATTTCGACATAAGGAACATATCCTTCCAACTATCATTGCCATGGTGACAATCTACATAAACTGCATTAGGGATACACAAGTTAGCTTTCACCCATGCAATATCATCTGAAAAGATAAAGAAACAAGGATTAGCTTCTTTCTTAAATATACGTTCTAGTGCTATACGATAATAGTCTAACGGACAGAAAATACCAAACTTGTCAATATGTTCTTTCGACTGATAATCACCACGGCGGATGTGAACAGCAACAGCATTACTGCTCTCTATCATAGATAAAATAGCACTGGACTCTGTGGAAAGGGCGGGATCTCGGAAGCTGAACATCTTTGGTAAGTCAACTCCCTGCCAATACTTTTTATCCAACCAATAGCCATTATAAAACACACTCTTTGATGTTTCCTCTTTTGATACGATATAGAAACGCTCACACAAGTAGGCTAACTTGCTAAGAGTATCAGTTAGAAAGTATGAGGAGGGAGCTGAAGATCGAATATCTTATCCAACTGGAAGTCAGAATGAAAGCATAAAGAATGTGACCAATACGAGCCATAAACACTCTGAGGATATAGGTGAGATAGATATTGACTAAATACGTAGATAAACATCTGATTGCCTAATCCACCTTGGAAGTTAACAATCTTCATCCTTTCACTATATTCTTTAGAAAGAGCACACTAACGATCCTTTAGATTCTTCTCAACATGTGCAAAGTCTACTAATCGCACATCGAATATAAGCGTAGAATAGGCTGGAATCGTACCACCACCTGCCTTTACGGCACCATAACCCAACTGATATGGGATGTAAATAACCCAATGGTCGCCTCTATGCATCTGCTGTAAGGCTGTAGCGAAACCGTCTACCACACCTCTTACTTCAAAGTGTGTTGGACGAGAGGTAAGCGCATTGAAGGTGTTAGACGACCATGATTTGTCGAAGATCAAACCAGCTGTATAGGTTGTTGATGGTATCAAACGCCCCATATAGTGAACCGATGCATAATCGGTAAGAAGAGGACTTTTTGTCTCCGAGCCAGATTCTAATACATGTACAATGATATGATTCTCTGGCTTATAGCTCAGCTGTGCATTACCAACAGCATGTTGCCCGTCTAAGGTGTAATTCTTGATAATCTTCCAAGAAGTATCACCTCCCTTTATCTTCTGTTCAGTAGTTGTATAGAGCTTATTCCAATAGTTCTCGTTCGTAGCCTTCCAGTTGGCAAACTCTTCAACATCGTCTTTATCCTCGGAACAAGACACAATGCTCATTGAAGTAAGCAGTAATCCGCCTAAGCAAGCATACTTACAACATGGCGAAAGAATGTTTTTATCGTTTTAGTCATAGCCTTTTTATATCAAAAAAGGTTAGTAGCACTTACTGAAACATCCATTGATAAGATGTTAAACAAGTAAGTTCTACTAACCTATCTCTTATTAATCAATATCAATCTTCTTCAATAGAGAAGTGATTGAAACACGGTCTTCTATTATCTCACGGAGCTTCTCAACTGGTACACGTTCCTGCTTCATTGAGTCACGATAACGCAGAGTAACGGTGTTATCATTCAATGTATCACCATCGACAGTCACGCAGAATGGAGTACCAATAGCGTCTTGGCGACGATAACGCTTACCTATTGAGTCCTTCGCCTCCATGTGTGTATTGAAGTGGAACTTCAGTTGGTTAACAATCTCTTGAGCCTTCTCTGGAAGTCCATCTTTGTTTACCAATGGTAGAACAGCACACTTAACAGGTGCTAAAGGCTCAGGGAGTTTCAATACAATACGGCTTGATCCATTCTCCAATGGTTCCTCTGTATAACTGTGACACATCACTGATAAGAACATACGATCTACTCCGATAGATGTCTCAACATCGTAAGGAACATAGTTCTCATTGCGCTCTGGATCGAAATACTTTATCTGTCTTCCTGAGAACTTCTCGTGTTGTGAAAGGTCAAAGTTGGTACGTGAGTGGATACCTTCAACCTCCTTGAAGCCGAATGGCATACGGAATTCAATGTCAGTAGCCGCATTTGCATAGTGAGCTAACTTCTCGTGATCATGGAAACGATAGTTATCGTCGCCCATACCTAAGCCTCATGCCATGCCAAACGGTGCTTCTTCCAATACTCAAACCACTTCATCTCTGTTCCAGGTTGGCAGAAGAACTGCATCTCCATCTGCTCAAATTCACGCATACGGAACACGAATTGACGTGCTACGATCTCATTACGAAAGGCCTTACCTATCTGACAGATACCGAAAGGAAGCTTCATACGACCCGTCTTCTGAACGTTGAGGAAGTTTACAAAGATACCCTGTGCAGTCTCTGGACGTAGGTAGATTTTATTGGTTGCATCGGCAGATGCGCCCATTTCTGTTGAGAACATAAGGTTGAACTGACGCACATCTGTCCAGTTCTTTGTACCGATGATTGGATCAACAATACCCTCATCAAGGATGATTTGCTTCAATGCTTCGAGATCAGGACCTTGCATTGCTTCGGTGTAACGAGCGTGCAATTCGTCACGTTTCTTTTGATGTTCTAAGACGCGAGGATTGGTTTCGCGGAACTTAACTTCATCAAAGTCTGCACCGAACTTCTTCGCTGCCTTTGCAACTTCCTTATCGATCTTCTCTTCGTATTTAGCTATCTGATCCTCAATAAGGTTATCTGCACGATAACGCTTCTTAGAGTCTCGGTTATCAATCAAAGGGTCGTTGAAGGCATCAACGTGACCACTTGCTTTCCATACAGTTGGGTGCATAAAGATAGAAGCATCAATACCAACAATATTGCTGTGAAGCAATACCATTGATTGCCACCAGTACTGTTTTATATTGTTCTTAAGTTCAACACCATTCTGACCATAGTCATATACGGCTGCTAAACCATCATAGATATCACTACTGGGGAATACAAAGCCATACTCTTTACAGTGACTTACTATCTTCTTAAAAACGTCCTCTTGTGCCATAATTATCTTTTTATTCCTTATAAATTTGTCGCAAAGTTACATCTTTTTAGTCGAATAAGTTCATTAATAGCGTGAAACTTTATAAAATGAGAAAGGGCTCCGATTTGCTTATATTCAGTTTTTTTTGTACATTTGCAGTCATCTGTAACTTATATAGCTAAGCTACACAACAACAACAACGACAATATGGATGACGAAATAAAAGACATGGACGAGCTTACTCCAGCCGATGAGGTGCAAGGAGAAGAAACTCATTCTGACTACAAGCCTGCTGACAGGTTTGACGCTGCTGCAGTGCATCACCTCTCTGGTATGTATAAGAATTGGTTTTTAGATTACGCCAGTTATGTAATCCTTGAACGTGCCGTTCCGCATATCGAAGATGGTTTAAAGCCTGTTCAACGCCGTATTCTCCATTCGATGAAGCGCATGGATGATGGACGATACAATAAGGTTGCGAACATTGTGGGGCATACCATGCAGTTCCATCCACACGGCGATGCATCCATCGGAGACGCTTTGGTGCAGTTAGGACAGAAGGATTTGCTCATTGACACACAAGGGAATTGGGGCAATATACTTACTGGTGACCGCGCAGCTGCGCCCCGTTACATCGAAGCTCGCCTATCCAAGTTTGCCTTGGAAACTGTTTAATCCTAAGACAACCGAATGGCAACTCTCATACGATGGTCGTAACAAAGAGCCTATCACTCTTCCTGTGAAGTTCCCCTTACTTCTTGCACAAGGAGCGGAGGGTATCGCTGTTGGTTTATCATCAAAGATTCTTCCTCACAACCTCAATGATATCTGTGAAGCAGCAGTGCAATACTTACGGAATGAGGACTTTCATCTCTATCCAGACTTCCCTACTGGCGGAAGTATTGATGCTGCGAAGTATAATGACGGACAGCGTGGTGGTGTATTAAAGGTACGTGCCAAGATAGAGAAACTGGATAACAAGACCCTCGTCATACGTGAGGTTCCTTTCACCAAAACGGCTAACTCACTTCAAGAGTCAATTACCAAAGCAGTAGAAAAAGGTAAGATAAAGGTTCGCAAAGTGGAGGATATGACCGCCTCTGAGGTTGAGATTCAACTCCACCTCACCCCTGGTACGTCCAGTGACAAGACCATCGACGCCCTTTATGCCTTCACTGATTGCGAGATAAACATATCTCCTAACTGTTGTGTCATTGAAGACAATAAACCTAAGTTCTTGACTATCTCCGACGTTCTTCGCAATTCCGTAGAGCATACAAAGGCGTTGTTGAAGATGGAGTTGGAGATTCGCAAACACGAACTGGAGGAACAACTCTTCTATAACTCATTGGAACGTATCTTCATTGAAGAGCGTATTTATAAGGAAAGGAAGTTTGAGACTGCAAAGAACTTAGACGAAGTTGTAGCCTTTGTTGATGCTAAATTAGAGCCTTATAAGAAGACCTTTATTCGCGAAGTAATCCGTGAGGACATCCTCCGCCTACTGGAGATTAAGATGCAGCGAATACTGAAATTTAATAAAGATAAGGCTGACGAACTCATTCAGAAGATAAAGGATGAGATTGCAGAAATAGATAAGGATCTTAGCGAGATGGTGCGTGTTACCATCGAATGGTTCACTCATTTGAAGGAGAAATATGGTAAGGATCACCCTCGCCACACAGAGATAAAGAGCTTCGATACCATCGTTGCAGCGAAAGTAGTCGATGCTAACGAGAAGTTATACATAGATAGTAAGGCTGGATTCATTGGTACTGGACTCAAAAAGGCAGAGTTTGTTCAAAACTGTTCAGACCTTGACGATGTCATTATCTTCTATCGCGATGGTAAGTATAAGGTAATTCGTATTGCCGACAAGGTGTTTGTGGGTAAAGGAGTTATATATCTTCAGGTATTCAAGAAGAATGATAAACGCACCATCTATAACGTTGTTTATCGTGATGGAAAGACTGGTCCTTACTATATTAAACGCTTTAATGTCACCTCCATTACACGTGACAAAGAGTATGACTTAACCTCAGGTACAGATGGATCAAGGATCATCTACTTCACAGCTAACCCTAACGGCGAGGCCGAACTGATAAAGATAACCCTCGATCCGAACCCTAATAAGCCCAAACAAAACATCTTCGTTGAGTATGACTTTGCTTCTGTGCTTATCAAAGGACGCACGGCTAAGGGCAAGCTACTCACAAAGAAGAACGTTCATCGCATCTCACTGAAGAGTCATGGACACTCAACACTGGGCGGACGAAAGGTTTGGTTTGATCCAGATATCAACCGAATCAATTACGAAGAACATGGTCGTTTCCTTGGAGAGTTCGCTGATCAGGACAATATACTCGTCGTCTTGAAGAATGGAGAGTTCTATATTACGAACTTCGATGCAAGCAATCACTACGAAGATAACATCCTTCGCATAGAGAAATTCATTGCAGATAAACCATGGACAGCCGTGATCTATGATGCAGACAATCAAGGTTATCCTTACCTGAAACGCTTCCAAATGGAGGCAACAAAGCGTCATCAGAACTTCATAGGAGATAATCCTAACTCACAAATGGTACTCTTGACAGACGTTGCTTACCCTCGCATTCAAGTGACCTATGGCGGGGTGGATGCCTCAAGAGGTACAGAAGAGTTTGATGCAGAGCAATTTGTTGGTATCAAAGGATTCAAAGCTAAGGGTAAACGACTTACCACTTGGAAAGTAGATAAGATTGAGGAACTTGAGCCAACACGCTTCCCAGAAGAAGAGAAGAAGGATAATAACGATGAGGGGGATAATGGAGATGATACTCAAGAAGAGCCTACAACAACTCCAATAGAGGAGAATCTCGACCCTGATGCAGGTAAATCTCAACAACAAGTGATTGATGAGATAACTGGGCAACTCAACTTGTTTACAGATGAATAACATGATATTCCCACTTATAGAGACTTGATGTGAATGTTTCTATAGGTGGGATTTTCGCTTTAACAGAACTTATGCCTATGAAACTAAAGACTCTCTTTTTACGTAAAACAAACTTCTTTATAACGTTTTTCTTACTCTCTTCAGCAACCTTACAAGCCCAAGACACCTTATATAATAATAAGGTGATAAGCAATGCACAAATGTTGGGTATCGGTACAGCTAACGTCCTCGACACTTACTTATCACAAGAGAAATACAACGGAACAGAGCTTAGATACATCTCACATACAGTGCGTGAGAATGGTAGCAGGGTGTCACGAGAACTGATACATCAAGCTCAATTACTCTATGCACACAATCGAAGAGACAATAATAACGAATTAGGAGGCTATTACAACTTCCAATATAACTGGCAATATGTCATCAATAAATGGACGATCGGCAATGGAGACTTACGCTTGAAAGCTGGTGGAGGAATTGACACAAGGCTTGGTTTCCTTTATAACACAAGTAATGCCAATAATCCAGCACAAGCTTATGGGCAACTAAACATCGCTCCTAATGTTACAGCTGATTATCGGTTTCACCTTTGGGAGAAGCCTTTCTGTCTCCGTTATGAATTACAAATACCACTCATTGGATTAGCTTTCTCACCTAATTATGGGCAGAGTTATTATGAGATATTCACGAAAGGTAATTACGATCATAACCTCGTTTTCACAACTCCCATCAATGCTCCTTCACTCCGACAGATGGTTACAATTGATTTTACATTGCACCACACCACCCTCAGTCTTGGCTATCTTGGCGATTACCAGCAGGCTAAGATGAACGGATTACGCCAGCACACGTGGAGCAATCTATTTGTATTGGGTATCGTAAGAACATTTTCTATCAATAAAATATTGCCATGAGAAGAATCCAATCTACCATCAGCTATATCACAACGAGCCTCCTTCTAATACTCTTGTTATGCTCTGTTACGAGCTGCATTGATAATGAAGAGTATGCCAACAACCCACGTGGAAACTTTGAAGCATTGTGGAAAATCATGGATGAACATTATTGTTTTTTCTCACAAAAGGGAATAGATTGGCAAGAAGTTCATCAACGTTATGCCAAACAGTTCGATGCGTCCATGAATGAAAAACAGCAGTTTGAAGTTTTAACGAATATGCTTTCAGAACTCAAAGATGGGCATGTCAATCTTTATACCTCTTTTAATATCGGACGTTATTGGGCGTGGAGAGACAACTATCCAAAGAATTATTCTGATTCACTTGAGCGTAAATATCTGAAGAGTGATTATCTCATTGCAAGTGGATTAGACTATACTGTCTTTGATGATAACATTGGTTATATACGCTGCGAGAGTTTCCAAATCCTATTGGGGCTGGTAATTTAGATGACATCCTACTACATCTTCAACCTTGCAACGGGCTTATTATAGATGTAAGGAACAATGGAGGTGGACAGTTAAGTAATGCAGAAGAACTGGCAGCAAGGTTCACGAATAAAGAGGAGCTTGTTGGTTATATCCAACATAAAACAGGTTCCGGTCATAACGACTTCTCATCACTTCAACCCGAATACCTCACTCCCGGAAAGGGTATTCGATGGCAGAAACCAGTCGTTGTATTGACTAATCGTAGTGTATTCTCTGCTGCCAACGAGTTCGTGAAGTATATGAAGTGTTGCCCAAACGTCCACATCGTTGGTGATAAAACAGGTGGCGGAGCGGGGCTACCCTTCTCTTCCGAACTACCCAATGGATGGTCTGTTCGTTTCTCCGCATGCCCCATGTATGATCGAGATAAGCAAATGACAGAGTTCGGTATTGATCCTGATTACAAAGTAGACATCACTGAATCGGATCTCATAAAAGGTAAGGATACGATTATCGAGTTTGCTCGTAAACTCCTTGCAAAGTAATTGAACCAAGCCTTCAACCTCCCGAAAGGAGAGCTTGAAGGGTTGGTTTTATAAAAAGATAATGTCCATATTAAAACCACCAAACACTAGTGTTATTTTTAATTGGGGTTGCTGTCACATTTAACATTGGCATTAATTATCTAATTATGACCATCTTATTTATTCTAAAAAGATGACAGAAATGACAGGAAAAACGTTTTTCGTCATATCCAAGTAAAACGTATTTAGAATTGACTTCGCAGCTACATAACTGTCTCAGACACAGATATTATAGTTGCAAAACAACTATAATATAACATAAACAACAGTCACAATGAAGCAAGGATACATATTAGTTCTTTATTATAAAACGATTAGAAAAGAAATTCATAAACATTTGGTTATATCCAAAACATTATGTATCTTTGCACTCGTTATGCGCCTGTGGCGGAATTGGTAGACGCGCTAGACTTAGGATCTAGTAACTTACGTTGTGCAGGTTCGAGTCCTGTTAGGCGCACAAAAAAGAGCTAAGCATCATTGATGATTAGCTCTTTTTTATTCTAAATATACATGTCAACATTGAAACCTCATGGTTTGACCTATTAGTAATCGCCCTCATTACTCATCATCAACATCAGCCCACACCACACGAGCACCAGATGCCATGTCCTGAATCTTCTTCCCCTTCCTACCGTCACGAGCACCAGAAGGAACAAACTTACACTTTATACCCTTGATATTACGCTTAAGATTGAAGTCTTCTCGATTCTCTACAGGTTCACTCTCTACGCTGAGATGAAAACGACCTAAGCCATCAAGAACAACCGTTTCACCCTGGCGAAGACGATAAGAGATCTCATCTATAAGGGCTACAACAAGCCCTCGAACGTCACCACGAGTAAAAGATGTGCTCTCCTGAATAGCATCAGCTAACTCTTCAGTGGACACTTCGCCAGCACTAACTGTTCGTGCATACCAATGCCCAGCACCCTTTTTATCTTTAAACTTACTCTGTTCTAATCTGATTTGAATTGACATAATATTATATTTATCTAGTTACTCTATTGGTTAAACAACTTCAATTGGAATCTATCAATAGACAGAGCTACGTTGCTTCCAATGGTGGCCTGCAAAGGAGGAGAGCTTCTTCAATCTTTCAATAAAGCCCGACCGTCCTTCCAAGTCAGCTGCAAATATAATAAAAAAGGGCACCTTCTGCAAGAAAAAATAGATTATTTTTTTATATAAGACATCATCTCTTCCCTTATTGTTAGCCCCCTTCTGTTCTATAAGTTGTGGTTAATTTGAAGATAGATAAATCTGTTGAATGAATTAAAAAAGTAAAAACAGCGTGTTAGAAACATAGTTTTTCGTATATTTGCAGCACACTAATAACAATAAATAAAGGTAAAGATAATGTTGAATAAGAAGTTTCTTTCAGCTACCTTCATAGCTTTAGCAATTACAGGTAGCGTTGCTTTTGCTGCAGTCCAGCAGGGAAAGGTGATGTATAAACAGGCAGATGGAACATACGTAGTGAACACCACGACCCTAACTCCTAATGTGAAAGGATTTAAGGGAGCTACTCCTGTGGAAGTTTATATCAAGAACAACAAGGTAGTAAAGGTCGTTCCATTGCCAAATCATGAGTCACCTCGATACTTCAACATGGTGAAGGAAACCCTACTTCCTAAGTTTGAAGGAATGAAAGTGGCAAAGGCTGCAAAGGCAGAGCAGGTTGATGGTGCAACAGGTGCTACATTCTCTTCACGTGCAATAAAGGCTAATGTGGCTGCTGCAGTGGCTTATTATAAAAAGAATAAGTAAGGGTTTCTCGACAAAATAGGTAGAAATTATGATTAGATTAAACGCTTTTTTCAAGGTAAAAGAGGGTGTGACAACAGCTCAAGTGAAGGCACTTGCAGATGAGTTAGTGGAATTCTCTCGCAAAGATGAGGGCAACAAGGGTTACGATTTGTTTGAGAGTACAACCCAACCAGGTGTCTTCATGTTTTGTGAAACATGGGAGAATAAGCTTTGTTTAGCTCGTCATGCCCGTTCAGATCACTTCACTCGCATTGTTCCAGAGATAGAGAAGTTGACGGATGGAGGCTTGAGTATAGAACAGTTTGAGCGTTAAAAAAGCCTCACCCCCTCTCCTTTCGGAGAAGGGGTGAGGCTTTTTTATAGTCTCTACCCTTACTTCACATCGCCCACTTTAATCAGATACTCTGCAATCTGTACTGCATTCAATGCCGCACCCTTGCGTATCTGATCACCTGTAAGCCATAACGTATTACCATTGTCATCGGCTAAATCCTTACGAATACGCCCCACATAGACATCATCGTGACCAGCACTCTCGAGTGGCATTGGGTACACATAGTGCTGCGGATCATCAACGAGTGTTACGCCAGGAGCCGTCTTCAATGCCTCACGAATCTCCTCAACAGATAGCGGGCGTTCGGTCTCGAACCATACAGCCTCTGAATGGCTACGGAGTGAAGAGACACGAACACAGGTGGCAGAAGTACGTATGTCGGAGTGCATAATCTTCTGTGTCTCATTAAACATCTTCACTTCTTCCTTCGTATAATCGTTTTCCATCATCTTATCAATCTGTGGAATAACGTTATAAGCAAGTTGATGTGGGAATTTCTTAATAGTCTTTACCTCGCCTGTCTCAACGAGTTCCTTATATTGTTGGATGAGTTCTTCCATTGCTGCAGCACCTGCACCCGATGCGCTTTGGTAACTACTGACATGCACCTTCTTGATATGACTGAGCTTGTTGATAGGGTTCAAGACAACAACCATCATAATCGTTGTACAGTTAGGGTTGGCTATAATGCCACGAGGACGAACGAGGGCATCCTCTGCGTTAATCTCTGGAACAACCAAAGGAACATCTGTATCCTGGCGGAATTGACTAGAGTTATCAATCATCACAGCACCATATCGAGTGATGGTTTCGGCAAACTCGGCTGACGTTCCTGCTCCCGCACTAGTAAAAGCAATGTCAACACCCTTGAAATCGTCGTTATGCTGGAGCTGTTTTACTTCATATTCTTTACCCTTAAATGTGTACTTTCGACCTGCAGAACGCACTGAACCGAATAACACAAGATCGTCCAAAGGGAAGTTTCTTTCGTCTAATAGGCGTAGAAGTTCTTGTCCTACGGCACCACTGGCACCAACTATTGCTACTTTCATATGTTTTGTCTTTTTTGTTTTCAATTAATCACTTGTACTTGCAAAAGTACTATTTTTATTGCAATATAGGCTACAATCTGTCTTTCTTTTTAGCCTTTGGTGGGTTATATTTGTCTATATTCAACTTCTTTCGTAACTTTGACCTCGGATTTAATAGAGTACATCCATAACTAAACACTTGAGAAGAAGAGAAGTAAGAAGGCTTGAGTTGAACTATCTAAACAATTATAACAATGAATAATACTACACAAGAACCCGAACTTCCAAGCAAAGAGCATTTGTTTGAAGAGAGTTGCTTAATCATCGATGAGGCGCAACATGAGGCGTTTCATACCGTGAATATCGCCTTACTGCAGTGTAACTAATCAACGAAAATGAAGAGAAATCGAAGTTGATGTAAACTAACTGATAATGAGTGAGAAATGGAACGATTTGCATAGAAGGGCTCTTTTCAAAAAGGGTAGGAATATGCAGATTTAGGCAAAAGTTCAGTTACCAAAGCATTACCTGATTTTGGGATAGGTAACGATGGAGTAATGTCCGGTAACCGAATTATTTTCGCTCGTGTGGCTGTTGCTGTGTTCGGCAGTTTGCTGTTAGGGAAGAGGCTGAATGAGGAGCTATTAAAGTATTCCCGTGCTGATTATGGCAAGCGAGTTATACAAGAGTTAAGCGGTCTGCTTTGTACAGAAATATGGTAAGGGTTTCTCTAAGAGTAACCTTTATAACTACATACTCTTTAATCAACTTTACCCAGACATATTCCAGTTGTCGACTGGAAAATCGGCTCGACATGACATTCTCCAGTCGGTGACTGGAAAATCTTCCATTCGTCTCACTTGGACGCATTATAGCGTATTGTTGCAGGTTCGAGACGATGAGGCAAGGGCATGGTATGAGCAGGAAGCAGTTACAGAGGGATGGAGCGTTAGGACACTCCAGCGTAACGTGAGTAGCCAATACTACTATCGCCTATTACAATCTCACCATAAGGAGCTGGTAAGAGAGGAGATGCTGGAAAAAAGCAGTCCACTTGTTGAGAAGTTGGAATTCATTAAAAGCCCTATTGTTGCAGAGTTCTTAGGATTCACACCGAATACTTCTTTTACGGAAACAGACCTAGAGAGCAGTATTATCAGTAATCTCCAGAAGTTCATCATGGAGTTAGGAAAAGGCTACGCATTCATTGGGCGCCAGCAACATATCCATACGGAGAAGGAGGATTACATCGATTTGGTCTTTTATAACTACTTCCTAAAGTGCTTCGTATTGATGGATCTAAAGACATCAAAGGTTACGCACCAGGATGTGGGGCAGATGGATATGTATGTCAGGATGTTTGATGAGCTCAAACGGACGGATGGTGATAACCCGACCATAGGTATTCTTGTATGTTCGGACACGGATGAAGACATCGCACGATACTCCATACTCCACGATAGTAAACAACTTTTTGCAACAAAGTATAAGCTTTATCTACCCACACAAGAGGAACTGAAGGCAGAGATAGAAGCACAGAAAGCGCAGTTTTACTTACAATTTAAAGGGCAAAATAAGTAGTGATAATTTAC